>RCUM01000020.1_pt1 | contig 229126 bp, 204 predicted proteins | sample 2166141 | NCBI WGS metagenome assembly RCUM01 (sample SAMN09932756, study PRJNA488358) | compost metagenome | isolation source: compost soil in crotonic acid-enriched | place: Germany: Experimental Botanical Garden | reverse complement strand
AGGACATCGCCCTTTCACGGCGGTAACCGGGGTTCGAATCCCCGTAGGGTCGCCATTTAATTTATGGTTTAGTTTTCAGAAGTATGCCTCACCTATTGACCCTATCGTCTAGAGGCCTAGGACATCGCCCTTTCACGGCGGTAACCGGGGTTCGAATCCCCGTAGGGTCGCCACATTCGAGATTGAAAAATCTCATAAAAAAGCCTGATTATTATTAATCGGGCTTTTTTATTTTCAGCAGAATCATTTCAAAATCACATTCTGTTTTATACTCAAATGCAACAAAACAATAAATTATTACTTCATGCACATTCGTCTATTTCATAAAACCAATTCGCGCTCTCAACGTATCCTATGGTTATTAGAAGAATTAAAACTCGATTATGAATTGGTTTTTTGTGATAACAATCCATCAGATCAAAACTTAGCGCACATTAAACACCCTCACCGACTTGCAAAATTTCCAACTGTGCAAATTTGTGAAAATGATGGCTCAGATGTGATTACCCTTGCTGAAACAGCCGCAATTGCAGACTACCTAAGCTATTTATTCCATGAATTAGGCATAGCTCAGCTTAGCCATCAAGAAATACAGCATTTTTATTATTGGAAAAATTTTGCTGAAGCGACGTTGATGCCTGATTTAGCACTCAAACAAATTTTTGCTGCAATTGTGGCAAGAACACCTTGGGCCGTACGTTTTGTCAGTCAATGTCTAAAGTTTGGATTTGATCGCGGCTATTTAAATCACACCTTGAATCAACATCTGCAAATAATTGATCAACATCTAAAAGACCACAGCTATATCGCAGGTCAGCAGTTTACCATTGCAGATCTTCTATTATGGTTCCCCTTGTTGGCTTGCACGCAAGCTAAACCAACATTTGAATCCTTAGAGCACATCCAGCGTTATTTATTACAAATCCAAAGCAGACCAGCCTTTCAATGTGCATTAGAGAAAGGACAATGGTCTGCTTCGACATTTCAATCGTATTGGTCTACAGCGTGGTAATCAATCGCTATGCACTACGACGTGAATTGACCCGACCTTTAATCATCGCGGTAATATTGCCTTTGGCATATTTCAAGAACACTTTGAGAGGTGACAATTTAGGATTTGGACGTTTGCCCTGCGCAATATCTTTAAACTGTGCGGCATACCAAATAATTTCCATAATCGCCATTTTATCGACCATCGGAATACCTGTTTTAATGTTATTGACGGCGTAACGCACATCCTGCCCTGCAATCAGACGATCGGTTAAATCGGTTTCGACTGCCAAAGGACGTGCAATACCTATAAACTCACAAGCACCACTGTCTAAGGCTGCATTCATCCCTTCCACAGTACGAAAACCACCCGTCACCATCAAATGGCATTTTACTTCTTTGCGAATGTTTGCTGCAAAATCGAGGAAATATGCTTCGCGGGCAATGGTACTGACTTTACGTTTATCTGCTTTCGCCCCAGCCATTGCCGGTGCTTCATAGGTTCCGCCTGAAATTTCAATTAAATCAATACCCGCCTCATCAATGGCTTTAAAGACCGTAATCACTTCATCTTCAGTAATACCGCCACGCTGAAAATCCGCTGAATTCAGTTTCACTGAAATAATAAATTGCTCTGAAGTCGCTGCGCGTACAGCTTGATAAATTTCCAATAAGAAGCGCATACGATTTTCAATTGAACCTCCCCATTGGTCTTGACGTTTATTGGTCAAAGGCGATAAAAATTGACTGATTAGATAACCATGTGCGCCATGTAACTGTACGCCTTCAAAGCCCGCTTTTTCACAAATTTTTGCTGATGTGGCAAAGCGCTGAATAATATCCTGAATTTCATCTTCACGTAATTCACGCGGTGTACCAAAAGTTGTTGCAAGCATTGGACTAAACGGTACAGCCGAAGGTGCAACGGTTTCTTTATTAAGTCCTTTTGGACACTGACGACCCGGATGCGACAATTGAATCAATTGCACCATGCCATATTGCTTACCAATCGCTGCCCAGCGTTGCAATTGAGCAAGATCACGCTCTGATTCAATCACTACAACACCCGGTTCATTTTTGGCACGAAAGTCCACCATCACGTTACCAGTAATCGCACAACCTAAGCCACCTTTTGCCCATGCCTCATATAAACCCCAATGTAATTGGCTCGGCTGACCTTGATAATTGGCTAAGGCTTCACTCATCGCACCTTTAATAATGCGATTTTTAAAGCTAATATTGCGAATACTGGCGGCTTCAGCAAGATGACTCATATTCATACCCTAATTTATTTGTATTTATGTAGAGCTAAAACTCTAAACTTTTTATATTATTCGTCAATGACTATTCTGACAATATGACTTGTCAGTAAATTTATACATACTGACTTGCGGCAATCAATTGTTGAGTATATTCGGTTTGTGGATTTAAAAATAATTGCTCTGTGGTCTGAAATTCCATCACTTTGGCACGACGTAAGACCAAAACTTTTTGGCACAACGCTTTCACAACCTGTAAATCATGGCTGATAAATAAATAACTAATTTGGTGTTCTTGCTGTAAACGTCTTAACAGCTTCACAATCGCCCGTTGCGTGGTGCGATCCAGTGCCGAAGTCGGTTCATCCAGTACCAGTAGTTTAGGCCCAAGCACCAGCGCGCGTGCCAAGGCTACACGCTGACGTTGTCCACCCGAAAGCTCATGTGGATAACGCGTTCTAAAGCTGATGGGTAATTCTACTTTTTCTAAAGCTTCATCAATTCGCTGTGATATTTCAGGATTGGAGAGTTTTTTTAAACCCACCCCCTCCCCAATAGTCTGCTCCACATTTAAACGTGGATTTAAACTGCTAAATGGATCTTGAAAAACGATCTGAAATTCAGCACGCAAAGGACGTAATTGCGTTTCATTGCATTGGTTTAAATCTGTTCCGAGCAGAACAATTTCACCCTCACTTTTAATGAGTCGGGTAATGGCCAAAGCCAGTGAACTTTTACCTGAACCACTTTCCCCAACAATGCCAATCGACTCACCCTGTGCCAACTGTAAATCTAAGGGTTCAACAGCGACAAAATAATCTTTGACTCGGTTTAACCAACCTTGCTTAATCGGAAATTTCACCGCAACATTATGTAAAGTCAATATATGAGGACGATCTACAATCTCTATGGCTTGACCAAAATCATGATTTAATAAATCTTGGGTATATGCCTGCTTCGGATGTTTAAATATTTCGTCAACACTGCCCTGTTCTGCAACCACACCTTTATTCATCACAATCACCTGATCAGCATAGCGATGAACTAAATTTAAATCATGGCTGATCAAGATCATGGCCATCTTTCGGCTTTGTTGTAATGATTTAAGCAGCGCTAAAATTTGCGCCTGTAAAGTCACATCCAAAGCCGTCGTTGGCTCATCTGCTATTAAAATATCGGGATCTAAAGCCAATGCCATGGCAATCATCACACGTTGACGCTGACCACCCGAAAGCTCATGCGGATAACGGCGCAATTTATCCTCTGGGTCGGTCATACCCACATCGTTGAGTAATTCGATAACACGCGCTTGGGTCTTTGCTTTTGACCAGCCTTGCAGCAACAACGTTTCACCAATAATCTTTTCCACCCGATGTAATGGGTTTAAGGCCGTCATCGGTTCTTGGAAAATCATCGCCATTTTCTGACCACGAATTTGTCGCAGTTGTTCGGACTTGCGGGTCAACACATCTTGTTGCCCTAACCAGACCTGACCTTGTATGGTTAAAGTACTGGGTAACAGCCCCAGTAAAGCCAAGCTACTGATGGACTTACCCGAACCACTTTCACCGACAATGGCAATGGTTTCACCGGCATGGAGCTGAAAATTTAAATCATCAACCAACACCTGATGTTCATGCTGAATATTTAAATGTTCTACAGCCAATACCACCTGTGGATTATTGGCGTCTTGGATCGAATGCATCACGTGTCGCCTCCCCAATATAAATCAATAAAGATAAAACAATCGCTAAGGTAAAGAAGCCTGACAGTGCCAACCATGGTGCATTTAAATTCGACTTGCCTTGTAATAACAATTCACCTAAGGATGCCGCATCTGGAGGTAAACCATATCCTAAAAAGTCCAAAGCCGTCAGTGCGGTAATATTGGCCGTTAACATAAATGGCAGTTGTGACAAGCTTGAACTCATGGCATTCGGTAAAATATGCCGAAACATAATGGTTCGATCACTGACTCCCAAACCACGTGCTGCACGTACATAGTCCAAATTACGGGCTTTTAAAAATTCTGCACGTACCAACCCCACCAGTGTCGTCCAACCAAAACAGAGCATAATCAAGAACAGCCAATACACATTTGGAGTAAACATGCTGACCAAAATCATCACCATAAATAATGTCGGCAAGCCACCCCAAACCTCAAGGATACGCTGCCCCAGTAAATCGACCCATCCACCATAATAGCCCTGAATTGCGCCCACCACGATTCCCAGAATGGCTGAAGCAAAGGTTAAGGCAAAGCCAAAAAGCAGCGACACGCGCAAACCATAGAGAATACGTGCTAATACATCACGCCCTTGGTCATCGGTTCCCAACCAGTTTTGTGAAGTCGGTGCAGAAGGTACAGGTACCGCCAGTTCTAAATTTGGCGTTTGGTAGGAATATTGAATCAGGGGCCAAAGCACCCAACCGTTATGACTGATGAGCTGTTGTACCACGGGGTCTTTATAATCGGCTTCTGTTTCAAATACACCGCCAAAGGTGGTTTCGGGGTAGGATTTAAAAACAGGTACATACAATGAATCATCATATTTCACTAATAGTGGTTTATCATTGGCAATCAATTCCGAAGCCAGTGACAAAATAAAAATCAGCGCAAATAAAATCAGACAAGCAAAGCCAAGTTTATTTTCCTTAAAGCGTTTTAAGCGCATGCGCATTAAAGGTGACATCACTCGGCACCTCGCGAATCAAAATTAATACGCGGATCAATCACCTGATACAGTACGTCACTGATTAAACGCAACACCAAACCGAGCAAGGTAAATAAAAATAATGTGCCAAAAATGACAGGATAATCACGCTGTTGAATGGCTTCAAAACCCAGTAAACCTAAACCATCTAAATTAAAGATGATTTCAATAAATAAGTTGCCGACAAAGAAAATACCAATCAATGCTTCGGGTAAACCAGCAATCACAATCAACATGGCATTACGAAACACATGACCATATAACACACGTGATTCGCTTAAACCTTTAGAACGTGCAGCCAAGACATATTGTTTGTTTAACTCTTCCATAAAGGAATATTTGGTTAAATAGGTCAGCCCCGCAAAACCACCAATCACCATGGCCAATAAGGGCAAGGTCATATGCCAAAAATAGTCTTTAATTTTGCCTAGCCAACTTAAACTGTGAAAATTTTCAGATACCAAGCCCTGCAAGGGAAACCATTGAAAATAGGAGCCACCAGCAAAAAAGACTATCAATAACACGGCAAAAACAAAAGATGGAATGGCATAGCCTATCGCCAATAACATGGAGGTCGACTTATCAAACAGCATGCCATGTTGGCGCGCTTTTTTAATCCCCAAAGGAATCGAAATCAGATAAATCAGTAAAGTGCTCCATAAGCCCAAAGACAAGGACACTGGCATTTTTTCCCAGAGTAATTGGGTAACAGGTTTATCTTTAAAAAAACTGGTGCCAAAATCAAAGCTGGCATAACTTTTCAACATGGTCCAAAAACGTTCATGTGCAGGCCGATCAAAACCATATTGGGCTTTAATCTTCTCTACCATTTCCTCACTTAAACCTTTGGCACCCTGATAATTACTTTTGCTATGCGCTGTTTCACCACCCGTTGCGCCCATGCCTTGAAAAGCTTCCGCTTGTTGAATTGCTTGCTCGACCGGCCCTCCGGGGGCAATTTGAATCACCACAAAGTTAATCAGTAAAATGAAAAACAGGGTCGGAATAATCAGCAGCAGTCTTTTTAATATATATATGCCCATCGAAACAACGTTCCTTGTGCCTTGGTGATTGCTTATTGTTGACGTAAATAATGCGTGACTTTTTTGGCTTGCTCGGCATCACTCCACCAATAGTCAATCCCTGATGATAGCTTTGGTTTGACTTTGGGCTGATGATACATATTCCAATAGGCAAACCAGTTTTCACCTTTACCATAGGTCGGAATTTGATAATAACCGGCACGTAATAATCGATCGAGCACCTTGGTTCTCAGCACCAGTTGTTCGCGATCTGGTGCCTGAATGACCTGCTGAACGACAGCATCAATCACCGCATTTTTAATGCCTGAATAATTATAATTCCCCGGCTGATCTGCCGATGCACTGCCCCAAAACTGCGCCTGTTCATTGCCCGGATTGAGTGACTGCGGCATCACGCTGGTGGTCATGTCAAAATCTTTACTCCGCATTCGTTCAATGTACTGTGGCACATCGACTTGTCGAATAGCAACATCAATCCCCAAACGCTTCATATTGCGTATAAATGGCATCAGGGTACGCTGTAAACCCTCTTGATGAATGAGGAATTCAATCTGAATCGGCTTGGCTTTGGGGTCCAGTAATCGTCCATTTTGGAAGGTATAACCTGCTTTTAATAACTGCTGCCTTGCAATGAGCAAATTATTACGATTAAAACCACTGGCATCAGAGATTGGGTATTTCCAAGCCTTAAGCACGCCCTGACGTTGAATCGGATTTAATCGTGCCAAATACGGCTTTAAAATCGCCATTTCTGCCTGACTGGGAACACCTTTCGCTTCAAGTTCACTGTTGGAAAAATAGCTCTGTAAGCGTTGATATTGCCCATAAAATAAAGCTTTATTTTGCCATTCAAAATCATAAGCATTGCTGATGGCTTGACGAAATTTAATATCATTAAAAGGGGCACGGCGCGTATTAAACACAAAACTTTGTGTCGCAATCGGGTTGTGATGCTGAAATTTATATTTCACCACCATCCCCGATTTCACAGCAGGAAAATTGTATTCCGTAACCCATTTGCGCGCAGTCATTTCTTCATGCAAGGTATATTGACCCGACTTAAAGCCTTCAAAAGCGATGTCTAAGCTACGGTAATACACATACTTCAAACGCGCAAAGTTATAACGCCCTTTATTCACCGCTAAGTCTTTGCCCCAATAATTGGGATTTAGCTTATAGGTAATACTGCGACCTGCATCAATGCGATCAATTAAATAAGGCCCTGAACCTAGAATCGGTTGCAAAGTGACACGGGTAAAATCTTTATGCTGCCAATCCTTTTTTGAATAAATCGGCATTTGCGACAAAATCAGCGGCATTTCTGAATTTTTGTCCGATTTAAAACTCATCTTGACCACATATTTGGATAAGACTTCAGTTTTAGCCAAATCGGCCAAATACATTTGCAAGCCCGGATTGGACTTAGTCTGATAAGCATCAAAACTAAACTTTACATCTTGCGCTGTCACGGCACTGCCATCGCTAAAACGTGCTTTGGGGTTTAAATGAAAAATGACATATTGGGTTTTTTGAGGATCAAAGGTAACTTTTTCTGCCAGCAAAGGATACATGACCCCAGGCTCATCCAGTGAACTTGACATCAACGAGTCAAACAGATGTTCAACCCCATCTGTGGAACTGCCTTTACCATTCATACTATTTAAGTTATCGAAAGTGCCATTACTGGCGGTACTTAAATAGCCCCCTTTCGGCGCATGAGCATTGGCATAAGGCATGACAGATAAGCCTGCATATTTCGGCTGACTATGCACGGCAATGTATGGTGTAGTCTGCACCGCAGCCCACACCCCTTGAGTCAGAAGACCCAGTCCACAGGCAAAACCAAAGCGTTTTGCGCTAGCCAATAACATGTAAAAGCACTCCCTGTCTTTGCATGTTTTATAAGTTTGGAACTTTAATCACTTCACCAATACGCAATTGAGTATTCGTTTGAATATCATTCATTTCAGCGAGTTTTCCAGTATCCACGCCATAACGGTTTGCCAAACCAATCAAGGTATCACCGCGTTTAATTTTATAGTCAGCCACTGTTTTAGGAACCACAATTTGTTGACCTACCCGTAAACTTGCACGCGCATTTAAATCATTGAGCGCAGCCAATTCAGCCACTGTCACTCCAGACCGGTTGGCAATGGCATTTAAAGACTCACCGGGTTTTACCGTATAGGCTTCAGTATTGCGCGATGGTTTCGCGGCTTTAGGTATTGCTGCTTCAACTTTTGTTTCAGGCTTTGGCAGATCACCTTCAATTTTTAAGCGTTGCCCCACTCGTACAGTTGAAGTACGCGACAAGCCATTTAAGCTCGCTAAATAATCCAACTGTAAGTGATATTTCTTGGCAATACTGCTGAGTGTTTCACCCGATTTCACCACATGCGTATCGCTCTGTTTTTCAGTACTCTGCTTTTCCGCACTGGCTTTTTCAATTTTTGCTTCAACTTTACTTACGACAGGTTCTTCACCGCTCAGTTTTAAACGCTGTCCAACACGTAATCCCGTATTACGATTAATACCATTGATATTGGCAATATAATCCATGCCTAAATTATATTTTGCAGAAATGGCAGATAAACTATCACCCGATTGCACCGTATAACTCTCTGGAACTGTTGAACCAGCAGGAATTTTAATGCTTTGACCGACTTGTAAACCACTGTTGTTATTAAGTTTATTAAGCTGTGCCAATTCAGTTAAAGATATTTTTGATTGTGCTGCAATGCTATACAAAGTATCGCCACGTTGTACCTGATAACTTTCAGTTTTATACGATGGTTCTACAACTGCTGCGTCCACTTTAACAGGATTAGATTTTTCTTCCTGTTTACTGTCTAGCTTGGTGGCAACTTCATGTAATGGAACATTAATTTTTTGTCCCACCATTAAACTACTGCCTGCAGTTAAACCGGTAGTTAAATCCGCCAATTCTTGATTAGACAACGCATAACGGTCTGCAATCAGTTTTAAGTATTCACCGCGTTTAACCACATAGGATTTGGTCTTCACTTTAGAGACTGGAGTTGCACTGTTTACCTTATTCTCTGCTTTATTCGAATTTGCTGAAGTGGTTTCTTTTAATGCTAATTTTTGTCCAACACGCACGCCGCTGTTTACAGCCAAATCATTGTAATCCGCCAGTTGTTTGACCGACAGACCAAATTGGCTCGCAATGCCAGTTAAGCTGTCATTGGCTTGAACCACATAGGTTTCAGGTGCTGCTTTAGCTTTAGGGGCTGCAGATGATTCTGTATTTTGCGGCTTAGCATCGTATAAATAAATGCTGGTTCCCACATAAAGCGGTGAACTTGGATCAATCTGATTCCACTTCGCCACATCACGCCAATTCAAACCATTTTTCATGGCAATCACCGCCAACGTATCCCCCGGAAGCACCGTATAGGTACTGCGCTTGCCTTTAGGCGGCACGACAACAATTTCGGAATCCGTCTTAACGTAATTTTTACCTTGGTTACGTTTGGCTTCATCAGAATCTGCTTTGGTATTTTCCGCTACACCTTTTGGATACGAGAATCCTTTGGTTAATTCCTTCCCTTGTTGCTCCGCAACAGACTGACTGGTTTGAATCGCGGTTAATTTAATTTTACCGTCAAAAGGATCTGTAATTTCTGTGCCTTGCGGTGCGATTGCTTTAATTTCTTCGACCACTTTCTCTTGTTCAGCTTTACTGGCTACGGGCTGAAGCACTTGCTCTACGGTTTTATTTTCACCTTCAGCTTTGACTGCTGCCAAAATCTGTTCACGTTCACGCGCAGATAACGGTGGCTCAACGGTCACTGGTTTAACATTGGCAACTTGAGTGACGGCAACAGGAATACGTGGTGCACTTGGAATATCACTATTTGCAGCAAAAGAGGCCAACGCTGCCGAACCTTGAGGGGTAGATATCCGTTTATTTGAGCTTTGTGTTGCCACCACAGGATTGGTAGGTTTAACCGTGGTTGTTGCCACAGGCTGAGAGGTTTTGGTTGTATTGGTGACTAATATCGGTGGTGCTGTTTTTACCGGATTAATCACTTGAGTATTCAGTTCAGGCGGATTGCTTCTTTCTGGGGTAAAAGGTTGTGCTGCACTTGCCCATAAACTGCCCGAACTCGATTGTAATTTTTTGAGTTTCGTATCAATCGATGGACTTAAATCGGCAGGAATAATAATGCGCATTGGGCTTTCACTATCAATACGATCACCACGATGCCCCGGATTTAACTGATAGAGTTCTGCACGGCTTAAACCCGTAATCGCAGCAACATCATTTAAACTTACTGCCCCAATCGCAACCTCTCTAAAATGCGGACGATTGGCAATCGGTGGTAATGACACACCATAAGCATTTGGATTTTTAATAATTTGCGCCACAGCCAAGAAACGCGGTACATAGTTCATGGTTTCTTGCGGCAGTTTAAGTGACCAATAATCGGTTGGTAAACCTGCGGCTTTATTGCGGTTTATCGCTTGTTGAATACGACCAGGACCGGCATTGTATGCTGCTAAAGCCAGTTCCCATGAACCAAACTGGTTATACAGCCCACCTAGAAACTCATACGCCGCACGGGTTGATTCAACCACATCTCGACGACCATCATATAAACTGGTTTGTTTCAAACCATAAATACGTCCCGTACTCGGAATAAACTGCCACATCCCTGCGGCGGCTGCACTACTGGTTGCTGCGGGATCATACGAACTTTCAATAATCGGTAATAAAGCCAGTTCTGTTGGCAAACCGCGACGTTCCGCTTCTTTCACCGTGTGATAAAGATAACGCGAAGCACGTGCGCTTAAACGGTCTAAATACGGTTGACGTGAAATAAACCAACCGCGTTGCGCTTCAATACGAGAATCCCAATGGGTTTGATCCATTTTAAAACCAACCGTCATACGCTTCCAAACGTCACCGTGTTTTAAAATTAACAGACGATCACCTTCTACTGCACGCATATCAGTTGCAGAAAGTAAATCTTCTAAAGAGTCCAAACTATTGGCATCTAGATATCCAGAACCCACCAATTTCGATTTTGATTTTTGCGTTGCATTTGGGCTTGAGGAACAGCCCGTCAGACCTAAAGCAGCTAAGGCTGAGCCCAATACAGTAATTTTTAAAAACTGAGGCAATGAAGGCTGATACAAAATCGCGGTTGGTTTATACATAAAGGAATCCAAACAACTCGTATAAAATTTATTTTTTAGATATGCCATTGTAGTGAAGCATGTCGTAGACACAAGGCCGTAATTTAGCGCTATTTCAGTATAAATGTTACAAGAAATTAAAAATTAACCATGTTATACGGTTCTAAACTGCAATTGCGTTATACAATATACCACTCACTTTGTTTAATTTGACTCTCATTAGTTCGGATTTGGTTATATGACTCAAACAATTACACTCTATGTCGATGGCGCTTGTCGCGGCAATCCTGGTTTAGGCGGTTGGGGTGCATATGTCATTACTGAGTCTGAAGAACACAAACTTTATGGCGGCGAACCCCACACCACCAACAATCGTATGGAATTAATGGCAGCAATTGAAGGCATTAAATTTTGCCCTACCGATGCCAAATTGATTATCTGGACCGATTCGAACTACGTCAAACAAGGCATTACCGAGTGGATTCACGGCTGGAAAAAGAAAAACTGGAAAGATGTCAAAAACCCAGATCTTTGGAAATTACTGGATGCAACCTGCCAAGGTCGTGAAATCGAGTGGAACTGGATTAAAGGTCATGCAGGACATGCAGGGAATGAAATGGCAGATCAATTGGCAAATTTAGGTGCAGACCAAACCCTAGAGTCAATGAAAAACCCATCCGCACCCTCAGATCAACCCTCTACAGCTGCTGTCGAGCTTGATAAAAAAAAAGATGAAAAAGATTGGTTGCTAGATGATCCTTTTGGTTTTGATTTAATGGATTCTGATCCACAAGATGACGATGAAATTTTAGAAAATGATGATCAGATGACAGAGCCGTTAGTCGTAGAAATCACTCAAATTGAAACAGTGCAGGAAGAGATTTTATCGAGTACCCCTACGCCTTCAGCCTCTGAGCATCCACACATTGTCATTACCCCTCGAAGCAAAGAAGTGTTTGGTCCACGCCAACTCATTTTAGATACTGAAACAACAGGTTTTTACTTCCAAGATACGGACCGTATTATTGAAGTGGGTGCCATTGAAATGGTGAACCGTAAACTTACGGGCAGCTCCATTCATATTTATATCAACCCGAAAAAACCTGTTGGCGACTCTGAAAATATTCATGGTATTTCAGATGCCTTTTTGCAAGACAAACCTGAATATGCAGAAATTGCAGAGGTACTTTTTAATTATTTAAAAGGTGCCGAAATTATTGCCCATAACGCCACCTTCGATATGAACTTCCTGAACATGGAGTTTAAACGCGCAGGTTTTGTTGCCCTCTCGGAAGTCTGTTCCGTCACCGATACCTTGGCTATGGCGAAAAATAAGCATCCGGGGCAAAAAAACTCCCTTGATGCTTTAGTGCGCCGTTATGAAGTTCCACAACGAGACCGTACTTTCCATGGTGCGTTACTCGATGCGGAAATTTTATCCGATGTCTATCTTGCCATGACCGGTGGTCAAGTCTCCTTTGATATGGATAGCTTGACTGAAAGTGAACAACAAGAGGCACAGACAGCACGCCAACAAAGTGTACAGGTTGATCTCCCGATCATTCAGCCTTCAGCACAAGAACTTGACGCACATGAGACATGGATCAAACAATTTGAAGAAAAACATGGAATAGCCTGTCTTTTTGCAAAATAAAATCTACATTTCTAGTGTTTTTTGTATTTAAACGTTTAACAGTTAAGTTATAGTTAAACGTAAAGAAGTTTCGCCTTCATTGGCTGCTCATAAACAGATAAAACCCTAGGAAAGGTGCAGATACATGTCTTACCAAACCTCTATTCATTTTGACCCAACTGCATTGCTGATAATAAAAAATGAGGTTGATAACTCAATTAAATTAGTTGAATCAGCGGTTAGCACTTTAGCCGAAGACCAAAGCTTACCTTTTGGTATTGATGATGCGCTCAATCAATTTGAGCAATGTGCTCAAGTTTTGGCACTGATTGACATGCAAAGTTTAGCTAAAATCGCTCAATATTCTGCAGAATTAATGCGTAAAATTATGGGGAATCCTGCGCAAATTAACACGCAAGAGGTGATTGCTTTAAGTGAAGGCACCACCATGTTAAAGCGCTATATCGAATTTATTTGCTTACGCGAAGTTAAAATCCCACAATTCCTACTCGATACCCTCAATCGCTTGGAAATTGTCTTGGGTAAGCCAATTACCCATGAAGGTCAACATATAGAGTCGCTACTTGACTGCATTACCCCAGATTTTCAACTGCCTCAAGCACCGACATTAGAAAAATCTAAATATGTACATCGCTTGTATAAATTATCTTTAAACAAGATGATTAAACAAGATGAAACTGAATTCGATCTTCAAGCGATTAAATTAGTTGGGGCATATTTAGCAGGTCTTGCTGAAAATACACCAAGTAAACAATATTGGAATTTGGTCCATGTCGCGTTTAATCAGATGGATCATTTGCTTCTCAATGACCCACGTTTACGCACCTTAGTCAGCATTGAAAGAAATATGGCTCAATATTTCAATGCACCTGATCGTTTCAAAGCAAGTTTGTCCGATTTAGCCAATATTTTAAGCTTATGTATTAGCCAAGAAGATGATGCTGCACAGCATATTCGTAACCAATTGAATATTGGTGACGACCATCTGACAGATACGCAATTGCAAGTTTTCAGCCGTCATCTATATGGCCCTGATTTTGATACCATGCATACGATTAGTGAACTTGTGACCAGTGAAATGGCACAAATTCGTAATGACATCGAATACAACTATCAAAACATGACCGCAGAAAAAACACTGGAATTACAGCAGAAATTAAAAAATCTGGCCAATATTTTCAAAGTGTTAAATCTCAATGAAGCCTTCAATGATTTATCGCGTCAAGCCAGTTTGCTTAACGATGCCGAGGTGCTCAAAGATGAAGGTTTTGCACAACAATTGATGAATTGTATTTTATCTGCAATGAATTCGATTGGCGTTTTAGAGCGTCATCACACCTCAAGCCGTTTACAACTTCGTGTCAACAACATGAATATTTCATTAGATCGTTTAGACGAAGCGCATGAAGCTCTACTCAATGAAGCGAAGACACAGGTTGATCTGTCTAGTCAAATCTTAGTGCAATATGCACAAGACAACAATCTTGCAGCGGTAGAAAACATCCCGACTCAATTACGCGAAATTGGTGGTGCACTGCTGTTCTTAAATGCTGAAGCAGGTCAAACTGCTTTAAGAACTGCGGCTGATTTTATCCAACAGCAAATTGAAGCGTCAGGATCAATCAATCTTGAACACCTCAATCATACGCTCGATACTTTAGCCAGTGCCGATATGATGATTGACAATTTAAAATACAAACAGCCTGTATTACAGTCGATGTTTAATGTAGCATTACAAAGTAGCGAAAAACTGAAAACTGTTGCCTAATGTCTGAATTATCACTTGCTTATATTTTTCATCAACATCAACTTTTAGTGGATGAAAACTTTCAACTTCCTCGAGTTGAAAGTTTAGCAAGTGATCTTTACTTTCACGCAGGCGATCAAGTGATTGCCCGTGATCTACGTGAAGATGAAGCCATTCCTCAGGGTTTGCAGTTGGTTCCCATCCGCCAATTATTGACGATTTGGGATACCCAGCAATTTGAATATGCCAGTCGTGCCATTCAACTCTTAGAATGGCGCAGAAACCATAAGTTTTGCAGTCATTGCGGGCATCAAACAGAAGCTCATCCGACTGAACATGCCATGATTTGCCCAGCATGCCGCTATCATCAATATCCCCGTGTACAACCTTGTGTCATTATTGTAATTACACGCGGTGATGATGAAATTCTGCTGGCAAAAAATGCGAAAAATACAACCGATATGTATGGTCTCATCGCAGGGTTTGTCGAAGTTGGGGAAACTTTGGAAGAGGCAGTACGCCGTGAAACCTTCGAAGAAATTGGATTAAAATTAAAAAATGTCCAATATCTTGCCAGCCAACCTTGGCCTTTCCCAAGTAATCTCATGGTCGCTTTTCGTGCTGAATATGCTTCTGGAGAAATCAAACTTCAGGAAGAAGAAATTAGCCATGCGCAATTCTTTAAATTTGATCAGCTGCCTGAAATTCCATTTAAAGGCAGCATTGCATACGCGATGATCAAGCATGTCATTGAAGGTCACCCTGTGGCAGATGACACTCGCGAATGGTTATAAATTAAGGTTTTAGCGCTTCCTCTAAAACCGCCAAAATTTGTTTTTTGGTTTGGAAATAGCGGCTAAACAAACTCGAAACCGATCCCATAATGGACACATGTCCCGTGCCAGAGATGGTAATCATTTGGCTATGATTGCCCTTTTCCTGCAAAATACGATGAAAATCTTCTGAATTATTACGACCGACTACTTGATCATTCGATGCTAAAAACAGGTAATGCTTAACTTCATTGGTTTCAACAAAATAATACGGCATGACATTTTGATAGGGTACGGTCTGATCAAACGCATCCGCGCATAAAGGATCATCTTTATAATCAAAATGATAAGGTCCCGATAGACCAATAATCACACGAATTTGAGACCGACATTGCAAAGCATAAGGCTTCGGATGATAAATAGCCGACATCACATTAAAAGCACCCGCTGAATGCCCCATCAGGACTATTTTTTCAGTGCGAATCTTTAATTTCGTTTGATGCTGCGTCAGATAATTTAATGCCAAATTCAGGTCATCAATATAACTCGGAAAAACATATTTCGGTGCCAAATGATAATTAATGACGACAACATCATAACCTTCTTTGGCAAAGGCTTCACCGACAAAGCGATAGTCTTTTTTGTCCCCATGCAACCACGCCCCACCATGTACAAACACAATTAAAGGGCGTTGCTCACGTGGTACTTCGGCAGAAAAAATATCTAAACGCTGTCGTGCTTTTAAACCATAAGCAATATTTTTATTCAGCGTATAACCCTTTCGAGGGGTTAAACGATTCAATACATAACTACCAAAATCGTAAAGGCGGAACTCTTTATACAGCGTTCTTACCAATTCTACTTTTTGATCCAACGTTTTTTTGACAACTCGAGTTACATTATTGAGCATTCGTAGGCTCTGCCTGATCTGGATCAATTGCTACAGGTGTTTGTTCAACAGGTTGCGCATTGACGATTGGACTGCTAAAGCTTGAAGTCACGGCACGTGATTGTTCAACATTATCAATCAAGGTAATAATTTTAGTGACATTACCTACTTGCTGAAGCACTTGATTCAAATCATTAATCTCGGCCTGATTTAAACGCCCCATCACATACAAAATTCCATCTTCGGTATGGATACGAACTTTACTATCAGAGACCACCACGGCTTTCATAATCAAACCACGGGTATTTGCCGTCACCGTAGTATCTTGCATAATGCTGCTATAACCAATTTGGTTGCCGACGGTAATATAATTATGTACCGTTTTGACATCCGTCATCGCACGTAAATTATCTTCCGCCAATTGCTTTAAATGCGCATCTGGCACTTGTCCTGTAAGCAGGACATTACCGTGAAAACTTTCAATATTTACACGAGATTGTTTAAAGCGTGAATCTAATTTATATAAATTAATTTTAGCAGTACGTTCTATAGAAGAATCAATAAAAACTTGTCCAAGTGAACGAGCACCACTTTCTGTTCCAACTGGCGCTGAACCTGTACCACTTGATATAAAGCTCGCACAACCAGATAAACTTGCTACACACAGTAACGTCATTGCAATACGATTAAACACTCAGCAAGACTCCTAATCATCCATTTAAATTCTATTTTATTGCAGTATTTCTACTCTAATTTTGTTCAAAGATTAATAAACTCTTGATCAAAAGTAAAAGCATTTTCTATCCATTGCTGATCATAAGGGCATTTAGAAAAATCTTGCTGTATCTTTTTTGCAAATTGTTGGAAAAAATCAAAACAAATCACATCAAAACGACAATAAAATTCTTGGAATTGTGGCTCGGCATTTAAAAAGCACAGTGCTGATTTCATAATCTTCTTTTGCTTTGAAGGTGAAATCGTTTCACATGATTGTGCATATTGAGTCACTGAACGCGCCTTGACCTCGACAAAAATCAATTCTTGATCCTTTTGTACAATCAGATCAATTTCCCCATAACGGCAATGATAATTCGCAACAATCAAGGTAAAACCCTGCGCTTGTAATCGCTTTAAAGCTTGCTGTTCTGCCCACTGGCCCAAATTTAATGGACTTGATATGGTCTCTAACATTACAACACCTTCAACCCTTTGTGAGTATTTTCATAGCAATGTGGCATACGATGAATTTGATGGTCACTCATTTGAATTAGTCCTGTACGTCCTTGAAATTCAAGACTGCTCAAATGAGGCGCCTGTAAATACTGCTGGCTGATCTGCCAAGCATCGCCACCAAATGCCAATAATCGCTGATAGGACATAGCAACAGGATTCTGTTGATAGGCATGTATCAGATCGGGCCAGACACTGCTATATAAAGCAGGAGCATCACAAAATTTCACGCCCTGAGGTAGGGTTTGATCTTGTTCAATGGCATTGGCCAATACGTAGAGATGCTGCGTGGGCAGTTTAATTAGGCTCTTGATCCATTCATGCTGACCAAGCAATAATAAACCCTGCTGCTTGGTCAGCTTTTGCGGGACTTCTTCCACAATGCGAATAGCGTGCTGCGTTTGCCCCATTAACGACATCAAAAAAAGTTCACTTTCAGCTTCCGATCCTTTTTGACGCAACACATAGAGCTGTTTAATTTTGTCTTGCTTAAGCACTTGATTCATTGCATCTGCATCTTGTTTTTTCGACAAACTAAATTGCCACACATTTTCCGCTTGGTTAGTGACATCGTTTAAAGCCAAAATACGAAGTTTCAGTTTCGCCTGCATTAAAGCATCCACGTCGTTGCGCGCTAAAGGCCCAACAATCATTTGCGTGCTTTTGCTCACATGGCGTTTTAACAGTTGCGCCATGGACTTTTGATCTGAGTTTACAAATTTAATCGGGGTTTTCATGCCTGATGCTTGATAAGCACTCATAAAGCCCCGTTTGATACTCAATCCAGCTCGCGCCATAGGCCCCGATTCAGGTAAAATGACCAATACTTCAGCTTGTGCATAGTTAAAAATGCCGTACAGCATGAAACCTATCAAATTCTTTTTATTATTTAACATTGGAAAAACCTTATGAGTGCTCAGTTATTTGTTGTAGCGACCCCAATTGGGCACTTAGATGACATTACTTATCGTGCTATTGATGTTTTAAAGTCAGTCAGTATTATCGCGGCAGAAGATACACGGACTTCTGCTCAATTATTAAAGCACCATAATATATCAACTCCACTCACGGCTTGTCATGAGCATAATGAAAGTAACAAAATTGATCTCTTGATCCAAAGATTGCTGAACGGCGAAAACATGGCATTGATTAGTGATGCCGGTACACCGCTCATTAGTGATCCGGGTTTTAAATTGGTTCGTGCTGCACAAGACAATAATATCCGTGTTGTTCCTGTACCGGGTGCCTGCGCTGCGATTGCCGCACTTAGTTCTGTGGGTTTACCCAGCGACCGTTTTAGTTTTCAAGGCTTCTTGCCTTCGCGTCAATCTCAACGCCTGATTCAATTAGAAAAACTCAAAGATGAAACACAAACTTTAATTTTTTATGAAGCACCACACCGTATTTTAGAGTCAGTTAAAGATATGGCAGATGTTTTTGGCGCAGACCGCCCTGTGGGTTTTGCCCGCGAAATTACCAAGACCTTTGAAACCATTAAAAAAATGACCTTGGCAGATTTAATTCAATTGATTGAATCGGACCGTAACCAGCAAAAAGGTGAAATTGTTTTAGTGATTGGTGGTGCAACGCAAGAGAAGGATTTAGAACAAGAAAAACTAGATCAATTATTGACGCGTTTATTGCAAGATTTATCGGTCAAAGCGGCTTCGCAACTGGCAGCTGATTTGACTGGCATTAAAAAGAAAGTGGCGTATCAACGTGCGTTAGAACTGACCAATAAAGATTAAAGAATTAGGGCCTGTTGACAATTCGTCTATGTTTGCGACGACGCAAGCCATTTATGAAATATCAACAGCCCCTAGTCCATCAAAACTAAAAAAGCATCACCGAAGTGATGCTTTTTTATCGCTCTGACAAAATGGAGCAAAAAAGGATTAATCTTTTGCAGATTCGTCCGCAGGAACTTCTGTAATGCGTCCACCGCGTGCTAGAAAGGCTGCAACTTCATCTTCCAATGCCTGACGTTGCTTCAACTTTGCTGTCACAGTCAATGTTTCAGCTTCCGCCATATCACCATCAGTTGCACTACTTTCACTGCTGTCAGATGCACCTTTTTCAGCCGCTTTGGCTTCATCATCATCTACTGCTGTTTCTTCTACGTCGTCGTAGTCATTCATATCCGTCATCTTTATTTCTCCCCACAAATGACTTCTATTGATCCAATTTAAATTGGTTGCGAATTAGGAAGAAATTTAGCAATCTCTGAGCATTTCGCATAGAGTCAAATATTAAAAAATCGTATCTTTTTTAATCAAAAAAGTAAACTTATATGAATATTTGTACAAAAAGCAGCATTTTCAAAATTAAACGGCATACATGGTCTGTTTTAAAACCTGCAATCCATTGGCTTGAGACAAAAAGGCATCTTTTAAAATCGCATTCTGTTCCACTTGTTTTAAGCCGAAATTTCGTGCCCATACCACTGGAAAAAGCTGTGTCGTTTCCAACCAACCCAGTGCAGACATACTGTGCATCATGGCATCATTTTGTCCTTTACGGCGGTGCTCATAGCGCTGTAGGGTTTGTTGATGCGCCCACACACCACGCTTTTGATCATGCAGCAACACATCACATAAAATAGCGGCATCCAAGCAACCAATATTCACCCCTTGCCCTGCTAAAGGATGAATCACATGTGCAGCATCACCTATCAGCGCTAAGCCCGCTTTGACATATTGCTGTGCTGCACGCGCTTTCAGTGGAAATTGTGCGCGTGGCGTTGCCTCTAAAACTTGACCCAACATATGATGACTTTCACGGGTGAGAAGTGCACAAAAATTTACATCATCCAGAGTTGCATATTCTTCGGCATAATCATCTGGTAATGTCCAAACGATGGATTGCCAATGACCTTCTTGTTCCGGCGTTAAACTCGCCATCGGTAAAAAGGCCAACGGCCCCGTTTCTAGGAAAATTTGACGTGCGACATGTAAATGTGGCTGTGCTGTTCGAATCGCACAGGTCAAACCTGCTTGCTTATAATCCAAGACATCAATATCAATAAAAGCTTGCTCTCGTACAAATGAATTTGCGCCATCTGCACCGATCACCAATTTGGTTTTTAGCTGTGAACCATCGGCAAGGTGAATATGCCAAACCCCAACGCCTTGTTCCACACGAGTGACTTTGACTTGAGTCCGGTAATCTTTAACCTGTTCCAGCATTTTTTGCTGAATGGCTAAATTCAAAACACTCGGTTCCACCATAGAACCCAAAGTCTGTTCAGCACGGGGCATGTTTTGGCTAGGCTGTCCAAAATTGATCTCACCATAACCATTTTTATTCCACACTTGCATACCGCTATAAGGCATATGACGCGCAAGTATGTCCCACACATGCACTGTTTTTAGCAAATGAATGGTCGCTTGGCTTAATGCCAATACACGCGGATTGGCAACAGCTAAAGTTTTGGCTTCATCCAGAATGGGAGCAGCATCTAAAACAGTTGCTTGTACGCCACCTTGAGCAAGTAGCAAGGCAGTTAAACCGCCAACTAAACCACCACCAATAATGACAACCTCTAGGACATCTAGAACATCACTCATGCTTTTAGTCCCATCGCGTAATTGGCAACAAGCGGTTTAATGCCCGGAATGGTATCAAAAGCGACCAAACCTGTGTTTCGGATAAATTTGAGTATCGGATTTTGATTACTAAAGCCACGTACCACAGAGTCGCAGAACTTAATCACACGTTGTTGATCGGTTAAACGGGCTTGTTCATAAGCAAGTAACATACTTGGCTGACCAATATCATCCGATTGTGCGAGTTGCTCTGTCAGATAACGTACCAAGACATAAGCATCACGCATACACAGGTTAAAACCTTGCCCCGCCACAGGATGAATGGTGTGTGCTGCATTCCCCATCAATACCACGCGACCGACCGCTTGTTTTTCTGCAAGCACTTGTGACAATGGGAAGCTAAAGCGTTTACCTGTTTTTTGGAATTTACCTGCACGGTCGCCATAGGTTTCTTGTAAAGCATCAAGGAAATGTTGGTCATTTTCATCACCCAACCATTCGCCTTCTGTGCCTTTTTTCACTGGCCAAACCACAGAGCGACGATATTCACCCGGTAAAGGTAATAATGCCAAAGGCCCTAAATGGCTAAAGCGTTCAAAACCAACATGGTTATGTGGTTTCGATGTTTGGACTGTGGTGACAATCGCGACTTGATCGTAATCATGCTCGCTTGCACCAATACCAAGGGCTTTACGGCAAAATGAATCACGACCATCGGCTGCAATCACCAATTTTGCTTGTAATGACAAATGTTCTTCGCCACGTATCGCCTCAATCAATGCTTGATCGGTGTCTTGCGTCAGTGAAGTAACCTGTACACCATCAATCAGTTCAATGAGCGGCTGTTTGCGAACTTCGGTAAGAAGCACACGCCCCAGCCAAGCATTTTCAATCACCTGACCAAAACTTTCGACTTTTTCCTGTTCTGCTTTTAACCGTGCCTTACCAAAACTGCCTTGTTCAGTAATATGCACCTCAAGAATTGGGGTTGCATGCGCTTGTAATGCATGCCATAAACCGAGTTCTTGATAAATTTGTACACTGCGGCGTGACAATGCACTATTTCGCGCATCAAAACTGGAGTGATATGGCGCAAGATTGGCATCATCATAATTCGGGTACTTAATCGCCTCTAACAGCTTGACCGCAATGTTTGCCTTGGCCAACATTAACGCCAGACTTAGCCCGACCATACCACCACCGACAATGATGACTTCTTGTTGCATGCGTATATCCTTTTTATGATGTATCCGAAGTCACAACCTTCAAATACCTATAACTTTTAATGGATTTTATATTACATCAAAGATCTTAATTTTTATAATAAAGTGGATGTTTTTACGTACTTTCACCGTAAAGCTCTGTCGTGGTGGTGATTGAAGTAACAACCCTATAGACTTCTCGCTGAGATTGCTCAGATAGTTGTTTAATCCAACGAATTAAAATCGTGCAACGTGAATAATGATTTAAAAAGCCCAATCGGTTGAGATTGGGCTGATCGAAAATACTTAATAAAATGATTTTTATATAAATAAAAGATAATTTAATTTAAACCAATTATTTCAATAATTTATTTTAAAAATTTAAAAAAACATTAAAAGCCGACTTGTTCCCAAGGCGGCTTTTTTAAATCACAAATTGGTATATTCCACCAATCAAACTAATTAAACGATATTTAAAACAAGAAATTACCTAAATAAAATAAGGATTTATATTTTAAAATAAGCCACAATTTCTTTGAATCAAATTCATTAAAGTTGTACATTCGACCCGACATCAAGTTTAAGATTTAATAAATAGCTCATTTTCTATAAAGCATCAATTATCTTTTAGGCGAGGACTTTTCTAAATTTTCTAATGCCTTATTGTAACTATTATAAATACCCGACCAAGTTTTACCTTTATCTTCTGATAGTTTAACTGTCGCATAATTAACTGTAGAATGAATATTAAGAAGTGCTCCAGAATTCAAAACTACTATAGAACTGTAAGGCATTATCTGATGTTTTTGCCATGTTTTCCCCATATCCTCAGTAAGAGCCAATGTCTTAGGGCTAAAAGCAGTAGCAACTACATATCTATCGCCTTGCTTTGAATATTGTATAGGCCACATATTTACCTTAAATGGACTGTCTATTTTTTGCCATGTCACACCATGATCTTTTGAATTAAATTGATTTGCAAAAACACCAGCTAAACCAGATTTCATAGAAGTAATTAAACTAAATGACTGATCAGGGTTAATCACTAACTTTGTAATATTTGCATCATTTGGTACTCGATTTTCAGTCCACTTTTTTGTAGCATAATCAAATCGATTAATACTTCCAAACATTTCAGCATAATCAAATCCTTTATCATCCTCCCACATCCAAAAGCCATTTATCAATGGATTATGATAAGTGTCCTTCGTAACCATTGGTTTCCAATCACCTTTTTCTAGACGATCACTACGATAAATAGTCACTTTTTTATCAACAAGATGTGCTATAAACCATCCATTTTTTTCATCCCCAACTACAGAGACAACTATTCCTATAGGTAAATTACCAGTGTCAATCGGAGTAAGTACATCATTCACCTTTTGGTATTTATAAAGTGCATTCATCTCACCATAGGCTAGAAAATCAAAATCACTATTTTCTTTTACTGTTATACAGTGCAAGTTTAAACCATCTTTAGTTTGAATTATTTTTGAATTTTTTACTTTATTTTCAAGCGGAAGATAGAAAACTGAACCTATCTTACTTGCAGCGAGAATTACATTATCCTTTTTTTCCTTAATACAATTCATACCAAATGGTAGTATTTTTTCTATATTACCAAAATGTTTCTCTTGTCGTGTAAGTGGTTGTTCCCATCCCGTAAAAATCCTATCTTTATAAATCGCTTCAAGATAGTTTTTTCCAAGTTTGGTAACTAAACTTTTATTTGATGGTATATTCTCAGCCCTAGAAATAAAATACTTATCATTTGCATGAGTTAAAATTATACGCCCCAAATCAGTGGTTGTATTTTCTTCTACTTTAAAATTACTTACCAGACCTACTTCATTTTTATTTGACAAGCTAATGTATCTATAGTCTGGAACTCCCCCCCCAGAATTTAAAGTACTTAACTCAGTAAGACGATATTCTCCAGCAGGTAATTTCCCACTATAAACAAATGTAGAGCTTGAAGCATGATTATTTATGACACTAATGCTATATATTTTATTTTTCCCTAGTATCTCTGTTTTTTCAGAAAGGCTTTCTACCAATAAATAAGGGAAAGTATTTCCAGTGTTAAAACTAATACTCAATATTACTGGATATAATTTCTCTCCTTGTTTTATAGGTTCGAATATCCCTTTTACATCTGTATTCAAATATTTCTTTTGTGGCTGTGTAACACATCCTGCCAATATTAAATAAATTACGAAAGTAACCCCAATTTTCACCATTAAATTTAATTTATTCATCATTTTCGATTTTACAAACTTAAAAAGTTATCTGATTTAATAAAATCTAACTTTACTAGAATCATGAATAAAAACAACACTAAAAAGTAAAACCTCATCTACAAAACTCATTCTCCAGAACGTCAAAAGCCGATCTTTTACTTCAGATCGGCTTTAAACGCTCATTTTAATTATTGAGCCATCAATGCTTCAATTTCTTCAACAGTTTTTACTACCGCAGCAGTTAAAACACGTGGTCCATTTTTGGTCACAACTACATCATCTTCAATACGAATGCCTATGCCACGCCATTTCGCATCTACAGTTTCATCATCTGGTGCAATATAAAGCCCCGGTTCAACAGTTACCGCCATGCCTTCTTCATAAGCACGCCATTCACCTTCAATTTTATATGAACCGACATCATGCACGTCCATACCCAACCAGTGACCTGTACCATGCATATAGAATTGATGAAAACTTTCAGATTCAATAATCTGTTCAATATCGCCTTGCATCAGACCCAAATCAAGTAAACCCTGCACCAAAATACGTACTGCAATACGATGCGGTTCTTTATACGAATTACCGATACGCACAGCGTCAATGGCCGCAAGCTGCGCTTTTAAAACAACGTCATATAACGCTTTTTGTTCAGGGCTAAATTTGCCGTTGACTGGAAAAGTACGGGTGATGTCCGAGGCATACAGTTGATATTCACAAGCCGCATCAATCAGGACTAAATCGCCATCTTTCAGTACTTTGTCATTTTCAACATAATGTAAAATGCAGCCATTTTCACCACCGCCAACAATACTGTTATACGAAGGCACACAACCATTTTGACCAAAAATATAATTCAGTTCGGCTTCAAGCGCATACTCCATCATGCCCGGCTTAACCGCTTGCATAGCACGGGTATGTGCTTGAGCTGAAATAGTCGATGCGATTTGCATCAATTCAATTTCTTGTGTCGATTTATGCAAACGCATTTCATCTAAAATACGATCGAGTTGAATTACCTGTGCAGGTGCAGATGTGCCTTTACGCGATTCACCATTGGCTTCAGCAATCCATTTGGCTACACGTGCATCAAAATCGGCTTGTTGCCCCATGCGATAAAATAGTTTTTGCTTATTGAGCAATTTCTCAATAATTTCTTCATCCAGCAGATCAATGGCATAAGCTTCATCGGCGTCATAATCCTCTACCGCACCATCAACCCCCGCTCGGTAACCATGCCAAATTTCCATTTCACGGTCACGTTCGCGGCAGAACAAGCTATAGGTATAACCTTCATCTATAGACTCAAAGGTCTCAATGATTGCCACTGCTTCAGGTTCGGCAAATCCCGTCAGGTAGAAAAAGCTACTGTCCGCACGAAATTTATAATCTGCATCACGGTTACGCATAGCAACCGGGCTGGTGGCAATAATCGCAATACTGTGCGGACCCATTTCTTCTGCTAGGCGGTCGCGACGTTCCTGAAAATCGGCTTGAGTCAGTTTCATCATTGAGAGGTACTTTTATCTTTTATGAGTGGAGTTGATAACTTTTACATCGCTTGTTGTTACATCACAGTCATCTGCATTAGCTTGGACGATGCGGTGTAAACATTTCTACAATATTGTTTGTTTCTGGTACAGCTGCACTTTGTTTCAATTGCGGCTGAAGATTTTTCAGCAACGGTGTTTCTGCAATTTCCACTTTTTTGCGTCCCAAAGACAGACTAACAGGAATTAAACGCACAAATTCATAAAGTTCCTGATAACTTTCCTCACCTTCTTCATCATTATCCGATTCTTCAAATTCAACTGCTGCCACATCTTGTAGATGTTCAATCAGTTCCATTTCATCTTGACGAATATGACCCGAAGCCAAGCCAAAGCCCAGTACGACGCCTGCACACCAATCTGCCAAGGCTTGTACGCGATCAGCAAGGACATGTTCATCGTCTGGAAGCAGTGGTAAATAATCCAGTTCATCATCCGATAATGCATGCGCAATATCTTCTGCTTCACCAGTTAACAAATCTAGCACTTCTTCATCCAATGCTGGAATTTCAAGCGTTGCTAAAATTTGTTGCCATTCCTCACTTTTAGGTGCTTGAGTAACACAAACAATACCTGTAAGTAATCCATGTAACTCACTTGGGCTTGAAATCTCTTCAATTTTTGAAAAATTGTGGTGCCATTCCGACCAACCTGAAATATCGTCTTGCATTCGTTTATCCAATCTCTATACTTCGTATATATTACCTTTGTTTGCAATACTGTGCGACTACGATATGTTAGAAGAATTACAGCGTCTACAGGCGCATATTGGCGTTTTAAAAACGCGACTTACGCATTATGAAAGTGAAAATAATGCACTCAACGCGGCAAAAGAAAATTCTGCCGACCATCATCATGCCCAAATTGTGCAAAAGAACGGCATCATTACCCAGAAACAAGAAGAAATAGACAATCTTAGCGAGCAATTAAGTGATGCGCAGTCTCAATTCAAGCAATTGAATACGGATGCGACCTCATTGGCTGATCGTTATAGTCGTCTGGAAAAAAGTTGTACCGATCTTAAAAATCGTTTTCAGGAAATTCTTGCTGAACGTAATGAATTACGTGTCATTAAAGAAAAAATGCAAAATGAACAGCGTCTTGCTCAACAGGAAATTCAGGGTTTTCAGCAAGAACGTGAAAGATTGTTACAAAAAAATGAACATGCCAAAGCAAAAGTCGAAGCCATTATTCAGCGCTTGTCTATTTTAGGGACGGCTCAGGATCATCACGCGCAAGAAATTCAACAACTTGCTCACCCAACAGAAGCAAATGAGGACATTTAATCATGACTGAACAAATTGCTGTTGAGTTGCGTGTATTGGGACATACTTTTCGTTTAGCCACGACTGAAAGTGAAAAAGGTGATTTAGAGCGTGCCGCTGAATTATTAAATGAAAAGTATGATGATTTTCGGCGTAAAGCCCCACGTCTTGAACCGAGTAAATTAATCATTATGGTGGCGCTAGAACTGATGCAAGAAGTCCTTGCTATGAATAAATCGCTGCAAGAGTATTCACATTGCGAGCGTTTACTCGCAACCATTTTAGAAGATGTGGATGATTTAGTTTAGTTTTTATTCAAACTGAACAAAGTATCGGCATTTGAAATGTAAGTTTACAGTTACTGCACACTGAAGATTTGCCAATACTGCATTATTCGTTATACTTACTACATCTCTGAGGTGTTCGCCAGCGGGTCAAGTTCCCCTGAGCCGATATCAACACCATTGGATTGTGTTCTGTATATTTAGAGTGTATGCCTGCCTTCGAGTAGGAAACCCAGCAAGTATGCGTCGCGTCCACCTTGAACTTTAGGGTTCAAGGGTAATGACATGCAGCGGCATCATCGGAGTGTTTTAATTTATTAATAACTAAATCAAATAATAAAATTTCTAAATCCCCACCCATCTCATTTTTATTTCCCAAGCATTTATATATTTTCATGTATACCAAAATTTTAGCGCTTAATGCGGCATTATTCTGTCTGGATAGAAATATCTTTTAGTAGCCTCTAAATGCCTATGAGAAGTCTAAAATTAACAGGTAGTAAGCTAAAAAGGTGATCTACATCGAAGCTAAATAACATTAAGAAAAGAAAATTAGCAATCTTCTTGATAGAATCATGCTAACCACATCATTTAACTGTAATTAATTATAATTAGAACAAAACTATCATAATAATAACGCCCAATATAATGCGATACCATGCAAATACTCTTAGCGTATGCTTTTCTACAAAACGAACTAAAGCTTGTACCACAAACAAAGCTGAAATAAAGGCAGCGATAAATCCGAATGAAATACTTAACAAATTATCTTGAGTCAACACATCAGCATTTCGAATCAAATCATATGTTGCCGCACCCAACATGGTTGGCATAGCTAAAAAAAATGAAAATTCTGTAGCCGCTTTCCGCGATAATCCTGCGAACATTCCCCCAACAATTGTTGCACCTGAACGTGATGTCCCCGGAATCATCGCCACACACTGCACAAATCCAACGATTAAAGCTTGTTTGAAGGTAATTGCTGTAGCTTCCGTGGTTTTATGTTCAAACTGCTTAGATTCCACCCAGAATATAATTAAGCCGCCTATAATCAATGCAATAGCAACAACCAATGGACTAAAGAGAACCTGCTTAATAAAGTCTACTGCGAGAACACCAATAACGACAGCAGGTATAAAAGCAATAATGACACTTATTGCAAAATGCCTTGCTTCTGGGTCTCCACTAAAGAAACCTTTTATTAAATCAAATATTTTTTTTCTGTATAACCAACATACAGCCAATATCGCTCCAAGTTGAATGACAACTTCAAAAACGCGGCCGTCATCAGATTGAAAATCAATGATATGTCCAAATAAAATTAAATGACCTGTACTTGAAATAGGTAAAAATTCAGTTAACCCTTCAATAAACCCTAAAAAGAGGGCCTTAAAAATTTCGATGTTTTCCATAAATCAACCAAAAATGAGGATAAAAAAATGGTATCCATCATGTACTCACCAGATCATTTATTAGTAAAAACATTCATTTTTTTAATTTACTAACTCATCAGACTTAAGCAATTAACATTAAGTACTACCATTTCAGAGTTTTTGATCTTAATACAGCCATGCTTGGTTAGATAGTAAATTTCTACGCTGACATATATAATTTTTTCATGAATAGCCAAGCTCTATTTAATATCGTAAAAATATTCATTGAGTAATTACCAAATTTTGGTATAGACGTTTATAGCAAGTAGTAATTAAGTTGATCAGGAGAGAATTTCCACAGCATACTGGTCCTCTTATACATTTTCACTGAACAACAATCCGCAGTAATACCTTATTTGCCCTGAATCATTTTATTGAAAACGGTCTGCCTCATTTTACAATTTATTATTCTGAACGATTTATAAAACAAAGAAATCATATAAATAATTATTCCACCCCCATTTAGCTAAATGTTTTACACTGAGTTGGCTATGACAACATTTTAATTAATGCAATTACAGGTGGTGCAAATAAAACCATAATAATGCCAGAAATAATCATCGACAAACTTGCCACAACTCCTTCTTCTGAATGACGTTGTTGTGCCCGAGCAATTCCCATCGCATGTGCAGCATTACCAAATGCAGCACCATGCGCAATCCGATGCTGATACCTCATCCACATCAAAAATAGGTCTCCAAATAACATTCCCACTAATCCTGTAATCACAGTAAAAAGTGGGATAAGACTAATAGAACCATCAATTTTTTCAGTCAAAATTAAGGCAAAGGGAATAGAAATTGAGCGGGCCAGTAAGCTATTTTTTACGATTTGCTCAATATTAAATAAATTTGCCAAAAACCAACTGCTTAAAATACCGATCAACATAGAAATACTGGATGTGATGATTAAAACTTTAAAATATTTACGGATCATCGTTCTATATCTAAATACAGGAATTGCAAATGCCACAGTAATTGGCCCAAGCATTGCCACCAAGTATTGGGTATAAGTGTAATAATCCTGAAAAGTACGCTGAAAAATGATAATGCTTAAAATACTCAAAATAGGAACGACTATAATCGGAGAAAAATAAATCTTTCTTGTTTGTATAAATAATTTCTTGGCAAACGCATAACACACTAGCGTCCATATAAAGAAAAATACTCCCCAAAGTGACATTATTTAACCTCATCCTGTTTTAATAACATCCTGACACTAAGCATTGAACTTGCCATTACCATAAAGGTACTGATAAAAATTATGATGACAATTTTCCATCCACTAATAATAAGTAGTTGCTGATATTGAATAACCCCAACCACAGGCGGAATAAAAAACAAAAGTAACTCAGTTAAAAGTAAGTTAGCACCGTGTTCTACTTGTTCCAGTCGAATCCATTGTGTTTCAAGCAAAAATAATAAAATAAAGAAACCCAACACGCCTGATGCAATGGGCAGATGTAAAAATTTTTGAATGGTATAAGCAAAGCCCCAAACCATCAGGATCAGAAGAATTTGTAATAACGTGACTTGCAATTGCTTTAAACGAAATGAACTCAACATGATTTAATGATGTACTCAACTTGTACAAGTTTCTCTTTAAAAGACCGAATGGAGATGTGTTTATAAATTTGAAACACAGATTTTGCTCTTAACTACATAGTGGAATATGTATTTAATTTAAATCACCGATAAAAATCTGGCTAAAATCAAGAATAACTCCATTAAAATACTTCAAGCTACTCATTGCTTTAGTACAATTAAAGACGAAGACTAAATACAGAGTTTTGATGTTGTAGACAGGTTTGCATATATTCAGCATAAACAGATAATTTTTCATAAATATGTTCGGCATAGAACATATCTTCTATCAAGTTAATGGTTTGCTGCGTATTATAACTATCGCAATACTGAAGCAATTCAGCATTGATTTCTGAGAATTTTTCACAAAGTTTAATATAGTCTGCATCTTTGTTTTTAAATAACAATTTGCGCGTATTCAACTCACGACTATCAATAATTTTTTCCTGATGCTGTGTACTAATCAGGCGGATACTCACTTTAAAAAATGTTTCTAATTCATCTCGTTTTTCAGGATTAATTTTCAAATTTGTAATGATGAAAATGCTTGAAACATCGGCTCTACACAGGGCTTTAATGATGGACAAATATAAAAAATCACTTTCCTCTAATTCAGTTAGACTTAAATCCAAATAAATATTTAAAGTGCTTAAGACTTCATCTATTTTCACATTCTGCTTTTTTTCTGCCTGATAGTAAGTATTCAAAATATTAAGCACAGGCAGCGTTGCAGGTGTATTATAAATTACTGTTTTATTCAGGTTCGCTAAAATAAAAGGTGAAAAAAGGAAAGCTAAACTTGCCTGCTCTGCTTGAATTTCAGATTGAATAATATAATGAACTTTAAGCTTTGAAAATTCACGTAAAACTTTGGCACGTAATAATGTTGCTTCTAAATTGACATATTGCTGTTGCAATATATTCTTTAATTGCTCAGAAAAACTCCTTGTTTCTATGAGTTCTGAGAGTATATTCAATTTCTCTGTAACAAACATTGCATCACCATTTCGCTTCGAACCTATATTTCATGAGTATTTCGCCTTCTCATTCAATGCTGATCCGTCATGTCCGATCCCAACTTGATGCATTAAAAAATAGCCACTCATGAGACTAAAATAGATTTTGTCGTGATGCTGCTCAAATGTATAGCTACAAAAACATTGGAAAAAAATATAACAGTTTTAAAAATCACGGTTCAAACTGTTATATTTTTTTAAGCAAATTTCTGTACCTACTTATCATTTAAATTGTCATGCAAGATGAATTAATTTCTCTTGATCGGTGGTTTAAATGAAACGATCTCTTACTTTTTGTACTGTTTTATCAACTGACCGTTGTTCTATCCGTCATGTAAAACTGCATAATCTACTGATAATTTGGAGCGTGATATGAGCCTCGGACTCACTGCTCTAGAATTAGCACGCATACAATTTGCTTTTACTGTTTCTTTTCACATTATTTTCCCTGCAACCTCTATTGGTCTAGCATGTTTCCTTGCGGTACTGGAATGGAAATGGTTGCGTACTCAAGACCCAATCTATAAAGATTTATTCAAGTACTGGATTAAAATCTTTGCCGTTGCCTTTGGTATGGGGGTGGTATCAGGCGTCGTCATGAGTTATCAGTTCGGTACTAACTGGAGTGAATTCTCACGTATAGCAGGCAGTATTACCGGTCCTTTACTGACCTATGAAGTACTGAGTGCCTTTTTCCTTGAAGCTGGCTTCCTCGGCATTATGCTGTTTGGCTGGGGACGAGTCAGTCCCAAAGCACATTTCTTTGCAACGCTCATGGTGGCCATTGGCACCTGTATTTCCATGTTCTGGATTTTATCTTCTAACAGTTGGATGCAGACTCCACAAGGCTTTGCTATTGAAAATGGCATTATTGTACCCACCGACTGGTGGGCAATTGTCTTTAATCCTTCCTTCCCCTACCGTTTTGCCCATATGGCTACCGCGGCATTCCTCGTGTCATCTTTACTGGTGGTTGGTACAGCAGGATGGCATTTACTCAAAGGGCGTCGTGATGATTTGGTGAAAAAATCATTCTCTATGGGTTTATGGATGGTTCTAATCACCTCATGTTTACAAGTCGTTATTGGTGATCACCACGGCTTAAATACCTTAAAACATCAACCTGCAAAACTGGCAGCAATTGAGGGACACTGGGAAACCAACCGCGATCATGCAATGCCACTGTTGCTGTTTGCAATTCCAGATATGGAAAATGAACGCAATACAACTGAACTCGGAATTCCTTATTTAGGTAGTCTCATCCTCACCCACTCGTTAGATGGTCAAGTCACAGGCTTAAAAGATTTTGCAGCTGAAGATCGCCCAAATGTCCCGATTGTATTTTGGAGCTTTCGTGTCATGGTCAGTCTGGGAATGTTGATGGTACTGCTCTCTTTGACTGCATTATGGTTACGTAAGAAAGGTTCATTGTATGAAAGCTCATGGTTCCATAAATTTGCCATTATCATGGGGCCCACAGGTTATGTTGCCTTATTAGCAGGTTGGGTCACTACTGAAGTCGGTCGTCAGCCGTGGGTGGTTTATGGCGTGATGCGTACTCGGGATGGTTTATCTCACTCTGTTACGGCAGATCAAGTCGGTCTCAGTCTGATTATTTTTGTCTTGGTCTATACCGTGGTATTCGGTAGCGGCATTTACTACATGCTCAAACTGATTAAAACTGGCCCTGCTTTCTTAGACAGTTTACAGCCTGAACAAACAGCCGGTCTTGGTCATTTTAAAACCCCATTACGCCCACTGAGTGCTGTTGATGAAAGGCTTGATGATCAAGCATCAACGACAGATCAAGCTAAGGAGAAACATCATGATTGATCTGGCTTTAATCTGGGTCGGCATTATCGGTCTAGGTGTCCTCATTTATGTCGTTATGGATGGTTTTGACCTTGGAATTGGGATTCTGTTCCCATTCATTAAGGATCATCAGGAACGTGATGTGATGATGAATACCGTTGCCCCAGTTTGGGACGGTAACGAAACATGGATGGTTCTGGGTGGAGCAAGTTTATATGCGGCCTTCCCCTTGGCGTATGCGACTATTCTTTCCGCACTCTATCTGCCGATTACCTTCATGGTGGTGGCCTTAATTTTCCGTGGCGTTGCATTTGAGTTTCGTTTTAAAGCGACGCGTACCAAATACTTGTGGGATCAAGCCTTTATTTGGGGTTCGATTCTATCCAGTTTCTTTCAAGGCGTGATTCTTGGCGCTTATATTCAGGGAATTGAAACCACGCATGGAATTTACAGTGGTGGTGCGTGGGATTGGTTGACACCGTTCTCTATTTTTTCTGGTATAGGCGTGGTTGCAATGTATGCGGCACTGGGTTGTGGCTGGTTGATTCTAAAAACAGAAGCCAACTTACAGCACACCATGTATCAACTTATGCCACGATTAATCATTACATTATTGATTATTTTTTCGGGTGTTAGCTTATATACCCCATTTACTCACCCTGAGATTGCACAGCGTTGGTTCTCTTTACCCAATCTTTTCTATTTCAGCCCTGTACCAATTTTAGTGCTGCTTTTTGTCTGGATGATTATCTCTGCTTGCAAGAAACAGCAAGATGTTAAACCGTTTATCTATACACTGGCATTGGTATTTCTTGCCTTTACCGGTTTTATTATCAGTTTATGGCCAAATATTATTCCGCCATCTGTGACCATCTGGCAAGCAGCATCACCGGAATCAAGTCTGAAATTTACCTTAGTCGGTGCGGTCATTTTGATCCCGATCATTATTACCTATACCTTCCTGTCTTATTGGGTCTTTCGTGACAAGGTTCGTATTGGCGATGAGGGTTATCATTAATTTTTGAAGGCATTTTTAATGAACAAACTGATGTCTAAAATGAATTCAAGTCAATGGTTTATTGTCCTATGGTTAGTTGGATTTCTAGGATTGGCATGCATTGCTGGACTGTTCCGATTTTTATTATATTTCGCTTATCCATCATAGCCTTTTAATACAATTTAATACCATCAGGCCTTATTCATGCTTTTCGGGATTGGACTGAATTGACTTGTTACAGTAGTCAACTATGATAAAAGAATATGGATAGAGTGATCTATCCATATTTTGTCTACATTATGATGACCTAAATTCTTATGTATAAATCTGAAAAACTTGCGAATAGCCTGAAACTGCTGATTGAAAATGGCACTTGGAAAGCCAATGAAAAATTGCCCTCCTTGCGCCATCAAGCGGAACAATCCGGTTTTAGCTTGATTACTGTCATGAATGCGTATCAAGAACTAGAAGCGCAAGGACTGATTTATTCAAAAGAAAAGTCAGGTTATTTTGTCGTTGCACAAGAACCTTCAAATGATGAACAAAATCAAAATGTCACACTCAACCCTAAAATTGAAATTAACTCGACGGTATTTCAATATTTAAAATCCATTCAACCCGATAATATTATCCCTTTTGGCACTGCTTTTCCAAATAGCCAATTGCTCTATTCACCCAAATTAATCCAGACTTTGGGACAACTTGCCCGCCATAGACTCAGCTATGAACAAACACCCAGCTTGCCTCCCGGTAATTTTGCCTTACGAAAATTGATCGCTCAACGCTATTGTATGCAAGGGATTCAGACCGACCCGTCAGACATTGTCATTACATCTGGTGGATTGGATGCATTGAACTTGTCGTTACAAGCCATGACACAGGCGGGTGATTATATTTTATTGCAACAGACGATTTTTTATGGCGCATGGCAAGCGGCAGAACGCTTGGGTTTAAAAGTGATTACCATTCCAGAACATCCTGAACATGGAATTGATCTGAATGCCTTCGAACAAGCGATTCAAAAATACCCCATCAAAGTGTGCCTGCTGATGCTGAATGGTCATAATCCGATTGGGTTTACCGTGAGTGATGAAATTAAGTTTCAATTGGCGAAGTTATTACATCAGTATGAAATTCATTTGATTGAAGATGATGTCTATGAAGAACTGTATTATGACCATAAAAAACCCCTATCAATGAAATACTTTGATCAGCAAAATCTGGTGCTACATTGTTCTTCATTCTCTAAAACATTAGGTGCAGGCTTTCGTGTGGGTTGGGTCTATGCAGGAAAATTTTCCGAACATATTCAACATATTCAGTTGATGAGTACACTTTCGGTCAATTCATTTATTCAAAATGCACTGGTTGAATATTTATCACACCGCCATTATGAAAAGCATCTTAAAACCCTACGTTCATCCTTAGAACGCAATAAAAAACAGTTTTATGCTTATCTAACAGAACATTTACCACCTGTATGTAAAATTGCCTATTACCCTTCGGGTTATTTCTTATGGATTGAATTACCTCAATATATAGAGAGTGTATATATTTATCAGATGTTATTAGCTCGCAATATTAGTATTGCACCAAGCGTTTTATTTAATGCTAACTTTGCCAAGCAAAATAATTTCTTACGGATTAATTGTTCTTTTGACTTTAATGATCGGATTGAATCGGCTTTGTCACAGGTGGTTGAATGTATTCAATATGCTATAAATAGTCACCCTGTACGATAATGATTCATATTTTTACCATTTTAAAGTCTCAATGCATTCATAAAAATCAGCATCCATGCTGTTGTATTTATATACATAACTATAACAGATGAATAAAAACCCATAAATCTGTTATATTTTTTTAATCATTTTTTGTATCTACACGTTTAAACCTAAACGCCACATAATTATCTTATCTTAAAGGCCAAGCAGTGAGCATCGATATGAATTCATTAAAAAAGAAAAACAAAGCGAGTTTTGTATTCTTCATCATTACGCTTTATGCATTCATTGGATTCGGTTTAGGTTATCTCATTTGGGAATATATTTTATAAGAAAGTATAGGCTCAGTGAGAAACTCCGTACCGATGTCATTAATTGGCTTGATTCAATCTAATTTGATGATTGCTGAACCTATTTGTTCCCATTTAGAAACTCATTCATCGTATCTAAACTGATCGCTTTAAGCTGCTTATATAGCAGTGAACAATCTAGGCGAGAAATAGATTCACCGTGATAGTTTTCTAAGCTGCACCACTCTGCAATATTCGAGGTAATACACATTTGCGCGTTTAGAATGAAGAATGGCTTTTAAATCTGATGGGTTAAGTTGTTCCATTTTTATATGTTTTATATTTTTAGATAGATCATTCAATATACATAATTTAAATGAATATTTTAAGCAAAATAAAGCACTTATAAAGTTTTTTATAATTTAATTTTAACTGTGCTGTTTATTTAATTTAACGTTACTTTTAAACCAAAAACATTCTAGATTCATCAATCCTCATGATGATAAAAAAATTTAAATATAAACTAAATGCAAACTTTATCCGTTGATAAAATTTACCCCAAAAACCTCATTGATCAATATCAAAAGATTTTTGGGGATAATATATGATTATTCACATATTAAAAAGTGATACGTTTATAACTGCGATATTCAGGTTTCCAATAATGATCTTCAATGGCTTTCGCTAAAGTTTCATTACTAACAATCGGTGCTACACCCGCCTGCATGGCCGCTTGTGCCACTTTTAACGCAATGATTTTTGAAACCTGCTGAATGGAGTCAATGTCTGGCAACAAATCTGCATCGGGATCAATCAGTTTCGGTGAACAATCTGCAAGAGCATTGCTTGATGCCATTAGCATACTGTCGGTCACGCGTGTAGCGCCTGAAGCAATCACACCCAAACCAATACCCGGGAAAATATACGAGTTATTACATTGGGAAATGTTATAAATCTTACCCTGATAATTGACTGGTGCAAAAGGACTACCCGTCGCAATTAATGCCTTACCATCCGTCCACTGAATAATATCCGCAGGCACAGCTTCAACACGTGACGTCGGGTTGGATAACGGCAAAACAATCGGACGTTCACAGTTGGCGGCTAAAGTTCGAATCACTTCTTCTGTGAATAAACCTGGTTGACCCGAAACCCCAATCAACACCGTTGGTTTGGCATTTTTGACTACGTCCAGTAAAGAAATGACTTCTTCAGCATTGCCCCATTCTGCAATCACTTCAGGCTGTTGTGCTAACTTTCTTTGGAAATCTAGTAGGTTGGGCTGATTTTCAGTAATTAAGCCAAAACGGTCGACCATATAGACGCGAGCACGTGCCTCTACTTCCGTTAAGCCTTCTGCCATCATTTGAGCCACAATTTGTTCAGCAATACCACAACCTGCCGAACCCGCCCCTAAAAAGGCAACCATCTGATCTTTCAGTTGTTTGCCTGCGGCATGTGAGGCTGCAATTAAGCTGCCCACTGAAACAGCTGCTGTCCCTTGAATATCATCATTAAAACAGCAAATTTTGTCGCGGTACTTATTCAGCAATGGCATGGCATTTTTTTGCGCAAAATCTTCAAACTGAATCAGTGCATCTGGCCAGCGGCGCTGAATCGCAGCAATCACATCGTCGACAAAATCATAATATTCATCACCACTAATACGTGGCTGATTCCAACCCAAATAAATTGGATCATTGAGTAACTGCTGGTTATTGGTGCCGACATCTAAGGTGATAGGCAAGGTATACGCAGGGCTAATGCCGCCACAAGCGGTATACAGGGAAAGTTTACCAATCGGAATGCCCATGCCGCCGATGCCCTGATCACCTAAACCTAAAATACGTTCGCCATCTGTAATCACAATCACTTTAACGTTTTTACGATTTACGTTATGTAAAATGTCTTCAATATGATCCCGGTCAGGATAAGAAATGAAGATCCCGCGATGACGGCGGTAAATATCCGAGAATTGCTGACATGCCTCACCCACCGTTGGGGTGTAAATAATCGGCATCATTTCACTTAAATGATTTTCAAGCAGATGATAAAACAGGGTTTCGTTGGTATCTTGAATATTACGCAAGTAAATATGTTTATTGATGGCATCGTTAAATGAGCAATATTGCTGATATGAACGATGGCTCTGTTCCTCAATAGTTTCAATAACATGCGGAATTAAGCCATGTAAATTAAATTTACTACGCTCTTGTTCAGTAAACGCAGAGCCTTTATTTAACAGCGGAAGTTCTAAAAGCGTATTCCCTGCATAAGGAATATATAAAGGTTGTTTAATCACCAAGTTATCTGTCGTCATTTCCTATCTCATTTCAAAAGTCATGAAGATGGTATACAGAAAAATGTATATCATATCTTCACAAGCGACTAGCTTAGCCCGATTTTACCGTGATGGTATATTTTTAAATTTGATACCAATACACAAACAATTTTTTAATCTAATAAAGATAAAAAAATCTGCTTTTTCAAATCAATATACCTTGATGAATAAAAAAACTGATGCTTTCAAATAAATTTTTGCGTTTATTTTAATCTTTTTAATCGTCATTTAAAGCCGTGATAAATTTACTTACATACATTTCCAAAATTTATAATAATTGCACCACTGTGGTGCATTAAGTTTCAATGCTTAAAATTTGATTAATTGATAAAAATTGTAAAATCATATTGAGTGACATTTCAGGCCTTTTTCTTATTTAGCATACGCTGTGTTTATGAGCGTCTTTTTTATGTTTATGACCTCTTCATAAATTGCTTTACTTCATTTTAGTTCCTGCTTTTTGCGCTAAAAAAATACCCAAGATATGCATCTTGGGTATAGCAGCGTGTTTGGGCTGTTGAAACTGATTTAGAACTATTTAGACTTTTGCAGCCTTAAAGCATTAATCACCACGGATAATGAACTCAATGACATGGCAACAGCAGCCAACATCGGGGTCAATAACAAACCTGTCAATGGGTAGAAAATACCCGCTGCCACAGGCACGCCTAAGCCGTTATAAACAAATGAAAATGCCAAATTCTGTTTCATGTTTTTGACACCCAGTTTTGCCATGTGAATGGCATCCGCCACCCCACGAATATCACCTTTGACCAAGGTAATTTGTGCCGTCTGTTTGGCAATATCTGTTCCATTGCCCATTGCAATACCAATATTGGCTTGAGCAAGTGCAGGTGCATCATTAATACCATCGCCTGCCATGGCTACAATTTTGCCCTGTGCTTGATATCTTTTCACAATGTCTAATTTTTCAGTCGGTGTACAGTTGCCGTAGACATGCTGAATACCCAGCTCTGCTGCCACTAATTTTGCATTTTGTTCGTGATCACCGGTTGCCATGACAACATCCACACCATCTGCAATCAATTGTGCAATCACTTGATGAGCATTGGGTTTAACTGCGTCATGAATCGAAATATAAGCCAAAACATCCTGCTCATTGGCCAAGAAACTAATCACATTGCCTTTTGCACGTTGTTGTTGCAACTGAGCCTGAACAGACTCGTCTACGTTTAAACCCAATTGGTCGAGTAGCTTTTGACTGCCGATATACAGCATTTGATCATTGATCTGACCTCTTACGCCAAAGCCCGTGACATCTTCAAAATCATTAACTTTAAGCAGTTCAGTTGCCGCAACCAGTTTCGTCAAAGTCTGTGCAATAGGATGCGTCGAATACTGTTCAATCGATGCAATCCATTGTTCAACCTGAGCTTGTGTCACCTGATCGGACAATAATTGAATTTCTTTTAGGCTTGGCTTGCCTTCAGTCAATGTTCCTGTTTTATCAATCACCAATGTATTGACTTTACTTAAAGCTTCAATCGCTTCTGCATCTTTAAACAGTACACCTTTTTGTGCAGCTCGCCCCGTAGTTGCCATCACCGACATGGGTGTTGCCAAACCTAAAGCACATGGACAGGCAATAATCAGTACAGCCACGGCACACATCAGTGCCAAATCAAATTGCGCGCCACCAAAGACCATCCAAGCAATAAACGTCAGCACACTAATAACCAGCACTGTAACAACAAAATATTTAGCAAAGACATCGGCAAGCCGTTGTAACGGCGCTTTAGAACGCTGGGCTTCTGCCACCGTTTGAATCATTTTCGCCAATGTTGTATTTGCACCCACCGCTGTGGTTTGAATACGAATACTGCCCTGCTGATTCACCGTTCCGCCAATGACTGAATCATCTAACTCTTTTTTTACTGGAACGGGTTCACCCGTCATCATCGCTTCATCGACATAGGTTTTGCCTTCAACCACAATGCCATCCAGTGGAATTTGCTCACCCGATGAAATTTGCAGAATATCGCCTTGTTTCACCATGCCAATATCGACTTCGACCACTTGATCATTCTGCACCAGTTTTGCAGTATTGGATTGCAATCGTAGTAATGACTTTAATGAATCAGCTGTTTTAGCACGGGCTTTAAGTTCCATAATTTGCCCAAGCAAACTTAAAGAAACAATCATACAGGCCGCTTCAAAATACACGGCTACGCCATGACCTGTTTTGGCTTCCATCGGAATAAGGGATGGAAAAACAGTTGCAACCACACTGTAAATAAAGGCCGCTAACACCCCTACACCAATCAGACTCCACATGTTTAAGTTACGTGTTTTATAAGATGTCCAGCAGCGCTCAATAATTGGTTTACCCGCCCAAAGCACCACAGGAATAGAAAGCACCAATTCAATCCACGGTTGAATATGCTGTGGAATAAAGGCGTGAATATGCGAACCCATGGCCAAGACAAAAACAATTAAGGTCAAAGGCAAAGTGATCCAAAAACGATGGCTAAAATCCACCAGTTCAGGGTTCGGTGCATCATCTAAAGTCGGTTGCATTGGCTCTAAAGCCATACCACAAATCGGACAAGTCCCCGGGCCTTTTTGTACAATTTCAGGGTCCATCGGACAGGTATAATCCATATCCGCCGCACCTTCTGGTACAGGGCGCTCATCGATTGGAATTAAATAAAATTCAGGATCATACTTAAATTTATCCAAGCAAGATGGATTACAGAAATAATAGGTTTTGTCTTGATAATCAGTTTTTAAATCGGTTGATGTGTCCACCGACATGCCACAGACAGGATCTATTTCTGTTTGTCCTGAAGAATTTGCAGAATGACCACCCGCACAACACGATGACTGTTTCTTTGGTTCTGGTGGTGTTGAAGTACCACAGCATGAAGAGCTTTGAGTCTTTGAAACTACATATTGTTCAGGTGCAATATTAAACTTGCTTAAACAGCGTTCAGAACAAAAATAATAGTCTTTGCCTTGATAGGTACTGTGATATTGAGCATCAGTTTTAACCTGCATACCACAAACGGAATCAACCACCGTTTCAATGGATTGAACTGCTGTTTTCGGTTTACTTCCAGCACAACAGCCCGATGATTGCGCCACAGCTTGTTGACCTTGAGGCGCACAGCATGAAGTCGTTTTTTCTTCAGTTTTAGCTTTTGAAGCACAGCCACAACCGGTTTTTTTCGGTTCATTGACCTTAGCTGACAGCAAATATTGTTCAGGATCTAACTCAAATTTATTTAAACAACCATTACAGCAGAAATAATAACGCTGCCCTTTATAGTCAATATTCGGTTTAGACAAATCGGTGACTTTCATCCCGCAGACAGGATCTACTTTGACCCACTCCAAACTCGATTGTTGTTTTGTACAGCAAGAAGATTTAGCTTGTTCACTCATCAGACTTACCCATTTAATTATTCAATTGTGCTAGCATAAAGTCTGTACCTAGGTACAGAGTCAAGTCATATTGAGGATACTTTTATGCTCACCATTGGAAAACTAGCTAAACAATGTCAGGTCAATGTCGAAACCATTCGTTATTATCAACGCATTGGCTTAATGCGTATTCCGGAAACCACTCAAAGTTATCGTTATTATAACAGCCAAGATATTGAAACTTTAAGCTTTATTCAAAAGGCTAAAGATGCGGGTTTACAGCTCAGTGAAATTCAGGAGTTATTACAGCTACAACTTGAAGACCGCGAGCAAGTCCGCCATGTTATACAACAACGTCTGGACAAAATTGACCAACGGATTCAAGAACTCAATAGCTTAAAACAACGCCTTTCAACGTGGATTGATGAATGTAAAACAGCCAATAATAACTGCTGTCCAATATTGAAAGAACTTAAAAACAGTTAAACTTATACTCTACTTTACACTTGATCTTTGCGTTTAGGACCAACGGCTTATGTCTATCGACTTAAAATCACTACGACAACAACTTAAAACCAAGCGCAAACAAGTCGATAAATTCCAACAACAGTCTTCCTCCAGCCAAATCTTGCATCGCTTACGTCATTTTCCACAGCTACAACAGGCAAAACGTGTCGGTATTTATTTACATGCTTTTGGCGAAATTCAAACCCAGCAAATGATTGAATATTGCTTTGCACAGCATAAACGGGTCTATTTACCCATGATTTGCAGCATGAATCAGCAATTGCACTGGGTCAAAATTTCAAAACAACAATATCGCAACAAACGCTTTTCACATCATCCTTTGGGCATGCAAGAACCGATGGCAAGCCGCGCAATGCATGTCTCAAAACTGGATGTGCTGATCATGCCTTTACTGGCATGTGACGTTTACGGAACACGGATTGGAATGGGTGGCGGTTTTTATGATAAAACCCTTGCCAGTGCGCCAAACAAGCCTTTGCGCTTAGGCATTGCACATGACTTTCAACTGGTACAAGAGCGACTTCCGCGTCAGGTTTGGGATCAGCCACTTGATGTACTTATCACGCCCTTACACATGCGGTTGTTTAAACGTTAATTTGGCATTTTTGACTGTTGTTATAAGCATTAAATCAATTATTTAAGCATTTATCATACAATTTATGTGCAGCTCCCCTTGTAATTTTTGAAATACACATCACTATAAAAATATGGCAACACCATTGTTACTCATTAGGAGTGCCCATGTCTGAAATTATTATGAATCAAGAAACCTTAGAACCACAGGTTCCAAGTGTATTACCACTTTTAGCGCTACGAGATGTTGTGGTTTATCCGCACATGCAAATTGCGTTATTTGTAGGTCGTGAAAAATCGATCAAAGCAGTTGACGTGGCTCGTAACAGTGACAATCTCGTATTTGTTGTTGCGCAACAAGATTCGCTTACAGAAGAAATTGATCACGACAACCTATATCAATACGGTACTGTCGCAAAGATTGTGCAAGTTGTGAATCATGAGAATGATGAAAACTGTATCAAAGTATTAATTGAGGGATTACATCGTTCTAAACTGGTAAAAATCATCGACAATGATGAATATTTATCGGCTGAACATGCAATTAGCCCAATGACAGTCAACATTAAAGCTGAATCTCAAGAAACACGTGTACAAGAACTGCGCACTTTATTTGCACAATATGCAGAAGCAAAATTACGTAATGCACGTGAATTGATTACTGCTGCCAATAAAATTGATGATTTATTGCAACTGGTGTTCTTTGTCGCAACCCGTGTTCCTTTAAACATTGATGTCAAACAAAAGTTCTTAGAACACGATGATTTTGAAGCTCACTTACAAGAGTTAATGACTTATCTGTTGCAACAATCTGAAGAACAACAGATTGAGCAAACCTTGCATGACTCGGTAAAACGTCAGATGGAAAAAAACCAACGCGAATACTTCCTCAATGAAAAGATGAAGGTCATTCAGCGCGAACTTTCCGACATGAATGGCGGTGCTGAAGATGATGTTGCAGAAATTGAACGTCGTCTTGAAGAAGCAGATTTACCTGAACATGTACGTAAAAAAGCTGAAAGTGAATTCCGTAAGCTTAAAGCAATGCAACCTGCTTCAAGTGAAGCTGCTGTTGTTCGCAACTATATCGAAGCTATTTTAGATACCCCGTGGAACAAAGCCAGCAAAGTTAGTATTAACTTGGCAAAAGCACAGGAAATTCTAGATGCAGACCATTATGGTCTAGATGAAGTTAAAGAACGCATTGTTGAATACTTAGCAGTTCAATCACGTGTGAAAAAACTCAAAGGGCCTATCCTGTGCTTAGTTGGGCCTCCAGGGGTTGGTAAAACTTCACTCGGTGAATCGGTTGCCAAAGCCACAGGTCGTGAATTTGTCCGCATGGCTTTAGGCGGCGTGCGTGATGAAGCGGAAATCCGTGGTCACCGTCGTACTTATATTGGTGCGATGCCAGGTAAAATTGTGCAGTCCTTGACAAAAGTCGGCGTGAAGAACCCACTGTTCTTACTCGATGAAATTGACAAGATGGCGCAAGACTACCGCGGCGACCCTGCTTCTGCATTGCTTGAAGTGCTTGATCCATCGCAAAATAGCAAGTTTAACGATCACTATTTAGATCTTGATCTTGACCTGTCTGAAGTGATGTTTATCTGTACTGCAAACAGCATGAATATTCCAGAAGCGTTGCTTGACCGTATGGAAGTGATTCGTCTTCCGGGTTATACCGAAGAAGAAAAAGTCAATATTGCAGACCGTTATCTTGTGCCTAAAGCAATTAAGGACAATGGTTTACGCGGCAAAGAATTGACCATTCATGAAGAAGCAATTCGTGACATCGTGCGTCGTTATACACGCGAAGCAGGTGTACGTAGCCTTGAACGTGAAGTCTCAAAAATTGCCCGTAAAGTTGTAAAAGAAGCGGTCAGCAAAAAAGCCAAAAACTTGCATATCGACATCACTGCGGAAAACTTATCCGATTACTTAGGCGTACATAAGTTCGACTATGGTATGGCAGAAGAAGAAGCAGAAGTCGGTCGTGTCAATGGTTTAGCTTGGACTTCTGTCGGTGGTGAATTACTGTCGATTGAAGTGGCAGCTGTAAAAGGTAAAGGTAAATTCATCACAACGGGTTCACTTGGCGATGTCATGAAAGAATCGATTACCGCTGCAATGACGGTGGTACGTACCCGTGCAGATGCACTGGGTATTGAAGCTGCACGATTTGAAGAAACCGATGTTCACGTGCATTTACCAGAAGGTGCAACACCAAAAGATGGTCCATCTGCTGGTTTGGCATTAACCACAGCTTTGGTTTCTGCCTTCACAGGAATTCCTGTTCGTGCTGATATTGCAATGACAGGCGAAACCAATTTAGGTGGTCGTGCCATGCGTATTGGTGGCTTAAAAGAGAAACTACTTGCAGCACACCGTGGCGGCATTAAGTTAGTCTTTATCCCACAAGAAAACGTACGTGATCTGGTGGAAATTCCAGACAATGTCAAAGCTGGTTTAGAAATTAAAGCGGTGAAAAGTATCGATGATATCTTGCCATTGGCTTTAACAGAAATGCCAAAACCTTTGCCTAAAAATCCGATTGTAAAACCGGCCGCTGAAGTTAAAGCTGCACGTCATTAATGGTAATTTGATACAAAAAAGAGAGCTTCGGCTCTCTTTTTTTATGCGCTTATTTTGCTATATTAGAGATATATAGCAAACTTGAAAAACCAAGCGCTTGACCTCATTTATTCATTATAGAAACACAAATATAGAAATACAGATGCGCTGTAAGCTTCTATTTTAGCTGTTGTGTGAATGGTCATCTACATCTCTAGGTAGATGATCTTTTGATCGCAGTCCCATTTTTCTTAGTGGACTGCGTTTTTTATTGCCCAGATGGCATCATTAAATTATTCACTAACCCATCAATTACATTGGCCATTTTTCCAATATTCAGCGTTTTTAAAGTATCTTTTTCAGTGTGATAATTCTTATTTCGAAAAAAAGCCGTATCAGTAATCATCACTGCCGGAATATCAAACTTCCAATAATTAAGATGATCTGAGAACTCCATTCCTGAAACAAAAGATGGTGCAACCAATCTTTGACACTCTAAACGGTTCAGTGTTCGCATTTCTTCACAGTATTTCGCGCCCAAATCATAAGACTGTACATTACTCACCGCAGCAATATAATTCGCATGATTCGGATACACCCATTTCAAACCGACCGGATAGTCTTGCACCAATTTTTCATCAAAATAACCAATCATATCTAAAATATACACACCTTGAATTTGATCCTTTTGTGTTTGCACCGATTTGGCATGAATATAACTGCCCATCTGCTCGGTTTTGAAAAATGGTGGTTCTTGTAAGGTATAAAATACAAATTCTATATTTTGCGTAAGCTGGGATTTCTGTTGTGCAAGAATACGTGCGGTCTCAATCACTCCCGCTACACCCGAAGCATTATCATCAGCACCCTGCTGTTCGCCAAAGACATCGTAGTGAGCACCAACAATCACTTTATCCGCATGACCCGCAGCTAAGTTACACACCACATTTCGATAACCTAAACCATTGACCGAATAGGTTTGATATTGACATGGAATACCAAACAAACGCATTTGTTCTTTAATCCATGCAGAAACCCGCTGTAATTCTTCTATATTTTTATAATTACGATAGCTGTCATTGCCAATAATTTGTTCCAAATAGACTTTTAAATTATTCGTGCTCGCTGTTGTTACGCTAGGTGCGGCCCATGTTGATGCACTCAAAAAAATAGAGAAAAGAAATGTGCTCAAACATAAGCCTATATTTTGATTTTTTTTTGCTCTCATTTATTCTTCGTCCATGGTTTTTATTTATATTTACTCCATTATTCATGATTAAAACAGCATCACATGCTAACTTTCAATTTCAATTTGTTGCTCAAAATAAGTAAAAACCATTTTAGTGCTTATAATAGTGCAGACTCTTAAACCATCGAATCTTATGAAAATCCGTATTATTACCATCGGTCAAAAAATGCCTGCTTGGGTACTCACTGGTTTTGAAGATTACTTCAAGCGTATCCAACCTTTTGTGCAAACTCAGATTATTGAATTACCCATGGCCAAACGCGGGAAAAATGATTCTGAAGCCGATATCTTAAAATATCGTCAAATTGAAGGTGACAGCATTTTAAATGCCGTGAAGCAGAATGAAACCCTGATTGCACTTGAAGTTGGTGGCAAAGAATTTAGTACTGAAAAACTGGCTGCAACCATGAAAGAATGGATGCTTGAAGGCAATGATGTGGTGCTAGCGATTGGCGGGCCAGATGGTCACTCGGAAGCGGTGCGTAAAGCGGCTGCATGGCACTGGTCGTTGTCTAAGCTCACTTTGCCTCACCCTATGGTTCGAGTGATGCTGATCGAGCAGTTATATCGCGCAATGACCATCAATCACAATCATCCTTATCATCGGGCAGGTTAAATGCGCCTGCTGAATCCTTCCTTGAATTTTTATCAAACTGAAATTATGGTAAAGACCATCGAACAATTTTGATAAAAATGAGTAAGACTATTTTTACTGTTCTGTTTATGCAACGACCTGTTGAAATAAACTCTATTTCGTCTATAGGGTAATTTTGGCATCATTGTTTCAGTCAATATGATTTGAATTAGGCGCATCATCATGAATTTACAAACTTTACCCGGTTTATTTATTTCACATGGCTCTCCCATGCTTGCGCTTAATCCAGAACAAGTGGGTCCTGCATTACATCGATTCAGCCTGAATTTGCCTAAACCGCAAGCCATTATTGTCATGTCTGCACACTGGGAAAGTAACTCACTTGAAGTAAGTACAAGTGTACGGGCCGAAACTTGGCATGATTTCCGTGGTTTTCCCGCTGAACTCTATGACATTCGTTACCCTGCACCGGGTCAACCAGAACTTGCTGAAGAAATTTTGCATCTTTTAGCAAATGCAGGTTTAGCGGCTCATGCCAATAGCACCCGTCCGCGTGATCATGGCGTGTGGATGCCTCTACTGCATATGTATCCTGATGCAGATATTCCTGTGGTGGAAATTTCACTACCGATGAACTGGCCTGCCGAAGATCTTTATAAAATTGGTCAGACACTTGCCCCACTACGTGAAAAACAAGTGTTAATTATTGGTTCGGGCAGTATCACCCATAACCTAGCTGAGTTAGCTTGGCGTGGTGAACCGACTGAAGTCCCGGTATGGGCATCCAGTTTCCGTAATTATGTCGTGAGCAAACTTGCCCATCAAAATTATGATGCCGTGCTGGATTGGCAAACGATTCCCTATGTACAACGCAATCATCCGACCTTAGAACACTTTGCCCCACTGTTCTTTGCAATGGGAACAGGTCATCGCTTCAACATTGTCCATAGTAGTTTTAGTATGGGTTCACTGGGTATGGATATCTATCGTTTCGATTGATTCATAACTTTTTATCAACAATCAACAAAATAATAGTTATGGATACATTTTGAAACTTAATTCCTCAAAATGTATCCATTTTTTTTGACCATGAATAGGCTATGCTTCTAAAAATCTTTCAAAACCAAGTACTTTTAAAATGAAACTCAAATTTTTAGCGATTGCCCTTTTTCCATTAACGCTTGCAGCTTGTCAATCTAGCGATATGCAAAAAGTTGGAGATTTAGCCGTGTCTATGGTTCAACAACAAAATGCGGATAAAACACTCGCTGCCTACCAATGGTCTTATCAACCACAAGGCACAGATAAACCACTTGTGTTGAATTTCAATGATCAACAACGCTTAAGTATTGCAACGGGTTGTAATACTCAAGGTACATCGTGGAAAATTGAAAAAGGTCAAATTGTCACTGCTGATTTGATGTCAACCATGATGGCTTGTTCACCAGAATTAATGAAACAAGAACAGTTCTCTAGCTCACTTTTTGCTAAACAGACTATTCCCTTTGTTTTAAATATACAAGATGTAAATAAACCTACATTAACGCTTATTGATGCAACAGGTCAAAAAATTGTATTCGAAGGCAAAATGACGCCTGAAACACAATATCAAACGCAAGCTGAAACTATTTTTCTTGAAATTTCTCCAGAAACAAAAAAATGTACAGGCGTAGCACCACAAACCTGTTTGCAAGTGCGTGAAATTAAATACGCAGAAAACGGTGTTAAAACTCAGGTCGATAAAGACTGGACGTTGTTTTACAACCATATTGAAGGTTTTGAACATAATCCCAATGAGCGCCAAATCATTCGTGTAAAACGTTATGAAATTAAGAACCCTGCCGCAGATCAGTCTAAATATGCCTATGTACATGACATGACGATTGAACGTGCAACGGTAAAATAAGCTGTTCATTTCAGTAATAAAAAACCGATGCCAAAGCATCGGTTTTTTAGTATTCAAGAAAGTAAAATCTTAGAATACGCCTTGAGCCAACATTGCATCCGCAACTTTTACAAAGCCTGCAATGTTCGCACCATCAACATAGTTCACAGTACCATTTTCTTTGGTACCGTATTTAACACAGTTACGGTGAATTTCTTTCATAATCGCATGTAGACGCTCATCCACTTCTTCGAAAGTCCAACCTAAACGAATCGCATTTTGCGACATTTCAAGACCAGAAGTCGCAACGCCACCCGCATTTGATGCTTTACCCGGCGCATACAGAATTTTAGCTTCAATGAATTTTTCAACAGCATCTAAAGTAGATGGCATGTTTGCACCTTCAGCAACACAAATCACACCATTTGCAATCAATGCCAGTGCATCTTCACCCGTCAATTCATTTTGAGTTGCACATGGCAGCGCGATATCACATTTGATTGACCAAGGACGTTTGCCTTCAAGATACTCAAAGCCATGTTTAGACGCGAATTCAGAAATACGACCACGTTTAACGTTTTTAAGCTCCATGACTTCAGCCAGTAATTCGTCGGTAAAGCCGTCTTTTACATACACAGTACCCGCAGAGTCTGAAAGTGAAACCACTTTAGCCCCTAAGAACATCGCTTTTTCAGCAGCAAATTGTGCAACATTGCCTGAACCTGAAATAGTCACCACTTTATCTTGGAAGCAATTACCCTTAGTTTTCAGCATTTCTTCAGCAAAATACACCGTGCCATAACCCGTTGCTTCTGGACGAGCCAATGAACCACCGAATGACAAACCTTTACCTGTAAATACAGATGAAGTGTCATTACTTAATTTTTTCATCATCCCAGCCATGTAGCCGACTTCACGACCACCTACACCGATATCGCCCGCAGGAATATCCGTATTTGAACCAAGGTGACGGTACAATTCAATCATTAATGCTTGGCAGAAACGCATAATTTCGCCTTCAGACTTACCTTTAGGATCAAAGTCTGAACCGCCTTTACCGCCACCCATAGGAAGTGTCGTTAAAGCATTTTTAAATGTTTGTTCAAAACCTAAAAATTTAAGAATTGAAAGGTTCACCGATGGGTGGAAACGCATGCCACCTTTGAATGGGCCGATTGCTGAATTGTACTGTACACGGAAAGCACGGTTCACATGGGTCTGACCTTTGTCATCCACCCAAGAAACGCGGAATTGAATCGCACGTTCTGGCTCAACCAAGCGTTCAAGTAAACCGTGATCAGCATATTGTGGGTTCTTTTCAATGAATGGCCAAAGGCTAGTCATGACTTCTTCTACAGCTTGTAGAAACTCGGGTTGATGTGCATCACGTGATTTAACGTATTCTAGGAAGTCGTTAAGACTGTTATATTTCAACACTTAATCCTCAGCAGAAAGATGGATCAAAATTGATCAAATTTTCAAAAAATGATAATTTTTGGCGCAAAATATTAAATATCTTTTGCAACAAATCCACAATAGTTATTTTTAAAAAAGTGAAAAAAAGTTTTAATAACATATATTTATATCAACTATAACCAACTAAAAGTGCTTAATTGCAAGCATGTTGCACCGCTGTTTTCATTGACTTTTTTGCTCAATAATAATGCATTCATAGCTCTATTTTCGGGCAAGAGATTAAACAATAAAATCATGCTAAAATCGCACATCTTGACTTAATCTTCTTTTCTGTATGCTGCTATTTCTTTAGCGGTTGTGGTTTACACATGAATTCTCAAATTGCTCTCATCCAAAATATTGATGCCTTACTTCCTCAAACCCAATGTGGTTTATGTGGTCATCGAGATGGATGCTTACCTTATGCCAAATCCATTGCAGAAGGTGAAGAAGCCAATAAATGTGTCCCCGGAGGTCAACCTGTCGCTGATGCACTTGCAACACTGCTTAAACGCCCTCAATTGCTAGCCGAAGAAAGTGTTTGGCCGATTCAAAGCAATGGTCGTCCACAACGCATGAAAGCGGTTATTCGTGAAGATGAATGTATTGGTTGTACCAAATGTATCAGTGCCTGCCCTGTGGATGCCATTATCGGTTCAGGTAAACTCATGCACAGCATTTTGACCGACCTCTGCACAGGTTGTGAACTTTGCATTCCACCATGCCCTGTCGACTGCATTGATTTGATTGAAGATGATCACGTTATACCGAATGAGACTTTGCGTATTAGCGAACAAAATGACTTACGCAGTCGCTATTACTCACATATTCAACGCGAAGAACAACGACGTATCAATCGTAAAGGCCCTGTGGTACGTGCCAATATTGACACTGCATTATTTGCTCAATTTTCAGCTCAAGATGACCGTGTGCCTGACATCCTGATTGCACAAATTGAAGATAAACCAGCGGTTCAATTAGATGCTCAATCCACCATTGAATTGGCAAAAATTCGCACACAAATCAAAAAGTTAGAAAAACAGCTCAGCGTTCGTGATGATGCAAAAAAACGTCTGCTCTTAGATGAACTCAACCAACAGCTTAATGCTTGTCAAGGAATATAAAATGCCTGTAAAGAATATGACTAAAAAACAAATTCAGGTATTTTTTGAACGATTACGTGAGCAAAGACCCAACCCTAAAACTGAACTCAATTATTCCAGTCCTTTTGAACTGTTGGTCGCGGTTACACTTTCTGCACAAGCCACCGATGTGAGTGTAAACAAAGCCACTGACAAGCTATTTCCGATTGCCAATACACCTGAAGCCATTTATGCATTAGGGGTTGATGGTTTAAAGCAATATATTAAAACCATTGGCTTATATAACGCTAAAGCCGAAAACGTGATTAAAGCATGTAAGATCTTGATTGATAAGCATAACAGTATCGTACCCAATAACCGTGCCGACTTAGAAGCCTTACCCGGTGTGGGGCGTAAAACGGCGAATGTGGTGCTCAATACCGCCTTTGGACAAGCGACTATGGCGGTCGATACCCATATTTTTCGCTTAGGCAACCGTACTGGACTCGCCATTGGAAAAAATGTGATTGAGGTTGAACAACGACTACTTAAAGTGATTCCTAAAGAATTTATGCTCGATGCGCACCATTGGCTGATTTTACACGGTCGTTATTGTTGTATTGCCCGTAAGCCCAAGTGCAATGAATGCGTGGTGTCTGATGTCTGTCAGTGGCCAGATCGTTTTGAATTTGGCGCGGCCAAAAGCATTCCAGTAAAAATGCTGCAAGATCAAAACTGAATTTAGTTTTGATCTTTATTTTTCTGTTGCAATTTCGGATGGAGTTGACGCGCTGATTGGCTGTTTTTCTTTTCTGTCGCTTCTTGCTTTTGCACGTGACGTAAAGCTTTAAAACTCTGAACCATTAAGGCCAATACCACAAGACCAAATACAATCACCAGTACAATTAAACCCATTTTCAGCAAGATAGCATCCTCAAAATTTTGCACAAATTAAAAGAGCCCTAATATGACTTAGGACTCTTTTAATGTCAAAACATTCACAGCATTAGCGCATATGAATTATTTTGCTTGATCTAAAATTGCAAACAAATCTGTTTGAACTTCATCAATTGGACGAAGACCATTGAGTTTGTCATACGTCGGTGCATTTTCACCAGACGCTGCACGACCTTGGTAAAAACCAACCAATTGTTCAGTTTCCGTATGGTATGAACCAAGACGTTTACGAATGGTTTCTTCTTGATCATCTGGACGTTGAACTAAATCTTCGCCAGTTTCATCATCTTTACCTTCCACTTTAGGCGGATTGTAAACTATATGATAAACACGACCAGAAGCTGGGTGCTGACGACGACCTGAAAGACGTTGTACAATTTCTTCATCTGGAACATCAATTTCAATCACATGATCGATATTAATACCTTCGCCTTCCAAAGCTTCTGCTTGAGGAATCGTGCGTGGGAAACCATCAAAAATGCAACCGTTTACACAATCAGGTTGAGCAATACGTTCTTTCACAAGACCAATGATTAGCTCGTCAGAGACAAGACCACCGCTCTCCATCACGCTTTTAGCTTTAAGACCTAATTCAGTACCTTCACGAATTGCAGCACGGAGCATATCACCGGTTGAAATTTGTGGGACATTGTAGCGCTTACAGATCAACTGAGCTTGTGTGCCTTTACCTGCTCCAGGTGGTCCGAGTAATATAATGCGCATAAAAAAACATCCTCATTTAACAATGTATATGACGCTTTGTTCATGCCAAATCTATTGATTCGCCATGTAGTCCAGCATCCAATTAATCTAATTATAAGAAAGCCACAAACAAATGTATTGTACCTGCTATAAATCCAGTTACGCCACCCAGAACAATCAAAATCCATTCGTCTTCCTGAAAAGCAGGCCGTAATAAATTTTGAAACTCTCTTGGTGTCAACTCCAGAATACGCTCTCTAAACATTTGATAGATTTTCTGTGCACGGCTCGCATTAAACGCAGGGTCGCATACAGGCACCATCGTAATTTCAATTGAGCGATCGATCAAGTCTGTCTTGAGTTTTGCATACTCTTTTGGCCCTAAAGAGAGTTGTAAAGAGGTTCTGACCAGCGGTGTTTCCATAATTTGGTTAATATGGCGTTTCACAAGGCGACGAGTTTTATCTTTTTTCCCACCATACATCATTTCCGTCATGATAGATTTTAACGTAATTAGGTCTTCTGTGACGACTCGTGCAAAGACATCGGACACCTCATCCTGACGTTTCATAAACGCGCCTTGAATATTGTATGTGCCAATACGTGGAATCACAGGTTTTACCCACGGAAATTTACGATCTTTAGTTAATTCAAAGAATTGCGGATAACGTACATAGTGCGGTTCGAGTGGGTTAAACACCATCCAGATCGCAATCCAGTTGGTTAAAAAGCCCCAAATGGATGCCCAAAATGGTACGGTCCAATGCCATGGTACAACGAACCAAACAATCATTTGGAATACACCAAAGAACATTCCAATCAGCGCACTAATATGCCAAATAAAGTTGATTTCTTTCTGACCAACTTTAAGAAACATATTGACCATTAAGCGGCGATCACCTTCCATTTGGCGAACCACCATTTCACGCATATCAACAAGTGACTCGACGTTCATGGTCAGCTCAGTCACAAGTTCTCTTAAAATGCCCGGCAATTGTTTATGTGCTTGAGCATAAATTCGGCGTTTAATCGAATAAGGGAGGTTTTCCCAGAGTACTGCATTACGTTCAAGCATCATTTCATCAATTAAGTGTTCAAGTTCCAAACCGACTTGTTCACCAATGATACGTGCCATATCTTCAGGGTCCATTGCATCTAAAAACTCACGCAATGAACCAAGTTTGGATAAGGTGTTATCGGTAATAATGCCTGAAATACGGCCCGCTTTACGTGGCACAATGCCCTGCCAACCCACAGGTAATGGACCTAAATGGAATCCCCAAAAAGTAAGCGGATAAAATACCATTTTAAGCGCCATCCACACATGCGCCCAAGTAACAAAAGCCGTGACGGGAATAATGCTAAGTACTGCCCAAAAATCGGGACGATTCAAGAAGGTTTGCCACAGTTCGTTGACGTACTCAAGCATGCATAAAATCCATATTTAATTTTTTAATCACAAAATAATAAATGTTATAAAATCAATTCTTTTTACTATAAACCAATACTTAGGGTATAGGAAAATTGTAGCCTTGGCTCTGTCTCAGCAACCACATAACCTGATTTATCCTTTAGCTCTTCACCCGCACCAATACCGACACTAAAAGTACTAATCCGTTCAGAACTCAATAATACATACGCTAAATCAACCCCTGCACCCAATCGTGCTTTATATTCATTGTCTACGCCCTTACTTTCAATATGTCCCGCATAGACACCTATATAATAGCCATTCTTATCTTTACCCGTGAGGTGATAAGGATAGCGAAATCCGACCTGACCACCCGCAGTATAATCATCATCGATGAACACACCTGCTTTAGCATAAGCAATCCCATAAGGATTCACCCACTCTACATTCATATGAAGTAGTTCTTGTGTAAATCCTGCCCCTACATTCCATGCTGTTGCACTTTCTGGTGCCAATTTCGCTTCTGGTAAATATGGATTATCTTGTGCATACGCTACATTGGTTAGCGCAAAAAATGCCAATAAAGGATACATTTTTGTCATTTTTTTCATCGTGGTCCCTAATTTTATTTTTAATACAGTCCTTTTTCAATTTTGACTTTAGCAGAATTATGAGAACTCTTATATACTGCACTTTACAATTTTAATGTCTGTAAAGTCAAAGTTTAAGCTAAACAAGCCCAACTGTTTAGCTGAACAAATATCAAAAAATGATGACATGCGTTAGAATATGCCTCTGGTTTTTCCACTCTCCTGTATGTAAGTCGATCGCGTATGAAGCAGCACTTTCCTTTAAAAAATGTTCAACAAGAAAAGCGCATTTATCGCAATCGAATCTTTATCTCGGCCGGGATTGTTGCATTCTTTCTGTTATTGCTGATTGTTCGTTATGCTTATTTGCAAATCTCACATTATGATGAGTTTTCAACTGCATCAGATCAGAACCGAATTCGCTTGCAACCCTTAGCACCCGCGCGTGGCTACATTTATGACCGTAATGGTATTTTGCTCGCGGACAACTACCCTGTATTTTCAGCAACCATGTCTCGTGCAGATGTTGACGATATTGATGGCACCGTGCAACGCTTAATTCCAATTCTGGGGTTAACTCAAGAAGATATAGACCGGTTTAGCAGTCGAATTAAAACCTCAAAAAAAACAGAACGTGTTTCGCTTAAACTCAATTTAACTGAAACAGATATCGCCAAATTTAGTGAAGTTAAATTCCAGTTCCCCGGGGTCAATATAGAAACCCAAATGACGCGCTACTACCCACATGGTGAATTATTTGCTCATGTGATTGGTTATGTCGGACGTATCAATGACAAAGAATTAAAATCCATTGATAAAGATTTATATGCAGGCACCAACTTAATTGGCAAAATTGGCGCTGAAAAATCCTATGAAGAACTTTTGCACGGTGTACCCGGCAATGAATCTGTCGAAGCAGATGCCCACGGCAATGTACTGCGTAATTTAGGACGTAAAGATCCGGTTCGTGGCAATGACTTATATCTGTCGATTGATTATGGCTTACAAGTGGTCGCCACAGAACAGCTTGCGGGACGACGGGGTGCAATTGTGGCCCTGAACCCGAAAACGGGGGAAATTCTAGCACTGGTGTCTAGTCCAAGTTTTAATCCCAATTTATTTGTCACAGGCATTAGTACTACCAATTACAGCGCATTACGAGACAACCTTGACCAACCGCTGTATAACCGTGCTGTTCAAGGTGCCTACCCGCCCGGTTCAACCATTAAACCAATGTTTGGTTTAGGCGGAATCCATTATGGATATGTCGATTGGAATACGGCTATTTCTGATCCTGGCTATTTTACTTTACCTGGCGATAGCCACCGTTTCCGTGACCACAAAAAAACGGGGCATGGCGTGGTCAATATGCATAAAGCCCAAAATGTATCTTGTGATACTTATTTTTACGTCTTGTCGTACCGTATGGGTATCGACAAAATGAATACGTGGATGCGCCAGTTTGGTTTTGGTGAAAAAACAGGGGTTGATTTACCAAGCGAAAGTACAGGTTTATATCCGAATCCAGAATGGAAAATGCGAACCCGTAAAAGCAAATGGCTAAAAGGTGAAACCATTTCCGTCAGTATTGGCCAAGGTGCTTTTACGGCTACCCCGTTACAACTGGCAATGGCAACAGCAATTACAGCCAACCAAGGCTCGCACATTACCCCGCATGTACTGCGTGAAAGTCATGGTGCAAAACCATATACCCCCATCAATGCACCCGATGGAAAAATTCAGTTTAATGGGCAACCTGAAGACTGGATTAAAATGCGAGATGCAATGGTCGATGTCGTTGACACCGGTACGGGTCGTGGTATCCGCACCCCTATGTATAAAATTGCAGGTAAAACAGGAACAGCTCAGGTTAAAAGTATTGCCCAAGGTAAAAGATATAACGAATCGTTATTGACTGAGCGTCAACTGGATCATGGTTTGTTTGTCGGTTTTGCACCAGCTGAAAATCCTGAAATTGCCATTGCAGTGGTCTGGGAAAATGGTAAACACGGCGGTTCGGCAGCACAATTAGCCCGTCCTATTTTTGATTATTGGCTACTTAAACGTGAGAAAAATCCAATCCGTCCAGCAGCACATCAAATTAGTGGCGGCTTAATGACAGCAGGAATCAAACCCGGTGAATTACCAAGTGGTACAACACCTGTCACGGGCGCTACTCCTGCTCATCCGAATCAACCTCAAGCCGCAACTCAAGCTCCAGCATTAACCAGCCCACAACAAGTACAGGGTGAATGATCTATGAAAAATCAACTCCGCATTATTGGCGGTGAATGGAAACGCCGCCAACTTCCTTTTGCCAGTGTAGATGGTTTACGTCCTACACCTGACCGTGTACGTGAAACTTTGTTTAACTGGTTAATGTGGGATATTCAAAATACTCAGGTCTTAGATCTTTGTGCTGGCTCTGGTGCATTAAGTTTTGAGGCATTGTCACGTGGTGCAGCACACGTCATCATGATTGAACCGAATCGCAATCAAGCTGCATTTTTAACCGACAACTTGCAGTTGCTTAAAGTCACCAACCAGCGTGCAAAATTAAAAATTGCAACGGCGCAACAAACCCTACCTACGCTCAAAGAGCAATTTGATTTGGTTTTTTTAGATCCACCATATAGTTTGGATTTGTGGCAAGAACTTGCTGAACTTGCAGACCCTTTAATTAAAGATAAAGGTTTCATTTATGTCGAAGCAGATCGTGACTTAACCCAGTTAAAACTGCCATCATCTTGGCAACAAATTAAACAAACCAAAGCTGGAACAGTGCGCTCAGGGCTATATCAAAAACAACAACTTAATTGAAGCCAACCCAAAAGGATTCCATAGCGGAATCCTTTTTTATTAAAATTTTGACTTTAATTTGCAGAAATACAGCTAAATATAGACTTGGCTTTTTCACTCATCTTTAGAATACTGCTCACTTTCCTTTTGTACACATTGCTATGACTTGGCTGTTATTTATTCTTGGTGCAATAGTCGCTGGTTTTGTACAAGGACTTACAGGTTTTGCCTTTGCCTTAATTGCCATGTCTTTTTGGGTATGGGTACTCTCTCCTCAGATTGCCGCCCCTTTAGTGGTGTTTGCTTCGGTATGGAGCCATATTATTTCTTTATCCAACGAACAGAAACAAGTTCATCTGAATAAATCACTGGTTTTACCTTATTTAATTGCGGGTATGATTGGCGTTCCTTTAGGCAGTTACTTACTCCACATCATTCAACCTGATACTTTTAAATTAATTTTAGGCTTATTTTTAATGTTGTGGTGCCCGATGATGTTTTTCAATCCACAATTTCCACGTCTGCAACAAGCAGGAAAATTTGCAGATAGTTGGGTTGGATTTATCGGTGGAATATTGGGTGGTTTAGGAGGATTTTGTGGCTCTCTACCTTCCACGTGGGTCATGCTCAAAAACTTATCCAAACAAGAACAACGCTATATTTTACGCCACTTCAATTTTGGCATTCAGCTCTTTACCTTACTCGCATATTTAGTCCAAGGCACGCTGGATATACAACTGCTACCATATATGCTTATCTTGCTTATTTTTGTCAGTGTCCCTGCCATTTTAGGGGCAAAATTATTCTATAGAATTTCAGAAAAACAATTTAAACATATTGTTTTAAGCCTGTTATTTTCATCAGGCTGTTTCTTAATGTTCAGCAATCTGCTCTAACTTTTAGACTTAATTGGCAGATTTATTGTTTTATAATAAATTGCACCATTCATCCCAATTTCATTTAATCAAAAAACACCCAATCAATATGCGCTCGAGCATTTATAATAAAGAAAACTTTATACAATATCGGATCCCCTTCACCAGTCGTTTTAAAAATGAAAACCTTGATTTTATTAGCAGGGGTTATTCTTCTTACTGCCTGCTCCTTGGGTACATCACGTGAAGTCAAACTTGCTGAAAAAATGCTCTCACATTTTCAATGTAATAAAATTGAAAGTGCACAAATGACACATAATTCTATTACGAGTTATCACGAACAATCTTTAGCCTCTAGCCACCAAAAAGCCGCATTGTATGTGCAAAGCTATAAAGATGGTGAACAATTATTTGATATGCCTTTAACCGAAGTCATTGAGCAGCAATATGTCATTTACAAAGCCGCTTGCCAGAATTTAGGTGGTATTGAACCGACATTTGCTGAATAAGCAATTAGGCAAAAAAATTGATGAATGCGCTGAAATTTTGTTTTTTATTAAAAATGAGCAAATTGTAAAACATCAAGCTAAGCGTTTTACGCTGGGGCAATCTTAGCCTTACTTTAAAGTCAGACAGGGCTAAACACCCTGTCTTTTTAAACATTATGGTTGATTGGAATAACGCGTATCAACGCTAAATTTTTCTGGAAATTTAGCACTAATTTGAGCATAGAAATCCATAATTTCAGCCATATCTTTCTCATAATCACCTGTAGGATATACAATTTTTCCTACGCCAGTTTTCTTTTTCGCATAATCCATATATGCCAAAGCAATGGGCACACCTGCACTAATAGCAACGTGATAAAACCCTGTTTTCCATTCTTCTTGTTTGGCACGTGTCGCTTCGGGTGTCACCAACATCACCAACTTTGGATGGTGTTTAAATAAATCCGTCATGACTTGAACCATACTGAGACGAGGTTCACCTGCATTTTTTGGCGTACGGTCGATGCCTATTCCACCCATCGCTCTTACAAATGGGCCAAATGGAAGTTTCATATAACTATCTTTAATGGTTAAACGCACATTAACCCCTAAAGCTTTAAGTGCTAAACGTGCGTATAAGGCATCCCAATTACTGGTGTGTGGTGCGGCAATCATGACACATTGATCTAAATCAACCGGCCAATGATTATCCAGTTCCCATCCCATCATTTCTAAACTTTGTTCAGCTAATTTTTCGAACACCTAAAAACACCACACTTAAGAAAGTGTGCAGATTCTAACAATGCGGCTGAAATATGAAAGCACAACATGATTAATAAACCATCAATTAATATATAAATGTATAAATTAATTGATTCATTATTTTTCAAAATTTATCTTCTTGACGAAAATCATGGCCTTATTTTAAGCACGATAAAAGCGGAATCGAGCAAAATTTATGTACAGAATAACAAAGCATAACAATATCTATATTTAATAAACTTCATTTTTTCAGTAGTTTTAGCCGTTGCATTGAAACATCTTAGGAATCACCTCGTGAAAAAAATAATATTCATCCTCTCTCTGACTACATTGGCTTTAAGCGCGTGCACGAAACCAAATACCGATACTCATCAAACCAATAAAGCACCTGAAACTACTACAACGCAAACGACTGAAACTACAGCGAGCCAACCTGCAATGCCGATAGGTGATACAGCCGAAACGTCACTGGATTGGGCGGGCGAATATAAAGGCATTTTCCCATGTGCCGACTGCGAAGGAATTGAAACTGAACTTGAATTAAAAGCGGATAAAACCTATGAGCTCACAGAAGAATATCTAGGTAAAGGAAAAAGCAATGAATTTAAAGTGAAAGGAACATTTAGCTTTGATCAGGACAATCCATCTGTGATTAGTTTAGATAAAGCTGGGGAAAATCGTAAATTCTTTGTTGGTGAAAACTTTGTTGAAGCGCGCGAAATGGATACAGGTAAAGCGATCGACTCTAAGCTTAATTATAAGTTACAGAAAAAGCTGAATTAATTCTTCTATTGTGAGCTGGAAAAAGCCTGAATGATGGCTTTTTTCGGTTACTTTTCTTATGTATTGATCATGATTTGCTACAAATAAATGACTTATTTTGCTTATCTATACTAGATAGATCGTTCAGTTGTGATTATGTTTAAAAAAATCTTTTTTATAATTTGATGCTCATTATGAAAAAAACGATGATGCTGCTCGGTTTTTTTTCCATACTCTTTTTAAGTAGTTGTGAGAAATCATCGAATACGTCCTCAATTAAAGAAAATGCTGCTCCACATCAACAATCCTTAAAAGCGATGCAGACTCAAGCTCCAGACTGGCTTGGACATTATAAAGCGTTCGTTCCTTGTCATTCTTGTGAAAAAAAACTGATTTCATTACAACTGAATCAAAATAAAAGCTACACCTTAAAAGAAGTTAAATTCTTTAAGCAAAAGCAGCAGCAAAAAGAATCGTCAGGAACATTTCATTTCAATGCTCAAAATTCTAATTTAATACAGTTAATTGAAGATAAAACCCATAAAATTCATTATATTGCTTTGCATGATCAATTCATTGAACTTCTTGATCAAAATAAAAAGCGCTTTGAAAATTTTGAAAAATATCAAATTCCCAAAGTACAGCTTATTGAAGTCAATAATGCACTTAAACATGTCAGCATACAGGCAGATTTATTTAAAATAGAAAAAATAAATCTGAATAGCATTGAGAATACAAAACTAACTTATCTTTTTGAAATTAATAATCACTCAGATCGTGTACTTAAGTTACGCGACAACGATATTGTTTTAGTCGATGAAAAAAATAATGAGCACATTTCTACAATAGAAAATAGCCTGATTGCTCCCAATAAAACCCAATATGAGCTTGTCTCCTTTATTTATCCTAAACCCTCCCCACCCACATATATCAAAATTAAATAATTTAAAGTTTAATCTCAGAATAAAAAATCCCCGCACCATATGGGGATTTTTTAAGGTCGAATAACCTATCTGACTTAAATGATTATTTTGGCGAGGATCATTGTCTAAAATAACCCAATCGAACAACTTCATTAACAGCACTGCAAACATCAATGCATATACGACTCAGCCACCTCATACCTCAATTGATTGTAATCACGGCAATTTATGCGCTAAAGGCATAAACATGAATAGCCGAACATTACGATATGTTATATCATAACAATATTATCTATTTATCTTTGGACTTTGCTCAATAATGAAATACAAGACCACTTTTTTACCTGTTTTGGGCTTCTCATTTATTTCCTGTTTTGCTTGGGGCGATGATATGACGGTGTTGGAAACCATTAAAGTTCGTGCTGAGGCTTCATCAGAACATGATGTGCAAACAAACACTGCCGCGACCAAATTTTCACACGATGTATTAGATGTTCCCTTCAATCGTGCTTTTATTGATTCCGAAACGTTAAAGCAACAAGATGCTCAACGCATTCACGATGCACTCACATTCGTCAGTGGTGTTTTTCATCAAAACAACTATGGCGGTGGGTTTTGGGATAATTACTCTTTCCGTGGCTTTAGTAGCGATCCAAATTTAGGTGCGGCAATCATTCGCAATGGCTTAAGTGTCAATCGTGGTATTAGTGCACCCAAAGATATGGTCAATATTCAATCTCTCGATTTTTTAAAAGGGCCTGCCGCAGCATTATATGGCCGTGGTGAAACAGGTGGATTGCTTAATATCAATAGTAAAAAACCGCTTTGGCAATCTGAAAGTGAAATGAACTTAAGTGCCAATAGCTTCGAACAATATCGTTTCAGTGCCGAGCACACAGCACCTTTAAATGATGAAATTGCTTATCGTCTTGCCGTTGCACATGAAAATAATCAGAGCTTTCGAGATCACGTATCTAGTGAACGCTGGTTCTTTTCACCTCAACTTTCTTGGAAAATTTCAGATCAAACACAACTGGATTTCGACAGCGAATTGACCCAGCACATGGGTACATTTGATCGCGGGGTTAGCACCCTTCATCAACAATTTGTGATGGATCCTAAGACCTTTACTGGCGAACCCAATGATGGAGACATGCGGGTAAAGGATCATTTTTTTCAGTTACGTTTGAATCATGCTTTAAATGATGAGTGGAGCTTTAAAACGGCTATGAGCTATAAAAATGCTGAAATGGTCGGTTATTCAACTGAGCCACGCCGTATTCAGGCCGATGGTCAAACTCTAGAGCGTCAGCGCCGTTATCGTGATTATCAAAGTGAAGATCTTCTCTGGCAAAATGAGTTACTTGGAACAGTTGATCATACGTGGGCACGTCACGAATTACTGCTTTCAACAGAATTAGGGCAACTCGACTTTAAACAAGATCAATTACGCCGTAACCATGGTACTGGTTATTTAAATACCATCGATATTTATCAACCTATATATGGCGTGTATTCTCCTGAGCTTGCAGTTTTTACCAACACTCAGGAACGACAACGCTATGCTGCGATTAATTTGCAAGATCAAATATTCTTTAATGATCAATGGAGTATTTTAATTGGTAATCGCTACGACTATATCCAACAAAATTTTGAAAATCATTTAAGTGCAAAGCAAGATCAACAAAACCTGCAACGCAATAGCCCACGGGTAGGTATTAATTTTAAAATTTCAGATCAAGCATCTATTTATAGTAATTATGGACATTCTTTTGCAATGAATAGCGGCATGAATCGTTTGGGTGAGACTTTCGCTCCAGAACAAGGGCAAAGTTATGAATTAGGTGGAAAATATCGATTAAATGAATCCAGTTTAATCAGTATGGCACTATTTAAAATGAAAAAACAAAATGTGTTAACCACTGATCCGCTTGATTCTAATTTTCAAACTGCCGCTGGGGAAGTAAGCAGTCAGGGCATCGAATTTGATTTAAACAGTCAACTTACAGATCATTGGACAATAGCAGCAACCTATAGTTTGACTGATGCTAAAATTGAAAAAGATCAAGATTTAGCAAAAGGTGCTCGTCTAAGCAATATCCCAAAACATCAAGCTTCACTAAGTAGCCAATACGAATGGTTACTCCATGGTAGCCAACGTGCTGGAATTGGCGCAAACATCATTCATGTTGGGGAACGTAGTGGCCATAACTTAGATAATGGCTTTAATCTGCCAAGTTACACCCTCACCAATTTAAATGCTTATTACTCACCCTCTGACCAGTTACGTTATCAACTTAATCTGAAAAATTTATTTGACGAAAAATACTATGTTTCTAGTTATAGTGAATTATGGGTTCAACCGGGCGAACCTTTAAATGCTTCTGTTTCGGCACAGTTTAAATTTTAAATGATTTGACGTAGCTCTCTACTATCCGCCAAAAGTTAGGCATTTTGTCTGACTTTTAGTGGTGTTTTCTATAGATAATAAGTTCTAAATGACGATAAGATCATTCGAATTTATTAAAAGGGCTACTGGAAACTTTAAACAATCCCATTATGCGCAAAAACAAGTTGGATAAACAAAAAACTAGATGACTGTTATCTCAAGATATTGCGCTTTGAAATGTATTGGAAATTCTTTACAGCGCTTAAATGATTTCTGGCTAAAGACTAAAAAACAAACAACCAAATAAACAATTATATAAATAGCAATAAAGTGCTAGTTCTTCGTTGCTCTTATCCCCTGACGTTTAAATAAACCAAGCTGCTTTAATTATTTTGCGAATCACTTTCAATACGCCCATCGACCAAATTAATGGTTCGATCACAATTTGCTGACAGACGCGGATCATGGGTGACCAGCAGTACTGCACAGTCTCGTTCGCGATTCACTTTATGGAACAACTCAAAAACCTCAGCAGCCGTCTGAGTATCAAGATTACCCGTAGGTTCATCGGCTAGAAGCAATGCCGGTTCAGTAATAAGCGCTCTGGCAATCGCGACCCGCTGTTGCTGACCACCTGAAAGTTCATTTGGTTTACGGTTGGCAAACTTTTCCAGACCAACCGCGGCAAGCAATTCACGTGCTTGTTGTATCGAAAATTTATCTGGTTTACCTCGTGTCAGCATCAATGGCATCAGTATATTATCCAAAGCCGTAAAAGCCTGAATAAGATGATGAAACTGAAAGACAAACCCGATACTGTTGCCGCGCAGTGCAGTACGCCCTGCATCATCCATGCTACTTGTCGCCTGCCCCAACAGATAAAGCTCGCCGCTACTAGGTTTATCCAGTAAGCCAAGGATATTCAACAAGGTACTTTTACCAGAGCCTGACGGACCAATCAGTGCAGCAAAGTCATGACGTTCAATACACAGATCAATCCCATGCAACACCTCAACCTCATTGGGTTGAGCAATATTGTAAGACTTGCGCAGCACCTCTAGACGTAACACTTCATCGGACTGATTAGACATGACGAATAGCCTCCACTGGGTCGAGTGCTGCTGCGCGGCGTGCGGGTATAGCAGCAGCCAATACACCGGTCAGTATGGCCAATAACAATGCCAGCATAATCAGATTGATAGACACCGGAATATAAAATAAACCCGGACCAAAGTTATTAAATACCCACACCAACGCGAAACTGGCCACACTACCCAGAACCGAGCCAAGTAAGCCAAACATAGCGCCCTGAAATAGAAAAATTCGTAAAATTTGCTGTCGCGTCGCGCCTGTCGCACGCAAAATACCTATTTCTCGGGTGCGCTGCACAACACTGACCGACAATACACTGGCAATGCCAAAAGCCACCGAAATAGCCACAAAAACAATAATCATACTGGTTGATAAACTCTGCGCTGAAATCGCATTCATTAATTGCGCATTGGTTTTAATCCAGCTTTCGGCTTGTAGTGATGTCAGACGTCCGACCTGTGCAGCCACATTTTCTGCCTCAAAAATATCTGCGACGGTTAAGTCGATGACCGTGACACCACCGGGGAGACTGAGCAAAGATTGTGCCTGCTTCAAGTCCAGATAGACATAGCGAGCATCCAGCTCACGTACCCCCAATTCAAAGATACCGGCAATATTCACCACTGCACTGTTCTGCTGACCAGTATCCAGCCGCAACTTACTGCCCACCTGCACCCCCAGATCTTCAGCCAACTGGCTGCCAATCAGCACATCATCGGCTCCTACTCGTAGCTGACCACTAATCAGATACTCTTTAAGGGGAATGATTTTCTGATAACGCTCAACATCGATACCCACCAATGCCACCGACTCCAAAGCATCACCACGCTGGGCAAATGCAGGCCCAGATACGACTGGTGACACAGCTGTCAGTAATGGCAACTGATCCAGAGTTGCCGTAATCTGCTGCCAATTATTGATAGAGCGCAAGCGTTGCGGGCGTTTATCTTCCTGCAACAACTGTAGAGTACCTGCTGCCGGTGCTATTATTTGGTTCACATCATCTGGTGACAACAAACGGATATGAGCCTGTGTGCCCAAGGTGCGCTGGATAATATTGGACTGTAGACCTTGCATTAAAGCCGTAACAAATACAATCACAGCCACACCCACTGCAACCCCCACAGTAATCATGATGGACTGCGCACGCCCCTCGCGCAAAAAACTGATGGCAATAGTCCACTCAATCCAAAGTCGCCCAAAAAAACGTTTCAATCGAATTTCACCGGTAATTCATTTTTGCTGTTTGCGTCATTGGCATGATTGGCAAACGGTGTTTTTTGCAGCTTTAAGCGTACCCGCGTGCCATCCGCTAGTGAGGATTCAGCATCAGCCAGTACATGATCACCCGCACTTAAACCTGAAATTACCTCAGACATGGCCAAGCCACGTAAACCCAAAATAACCTGCTGACGTTGTATTTTCCCATCACGCAGCAACAGCACCCCTGCCTGATTGCCCTGCACACCACTTAAAGCATCATTTGGAATAACCAACGCTTGCTCTCGCTTGCCCGTTTCAATATTCACCGACACGGTCATATCCTGACGCAAAAACTCAGGTACTGGATTAACCGCTAACCGAACCTCCACCGTACCACGCTGTGGGTCAATGCTAGGTGCAATAAAATTGATACGGGCAGGAAAAAGTTTATCTGGATAGGCATCGGCAATGACTGCCGCATTTTGCTGTAATGCAAGCCGTGGTAAATTTCGCTCATCGAACGGCACACGAATTTCCGTGCTGCCATCAAGCGCAATCGTCAGCAAAGTTCGCCCCGGCTGTACCAGATCACCTGGTTCTACATTGCGTGTTAGCACTGTACCTGCCACTTCGGCGCGTACTTTTGTTTTGGCAAGTTGTGCCTGTAGTGCAGCAAGACGCTCACGGAGCAGAACCTCCTCAACTTTACCGGGTGCCAGTGCTGCCACTCTTAAACGTGCTGACTCAAAGTTATTACGAGCAACCCTCTCTGCCTTCTCCGCCTGCTCCCTTGCTTCGGCCGACAACATTGCAGGTTCGGTCAAATTGCGTCTACGCTCCGCTTCACGGCGAGCCTGTTCAAACTGTACTTTCGCATTCGCCAAATCCACTTCGGCTTGTGGACGTCTACTTGTCGCCAACTCGGTCAGTGCAGCCTCTGCCTGCCGCACCTGAGCAGTCATCTCATCCGATTTCAGTACCAACAGCAAATCACCGCGTGAAACCCGATCTCCTTCTTGCACAAGCCGCTCAAGCACCACCCCAGTAATTTCACTGCCAATCTGGGTGCGTGACACCGTCACTACTCGCCCAGTCGCGACTACGGTTTGCACCAATGGCATCGATGCAACGGTATAGCCCGACAATAGCGGTCCCTGCCACCAGTGAAATACCGCAAAACCAGCTGTAAGCATAAGCAGTATAATAATGACCACAGATTTATAGCGGGCAGCGCGCAATGAGCTTCTCCAGTTCAAATTAAAAGCCTAGTACCTCAATCCAAAGTACCATGCCCCTGTAAAACGATATGTTTTAGAGAGCATTCAAAAATCTGTCTCACTCACTCAACGAGCAATAAGACAGATTTTTTAAGTTAACAGTAACCCATCGAGCTTAGATTACTTTTATAAATAAAATCCACATATTCAATAGAGAGATGTCTATTTTTACTCTTCTAAAAGGCTTCTTAACATCCACGCTGTTTTTTCATGTACTTCTAGTCTTTGCGTGATGATATCTGCTGTTGGCTGGTCATTGACTTCATCGACAATCGGGAAAATAGCTCGAGCAGTACGCGCAACAGTTTCATGAGCATTAACCAATAAGCTGACCATTTCCTGTGCTTTTGGAACGCCTTCTACTTCTTTAATTGCAGTTAATTTTACAAATTGTTTATATGTCCCAGGAGCAGGAAAACCTAAAGCACGAATTCGCTCAGCAATGATATCCAATGCGTTCCATTGCTCAGTATATTGGTTCATAAACATGTTATGTAAGCTATTAAATTGTGGCCCTGTAACATTCCAGTGAAAGTTATGGGTCATCAAATATAAAGTATAGCTATCAGCGAGTAGTTTTGATAAACCTTCAACAATTTTGGCACGATCATTATGAGAGATGCCAATATCAATTTTCATGGTTTTAGATTGTTTTTTAGAAGTACCCATCTCAAGATTCCTTATATTTTAAGTATTTATTCTATGTAAAATCAAATTTCATCACTCAGACCATAAGTTCTGTCGAACAAAGGATATCTGTTGTTATACTCCCCTAACAGCATTTTGCAAACCTTTACGATCATGAAATTTCATCACCATTAGATCGACCTTAAGTTTTATTACAGCAAAAATACAGCTTCTCCAATCGTTAGATTTTTCATGACTTTCGTTTCTATTTTAACACCTACTGTATGTGCAATTTTGCTTGCTTCTGTTAAAACTTCCTCTGCATTGACATCGGCTTAAATATTATTTCTAGACACAGATATATAGTTGTAATAGAACCCAACCTCTGTAAATAGATCTGCTAAAAAGTATAAATAAACCAAGTCTGTTCATTAACTGAAATTCATCCAAGCCTTAAATTAGTTGGAAATAACACGAAATCCAAGCATAAAAAAGGTCGCATTTAAGCGACCTTTTCTACAACAAAAACAAATGTGAGTAACACCGTGCGTAATCTTGAGATAAAAGTAATGATTTATCAATAATTACAATAACATGTATTACTCAAAGGCAGATTACATCATACCGCCCATACCACCCATGCCGCCCATATCTGGCATAGCCGGCTTGTCTTCTGGGATATCAGTGATCATGCATTCAGTTGTTAACATTAAAGCAGCAACAGATGCAGCATGCTCAAGTGCAGAACGCGTTACTTTAGCTGGGTCAAGAATACCCATTTCAAGCATATCGCCATATTCACCTGTTGCAGCATTATAACCGAAGTTACCTTCACCATTTTTAACAGCATTGATCACAACAGATGGTTCATCACCCGCATTGGCAACGATTTGACGTAAAGGTGCTTCGATTGCACGACGTAAAATGTTGATACCAACATTTTGGTCATCATTCGTACCTGTTACACCATCAAGTGCAGATGCAGCACGTACCAGTGCAACACCACCACCAGCAACTACGCCTTCTTCAACCGCAGCGCGAGTTGCATGAAGTGCGTCGTCTACACGGTCTTTCTTCTCTTTCATTTCAACTTCTGTTGCTGCACCAATTTTGATGACTGCAACACCGCCTGCTAATTTAGCAACACGTTCTTGAAGTTTTTCTTTGTCATATTCTGACGTTGATTCTTCAATTTGCGCACGGATTTGAGTAACACGTTCAGAAATTTGAGTTGCATTACCAGCACCATCAACAAGTACTGTATTTTCTTTAGAAACAGTCACTTTATGCGCTGTACCTAAATCTTGAAGAGAAGCTTGCTCTAGAGACATGCCAACTTCTTCAGAAATAACAGTTGCACCAGTTAAGATCGCGATATCTTGCAACATTGCTTTACGACGGTCGCCAAAACCAGGTGCTTTAACCGCACATACTTTAATAATGCCGCGCATGTTGTTTACAACAAGTGTTGCTAACGCTTCGCCTTCAACATCTTCAGCAATAATAAGCAGTGGTTTACCCGTTTTAGCAACAGCTTCTAACACAGCAATCAATTCACGGATGTTGCTGATTTTTTTATCAACAAGCAAGATAAACGGATTTTCAAGTTCAGCCGTTAAGGTTTCTTGTTTGTTTGCAAAGTACGGGCTGATATAACCACGGTCAAACTGCATACCTTCAACAACGTCAAGCGAATCTTCAAAGCCTGAACCTTCTTCAACCGTGATCACGCCTTCTTTACCCACGCGTTCCATTGCTTGTGCAATGAGTTTACCCACAGTGGTGTCAGAGTTTGCAGAGATTGAACCCACTTGTTCAATTGCTTTCGTATCTGAAGCTGGTTTCGCTGTTGCTTTAATATTTTCAACTACTGCACGAACAGCAAGGTCGATACCACGTTTCAAGTCCATTGGGTTCATACCCGCAGTCACTGACTTGATACCTTCATTCAAAATAGCTTGAGCCAATACAGTTGCAGTCGTTGTACCGTCACCAGCGATGTCATTGGTTTTTGAAGATACTTCACGAACCAGTTGAGCGCCCATATTTTCGAATTTGTCTTTTAAAACAATTTCTTTAGCAACAGTTACACCATCTTTAGTGATGTGCGGTGCACCAAAAGAACGATCAATAACAACGTTACGACCTTTAGGACCTAAAGTCACTTTTACTGCATCTGCAAGTACGTTTACGCCTGCAATCATTTTGCTGCGTGCTGAATCACCAAATTTTACGTCTTTAGCTGACATGACTTACTCCAAATATTTTTAATTTTCAAGAATCTGATTCAATAGAACAGGTCTGTATTAGCCTTCTAAAACGGCTAAAATATCAGACTCTTTCATTACAAGAAGTTCTTCACCATCAACTTTTACTTTTGTTCCAGCATATGCGCCAAACAATACGTTATCGCCTACTTTAACGTCTAAAGCACGTACACCAGTGTCAGTGATTTTACCGTTACCTACAGCAATGATTTCACCTTGAGCAGGTTGTTCAGCTGCTGAAGTACTTAAGATTAGACCACCCGCAGTTTTGGTTTCCTTCTCAACACGGCGAATAACAACGTTATCATGTAAAGGACGAATGTTGCTCATTTGAAACTCCATCTACCTGATTGTAAGAACAGGTCTTTATACAGTGAATTGATAATGACTTAATTATTCCATGGGTCATTATCAGAAAATAATTTCGATGACACTTTTGTGGGGATGGAAAAAAACGCTTCAAGGGTAAAATGAAAAAATATTTATGATTTTGGCTTTTTTTTATTCGATTTTCGATATTTCTTGATTTAATCTGCATTTCTTTCATTCAGAACAAAATCAGCTAACGCATTATCAAAATAATAATGTGCGATAGCACAATTGGAATGGATCACATTAAAACTGTTTGGCAAACCACCATGTAAACGATAGGAGGTTGCTGTTCCCGCATGAATTTCTAACACAGCATGACTCGCATTTAACTGATAAAGCTCATTGAGATCATAGACGGCTGTATGATGTAAATGCCCATGTAATAAGCCATTTAGCCCACTTTTACTCCACACTTCCAGCGCCATTTGCCCCAATATTGGACAGTCTTTCACCCCATGTTCAGCATTTGGAGGGGTATAAAAAGGTTGATGCGCCACAATTAATTTAATTTTATTTGGCGGTGCCTGCTGCAAAGACTGATCAATCTGCTGAATTTGCTCCAGTGAAATATGCCCTTTGGTATGATAACGTCGCCGAATACTGTTCACACCCACAATAAAAAAGTGCTCTGTTTCCAGAATGCTTTCCATATTGCCAAAAAACAACTGATAACGGGTAAATGGACTGAAGACCCGATTCCACAAGTGATACAGTGGAATATCATGATTCCCCGGCACGACCAAATAAGGCAGATTTAAACTGTCCAAAAACTGTTTACAATCATAAAACTGCGTATAACGCGCACGCTGGGTTAAATCACCACTGACCACAACAGCTTCAATTTCATGTTCTAGACAAAACAGCCTAATCGCAGCCATACAGGCAGATTTCTCAGTGCCAAAATGTAAATCAGACAGATGCAGAATCATAAGGCACCATGACTTTTAACGCATTTTTCTGCACAGTAATTTTTAATGGTGGCTGCATTTCCACAATTTCTCCATCGATGGCAACGGTCAACTTGTTGCGCTTCGAATGAACCTTAACTTCATCTGCGGCAAAACTGTAGACATCTGGGGCTTTTTCCAAATTCCCTTGAATCAATTGCCACACCATTTTAAACAAGGTCAGTTTGTCACTTTTCGCGACTACCACCCCAGCAACCTGTCCAAGTTCTGCGCATTTGGCAATCTTTAAATTCATTTCTGCCAATTGCAATTGATTATTGCCAAAAAAAATCAGCGGTGTTTTCACTGGATACGTTTTACCATCCACTTCAACCTCAAGCTTCAATTCCTTACGGTCACGAATTAGCACATCCAAACTTGAAGTATAAGCATGTAAAGGGAATCGACCAAAACGCTGATTGTAAAGTTCACGCTTCTGAATAAATAAGGGATACAAGCCCAAACTGGCATTGTTTAGGTAAATATGATCATTGATCTGTGCCACATGAATATTTCTGGTAGTTCCTGTAGCAATGACTTCTGTGGCTTCAAGCAAATCCAGAGGAATATTCAGCACCCGAGCAACATAATTAAAAGTACCTAAGGGTAAGATTCCCATCGGAATATCCAAACCCATTAAGCTTGCAGCGACAGCATTTAAAGTACCATCCCCGCCTGCTGCAACAATCACGCCTTTATGTTCTGAGTATCGATGCCGTGCCAATACCTTTTGCATCAAGAGCTCAAAGCTGCTTTGTGAACTGATTTCAAAAGACTGAATTTCAAAACCATGCTTAGATAATCGATTGACGATTTGCTCATAAAACCCAGCTTGGTTTGAAGCGTGAAATCCTGACTTTGCATTATAGATAATGGATAATGGTTTGTGCTGTTTAAACATTTTTATACACAATTAAAGCTTTTGTTCTAATTTCAACCAGTTGAGCTATTATTTAAAGCCCCTTTATGTAAAAATTGAATTAGCACCATTTATTTAATCAATAACAATTCTCATAAAGAAGTAATATGTAAATACTTGATTATTAAAAACATAATTAAAATAAATAACACTCATAAATACATTAAATAAAGAGATATAGATTGGAAAAACTTAATAAACAATTGTATTTTATCGTTTTTATAATAAATCTACCTAAACCAGCAATATAAATCCAGCACGTCTTTGGTCTTATTTTTTTTATGATTTTATGCTTTAATACAGCCACTTTTTTTTCATATTTTATCTGAGTGATGTATTCCATTACTCAGATTGTACTTTGTACAGTTAAATTGTACACATTCGAGATAGGCCTCACCATGACCCAAGTGAACGCACCAGAATTCGTTCGTCACCCTAAGCTTATTGCATGGGTGGAAGAAATTGCAAAATTAACGAAACCAGCGAAAATTGAATGGTGTGACGGCAGCGAAGAAGAATATCAACGTTATATCAACTTGATGATCGCTAACGGCACTATGCAAGCGCTTAACCAAGAAACTCATCCTGGTTCTTATCTTGCTAATTCTGATCCTTCTGACGTTGCTCGTGTTGAAGGCCGTACTTACATCTGTTCAGAAAAACAAGAAGATGCAGGCGCGACAAACAACTGGGAAGAGCCTGCTGCAATGCGCGCTCGCTTAAACGGTTTGTTTGATGGCTCTATGAAAGGCCGTACTTTGTACGTTGTTCCTTTCTCTATGGGTCCTTTAGGTTCTCATATTGCACACATCGGTATCGAACTCACTGATTCTCCTTATGTAGCAGTCAGCATGTCTAAAATGGCTCGCATGGGTAAAGCTGTTTACGACGTTCTTGGTACTGATGGTGAATACGTTCCTTGCGTACATACTGTAGGCGCACCGCTTGAAGCGGGTCAAAAAGATGTTGCATGGCCTTGCAACCCTGAAAAATACATCGTTCATTACCCAGAAACACGTGAAATTTGGTCTTACGGTTCTGGTTACGGCGGTAATGCATTGCTGGGTAAAAAATGCTTAGCTTTACGTATTGCATCGGCTATGGGTCGTCAACAAGGCTGGTTGGCTGAACACATGTTGATCCTTGGTGTAACCAATCCACAAGGTGAAAAACATTACATCGCAGCTGCATTCCCTTCTGCTTGTGGTAAAACCAACTTTGCAATGTTGATTCCACCAGCAGGTTATGAAGGCTGGAAAATTGAAACTGTAGGTGACGATATTGCTTGGATAAAACCAGGTGAAGATGGTCGCTTATATGCAATTAACCCTGAAGCTGGTTTCTTCGGTGTAGCACCAGGTACAAATACCAAAACCAATCCAAACTGTATGGCTACTCTTCATAAAGACGTGATCTATACCAACGTTGCTGTAACAGACAACGGTGAAGTTTGGTGGGAAGGTCTAACCAAAGAAGCACCTGCGAACCTCACCAACTGGAAAGGTCAACCGCATACTGGCGCAGAAAAAGCGGCTCATCCAAATGCACGCTTTACTGTGGCTGCGGGTCAATGCCCTTCAATTGACGCTGACTGGGAAAATCCAGCGGGTGTTCCAATTTCTGCATTCATCTTCGGTGGTCGTCGTGCAGACACAGTGCCTTTAGTTTCTGAAGCATTTGACTGGGTTGATGGCGTATATAAAGCTGCAACAATGGGTTCTGAAACCACTGCTGCTGCTGTTGGTCAACAAGGTGTTGTTCGTCGTGATCCGTTTGCGATGCTTCCATTTGCTGGCTACAACATGGCTGACTACTTCTCTCATTGGTTAGAATTGGGTGAACAAGTTGCAGCTAAAGCTGAAGTTGCGGGCAATAAACTTCCTAAAATCTTTAACGTAAACTGGTTCCGTCGTGATGCTGAAGGCAACTTCGTATGGCCTGGTTTCGGTCAGAACATGCGTGTTCTTGAGTGGATGATTGACCGTTGTGAAGGTCGCGCTGAAGCGACTGAAACACCAATTGGTCTTGTTCCAACTTACGAACAATTAAACTGGGAAGGTATTGATTTCTCTAAAGAGCAATTCAACACCGTAACAGCGCAAGACAAAGATCAATGGATCAAAGAGCTTGAAAGCCATACTGAATTATTCAGTAAACTGGGTGAGCGTTTACCCGCTGCTCTAACAGCACGTCAAAATGAACTTTTAGAAGCAGTTAAAAAATCTGCTTAATCTAAAGTGAATAAAAGGTCGCTTCGGCGACCTTTTTTTAGAATTACACATTACAAAAAAATCTAAAAAACTTTATTACAACAAGGGGCAATTCATGCTAAAAACATTCACACTAACGGCCTGCTTACTCAGCTTATCTAGTCTAGCGATGGCAAAACCAGAGACGACCGAACAACCTGCTCTTCATATTTGTGCAATCAAAGGTACGCCAGATTCTAGCCAATTTCAGATTAAAAAACGTATTAAAGTTGCCAAAGGTACTTACGGCAGCGTCGTAGAGCTGTATCCGCGCTTTGCAGAGCGAGCGCATCAAGTGGGTGGTAACGTGGTCATCAACTACAATGCTAGTCAAAGATTTGGATTTTGGCCTTGGCGAGTTGTACGACCAGTAATGTGGGGAACAGCCGTAAAATGGAATACCCCTGTTGACTGCAAAGCGCTGGGCGGCATAGAAATCTAATGATTTAAAACAGCTAAAAAAGGTCACTGCGGTGACCTTTTTTGTATAAACAACCTATAGCTCAAAATAAAATTTAAAAATGGAAAGCAACCCGAGCTTCTATCCATTCAAAGTTAACATTGCAAAAACCAAATGGAGTCGGACAATATCGTTGCCATTTCCACCCAAAGACTCAAAATATCCAATCAAAAAAATTAAGCTACAGCAGACATAGCGCGGCGTTTATGTAGCTCAAGCAAATATTCATCCAGAGCTTGAATCTCAGTTTCAGTAAATTCTAGACCTAATTTACTTCTACGCCACAAAATATCAGAACTCTTAATCGCCCATTCTTGATTCACTAAATAATCCACTTCTTGTGCATACAAACCATGCCCAAAATCCTGCCCAAGCTCATGTAACATTGAAATATTGTTCAAAAATACCCACACCCTTGAACCATAGGCATGTGCCCACCTTGAAGCCAATTGGACAGATACATCTTGAACCGCTTGTGAAATTTGCTGAATTAAAAGCTCAACTGAAACCAAGTTCTCTGCACCGGGCAATAACGCTTTTTCTGTCCAAGACTTTTTCATCATCGGGAAGAAAGGCTGTAAGTGTGTCATGGCAGATTCTGCTAACTTCCTATAGGTGGTTAGCTTACCCCCAAACACCGAAAGCAAAGGGGCATCCTGCTCTTGCGAGAGCGCCAAAGTATAATCACGGGTGATCGCTGATGGATTATCAGACTCATCATCGCATAAAGACCTCACCCCTGAATAAGTATATAAAATATCCTGAGGGCCTAATTGATGCTTAAAGTGATCATTATAAACATCCAATAAATAGTCCATTTCCGGCTGGGTAATCGCGACTTTATTTAAATCACCTTGATATTCATGATCCGTTGTCCCAATGAGGGTGTATTGGTCTAAATAAGGAATTGCAAATACAATTCGATGATCATCATTTTGCAGAATAAATGCCTTATCCCCTGCATAAATTTTAGGGACAACAATATGACTTCCTTGAATCAGCCGAAGACCATAAGGTGATTTTTGCTTTAAATTCTGTTGAATAAATTGTGCCACCCACGGCCCAGCAGCATTCACCAACGCTTTAGCCTGAACGGTGTAACTGCCTTGCGTATTTTCTAAATGAATTACCCACAAGCCATTTTCACGGTAAGCCGATGTACATCGGGTTTGAGTCGCAATATGAGCCCCTCGTTCCCGCGCTTGTATCGCATTTAACACCACTAATCGCGCATCATCTACAGCGCAATCAGAATACTCAAAACCCTGAGTGATTTCTGCTTTTAAAGGGCTTGTTGCAGCATCAAAAGTAATATGATTTGAACCTGCTAATTTTTCTCTTTTACCCAAATGATCATAAAAAAATAAGCCTGTTCGAATCAGCCATGCAGGACGCAAATGGGGCTGATGGGGCATAATAAAACGCAAAGGGCGAATAATATGGGGGGCTTTGGCCAATAAAATCTCGCGTTCGGCTAATGCTTCACGCACTAAACGAAACTCTTTATGCTCAAGATAACGTAAACCACCATGAATAAGCTTACTGCTCGCTGAAGAAGTATGACTGGCTAAATCATCCTTCTCACACAAAAACACAGACAAGCCACGCCCTACAGCGTCAACAGCAACACCAACGCCATTAATCCCACCACCAACAACGACCACATCATAAACAGGATGACTAACTTGCATGATTCCCTCCCTTATATTATTAAAAAATTGGGCTTAAACTTCTTTTTATTTTAGGAAAGTTAACACTATTTAAAGTGAAATGACACCAAGAAATCACCTATCCGTTTAAGGAAAATAAAATAACCATTTCAGATGAGGACTTAAAGCATTTACAGCAATAACTTCCCCCTTTCCTTTCAAGCTATTCCTTTAAAAACCCAATATCGCACACTTTTTGTACAAAACTAAAAATCCATATGCTTATGTCGCTAAAATAATTGGTTTACCATTTAAAAAGAATAACAAAATGGACTTGTAGATATGATTGAACAAAATGTCCCACAAGCAAATCTAGACACTAAAACACGGGTCAAATCCATTCTAGGCGGATCAGCAGGTAATCTTGTTGAATGGTATGACTGGTATGTCTATGCTGCATTTACATTATATTTTGCCCATGCATTCTTTCCCAAAGGTAGCCAAACTGCACAATTACTCCAAGCTGCTGCTATTTTCGCGGTCGGCTTTTTAATGCGCCCGATTGGGGCTTGGATTATGGGCATTTACTCAGATAAAAAAGGACGTAAATCAGGCCTGACCCTTTCTGTGACACTGATGTGTATTGGCTCCCTGATGATTGCGATCGCTCCCACGCATGATCAAATTGGGATATTTTCACCGATTATTTTAGTGATTGCCCGACTCATTCAAGGCTTAAGTGTCGGTGGAGAATATGGTGCAAGTGCAACCTATCTCAGTGAAATGGCAGAAAAAAATCGACGCGGCTTTTTTTCCAGTTTTCAATATGTCACTCTCATTGCAGGACAGCTCACCGCCCTCTGCGTTTTACTCATTTTGCAATTTGTACTCACCGAAGAACAGCTCCATGCTTGGGGATGGCGAATCCCATTCTTTATCGGTGCTTGTCTCGCTATTGTGGTCTTTTATATTCGTCGTGGGCTGTTAGAGACTCAATCTTTTAAAAATGCACAACAAGATAAAAACCAACCTGAATCCAGCATGTTTTCCTTATTCAAACATTATCCTAAACAAGCATTTACGGTTTTATTTTTAACTGCTGGTGGTACTGTTGCTTTTTACACTTACACGACTTATCTGCAAAAATATCTGGTCAATACTTCTGGATTTAGCAAACCTGAAGCTACGCAAATCACCACCTTAGCACTGTTTATTTTCATGTGTTTACAACCCTTCGCAGGTGCTTTGTCCGACAGGATTGGCCGAAAACCGCTCATGATTAGTTTTGGTGTGCTCGGTGTTTTATTTACTTATTTCCTCTTTGATAAATTAGGACAAACTCAAGATTATTGGTCAGCATTTTGGATTTGCTTAGCAGGTTTAGTGATTGTTACAGGTTATACATCCATCAATGCTGTGGTTAAAGCGGAAATGTTTCCCGCCCATATCCGTGCACTAGGGGTTGCCCTTCCCTATGCACTTGCCAACACCCTATTTGGGGGAACAGCAGAGTTTTTCGCACTCAGTTTTAAAGAAGCGGGACATGAATCTTGGTACTTCATTTATGTCACTATTTTAATTTCTATCTCTTTGATTGTTTATATCTTTATGAAAGATACAAAACATCATTCAGAAATTAAAGAACATTAATTTGGCGGCTTTTACAGGAGATATTTTACCAATATTCATTTGCAGGACAACATAATTACTCATACCTAAGCCTATCTAACTTAGTTGAAAAATCATCTAAAAAAAGCTTTCTAAATAGTCACCATTGGAAAGCTTTTTTATGCAATATAGACCGATCTAAGATCGTTAAAAAAATAAGCTTATGGCATACTCAATAGAATAATAACGCTTGGAACTTTTGAAGATGAACAATACCTATAAATTGCTTGGCTTAGGTTTTATTGCGCTTGGGCTTACTGCGTGTCAAAGCACTCCCCGTCAAGACAATGGCTATACAGGCTATCAAATTGAAAGCCAATCGCAGAATACCGCAACTTTGGCTTATACTTTGGCTGGTCGCCAAAACCAACAAAAGGATGAAAATAAATTACAACGTGCATGTCAAAAAGTTTTAGGCGCAAATAAACAATACACATTAAGTATTTTAAGTATCAATGAAATTGTAAACCCTGCCACTCAACCTGAAAAATCGGGTCGTCAAATTGGTAACAGCCGTACCAGCATTAGCTTGAGCAATACGCCCGACCTATACAACAGCGAAGATTATGCAACTCGCCAAGCCCTAAATACTCACCCGAGTACATTGCGCGTGGTTCGTTACACCTGTTCTTAAATAAAATAATCTATAAGACGCTAATTACAGCGTCTTATAGAAACTGACATTACGAAATTCCTTCGATTCATCCAAATCAGGCCAAGTGGTCGCACTACGTTCATCCAATTTTTGATAATTCGGATGACTAAAGTTTTTTACTCGACTGTCTGCCACCCATACTTCTGGCGAAAATTTTAAAAATTCATCTAAGAAAAAACGATTGCATTGATCATAAAGGACATCCGCAGCCAAGAGCACATCGACTTGTTCAGCTTGATACAGATCATCTAAATATTCGAGTTCCACAGCATTTAATTCAGCATTGGCACGGCATGAATCCAAACTAATTGGATCTATATCACAACAGATGACGCGTTTTGCCCCTGCCATTTTCGCTGCAATGGCCACAACACCCGATCCTGCGCCAAAATCCAGAACGACTTTATCTTTGACATGATGCGGCTCTGCAAGCAACCACTGCGCCATTGCCAACCCTGAAGCCCAACAGAAGATCCAATACGGCGTATCGTTCCAAATACGACGAATCACTTCATCATCCAAGCGATCTGTTGGAAATATAGGTGGAATGAGCCACAGTGAAATGGGTGTCTCAGGAAGTTGCTGAGCTAAAAGCTCACAATTTGGAATCACCTCATGCAAGGCTTTTAGCAGATGTTCAGGTGCTTGAGGAAATTGGAAAGTACAGCTCATTCAAATAAAACCTAATTTATTATTTAAGAATTAATTCACAGTATTCAGATACACGTAAATGTCATCCACAACTGTCCGAGGCAGACTTTCATATAAAGCGTAAAGTTTCTGCGATTAATCAAATACTCGAAAACATTTGACGAGTTTTGTGGATGACAATGGTTTTGCCTACTTTTGCCAAAACAAAAGTAGGTCGAACCGAAGGTTAGTCCGAACATTCAAAGCCTAAAGAAAAGACTCCGTCATTCCACTTTTCATTCATATTTCAGATAAAATTTAAAATAAAAGCTGCATAGGTCAATTACCCATGCAGCTTTTATGACTTAGATTAAAAAATTAACCTAGAGCTTTCTCAGCAGCTTCAACCGTTTGACGAATCAACGTGGTAATAGTCATTGGCCCTACGCCACCCGGAACAGGTGTATACGCAGATGCCACATCTTCAATACCAACTAATTGAATATCACCCACACCACCGCCATCACGTGGATGGAAACCAGCATCAACCACCACAGCGCCTTGTTTAATCCAGTCTTTTTGGATCAATTCAGCTTTACCTACCGCACCAACAATAATATCCGCTTGTTTTACAAGCTCTGGAAGATTTTTGGTGCGTGAATGGCAAATTGTGACTGTTGCATTGGCTTGCAATAACATCATCGCCATTGGTTTACCCAAAATTGCAGAACGACCAACAACAACTGCATGTTGACCTGCAATTTCAATGTTATTTTCTTTTAGAATGGTCATGATGCCGGCAGGCGTTGCAGAACCATACGCTGCTTCACCCATTGCCATACGGCCAAAACCAAGGCAAGTTACGCCATCGACATCTTTTGCAAGTGAGATTGCATCGAAACATGCACGCTCATCAATTTGTTCTGGCACTGGATGCTGCAACAAAATACCGTGAACATCTGGATTGGCATTTAATTTCTCAATTTCTGCCAAAAGTTGTTCAGTGGTGGTTTCTTTACCTAATTCAACTTTTAATGAATCCATACCGACACGACGGCAAGCATTCCCTTTCATACGCACATAAGTTGCAGATGCACCATCATCACCGACCAAAATCGTCGCAAGGATTGGGGTACGACCTGTTTTTGCTTTTAGCGCTTCTACGCGTGTTAGCAAGTCAGCTTCAATTTGTTTTGCCAATGCACGACCATCTAAAACTAATGCCACGGCACATCTCCAGAGTAGATATGAATCAATTTCGCAAATAATACATGATTATTTAGCCAATTTTATTCTATATGCCGATTTTATGTGCATATACACTATTTATAGTATTGTTTTTTTTTCAAAGGTTGCTAATATACGCATCAACAAGACATGGCGGGGTGGCAGAGTGGTCATGCAGCGGACTGCAACTCCGTGTACGCCGGTTCGATTCCGACCTCCGCCTCCATCTTGTTAAAATGCCCGAGTGGTGAAATCGGTAGACACAGGGGATTTAAAATCCCCCGCCCACAAAGCGTGCCAGTTCGAGTCTGGCCTCGGGCACCATTTTAATACTTCTTAAAATGGTGCAATAAAAATTCCAGCTTCTGCTGGTTTTTTTATGTCTGAAATTTGAGTTTAACAATATTTATATAATAAAAAATTCAGTGATTTATTTCCGATCTTTATTCCTTATTTTAAATCCCCTCTTACGCAGCAGCACTACTTACCTTTTAAAACAAAAAAATCCCTCTTTATTACAGAGGGATTTAAGAAGACTTAAATTTTTAAATCACTTCCACTACAATCTTACCAACATGATCACCTATATCCATCGCAATATGCGCATCGACAATTTGATCAAACTTAAAGGTCTTGTAAATCATCGGTAAGCATTCACCTTTTGCCCAAAGTGGTGTAACAGTGTCTTTTAAGCCTTGAGCAATTTCAGCTTTTTCAGCCGTGGTACGCGCTCGCATAGTTGAACCGGTAATGGTCAAGCGTTTCATCATAATTTGACCGAGTTTTACATCTTTAGCTTTGGCCCCAGCCAAAAATGCGATATAGACCAAACGCCCATCACGACGTAAAAGATTTAAATTGCGTTCTAAATAAGGTGCACCCACCATATCTAAAATTATATCTACGCCACCATTATCCGTTTTCTCATTAATCACTTGTTCGAAGTCTTGAGTTTTATAGTTAATGGCTGTCGTAAGTTCTGCAATAGCAGCAACCTTGTCCTCAGAACCGACCGTTGCAAAAGTTTTAAGACCAAGTGCTTTACACAGCATCAACGCAGTCGTACCAATCCCACTGGTTCCACCATGAACCAAAATAGTTTCGCCTGCTTTGGCTTTACCCATTTGAAATACATTTGCCCATACAGTAAAGAAGGTTTCAGGAATCGCTGCCGCTTGGCTAAAACTGACATTGTCAGGAATGTTCAAAGTCTGGCTTTCAGGCACAACGCAATATTCTGCATAGCCACCGCCATTAGTAAGTCCACAAACTTTATCACCCACTTTAAACTGAGTAACACGTTCACCAACTGCAACAATTTCCCCAGCCACTTCCAAGCCCGGTACAGGTGTTACACCCTTAGGCATTGGATATAAACCTTGACGCTGCAAAATGTCTGGGCGGTTAATACCAAAGGCATGTACTTTTACTAAAACTTCATCAGCTTGTGCAGTTGGAATAGCGACGGCTTCATAAGCTAATTTTTCTGGGCCACCCGGTTCGGTAATGATGACTTGTTGCATGGTTGCTTGTGACATTTAAGCGTTTCCCTATTCGTTACTTTTAATATTTTAAAATTCTATTTGAACATAGATAGCAGAAGGAATGAAGTCAGCTCGGACTTATGTCTTAAACGTTTTCATTATGTATGGAAATACTCAACTGAATGAAATTTAGAAATTTTTAGCACTTAAAGCTTTATTTCTATTTTTATTCAATTTACTGTTAGGCCAACACCAACAATAAAAATGATACATAGATATGGATTTAAAAATCGTATTTTTGTTTTGTACGCTTCCCTGTTTGGCGATTGTTTTTCTAACGTGGATTTTACACTTTCCGTGGACTTGGCTATTTAAAACCGTGATTACTTTTGAAATCATGATTGCGATTATTGTTTTTATTATTGAGCTTGATGCAAGAAAAACGCCGGGAAATAGCGGTTGGATTATGATCTTTGCAGGTGTCTTTCAGATCTATTTTGCAGTACTGCTTATGTTGACCCGTTTAGTGATCTGGCTGATAAAAAAACAGGGCTAAATCTTATGAATTCACCCCATCTTTTATATTCAACGTTTTAATAGTTTTTTTATTTTGGCATTTCTACAAATTGCGTCAAGAATTTACGAACCAGAGGAATAAAGACCAGAATTAATGGAAAAGCCACCAACCAAGACAATGCCCACGTGTGCAGCCAGATCGAAATAAACCCATCGACCAAGCCTTTATTCATCAACAGATTAAAACATGACAGTGAACCACTCATGACACATGACAGGATTAAAGGCATGAGCCAAGCCATGTGTTTAGGATGAAATTTTGGAAGATAATTTGACATAAAGCACCTAAGGGATATGGATTAAATAAGCACTTAGCTTTCTTTTGGGGCTGATTTTTTTAGCGCTTTCATAAACTGTACAAACTGAGGCATAAACTCTTTAAACAAAGGCACGTCTTTATTTTCCAGTAATACTTCACCAAATAGTTTTAGCCCAACTGCGAAAGCCTTTGCGGATTCATCATCAACCAGTTCTGTTTTCTGCACATACGCCAATACTTTAAAAATGTCGTCATGGTTATAGGCTTTAAACTGCAACGCTTCTGTATATGTAGATGGATTGCCTTGTGCATCTGCAATATGTTTTACAGTTACTTCATATTCATGTTGTTTCATATTTTTCTCCTACAAGCGGCCAATATTTACCGCTGCTTGATCGATTTGTTCTGCAATTAGACGGACTTCTTCAGCATTGATTTCTGAATTTTTCAGCTTTAGGCGTAAAGAAGTTTTTAGATTTTCCATCGCACGATGAATGTCGATGTATTGCTGATTGTTTTGAATTTCACGTCGGGTTTCGAATCGACCTAGAATATTTTCAACTTGCGCTTGCTGAGCATTTAAATGCTCTACGCCTGTTTGGGTAATGCTGTATTGCTTACGGTCACCTTCGATTTTTTCTGCGGAGATGAACTGCATATCTTCTAGATAATTCAGTGTTGGATAAATCGTGCCTGCGCTAGGCGTATAACCACCGCCTACGACAGCGCCTACGTCTTTAATAATGTCATAGCTAAACTTAGGCACTTGAGCAATCAGGTGTAGTACCAACAGTTTCATATGCCCTGCTTCAAACAGGCGTTTGCGGGGTTTTGCAGTGCTGTCGATGTCTGCAAAAAGATCAGAATTTAGCATAGCAAAGATACACCTTAAGATTAATTAAGATATATCTTAATATAATTTACTTATTAATTAAATATTCTTGAACATAGAAACCACCTCTCAGTGGTTTCAGATCAAATTATACATTTGGAAATAATGGTTTCCAGTTGTTACCTTCACACCACAAAAAAGTAAGTGTAGTTTTTGGAACACTATATGGAAATACTATCAAAAGCTGAAAATCACTATATCCTAATGAACTTGTCTCTCGTCTTCCTCGTGGCCATTTTTTTGTTAGTTCAATCTGTTCTAAAACTCCATACCCTACTTTTTGGCAAAAAGTCTTTAAGTCTTCCCTCTCCTCGATACTTTCCCATATTGTTGCACCATGGCTAAATATTTTATTCTTATAATTAATATTTTTACCTATATTAATTTTAAATTTTTTAAAATCTGCATCGTGTAATACATTTTTAATTATATGTTCTGCATATTGAGACCCGAGACAAAAACAAAAGTTTAACATTGTATTTTTTAATTTTTTTATGTCATTTTTATTTAATGCGGCACAATGTACAGTATGATGACTTTCTGATTTTCTGATACCCAATAATTCCTCAATAATATGTTTTGTTTGCGTTCCTGAAATTGTACAGTCATCCATTATCAAAATATTATCATTTTTTGATACCGTATTTAAAACTTCTTGTAAACTATTCTTATATTTTACTCTGTTTCCGAATTTATCTTTAATAAGTTGGCTATGTGATATTAAATATTGATAAAATTGAGAACTTCCATCAGCTTCAAGTGGGCAGATATATATTTCCCCCTTATCAAAAACACAATTATTTAAAATTATTTTTTCCATCAACTCATTTAACTGCCAAAAATCAAAAAAATCTATTTTATCTAAAATTTTTAATACTGCCCTCACTCTATCAAGCGTTCCAAATTGTGCTAAAAATTTATAAAAATAGTTAATTGTTAAAGGCTGTCTAAAAGAACTGAATTTAAAGAAAATTTCATTTATCTTCAGATGATCTCTTTCTGTGTATAAATAATAAATATCATTCGCTTTAAACCTATTCTTTGAATATAATTTTTCTTTTACAGATAGAGAAATTTTTTGAAATACTAATGAAAAATAAAAAAAATCATTATTTTTAAAATGTTTTTTAGCCTTATCAAAAATTTTATAAGAAAATTGATTTAAATAACTAAAATTTTCCGATGCTTCATATAAATTTAAATAAACCACATAAGAAAAGCTTAAATCTATATCTTCGGCCTGCTCACAAAACTCAAAAATACATAAATAATAATATTTCAATATACCTATCAATGGTTCTTTTTTTAGTGATTTGCATAATACACAATATAAAAACATATATTCATTTTTGGAAAAAAAATTTATTTCAGAAGAAAATAGTACTTTTTCAAAACTAGATTGAACTTCATCAAAAATAAAAGATAAATTTGATTGATCTAGGTATTTAAAAATAAAAAATAAATAGCTATTCAAACCACGTACAAATGCATTTTCATTATTTAAATACTCAACATACTTTTGAACAAAATTCAACAATACATCTTTTTTATTAAACTCCTCATCATTAAAATTATTTATATATCTAAAATAAGAGTAAAAGTCATCATTATTATAATTAGATTCACTTTCCTTTAAAGTTTCAATAAATAGTTTTCTAAATTCACCATTGTTTTCTTCAAAATATAAAAACTCATCATAAGTCATATTAAAGTCTTTATTTATATTTCTTTTAAAATTCGTTTCTATTAGCGTAAAAGTATCAATATTTATTAAACCACTGATATTTTTTAGAAAATCATCTTCACTAAATATTGTATTCATATAATTAAATCTCCCAAAAATAGTTTAATTTTACATTAATAATCAGTCATATACACAAATGAACTTTAAAATTTCCCCTACCCCTGGCTCAGTTATGTTTTATTTACAATCTAATATATTTAGCTTTCCATCCCCTGTATTTTTACAACATAAAAGAAACCCACCTTACGGTGGGTTTCTTTTAAATCAGCTCAGTCTTAGAGGCGAACCAATTCCACAATTTTTTCAGCAAGCTCTTCAACAGTATCTTGCGTAAATGCAACATCCGTACCTTCAGCAACAGAGGTAATCACCGCAATCCCTGTTTCACGAAGCAATGCAACTTGCGCAGCATCTAAATCCGCTTTAGCAATCGCAACAATACCTTGTTGAAGCAATAAGCTTTCAAGTGCTTGTGCATTTTCCAAAGCTTTGTTCGACACCGTAATAGACGCAGGTTTTTGACCCAAACGTGCTGCACGGTCTTCTGCTGTTACAGGGTTACTATGCGCAGACCACTCAACAGATTCTTCCACCATACCCGCACCAATCGTTACGTTATTCAAACGATCAATGAAAATAAACGAACCTGTATAACGGCTGTCTTGATAACGGTCAAACACTACTGGCGCATCAAATTCAACAGTCACATTGGCAATCGCATTGAGATCAAGATGATCCACTTGCATTTGCTCAAGTGTGTTCACGTTCGTACGGAAATTAATGGCAGTCACTTTCGCAGGAACAGTTTGCGTACCCACTTTTAAGTTATACAGCTTGCCAATCACAAGCGGTTGATCCGCCATCCATACTACAGTCGCTTTTACAGAACGAGAAATTGCAGGAATACCCTGATCCGCACGGACCAACATATTGCCGCGTGATACGTCAATTTCATCGTTTAGCGTTAATGTCACCGCTTGACCTGCAAATGCATGTTCAAGGTTGCCATCAAAAGTCACGATTTCTTTAACCGTTGAAGACTTACCCGATGGTAAAGCAACAACTTTATCGCCCAGGTTGATTTCACCAAGGGCAATTGTTCCCGCAAAACCACGGAAGTCGAGGTTCGGACGGTTTACATATTGCACAGGGAAACGGAAATCACGCTTCGCGGTATCACGGTTAATTTGTACCGACTCAAGCGTACCCATTAAGGTTTCGCCCTTGTACCACGGTGTGTGTTCCGAAACATTCACCACGTTATCGCCATTCAATGCAGAAATAGGCGTAAAGATGATGTTGCTTGGCTTACGGTCACCCAATTGGCTGACGAAGTTGGCATATTCCGCTTGAATTTCATTGAAACGCGTTTCAGAGAATTCAACCAAGTCCATTTTGTTGATCGCAACAACAATGTTCTTAATACCCAACAAGCTTGCAATATACGTGTGACGGCGTGTTTGCGTTTGTACGCCATAACGCGCATCAATTAAGATAATCGCAAGGTCACAAGTAGACGCACCTGTTGCCATGTTACGGGTATATTGCTCATGCCCCGGAGTATCGGCAATGATGAACTTACGTTTTTCAGTGGAAAAATAACGGTATGCCACATCAATGGTAATCCCCTGCTCACGTTCTGCTTGTAAACCATCTACAAGAAGTGCCAAGTCAGGTGCATCGCCCGTTGTACCCACTTTTTTAGAGTCACGGGTCACGGCTTGCAATTGATCTTCATAGATCAATTTTGAATCATAAAGTAAACGACCGATTAAAGTACTTTTACCATCATCGACATTACCGCAAGTCAAGAAACGTAATAAGTCTTTATTTTCGTGTTGTTTCAAATATGCCAAGATATCTTGGCTAATCAGTTCAGATTGATGAGACATTGCTCAAACTCCACAAATTCATTGAAATCGATTTTTTAATCTCCCTAAATCCCTCTTTAATAAAGAGGGACTTTTTCTCCTCTCTTTCTTAAAGAGAGGCTGGGAGAGATTAATTAGAAATAGCCTTCTTGCTTTTTCTTTTCCATCGAGCCTGCTTCATCATGGTCAATCATACGACCTTGACGTTCAGAGCTTGTGGCAAGCAGCATTTCTTGAATAATTTCCGGTAAGGTATTGGCAGTTGATTCAACCGCACCCGTGAGTGGGTAACACCCTAAAGTACGGAAACGTACCGATTTCATTTGTGGAACTTCACCTTCTTTTAAAGGCATACGCTCATCATCAACCATGATGAGTGTACCGCTACGTTCAACCACAGGACGTTCTGCAGCTAAATATAAAGGTACTAGTGGAATACTTTCCAAATAGATGTATTGCCAAATATCAAGCTCAGTCCAGTTTGACAATGGGAACACACGAATACTTTCGCCTTTGTTCACTTTACCGTTGTAAAGATTCCAAAGTTCAGGACGTTGGTTTTTAGGGTCCCAACGATGCTTACTATCACGGAAAGAATAAACACGTTCTTTAGCACGTGATTTTTCTTCATCACGACGTGCGCCACCAAAGGCAGCATCAAAACCGTATTTATCCAGTGCTTGTTTTAAGCCCTGAGTTTTCATGATGTCGGTATATTTTGAACTGCCATGATCAAATGGATTGATCCCAGCGTCTTTACCTTCTTTATTTTGATGAACGATCAAATCGAAACCATGGGTTTTTGCCATGTTGTCACGGAATGTGATCATCTCTTTGAACTTCCAGCCTGTATCGACATGCAATAGTGGGAATGGAAGTTTTGCAGGATAAAATGCTTTTAAGGCAAGATGCAGCATGACTGCTGAATCTTTACCAATAGAATACAACATGACCGGATTTTCAAATTCGGCAGCCACTTCACGGATAATGTGAATACTCTCAGCTTCAAGCTGTTTAAGATGAGTAAGTCTTTCCTCATTTATGGACATTGACAACACCAGCTCAGATCAACGTGTACTTATTACACTTTTAAAATATATATATTCATTATAAAGATTTAGTTATATGAACTATTGCTTGTTTTATTATATTGATATGCAAAATTATCATATAGAGCTTATCTAATAATAAGTATAAGTTTTTATTAATGATCAATTTGAAATGCACGATGATTTTACTTAAATACAGCCAATACAACAACTTCCGCATAAATTGTACAAAATATAGGCTGATCGATCATTTATCCAAAACATATATTTTATTCAGCTTAAAAATTTCATACAGTATCTAAATGCTCCCCATACCTTATGTTGTGTTGAATGATGCTTACGCTAGACCACAGGATCGAAACCGTTAAAGCCAGCCTAGAAGATGCACAACTGGCAGGCTATATCTATCAACATCATTCACATCTATTGGTACTACAAGAACCCTTAAATGACGATGGTTCAATCCTCAATAATTTTGTTCAACATGAGCTGACAGCTGACCAAATTGGTCTGCAATTTGGTCTACGACTTTCAAACAATATATTTGAATTTTTGCTTGGTTTAACCCACAGCAATCAAGACCGTCGCTATGAAATTGGTGCGGGACATTTAAAAGCGGATCAGAAAGCCTTTAATTTACTTTATGCTTTTTATAATTATCCCAAAGCATTTTATTTGATTCACCTCCCTTTAATGGCAAATAGTGCTCAATTAGAAGATGCGATTGAAAGCCAATTGTTCCACCAAGAACAATTAGACTTTCTCAATAGCGCGATGAAAACCAATCCCATGGGTCAACAGTATAATTGGATGAAAAGCTTTATTGTGCAACAAGCCTTAGACATGAAGGTTCGAATACAGACCTGCTTAGATTAATATAAACCTGTTATAAAACAGCCTTCACTCCACCTATAGCGTAACATAGCAACCATAGGCATCTCTTGGTTTCTTCTGAGTATATTTTGAGGAAATCAATTCTGCCCGATATTCGTTGAAATAAAATAATTGATTAAAAACAATACACTTAAATCATTAGCAACATCACCTTGATATCATAAACTGATGTTATTTCTTTAGACAAAAGCATCCTTCAGTGCTATCTTGAGTTAGATGTATTTATAAACAAGAATCAATAACATTTAATAACTTACTGACATAAAGACAGAGAAAAAAATAATGTGGGAACTTTTTATTCATCCTTCCAATTTCATTTTTAGCGTTTCAATTTGTCTCATGCTGTTATTCGGCATTTTAGAGCTGATTTTACTGTTATTGGGTGGTGGTTCTCAAAGCTTTTTAGAACAATTTTTACCCGATGATTTCACATCTGCACAACATGCCGAAATTGGGATAGATGCTGATCAGAGTCTATTTAGTCTAGTTTTAGATTGGCTGTATTTGGGCCGTGTTCCACTTTTTGTTTGGCTGATTATTTTCTTAACCATTTATGCTTTAACTGGTTTTATTATTCAAAGCATTTTCCATCATTTTACAGCAGATTTTTTTAGTGCTTGGATTATTGCACCTGCATGTTTATTTATCAGCATGCCTGTTGTGCGCTATAGCACCATGATTATGGCGAAAATTTTACCGCAAGATGAAACCACAGCGATTTATAGCGAAGAACTCATTGGGCGCACGGCAGTGATTATTTTAGGAGAAGCCAAAATAAATTCACCTGCTGAAGCCAAAGTCAAAGATCAATTTGGACAAATGCACTATGTGCTGGTTGAACCCGAACAAAATGAAATTTTTCATCAAGGTCAATCTGTTGTATTAACTCAAAAAACCAAAATCGGTTTTCAAGCCATTACCCTTTAATTTTTAACTTCCAATAAAATAATTGAGATAACAATGTTAACGTCAAATTTGTACAACATCTTAGTCATTGCAGGTGTGATTTTTGCTGCACTGGTCATTATTGGTATTATTATTGCCCGACTTTATCAACGTTCAAGTAAAGAAATTTCTTTTGTCCGTACCGGTTTTGGTGGGGAAAAAGTCATTTTGGGCGGTGGTGCCATTGTCCTTCCCGTGCTTCACGAAACGATTCCAGTCAACATGAATACGCTGCGTCTTGAGGTTCGCCGCGCAGATGATCAAGCGCTGATTACACGTGACCGGATGCGTGTCGATGTAATGGCTGAATTCTATGTGCGAGTTAAGCCAACGGCCGAATCTATTGCGACGGCAGCACAGACTTTAGGTCAAAAAACTATGTCGCCCAATGAACTGAAAAATCTAGTTGAAGGCAAATTTGTTGATTCACTGCGTGCAGTGGCAGCTGAAATGGCGATGGAAGAACTCCATGAGAAACGTGTCGATTTCGTGCAAAAAGTTCAGCAAGTGGTTTCTGAAGACCTCTTTAAAAATGGCTTAGAACTCGAAACCGTGTCTTTAACGGGTTTAGATCAAACAGGCTTTAAATATTTTAACCCGCAAAATGCCTTTGATGCAGAAGGTTTAACCAAACTGACGGAAACCATTGAAGACCGTCGTCGTAAGCGCAACCATATTGAACAAGATACCGATCTTGCCATTCGAACCAAAAACTTAGAAGCAGAACAAGCACGCTTACAAATTTTGCGTGAAGAAGAATATGCCAAAATGCAGCAAGAGCGTGAAATTTCAATTCGTAAGGCTGAACAATTGGCTGAAATTGCAATGCAAGAAGCAGCTAAAAAACGTGAAGCTGAAGAAGCACGCATTGCGGCTGAACGTGAAGTTGATTTAAAACGGATTACTGCTGCCCGTGATGTTGAAAGTCAAAATATTCAAAAATCACAAATTATTCAACAAGCAGAAGTGGAACAGAAAAAAACCATTGAATTGGCTGAGCAAATCCGTGCCATTGCCATTGCAGAAAAATCTCGTGAAGAATCAGAAGCCAAAGCATCTGCCGACCGTGCTCGCGCAGAAGCGGTAAAAGCAGAAGAAGAAGTGATTACGGTACGTGAAACACAACGTGCAGAACGTCAAAAAGCAGTTGAACTGGTTGCAGCAAAACAAGCAGCAGAAAAAGATGCAATTGCGATCACGGTCGCAGCCGAAGCTGGGAAAAAAGCCGCGATTGATGATGCAGAAGCAATCCGCATTGCTGCTGAAGCCGATGCAGAAAAAGAACGCCTGAAAGCCAAAGGTGAAGCAGATGCAAAAATTCTTTTGGCGCAAGCAATGGAAAAACAATACCAAGTCGATGCTGAAGGTACACGTGCGGTCAATGAAGCCAATAATATTTTGTCTTCTGAACAAGTCGAAATGCAGATTCGCTTGGCATTATTAAAATATTTACCAGAAATTATCCGTGAAAGCGTTAAACCTATGGAAAATATTGATGATATTAAGATTTTGCAAGTGACTGGTTTAGGTGGCATTGCTGGCAACAGTGCACAAGGTGAAGGCTATGCAGATCAAGGGCAAATTTCCCTCTCTGATCAAGTGGTGAATAGTGCATTACGTTACCGCACTCAAGCGCCACTGATTGACAGCCTGATGAATGAACTGGGTATTCAAGGTGGTGATATTAATGGATTAACCCAGAGTTTAAAACCTCAAATTACTTCAGCTAAGTAAGCCTTTAAAATCTAAAAAATGCAGCCTAGACGCTGCATTTTTTATTTTAAATTGAATAAATTTTATACAATCAATCTACGTAAACTTACTTGAGCTATCTCAAAAAAAAGCTACATTATCTGCTGATACTGCATATATATAGAGCACAATAATGACTCACTCTATTTACCCTGCTTTGCGGTTTAAAAAAAATGCCAAAACTGCATTGGAATGGTATTGCTCTATTTTTCCAAACAGCCAAATCATGCAAGAACATGACACTGCACTAAAAGTACAATTCGCAGGTGTTCCATTTATGGGCATTAATGGTGGTCCCCCTTTCACCCCCAATCCCTCTATTTCTTTTATGGTAATTTGTGAAAGTCGAACTGAAATTGATGAATATTGGAAACAATTGATTGATGGTGGCTTCGCACGAATGGAGCTGGGTCAATATCCTTGGAGTGATTATTATGGTTGGTTACAAGACCAACATGGTTTTAACTGGCAACTTTATTTAGGTAAATTATCGGACGTCAATCAACAAAAAATTGTCCCGACGCTCATGTATTGCGGTTCATACCAAGGACAATGCCTAGCCGCATTGAATTTTTATCAAACTCTATTTAAAAACTTTCAATCTCAAGGTGTTCTAAAATATAGTGAGGGAGAATATGTTGGACAAGTCAAGCATGCACAATTTACAGCTAATGACCTGACATTGATGGCAATGGACAGTGGCATTCAACAAAATTTCGAATTTAGTGAAGCCGTATCCTTAGTGATTGAATGTAAAGATCAAGCTGAAATTGACTATTACTGGAATGCCATCACCTTACATGGCACTGAAGACCAGTGTAGTTGGTGTAAAGATCAATTTGGTGTCAGTTGGCAAATTGTCCCGCAAAATTTATGGGAAATTTTAACAAATAATCCTCATGCTCTCACCGCATTATTTAAAATGAAAAAACTGATTATTCAAGATTTAATTCAAACAAAATAACTTTTTACAAACAATAATTTGAACACTAAACAGCCACCTTAGGGCTTTCATTTCGATAACTCAATAGGCAGTGCAATTCATCATTTACTAAAAAGAGTGCCATTCAAAATGATTAATTTTAAAAAATTATACAAAAATCGTTTTACTCACTGTCTTTATTTGAGTTTAGGTTGTTTTCCTTTATCGACGTCAGCCGGTTTAGCTGAAATTCAACACCACCCTATAAATGATATTGTTCAACAATATACAGCCTCTAAAACCACGGCGACTGTAAAGAAAGTAAGTAAGATTGATCAGATGCGGATTATGCATATCGACATTGACTATGTATATGATGAAGACAAAGAACAACAACGACAAAATATTCAAGCGTTATTAAAACGCATCAATGTGGTTCAACCCAATACCATTTTTTTGCAGGCTTTTGCTGATCCAGATGCCAATGGATCCGCAGATCAAGTTTATTTTAAAAATAGACACATCCCATTAAGAGATAATCTTTTTCCCACGCTTGTCAGTCAAATTCGTAGCACAACACAGGTCAAACATATTTATGCATGGCTGCCCTTAATGGCTTGGGAGTTTCCTAAACGCTACAAGCTTTCCTATGTCTCACACAGTGCGGGCGGAAAGCAAGGCTATATTCGGGTGTCACCATTTGATCCACAAAATCTTAAATATGTCTCTGAAATTTACTTAGATTTCATGCAATCAAATTCAGTCGATGGGATCCTCTATCATGATGATGTTACCCTGAGTGATTATGAAGACTCCTCCAACATAGCCAAAAAGATGTACCAGTCTTGGGGCTTTAATTCTGACCAATTATTAAAACAATCGAAGCATCCAAAACCATCACAATTGGCGAAATTCAAAACAGCTTATTTAGATCAATTTGCGGAAGGCATTAGTAAAATTATTAAACAACAACAACCCAATATGCTCACAGCACGAAATATGTATGCACCTGTGGTATTAGATCCTGAAAGTGAAAATTGGTTTAGTCAGTCTATGCCTAGCACCTATCAATACTATGACTACAATGCCATCATGGCCATGCCGTATATGGAAGAGGCAGATGATCATCAACAATTCTATTTAGACTTAATTCAGCAGAGTAAAAAATACGACCCAACATTGGATCGTACTATTTTTGAACTTCAAGCCGTAAATTGGATCAATAATCAAAAACTATCAACTCAAGAAATTACCGAGACCATCCAGTTTTTAAAACAGCATGGGGTAAAACATATTGGTTACTATCCTGATGATTTTGTGAATGAACACCCTCAACCGTCTAAGCTGAAATCCGCTTTTTTAACTGGTGATTAGCCTCGAAAAATTCAAGCATCCCTTTATCATCATAATAAAGGGTTAAGTTTTTGGCTTGTTGCATCGTTAAAATATCGGTCGTATTGACTTTAAAACTCATTGCAAGCTGTTGTTCATCTACTTCTAACGGTGCAGTACGTCGCTCATCACCAGCAAAGCGGACCCAATTGTAACTTGCCCAAAGGAGTAGCACACAAATAGAGAGTAAAATCATAACAATGATATTCATTAAACTTAATTGACTATTCGGTGCTGCTTGTACCACCATTTGCTGATAAATGGTTTTACCTTCAAACCACCAAAAAAACACCGTTATCAGCGGCATGAACAACCACATAAACACAAACCAACCCACAATTTGCAAACTATAACCTACGCTCTTATTGCGGACATATTCAGGTCGGTCAATATATTCAGGAAGCTCTAACTTTGACTCATCTTTAATAAAAAAACGTTCTTTTATACTAGTCATTTTCTGGCTCTCCTCTAAATCCACGGTCTGGGCTAACCCATCGCGCACGTTTTTGAGTTTTGAAAATTGTTTTAGGTAATGCGACAACTGTGGTCAGCATCGTAAGAATCCAGAAGAACAAAGGATACCAAATCACCCAAAAATAGTTCCTGAAGATTCGGTTTTTATCGTATGGCTTATCAATACATAAACTAACAAAGAATTGGATCAGACAGGTCAATCCGAGAATGATCCCGTACCATTGAGGAAAAAGCGATTGAATTGCCCACTCGCCTGGTAAAGAAAAAAATAGACCATATAAATATAAAAGAATAATACCAAACATCACATATGCCCAAAGTACACTGATCATTGACTCCAGTGCAATCGGCCACATACGGCGTAAATTCCATTTAAATAAACGTGGAATATAAGCAAATAAGACTTCAATGCCACCTTGAGCCCAGCGCAGGCGTTGCTTCCATAGCCCCTTTATCGTTTCTGGCATATAGATATAGCACAGTGCTCTGGGTACATATTGCAGTTCCCAATGATCGAACTGCAAACGCCACGACACATCAATATCTTCCGTGATCATATCATCACGCCAATAACCAATGCGGTCTAATGCCGTTTTGCGAAAACCTGCGATTGCTCCCGATATGGTAAAAATACGCCCATAAGTTCGTTGTGCACGTTTAATCAGCCCAATGATAGATGAAAATTCACCCACCTGAATTTTACCTAGAATACTAGATCTGTTCACAATACGCGGATTGCCCGTCACGGCTCCAACCCGAGGATAACTGGTTAAATGGTGCATCATCCATAACACTGCATATGGGTGTAACAAAGCATCACCATCAATACAGATCAAATATTCATTCCGACTGACCATTGCACCTGCACGTAAGGCATAAGCTTTACCTTGGTTTTCAGCCAAATGAACCACTCGAAGCTTTGGATATTGCAATAAAAGTTCATCTAAAATTTCAGCAGTTCCATCTTTACTGCCATCATTGACTGCAATGACTTCAAAATTTGGATACTGGGTTTGCATCGCAAATTTAATCGTATCTCTGACCTGCGCCTCTTCATTAAAACAAGGAATAATAATGCTGCAAGCATGCTCACTGGGCTCTGGCAATACAGGTTGTTTACGTTCATGTTTTAAATAGAACCAAATTCCACCGGCAATCCACAGCCAAGCCATAAATAGCGGATAGAAGAAAGCAAAGCCAAAATAAAAATCGCTGAATCGCAGTAGATTTAAATTTTCCATTATTTTCTCTCCTTAACATTAGCTTGTTCATAAGGATTAAGATAAGTTAATGGACTATTATTCGAGCTTAACTCTCTATAAAGGTTTTCCTGAACACGCTGTCCTTGTGCCAATTGGTAATTATTAATCCCAATTTTTTGTATCGCTAACTTTTTCAACACTTGATAATCGCGTTGATAGCGTTTCCACTCTCTTTTTGATGCATTTGGATCAATGGTAAAACTGAAAATCAAACGTTGCTTTTGTTGATCACTTAACTTTTCCAACTGTTTTTGTACAGCTTTAAATATCTCAGGCTGACTTACTGGGTCAAAATCAAGATATAGATAATCACTATAATTTAAACTATGTTCAAGTAAAGGTTTTAAACCCTCTATATGCTTATCCTTCAAAGTCATTTTTAATGCAGTTTGATAGTTATTACTGATATTCGTATAATATTTTGCCTGTTCTTTGGTTCGCTCTTTAATTTTAAAAACTTGATTAATTTTCTGGATACAAGCTGCATCCCATGTTTTATTTTCAATAGCACATGAAAACTCATCACCTGTTTCTATCATTAAACCTTCAATTGAAGAATTGTTTTTGACCAAATCAGCTGTTAACTCCGCAAGATTTAACCCTTGTTTTGTTTCTAAACTCACTGGTAGCTCGGCATATACACGATTATTAATTCGGGTACGCGCTTGCCAAACAGTACGATTGAGCAAATCTTGACTCATTTTCAATTGCTGGTTTGGGAAATAAGCAACATCGATTTTTCCATCACCATTTTGATCAGCCACTGTTTGCAATAAAATTGTATTGCTGCTTAATGAATTGATTTGATTTAAAAATCTCCCCAATTTCTGATCAAAAACTTGATTGTTTGGACTCAGCATTTCTGCTAAATCGAAACGAATAAAACTTTTGCGTTGCTTATAGTCAGCACGTGCAAAAGTCAAAAAATCCATCATTTCCTCATGGATCATTTCAGGCGATGGATTGTTCATAATCAGACCACGTTGATAGGTTGCCCCCGAGTCTGCCAAGGTCGACATACTGCCTAAGCTAAAGGACATGGGCAATCCCGCTTTTGCCGCAATTTCTTCACTTTCCTGGGTCACAGCCCCATAAGGCCAGAAAATAGCTAAGCTATTAATACCCAGTTCAAAATCTAAAGTTTCCTTCGACCGTTTTAAGTCTGAAAATACCCGATTAGAATAGGCTTCATCAGATTCATAATTAGAAAACATTGGTGAATATTCACGTGTAATTGCAGCAGGCTGCATACTATTTTGTGGATTAGCTACAATACCCTTATGCATATTGTCTGAGTGTGAAACAAACTCAGTTAAACCCGACTGTTGCATTTCACGCATCTGATCCCAATTCATCAGATTATGTTCGCCATAAGCTTGATCAGCATCTTTAGTATTACCATTAATCCAACTGGTTGGAATTGCAAATACTGCTGGAAAATCATACTGTTTCAACAAAGGAAAAACTCGGGTATAACTGCTTAATGCCCCATCATCAAAAGTTAACAATACCGATTTAGCTGGCAATGGTTTTTTCTTTTGACGAGCTTGCCACACATCTTCTAAACGAATAGGATGCCAACCTTCTTCCTGAATCCAGGCAAAATATTGTGCTAAATTTTTTGTACTAATGGCATAGACATCTCGATCCCCTGTTCTTGCAACATCATCTCTCACATCATGAAAAGTGAGTGTGACAAATAAATTATCTGATATTTCAGGTGCAGTTTTTGTCACATTCTGAGCCAAAGTAACTGTAGGAACCACCAAAACTATTGTTAGAATTGAAGAAAATAAACTTTTTGCAATTTTTTTCATTAAAAATTCCCCTTAAAGCCAAGAGTTGCATAAGTCCTTTTTTCATCCTCCCCATCATATGGATGTGTTCCCCACCCTATGCCATAATTCAAATTCCAAGTTCGAGAAAGCTGCCAATCATGTTGATAAAAAACGTTATAAATCATTTCTGAAGGAAATGATGTTTGTCTAAAAGTGCCTATAGTCGCTTCAAAATGTTGTGTGAAATTTCTGTCATGTCTACGCCAAGTGATCCAGTCATGTTGTAAGGCCAGTTCTACGCTATAACTTTCTTTAGGATTAAAATAATCGACCAGTACACTATCATTTTTACCGTAATACCCCCCTAAAGTGGCACTGGTAATATTATGTGGTGCCGCAAAAATTCGTTGTTTAACGTAACCTGTAATTTCATGACGTGTGTTACCGTCATCAATATCTGTTAATTGATATGCTGCCCCTGCTTCTTGAGATTCATTTTTTTGCAAGTTCAACCCAACATTATAAGATTTCCCCTCATTGCCTTTTTTGATCGCTTGTAATGGGATATCTGCCTGACTATTGAAGCCTAAAACATACTGTAAATGATCACCCAACCATTGCGACCAATTAAGTTCAACCCCAAAACGATCATTACCTCCATCTACACTTTGAGACAGTAGAATATTTGCAGCCTTACGATGCGATTCCCATTCCAGCCCCAGTCCTACGCGTTGATCGTCAATTTTACCCTCGGTATAGTCAGCCGTACGAAGACTATGATCGACATAAGCGCGAAAAGTATCGTAAAACCATGGGCTATTAATACGGGTCAAGTAGTCCTGTTCACGACTTCCTTTTAAGCGATTGAGCAAAGCCGTATTATCAGAGTCACTTTTTGAAAAAGTACTCATATGCTGAATCGATGCACGATCACGATCATCGAGTTCTTTTTTGCTCTTTACAACACCTGAATCCCCCGGCATCGCTTCCATGAGATAAGCATTCAGCTTACGCCATTCTGGAATATGACCCAAGGCCTGCATATTCTGTAAGTTATTGATTCGTATCGCCTGATCAACTGGTTCAACACCATCCCACAGTGCCAAGGTTTCTTCGGAACGCTGTGGTTGTTCACGCCAGCGTTGTACTTGTGCAAGGTGATTTTGATAAATGATATTATTTGGCGCTTTTGCAACTAATTCTTCAAAATACTTTTCAGCTTTAGCATACTCATGGCGATAAACATAATTGAGACCCACTAAGGCCATATATTCAATACGATCATCATGGGTAACTTTATCAACCCCTTTGGCATTACTATATTGAAAAGTCGGTAATAATTTATCCATAGCTAAAATCAATTGATTCGCTTCTTTATACTTTTCTTGTTCAATTAAGGCGTAATACAAGCCAGAATAAATTTCATAGGTTTGATAGTTCTTTTCCTTCAACAAATTTTTATAGAGTGCTTCAGCCAATTTAGGTTGCCGATCTTTTAAGTAGGCATCCGCAATCGATTGACGTACATAAGGAGGCATTTTATCGATCGGTATGCCAACTTTTGGAATTTGCTCAAGTACTTTTCCAGACAAATTTCGCTCATTTAAAGCATAGATATATTCATAGTAAAATTGACGTCTAATATTTTGATCATTAGGCAGTTGTGATTCAAACTTTGCCATATCAGCTAAAACTTGATTAAGTTGTTTATACGCAATATCTCCACGATCACGATAAGTTAAAACCTTGTAATACTGCACTGCATTTTGAATACGTTGGGTGAATTCACTAATCTTGGCACTCGCTCTAAGTTGAGGCTGTTTTCTGAGTACTTCATTATCTTGAATATATTTTTCAGCCTTAGCATAATCCGCATTTGCCATAAGTGCCAATACATACTGTTCTTGTGTACTGCTATTGGGATTCTTTTCAACGGCTAGGCTCGCTGCATTCAATGCTTCAATCGGCATATCTAACATGCGATAGGCATAAGCAAGTTGTGCTAAATAGTCAGGGTCAATATAGTTGATATCAAGCGGAGCTAATGTTTCTTTCGATTGAAGGGTTTTTCCTGCTTCTGCCTGTAATACCCCGATCCACACCCTCCACATTTGATTTTGATCGTTCTCGGCGAATTTTTTTGCCCACTGTTCTGCTAATTCAAATTTTTTCAAATCTCGTAATGCTTTAATAACATTAACTTTTCCGTATTCTGGAAATTGTGCAGTTTGTATGCCATCTAAGTATTTAACATCAGATTCTACAAATTTTTTATTTTCATAGGCAATTACAACAAAATCAGCAATCAATTTCTGATCATCGGGTTGCTGCATGAGTAATTGTCTAAGGTTTTGCACACCCGCATCCACTTGCCCTTGCTTAATTAAACTTACTATTTCTTCACGTTGCAGAGCAGAGTCCTTATATAACAATTCTGCATGCAACAATGTAGAAAACAGTAAAGTTCCACAGGATAGAGTAAGTATATTTAATTTAGAATTCATCTTATTCATAGTTAAAGTACTCTTAATTCATTGTTATTAATTGTTGTATTCCCTCATAAACAATACGCTCAAACCTAATAACATCAATCATTTTTCATGTTTAGTTTTGTATTTTTATTAACCAATATGATACATGTCACATTAACTTAACCCTGTAAGACATCTATATTTTTCTAATTTTATATTTTCTAAAAAAGTGTTTTATTTATGGGCTATTAACATTTCAGCCATGCATTGCATGATTCGCTAAATTCATCATTTGAAATTCCATCATCAGCTATTGCGCTATCACACGATAAATATCAAGTAATAAAAAACCCTCAATGAATTGAGGGTTTTTTATTACTTTTTAAATACTTAAAGCAAACCTTTTTCCTTCAGTACTGCATACATGGTCGAACCCAGTTCTGCTGGGCTACGTGTATAAGCCATACCTGCTTTTTCAAAGGCCGCAAATTTTTCCTCAGCAGTTCCTTTACCACCTGAAATAATTGCGCCAGCATGCCCCATACGCTTCCCTTTAGGTGCAGTCACCCCCGCAATATAACCCACGACTGGCTTAGTCACATTGGATTGAATATATTCCGCAGCCTCTTCTTCCGCAGTACCACCAATTTCACCAATCATAATAATGGCTTCGGTTTGTGGATCTTCTTGGAACAATTTCAAGCAATCAATTTGATTCATACCCGGAATTGGATCCCCACCAATACCAATACACGTTGACTGACCTAAACCAAGCTTGGTGGTTTGCGATACCGCCTCATAAGTCAATGTGCCTGAACGCGAGATAATCCCGATTTTACCGGCCTGATGAATATGTCCCGGCATAATCCCGATTTTACATTCACCCGGCGTGATAATGCCCGGACAGTTTGGCCCAATTAGGCGCACGTTATTACCATATGTTTCAAGATAGCGTTTTGCTTTAAGCATATCCAAAGTGGGTACGCCTTCAGTAATCACGACAATCAATTCAACGCCTGAATCCACTGCTTCCACAATTGAATCCAATACAAATGGTGCAGGAACATAAATCACGGAAGCATCTGCACCGGTCGAATTAACTGCTTCTTTCATGGTATTAAACACAGGAAGATCTAAATGAACCTGACCACCTTTGCCTGGTGTTACACCACCTACAACTTTTGTACCGTAATCGAGTGCTTGTCCTGAATGAAAAGTACCATTTTTACCGGTAAAGCCTTGTACCAATACTTTGGTGTTTTTATTTACTAATACGCTCATGATTGATACTCCTTACGCCTTCACTGCAGCAACAACTTTTTCTGCGGCATCAGCAAGCCCATTCGCAGAAATCAATTTCAAACCCGATTCATCGAGTAATTTTGCACCTAACTCTGCATTGTTGCCTTCTAAGCGAACCACCACAGGTACAGTAACATTTACTTCTTGAACCGCTGCAATAATTGCTTCAGCAATCATGTCACAACGTACAATTCCACCAAAGATATTGATCAGAACCGCTTGAACTGAGATATCTGATAAAATAATTTTAAAAGCTTCAATCACACGCTCTTTGGTCGCGCCGCCTCCCACATCAAGGAAATTGGCAGGCTGACCACCATACAATTTAATGATGTCCATGGTCGCCATCGCTAGACCTGCACCATTAACCATACAACCAATATTGCCTTCAAGCGCCACATAGTTCAGGTCAAACTCAGATGCTTTCAGCTCACGCTCATTTTCTTGCGACTTATCACGTAGCGCGGCAATCGCAGGTAAACCATATAATGCATTCGAATCGATCCCCACTTTGGCATCGACACACAGAATGTCACCATTTTCACGTACAGATAATGGGTTAATTTCAAACAAAGCAAAATCATTTTCAATAAATGCCGCATAAGCCGCAGTCATCACTTGAACAAATTGATTGATTTGTCCATGTTTTAAATTCAGTGCAAAAGCGACTTCACGTGCTTGAAATGGCAACAATCCAACCAATGGATCCACTTCAACTTTAATAATTTTTTCAGGCGTTTCTTCAGCGACTTTTTCAATTTCGACACCACCTTCAGTAGATGCCATAAATGTGACTCGACGACTCGAACGATCGACCACTGCACCCAAATAAAGTTCGCGTTCAACTGGATAAACATCTTCACAAACAAGAATACTATTTACAGGTTGACCATTGGCATCCGTTTGATAGGTCACTAAACGCGTACCAATAATTTGATTAGCATAATCAGCAGCTTCTGAAGCCGACTTCACTACTTTTACACCGCCCGCTTTGCCTCGACCGCCAGCATGTACTTGGGCTTTCATTACCGCAAATTTACCACCGAGTTGCTCAAAAGCTTTTACAGCTTCTTCTGCATTTGTTGCAAGTACACCTTCTTGAACTGGCATACCATATTTTTTTAATAACGCTTTTGCTTGATACTCATGTAAATTCATTGAATAACCTTTTATTACTTCTTCGCTTTGTTATGAACCACCAATACCCAGACATCCGTCAAAGCAGCACCGGCATTTTTTAAAATCTTTCTTATCTTTATTTTTAGATGATTGTTCCAATAAAAACAACCACCAAATGTAAAAAGAGCGACCTAAGCCGCTCTTTTTTGAATCTTATTTACGTTTACGCTGAATCGCGTGAATCGCACGCCCATCTACTGCAAGTGCAGCTTCATGAACCACTTCAGAGAATGTTGGGTGACCAAAAGTCATCAACTGTAGATCTTCAACAGAAGATACAAACTCAAGTGCAATCATACCTTGGTGTACGATGTCAGACGCAGCAGGTCCAATCACATGCATACCCAGTAAACGATCTGTTTTCGCATCAGCAACAAACTTCACGAAACCAGCATTTTCACCAGCAGCCATTGCACGGCCGTTTGCAGCGAAACCGAATTGACCCGTTTTAACTTCGTGGCCTTTCTCGATCGCTTGCTGTTCTGTTAAACCGACCCACGCCGCTTCTGGGTGTGTGTAGATCACAGAAATGATCGTGTCATAGTTGACTTGAGCTGCATGACCGTGAATACGTTCAACAGCCATTACGCCTTCTTCCATTGCTTTATGTGCAAGCATTGGACCACGTACTAAGTCACCAATTGCGTATACACCTTCAACAGAAGTCGCACACCAATCGTTCACTTCAACCAAACCACGCTCAGTTAATTTGATACCACAATCATCGGCCAATAAACCTTCAGCATAAGCACGACGGCCTACACAAACGATCAACTTATCAAATACTTGAGTTTTGTCTTCGCCGCCTTGAGTATATTTAACAGTCACTTCAGAACCGTTAACTTCTGTGCCAGCAACTTTAGCGCCAACACGGATATCAAGACCTTGTTTAGTCAACAGTTTTTGGTAGTCTTTTGCCAAGGCTTTATCAGCCATTGGTAAGAATGCATCCATTGCTTCAAATACAACAACTTCAGCACCCAAACGACGCCATACCGAACCAAGCTCTAAACCAATCACGCCTGCACCAATCACACCTAAACGCTTAGGTACTTCTTGGAATTCTAGTGCGCCAGTTGAGTCAACAATGATGTTTTGATCAACTGGTGCTGATGGAATGTTTATTGGCACAGAACCCGTTGCAAGAATCACGTACTTAGGCTCTAAAACTTGAATTTCACCTTCGTGAGATACAAATTCTACTTTTTTACCTGCAAGTAACTTACCTGTACCTTTTAACCACTCGATACCGTTACCTTTTAGAAGGCCATCAATACCCATGGTAAGTTGGTCAACAATTTTGTCTTTACGTGCAAGTAATTTTGCAAGATCAAACTTCACATCACCTGTGGTAATACCATGATCATCTAAGTGATGCACTGTATCTTCATAACGATGTGAAGAGTCAAGCAATGCTTTCGATGGGATACAACCCACGTTTAAGCACGTACCACCTAAAGATGGTTTGCCTTTATGAATGCGTTTTTCAATACAAGCAACTTTAAAACCAAGCTGAGCAGCACGAATCGCCGCTTCATAACCACCTGGTCCACCGCCGATCACAACAAGATCAAACTGTTGAGACATTTTTATCTCCATTTAATCCCCCTAAATCCCCCTTTTTCTAAGGGGGACTTTCCCCTCTTTATGAAAGAGGAGTTAGAGGAGATTTATCATAAATTAATTATAGGTCAAGAATAAGGCGAGCTGGCTCTTCTAACAATTCTTTAATTGCTACAAGGAAACCTACAGCTTCTTTACCATCGATTAAACGATGGTCATAAGAAAGTGCTAAGTACATCATTGGCAAGATTTCGACTTGACCATTTACAGCCATCGGGCGCTCTTGGATTTTATGCATACCCAAAATCGCTGTTTGTGGCGTATTTAAGATCGGAGTAGATAATAATGAACCGAAAGTACCACCGTTCGTGATCGTGAACGTACCACCAGTCATATCTTCAATACCAAGCTTACCATCACGCGCTTTACCTGCGTATGCACGGATACCGTTTTCAACTTCAGCATAGTTCATGCGGTCTGTATCACGAAGGATAGGAACCACCAAACCACGTTCAGAAGATACTGCCACACCGATGTCATAGTAACCATGGTAAACAATATCATCACCATCAATCGATGCATTTACCGCTGGGTAGCGTTTAAGTGCTTCGGTTGCGGCTTTAACGAAGAATGACATAAAGCCAAGACGTGCACCATGACGCTTTTCAAACGCATCTTTAAATTGTGCACGCATTTCCATGATTGGTTTCATGTTCACTTCGTTAAACGTCGTCAACATTGCTGTTTGTTGTGTAGCAGCAAGCAAACGTTCAGCAACACGTTTACGAAGACGCGTCATCGGAACACGCTTTTCGATACGTTCGCCAATCGCTACGCTTAACGGTGCAGCAGCAGGAATGGCTGGTTTAGTTTGATGATTCGCAACATCTTCTTTAGTGATGCGACCACCACGACCAGTACCCGCAACATCACCAGCAGCAATGCCAGTTTCAGTTAACGCTTTACGTACCGCAGGTGCTTGATCAGAAACTTGTTGAGCACGTTCAACCACAGGCGCAGCGCCTGCTTCAGTTTGAGACGCAGCTTGTTCAACATTTCCTTGAACGGCTTGAGTTTGCGCAGCGCCAGAAACAGCACCTTCTTCAAACTGAGCAATCACTTCGCTTGATAGAACTGTATCGCCTTCACCTTTAATGATTGTAACAAGCGTACCATCAGCAGGAGCAACAACTTCTAAAACAACTTTATCAGTTTCAATATCACAGATGACTTCGTCACGTGATACTGCTTCACCCGGTTGTTTGTGCCAAGTTGCAATTGTTCCGTCAGCAACTGACTCTGGGAATACCGGTGCTTTAATTTCGGTTGCCATTATTTAGAATCTCCTGATTGTTCAGCTACGATCGCAAGTGCGTCATTAACGAGCTGAGCTTGTTGTTTTGCATGTAAGTATGGTGAACCACAAGCTGGCGCAGCAGAAGCTGGACGGCCTGCATAGCTAATATGAACTTGTTTACCCGTTTTCATCACATCATCATACAAACGAGGTGCGATGAATAACCAAGCACCTTGGTTTTTCGGTTCTTCTTGCGTCCAAACGATTTCTTTTACATTCGGATAAGAAGCAAATACTTCAGCAATACGTTGTTCTGGGTACGGATACAATTGTTCAATACGAACAATTGCTGTGTTGTTCAGTTCTTCTGCACGACGTTTTTCAAGTAAGTCGTAGTAAACTTTACCACCACAAAGTACCAGACGCGTTACATCTGCTTTGTTGATTTGATCTAGTTCATCAATCACAGTCTGGAATGTGCCAGTTGCAAGCTCTTCTAAAGTAGAGGTTGCAAGCTTGTGACGAAGCAATGACTTCGGTGAAGTCACGATCATTGGCTTACGAATTGGGCGAATTGCTTGACGACGCATCGCATGGAAAATCTGTGCAGGCGTTGTCGGTGTAATCACTTGCATGTTGTCTTCAGCACAAAGCTGTAAGAAACGTTCTAAACGTGCAGATGAATGCTCTGGACCTTGACCTTCAAAACCGTGTGGAAGCAATAATGTTAAACCACAAACACGTTCCCACTTGGTTTCACCAGAAGCGATAAATTGGTCGATAACCACTTGCGCACAGTTTGCGAAGTCACCGAATTGTGCTTCCCAAATAATCAAGCTTTTCGGTAAAGTCGTTGAATAACCGTATTCAAATGCCAATACCGCCATTTCTGACAATAGTGAGTCATAAATTGCAGTACGTGGTTGGTTTTCTTTCAAGTTACATAATGGAATGTAAGTTGAACCATCGACTTGGTTATGCAATTTTGCATGACGATGCGAGAATGTACCACGGCCAACGTCTTCACCGGTTAAACGAAATAAGTAGCCTTCATCCAAAACAGTCGCATAAGCTAAAGTTTCAGCAGCACCCCAGTTTAATGGTATTTCACCCGTTTGCATCTTCAAGCGATCATCAATCACTTTAGACACCTGACGTTGCATCACGAAGCCTTCTGGAAGCTCACGCATTTTCGCGCCAAGCTCTTTCAAACGCTCGATTGGGAAAGTGGTATCCCAAACATCTGTATAATCATGACCCAAATAAGGCGTCCAATCGACAAACATTTTTTCGTTTGGTTCAAGTACCAATGCATTGGCAACATGTTTGCCCGCTTCTAAATCTGCACGGTAGTCTTCTACCATTTGATCTGCTGCTGCACGATCTAATACATTTTGTTGCACCAACTGATCCGCATAAAGCGTACGTGTAGTCGCTTTTTTGTTAATCACTTGATACATCATAGGTTGAGTTGCAGCTGGCTCATCCGCTTCATTATGACCACGACGACGGTAGCAGAACATGTCAATCACAACATCCTTACGGAATGTATGACGGAAATCATGTGCCAATTGAGCAACAAACAACACAGACTCAGGATCATCACCATTCACATGGAAGATCGGTGCCTGAATCATTTTCGCGATATCAGTACAGTATTCTGTAGAACGCGCATCACGTGGATCAGATGTGGTAAAACCAACTTGGTTATTCACCACAATATGAACTGTACCACCAACGGTATAACCACGTGTTTGTGACATTTGGAAGGTTTCTTGGTTAACACCTTGACCTGCAAATGCTGCATCACCATGGACAATTACTGGTAATACGTCATCACCACCAATGTCTTTACGACGTACTTGACGTGCACGTACAGAACCTTCAACTACTGGTCCAACGATTTCTAAATGCGATGGGTTAAACGCCAATGCCAAATGAACTTCGCCACCCGGTGTCATCACATTTGAAGAGAAACCTTGGTGATATTTAACGTCGCCAGAACCTTTCTTATGAATTGATTTACCTTCAAACTCACCAAATAAATCAGCAGGGTTTTTACCCATGATGTTTACAAGTAAGTTTAAACGTCCACGGTGTGGCATACCAATCACGACTTCTTTACAACCTACAGTACCTGCACGTTGAATCAGTTCGTTTACCATTGGAATGAAAGACTCACCGCCTTCAACACCAAAACGTTTAGCGCCAACATATTTATTGCCTAGGAATTTTTCTAGACCTTCAGCAGCGGTTAAGCGTTCTAAAACATGTTTTTTCTGGTCAGCAGTAAAGCCAAATTGACCTTTAGCACCTTCAAGACGTTGTTGAATCCAGCGTTTTTCTTTGGTATCAACAATGTGCATGTATTCAACACCAATAGAAGCACAATATGTTGCTTCCATTGCGTTAACCATTTCGCCTAAAGTCGCTTCAGACTTCCCTAGAGCAAGGTTACCTGCATTAAAGACTGTATCTAAATCTGATTTCGTTAAACCATGTGAAGCAAGATCTAAATCTGGAACATCTTCACGTTTAGCCAAACCTAAAGGATCTAATTTTGCTTTTTGATGACCACGATTACGATAAGCAGCAATAAGCTGTAAAACGCCAATTTGACGACGTTCATGTTCAGAACTTACAGCACTTTGAACAACAGGTTGAACGCGACTTGAATTGCGACCTAATAAAAGGAATTGCTCACGTACATTGCTATGTGGTTGATCACCTTTAGGGAATTTATCGAAATATTCGCGCCAGTCCGATCCAACAGAATCTGGTGACGTCAAATAATGTTCATAAAGTTCTTCAATATACGCTGCACTGTCAGCGGAAAGTTCAGTGTCAAGACGCAGTGCGTCAGCAACTTCTTGCATTTGTGGACCCATTTCCTATTGCAAAAACATTTCAGGATGCTTTTTAAGCTAACCCATGATTAATAATGTCAAATTGGTAATATGACATTAATCCCCCACAAGGCATAAGCCATGGGGCGTTATCACTACATCAGGAATAACCCAATGTGAACAATGAATCATAACGCCCCTCAGCGGCATCATCACTCATTAAAATACTCGACCAAAATCGAGCAATTTTTTGCAAATCGACTTAGAAAAAATAAGCACGCGGCTTAATTTTTCTAAAGCGATTTATCTTTCTTTTTAAATCTTTCACCCAATCTAGAATGTTGAAAAAACGTACATAAACAAAGTACTTTTTTCACATATAGCTTGGTGTTAAATCGTAACATGTTCTCTAGTTACAATTAATTTTTTTGACACATACCTCTCATAAACTTGCGAAATACATAACCATTATTTCCATCTAATATATGGTGCTTTATCTAATAATTAGATTCAATGTAGACCATAGTCCTACACCACCAAATCATAGATAACAAAAGAGAGCACAATATTTAAACCCGCCCTCTTTATTCACGTTATATGGTAACATTTTAACAGCAACTTTGCAGATTCAAGCTCAAGATTAACGCCTTAATTGCCGATTCGAACAACTTCACAACAATTAAATGGGTTTTTATTCAGTTTTAGCTTTAATTTTAAGCCTTTCAAATAAACACTCAAAAAAACCTACTTAAGCATAAGTATTTTCACATGTATTTTTTTTATACAACAGCATCAATTACAACAATATTAAAAGCATAAAAAAAGCACACCATCTGGTGTGCTTTTTTTAACTGATGCAGATTAGCCTGCTTGATCTAACAACATATTACGGATGTGACCGATTGCTTTAGTTGGATTTAGACCTTTAGGACAAACTGATACACAGTTCATAATCCCTTTACAACGGAACAACGAGAACGGGTCGTCAAGACGCGATAAACGGTCTTGAGTTGCTGTATCACGTGAATCGATGATAAAACGATACGCATTTAACAATGCTGAAGGACCCAAGAATTTATCTGGGTTCCACCAAAATGATGGGCATGAAGTTGAACAACATGCACAAAGAATACATTCGTATAAACCATCTAGATGTTCACGCTCTTCAGGAGACTGTAAACGCTCTTTTGGTGGTGCAGGCTGGTTGTTGATTAGGAATGGCTGGATTTTGTCATACTGATCGTAGAACTGATTCATATCCACAACTAAATCTTTAACCACTGGCAAACCAGGTAAAGGACGAACAGTAATCACTTCTGGTAAATCATTTAGGTTCAAAAGACACGCTAAACCATTTTTACCATTAATGTTCACACCATCCGAACCACAAATACCTTCACGGCATGAGCGGCGGAATGTTAATGATTCATCCTGTACTTTTAAAGCAAGAAGCGCATCAAGCAACATACGGTGCTTATCAGTCAATTCAAGTTTAAAAGTTTGCATGTACGGTGCTTTATCCTTATCAGGATCGTAGCGGTAGATATTAAATGTACGAGTACCTCTACTCATCTTACTTCTCCCAATTAGAATGTACGTGGTTTAGGTGGAATTGCAGCAACTGACAATGGCTTGTAACGCACTGGCTTGTACTCAAGACGGTTATCGCTAGAGAACCATAATGTGTGCTTCATCCACTCATCATCACGACGACCATAAGGATAAGCTGGGTGATCAGGCGACTCTTCAAAGTCTACAACTGTATGCGCACCACGACACTCTTTACGAGCAGCAGCTGAAATCAATGTCGCTTTAGCAACTTCATACAAGTTTTCAACTTCTAAAGCTTCTACACGCGCAGTGTTAAATACTTTAGATTTGTCTTTCAAGTGAATGTTGCGTACACGTGGTTCAATCGCAAGAATCTGCTTCACACCTTCTTCAAGAAGTGCAGTTGTACGGAATACACCAGCATGGTCTTGTACGATGTCACGGATTGCATCTGCAACTTCTTGTGCATTTTCACCTGTTGTTGAGTCATCCAATTTACGGATACGCGCAACAGTTTGCTCAAGTACAGTGGTAGGAAGTGGCTGGTATTCATCACCGTGGTGTTTAGTCACATAGTCGATGATGTGCTCACCCGCAGCTTTACCAAATACAACCAAGTCAAGTAATGAGTTCGTACCTAGACGGTTTGCACCATGTACAGATACGCAAGAACACTCACCAATTGCATAGAAGCCTTTAACAGGTTTCGTAAAGTTACGATCGCCTGCATTAGTCGAATAGATATCGCGATCTTTGTCATAATGAGCTGTAAATGCTTCAGTTTCAGAACCTTCAGGCAACACCACTTGACCATGGATATTCGTTGGAATACCGCCCATTTGATAATGGATTGTTGGTACAACTGGAATTGGTTCTTTAGTGATGTCAACGTTCGCGAATTTCTTACCAATCTCAAATACAGATGGAAGACGTTTCATGATCGTTTCAGCACCCAAGTGCGTCATATCAAGCAAGATGTAGTCTTTTTTCGGACCACAACCACGACCTTCTTTAATCTCTTGGTCCATAGAACGCGATACGAAGTCACGTGGCGCCAAGTCTTTTAAAGTTGGTGCATAGCGTTCCATGAACGGCTCGCCAGCATCGTTACGAAGGATTGCACCCTCACCACGACAACCTTCAGTTAACAATACACCCGCACCCGCAACACCTGTTGGGTGGAACTGCCAGAATTCCATATCTTGCAATGGAATACCTGCACGAGCAGCCATACCAAGACCGTCACCAGTGTTGATGTAAGCGTTAGTAGATGCACGGTAAACACGACCCGCACCGCCTGTAGCAAACAATGTCGCTTTGGCTTGGAATACTGCAATTTTACCCGTTTCTTGGTCAATTGCTGTTACACCAAGAACATCACCTGCTTCGTTACGAATCAGATCAAGTGCGATCCATTCAACAAAGAATTGTGTACCCATTTTCACATTGCTTTGATAAAGCGTATGAAGAAGTGCGTGACCTGTACGGTCAGCAGCAGCACATGCACGTGGAACCGCTTTTTCACCGTAGTTTGCAGAGTGACCACCGAATGGACGTTGGTAAATCGTACCGTCTGCGTTACGGTCAAATGGCATACCCAAGTGTTCTAACTCATAAACCACTTGCGGTGCTTCACGAGTCATAAACTCGATTGCATCTTGGTCGCCTAACCAGTCAGAACCCTTAACTGTGTCGTAGAAGTGGTAGTGCCAGTTGTCTTCTTGCATGTTACCAAGAGATGCACCAATACCACCCTGCGCTGCAACAGTGTGCGAACGTGTTGGGAATACTTTAGTTAAAACAGCAACTTTCAAACCAGCTTGAGCAAGTTGGTAAGACGCGCGCATACCTGAACCACCACCACCAACGATGACTGCATCGAAAGTTTCGTGTGGAATATTTGTGTAATCTTCTTTAGGGGTTATAGCGCCCATGACATTTTCCTATCAATTCGCCCAAAAAATCTGGATTGCCCAGATTGCATATGCAAATACAGCAACAATTACTGCTGAAGTCAGTACAAGGCGTAAACCTGAAGCTGAAGGACCCATTTGACGAGTAGTCACATAATCCGTGAATACCTGCCACATACCAATCCATGCATGCGCAACTAGAGATAAGACTGCCAATAAAGATAAAATCTTCATCGGTAATGTCATCATAAAGCCATACCACTGTTCAAAGTTAAATCCACCATTACACAGGATCCAACCAAATACCACAACGGTATAAACAGCCAGTACAACAGCACTCAAACGCTGGATAAACCAATCGCGAGAACCTGAACCCGAAAAACCAGTAGCACTTTTCATTAGAGTACGATCCATACAAATGCTGCAACAATACCAATTGCAGACAAAATTAATGCGATAGTAGATGCTACTCGGCCACTTTGCAGTTCTTCAGCAATACCTTGGTCAGCAAGTAAATGCTTAACACCTGCAATAAAGTGGAAAATTAAGCCAGCTACAAATACCCATACGATGAAGCGCACAATGAAGCCACCAAAGATTGCTTGAACTTGAGCAAAACCTTCAGCAGAAGACAATGATTTGTCTAAAAGCCACAAAAGTACCGGTACGAGTAAAAATACGATGACACCAGAGAGACGGTGTAGAATTGATGCAATAGCCACAGGGGATTTTAAGTTTACTTCTAAAACTTGACCCATGGACAAATTGACAGGTCTGTTGCTTTTCACAGCGGGCATCCTGTAAGTAAAAACTCCATCCGGAGTTTGTTGGAATTAATTCGAAGGAAAGCTAGCATTTTTAGGTAATTGCTATCTCCAGCAACGCCTAAACTTAAAACGACACTGAATTATAAAACGTCAACTATCAAAATACAAACAATCAAAGACTGCTTTTTGAATAAAAACTTATAAACAAGAATCATTAACAATAAAAAACATTCTATATAAACCAATAATTTAGCTTTAATCCATAGCTATACCCTTGGTTTTTATAAGTAAACCACCCAGCCCACACCCTTTTAGTGACCTCTATGCACCACTTTAATTTAGACTAAAGATATTTAGAATATCCACTCTCATATCCATGTGCTTTCATTTATATAGGAAGACTTGCATTTCTTATCAAAATGTTCACTATTTATTTTTAAAGATAATTTATATATATAACCAAATGAAATAATGACTTAGCTACAAATAAATATGATTAAATTATGCCAGCGAATGAATTTAAACTTAAAAAAATTGCAAAAAATGACGCATTTAGATTAATTTTTAATCAATTTGCAATTCTCAATGAGTCATTTTTTAACCAATCAAACACAGTAAATACATTCGAATTTAATGCCAAATAAGGCAACAAAATGAAATATTATTTGAACAAAAATGAATGTAAGTTATGAAAATTAGATAAATTTCGTAAAAATAGATTAGCACCATTTGTTCAAAAAATAGAACCCGTATTTTTTTATAAACATTTACAATTAAAGCTATATTTATATTTTTTTCTGCACCAAGCGAATAATTTCACTTATTATAGCGCGTCGGTGCTGTGATTTTATTCATTTTTTATTTTAGGGACGATAAACTAAACCTCTGCGAGGGCATCAGTTTTATCCATAAGTATGATTGACAAAATTTCAGTACTCACTAATCTTATAGCAAATTTTTGATCCATCTGATTCGCGCATTATAAAGATGAGTACTACGAGTCGGATAAAACACTCACCAGGACAGGAGATCGATTAAATGTCTGACGCAACTGGCAAAAAAGCCGTTTTACAGCTTGATGGCAAAGAAATTGAATTACCAATTTACAGCGGCACATTGGGCCCAGATGTAATCGACGTTAAAGATGTGTTGGCCGCAGGTCACTTTACTTTTGATCCTGGTTTTATGGCGACAGCTGCATGTGAATCTAAAATCACATTCATCGATGGTAACAAAGGTATTCTTTTACACCGCGGTTACCCGATTGACCAACTTGCAACTAAAGCAGACTACCTAGAAACTTGCTACTTATTGTTAAACGGCGAACTTCCAACAGCCGAACAAAAAGTAGAGTTTGATGCTAAAGTTCGTAACCATACTATGGTTCACGACCAAGTTAGCCGCTTCTACAATGGTTTCCGTCGTGATGCTCATCCAATGGCGATTATGGTTGGTGTAGTGGGTGCGCTTTCTGCGTTCTATCACAACAACTTAGACATTGAAAATGTTGATCACCGTGAAATTACAGCAGTTCGCTTGATTGCTAAAGTTCCTACACTTGCTGCATGGAGCTACAAATACACAGTCGGCCAACCATTCATGTATCCGCGTAACGACTTAAGCTACGCTGAAAACTTCCTATACATGATGTTTGCTACTCCAGCAGATCGTGATTACAAAGTTAACCCTATTCTTGCTAAAGCAATGGACCGTATCTTTACGCTTCATGCTGACCATGAACAAAATGCGTCTACATCGACTGTACGTTTAGCTGGTTCTACTGGTGCTAATCCTTACGCATGTATCGCTGCGGGTATCTCGGCACTTTGGGGTCCTGCTCACGGCGGCGCGAATGAAGCTGTTCTTAAGATGCTTGATGAAATCGGCACTGTAGAAAATGTTGCTGAGTTCATGGAAAAAGTAAAAACTAAAGAAGTTAAACTCATGGGCTTCGGTCACCGCGTTTATAAAAACTTCGATCCACGTGCAAAAGTAATGAAAGAAACTTGTGACGAAGTACTTAGCGCGCTAGGTATTAACGATCCACAACTTGCTCTTGCTATGGAACTTGAACGTATTGCGTTGTCTGACGAATACTTCATCAAACGTAACTTATACCCTAACGTAGACTTCTACTCAGGTATCATCCTTAAAGCGATTGGTATCCCAACAGAAATGTTTACGGTAATCTTCGCTCTTGCACGTACAGTTGGTTGGATCAGCCACTGGTTAGAAATGCACAGCGGCCCTTACAAAATCGGTCGTCCACGTCAGCTTTACACTGGTGAAGTTCAACGTGACATCGCAGGTCGTTAATTCTTAAGAATTATTCGATTTTAAAAAACCACCCTTTTGGGTGGTTTTTTAATATTCAAAAATATATCAACACTTCATTTATCAATGAACAATATCGTAGTGCTGTAAATTCATTTCTTTAAGTTGTTGTTTTAACTTAGCCAACGACCAAGGCCAAGCGGCAAAGTTACGTCCATGTGCATCTAAGTAATAGCTTTTACAGCCACCACTATTAAATACAGTGGTTTGCAACTGCTTTTGCAACTTAAAATTATGTTTACGTACCACTTCTTTTTTTATTTCAAAACGAATAAATTTCAGACTTTTCATTTTCACCAAAGCACTGACAATATAGTCCAGTTGTGCTTCTGCAATCCCAATAAATGAATCATAGACCAAAATATTTGGCCCCAGTACCAGAAAGGCATTTGGCACACCTTCAATGCTGGTGCCTAAAAAAGCCTCTGGGGAGCTATTTTTCCACAAATCCGCAAGCAACTGCCCTTGAGCATTACTGACCCGCTTTCCAATCGGTGGATGAGACACTTCGAAACCCGTGCCCCAAATAATGACATCTACATCATGTCGCTCACCATTAGCAGCAATCACAGTATTGCCCTCCACCTCAACCAAACCATATGGAATGAGATGCGTATTGTCGGTTTGCAATGCTGGATAATAATTATTGGCAAACAATAAACGCTTACAGCCAATCGAAAAATTAGGGGTGACATTTTTACGCAATTGTAGATCTGGAATTTGCCAACTCAATAATTTCCGACTCAGAAAATTAACCGGTTCTAAAACTTTTGGATTACGTAAACCAAAATTAATAATATTTAATGAACTCGCAACTGCTCCACGCCATTTCTGTTGAATTGCAGGGATTTTCTGAACCAAAAGCTTGCCTTTTTCACCCAATGGAAAATCAGGTTTAGGCAATACCCATGGTGCAGTACGCTGAAATATAAACAATTCACTCGCCAAAGGTTGAATTTGCGGCACAAATTGAATGGCGGATGCCCCTGTTCCAATCACCGCAATTTTTTTAGCGGTTAAATCATAATCATGATTCCATCGTGCAGAATGAAACATTTCTCCCTTAAAAGTTTCAATGCCTTTAAGTTTAGGCATTGAAGGCTCAGTAATCGGACCGGTGCTAAAAATCACGGTTTTTGCCTGATAAGCCCCTTTTTGTGTTTCTAGCTGCCAGAGGTGTTGGACTTCATCCCACTTCGCATTAATTAGTTCATTATTAAATTCGATCTTTTGCTTGAGATCGAACTGATCTACAACATCTTCCAAATAACTTAAGATTTCAGGTTGCTTGGCAAATAAATGACTCCATTTATAACTCGGTGCAAATGAAAATGAATACAATGCCGATGGCACATCACAACCACACCCCGGATAGGTATTTTCACGCCACGCCCCACCTACACGATCCGCTTTTTCAATCACAATATAATTATCATAGCCAACTTTATTGAGTTTTACCGCAGCAGCAATTCCGGAAATTCCAGCCCCCACAACAATCGTGTCATACACATGGCTAGGTATCTGCACATTGTGATCTGTTGTGTTTTTAGCCTTAACTGATGTACGCTTTTTAGTGGGTTTTACTATCGTTTGCTTTAAATTTTGCACTGTATCTGCATCAGCATTTTTTAAATTGACATCAAGTTCAGTTTTAATATTCATTTTCTTAACCTTCTTATTTTTTTATGTATTTATTAAATATCGGATAACCCATCCCAAGCAGTTTTGCATATAAGCTGGGCGCAGCACGTTTCATCCACCAGAACAATTTTGCATCAGGTTGAGGAATGGTGTAAAGCCGACCCGCATCTAAATTATTCAGCGTTTTAATCACCACTTGATCAGTGGTAATAAAAGCATGGTTCATTAATAGATGATCTGCCCGCTCTGAATAATGACTCGGTAAGCGTCCATTTTTCATAATATTGGTCGGCACCAAGGTTGGACAAAGTACATTCACCCGAATTTTTGCACCACGTAATTCTGCTGACAGCGTTTCCGACAAAGCCAACACACTTGATTTAGTCACGTTATAAGCGGTCATTTCAGGTGCAGCAGTAAAGCCTGCCGCAGAAGCCACATTAATAATCGCACCATAACCTTGTTGTTTAAATTTAGGCACGAAGTAGTGACAACCATAAATCACGCCCCATAAATTAACCTGCATACACCATTGCCAATCCTCCAGCGAAACTTCATCAAACTTCCCACCTAAGCCCACACCCGCATTATTAATCAGCAAGGTTACGGGATGTTTCATCAATTGCTCGGCTTGATCAGCCAAAGCTTGCATTTGATCCTGATTTCCCACATCACATTGCACCGCAAAAGCTTCAGCCAAGGTCGAGCTTTTAATCATTTGCACCGTTTCATTAGCAGCATCCAAGTTAATATCCGCACAGACAATGGTGCCACCACGCTTTGCCAACTCCACAGCAAAACTACGCCCGATACCACTTCCCGCGCCCGTGACCACAGCATAAGCATTTTGTGTAGGCGCCAACTTTTTTGAAAAAATAGCCATCTTTTTATTCCATTTATTTTATATTTATTTAAGTTCTATTTTTTAAACCTTCAGTGCTGGGGTAAACTCCTTGATAAAATAAGGTGCCAACACACCATCGGTAGGATTAAGCAAACGCTGTTTATAATAGGCAAGAAATGCCGAAGTATCATGATCATTCGGATGAAAATCGGGACGTAAATAATCAAAAATATGCCGAATGCTGCTGCCGTAAACACCATCTTTCAAACCAAAAATCAGCCCAACACTGCGGCGCATATCCTGCCAATAGCTCAAACTAATCAAATTCTTAGGATTACGATAGAAAGGCACCAGTAACGATGCAGCTGAAATCAGCACTAAAATCGTAATCAGCGCTGGGAAAAAACCCGCAATACGTAAAGCATAGTTATTCGACAAGGTCTGAAAGACATCAAAAGCAATATCTTTATGTTCTGACTCCTCCAACATGTGCCACATCCAAATCGCACGCTGTTTTTCATCTTGAGAAGCAAAAAAGATAGCTTCATGGTTCATCATATATTCAGCTAAAACAGCAGTAAAATGCTCAATTGCTGCCATCAATGATAATTTCATCGGCTGTGGTAAGCGATTAAAACCATAATCAAAAACCCAACCAGCCCAAGTCCGAAATAGCTTCACCGGTAAATCAACTTGTAAAAAGGCATCATTCAATTCTTCATGCAACTTAGAGTGCAACGCCTCTTGACCAATCAGCGAAGTCACGCGTTGTTTGAGTAGCGGATCTTGAATCAAATTACGATGGTAACGTGCGGTATCAATCACTAAATCTTCACCATAAGTGAGAAAAATCGACAATGATGCAAAATAAGCACTGGCCAATTCGGCATTCATATAAAACTTGTAATCAATCTGCCAAGGATCGAAATCAAACTTCATATGACGAATAGGCACAATGGGAGATTGTTGATCTAAGCTAAAGGATGCACCTGCAAATTTCTTTGCAAGTGTCGCTTTTATAGATTGTGCAAATAACATGGCAACACCTTATTTTCCTAGGTTAAGCAACTTCTATTTCTAAGCGTAATTCTGTCTGCAACTTAAAAATAAAAACCAAACTTTGTAGAAAAATTAAGCGATACCACCCTAGATGCCATTAGCAATTCACATCAACTGATTAGCAAATTATGACTTTAAATTTGCTTGTCTAACAATTTTTGGCGCAATTTAGCAGTTCAGGACAGAATCATGCTTTTTGAGACAAAAACGGAATACAAGACTCATAAGCCTGACACTCTTGCCTACGTGCTTTTTTAATAAAATAGTCCTGAACCATCTGCGCCTGTTGTTCAATACCGTACTGTAAAAACAGTTTACCTTGCTCCAAAATGTAATGATATCGACGATCAAATATCGCTTTCCGAACGACAGATAAGCCCTGTTGAATTTGCCAAACATGAGTGAGTTCATGAATCAGCCATGACTGCTGCTGCAAAGACTGTTTTGAGAAATCTTCACACCAGTTTTGAGGATTAAAATAAACATTGCCATTCGGACTGATAGCATAATTTTTAATGACGCCACGATGTGCCACAATCCGAATAGCATCTAACTGTAAATGCGCACCAAAAACAGACTTGGCAAGCTGTTTTTCAGCTGCGGTTAATTGACGGCTTTTAACTTCAAGTAATTGATTTAAATTATTTAATATAGATTTCATAAGTCATGTCATCTGATCTAGCAATCACCATGCATCCTTGGCTTGTTTATTCTCTCATTAACGCTGTAATTTTTTGTCTTAATTCGGATTTTTTTTTGTTTTTCTCTCATTAAATGCTGCAATTCGTATATAGTATCCAATTGCTAATTATTGATTAAACATCTATTTGTTTATCGTCACGTACACAGCGTTGAGCCAATAGCCATAATAAATCAAAAGTCTGTGTACACATCCCTATAGGTATAGGATTAAGTTGGAATGAAAAGTTTTAAAATTGCCCTTGCACAATTCTCTCCGCATATTGGCAATATCGAAGCAAATGCTCAAAAGATGCTTGACCAGATAAATGAAGCCAAAAAACAAAAAGCTGATTTAATCGTCTTCCCCGAACTTTCAACCGTAGGCTATCCTGCGGAAGACTTATTACTTCGCCCTAGCCTTGCTAAACGCACACAAAAAGCATTTGAGCTGCTTAGCCAAGTAAAAGATATTGTCGTGGTGTTTGGTTTTGTTAACCAAACAGAAGATGGTCAACGCTATAACGCCGCAGCGGTTATGAAAGATGGTCAAGTACTGGGTATTTACAACAAGCAAAACCTACCAAACTACGGCGTATTTGATGAAAAACGCTATTTTAGCGAAGGTCAGCAACATCTTGTTTTTGAATATCTAGGTCATAAATTCGGCGTTCTGATTTGTGAAGATGCTTGGTCACTTAATACCGTGCATCAACTCTCGCAACTTAATGTTGAAACTGTTTTAGTTTTAAATGCATCACCTTATGAAGTGGGTAAACCTCAGCACCGACTGACCACCATGGGTGAGCTTGCAAAACAATTGCATATTAACTTGGTTTACACCAACCAAGTCTGTGGTCAAGATGACCTCATTTTTGATGGCACCAGTTTTGTGATCAATCAAGATGGGACGACTGCTTTACAAGCCCCAAGCTTTAAAGAAGATCTGTACTACGCTGAATATGCAGCCGAGCAAAAAGCCTTTAAAGTAACCACCATTACCCCTGTTTTAGACACCATGGCTGAAATCTACCAAGGTTTAGTTTTAGCAACGCGTGATTATATTCAGCGCTCTGGTTTCGCAGGTGTCATTCTCGGTTTATCTGGCGGTATTGACTCAGCATTAACACTGGCAATCGCGGTTGATGCGATTGGTGCGGATAAAGTCCAAGCGGTGATGATGCCTTATAGCTACACTGCTCAAATCAGTATTGAAGATGCCGCAGCACAAGCTAAAAATATGGGTGTAACTTTTGGTATTGCCGAAATCAATCCAGTTGTAAATAGCTTCATGCACACACTGTATCCGTTCTTTGGCAATAGCCCTGCTGATGCCACTGAAGAGAATCTACAGGCACGTGCACGTGGCACATTGCTCATGGCCTTATCGAATAAATTTGGCAATCTGGTCCTGTCTACAGGTAATAAATCAGAGCTTGCTGTCGGATATTGCACACTCTATGGCGATATGGCGGGTGGTTATGCAGTGCTCAAAGATGTGTATAAAACCATCGTCTTTGAATTGGCAAAATACCGTAACAGCCTTTCAGAAACACCGGTCATTCCTGAACGTGTGATTACTCGTCCACCTTCTGCGGAACTTCGTCCAGATCAAAAAGACCAAGACTCTCTACCGCCTTATGACATTCTGGATGCCATTCTTTATGCCTATATTGAAGAAGATATGAGCCAAGATGACATCATTGCCAAAGGCTTTGAAAAAGAAGTGGTTGAAAAAGTGATTCGCCTAGTCGACCGTAACGAATATAAACGTCGTCAAGGTGCAATTGGTCCGCGTATTAGCTCACGTGCATTTAGCCGCGAACGTCGCTACCCAATCGTCAATGGATGGGCACCAGGTGTCTAAGCCTGACTTTGCTCAACAGTTTGCTCAAGCGCTTATGCTTGAGCAAACTCGCTTTATTAAAAAACAATTATTATCAGAACAAAATAATCCATACATCGAAAAATTTGTTCATCATATTTACAGCCATTCAGATCAAATTTTGTTAAAACAATTCATTCAACTTGAAGCATTACAAGATGTGGTTCAAAAATATGCGTTTGAATTAAATTTAGGCTCAGAAATCCTAGAATTTATTGGGGTAATTGCACAAAGAATCCATCAGCTTGCGATCAACAGCAACACTCAAATGAATGAGCTATTTTCCGACGAATCATTTGAATTATGGATGTCTAAGATCCTTGAATTAGACCAGCTACGTCATTACATCCAAGCAAACTTATTACACAACCCACAAATACAACACGTGAGTTTACAGCTTGCAAATCAGATTTTAGAAAGTAATACCCCTTGGCTCGATCATTTACGTAAGCTCAATACACATGATCATGGTTTAGGTTCTAAAATACTCAGTTTTATTCAAGACCAACAACAAAACATTGAACTTAAACTTGAGCAGCAACTCGCGCAAGCATTGCTCAAACAGTTGGGCAATATCATTTTATTACCCAATGAAGAACTTGCCGATATTAGCCTACATTTATGGGATGATATTAAACAAAGAACACTTAAAGAAACCTTCTCTCAATTTCAAGCCATCGACTTTGAAGAGTTTTTTATCTTGGTGTATGAATCATGGCGACAGTTACGACAAGCCGACTATCTACAACACGTTATTTTAGATGTGGTTGCTTGTTTTTATGACTATTTTTCGGAATATAACTTACAAGAATTATTACAGTCTGTTGGACTAGATGAAAAAGATTTACATCAAGAAGCATTGCGCTTTTTACCCCATACCCTACAAGCTTTGGAACAACAAGGTTTATTGGATGGGATTGTAAAAGAATTAATCTCACCTTTTTATCTCAGTGAAACCACGCAGCAATTTATTCAGCAGTACATAGAAAATAACATTTAATTTCTGTCTGATCATTTCATTCTAAACAAAGCAATGACCATTTTTCGACCCACAAAAAAAAGACCATGCCGAGAGCATGGTCTATAAAAATGGTGGCTATGACGGGACTTGAACCTGTGACCCCCGCATTATGAGTGCGGTGCTCTAACCAACTGAGCTACATAGCCAAAACTGTGCGCGCATTATCTAAATTTACACGAGTAGCGTCAAGCCCTTTATTTTCCAAATGTTCACACTTTAAACAATTTAAAAGCTTTTAGTTAAATTTTAAACAAAACCTGCTTTTATTCATGTTATTTTTCACCATACCCTCCCCATTCAAACACCAATAAAACAGAGAAAATATGAATCAATTCAAATTAGTATGCTTAGGCTTAATCACCATTATGAGCTCAGGTTGCCAAGTCATTTCACCTCTTTTTGTAGATTATAACGGTGTACGAATGGATGTTGCCAAATGGATCAACAATCACCAACTGCTCAGCATGCAACAAAAGCGCAGTTTAGTGCAACTAAGCAAGGCACAGCAAAAGCTATATCAAATTGAAAACAAACAGGAAGAACAAAGAATTCAAATTATTAAAGAAAATATGATTGCCATGCACTGTGCTCAACCATACCTCACCGAGCATAAAATTAAGCAATTGCAGAACCAAATTTTTGATCATGCTGAAAAACAGCAGATTTTGGATATATACAACCAACAACGCCAAAAAATAACAATTGATCTCAACTCAGTGCAATGTGAATAGTCCACTAAAAATCCACTTGATCATGATGGCTTTATTTAGATTTATCTTGTACTGAGCCAAAAGCCCGAATCACTTAATTTACGCATTTACAGGTAGCATTCAACAATCATGTTTAAGTTGATATGTAGCTTATAGCAATACCAGCATCACTGACGGGTACATGCTTAAATTTGAGTTTTTTAATTTTTTATACAGTTACTCAATAAATTGAACTTATTTATTAAATTTTAAACATAAAAAAAGACCACGTTTTTAGAAACGTGGTCTATGAAAATGGTGGCTATGACGGGACTTGAACCTGTGACCCCCGCATTATGAGTGCGGTGCTCTAACCAACTGAGCTACATAGCCAAAACTGTGCGCGTATTATCTATTTCAAACAACTTTCTGTCAAGAAATATCACACAATAATTGTAAAAAAATTAGTGAAGTGAGCCGATAAGCCGGGTTCTGTCGTGAACGATCATTCCTCTAGGCGTACAATCACTCGTACGCTCAAGCGACCTACCCGAATCCAGCACGGGCCGTGCCTCAGGATTCCTATTTGGTCTTGCTTCTGGTGGGGTTTACCTTGCCGTGAACTGTTACCAGACACGCGGTGCGCTCTTACCGCACCCTTTCACCCTTACCATCTCTCTTGGTTTCCCCGAAGGGAAATTGCAAAGATGGCGGTCTACTCTCTGCTGCACTTGCCGTCGGCTTTCACCGCCCAGGCGTTACCTGGCACCCTGCCCTATGAAGCCCGGACTTTCCTCCCCTGCTTTAATCACGAAGATTTCCACAGCAGCGATCGTCTAGCTCACTTCGGGGCGCATCTTATCAAACTTCAGCACTAATTGCTTGTGCTTTTTTGAGCAATCAGTTTTTTATATTTATCCATCAATTCATCTTGTGACTCCACATGCTGTGGATCGAGCGGAATACAATCGACTGGACAAAATAATTGGCACTGTGGTTGATCATAATGCCCAACACATTCAGTACATAAATTGGGGTGAATTTCATAAATGATTTCACCCATAAAAATAGCCTCATTGGGGCAAACAGGCTCACAAACATCGCAATTGATGCATTCATCAGTAATATATAAAGACACGCTACCAACCTTGTTGATGCTTGCGTTCAAAGGCTTCGACCACACATTGCGGTACAAATTTACCAACATCACCTTTTAAACGCGCGATTTCTCGAACCATCGTCGAAGAAATAAATGAAAATTGTTCAGAGGGTGTTAAAAATACAGTTTCAAAATGTTGATCTAACTGGCGATTCATATTCGCAAGCTGAAACTCATATTCAAAATCTGACACAGCACGTAATCCACGCAATACAGCTGTTGCACGCTGCTCACGAGAAAAGTTTACCAACAAACCATCAAAACCAACAAACTCGACATTGGAAAGATGGCTTAACGATATTTTAGCCAATCGAATCCGTTCATCTAAACTAAATACTGGGTTTTTATGATGTCCAATTGCAATTGCAACCACCACCTCATCAAACATTCTTGCTGCACGGGCAACTAAGTCAACGTGACCATTGGTAATTGGATCAAACGTTCCTGGATAGATGACGCGAGTTTTAGACATCCGTTTGTACTCTAGTTTATTGTTTATACTTCATAGTTTAACAAAAACTTCCTTTTTAGCGAACATTCTCCTTAAATTTGAAATCACTTCACCTTGGGGCGAGTTTAAGGCAAAATATAGTTAATCTTGGAATATTAGTATTATGTCGAAATCAATCGTAGTTAAAAAAAATAATGGTGGCACTATTGCGCAAAATAAACGCGCTCGCCATGATTATTTTATTGAAGAGAAATTCGAAGCTGGTCTTTCATTACAAGGCTGGGAAGTGAAGTCTTTACGCGCTGGACGCATGACCATTACTGAAAGCTATATTCTTTTTAGAGACAACGAAGCATTTTTGTTTGGGGCACAGATTCAACCGCTACTATCTGCATCTACGCATGTGGTTCCTGAAGCAACCCGTACACGTAAGTTATTGCTTTCGCGTCGTGAACTTGAAAAGTTGATGGGTGCAGTCAACCAAAAAGGTTATTCATGCGTACCACTGGCGTGTTACTGGAAAGGTCGTTTAGCTAAAATTGAAATTGCTTTAGTAAAAGGTAAGCAAATGCATGATAAACGTGCCACAGAAAAAGATCGTGACTGGCAACGTGATAAAGCACGAATTTTTCATAAGTAAAACGTCAAAAACCTCCAATTGGAGGTTTTTTTAATCTTAATTTTAATTTAAGCGATTCAGCAATGACGCGAGATGTGCACCAAATCGAGCTGCTGTTTCCAAATCCCCTTCGGGTGGCGTGATCTCAGCAGGTGCATTATCGGACTGGGTCATTAAACCCAAAAAGCTCGACATACGGTTAATATCTTGCGAACTACGTCCCGTAGGCATAAAAGGCAAACCTGACCACAACATGCCATGCTGCATAGCAAATAAATTGATTTGCTGCAAAACAGCCAACTTATCGCCACTTAACCCACCACCATTGGTAAAACCAGCTGCAAGCTTGCCCTGCCATGTTCGAGCCAACCATCGTTTAGAAGATTGCTCCATAAATTGCTTCAAGGCTGAGGTCAAACTTCCCATATAAGTGGGACAACCCAAAACAATCGCATCCGCTTGATCTAGTATCTCCCAATCCACATGTTCAATGTTCATGCAATGCACATCTATACCCGTTTGCTCAGCCCCTTGAGCAATAAAAGATGCAACCTTTGCAGTATGTCCATATGGGCTGTGATAAACGATGGCAAGAGATTTTGAAGATAAAGACATATCAATAAAAACAGTAAATTTTAATGAAGTTTAACAGTTTCAAGCCATAAACACGAATGTTGCCATGCGTCCTGTTTTTGCTTCACGGCGGTAGGAAAAATATTCGTCCGTTTGTTGATAGCTACACTGGTCGCCACCCAGTACCGTTTCAACACCTTGTTGTTTCAAGATATAACGCGCAATCGCATATAAGTCAGCATAAAACTTGCCCACTTTTTCGCTGTCTTGAAAAGCAGCTTCTAATTCTGGATATTTAGCACAAAAAGCCAATTTTACTTCTGCACCAATTTCAAAGTTCGGCTGGCTAATTGCCGCACCCAACCATGCCCAAGTCGGCTGACTTTGCATCGCAGTAATGGTATTTTCAACAATCCCTTGTGCCAAACCTCGCCAACCTGCATGTAAATTGGCAACTTCAGTACCATCTGCATTTCCCAGCACCACAGGCAAACAATCCGCAGTCATCATCATCAACGCATGGGCTTTACGCTGAGTAACCAGACCATCACCTTCTAATGCTGTAAATGGAAGTTCTTCATTCACAGTATGACAAATAGTGCTGTGGGTTTGCGTCATCCAAGTCATTTTATCAACGCCGAAATCCGCAAACTCTTGCAGCAAAGCCATACGATGCTGCTGTACACGCTTTGCATCATCACCGACATGCAATGCCAAATTAAATCCTGCAAGCTCAGGTTGAACAGAAGCTTGAGCTTTTGCATGATGCACTCGTGTCTGCCCAACATATACACCTGATGGAAGTCCTTGAACAAATTGCATGCCTATTTCCTTGTCATTCATCAAACATCAAAGCAACTTAATACGCTTTATTTTCACTGCGTAATACTTCAACCAATTGAGCAAAGTCCTCTGGCCAAGGCGCTTCAAACATCATTTCTTCACCCGAACGCGGATGAACCAACCCAAGTTTTGCTGCATGTAAAGCTTGACGTTTAAAAGCACGTAAAGTATCACCCAGTAACTCTGAAGCACCCGCAGGTACACGTACGCGATTCATGTACACTTGATCGCCGACCAAACCAAAGCCAATATAACTAAAATGAACACGAATTTGATGGGTACGACCAGTTTCTAAACGTGCTTGAACACGGGTGAAATGCTGGAAACGCTCTTTCACGTTGTAGTGCGTAACCGCATCCTTACCACCTGGCAAGATCTTCATTTTAACGCGATCGACAGGATGACGTTTAATCGGCTCATCAATTGTTCCACCTGCAATAATATTGCCGTAAACAATTAAGTCGTAAACACGATAAACCGTTTTTTTCGCCAATTGCTTGCTGAGCGAAAATTGTGCTTCTAAATTTTTAGCCACCACCAGCAAACCACTGGTGTCTTTATCAATACGGTGCACTAAGCCCGCACGGGTCAATTCCGCCGACTTAGGGTAATGGTAAAGTAATGCATTCACCAATGTACCTGAGCTGTTACCAGCGCCTGGGTGTACAACCATACCAATTGGTTTATTCACCACCATAATATCGTCGTCTTCATACACGATATTGAGTGGAATATTTTCAGGTAAGCTTTTAGTTTGAACTTCTAGTTCAACATCAAGTGTTAAAAGTTCATTGCCTTCACATTTATACTTTGGCTTAACGCTGTTACCATTTGCCAACAAATGGCCTTCTTTTAGCCACTGTTTCAATTTTTCACGCGAAAAATCGCTCCAAATCATTGCTGCGACTTGGTCGATACGTTGCCCTAAATAGCTTTCATCCAATTGAAATTGCAACGATAAACGTGTTGCAGTTGAGTCTGAAGTATGGTTATCTGCATCCTCAGAATCTTCAAGTAAATTGAAATCAGTTTCAGGTAAATTAGAGTTAGAAGATTGTGCTTGACTCATTTGCTCATTCAGACAAAAGTGGTTTAATAGCGCAATTGTAGCTCATTGCCAGTACTAACAGAGGAATTTTTATGTCGTTACCACGTTATAAAATGACAATGCTTGCTTTATCTTTAGGCGTTGCAACGGCAATAGTAGGCTGTAGCAGTAATCCAAAGAAAGAAATTGTGGACACAGGACCACAATCTAGCGAGCAAGTTTATATTCAAAAAGCAGAAAAAGCGCTCGAACGCGGGCAATATACCGATGCTGCAACGCATCTAGAAGCTTTAGACACCTATTACCCTACAGGTGACTACGCACAGCAAGCCCAATTAGAATTATTGTATGTCAAATTCCAACAAAAAGATTATGAAGGTACAATTGCACTGGCTGAACGTTTTATTCGTTTAAATCCACAACATCCAAATGTGGACTATGCTTACTATGTTCGTGGTGTCGCGAATATGGAACAAAATTATGATGGCTTATTACGCTATACCTCATTAAAACAAGCACACCGTGATGTCAGCTATTTAAAAGTGGCTTATCAAAACTTTGTCGATTTCATTCGTCGCTTCCCATCAAGTACTTATGCTGTAGATGCAGCACAACGTATGAAATTTATTGGCAATGAATTGGCTGAAAGTGAAATGAATGCGGCACGTTTTAACATTAAGCGTAAAGCATGGTTAGCCGCTGTTGAGCGCTCTCAATGGGTGATTGAACATTTCCCACAAACCCCTCAAGTCCCTGAAGCTTTAGCCACAATTGCTTATGGTTATGACAAATTAGGTGATCAAGCCACTTCAAAACAATATATTGAAGTGTTAAAGCTGAATTATCCAAACTTGGTCAAATCTGATGGTAGCGTGAATCTTCGTGCTGCACGCAGTGAAGGCAGCTGGGTGAATCGTGCAACTTTAGGTGTTTTCGGACGCGAAGCTCAAACATCAACGAATACAGAACAAAATCAAAATTCTGACGATACACAAAAACGTAGTATCACTAATCGTTTAAGTTTTGGTTTACTCGATCGTCCACAAGCAGAAAGCAACATTCCAGCACCGAAACAAGAAACGCCAAAAGAAACACCAGCAACTGAATAAGCAAAGCTTATTGTTCGCATTTTCATGAAGGGCAAGTTATCATACTTGCCCTTTTGTTATTTTAAACGATCATATTGATCATTTTGTGCAAAAGGTATACAAATTAACTTTTAACTGCTTGCGCACTTCCATTCTGCGTAAATTCTGACCTCTGATTCGTCAGTCATTTTTAATAGATAGATCTCAACTCGATTGCATACGTATGGCTATTCCTCAACACACGATTGATCAAATATTAGATCGCACAGATATTGTCGATCTGATTGGTCAGCGCGTGAAACTTAAGAAAACAGGTCGCACCTATTCAGGTTGCTGCCCTTTTCATCAGGAAAAATCGCCATCGTTTCATGTTTATCGCGACAAACAGTATTTCCATTGCTTTGGCTGCCAAACCAACGGTAATGCCATCCGCTTTTTAATGGACATTGACGGGCGTAATTTTGTCGATGTGATGAAGGATCTGTCTAGCCAAACAGGTATCGAATTACCGAAAGACAATCAAGATTCAAAACGCCTCTCTTATAAGCGCGAAATCAAAAAACCAATCAGTGTTCAAGCGGCTCCCGCAGCTATCGTAACAGAACAACAACCTGCGCCAAATGTTGCTTTTAGTAGCAATGATCCTTTTGAAGAATTTCAAAGTGATGCCTATTCAGAGCAACATTTTAACCATAATGACCCTTTTGCCGCATTTGAACAATTTGATCCGATTGATCAAAACACCGTTCAAGATGGTAACTTATACGATTTATTGGAAAATATTGCGCTGTATTATGCACAGCAATTACCGCACAGTCAGACCGCACAGCAATACTTTAAACAACGTGGCTTAAGTGCAGAAACCATTCAATATTGGCGTTTAGGCTATGCCCCTGAAGATTGGCAGCATTTGGAAAAAGCTTTTCCTTATGACATTGAAGGTCTAAGACAACTGGGATTAATTCGTACCAGCGACAAAGGTCGAGATTTCGATCTGCTTCGTGATCGAGTCATCTTTCCCATTCGGGATCCCAAAGGTCGCGTGGTCGGTTTTGGTGGCCGTGCGCTGAATGATGAAATCAAACCCAAATATATTAACTCACCCGACTCTGAAGTGTTCCATAAAAACCAACTCCTTTATGGTTTATATGAAGGACGCAAACAAAAAGCTCACGATTGGTTAATGGTTGAAGGCTACATGGATGTGATTGCTTTACAGCAATATGGTATCTATGGTGCGGTTGCAACACTGGGAACCGCCAGTAATACTGAACATCTGAATATTTTATTTAAGCAAAATAATCGTATTACCATTGCTTTCGATGGTGACGCTGCTGGACAAAAAGCAGCAAGACGAACTTTGGAAATTGCTTTACCGTTACTCAATGACGGACGCGAACTTAAGTTTTTCGTATTGCCTAATGATCATGATCCAGACTCTTTAATTCGTCGCGAAGGGATTGAAAACTTCCATCGTCTGCTGCAACAAGCCCCGTTATTATCCGATTTTGTCTTTGCACACCTCAGTCAAAATCATGATGTCACTAAGCCCGAAGGTAAAAGTCAGGTCATGGGTGAATTACGCCAACTGACTGAACTTTTACCAAAACAAGGGTCTTATCGCTATTTATTACAGCAGTTTTTCAAGGAAAAGCTGGGCTTTAATCGCAAATGGCAACCGCAAGTCAACAACGATGCATCCTTAAGCTTTAGCACCAAAATTGATGCTGAGGAATATGTGATTGCGATTTTAATGAATCACCCCTATCTCTATATTCATTTTGAACCGCTGCGTGCTTTAATTTCACACAATCAATTGTTATTTAAAATTTTAAATATTTTTAATACCATTTTTGATGATTTACCCGATGATACAGAGCTATCTCAGTATTATGTTCTAGGTGCATGTGCCAACTATCACCATGACTTACAGCACATTTTACCTCAAGCCAATATCAGTGATTACACCTCATCACCTGAGCAAGCAGACAAACTCGCTGAAGATTTTTCTATTAAATTACAATACCAATGCTTGCAACAAAAAATTAAATCGAAAAAATTTACCAGCATTGCCGAAATGAGGAATTTAAAACATCAAATTTATGAAATTGATAAAAAAAGATCACTGACGCTCATCGACGAATAATCTTGTTGTAAAAACTAGCGCTTATTTTTCACGTTTGGTATGACGACGCTTTACAAAAACCTCTTCAAGATCATCACGCATCCATTCAAAGTAACTTGGGTCTTCTGCTTTTGCTGCTTCACGCAATAAAATAGAAGTTGGGTGTAATAATTTTTGCGTTAAGCGATGAGAAAATTCCTGTAGAACTTGCTCAGCATTTTCACCTTTGGCCATTCGTGTCATCGCCAAGGTCAATTCTTCTTGTCTGAATACTTCACCCTGTTCACGGTAAGCATGAATCGTACTGCCCGCTTTTTTAACTTTTTGCTGGGTCAGCAACTCTGTTGCCAACTGATTAACCATAACTTCTGCTTCAACAGCCGCTTGGCGACGTTGTGCAAGATTGTCATCAATCACACTTTGTAAATCGTCAACGCCATATAAATAGACACCATCTAAAGATTTAACTTTAGGCTCAATATCACGCGGTACGGCCAAGTCCACCAAAAGCATTTGTTGATAACGACGTTTTTTTAAAGCGATTTTAACATCAGCATAAGAGATCACTTGGTGCAAACTTCCAGTACAACTCGAAATCACATCTGCACGGTATAGGTTTTCTGCCAATGCTGAAAAATCAATAATTTCTACATCGACCCGATGGGCTATTTCTTGTGCCAAAGTTTCAGCACGTGCGGCTGTACGATTGCAAATTAAAACTTTACCCACACCCATTTCGGCCAAATGCTTCGCCACCAAACTATTCATTTCACCCGCTGCAACCACCATGACCGTCAACTTTTCAGGCTTACTAAACACCTGTAAAGCCAGCTGAGCAACCGCATAACCCATAGAAACCGCATGACTACCCACAGCCGTTTCCGAACGCACACGTTTGGCTGCGTAAAAAGCATATTCAAAAATTCGGTTTAAACTAGGGGAAACAGTATGTGCATCTTTAGCAAGAGAAAGAGCAGATTTTACTTGCCCTAAAATTTGCGGCTCACCCAACATTAAGGAATCAAGCCCACTGGCAACACGCATCAAATGTGTTACAGCTTGCGCATTTTCATAGCGATATACATGATTAAACAATTGTTTAACATCTATGCCATTTGCTTGGGCGAGCCAATTCATTACCATATCTGCATTATCAGACATGGCATAAACTTCAGTTCGATTACATGTAGAAACCACAACCATATCATTTAAGTCATGGTTTTGGCTTTGTTCTGCAAGCAATTGCGTTAACTTTTCAGGGTTAAATGCAACTTGCTCACGCAGTTCTACAGAAGCGGTTTGATGGTTGACACCCAATGCAAAGAAAGACATATCAGATCATCATTTCGCTAAATTTATGCTATTGTGCAATATTGGTGTCATAAAAAGCATTACTTGGATCAAGAAAAATTGCGTCAAACAAACAGCCGAATAAACGGCGCGACAATTAAGCAATATTCTACCACATTCTTACTTGTGGGTAGCATGGCTTCTAGTGCTCATATTAGAGCATCTGGAGAAATTTATCATGCCAATTCAAATTATAATGCCATAAAACAAAGCATGATTGCCGAATTTGCACTGACCTACCATGACGTACCAACAGCATTACACAACTATACGGTGCTTGCAATTAAAAGCAATTCCACCACAGTAAAACAGCGTGCACTGAATGTTGCATTAGAACAAAATGACCTCAAAGCAGCACTGGATATTGCCACCCACTGGGTGGTTCAAGAACCTACAGACGTCCCTGCCTTATTTTATCTGTCACATATTGCCCTCAAAGCACATGAATATGAACTAGCCTCTGAAACACTGGATAAAATTTTAAATATTGACCCAGATGCAGACTTAGAAAAGATTTTAGTCGGTATTGCTCCTGAAGAACCTGAAGATCGAGAATTTTTACTCGACGCTTTACGCAAAAGCAAAGAAAGAGACAACCCTTCAGTCTTGGTGCTAATTGCAGGTTTAGAAGCTCAACATGGCCAGTTAGAACAAGCACTGATTACGGTAAATCGTGCACTGAAAAAACGCCCTAAAGTAACGGGCTTTATTTTAATGAAAGCCAATTTACTCAGTGCTTTAGGCAATGACGAAGAAACGCTCAAATGGTATAACAAAGCCAGCCAAAAACATAAATCTAATTTAGAAGTTCGCTTAGCTGAAATCAAATATTTGATTAAAATTAATCAATCTAAACAAGCACTGGATAAACTGGAAAAAATTTTAGAGAAATGGCCGCATGAAGACGAAGCATTGTTCATTGCAGGCTTAACCAGTATTGATTTAGAGGAATATGAAAAAGCAGAAAGGTTCTTGGTTGAGCTACGCTATTCCGCACAATATCAAAATGAAGCCTATTACTATTTGGCTGTAAATGCTGAAAGAAAACAACATTTTGAAACAGCAAAAGCCTATTATCGTTTGGTGGATGGCAGTTTATATACCGTTTCACGTCGCAATATGATTAATATTTTTTCCGAGCAAGATAAACTCAGCGATGCTTTACGCTTTTTAACCCAAGAACGGGTCAATTACCCACAACAAGCCAGCTTTCTCTATCAAGCTCAAGCTGACATTTTAAAAAGAATGGGCAACAAAAAAGCAGCCATGCGTTTATTAGATGAAGCGATTAAAAACGTGCCTGATGATCCTGAACTGATCTACTCAGAAGTTCTATTACTCGACCCTTATCAAGACAAAGATAAACTTGATAAATTATTGAAAAAATTATTAGAAATCGAACCCAATAGTCCAACCTATCTGAATGCTTACGCCTATACACTGGCTTTACAAAACAGACGTTTAGATGAAGCACGACAGTATGTTGAACATGCATTGGAATTCGCACCAGACCAAGCCTCTATTTTAGATACACTGGGCTATATTACTTTTTTACAAAATGACTTTAAAACCTCCGCTCTGGTTTTAGAAAAAGCCTATGAAATTAGCCAAAATGTTAAAATTGGTGTGCGCTACGCAAAATCGTTATACATGCAAGGCGATCTGACAAAATTTAATCATGTGTTACAACAATTACAAAAAAAATATCCCAATGATCCTCAATTAGAGCAATTGAAGTCGCTATTGTTACCGCCACACATGAAAAAGAGTTAATGATGTTTATGCATATTTTTTCAAAATTCAGCTTAACCTTAGTTGCAACAAGCACATTGATCCTGACCGGTTGTCAACAATATACCCAGCCTCAAGGGCCAAACGTATCTCAAACGCCAGAAGCTGCAAACAATTTTAACCTTCAAGGTAAAATCGGGGTTAAAACACCAGGGCAATCTGGCAGTGCATTTTTCACTTGGGTACAGCAACAAGATGAGTTTGATATCGAATTAAGCGGAATTTTAGGCGTCGGTAAAACTCAAATATCGGGCAAACCCGGTGAAGTTAGCTTAAATAGCGCTAAAACAGGACTCATTGAAGCCGAAACAGCAGAAGAATTGCTTGAACGTGCCACGGGTTGGCAAGCACCAATCACCCATTTAGTCGATTGGGTTCAAGCTAAGCCTGCAACAACACAAGTTAAAATCAACAAAGATGAGCAGAATCGTCCAATCCAATTTCTGGAAGATGGCTGGACAGTTGATTTAATCTATACCGACCAAGCCCAATTGCCGAATAAATTAATTTTGAAGCAAGCACTTGAGTCGGGACAAGAAAACCGTATTACAATGATTATTCAAAATCGCTAAGTCTTAAAAGTTCAAAATTCTATGATTCGTGTCCCCTCTCCTGCCAAGCTCAATCTTTTTTTGCATATCACAGGTCGTCGTGATGATGGTTATCATGAGTTGCAAACTATTTTTCAACTTATCGACTTAAGCGACTGGCTAGAATTCACTCAGATAGATGACTTTCAGATTTCAATCGATGGCTTAAATAGCCTCGACCTAAAACACAACTTAATCTACAAAGCCACGCAAATTTTAAAACCCTATGCTAAACAGCCAACTGGTTTAAAAATCACCATCGAAAAGAACATTCCTATGGGCGCAGGACTTGGAGGGGGGTCTTCAGATGCAGCAACAACACTTATTGTGGTCAATCAACTGTGGCAATGTGGCTTAAATATTGAACAATTGGCTAAGCTGGGTGTAAAACTTGGTGCTGATGTTCCCATTTTTGTTTATGGACGTAATGCATGGGCCGAAGGCATTGGTGAACACTTAACATTCATAGACTTAGAACAAAAAAAATACATTGTATTAAAACCTGATTGTTTTATCAGCACTCAACTACTTTTTTCGCAAAAAACATTGACAAGAAACACGAAGACCTCTACATTTTGCGCCTATCAGTTAACACCATTTAATTTTGGAAATAACTTTGAGCCTTTAGCGAGAAGCTTATACCCAAAAGTAAATGAAGCGATGCAGTATTTAGACCAGTTCGGTATTGCAAAACTTACAGGTACAGGTGCTTGTGTTTTTACTGAAGTAACTAGCGACATGAATATTGATGAGATTTTAGCACATTCGCCTTGTAAAGCTTACTTGGTTAATGGTTTAAATGAATCACCATTACGTCATTTCGAAGTTATATGATAGGGGCGTCGCCAAGTGGTAAGGCACCGGGTTTTGATCTCGGCATCCGTTGGTTCGAATCCAGCCGCCCCTGCCATCTATTTTCAAAAAAGACAGAATAGAATTTGCTTGTTCATTTGTTAATTTACCTTGACATTGAGCAGTAAAAACATTAAAGTTCTGCCGCATTAGGGGCGTCGCCAAGTGGTAAGGCACCGGGTTTTGATCTCGGCATCCGTTGGTTCGAATCCAGCCGCCCCTGCCATCTATTTTCAAAAAAGACAGAATAGAATTTGCTTGTTCATTTGTTAATTTACCTTGACATTGAGCAGTAAAAACATTAAAGTTCTGCCGCATTAGGGGCGTCGCCAAGTGGTAAGGCACCGGGTTTTGATCTCGGCATCCGTTGGTTCGAATCCAGCCGCCCCTGCCATCTATTTTCAAACATTCCAACCGCCAAGGGTGCTTCATGCCCAATCTTGTCGTTTTTAGTGGAACTGCACATCCACAATTCGCCCAAAAAGTCGTAAGCCATCTGCACATTCCTTTAGGTGCAGCATCTGTAGGTCATTTTTCTGACGGTGAAATTGCTGTCGAAATTACTGAAAATGTTCGTGGTAAAGACGTATTCCTTGTACAGCCTACTTGTGCACCAACGAATGACAACCTTATGGAAGTCCTCGTTATGGCTGATGCTTTACGTCGTGCAAGTGCAGGTCGTATAACTGCTGTCATCCCTTACTTTGGCTATGCTCGTCAAGATCGTCGTCCTCGTTCAAGCCGTGTTCCAATCACTGCAAAAGTTGTCGCAGATATGCTGACAACTGTAGGGATTGACCGTGTTGTAATGATCGACCTTCATGCCGACCAAATCCAAGGTTTCTTCGACATCCCTGTAGACAATATCTACGGTACTCCTGCTTTACTTGCTGACCTTCGTCAACAGCAACACCATAATCTTATGGTTGTTTCTCCAGACGTTGGTGGTGTAGTGCGTGCACGTGCTGTAGCTAAACAAATGGGTGATATCGATCTTGCAATCATTGATAAACGTCGTCAAAAAGCAAATGAATCACAAGTGATGCATTTGATTGGTGATGTGAAAGATCGTGACTGCGTAATCGTGGATGACATGGTTGATACTGCGGGTACATTGTGTAAAGCTGCTGATGCACTGAAACAATTTGGTGCTCGTCGTGTTGTTGCCTATGCAACTCACCCTGTACTTTCTGGTAAAGCCCTTGAGAATTTGAAAAATTCTGTACTCGACGAACTCGTGGTAACAGATACGATTCCTCTTTCTCAAGAAGCATTAGAGCTTGGTAAGATTCGCCAAGTTTCAGTAGCCGGCATGGTTGCTGAGACAATTCGTCGTATTAACAACGAAGAATCTATTAGCGCGATGTTCGATAGTTATTTATAATAGCGCGAAATTTTCAAAGCCTTGTTTTTTTTTAAACGGGGCTTTCTATCACTGGACTGGTCGAAGGTTCAGTCAATTTAAACTCAATGAGGAAATGTCATCATGGCAAACTTCGTATTAAATGCAGTAGCTCGTGACGAATCAGTACAAGGGAAAGGTTCGAGCCGCCGCCTTCGTCTTCAAGCTAAAGTTCCAGCAATCATCTACGGTGGCGAAGCTGCTCCTGTAACTGTTACTTTAGAACTTCGTCAACTTGTTAAAGCACTTGAAAACAATGCTTTCTTCGAAGAAGTTATTGAAATCAATATGGGCGATAAAGTTGAAAGCGTTAAAATCCAAGCTTTACAACGTCACCCAGCTAAAAACACGCCTATGCACGCTGACTTTAAACGCGCATAAGTGTTGATGGTGTAAATTAGTGTCAAAAATTTCACTGATTGTAGGTTTGGGTAATCCGGGAACGGAATATGCCCAAACCCGCCATAATGCAGGCTTCTGGTTTGTCCAACGCCTTGCAGAACAATATGGTATTCAACTCAAAGCTGATCCCAAATATAAAGGGATAAGCGGTCGTGGTAATATTGAAGGTCAAGACGTTCGTCTGTTATTACCCACAACCTTTATGAACCTTGTCGGTCAAAGTGTTGTCCCCTTCGCCAAATTCTATCAAATCGCTCCTGAAGCAATACTCATTGCGCACGATGAACTTGACATGAACCCCGGTGTCATTCGCCTAAAAACAGGTGGTGGTCACGGTGGACATAACGGTTTACGCGATATCGTACCGCATATTGGTTCAAATTTTCATCGCTTACGTATTGGCATAGGACATCCTGGTTCTAAAGAACGTGTGTCTGGTCATGTACTCAGCAAAGCACCAAGCAGCGAACAAAATTTAATGGATGATGCCATTGCTCACGCTTTATCTCGCATTCAATTGCTCGTAAACGGTGACACACAGCAAGCCATGAATCAAATCAATGCTTATAAACCGAACTGATCAATCCACAAATTGTTGAACAATCCTTCTTGCCATGATGCTTTTTTCAGAGCAAAATGCGTTTTCTGCGGATTACTTACCCAGTAAAAAGTGATTGATTTAACCATAAGATAAAATCTTAGCTCGACTAAGGAGACGCCAGCCATGCTATCTCGTTTATTAAAATGCAAAATTCACCGTGCTCAAGTTACTCATGCAGAGCTTCACTACGAAGGTTCATGTGCAATTGATGGCGTACTCATGGATTTAGCAGGTATTCGTGAATATGAAGAAATCCACGTATGGAACGTCACGAATGGTAAACGCTTTGCCACTTATGCAATTCGTGGTGAAGATCATTCAGGTATTATTTCTGTCAATGGTGGTGCTGCACATCAAGCTGACGTAGGTGATTTAGTGATTATTGCAACCTTTGGTGATTTCACTGTAGCTGAAGCCAATGCACACAAACCACGTCTGGTATATGCAAACCCAGATAATACGGTCAATCACACAGCGAACTGCATTCCAGTTCAAGTGGCTTAATACCTTTCTTCAAGATACAAAATGCTAAAAGCTCGCACATGCGGGCTTTTTTTATGCCTATTCATTCACTTATAAAATGCTTTACTGACCCGTTCATGTAGAACTAGAGTACTGACCATTCTAAATAAAAATATGATTATTCATGCAAAACAGGTCTATAATCATTCCACATCGCTTCAGGGCGGGGCGAAATTCCCCACCGGTGGTAAATTAAACCAATCATCATTATTGGATTTAATCAGCCCACGAGCCTGTAAACCATTCATGGTTTATGTGCAGATTTGGTGAAAAACCAAAGCCGACGGTATAGTCCGGATGAAAGAAGACGACGTAACGGATATTTATATTTGATATATCGCTGCGACCCCATTTCTACATCAGTCCTGAAATGTTCAACCGTATTTTTATTTTACGAGAGCGTTTCAATGTCTAGTTTAATTCAACCCGAAATTTTCTTTTCAGCCCTTCCTCCTGCTGAACAACGTATTCAAAAAGCTTTAGAAGATATCCGCCAAGGCAAACCTGTGTTGGTCATGGATGACTTTGAGCGCGAAAATGAAGCCGATTTAATTGTTGCCGCAGAAACCTTAACTGTAGACACCATGGCACGTATGATTCGTGATGGTTCTGGCATTGTCTGCTTATGCCTAACAGATGAGCTGGCCAATCATTTAGAACTTCCTGCAATGGTGGCTGACAATTCAAGTCAGTTTAAAACAGCATTTACCGTGACCATTGAGGCAGCCGAGGGCGTGACCACAGGTGTATCTGCCAAAGATCGAACCACCACGATAAAAGCAGCCACTAAAGATGGTGCTGTTGCAAGTGACCTTAACCGTCCCGGCCACGTCTTCCCTTTACGTGCACGTGAGGGTGGCGTTTTAGCGCGTCGTGGTCATACTGAAGGTACGATTGATTTAGCACGTTTAGCAGGCTTAAAACCAGCAGGTGTGTTATGTGAATTGACCAATTCAGATGGAAGCATGGCGTCAGGCATTCAAGTTTTAGCTTATGCTCAAACCCATCATTTAACCGTGATTACCATTGAAGAACTTGTACAGTATCGAATAGCAAATAATCTTTAAGATTAAAGAATAAAAGCTCCTACTCTAGGGGCTTTTATTCTTCAAAAATTTTACAGCAACGTGGCATATAAGCCATATACAGCAACTAAAATGAGGATTGCACCACAAGCCCCAAGCAATTTACTGTAAATTTTAGATTTGGATAAACGATTAAAACCCAAATAAACCAGTGATAAAGTCGCAAAATCCAGCACTATCCAACTCAGAGTCAGAATTCCAAGACTCATATCCAAATAAGGCGTGATGTGCACAAATTGTGGAAAAAATGAGGCAAAGAAAATAATATCCTTGGGATTGGAAATCCCGACCAAGAATCCCTGTTTAAAACCACCATCTAATAATTTTGATTGCGATGACAATTCATCTTCATCTACTTTCGGAAAACAAACGTCTTTTAAAATCTGGAAGCCCAAATAGGCAATATACAAACAGCCTAAAATTTTAATCGCATTAAACCAGTTAAGATTAATCTCCAAAAAACCTTTTAATACTAAAATAGAAACGGTGATTAATATTAGCGAGGCAAAATTAGTACCAAAGATCGTTTGTAAGGCTTTACGATACCCGCCTTTGAGTCCTGCACTTGCAACCAACATTATGACTGGTCCAGGTGTAGCAATCATGATAATCACAGTCATGCAGTACAATAGATATTCAGCAATATTCACTTATTTAACTCTTTAGCCAACACAGCTCGTTTTTAAAAAATTGGAATAAAATGTGGTTTAATCGTGTTCCAGCATATGCAATAAACTAGAACGAATACCATCTGCACGTAAAAAAGCAAAATCGTAACTTGCAGTAGCCAACGCCAAGACGCGGCGTTCAAATTCCTGCCAAAGTGGTTTCACTTGTTTATCCTGAATCCCCAAACCACTTTCTTCGGCTAAATTTTTATTCTTCTCACAAATTTTAAGTGCATGATAAAGTTTACGCCCATTTGATGCATCATCGCGTAAACGCACACGTTTCGATAAGACAAAGCCTTCTACATGGCGCAAATCAGCATGCGGCAACATCGGGACTAAAATTTGATCCAACTGAGCATCCAGTCGTCTCCACACAGCTGTGTGCTGTTCAGGACTATAAGTATTCCACTGAATTACTTCATGATTAAAACGACGACAACCACGGCATACCGAATCACCAAACACCGTAGAACAACGCCCTGCACATGGGGTCAAAGAAGCAATTCGACGCTCAGTACTCAAAACACACTCCTACACATTTTAAAAATCACTCAAACTACTCGTTCAACATCGTTAAAAAGATGCTTTGAATAAATGATGACTGACATCAACATCTTTCAATTAAAAACCATATTTTAGTTATGGTTTTCTCGCTTATTCGCACAATTCACGTTAAAATACGCGCCTTGAATTTTGTCCTATCATAATACATTTGGAGTCTTCCATGAACGCTACTGTAGAACAGCTTGCACCTGTAGAACAGCAAGCGACCACAAGTTGGGTTGTTGCCGCACTATATCAATTTAAAGAAGTTCAAGATCCTGCCGATCTTCAACAACGTCTTTTAGACTTAGTCAACAGCATTAACTTGTGTGGAACTCTAATTGTAGCAGGCGAAGGGATTAACGGGACTGTCGCTGGCGATCGTGAGTCGATTGATCAAATTCAAGCCTTTCTTCTTCAGGAAGGGTTTAATGCTATGGAATACAAAGAATCGCATAGTGATGAAAAACCTTTCCGTAAAATGAAAATTAAACTCAAAAGTGAAATTGTCACTTTAGGTGTCGAAGTTAAACCACGTGACCTTGTCGGGCATTACTTAGACCCGAAAGAATGGAATGAACTGATTGCACGTGATGATGTGATCCTCATCGATACACGTAATGATTACGAATATAAAGCCGGAACTTTTAAAGGCGCTGTTGACCCTAAAACAGAAACATTCCGTGAATTTCCTGAATACGTAAAACAAAATCTTGAACAACATAAAGACAAAAAAATTGCCATGTTCTGTACCGGTGGCATTCGTTGTGAAAAATCTACCTCTCTTCTGCTTCAAGAAGGTTTTAATGAGGTTTACCACTTAAAAGGTGGCATTTTAAAATACCTAGAAGAAACCCCTGCTGAGGAAAGTATGTGGGAAGGTGAATGCTTTGTTTTTGATGGTCGTACTGCCGTTACTCATGGTGTAGAAGAAGGTCAAAATATTAAATGTCATGCTTGTGGTTGGCCTTTACTTCCAGCAGAAGTTGAGCTTCCAAGTTATGAACACGGTGTATCGTGCAAATATTGCATCGAAAAAACCACAGAAAAGCAAAAAGAAGGTTTCCGTATGCGTCAGTCACAAATTGCAGCAGCAAAACGTAAACGCCTGTAATTCTAAATTTTAAGATTATCGATTAAAAACCCTCAGCACACACGCTGAGGTTTTTTTATTTACAAAAACAACAAAGCATAAACAAAAAGGTGATCAGCACCATTTATCAATTCATTAAAAATTTGATAATCTGAGATTCACAGCACACTAATTAAGCAACTTGTTCATATATAATGTGAAAAAGGAATTAAATTATGCCAAGAGAGATTATCCACTCCCCTTATTATACTCGGCGCTTTCACTTGGTTCGCGAAAAAAATCACCAAAAAACAGCAGCAATAAAAAATATTTTAAATCAAAAATCTCATCTGTTTATTGTGGTTTTGGGCGCAGTGATTGGTGCTATTTTATCCACATTTATTGCTTATCATTTAAATTCCAATCCGCTCAGTTATACATTAATCAGTGTGATTCCATTTGCACTCGCATATAGTTTAAGAAAAGTCTACATACACACACTGGTACATAGCCAAGAATAATCAGCGTTGCTGACTTGACTATACTTTACCCTGCAACGAATAGTCTTTAGGATGGTTCAGATATCATTCTTATTTTATAAACTCATGAATCTGACTGAATGGATTATTTCCATTATGGAACAATTGGGCTACTTCGGTATTGCTCTACTGATGTTCCTTGACAATATTTTCCCCCCTATCCCCTCTGAAGTGATTATGCCTTCCGCGGGCTATTCTGCATCCCAAGGACAACTTCTCCTTAGCGGAGTAATTATTGCAGGTTGTATTGGCTCACTGACTGCGGCTGCAATCCTGTATTGGATTGGATATAAGTTCAATCATGATAAAATTTTTCGATGGGTCGATCGCTATGGAAAATATTTATTTATCAAATCCAGTGATGTACAAAAAGCATTAACATGGTTTGAACAATATGGACATCGGATTGTATTTTTTGGACGGATGATTCCTGCTGTGCGCTCACTGATTAGTATTCCTGCGGGAATGAGCCATATGCCCTTTTGGAAATTCATGTTCTATAGTGCGCTCGGTACAATCATCTGGACGACATTCTTAGCCTGTGTCGGATTTTATTTTGGTGAAAACCAAGCATTGATGCACGATATTTTTAGCCAAGTAGGCTATGTCATTATCAGCATCGTAGCGCTCATTATTGTTTGGGTTCTATACCATCGACATAAATATAAAATAAAGTAATGGCTATATTTTTAGTTCAATTGAATGGGGGGGGGAAATTTAATTTATGAAACATTATTTGATCTACTTTGCTGCTGTTTACAGCATCGCATTACTGCTTTTAGGCATCCTGTTTAGCTTACTCAATTTAACTGGCTCAACCAGTGTCCCTACACTGATCGCAGCTGGATTTATCACAGCGGGACATTTTGTTAAACGGGAACAACGCATTCCCAGCTCTGATGAGAAAATTCAATTGGTTTGGGGCTGCACCATCGTTTCCCTGTTCATTTCCAGCATACTTGTGTTCGTATATAGCTTGGTCGATCCTACTACTGGAAATATATTAAAAACTGTTGAAAATACAGGTTTAATTCTGATCGCAATTGTCATGCTGCTCCTCATTTTAATTCATGCTGCAATCTTTTTTGTCAGTTTTGGTTGGTATGCCAAGATTTGTGCACGGAAACTAAAACTATAAATACAACAATCACAAATCTAACGCTAAAAAAAACACCTCTATCGAGGTGTTTTTCTTGATTTCAATGAATTAAGTTGCTGTGTGATACATCAGCCGCGATTGTAGCGGCGCAAGATGTGACATCACGCTGGCGTGTGGTACATCAAATAAATTTCATTTAAGTTCTCTGGAATTTCTTCTGCAATTTCGTCCATAAGCTGACCATTGCGACGGAAAGATTCCATTTGCGGATCTTCATCGTCCACACCACTAAATACCATCATTGGTAAAGTTAAATCCACCAATTGTTCTTCATGTTCAGGTGTAAACCAAGCATCTTCATTTAAGAACATGGCATCGACGAAGCCAACACTCCAATCGCCTAAACTTGACTCAACATCAGCTTCTTCAATTTCAAAAGGAAACTCAATTCCCTCTTCATTGGCTAAGTTTTGACGAATTGCTTCTAACCATGCTTTTATTTGTACAATCATTTCAGCTGGAACTTTCTTTTGATTGTTATCGAAAAGTTCATCGAGCCATTTATCAAAAGTTGGTCCAACCGCAGTTGCACATAAAAAACCATGAGTTGCCGCAAAATCTAGACCATGTTCATTTTGGTCACCATCTAGATATTCGCTCAATAAGTCTAAATCTAAAGCACTCATTTAAAATCCAAGTTCAGTAAAATAACTGTGGATAGCATAGCATTTTAGCGCGCTATGCTGAATCACAATTTAGTCTTCATCGTCATCAAAGCCGTCATCATCATCAAGATCATAATCAAAATCTTTCAGTTCACGTTCTAAACGACGTTGTGCGAGAAGGTCATCAATTAGACGACGTTTTTCTAACGACTCTTTAGCACTAATTTTGCTTGATGCCTCATCAAAACTAACATCATCATCATTGTAGCTATCATCTAATTCGAAATCTGTAGAAGACACTAAAACCACCTCATGGTGAAAAAAGTAAATGGGTCTAGGCGCTATTTATCTTTGTTAGCAAATCTTGTCAAGTTTTTTTTACTTTTTTGTTATAACAAACTCAATTTACACTTGTTTTTTGCCCCTGAAATTGTGTATTTATGGATATGTAAAATTTTAATGAGAATGCCGATAAAAAATTAAGATATTTTTGAATGCATTCCATGCAAGAGACTTGAAAAAAAAAATTCCAACCCAATATTGAAAACAATTGTTAAATCAAAATGCTATTTCCAAATAGTACTTGAACAAGCAATTCAAAACAATTTTAAGCGAATTGTGCTATCATGCACGGTTTTTCACTGCCACAGATTCAACGAAGAGTAAGCAAAGATGAGCGATATGACTTCCCCTACTTCGCAAGTAGCGGCTCTGATTAGCCGAGGCAAAGAGCAAGGTTACTTAACTTACGCTGAGGTTAACGATCATCTCCCAGACTCGATCACGGAAAGCGAACAGATTGAAGACATTATTCAAATGCTTCAAGATGTCGGCATTCCAGTGCATGAACGTGCGCCTGAATCTGATGACACCATGTTCGACGGTAACAATGCAGAAGCAACCGATGAAGTCGCTGAAGAAGAAGCGGCAGCTGTTCTTGCTTCAGTTGAAAGCGAACCTGGTCGTACCACCGATCCAGTACGTATGTACATGCGTGAAATGGGAACGGTTGAACTATTAACGCGTGAAGGCGAAATTAGCATTGCAAAACGCATTGAAGAAGGTATTCGTGACGTTCTTCATTCGATTGCGTACTGGCCAAATGCAGTTGAAGTTGTATTAAAAGAATATAGCGATGTTGCTGAAGGTGAACGTCGTCTTGCTGATATTTTATCTGGTTATTTAGACCCAGAATCTGACGAAGAAATTCCAGAAGTTTTAGAAGAAGAAGCTGAAATTGTTGAAGATGATGAAGCGACGACTAAAACCACTAAAGATGTAAAATTGGACGATGACGAAGAAGAAGAATCTGAAAGTGATGATGATTCTGAAGGTGAGTCTGGTCCAGATCCAGAAATTGCACGTGTTCGTTTCACTGAATTAGAAGATGCCTGGAAAGTAACCAAAGCTACTATTGAAAAGCATGGTCGTAACAGCAAACAAGCAGATGAAGCGCTTGAAGCTCTTGCAACTGTGTTTATGATGTTCAAATTTACACCACGTTTATTTGAAATCATTTCAGAAATGATTCGTGGCACGCATGAACAAATTCGTACAGCTGAACGTGAAGTGATGCGTTACGCAGTTCGTCGTGGTCGTATGGACCGTACTCAATTCCGTACATCGTTCCCAGGTCAAGAGTCAAATCCAGCTTGGTTAGATGAACAAATTGCTAAAGCACCTGCGGATCAAAAAGGTTATTTAGAAAAAGTACGCCCAGATGTTGTTGCATTCCAGCAAAAGATTGCCGACATCGAAAAAGAATTGGGCTTAGATGTTAAAGACATCAAAGACATTTCTAAACGTATGGCTGTTGGTGAAGCGAAAGCACGTCGCGCGAAAAAAGAAATGGTTGAAGCGAACTTACGTTTGGTTATTTCGATTGCGAAAAAGTATACCAACCGTGGTTTGCAATTCCTTGACTTGATTCAAGAAGGTAACATTGGTTTGATGAAAGCCGTAGACAAGTTTGAATACCGTCGTGGTTATAAATTCTCGACCTATGCAACTTGGTGGATTCGTCAGGCGATTACGCGTTCGATTGCCGATCAAGCACGTACTATCCGTATTCCAGTACACATGATCGAAACCATTAACAAGATCAACCGTGTATCTCGTCAACTTCTTCAAGAAATGGGCCGTGAGCCAACGCCTGAAGAATTAGGCGAACGTCTGGAAATGGACGAAGTTAAAGTACGTAAAGTGCTGAAAATTGCCAAAGAACCAATTTCGATGGAAACACCGATTGGTGATGACGAAGATTCGCATCTTGGTGACTTCATTGAAGATGGTAACATTACCTCTCCAATTGATGCCGCGACTTCTGAAGGCTTAAAAGAAGCAACACGTGAAGTGCTTGAAAACTTGACTGAACGTGAAGCGAAAGTCTTAAAAATGCGTTTTGGTATTGATATGCCAACCGACCATACTTTGGAAGAAGTGGGTAAACAATTTGATGTAACACGTGAACGTATTCGTCAGATTGAAGCCAAAGCTTTACGTAAATTACGTCACCCTTCTCGTTCTGAACACTTACGTTCATTCCTAGAAAATGACTAATTTTTGATGATATGGATGGAGACTTGAAATCTAAATATCAGTCTCCATTAAGTATCTAAGAGAAATACAACGCCTGCATTCACGCAGGCGTTTGATATAATGAGGACTGGCTCTCATGACGATGTTAGACCGTACACCATCACGTGAACTTCAAGAAGAACTATGGGTTTTCCCTATGGATTATCCAATCAAATTGATTGGTGAAGCGCACGAAGATTTACATTGTGCTGTTGTTGAAATTTTAGTAAAACACTTTCCTGATTTTGATAGTACAACCATTAAAGTACAGCCATCGCGTACAGGTAAGTATCACTCTTTAACGGCACAAATCATTTTTGTGGAACTTGAACAAGTTCATGCACTATATGCAGATTTAGCTGCCTGCACATTGATTAAAACCGCACTTTAATCAATATAAAAAACACGCCTCGAAGCGTGTTTTTTTATGTATGCAAAAAAATATTGCATCCAGACCAATAAAAACAGCAAATCATCTGGCTATCACCTCCTATCACCCCCCAATTTCATTATAATCATTTCTAATCTTTAAACTTTTATGGACGCACTTCACGTGACTGATGCTGTTCTAAAACCCAATTTAATTATCCGTCAATTTAATCAACTTACCCCTTATCTCGACCGTTTTCAGGACATGAAAAAATTAACTGAAACCCGTGATGAAAACACCCCAGATGAACTATGGATCTTGCAGCATCATGATGTTTTAACCCAAGGACAAGCTGGAAAGCCTGAACATATTCTGATGTCTAGTACCATTCCTGTGGTACAAACAGATCGTGGTGGGCAGGTCACTTGGCATGGGCCAGGTCAATTGGTTGCCTACTTCATGTTTGATTTGAATCGCTTAGGCTGGAATGTTCGCACGTTGGTTTCCTATGCTGAAAATTTAATGATCGACTTACTGAAAAAATACGATATTGAAGCCTATGCCAAGCCAGATGCACCGGGTGTCTATGTCAATGAACGTAAAATTGGCTCATTGGGTTTTAAAATTCGTAAAGGGCGTAGCTATCATGGTCTTGCACTCAATATTGATTGTGACCTGTTTGGATTTCAGACCATTAATCCATGTGGTTATGCAGGTTTAGAAATGGTTCGCGTCATGGACTTGGTTGAAAACTATCCTCATTTTAATGATTTATGTGCAGATGTGATTGAAACTTTAGAGCACAGCGGTTACTTTAATAAAGTCCAAGTCATGCAACAATAACTTTGCTTTTGCGATAAAAATAAATTAGAGTATTTACTCTAAACTAATAAAATATTTTTTAGATAAGGGATGCGCGAGTGATTTCAACCAAATCCGTAAAGCCCGCTTTACAACTAACCTATGTCAAACTCATGATGGATGTGATTGGCAGAGGGCTAGTCATGGCGAGCCAAGTCGATGAAGAAGTAAAACAGGAAGTTGCCAAATTCCCTGTTGGTTTTGTTCTATCGATGAAAGTATTTCCCAATGGCCCCGCTTTTATTGCAAAAGTCACGGAAGACCATCAATTAAAATTACTACAATCCGTAGCAACCAAGCCTGATTTAACCATTACTTTTAAACATTTAAGCCATGCTTTTTTAGTATTTTCTTTCCAAGAAAGTACAGCTCAAGCCTTTGCCCATGACCGTATGATTGCAGACGGTGATTTAGCATATGCCATTCGTCTGGTCCGTTGTTTAAATAAAATGGAATCGCTTATTTTACCTAAACTCTTAGCCGAGCTTGCCGTAAAACAATATCCAAGTGAATTAAGCTTAAAAGAAAAACTAACTGGCGCTGCAAATATTTATTTGAAAGTCGCTCAATCCTATTTTAAACGGAGTGCATAACATGGCTAAGCCTTATTACGAATTTTTCTGCCCAGTCAAAGTCATCGCAGGTCATGCCGCGTTAGAACACATTCCTTTTGAACTTGCGACCTTAGGGGCAAAACGCCCTCTGATTATTACCGACAAAGGTGTACGTAATAATCACCTACTTGCTCCGATTGAAGCTGCTTTTGAATCGACAGATGCCGTGATTGGCTATATTTTTGATGATGTGCCACCTGACTCAAGTGTAGAAACAGTGCGTAGTGCAGCAAAAGCCTATCGTGAAAATAATTGTGATGCGATTATTGCTGTTGGTGGCGGTTCAGTGATTGATACCTCTAAAGCCACCAATATTTTGGTGACTGAAGGTGGTGACGACTTACTCAAATTTTCTGGTGCACATAATCTTCCAAAAGCATTGAAACCTTTTTTTGTCATTCCAACAACATCTGGGACTGGGTCTGAAGTAACTATGGTTGCTGTGGTTTCCGATTTGGAAAAAAATGTCAAAATGGCATTTGCCTCTTATTACTTAATGCCGCACGCCGCGATTCTTGACCCGCGTATGACGCAAACTTTACCACCACACTTAACTGCTATGACTGCTATGGATGCACTAACGCATGCAGTTGAAGCCTATACGTGTATGGCAGCAAATCCAATCAGTGATGCTTATGCAACTGCTGCAATTAAGAAAGTAAGCAACAATTTATTTAAGGTACTGGACCATCCAACAGATGAGTTTGGTCGCCTTGAATTGGCGCAAGCTTCAACCATGGCGGGTATTGCTTTCTCTAATTCGATGGTTGGTTTAGTCCATTCATTAGGACATGCCTTAGGTGCTGTAGCACACCTCCCCCACGGTTTATGCATGAATTTATTCCTACCTTATGTACTTGAATACAATAAAGAAGTGAATGGTGACAAAATTGCAGACTTGTTACTTCCTTTAGCTGGTGCAGATATTTTTGCACAAACGCCTGCACATTTACGTGCCGACAAAGCCATTGCAACCATTCTCACCATGCGTGACCGTTTATATACCCTCACCAAATTACCCCGCACTTTACGTGAAACGGGTAAAGTCTCTGAAGCACAATTAGATGAAGTCGCAGAAAAGGCTTTAAATGATGGATCTATCATTTACAATCCTAAAGAAGCAACCTTAAGTGACTTAAAAGCGCTGCTAGAAAAAGCTTGGTAAATATTGAAAAATAAGTGAATATAGCGGAAAAATTAGCCTGATGTTTTTTTAAACATCAGGCTTTTCCTTTGTAAAAATCAAAGACCATTTTTTATCAAATGGCACATTTCATGCTGTAAAAAGTTTATAAAGTGATTGGCAAAAGGTATCTAATTAGAGTAGATTGGCGCACTTTTGTTTTATTCGTATAGGGGGGATCGTTCGTCTCAAACGATCCTTATAAACATGACTGATCCTTGATCAACGATTAAGAGGATAACGCCGTTGACAAATATCTCTGGGACTCCATCGGCAGCTAAACTGCAAAAAACGCTGGGACTCTGGCACATCATTATTATCGGTTTAGCTTATATACAGCCCATGACGTTATTTGACACTTTCGGTCTTGTATCGGAAGAAAGTCTTTTTCACGTACCGACATCCTATATATTTGCACTCGTTGCAATTTTATTAACATCGCTAAGTTATGGTCATATGATTCGTCGCTATCCGTCTTCGGGTTCGGCCTATACCTATGCCCAAAAATCGATTCACCCCAATGTTGGTTTTATGGTCGGTTGGTCATCTTGGTTAGATTATTTACTCTCACCAATGGTCAATATCATTCTTGCTGTGATTTATCTTGAAGCACTGTTCCCAGATGTAAACCACTGGGTATGGGTCATTATACTGACCGCATTTATGACAGGTGTAAACTTAAAAGGTGCGCGCTTCGTTGCCAACTTCAATAGTTTAATTGTAGTGATTCAACTGGTTGTAATAGCTGTCTTTACCTATTTGGTTTATAGCAAACTACAAGCAGGTTTTAATGCAGATGGCCCTATTTCTGCTGAGCAACGTTATCAGCTTTGGAGCCTTGAACCCTTTTGGAATGAGTTAACTTCAGTCGGTGCATTGGTTACTGGTGCCACCTTACTGTGTTTCTCTTTTACTGGTTTTGACTCTCTAAGTTCACTTGCCGAAGAAACCAAAGATACTGAAAAGACCTTGCCTAAAGCGATTTTCTTAACTGCTTTAATTGCAGGTGTGATTTTCATTGTCAGCACCTATTTCATGCAAATTTACTTCCCGAACGATCCAAAAACATACTTTGAAGATGTTGCCGCGACACAGCCTGATATTTTAATGCTTGTTGGTGGTTCACTATTCCAATCTTATGTGCTGGCTTTTGCAATCGTGACGGTTATGGCATCGGGGATTTCAGCACATGCTGGTGTATCACGCCTTATGTTTGCCATGGGTCGTGATGGCGTGATTAACAAGAAAATCTTTGGTCATATCAGCCCTAGAAGCCTGACCCCGTCATACAATATTTTAATTGTAGGTGTCGTTGCTTTAACAGCTGGCTTTATGAATCTGGATACTGTGATTTCCTTAATCAGTTTTGGTGCTTTAACTGCATTTACATTTGTCAATTTGTCGGTCATTTCACGTTATGCATTACGTGATGGACGTACCAAAAACACAAAAGACATTTTAAACTTTGTGGTTGTTCCATTACTTGGCTTTATGAGTGTATTTGCACTCTGGCTAGAAATTGAAGAAACCTCTTTAAAATATGGTTTATGGTGGGCAATGTTCGGTATTTTATACTTAGGTTATAAAACCAAAGGTTTTAAACAGCCTGCACCACAACATAACGAATTTGATGATTCACACTAACATACTGATTCACCTAATAAAAAAGACGCTTTATGCGTCTTTTTTATATGCTTAATGTTTTCTGTAGCCAATTATTATTCATCTTTTTGAAATTTGAGACATAAAAAAAGCTGCCCGTAAGCAGCTTTTACAACAATCTGTTTTTAAACCAAAGCTTCAAAACCTTGCTGACGCCATGCCTCATAAAGAATAATTGCAGTTGCATTGGATAAGTTCAAACTGCGCGAATTTGCTGCCATAGGCAAACAAATCCAATGTTTTTCTGGGAACATCATACGTACACTTTCAGGAAGACCCCGTGTTTCAGGTCCCATCAACAGTGCCACTGGGCGGTTTAAATTTGAAGTATGTGGCGTTTCAGAACCTTTTGTCGTTAAAGGATAAATCGCATCATTTTCGATGCCATGTTGTTTTAAATGCGCCACACATTCATCAAAGTTTTCCCATACTTTCATATGTGCCCATTCGTGATAATCCAATCCTGCACGTCTCAGCTTTTTATCATCCAGTTCAAAACCTAATGGCTTAACCAAGTGCAATTGCGCACCGGTATTGGCACATAAACGAATGATATTACCTGTATTTGCAGGAATTTCAGGCTCATATAAAACAACATGAATCACAAGGGTTCTCTACTTTTTCAATGCAACAGGGCTTAATTTAGCCCTGCCACTGTAATTGTTCACGTAAACTGACGACTTCACCAATAATGGTTAGGGTTGGCGCTTGGATTTGATATTCGGATACTTTCGATGCAATATCAGCCAAAGTTCCCACCACAACTTTTTGCTCTGGTGTCGTACCTTTAGAAATGAGTGCAACAGGCATATTCGGGCGCTGACCATGTGCAATCAATTGCGCACATATTTTTTCCAAGCCCACCAAGCCCATATACAACACTAAGGTTTGGTTTTCATAAACCAGCTCCTTCCACGGTAACTCAGGTGAACCTTCTTTTAAATGCCCTGTTAAAAACCGAACACTTTGCGCATAGTCACGGTGCGTTAAAGGAATACCTGCATAAGCCGAACAGCCCGATGCTGCGGTAATCCCCGGAACAACTTGAAAAGCCACACCCGCCGCAAACAGTTCTTGAATTTCTTCACCACCACGACCAAAAATAAATGGATCTCCGCCTTTTAGACGACAAACCCGCTTACCTTTTGCCGCATATTCCACCAATAATGCGTTGATGCCTTCTTGAGGAACGCTATGATTGGAACGTGCTTTTCCGACATAAATTTTGTCTGCATCACGACGGCATAATTCTAAAATCGCTGGAGAAACCAAACGATCATAAATAATCACATCCGCTTGCTGCATTAAACGTAAAGCTTTTAAGGTCAATAATTCAGGATCGCCCGGCCCTGCACCCACCAAATAGACTTCACCTTTCGGCGTTTTCCACTCAAGCAATGCCTGCTCAATTAATCGATTTGCTTCAGCAATATTGTCATTAAACACATGTTCTTTGAGTGGACTGGCATACAAGTCTTCCCAAAAAATACGACGTTCATCTGGATTGATAATTTTCGCTTTAACGCTAGCACGCCATTGTCCAGAAAAATCAGCCAGTTTCCCCATACCATGTGGAATTGTCGCTTCAAGCTGGGTTCGAATTTGGCGTGATAACACTGGAGATGTACCATTGGTCGCAATTGAAACCACCAAGGGTGAACGGTCAATAATTGCAGGTACCATAAAACGACAATGCGGAGGATCGTCCACACTATTGACCAATATTTTTTCAGCTTCACAGGCTTCAAAAACTTGAATATTGACCGCTTTATCATTGGTTGCTGCAATCACCAAACGATAATTGCGCAGTTGAATATCTGGGCTAAAAGGTGCTTGAACATATTGCCCTTGGCTTGATTCAACAATCTCCAGTAAATTACTTTCAATTTCAGGTGCAATCACATGAATCACTGCACCCGCTTTTGCCAAAAGGACGGCCTTACGATAGGCAATATGCCCGCCACCGACAATCAGACAAGGTTGCTGTTGCAACTTTAAAGAGATTGGAAAGATATCCACGGACTACCTCAATATTTTAGATCTGATTGTCTTAAGCAATTTTCATGCACAAAAATGTGCTATTCATCAATTTATTGACCAATCTATAGATTAATCAATAAATTCAGTACCACCCATATAAGGACGAAGTGCTGCTGGAATCTCAATCGAACCATCTTCACGTTGATAGTTTTCCATCACTGCAAGTAAGGTACGACCAACAGCCAAACCAGAACCATTCAAAGTATGGACGAATTCAGTTTTCTTTTGGTCAACACGATAACGTGCTTTCATACGACGCGCTTGGAAGTCACCCATACATGAACAGCTTGAAATCTCACGATAGGTATTTTGGCTCGGCACCCAAACTTCTAAATCATAAGTTTTAATTGCACCAAAGCCCATATCACCACCACATAAGATGATTTTACGATATGGAAGACCCAAAGCCTGCAAAATACCTTCTGCATGACCCGTCAATTCTTCCAGTGCATCCATTGACGTTTCAGGTTTAACAATCTGCACCATCTCAACTTTGTCGAATTGGTGTTGACGGATTAAACCACGGGTATCACGGCCATATGACCCTGCTTCACTACGGAAACATGGTGTATGTGCTGCATATTTTAATGGCAGTCGATCTGGATCAACAATTTCATCACGCACGAAATTGGTCACAGGCACTTCAGCCGTTGGAATGAGGTAATACTCTTTTTCACCTTGTAATTTGAATAAATCTTCTTCAAATTTAGGGAGTTGACCTGTACCACGTAAAGAATCTGCATTGACTAAATACGGTACATACGCTTCGGTATAGCCATTCTTTAAAGTATGCGTATCCAACATGAACTGAGTCAATGCACGTTGTAAACGCGCCAATGGCCCTTTTAAAACACTGAAACGTGTACCTGTGAGTTTGGTGGCAGTTTCAAACTCTAAACCGCCCATCCATTCACCCAAGTCAGTATGATCTTTAATTTCAAAATCAAACTGACGCGGTGTACCCCATTTTAGGATTTCAACATTATCGTCTTCATCTTTACCTTCAGGTACAGATTCATGCGGCATATTTGGAATGCTTAACGCTTTATTTTCAATCTCGGTTTGTAATTCAGCAAGCGCAACTTCCGCAGCTTTAATGTCATCACCAATAGCAGCCATACGCGCCATAATTTCGGATGCATCGCCACCAGATTTTTTAATTTGGCCAACTTGTTTAGCACCCGAATTACGCTCTGCCTGCAAAGCTTCAGTTTTGGATTGAAGCTCTTTACGGTGCGCTTCAAGCGAAGCCCACTCTTCTACATTCAGCTGTACACCACGTTTTGCTAAGGCTAAATTTACAGCCTCAATATTATTTCGGATTAATTTCGGGTCGATCATAGCCAATCTTTTGCAAAGAAAAAAACTGGCTATAGTGTAAGCGCTAAATGTTAAAAAAGACAGTGACCGAGCTTACAGCTGTGCCTTATTACAGCAAATTTAACTGAATTAAGCTAAATTTAAGGTGCTGGATAGTGCGGCAAACTTGGTAGATATTCAGCTTTAATCAGTTGAGTCATTGCAGCATAAGGCAAGTTCAGTTCCGTCATCCCTTCGGCATAAGAAGCCAATTCATATAGGGGATAAACAAAAACAAGACCGTTAGCCCCATAGTAAAAATTATCACTCAATTTTAACTGACTGCGTTCAATATTATGTTGATCCAGCCACATCGTATTGGCGTCATATAACGCATCTAATACTTGCTGTTCTGCGCCCTTGACCAAAATATCGGATAAGGCCAAACGCTTTTTGGTATTTAAATCAAAATTTACAAATTCTTGATGATACATCCCATGTGCTGCACCCGCCGAATAACTATAACTTTGAATGGCAAATGTCGCCTGATCATAGTATTGACTGACGAAACGCACATAGGTCGAACTTTGACTTAAGTTAGGTGCAGCCCCATCTGAGGTATTTATTTTTTGATTTGGTTCTGTAGAAAATGCAATCGGATCGGCTTTTTTGATTCGAGCGATAAAATAATCATCGATCCATTTTAGATTGGTGTTGACCGTTTGAATATCATACTGAATACATCCTTCAGCATCACAGGCTTCAGGTTTGGTCAGTTTAACGGGCACCACTTTGGCTTGAATGGCACTAATGGCATTTTCTTTATTTTGTGATTGTTGCTTTGCTGCTTCAGGTTGCACATCACTTTTGGGTTGGCATCCCGCAAGTACTCCGCCGCCAACTGCCAGCGTACAAACCAAGAACCATGGTTTTAATAATGCTTGTGTCATTCTGCAACTCTATACTTTCTTAAAATCAATCATCCCACTATACAAACTCAACCCGCCAGATAAAATTACAAAATGTAGCAATGAGCAAAATCCATTCAAAATACGGTTCAATTTCCGAGAACTGATGTTTTTACGCACACAATTAAAGCAAATTCATTTTTATCAGGATAGTGTTGCATTCAAAGTGATCAGCCTGCTTTTTCCGACCTTAAAGAGTGCCAATACATTTTTCATGAGGACAATTGCAATAAAAAACCGCCTGAAGGTGCAATACTGTTCACTTAAGCATTTTGAAATCCTCTCCTTGCGAAACAGCGTTTCTCATCCTTTTTCAAAGGAGGGAGTTTCAAGAATATAAAATTATTTTAAATTCTCGATAGTTCCCCTCTTTTTCAAAGAGGGGTTAGGGGAGATTTTTAAATGAGTAATTTTGGAATTACTCTTAAGTGAACAGCATTAACCCGCAGGTGGCTCTTTATAAGGTTGAATATTATTGATCAATAATATCGGTGCCCTTCGGTGGTGCAAAATTAAATGTTGATGCTGCAATTGAAGGATTTAATTTCACATTATTGAAACGAACATAAGTCGTTTGTCCCAAAGAGTCTTCTAGAATCATCAAACTTGGTGCTTTGTTTGCACCAAAACTGATGGTTAAACTTTGAAATGCCCCATCACGATCCTTAGGCAACAAAGTGTAATAGGTCTTGGTTTTATCCGGTTGCGTCACACGATATGACTGCATAATTTGACTGGTATTACCCGACAACAACAACGCAGGGGTATTCGCCACTTGGTCATCTAGACTTTGGCGAACCGCTTGTTGTAAATCAGGGTCATAAATCCAAACCGTTTTACCCGAAGTCACAATCGTTTGTTTTGATGGACTGGTGGTTTCCCAAAAAAACTTCCCTGGACGAGCAACCTTCATAACTCCTTTAAAGGTTTGATTCATGTGCTGACCGGTCAAGCCTTTTTTCTGTGGGGCTTTACTTCCAGACGTTGCTTTGGTGGTTTGCTCAAAATTTGCGGACAAACTATGAATGCTACCCAACTGTTTGACCAAATTTGCGGTTGCTTGTTGCTCCGATGCTGCAACAGGCGCAGCAAAAACAGTAGTACTCATTAGCGGTGCAAGCGTTGCCGCACCTAATGTCATAGCACATAGGGTTTTACGAAGCATTTTCATATCATTACCTTTTTATTTGCTGTATCGCTATTTATTCAATGTCTCATCTTAAACCAATTTTTATTTGTAATAATTGAGAAAATAAGAAGTTTTGTATTGTTATTAATATTGAATGTACAAATTTCTACATCATGATGAAGAGTCAGAACAGTTTTAACGCATTTTTCAAAATAAAAAACCCACATTTTGCTGTGGGTTTTTATGCTGACTCAGCTCAATATATTGCATTATTTCCATTGCCAACCCACCGCAGCGCCTCCTCCAAAATCACCTTCAGTATTGGTTGTTGCAGCAGCTTTATAGATAAACTTATTATTTTCCGTTATGCCACTTACACCAACAGCAAAGCCTTGTTTATTTTCCCACGTACCAGCCCCTACACTCAGCATACTATAACCCGCTTCGGTGGGTTGCGGTAAGGATGCGATTGCTAAGCTTGATGCAACAGCAGCATGGGTTTCATCTTCAAATTCACTCATATTACGATTTAAAGCATCAACACGGCTATTAATAGCTGCATTTGCTTGACGCATTTGCACCACATTTATCGCATCCGTATCTTGTGTACCGGCTGCAACATTCGTTATTTGTCTTTCCGCACCTACTGCACCCACCGAAACGGTATTATCTCGATTCGATGTAGAACCCTGACCTAAGACCACGCTATTGTTTGCTGCTGTGGTGACATTATTACCAAGCACATACGTATTATTGCCACTCACATTGTTGTTATTACCAATTGCTCCCGAGTTTCGACCTGTAATATTGTTATTTACACCCAATCCTATCGATTGCCTACCCGATACATTCGTGGCTGTTCCTATTGCAATCGCACCTCGACCCGTCGCAGTCGGTTTAGGTCCGGTATTGAATTGATTTGACTCAATTTCAACATAAGGATCATCTCCAATTAAGCTGGCTAACCACTCGCGTACCATGCCAGTATAACCATCATTTACAGCCAGTTCATAGGCGCTAAAGCCAGCTGCACCAGTATCGCCTTTTGGTCCTTTAATTCCAGAAGAGTGATGTGGCTTAGGATGATGACCATATCCATTACCATGAGATTGGTGGCTATTTCCTGCATTTGCCAAAGTACTGCTACCCATCGCCAACATGATACTTAACAACAATAATTTCGGAGTTTTAATAGTTTTTATTTGTGCAAATAAACCAAGATGATGTATTTGCTGTATTGCTATTCGTGGCAGTTGGCCTTGTTCAATTTTACAATCATCTTTTGATGCATCAACATGATGGTAAAGTAATTTATTCAAGACCTTTCTGAATATTCTTCTCATGTCTGTTAGCCTTTTTTGTAATTTTACACTTCATATTTTACATCCAATAAATGAGACTTAAGTCTCAATATGTCACAGTATTGCGACTTATTTGTAATAAAAAGCAACATAAAATATGCAAAACAAAAAGCAAATATTTGATTTTTATTATTTTAAAAATAAATCATAGCCAATGCCATATTTATCGACTGTAGCGAATTAAAACAAGAATCATGCAGACATAAAAAAACCCGCAAAAATGCGGGCTCTTTTTAAAAATTAAAACTTATACAGTTTCAACTTTTACGTAGCGACGGCCAAATTGACCCTTCACTTCGAATTTGATCACGCCATCGGCGGTAGCAAATAAAGTATGGTCACGGCCCATACCTACGTTTGCACCAGCGTGGAATTCTGTACCACGTTGACGAACGATGATGTTACCTGCAGTCACAGATTGACCACCGAACATTTTAACGCCTAACATTTTAGGGTTCGAGTCACGACCGTTACGTGTCGATCCACCAGCTTTTTTAGTAGCCATGTTTCATAATCCTCGTAATTAGCCTGAAATAGCAGTAATTTTCAACTCGGTAAACCATTGACGGTGACCTTGTTGTTTACGGTAATGTTTACGACGACGCATTTTAACAATACGGATTTTGTCGTGACGACCGTGGCTAACTACTTCAGCAGTTACTGTAGCACCAGCAACAACTGGAGCACCAATTTGAATGCTTTCGCCGTTTACAAGCATTAATACGTCATCAAACGTAATAGTTGCACCGGTTTCAGCTTTCAACAATTCTACTTTAAGGGTTTCACCCTCAACAACACGGTGCTGTTTACCACCGCTTTGGATTACTGCGTACATAATGTACTCCAAACATGCCCGTGTCGTCGTGTTGATAAAGGAATATATCAATCTTAATACGAGCGCCACTGGGGGATATCTAAGGGCAAACATATTAAGTGATAATAAATCAAACGACAAGCCATTTTAGTGTTTTTTTGCGCCCGATCGATGTTTATTTTATAAACAATCAAATCACGAAAAAGAAAGAATTACGACATCTAAAACTTAGATTTTATAAAATGAAATAGATTTTTAAAATCAATTCGCTACTATATAGAATAGACTACGAAATGCCAGCTAAGTCACACATCTGATTAGTTGTTAGAATTAGGACTAAGACAAAACCATTTGCTTAGCCATGATTTAAACATCTATATTAAGATCTTCGCTATATCACTAGATATAATTGCTACACTATATAATAAGCAATTCAATTTTATAGAGGTTTCTCTTCATATGGCCATCGACTTTAAGCAAGATATTCTCGCTCCTGTTGCTTCAGACTTTGCTGCGATGGACACATTTATTAATGAAGGGATTACGTCAAAAGTCGCCTTAGTTATGGCTGTAAGTAAGCATGTGGTTGAAGCAGGCGGTAAACGCATGCGCCCTATTATGTGTTTATTGGCAGCAAAAGCATGTGGTGCAACCGATTTAGAACGTCAACGTAAGTTAGCAGCCATTATCGAAATGCTGCACACTGCAACGCTGGTGCATGATGATGTGGTCGATGAGTCAGGCTTACGTCGTGGTCGTCCAACTGCCAATGCCACATGGAATAATCAGACCGCAGTTCTGGTCGGTGATTTCTTGATTTCCCGTGCTTTCGATTTGTTGGTCGATTTAAACGACATGACCTTATTGAAAGATTTTTCTACAGGAACCTGTGAAATTGCCGAAGGTGAAGTGCTACAACTTCAAGCGCAACACCAGCCTGAAACCACAGAACAAACTTATCTCGATATTATTCATGGTAAAACGTCACGCTTATTTGAATTGGCAACTGAAGGTGCAGCCATTTTAACCGGTACGCCGGAGTACCGTGAACCACTACGAACCTTTGCCGGTCATTTTGGTAATGCCTTCCAAATTATTGATGACATCTTAGATTACACCTCTGATGCGGAAACATTAGGTAAAAATATTGGTGATGATTTAATGGAAGGTAAACCTACTTTGCCATTAATTTCAGCATTACAGAAGACCACAGATCAAGAACATGAAATTGTGCGTTCAAGTATTGCAACGGGTGGTATCGCTCAACTCGACCGTGTCATTGAAATTGTGCAAAACTGTGGCGCACTCGATTATTGCCGCCAACGTGCCACTGAAGAAACTCAATTTGCGCTACATGCTTTAGACCGACTACCAGAGAGTGAATACCGCCAAGCGCTGGTTAACTTGACTCAACTTGCCTTAAATCGAATTCAATAATGAATTTCATGAGAATAGATTTTACATTCGCCTATGCATATAAATTTTAATGATCTATTTTTAACCATGCAGGAGCAGCTTGAGTCTCATCAAGCTGTTCTTGATGATTCGCTACTCATTGAATTGGTCAATCGTATTCGACCAATAGACTCCACAGATACAGAAGAAATCAACAGAAAATTTCAAGCTTTATTACAAGTGCTTCTGATTACACCCCACGCTGCATCCACGTTACAAACATTTATCTTAAAACTGATTAGCCAATACAAACAAACCAGTTTATATGCCGACACGGGTATTTTATCACTCGATGGATTTTGGAATCAGCTCGCACAACGTTTAGGTGCTCATTTTCTGCCGCTGATTAATGATGAAAGCCAACTGCAAGATTTAGTCCGTCGTGTCTTTTATCAACGTAGTGATAAATATTGGCTGGACATCATTTCTCATGATGATTGGCAAAAGTTATTTGCATTACTCAATCAAGGTCATGGCAATCAATCAGAAAAGCTTAAAATTAAAAGTGAGCTGATTAAAGCGATTACTGTTTTATCTTATCGGATTAGTGGCATCGGGCTTTATCCAGAGTTCATCAATGCACAACCCGACTTAACCGAATATGAATCACCTTTTCTGGTACAAAATCGAGAAATTGTAGAGTTCATTCAGCATTATAAAAAGCTACATCAAAATACAGATGCTATAGCCGTGACTGTTCCGCCCGATGCTGCACAAGCCTTGGTAATGATTGAACAATGTCGTGATGTGGTGTTAAAAATTCGCCGCGCCACCAAAAGAATTGGCGTCAGCCTTAGCTTGACCTATCTGCTTTCTTTGCTTGAGCAATGTCTAGACCGAATTGAACTGTTACTCAATTTGATTGTGGATGAAGACAAAATTCGCTATGAATCTTTAGGCTTGTTGATGGTGGATATTACCACCGCAATTTATAGTGAGCGTAGCGTTCGGTCCCTTTTGGCAACCAACAGTGAACTGATTGCCTTACAAGTCACAGAAAATGCCAGTAAAACGGGTGAACATTATGTGAGTACCGACAAGCAGGGCTTTTGGTCGATGTACAAGTCTGCTGCTGGTGCAGGGGTGATTATTGCCACCATGGCAACACTTAAAATATTGTCAGCACGTATGGTCTTGGCACCCATGATGCAGGCTTTTATTTTCAGCATGAACTACTCATTTGGTTTTATGCTGATTCACGTTTTGCATTTTACCGTTGCAACCAAGCAACCTGCGATGACAGCCGCTGCACTCGCTGCCACCGTACAGCATCGTAAAGGCTCTAAAACAGCACAGATTGCTGAACTTGCAGCACTGATTATTAATATTATCCGGACGCAATTTATTGCAATTTTAGGTAATATTTCAATTGCCATTCCAACTGCGGCAGTCATTACCCTGCTCTGGCAATATGGAATGGATGAACCGCTCTTGAATCATGCCAAAGCCACCAGAACCTTGCATTCACTCAACCCTTTTACGTCCTTGGCTATTCCACATGCGGCCATTGCTGGTGTCTGTTTGTTTTTTTCGGGGCTGATTGCAGGTTACTTTGACAACATGGCCGTGTACCGCAAAGTTGGTCCACGTTTAAAAGCCCATGCGCATCTCAAACTGATTTTGGGACAAGAACGCCTGAATAAATTTGCTGCTTATATTGAGCGCAATTTAGGTGCGTTGGCAGGGAATTTCCTATTCGGAATTATGCTCGGAAGTATGGGCACCATTGGTTTCATCTTAGGCCTTCCCCTCGATATTCGACATATTGCTTTTGCTTCTGCCAACTTTATTCAAGGCTTAATGAATATTAATGGTAGTCCTGAAATTGGCTTAATTTTTGTGTCATTTTTAGGCGTGTTATTGATTGGTCTGACGAACTTATTTGTCAGCTTTACCCTCACCATTATTGTGGCACTGCGTGCACGACGGGTTCGATTTGAACAATGGAAGCCTCTGGCTAAACTGGTACTCACTCATTTCTTAACCAGACCAAGTGACTTTTTTTGGCCACCCAAGACCCCATTAGAAGTGGATGAATCCCCTTCATCACAAAAATCCCCACCTAAGTAATTTTTTGTTTTACTTCTCATTTAAAAATGAGTAAAAAAGAAATGAGCATAATTTACACGCACTTGAAATAAAGTGTACTGATGAGTACACTTTAAGCATTAATTGGCCATGCTTCAATCGGCTAATATAACAAAGGTCAATCAAATGCCTTATTGGTTGCTTGGTGTAGGATTTTTCTTATTTTTTTTCAATGTATTAGTGCTTTTTATCCCTTCACTCAATCACTTTGATCTAGTGATTATCGAATGGATAAGCCAACATCGCACAGTACATTTAAATACGATCGCCATCACACTTTCCGCTATGGGGGGTATACCATTTGTTCTATTTTTAACCTCCTTATGGTGTTTTCACCAAGGCTGGCACAAAAAGTATACAAATGTTGTTTTTATTGGTTTAGGCCTTATAGGAAGTACTGCCACAGTTTGGCTACTCAAATATATATTTTCAAGACCGCGACCACCTGAAATCTATCATCTGGTCCAAAGCTATGGTGCTTCATTTCCCAGTGCTCATAGTGTTTATGCCGCGACGTTGGGCTGTCTTGCAATTTATTTAAGTCAAAAACATTCAAAGCATCAACTGATTTGCGTTTGTGCTGTTACATGGTTGTTGATCATGGGAATTTCAAGGGTTTACCTTGGTGTGCATTTCCCCTCTGATGTCTTAGCAGGTTGGAGCATAGGTTTTATTTGGATCACACTACTTTATCTGTTGTATGCCAAATTCAGTAGCGCGAAAACAAATTAATTTTTAGATAATAATCTAATCGAGGTGGAACAATGATGTCTGCAAAGCTATGGGCGCCCGCCCTAACCGCTTGCGCATTAGCAACAAGTATTGCACTTGTTGGTTGTAGCAAAGATCCTAAAGATGCACAGCAAGCTGCTGCTGCCCAAAAAATGCCTCCGACTGAAGTCGGTGTCATTGTTGCTCAACCACAAAGCGTAGAGCAATCGGTAGAACTCTCAGGCCGTACCACGGCATTTGAAATTTCTGAAGTCCGTCCTCAAACCAGTGGTGTGATTCTCAAACGTCTATTCACTGAAGGCAGTTATGTTCGTGAAGGTCAAGCGTTGTATGAAATTGACTCACGTACCAACCGTGCTAGCGTTGATAGTGCACGTGCTGCACTAAATCGCCAGCAAGCCAACTTAAATGCGTTACGTGTTAAAGAAGGTCGTTATCGTCAACTTGTCGGCACCAATGCCATTTCAAAACAAGACTATGATGATATGGTTGCCCAAGTTAAGTTAGCTGAAGCAGATGTAGCATCCACTCAAGCTGAACTGAAAAATGCTGAAATTAACCTCGGTTTTTCTACAGTTCGTTCACCTATTTCAGGTCAAACCAACCGTTCAACAGTAACAGTTGGTGCATTAGTCACGGCAAGCCAAGCAGATCCTTTAGTGACTGTTCAGCGCTTAGATCCGATTTATGTCGATATTAACCAATCTAGCTCTGAGCTGTTACGTTTACGTCAACAACTGAGCCAAGGTCGTTTAGACAGCAGTAACAACACCAAAGTAAAATTAAAGCTAGAAGATGGTAGCTACTACCCTGTTGAAGGTCGTCTTGCATTCTCTGATGCCAGTGTGAACCCAGATACAGGTACGATTACCATCCGTGCAGTATTCCCGAATCCAAATCATTTGTTGCTTCCGGGTATGTATGCTACGGCTCAAATTGTACAAGGTGTGATTCCAAATGCCATCTTGATTCCTCAAGCAGCCATCACCCGTACCCCGACCGGTCAAGCAATGGCCATGGTTGTGAATGCCAAAGGTGTAGTTGAGACACGCCCTGTTGAAACTGTCGGTGTACAAGGCAAAGATTGGATCGTAACGAGCGGCTTAACCGCTGGTGAGAAAGTGATTGTTGATGGTGTAGCGAAGGTCAAAGAAGGTGCAACCGTGGTTGCTAAGCCTTATCAACCTCAAGCTGCTGCCCCTCAAGGTGGTGCTGCACAACCTGCGGCAGAAGCAAATAAAGCAGACAAACCAGCACAGCCTAAAGCTGAACAAAAAGCTACTTCAAATACATAAGGGGTAGACTGAATGGCTCAATTTTTTATTCATCGCCCAATCTTTGCATGGGTGATTGCATTGGTGATTATGCTGGCGGGTATTTTAACCCTCAGCGGCATGCCAATTGCACAATATCCGACCATTGCTCCACCGGTGGTCACCATTGCTGCAACTTATCCGGGTGCATCTGCTGAAACTGTAGAAAATACAGTGACACAGATCATTGAGCAGCAAATGAACGGTCTTGATGGCTTGCGCTATATTTCTTCAAATAGTGCGGGTAACGGTCAAGCTTCTATTTCTTTGAACTTTGAACAAGGTATCGATCCAGATATTGCTCAGGTTCAAGTACAAAATAAATTACAATCCGCGACTGCACTCCTTCCTGAAGATGTGCAACGTCAGGGTGTAAAAGTAACAAAATCTGGCGCAAGCTTCTTACAAGTATTGGCATTCTATTCTCCGAATGACGCACTCACAGATGCCGACATTAAAGACTATGTGAATTCAAATATTTCTGAACCACTCAGTCGTGTCGCGGGTGTAGGTGAAATACAAGTATTTGGTGGTTCTTATGCCATGCGTATTTGGTTAGACCCTGCAAAACTGACCAGTTTCCAACTCACACCAAGTGATGTGGTTGCTGCCTTACGTGCCCAAAATGCACAAGTTGCAGTGGGTCAATTGGGCGGTGCACCCGCAGTTGCAGGTCAAGTCCTGAATGCTACGGTTAATGCACAAAGTCTTTTACAAACGGCTGAACAGTTCCAAAATATTTTCTTGAAAAGTATGGGTTCTGGTGCAAAAGTTACTTTAGGTGATGTGGCTAAAGTTGAATTAGGCTCGGACAACTATCAGTTTACCTCTAAATTCAATGGTAAGCCTGCTGGTGGTGTAGCCATTAAACTTGCAACAGGTGCCAATGCTTTAGACACAGCAGCTGCGGTTGAAGAACGTTTAGTACAATTACGTAAAAACTACCCAAGTGGCCTAAAAGATAAACTGGCGTACGATACGACTCCATTTATCAAACTTTCAATTGAAAGTGTGGTTCATACTTTAATTGAAGCGATTATTCTTGTATTCATTGTGATGTTCCTGTTCTTACAGAACTGGCGTGCAACCATTATTCCAACCATGGCTGTTCCTGTCGTGGTGTTGGGTACGTTTGCCATCATTAACATATTTGGTTTCTCTATTAATACACTGACCATGTTTGCCATGGTTCTTGCCATTGGTCTGCTGGTGGATGATGCCATTGTTGTGGTCGAAAACGTGGAACGGGTGATGGTTGAAGAACACCTCGATCCTGTTGCCGCAACTGAAAAGTCGATGAAGCAGATTTCGGGTGCCTTAATTGGTATTACTACTGTATTAACCGCAGTATTTGTACCGATGGCATTCTTTAGTGGAACAACAGGTGTTATTTACCGTCAGTTCTCTATTACTCTCGTGACCGCAATGATTATCTCATTGCTTGTAGCTTTGACCTTTACCCCTGCGCTTTGTGCAACGTTGCTGAAACAACACGATAAAGACAAAGAACAAAGTAATGGTATTTTTGCGCGCTTCTTCCGTTGGTTTAATCACCGCTTTGAACGTCTGGCTGAAGGCTACCAAAAATGGGTCGGCAAGCTCCTGATTCACAAGTTTATTGCGGGCGCAATTTACGCTGTGGTGCTTGTTGGTTTGTTGTTCCTCTTTAAAAACCTACCAAGCTCATTCTTACCTGATGAAGATCAGGGCGTCGTGATGACGCTGGTTCAGCTGCCGCCAAATGCAACCCTTGATCGTACTGAAAAAGTCATTGATCAAATGACGGGCTTCTTCTTAGAAGGTGAACAGCAAAAACCCTATGTTGAATCTTTATTTAGTGTTGCGGGCTTCTCGTTCACGGGTGTAGGTCAAAATGCGGGTCTTGCATTTATTCAGTTGAAAGACTGGAGCGAACGTACCACGCCTCAATCTCAAATTGGTGCCATTATCCAACGGGGTATGGCACTCAATGTGATTGCGAAAGATGCATCTTACATCATGCCATTGCAGCTTCCTGCAATGCCAGAATTGGGTGTTTCTGCTGGCTTTAACTTTATGCTGAAAGATTCTGCGGGTAATGGTCATGAAAAACTGGTGACTGCTCGTAACATGATCTTAGGTATGGCGGCTCAAGACAAACGTCTTGCAGGTGTCCGTCCAAACGGTCAAGAAGATACGCCACAGTATAAAATTTATGTTGATAATGAAAAAGCCAGCGCTATGGGCGTTAGTATTTCAGAAATTAACAGCACCATGAGTATTGCTTGGGGTGGTTCGTACATCAATGACTTCATCGACCGTGGTCGTGTGAAGAAAGTGTATGTACAGGCTGTTCCTGATGCACGTATGATGCCTGAAGATCTAAACAAGTGGTATGTACGTAACACTGCTGGACAAATGGTTCCCTTCTCTGCCTTTGCTACAGGTGAATGGACCTATGGTTCACCACGTCTTGAACGTTATAACGGTATTTCATCGGTTAATATTCAAGGTACACCTGCGCCGGGTGTCAGCTCGGGTGATGCAATGTTGGCAATGGAAGAAATCATGGCCAAACTTCCTTCGATGGGTATGACTGGTTTTGATTATGAATGGACAGGTTTATCTTTAGAAGAACGTGAAGCAGGTTCACAAACTGGCGGACTTTATGCGTTATCGATGTTAATCGTGTTCTTATGTCTTGCTGCTCTGTATGAAAGCTGGTCTATTCCATTCTCTGTACTGCTGGTCATTCCTTTAGGGATTGTCGGTGCGATTGGTTTAACGTTCTTAGGCATGGTTCTGCTTAAAGATCCGAACTTAACCAATAACATTTACTTCCAAGTCGCCATTATTGCCGTCATTGGTTTGGCTGCAAAAAATGCGATCTTGATTGTAGAATTTGCCAAGGAACTGCAAGAAGATAAAGGTGAGCCTTTACTTGAAGCAACTCTGCATGCAGCAAAAATGCGTTTACGTCCAATTATTATGACCACTTTAGCCTTCGGTTTTGGTGTACTTCCGCTTGCACTTTCTTCAGGTGCCGGTGCAGGTAGTCAACACTCTGTCGGTTATGGTGTACTGGGCGGCGTAATCAGTTCTACTTTATTGGGTATCTTCTTTATTCCAGTCTTCTATGTCTGGATTCGAAGTATCTTTAAATACAAACCTAAAAACCAAAATAATCAGGAGCAAGCATCGTGATGCAAAAAGTATGGTCTATTTCAGGTCGTAGCATTGCGGTATCTGCACTTGCGCTTGCTTTGACAGCCTGTCAAAGCATGCGTGGCCCAGAGCCCGTAGCTCAAGCAAATATTCCAGAACAAGGTTATTTAACCGATGTTTCTGGTCCTTCAATTGCTGAGCAAGGTTATAAAGACTTTTTTGCCGATCAACGCCTGTTACAGGTGCTTGATTTAGCATTAGCCAATAACCGTGATTTGCGTACTTCGACTTTGAATATTCAACGTGCGCAGCAACAGTACCAAATTACTGAAAACAACCAACTTCCAACCATTGGTGCAAGTGGTGGCGTACTTCGTCAAGACACTTTAAGCAGCCAAAAGCCTATCACTAGCTACAATGTCGGCTTAGGTGTGACGGCGTATGAGTTGGATTTTTGGGGTCGTGTTCGTAGCTTGAAAGACAATGCTTTAGACTCATATTTAGCAACGTCAAGTGCACGTGATGCCACTCAAATTGCGCTGATTGGTCAAGTGGCTCAAGCATGGTTGAACTACTCGTTTGCCAATGCAAATTTAAAACTTGCAGACCAAACGCTAAAAGCTCAACTTGAATCTTATAATCTCAACAAAAAACGTTTCGATGTTGGAATCGACAGTGAAGTTCCTGTTCGTCAGGCACAAATTTCTGTAGAAACTGCCCGTAATGATGTTGCAAATTATAAAACTCAAATTGCTCAAGCCAAGAACTTGTTGAACCTCCTTGTCGGTCAGCAAGTACCTGAGAACTTGTTACCGAATCAACGTGTAACACGTATTAGCAAAAGCAATGTGGTTGGCGCTGGTTTACCAAGTGACTTGTTGAATAACCGTCCGGATATCCGTGCTGCTGAATATAAACTGTCTGCCGCAGGTGCCAATATTGGCGCGGCTAAAGCACGTATGTTCCCAACCATTAGTTTGACGGGTTCTGCTGGCTATGCGTCGACTGACCTAAGTGACTTGTTCAAATCAGGTGCATTTATTTGGTCTCTGGGTCCAAGTTTAGATATTCCAATTTTTGATTGGGGTACGCGTAAAGCCAATATCAAGATTTCAGAAACAGATCAACAAATTGCGTTATCTGACTATGAAAAATCAATTCAGTCCGCTTTCCGCGAAGTGAATGATGCTTTGGCCGTGCGTCAAAACATTGGTGATCGTTTAGCTGCGCAACGCCGTTTAGTTGATGCAACCAATACCACGTATAAACTTTCAAATGCTCGCTTCCGCGCAGGTATTGATAGTTACTTAACCGTATTAGATGCACAACGTACCTCTTATGCGGCGGAACAAGGTTTATTGTTACTCGAACAAGCCAACATGAACAATCAAGTTGAAGTGTATAAAACACTCGGTGGTGGTGTTAAAGCCAATACCGGTGATGCAACTCAACAGCAGCCGTCTACGGCTGAGCGTAAAGCAACAAACAACGCTCAATAATTCTAATCCATGTTAAAAAAGCCTGCGCCATGCAGGCTTTTTTATTGCTTTTTAAAGCCTGATTTCCTATCTTGATGACAACCTATTCATTTGAATATCAAAAAATGCTTTTAAGTAATTTAGAATCCGTTCCCGGTCACACCATTAGCCGTCAAATTGATGTGGTTTATGGCAGTACTGTTCGTAGTAAACACGTTGGCCGTGATTTTCTGGCAGGACTCAAAAACATTGTCGGGGGTGAACTAACCGCCTATACCGAACTCTTAGAAGAATCACGCCAAGAAGCCATGAGCCGTATGATTGATAAAGCGCAATCCATGGGTGCCAATGCCATTGTCGGTATTCGATTCTCTACTTCAAATATTGCTCAAGGTGCATCTGAACTTTTTGTTTATGGTACGGCTGTTGTTGTTCAGCCTGTCACACCAAAACTTCCTGATCCATTTAGCGCATAGGCGATTTTATGGATGGATTAATTTTTCAAATTGTTCTTTTTCTTATTCTATTTGCAGTAGGTTGGAGTTTTGGTCGTCATATCGAACAAAAACACCTGCGTGAACTGGATGAAAAAGAAAAGCAATTTGCGCATATTCGCATTGATACCAACCGCTTTGTGGAGACATCCGCAAGAGGACAACTGGTCAGTAGTAATGTGGTCATCTCACATGATTATTTTAAATATGTGATTGCCAATATTCAGAATTTTTTCGGTGGTCGTTTAACCAGTTATGAAAGTGTGGTTGAACGTGCACGGCGTGAAGCCATGATTCGACTCAAGCAAGAAGCACATGCGATGGGTGCAAATCATATTATGGGCGTTCGTCTCAATACCACTGAACTCGGCATGCAAGGTGGCATGGTTGAAGTCTTTGCTTATGGCACGGCCATCATCAAGCATCATTAGAAAAGCAAAACAATGTCCTGATCAGCTTTGTGACAGGACATCATTTCTACTCTGCAAAATCCCTAATCTGCAAATATCGCTTGCCAGTAGTGATAGGTTTTTTCTTCGCCGTTGTCTAACTTGAACTCATAAGACAGCTTACGCGTTTCCATCAGATTAAAATCAACCGGATATTTGAATAAACCACCAGCATAAGCAAAGGTATGATATTCACCATTTTCACCACAAACATCGACTTCGGCTGGCATTAAGTCAATCAAGGTTGCGCTAATATCTTGTCCGACAAAATCTTCACCCAACTTACTGGCATCGGTCACAATAATTTTGGTTTTGATGCCTGATGCTAAGAAGTCTTGCATCACTTCATTCGAGTTTTGATTCCACAAAGGTTCAACCACTTCAATTCTCAAGGGATGCAAACGGTCTTCACGATATTTACGCACATCGCTTAAATAAATATCACCAAAAATAAAGTGCTCTACCCCCTGCGCTTTAAAGTGATTTGCGGCATCCAACATGCGTTGCTCATACACAGGTAGATTCTTAGGTAGATTCTTAGGTAGAAATACTGGATACAGTGGAATACCGATACTTTCAGCTTGCTTCAGCAACAATGAATGAGGAATGGCATGCATTGAAGACAGTTCTGTTTCTTCATTCACCGTTGTTAATAACGCAACAACATCAAATTGATTTTGCTGTAAAACTTTATACAGTGCTAAAGCTGAATCTTTACCACCACTCCAGTTAAATACAGCTTTTTTACGAGTATTCACACTTATTTCACTTTGGCTTTACGAATCATTTTATACAATAAGCGTGGAGATAAGCGAGAGACCCACACGCCCAGTTGTTCTTTTTTCCCGCCAACCACAATATATTCTTCATCTTTCAATAAAGCAGTCACCACTATTTTTGCAAAGGCTTCTGGCTCTAAACCATTTTCAATCGCTGCATCTTGATGCCCTTGGGCTTTGCCTTCACCGTTTAAGGCATTGAACGACACATTGGTTTTCACAAAACCGGGGAAAATAACAGAAACTCCAACACCGTCGTCCGCCACTTCGGCACGTAGACTATTCGCCCACATATGAATCGCGGCTTTGGCTGCTGAATAAGACGCGCGATATTGCGTTCCTAACAAACCCGCCACACTGGAAACAAATGCGATTCGACCGGATTTCTGCTTTAAAAATGTCGGTAAAACAGTTTTAGTGAGAAAAACTTGTGAAAAGTAATCCACTTCCATAATGGCACGTTCAGTTAGCATGCTGGTATCGGCAATTAAGGCACGCTGACTCAAACCTGCATTATTAATCAGCCAATCAATACGACCTTTCTTGTCAAGGACTTGCTCATAAGCATGGCGCACTTGTGCCTCATCGGTAATATCCGCACTGAGACAAATATGTCGATCTGGATAAACTAAACTTTGGCGAACACTTTCCAATTCATCTATACGACGTGCAGTCAGGATAATCTGTGCACCTTGTAAAGCACACTCTTGTGCAAGGGCTTTACCTAAACCAGAAGATGCACCTGTAATCCATACCACTTTATTGTCTAAACTGTCCTGCTTCGCCATAGTCCTGTTCCTGTTTTTACTCAATCTTACACATTTGTGCATGGGTTATTGTTTTGGTACATGACACAAAAACATGAGAAAATGATCAAAATAATGCGGTGTCGTTTCAGCATCATACTGTGTACCCAGCTTCTCTAAACGCTTATAACCCATTTGCGTGGTCAAACTAATTACCCCATTTAATGTTTTATCAACCACCAAGTTGAATTTCAACATTTTTTTAGGCTCACGTACCAAACTTGTCACGCCTTGATCCACCATTTGAGTAAAAACTTTTAACGCGGGTGAAACATACTGAATATTTCCCTGTTTCATTTGTTCAATACACTCAAAAAGTTCCACAACTAAAATGTGATCGACATGATAAGAAATATAATTTTGACCATCTTTTTCATGTGCCATATTTTCTAAATAATTCACCATCGGCGTAAGGCGTTCGTTGGCAAAGAATGAAACCGACCAAGGCATATATTTACGTACCATTTCTAAAATTTGCTGAACAACTTTTTCTGACTCATGGTCTTTAGATTGCGATAACCGTGCAACTTCACCAAAAACTTGATCGACAATTTCACAAGAAATATCTGCCAGCACTTCACCTAAAGGCTTGGCTAAACTTTCAGTTTCACCTGCATTCAATTGCTGATGAATCTGCTGAAAGCGTTGGTGGGTTTCCGGTGTTAATTTTAAAGAAATTACATAATTCATCATAATGACCTCCTTGTTAGAATTATTCTGCGACCATGTGTGCGGTTCTTATTGAATGCTTATCATAAGATACTTATTCAGTCTGTGCCAAACGCTTATTTTTTGCATTTGCTTAACATGCCTAATCTGTGTTTTTTTTTGCTACAATAAAGCCAATTTTTTATTCACTTTCGATCTGTTTTTACTATGACTAATTCTGCGCAAAATATTGCTACGACCTACGATCCAACCGAGATCGAAAAAAAATGGTACAAGACTTGGGAAGACAATGGCTACTTTAAGCCGTCTCAAAAAGGTGATTCATTCTGTATCATGATTCCGCCGCCAAACGTCACTGGTAACTTGCATATGGGTCATGGTTTTAACAATGCCATTATGGATGCCCTGACGCGTTACAACCGTATGTCGGGTAAAAATACCTTATGGCAACCGGGGACAGACCATGCGGGTATCGCAACGCAAATGGTGGTTGAACGCCAATTGGCTGCGCAAGACATTAGCCGCCATGACTTAGGTCGTGAAAAGTTCATCGACAAAATTTGGGAATGGAAAGAACAATCGGGTAATAACATTACCAACCAGATTCGTCGCTTAGGTTCATCTGTCGACTGGTCACGTGAACGCTTTACCATGGATGATGGCTTATCCAATGCAGTAAAAGAAGTGTTCGTTCGTTTGCATAAAGACGGTTTAATTTACCGTGGCAAACGCTTAGTCAACTGGGATCCAAAATTACAAACTGCCCTGTCTGACCTAGAAGTTGAATCAATAGAAGAAAAAGGTTCACTTTGGCACTTTAAATATTTCTTTGAAGATAAGTCACTTAAAACTCAAGATGGCAAAGACTATCTGGTTGTTGCAACCACACGTCCTGAAACCTTACTTGGTGACTCGGCTGTTGCGGTACATCCTGAAGATGAACGCTATGCGCATCTTGTCGGTAAAAACATTGTTCTACCTATTTCAGGTCGTTTGGTTCCTGTGGTTGCCGATGACTATGTTGAAAAAGACTTCGGTACAGGCTGTGTAAAAATTACCCCTGCACATGACTTCAATGACTATGAAGTGGGTAAACGTTGTGAATTGCCCATCATCAATATCTTCAACAAAAATGCTGAAGTGTTGGCTGAGTTTGAATTTATTGCTAAAGCGGGCGAACAAATTTCGAAAACCATTGCTGCCCCTGCGGACTATATTGGTTTAGAGCGTTTTGCGGCACGTAAAAAATTGGTTGAACAAGCTGAAGCTGAAGGTTGGCTCGATCAAATTCAACCGTATGACTTGAAAGCACCACGCGGTGACCGTTCAGGCGTGATCGTTGAACCATTATTGACCGATCAATGGTATGTAAAAATTGCACCACTTGCTGAGCCTGCGATTCAAGCCGTAAAAGATGGCGACATTAAATTTGTGCCTGAGCAATACAGCAACATGTATATGGCTTGGATGAACAACATTCAAGACTGGTGTATTTCACGTCAATTGTGGTGGGGTCACCGTATCCCTGCTTGGTACGATGTAGATGGTAACGTCTATGTCGGTCGTAATGAAGCTGAAGTGCGCCAAGAAAATGGTATTGCGGCTGATGTTCAATTGACTCAAGACGAAGATGTATTGGATACGTGGTTCTCATCGGGTTTGTGGACATTCTCAACTTTAGGTTGGACTGGCGACGCGAAAAAAGATGCGGAAAACTATTTCCTTAATACTTTCCACCCAACAGATGTATTGGTGACTGGTTTTGACATCATCTTCTTCTGGGTTGCCCGCATGATCATGATGACCATGCACTTCATGAAAAATGAAGATGGCACGCCACAAGTTCCATTCAAAACTGTGTATGTACATGGTTTGGTACGTGATGGTGAAGGTCAGAAAATGTCTAAATCTAAGGGTAACGTGCTTGATCCTTTAGACCTCATTGACGGCGTAGACCTTGAAACTTTGGTACAAAAACGTACTACAGGTCTGATGAACCCGAAACAAGCTGCGAAGATTGAAAAATCAACCCGTAAAGAATTCCCAGAAGGTATTCAAGCTTACGGTACAGATGCGGTTCGTTTCACGTTCTGCGCACTTGCCAACACGGGTCGTGACATTAAATTCGACATGAAACGTGTGGAAGGCTACCGTAACTTCTGTAACAAAATTTGGAATGGCACACGTTTCGTTCTAATGAATGTTGAAGGTCAAACGGTGGGTCAAACTGCCCGCCCTGATCTATGGGAGTTGCCTGAACAATGGATCGTGAGCCGTTTACAAAAAGCGGAAGCTGCGGTTCAACAAGCCTTTGCGACTTATCGTTTAGACTTGGCTGCACAAGCGATTTATGAATTCATTTGGAATGAATACTGTGACTGGTATGTAGAGCTGACTAAGCCTGTTCTAAATGATGAAAATGTTGCTGAAGAACGTAAAGCTGAAGTTCGTCGTGTATTGCTTGCAGTAATGGAAGCATCGTTACGTCTTGCACACCCAATTATGCCGTACTTGACCGAAGAAATTTGGCAAACCCTTGCACCAATGATTGGTTTGGGTGGCGAAACCATTATGACTGCGGCTTACCCTGTTGCTGATCCAGCGAAAATCAATGATCAAGCTGAAGCAGATATGCAATGGCTACAAGGTTTGATTGGTGCGGTACGTAATATTCGTGGTGAAATGGGCTTAGGTAATGCACGTTTATTGCCTGTGTTGTTGCAAAACACAACGGAAAGCGAGAAAGCGCAGATTGCGCGTATTGAACCATTGGTTAAAGCATTGGCAAAAGTTGAAAGCATTACGTTCTTAACTGAAGCTGAGCAACCGCCATTGTCTTCATCAAGCGTTGTGGGTCACGTGTCTGTATTCGTTCCAATGAAGGGTTTAATTGACCCTAAAGCGGAATTGGGTCGTTTGCAAAAAGACTTTGATAAAGTTCAAAAGCAGCATGATCAAATTGCAGGCAAACTTTCGAATGAAGGTTTTGTCGCGAAAGCACCTGCTGCTGTGGTTGAAGGTGAGAAAGTGAAATTGGCTGAGTTTGCAGATCAGTTAGTGAAAATTAAAGCGAATATGGATCAGATTGCAGCGCTGTAAAGTGTTGTTAATCCAACCAAATATATAGTATAAAGGGCTGATTATTCAGCCCTTTATTATTAGCTTAGAAATAGTCTCTCATAATATATAACAGCATCAATATAAAAGTTCGCGTTATGTTTTTGGGATAATTCTCCCCCAAATTGCTTTTGTAATTTCTTAGCAACTATTTTTATTGATCCAGTTTCATTTAAATTGACTGAAATATTGTCTATCTTTTTCAAATCATGATACTTGATTAACACATGATAATTACCAATATGATTTTGTAATAGATACTGATCTATTTCTTTACATAAACCAAATATAACATACTCAAAATCTTTCAATTTTTTTGCAGATATTTTTTCTAAAATTGCTAGATTCAGATCATCATATTCATGAATTTTAGATAATTTTCTGCCTTGCGTATGAGCAACATCATTCCTAAGCCCTCTAATTTTTTCTAAAATACCAATTTTTGTTTCATCTAACAGAGTACTAGGCATCCAATTAAAATATTGCTGAAATGCACTTTTTCTCTGAAACCATGTGCCTTTTGTAAACTCCGAAATAACTTTTTCATAATCATATTTATAATCTTTATCATATTTTTTTAATGCAACTCCATCTATAGTTTTAGTACATCCTACAGCTATGCCTATGTCTGAATCCAAAGCTAATTTAATAACTTTTGCAAAATAAGATTCTGCGACAGCAGCCAAAGAAAGAACATGCATATAATTCGCCCATTTAAAAAATAGTTCGTAATGCACACTCCAATCTTTTAGATCATTAAAAATCTCAAATTGATGCTTTTGATGAATAGCATCTTCCAAATGCAATGATGCTTTATCCTCCCAAGATGCTTTAGATTCGCCCATTTTTTTGTAAACAAACTTCTTTGTTGAATAAAAAGCGCCATAAATTTTTTTTACTTCCTTAAACTCTTTTTAAATAAAATATATGGATAAGAATTTGGAGTTTTAGATTTCCATCTTTTAAAATGAGCTAGTTCCATTGGAAAAATTATATAATTAAAATCTCAATATAATGTTTTCACTATTTTTTTTAAATATAAATAATTAACTTACTTTTAAAAATTTATATTTAATAGCACTATCTAGTCCAAGCAATTAACCAATTTCATGACAGTAAAAATCCACGATATAAGGCTGAATTACATGCTGGCGACGAAATTTTAGGTTCATAAATCGCTTATTACGTAAAAGTTGCCACATTAAAATTTCTGCATCAGTGGCGTTGGTACGCATGGTTTTAGCGAATTCTAATAATTGTGGGTCTAATTTCATTTTTTCTCCTCTTTTTATTATTCGAACACCCTCACCCCAACCCTCTCCCTGAGGGAGAGGGAGAATCCTTTGTGAGTTTTAATAATTACTTGATACGCAATGAAGTTCCCTCTCCTTTTAGGAGAGGGCTAGGGAGAGGTAATTTTAAAAATCACAAAACCCCATGCTCCAACAACATCTCCAACCCTTTCACTCGACTCATATGTTTGAGTCGTTCCTTTTCCCACTTCACTTGCTGTTTTAATTCAGCACAATCCGCTTCTAACTTTTTATACATATCCGAAATTTGCATTGTGTTTGAGGACTTTTGAACTTTCGATTTTGTTTTTTTCGTCCAATTTAACGATTCAATAATGTCATCAATCTGACCATCTAACTGCTGTTTTTGTGCCTCTAAAGCCAGTTTATAAAACTTCACTTGCTCATTACTCAAACCTTTTTGAGCCATGCCCCTATTCTGCTCGACCTGTATTTGCAGTTTCAGTAAATAAAATAAATTCTGCTGTTCATAAGCTGCGTTGGCGTGTTGCAGCATCTCCGTTTTTTCAACTTTGAGCTGTTCATCTTGCTCACGGTCAGGGTGAATAATTGAGGCAATTTTTAAATACACGGTTTTGAGTGATTGCTCCGTCATTTTTTGCGCTTGCTCACGTTTTTGTTTTTGTCTATTTAACCTATGTTGTTCACGTTCTACTTCGTGTTGCTGCGTATCATATTCATAGCCATCTAAATCAACTTCCGCTTGTTCATACTCTAAGTGCTGATCATAGGTTTCCGTCGGATCATGACTTTCAATCGTTGCCTTTTTCTTGTTCTTTTTAGCTTGATTATGTTCTGCATGTTGTTGGTAAAAGTGATCAATTTGAACAACTTTCAGTTTTTGCTGTTCTGAAAGCACTTGGGAACTTTTTAAGATTGCAGCGAGATTTTGGATTTTATCATCCAGCTGTGCAATATCTGCTTTCGAAAACTCATAACGCTGTAAGCTATTCCATAACTGTTCAAGCTGCTGAAACAGTATGTCATGCAGTTCAGTATAGATGGGAACAAGGGTTTTATGTGCCTGTTGCTGAATTTCGGCTTGGGCTTTTTGCCACGCTGCCAGTTGTATTTTTTGCTGTTCAATTTGTTCAATGAGGCGATTTAGCTTTTTTTGTTGTGGTGATAAATTTTGCGAATCTTGCTGCACACTGAGTTTTAAATCGAACGACATAGAAAAATAAGCAAAAGAAAAACGATATCAATAATAGCATTCCATCAGCGCAAAGCTAATGATGCTTTTATAAATTAACAGCAAGGCTTTGTTAGTAATAAGAAAATTATCCTTCATTAAACTACCAATCCAACATAGACTAGGCTTTGTACAACAAAAACAACCATGAGGAAAATATGGCACTCACACAAGCCAATCTTATTTTTAATCAGGAACTTGCTGCATGGGTGCAGGCCCTTGGCTCAGTTATTGCAATCTTTGTCGCCGTTGCGATTCCCCTGCATTTTGACCGGAAACAACGCTTATATGAACAGCAAACTCTGGAAAACCAAAAACAAAAGTTTTTTATTACCCTATTGCCTACACTTTACCAACTTCGTAATAGCACGTTTGCCTTTCTTCAACAGTTTCAGCACCAACAAAAGAGTGAAATAGATGCGATTAAAACTTTAGAATCTGAATATTTAAATCTGATTCCTGTCTTTGCCAAAGAACTGCACATTTTTGTGCATAGTAATATTTACGATGAACAATTAAACCAACTGGCTTTTGAACTTTTTCATTCTGAAGAAATTTTATCACAACACTTAAGACTACCTTCTGAACAAAAATGGATCGAGCATCAACAAAATTTAATTCAACATGCACAGAAAATTGACCAGTTCACCTCACAAATCATTGAAAAAATAGAAACCAACTATTCCTAAACCACAACCGAATAAGAGTACTAGCAGCTAAAAATCATTTTTATTTACAACCAAGTATGATGTCTTTTTAAATAGACCATCTGCTATATGCTGCTGACCACTATCCAGCTTAATCATCGACCACCCTTATGAGAATTTTTACATCCTTGATCAATTTTTGTTAACATTCACAGCATAGACAATAATAAATTTTGATATCCCCTCATGACTGATCAACTCAGAGCCAAATTCGAAAACCTAGAACTGAATGCCGGACTCGGTAAAATCAGCGCCTTTATTTCTGTATCCACAGCTTTTCTCTGCTTATTTGGCGCATTGTGTTTTTTATTTCCCAGCGTGCTGACCACACCAGAGCTTCGACCACTGTATACACAGCATTATGATGCGTTTTATTTTAGCCTGATGGCTGGGATTGTAATCAGTACAGGCTTTGGCGCATTCAGTGCAATTGCCCGTCAAAACCGTTATGGTTTTTATGGTCTATGCCTTGCATTAATTGCTGCTGTTCTGGGCTGTGGTGTGATTAAAGCGCCCGTGCTGCCCAGTCTGCCTTTCTATGCAGGCTTCGATTATTTTGTGCTGACACTCGTTATTCTGGCTTTAGTCTTTATTCCGCTAGAAGGCTTTTTTGCCAAAAATCCCGAACAGAAAATTCTACGCGTCGGTTGGGTGACGGATATGAAATACTTCATGTTTAGTCATGTCGGTATTCAGCTGTTCAGTTTTTTAACCGTCATGCCCATTCAATATTGGATTACCCATATTCCAAATAATCCAATTGTCCCACTGGTACAAGCGCAGCCCATTTGGCTACAGTTTATTGAGTTGCTAATAGTGGTGGATTTCACCACCTATTGGCTACACTGCGCCATGCATGAGGTCAATTTCCTGTGGCGTTTTCATGCCATTCATCATTCAACTGAACATATGGATTGGCTGGCATCTTCACGCCTGCATATTGTAGAAGTTCTGATGACGCGCTTTATTGCGACTTTGCCGATTTTTCTTTTAGGTTTTCATACCTCAGTGGTATTTGCTTATTTAATCTTTATTTCTTTTCACGCCATTTTTATCCATTCTAATGTACGTTTTCGTTTTCCTTATCTGCGCTGGATCATTGCTACACCTGAATTTCACCATTGGCATCATTCTTCAGAAAAACCAGCGATTGATAAAAATTATGCTGCATTCATTCCTTTATATGATGTTATTTTTAAAAGCGTGTATATGCCCAATCATCTTGCCAGTGTGTATGGCACCGTCGGTTATAAAATTCCAAACAGCTTTGTGAAGCAATTTACTTGGCCATTTAAAAGATATGTAAACCGCATCAAAAAACGTTTTAGCAATTCATCTGACATTAAAAAAGATTAATTCACCAGCCCTGCTGACTCTAGGGCTTTTTTATTTTATATACGCTGTATCAACATTTGTTGTTTCAAGAAGGTAAAAACATTTCTCGCTGCATCTTTAATTTTTCGCTCTTTAAACATGTCCAGTACAGTCTAAAAAATTATCCTAAATTGATTCAAGCTTGCAGTTTTTTGTGCAAATCATCATGAATATTCAGATGCCGTTTAATCTGACAAAAATGGCATTCTCCAAACCATCCTCAATATTGAATAAAAAATATATTTCAGCGATTTATCCATTCATCCTACCACTCTATTTTTTTTAGCAAATTAGCCCTGTTAGGCAAACAGCCTTTATCTTTTGTCTAAGCTGAACTTAAAAACCGACATAGCTGGCATGTATTGTGCTGTACTTTTATCGTAATTTACTGTTCATAAAAACTGTTTAAATCCTAAAGAGTTACCGTTAACAAATCCGTAAAAAAATTTACTTGAGCAATCCCTCAAATCTCGCTTAAGATGAAATTCGATGTGTTTTTTGACACAGACAAAAAAGCTTGATGGATTCAGGCGCTGATTGACGGTTCATCAGTAATAATGACAGCAAATGATAATGAAAAACACAAAATGGAGTTTTATACATGACACAGAAACGCACCATGACCTCTCTACTTTGTGCAAGCGCGCTCATGCTTGGACTCAGTGCTTGTAGCGATAATAAAGCACCAACATCGGGCGAAAAACCTGCTGGAGATGCCAGTACTTCTGGCACACTCGATAAAATTAAAAAATCGGGCACCATTGTACTGGGTTACCGAGACTCATCTATTCCGTTCTCTTATATTGCCGACAACCCAACCCAACCTGTTGGCTATGCACATGACTTACAAATGAAAGTGGTTGAAGCACTGAAAAAAGATCTGAATATGCCAGATTTAAAAGTGCGCTATAACCTCGTCACCAGTCAAAATCGAATTCCATTGGTTTCAAACGGAACGGTTGACCTTGAATGTGGTTCAACCACCAACAACAAAGAACGCCAACAGCAAGTTGATTTTTCTGTGGGTTATTTTGAAGTCGGTTCACGTCTACTCACAGCTAAAAATTCGGGTGTAAAAGATTTTGCTGACTTAAAAGGCAAAAAACTGGTCACCACAGCAGGGACAACGTCTGAGCGTTATATCCGTCAGCATGAAAAAGAGTTAGGCATTGGTGAAATTATTTCTGCCAAAGACCATGCTGAATCTTTCTTGATGTTACAAAACGGTCGTGCTGCCGCATTTATGATGGATGATATTTTACTTGCCGGTGAAAAATCCAAAGCCGCTGAGCCAAACAAATGGGAAATTGTCGGGACTGCGCCTATCCACGAAATTTATGGCTGTATGTTACGTAAAGGTGATACTGGCTTTAAACAAGCGGTCGATAGTGCCATCAAAGCCACCTACAGCTCTGGTGAAATCAACAAAATGTATGAAAAATGGTTCCAGCAACCGATTCCACCAAAAAATATTAACCTAAACTTCCCAATGTCAGAACAATTGAAAGCACTGATCAGCACACCGCATGATCGCGATCAATAATCCTTAAGAAATAATATGTAGCATCGGGCAGAATGGATTCTTTGCCCGATACTTATCGGGAGTTGCTATGAATTATAGTTGGAATTGGGGCGTTTTATGGCAATCCACAGGTGTCGGCGATAGCACCTATTTAAGCTGGATTTTAATTGGTCTCGGTTGGTTATTGGTCATTGCTATTGTCGCATGGAGCATTGCGATGGTGCTCGGAAGTATTCTCGGCATTATGCGTACCTTGCCCAATAAAACTGCACGTACCATTGGCACAGCCTATGTCACCATTTTCCGTAATGTGCCCTTACTGATTCAATTATTTATCTGGTTTTATGTGGTTCCCAACTTTTTACCCAGCGGTATTCATGATTGGTGGATTAATGACTTAAGTGCCAACACCACAGCACTGATTTCTGCCAGTGTCGGTCTTGGACTCTTTACCGCCGCACGGGTTTGTGAACAGGTACGTACAGGGATTGAAGCCTTACCACAAGGACAGATCAATGCGGGTTATGCGATGGGATTCAATACAACGCAGCTTTATCGTTATGTTGTTTTACCACAGTCTTTTCGCACCATTTTGCCACCCCTAAGTTCAGAATTAACCAACTGTGTCAAAAATACCTCGGTTGCATCACTGGTCGGTGTGGCTGAAATTATTTCACAGATGAAAACCATCAGTGAATACACCCAAAATACCATCGAGATTTACACCTACGTCACGCTCATTTTCATTGTGATTAATGTCTGTTTAATCACCTTAATGACTTTGCTAGAAAAACGTTTGCATGTCCCTGGTTTAATTGCAGGAGCTAAATAATGGAATGGCTAACTGCATTTTTTAATGATTTTCAAAGTTCTGCACCTGCGCTCTGGCATGGTTTTAGTATTACCTTAAAAGTTGTGGTCATTGCGACCATTGGTGGTATTTTTATTGGTACGCTACTGGCTTTAATGCGTTTATCTTCCAGTAAAGTGCTGAACTTTATCGCGCAAGGTTATGTGAACCTATTTCGTTCCATTCCTTTGCTCTTGGTCTTGATGTGGTTCTATTTTGCAGTCCCCTTTTTGTATACTGCAATCACAGGGAATTACCTCACCATAGATACGGCATTGGTCTCGAGTACTGTGGCATTTATGCTGTTTGAAGCGGCTTACTTTTCTGAAATTGTCCGTGCCGGTATTCAGTCTATTCCACGTGGGCAATCTGCTGCGGCTTCAGCTTTAGGCATGAGTTATGGGCAATCAATGCGCTTAATCATCTTGCCTCAAGCCTTTCGTAAAATGACGCCCTTGCTACTACAACAAACCATTATTTTATTCCAAGATTCAACCATGGTGTATGCCATCGGTTTATTAGACTTTTTCAGAACCAACTATGTCCGTGGTGATCTGATGTCACTACTGACGCAATACATTATATTTGCAGGATTGGTGTATTTCACCATTAGTGTTTTGGCAACCTATGCCGTTAAAAAACTACAAAGAAGGTTACGCGTATGAATGATAACAAAGTGATGATCGACATTCAGAACGTGAGTAAATGGTACGACAAATTTCAGGTACTCACAGAGTGCAATACGCAAATTCACCAAGGTGAAGTTGTGGTGGTCTGTGGGCCTTCTGGTTCAGGAAAATCGACCCTGATTAAAACAGTGAATGGCCTAGAAGCCTTTCAGCAAGGCAATATTGTGGTGGATGGTATTTCCATCAAAGACCCAAAAACCAATTTAAACCAATTACGCAGCCGTGTGGGTATGGTGTTTCAACATTTTGAACTGTTTCCACATTTAACCATTACTGAAAATTTAACCATTGCCCAAATTAAAGTCTTGGGACGTTCTGAAGCAGAAGCCAAGAAAAAAGGTTTAGCCTATTTAGACCGTGTTGGGCTTAGTGCTCAAGCCGATAAATTCCCTGCCCAACTTTCAGGCGGACAACAGCAGCGTGTTGCCATTGCCCGTGCTTTAAGTATGGACCCGATTGCCATGCTGTTTGATGAACCGACTTCTGCACTTGATCCTGAAATGATTAATGAAGTACTTGATGTGATGGTAGGCCTGGCCAAAGAAGGTATGACCATGATGTGTGTAACACATGAAATGGGCTTTGCCCGTCAGGTTGCCAACCGAGTGATCTTCATGGACCAAGGGAAAATTGTCGAAGATTGTACCAAAAATGAGTTTTTTAACAGCCAACGTGGCGAACGTGCTCAGCAATTCCTAAATAAAATTTTGCATTAAAGTGCAAGGTATTCAAAAAAGCAGATCAAAGGGTCTGCTTTTTTATTGTGATTTCATTGTTCGAAAGCAAACAGTGCATTACTGGATTTTACAGAATGGATCATTGAGCTGTTCCATTCAACTTAAAAGAAACGTCGTTGTTATTTCGATATCCTGTTTTTTTACTCATTCATTACAGCATGCTTTTATAAAATCCATCCTTTCACAACTGGATTTTTACCGCTTCCCTCTTTTTAGTGAAATTGAAAAAGAAAAATAATTTTCAAAATGCACCATAATGGATGATAAAAACCGCTAAAACAGCCTCATCAAAATGCATTTTTAGATCTTATCTTTTAATTATTTTTATTTTTTAAATAATTTTTTTCAACCGACAGCATTCACATTTTAAAAAATATTAGATTCAGCCAAACCAAGTTTTTATATTTTATCATTAATATTCAATATGTTATAAAAACACCCTTCTATTAAAAATGCTCCAAAAAAATGCATGAATACCAATATGGTGCATAACTTTGCTTTATATCGAGTCTTGTTATTTTTTAGCACAGCTTAATCAAAATTTCCCTTTCTCGAACATCTTCACGAAAACCATCACATCGTTATACTAAACTTCTTTTTGTGAATTAACGCACTAGAATGGGGCTATAAAATGCAAAATACAGATTTACTCTTTCTCCTTCTTGGTGCAGTTTTAGTTTTAGCCATGCATGCAGGTTTTGCATTCTTGGAACTCGGCACTGTGCGCCATAAAAACCAAGTCAATGCGCTAAGTAAAATTCTAACGGACTTCGCCCTTTCTGCCATCGCTTACTTTTTTGTGGGTTATTATATTGCGTATGGACAACATTTTTTCCATATGGGGGCAACCTTAGCCGCAGATCATGGCTATAACCTCATGCGCTGTTTCTTTCTGCTGACTTTTGCCGCGGCTATTCCGGCCATTATTTCAGGTGGTATTGCTGAGCGTGCCAAAATGCGCTCGCAAGCGATTGCAACTTTATTGTTAGTGGCATTAATTTACCCTTTCTTTGAAGGGATTGTATGGAATGGCAACTTTGGGCTACAAAAATGGTTAGAAACGACTTTTGGTGCCAGTTTCCATGATTTTGCGGGTTCCATCGTGGTTCATGCAATGGGAGGATGGATTGCCTTAGTCGCTGTGCTTTTACTCGGCGCCCGTCATGGTCGCTATAAAAAAGATGGTCGTGTGAGTGCGCACCCACCTTCTTCCATTCCTTTTTTAGCACTGGGTTCATGGATTTTAATCGTCGGTTGGTTCGGTTTTAACGTGATGAGCGCACAGCGTCTTGATGCAATTTCAGGTTTAGTAGCTATCAATTCATTGATGGCGATGGTCGGTGGCACCATTGCAGCAAACTTCATGGGTAAAAATGACCCAGGCTTTTTACATAATGGTCCATTGGCAGGTTTAGTGGCGATTTGTGCCGGTTCTGATGTGGTGCATCCTGTTGGAGCGCTTATAATTGGAGCAGTTGCAGGCATGATCTTTGTGAAACTCTTTACCTACACCCAAAATAAACTTAAAGTTGACGATGTACTGGGTGTTTGGCCACTACATGGTATATGTGGTACATTGGGTGGCTTAGCTGTTGGACTTTTTGGTCAAAAATGGCTCGGTGGACTTGGTGGTGTTTCCATGATTTCTCAAATGATTGGTACTCTACTTGCAATCGGTATTGCACTTGCTGGCGGCTTTTTAGTTTATGGTACACTTAAAGTCACCATGGGTATTCGTTTATCCCAAGAAGATGAATTTCGTGGTGCGGACTTATCCATCCATAAAATTTCAGCCAATTCAGAAGATACTATGTTTTAAATCCTATTTTGATTTTCAGCGCGACTCGAAAGAGTCGCTTTTTTTTGCCTATATCAATGCTCAAACTATTGCCACAACCATCAAAATAAGTGCATACAGATCAGAAAATAAAACCTATAAAAATTGCTTAATCTCAGCTAAATTTTGAATCCTGTTTAGCGGGCGATGTTCACCAGCATCATGAAAACCTTCCAACCAAATCGCCGTCATTCCAGCGTCGGTTGCACCTTGTATATCATTCCTCGGATGATCACCAACATAAAGACAATGTTGTGCAGAAATACCCAATTGATGGCTGGTATGTAGAAAAATCTCAGGATTCGGTTTGCTTATCCCCAGCAATCCTGAACTGACAATTGCATCAAAATAATGACTAAAACCTAATCCTTGTAAAATGTTTAAACGCGTTGCATGCCCCCCATTCGAAATCACGGCCAATTTGTAACCACGCTGCTTTAATTCGGTTAATAGACTTTTTGCCCCCGGCATCGCCACGGCTGAAAGTCCAAATTGCTGAAACCAAAATTGCGATAATTCATCCAAATCTGGCAAGCTGTTCCAGCTTAATTCTTGCTGTAACGCATAAGCCACAGAAGCAGCAATACTCGGATGGGTTAAATATTCTTTTTTAGGATATCCACCATGATCAATACGGCGAATAATCGACTGAATTAGATTACTCTCATCATGCTGTAATTGGTATTGATAGTGATCAGCCAAATGCCGACTATAAGCGGCAATACTTTGATCGCGATGCGTTAAAGTATTATCAAGATCAAACAAAACTGCACGAATCGTCATTTTAAAATCTACGCAAATTTTATTGGCTAATGTAGCACTGAAAATATCTTTGATTATGCTGTTTCCTGCATATGCTTATGACGATTCGATACAACCTAAAGCAAATGCAGCACTACTTTGCTCAAGCTTGAGCAAAGCCATTGGCTCAACACTTAAGTCTCAATTAAGTTTTTATTGTTGTAATAACACAAATAAAATCCATTGATCTTTTCTATGTACGATAAGCAACGCTTCACTCTTTATCAAGGCTGCTTTTTGGTCATGAGCTTCTGCATACTTTGGGTGTGCTTTCCTATCGGTGGTGCACTGGATCTTGCCTTGATTGACCCGTGGGTAGATCAGTCAGGACAGTTTTTATTGCGAGATAACTGGTATTTAGCGCAGCTAAATCATCGTTATGTCAAAGATCTGTTGATTTTGGTCTATGCCAGTTTTTTGGTTGTATGGCTAGCATCTTTCAAATTTGAAAAAATAAAATCGCTACGTTGGACCTATGGCTATTTCTTTGCCATGGTCATTCTTTCGACCTCAATCATTGGGCTGTTAAAATCTCAATCTGCCCATGCCTGCCCGTGGAATACAACGATTCCTACACCGCAAGGTTTCTTCTGGGACTTTTCGACCACCAAAGGACATTGTTTCCCCGGTGGGCATGCTTCCACAGGCTTTGCACTTATGACCGGATATTTTGTCTTTCGCCAATCCAATCAAAAACGTGCTTATTTTTTTCTATTCTCGGGTTTGATTCTTGGTTTTGCCATGGGTTGGGCGCAGATGATGCGAGGTGCACATTTTTTAAGTCATAACTTATGGACAGCATGGATTATTTGGTTGGTAAATGTCATTTCTTATCTCTGGCATAATAAAAAATTTAATCTTGTCCAAGAACAACCCTAAGCATTTAGCTTGTGAAGCAATGGCCTATAGTGGCAATTGTATATTGACCTGTAAGCCACCTAAACTCGCACTCTTGCCAAAAGAGATTGTACCCCCCAATCGTTCTGTGGCTTTATCGACAATCGACAAACCCAAACCGCTACCTATTTCTAAGTGATGATGGACCCGATAAAAACGTTTCAGAATTTTCTCATGTAATTCAGGGGCAATACCCGGCCCACTATCTTCAATTTGAATCATGGCAAAACCCGCTTGTTCAAATACAGATACGTTAATCACCCCTTGATTGGGAGTGTATTTAATCGCGTTATCAATCAAATTAAAAATAATCGAATGTACGGCTGATTCTTGGCTGTGCAGCACAATATGGTCTTGGCGTTCCATACCCAAATCAATTTCTTTTTGCATCGCCAAGTGAATCAATTGCTCGACACAATTTGCCGCAACATGATCCAGTAAAAACTGCTGTTTACTCTCAAGCTCTAAAATTGAAGCATCTTGTTTTGCTAAATTGAGTAGCTGACTGACCAAATGCTGAATGCGGATTAAACCTTTACTTAAATTCTGTAAATCTGGATTATCAGGAAGTTGTTTCAGTAGAATTTGCATTTGTAAATTTAAGGCCGTGATGGGTGTACGCAGTTCATGTGCTGCATCGGCAATAAATTGGCGCTGTTCTTGTTGTGACTGTGAAATACGCTCAAACAAATAATTCATTTCAATAATGGTCGGCACAATTTCAACAGGATAATGATTGAATTGGATTGCACTTAATTCGTCTGAATCTCGATGGGCAACTTCCTCTTTAAAATCATCTAAAGGCTGTAAACTGCGACTAATAATCCAGCTTAAGCCCCAAATCACAAAAGGCATAAACAGCAAGTAAGGAATAAACATACTGCCTGCAAGTTCTAAGGCTAGATGCTGGCGTGTCGACTGTTGCTGGCTGACTTGAATCTGATAATGTTCTAAAGGTAAAACATAAGTACGCCAATTACCTTGCGCTGTGTTGTGGGTATAAAACCCTGCTTTTTGCACAGGATGTACCAATAACTTTAAGGCATGATTTTTATGGTCTTGGTTGGTATAAGACCAAACATCCACAAATAAATCTTCTTCATGATAATACTTGGCTTGATCATAGTGACTTTTAATCGGTTCAGGGTCATGTAGTGCAATGCGTTCGGCTAAATTTTGCATCTGCGCATCTAAAATTTCATTAATTTCTTCAAGCGAAATCCGATACGCAAAAAACACCAGTAAACACCCTAAGGCGATACTAAAAATAGAAATATAAATGATCAGACGTTTTTTTAATGAATACTGCAATTGCACCAGTGGCTGACCTTATAGTTGTCCAAGTCGATAGCCTAACCCACGAATGGTTCGAATAAAATCTTTACCGAGTTTGACACGTAAATGATGAACATATACCTCAATGGTATTGCTGCTAATTTCACTATCTAGGTCATATAATTTATCTTCTAAATTCGCTTTGGAAAATATCTTATTCGGATGACTGACCAAAGGAATCAGAATCGCCCATTCACGATTAGACAGATCAATATATTGCCCCTTAAATTTGGCAATATGCTGTTCAACATCCAAAACCAAATCGGCATAACGTAAAATTTGTGGGCTGTCGTGTAGCGCAGACTCTGCCCCACTACGGCGTAATAAAGCATGAATACGTGCCAATAATTCATCAAACTCATACGGTTTAATCAGATAATCATCGGCACCTTGATTCAAACCGTCGACACGGTTTTGCAATTGGTCACGGGCGGAAATAATCAGCACAGGTAAAGCAGGCCATTGTTGTCGAATTTGCTTTAACACTTGCATACCATCCATCATGGGTAAGCCAAGGTCAAGTAAAACAATATTAAACTTTTCTTGGCTTAGCCTTTTTAAACCATCAATTCCATTATTCACCCATTCCACATCATATTGCTGATATTTCAATAAAGTCATGCTTGATTCAGCAATCATAAAATCATCTTCAATCATTAATATTTTATTCATGCTTTTAAACTCACGCCTTTGTTTTCAATTGACATTGCTGCAACATATTATTTTTTTCATCAATGACTTGCGTTTTTACATCCAATAAGCTGAGCAAACTTGGAAACAAATTATCTTGGCTCAATTCTTTGCTTTTTTGTTGAGCTAAGCAAGTCATTTGCGCAGAATTTTGTTTGCTCCACTCTGCTGAAAACCACATTAACATTGGAATATGCGTCTGCTGTGTCGGTGCAATTGCATAAGGTGCGCCATGTAAATACATACCACTCTCACCCGTCGATTCACCATGATCGGATAAATACCAGAAACCCGTTTGGAACATCGTATTGGCTTTTAATTGCTGAATCAGTGAACTTAAAACATGGTCGGTATAAACAATTGAATTATCATAACTATTTAATAGTTCTGTACTGCTACAGCCTTGAATGGCATTGCTATCACAACTTGGTTTAAAGGGTTGAAAAGCGGCTGTTGAACGCTGGTAATAGGCGGGTCCATGACTGCCCATTTGGTGTAATACAATCAGGCGTGGTATCTTGTCGGTTTGAGGAATATTGCCAAGGTAAGTTTTTAAACTGTCGACCAAAATTTCATCATGACATTCACCATCTTTGCTACACCATTTGTCTTTAATCTGCTGTGGAATTTGATACTGTTCAACACGATCACAAGCCCCTTTACAGCCTGAATTATTATCAATCCAAGTGACTTTATAACCTGCACGTTGTGCAATATCGAGTAGCCCTTCACGGTGACTGGCAAGCTGTTCATCATAGTCTTTACGTGGCATGCCCGAAAACATACACGGTACTGAAACAGCTGTTGCTGTACCACATGAACTGACATTGTTGAAATTGATAATATCCAATTTAGATAATTCAGGATTGGTATTTTTGGCATAACCATTTAAAGAAAAACTTTCTGCACGAGCCGTTTCACCCACCACCAAAACCATCAATTTCGGTTTCTGCTGCACGCCAACTTGCCCAATCAAATGTGCATCTTCACCATAAGTCACTAAAGGTAAATTTTCCTTCGGGGTTTTCTTTTTATAATATGAAGCGAATGATGAAATCATATTTTGTGGTGAAATCATACTTTTTAAGTCACGATGTTCACGAAAAATTGCTGCAAAATCAACATAAAAAACAAATAACAACCCACCAATCATCACTAAAGAAAGTACCGAAGCCAGTGTTTTTGTCCAGAGTTGACGAACGATAGGTTCAGGTTTGATTTTGATCATTAAAGCCACAATTATCGGCAATACGATCATCCCGAACGTCCATAGCACTAAATGCCATGACCATGTATCACGTGCTTCCGAAGCATCCGTTTGCATCAAATTTTGAATTTGATCTGGGGTAATGAGCACGCCCAAAGACGTCACGGCATAAGAAGCAAAACCGCCAATAAACAACAGCGCAATCGTAATCGGCTTTGCTGTCCATTTCCAATTCAAGAGCTGAAAAATAAAGTTATACAGCGCTACAATAACCAGTACCGTCGCCCCTAAAAACAAATAGGCTTTCGGCCCTTGATAGGGTGTCAAACTATAGATTTTTTGAAAAAAAGCCAAATTGAGTGCCACGCCCAACCAAATCGCGAGCAATAAATTAAAATGGCTTAAAGAAATTGGCTTAATTTTATGCCGTATTTGGACAAGCGTATTGAGTATCATTTTATGGCTAATCTTTTTACTGATACTTTAATTTAAAACGCTAAACTTAAAAATGACTTAAATAAAAAAGGTGATATAAACACCACCTTTTTATTCACTTAAAATCAGTAAGATAAATTCAATACCGATTAAAACTTAAATTCTAATCCCGTACCGACCACAGGCTGCTTGGTTTCAGCATTACCCCGTTCAAGAGTTAAATAACCTGCATAACCATAAGCTTTCACTTGTTTATTAAATGCATAATCTACGCCTGCAAAAATTTGCTCGGCATCTAAATCAGCGGTCGCATTTTTGAAACTGGTGCTATTTTGACTATATTGGGCTTTTACTGTCCATGCTTTAGCTGTTGGAAGATTATATTCTGCACCCACTAACCAACCTTGAGCATCATCAATAAATTCTGTCCCCACTGCATTGCCTTCGGCTTGTTCCACTTCAGAGGTTTGATATAAGGCTTTAAGTGCTAAACCACCCTGTACATTCACTCGACCAATGGCACGAATGGTATTCGCGGCAGCAAATAATGAACCACCTGTGACTTCTGGCTCTGAAGCATTGACAAAACCACGTCCAAGGAAGTTACTTGGAATTGCTTTATCATAAGCAATACCTGCAATTACAGCAGGGCTTTCATAAGCCACCGAAGCCGACCATGCATCACCTAAACCACGACCTGCGGTTTTCACCACACCATTGTCCGACTTAATTCCACTGGCTTCCCCCGTCGCCAATAATGCATTGACTTTAATTGCACCTGTAGGCAATGCAATTGCAGGTGACTCATAAACCACAGCATTTGCGACACGGTTTTCACCGGTAAAAATACCACTTACATCTGCTTTATTTGCCACATAGTTATTGAAGGTATCGACCACGCTTGAAAATTGTTTTAATGGTGTGTCATGTGCACCAACTTTTAAAGTCCCCAATTTACTATCTTTTAAGCCGACAAAACGGTTACGTTTAGCCCAGTCTGCCCCTTCACCATCGGCATTAAACGCCCATTCAATCGCATAAACTGCATTTAAGCGTTCGGTGAGCTTTTCTTCCCCTTTAATCCCGATAAAAGAACTATTTGAACTCAGTTCCCAAACATCACTGTCGGACTTGGTCGCATTATCTTCTGGTAAGTAATCTAAACTTGCGTCGATTTCGCCATACAAAGTAGGTGCTGCAAATGTAGATCCGGCCAATAACGTTAAAGCGATTGCTGCTGCAATTTTGGTTTTCATGTATCAATACCCCTAAACTATTTTGTAACAGATGTTACTGTTTAGAAATATTTTAAAAAATGATTTAAATTTTATTAACTTATCTTATTTAATCCTTAGATTTTTAATGCATATTAATTTGAATTAAAAAACTTTTACACCATCGAGCACTTGAATGAACTACTTTCAAGCAGTTGAAAAAGTAAACATTTTCACCAGTTTTCAATCTTTCAAAAATCAGATAATCAGATAATCAGCGACATAGCATCGCTAAAATTTAAGTCCTTCACTTTCTGAAATGCTCTTTTTCCATTTAACAATAGGCCATAAACACATCAGCGCCAACAAGGTGATACCTGTTAAATAGTGAGCATAGCCCCATAGATCACCGAATATGCCACTCAGGCTATACAGTCCCCCACTGACCGTTGCCAGTAGTGCCACCTGAAAAGTAAAGTCTGTGCCTGCCAAATGCTTACGGCTATATTGCATCACTAAAGTCAGCATGATGACCAAGAGCATGGCTGAAATCATATCTTCGAAAGCATTAATTAAATAAATGATCCACGTCTCGATTTGCCGTTTTGCTTCATACTGAAAGGCTAACCATGTGTAGGCAGCCAAACTCAAAATTTTCAGTACAGAAAAACTCAATAGCGCATTTGCACGAGACATATATTTCAGGCTGATTCCTGCAATGCCTGCCCCCATTAATGCAGCCAACGCGCCAAGCATGGTCACATAAATGCCAATTTGCGCAAATGTCAGCCCCAGATCAATCATTAACGGTTTCAGTAAAGGACCAGACAAACCATCGGCGATTTTAAAGGTCATCAGTACCATCAACCATAAAAACAAATGGCGAGTTTGATGAAAATAAGACAGATAATCTTTGACTTTGCTCCAGCTAAATACGCTTTGGTCAGTTATGTGCTGAGAAGTTTTAAAGCGTGTCGGTTCTTTAAAACATAAAATGGGCAAAGTATTTAACAGCACCAGTCCTGCCAAAACTAAAAAGGTATTTTGCCAATCCAACCCATCCAGTGCCCATAAAATAGCACCACCACCGATAATGAAACCTAAGCGAGAACCCACTACTTGAAAGGTATTACCCCAATGTTGCTGTTCATTTTTAAGCAGATTCACCGCTAAGCCATCGGTGGCAATATCTTGTGTTGCCCCCACCACATTCATACTGAGCAAAGCCACAAAAAAAGCCAACAAATATTCGGGTTGATTTAAAGCCTGTATGGGTAAAAAGGATAAGCCGATGAGCACAATCACACTCAGTAACTGAGTCGGAATAATCCAGCTTCGATAATGTCCAAAGGCTGAATAGCCAAAATGGTCGACCAAGGGTGCCCAAAAAATTTTAATTGACCACGGCAACATCAATAAGCCAAAACCACCAATATGTGCCAATGACACGCCTTGCGCACGCAAAATCACAGGTAAAGCATGCGTCATAAAACCGACAGGTAAGCCTTGTGCCCAATATAAAGAGAACAACAACAAATAAATGTGACGTGTAGTTGGCATAGTCTGGCCTTATGATCAAACCGCGATTGATGATAGTTATCAAGCCAGCAGAAATATGGTTTACATTTTGACAATGAATCTTATTTTACAAAAGCTTAACATATTTAAAATGCGATACAGTTTTGTCAAGAAGAAGAAAAAGACTATGGACAAATATTTTCCAACCTTACCCGATCGGGTTCCTGCTCGCGGTAACTGCTTAAGCCGAAATATTTTTAAAAACCTATTTCTTGCCCAAGGCTGGCATTTTAAAGGTGAATTTCCAAACTTGCCTAAAGCAGTGGCGATTATTTCTCCGCATACCTCAAATATTGATGCTTGGTATGGATTTACTGCATTGCTCGGACTGGGCATTAAAATTACCATTTTTGGCAAACATACTTTATTTAAAACTCCTTTGAAGCCATTACTCAACTGGATTGGCGTCATTCCAGTACAACGCAATGCACAACAAGGATTAACCCAGCAAATTATCGACTTCATTAATACTCAAGCCCAAATTTGGGTTGGTATGGCACCTGAAGGGACACGTAAACGGGCGGAGACCATTAAAAGTGGTTTTTATCGTATTGCTGTGGGCGCGCATATTCCCATTGTGATGTTTTCTTTTGATTATGCGCACAAAACCATTCATTGCTTAGGTGTGTTTCAACCCACTGGCGATTATGAACCAGATTTAGAGCAGATCTTAAATCTGTACATTGGTAAGTTTTCTCCCAAAAACCCGAATTGGTTAGCCAGACCGTTACAAAATCGTATAAAAAAATAGCTAGTTAAAATGATCATTATCTGATCTCATACGCGCAACTTTTTGTCTATTTGATATCCAATCCCAACTATGAAATTTGTACCCTATGCTTTAATTGGTCTACTTGGACTCAGCCTAATGGGCTGTGATAAAGCTGTAAAAACCCAACCGCAAACGACCACCTTAAAAGCACGTGAACCCGTGATTGCAATTGCGCTGGGTGGCGGTGGTGCCAAAGGTTTTGCCCATATTGGGGTACTTAAGGTTTTGGAGTCACATGGTATTAAACCGAAAATTGTCACGGGCACCAGTGCGGGTAGTTTTGTCGGCAGTATCTATGCCAGCGGTAAAACCCCCTTCCAACTACAACAAATTGCCCTGAGCTTAAAAGAAGCTGACATTCGTGATTTAACCTTAAACAGTCAAGGCATTGTGCAAGGTCAAAAACTGCAAAACTATGTCAACAAGCACATTGCCAACAAACCAATTGAACAATTCCCCATTCGCTTTGCAGCGGTGGCGACCCGTTTAGACAATGGGCGTAAAGCTGAATTTATTAAAGGTAATGCAGGTCAAGCCGTTCGTGCATCATGCAGTATCCCCAATGTATTCGTCCCTGCCACAATTGCTGGAACCAAATATGTGGATGGCGGTTTAGTTAGTCCAATTCCAGTGAAAACCGCGAAAGCAATGGGCGCTGATCTTGTCATTGCCGTTGATATTTCTGCACGTCCCGTTGGCGACAAACCACTGAATATGTGGGGCTTACTGGACCAAACCATTAATATTATGGGACAACAAAGCATTAACGAAGAGCTGAGTCAGGCCAATATTGTCATTCAACCGAAAGTGGGACATTTAGGCACCTTGGATTTAAAAGCCAGCAATCAATCTATCCTTGAAGGTGAAAAAGCAGCGCAACTGAAAATTCGTGCCATTGAAAAAATGATTACCGATTTTAAAAGATCTCCAGCCGCGTTCAAACCTGCGCCAAAAGCTAAAATATAAAAAAGATCCTTTTTTAATATTCAAAGACTTATTCATCTGCTAAATTGATATAGACACTTCAGTTATCTATATCAATTTTACAATACACGAGTAGATGTATGGAATTTGCTTTCGAACCTTGGCATTGGTTTGTATTGGGTGTTGTACTGATGCTCTCTGAATTAGTACTGCCCGCTTTTGCTGCACTATGGTTTGGCATCGCAGCCATCATGGTGGGTGTTTTATTCTGGATGTTCCCGATGATGGGCTTCACCACCCAACTCGTCACTTGGATTATCTTATCCATCCTTTGCACTTTACTGTGGTTTAAATTTATTAAGCCCCTTTCAACCGATAAAACCAAAGCGGGTTTATCGCGTGAAGCGACCCTTGGTCAAGTCGGCATGGTCATTCAAATCAATATGGAACACGATTTAATTACGGTACGTTTCCCGATGCCTGTTCTAGGCTCTGACGAATGGAACTGTCGTACTTTAGCACCCGTTCAGGTGGGTGATCGTGTACGCGTGGTCGATATTCTCGGCAATGATCTCGTGGTTAAACCCCACAATTCACACAATGAAAATATATAAAGTGAGGAAATAACATGTCTGGTGGATCTATTATTGTTTTAGCCATCTTGGTTTTTGCAGGCGTCACCATTTTTAAAGGTGTGCGTATTGTTCCCCAAGGTTATAAATGGATTGTACAACGTCTAGGTAAATACCATACCACCCTGACACCGGGTCTCAATTTTGTCATTCCTTATGTGGATGAAGTGGCTTATAAAGTCACCACCAAAGATATTGTGATGGATATTCCCTCTCAAGAAGTGATTACCCGTGATAACGCCGTTTTACTGATGAATGCCATGGCATATATCAATATTACCACACCAGAAAAAGCGGTTTACGGCATTGAAAACTATACCTGGGCCATTCAAAATTTGGTACAGACTTCACTACGTTCAATTGTCGGTGAAATGGATTTAGATGATGCTTTGTCATCACGTGATCACATTAAAGCAAAATTAAAAGCAGCCATTTCTGATGATATTTCAGATTGGGGGATTACGCTCAAAACCGTTGAAATTCAAGATATTCAACCATCAAGCACCATGCAATCGGCGATGGAAGCGCAAGCTGCGGCTGAACGTCAACGTCGTGCAACCGTGACCAAAGCAGATGGTGAAAAACAAGCCGCTATTTTAGAAGCAGATGGTCGTTTAGAGGCTTCACGTCGTGATGCTGAAGCACAAGTGGTCTTGGCGGAATCATCGCAACGCGCCATTGAAATGATCACTTCTGCGGTTGGCGATAAAGAAATTCCTGTTGCCTATTTGCTTGGTGAACAGTATGTAAAAGCCATGCAAGACATGGCCAAATCCAACAATGCTAAAACGGTGGTATTACCTGCCGATATCATGAATACCATTCGTGGTGTCATGGGGCGTAATCCATAACAGCTCCCGATTTTTTTCTACTCAATAGACAGCTTTTGCTGTCTATTTTTATTTCAGTTGCGAAAAACTCTGCAATCATTATGAATTTATGCTTAAATTTCGCGTTATTTTTTGAAATTATTTGTGCTTTTTATTTAAAAGCCTGTGTTTCGATCTGCTGTCCACCGTGTAAATGGATACCGTATGAGCTCCCTCAATCCGACCTTAATTACCTTTCTTTTTTATATTGTCGCCATGATCGTGATTGGCCTCATGGCTTATCGCGCGACATCCAACTTCTCTGATTACATTTTGGGGGGTCGACGTTTAGGTAGTTTCGTCACAGCGCTCTCTGCGGGTGCTTCAGATATGAGCGGTTGGTTGCTCATGGGACTGCCGGGTGCAATTTATCTTTCAGGTTTATCTGAAATGTGGATTGCGATTGGCTTGATTATTGGTGCATGGCTGAACTGGCTATTGGTTGCTGGTCGTTTACGTGTTCATACTGAAGTGCAACACAATGCCTTAACCTTGCCAGACTATTTTTCAAACCGTTTTAACGATCAAAAGAAAATTTTACGTATTGCTTCTGCTTTCATTATTTTGATTTTCTTTGCAATTTACTGTGCTTCAGGCATGGTTGCAGGCGCACGTTTATTTGAAAGCATGTTTGATCTTTCTTACAGCACTGCGCTGTGGATTAGTGCCATTGCCACCATCAGCTATGTGTTTATTGGTGGTTTCTTAGCAGTCAGTTGGACTGATACCATTCAAGCTGGCTTAATGATTTTTGCTTTGTTGCTCACCCCTGTCGTTGTGGTCTTAAGCTTTGCCGATATCAATCAAATGACTTTGGCACTTGAAGCTGCACGTCCACAAGCCATGAATGTCATAGGTGATTTAAGCTTTGTTGCCATTATTTCATTATTGGCTTGGGGTTTGGGCTACTTTGGTCAACCGCATATTTTGGTTCGTTTTATGGCGGCTGATTCGGTCAAATCAATTCCGAATGCACGCCGTATTGGTATGACGTGGATGATCCTTTGCCTAGGCGGTGCGGTTTCTGCGGGCTTCTTTGGGATCGCTTACTTCCAACAACATCCTGAACTTGCAGGTGCAGTAACAGCAAATCCTGAAACCGTATTTATGGAACTAACCAAAATTCTGTTTAATCCATGGATTGCAGGTATTGTATTGGCTGCGATTTTAGCCGCAGTGATGAGTACCCTCAGTTGCCAACTTTTAGTTTGCTCAAGCACACTGACCGAAGACTTTTACAAATCATTTTTACGTAAAAATGCAACTCAAAAAGAACTGGTCTGGATTGGTCGTTTAATGGTGTTACTGATTGCACTATTGGCAATTTGGATGGCAGGAAACCCTGAATCTAAAGTTCTGGGCTTGGTTTCTTATGCTTGGGCTGGTTTTGGCGCTGCATTTGGCCCATTGATTATTCTTTCCTTGTTCTGGCGTCGTATGACTTTAAATGGTGCGCTGACAGGTATGTTAGTCGGTGCGGTTGTGGTCATCCTATGGAAAAACATGTTCAGTGACACAGGTCTTTATGAAATTATTCCGGGCTTTATTTGTTCGCTTATTGCCATTGTCGTAGTGAGCCTATTGGGTAAAGCACCATCTGAGGAAATCACCACGCGTTTCGACGAAGGTGATCGCTTATACAAAGATGCTCAATAGCTTGACCTCAAAATAAGCCCATAAAAAAGAGGACTTAATGTCCTCTTTTTTCACTCTTTAGTTTGCTACTTACATGCTTTTCTAGCTTTTACGTGACAATAAAAATTGTGAAATTTGATTCAGTTCTACTGCATTGTCACCAAAAATTGCCAAAGCATTCAATGCTTGATCATGCAACTCTTTCGCATAAGCCTGTGCATTGTCTAAACCCATTAAGGCAGGATAAGTCGATTTTTCAACTTGTTGATCTTTGCCTGCGGTTTTTCCAAGAACTTCTGTATCGGAAATAATATCCAAAATATCATCTTGTACTTGGAAGGCCAACCCAATCGCTTGAGCATATTCACGCAATTTCGGAATGGCTTGATCTATTCCCTCAAACACAGTGACAGCAGCCATCATCACCGCAGCAGAAATGAGTGCGCCAGTTTTATTACGATGAATATTTTCCAACGCCTGTTGATTGACATGCTGCCCTTCCGCTTGTAAATCAAGCACCTGACCACAGACCATTTTCGAACTGGCGGTTGCCAAAATTTGCATTTGTTTTAACACAATTGCAGAATCAACTGCCGGCCCTTGATCAAACAAGCGACTGCCCAATATTTCAAATGCCATCGACTGTAAAATATCACCTGCGAGTAAGGCCGTATCTTCACCAAAAGCCACATGACAGGTCGGTTGACCACGACGCAGTAAATCATTATCCATACAGGGTAAATCATCATGTGCCAGTGAATAGCAATGGATCATTTCAATGGCAACTGCCGCACGACGCACCGCAGCAAAATGAGCATTTGACTTGATAGCAGCCGTTGCATAACAAAGCGCTGGACGTATACGTTTACCACCGAGCATCACAGTATGATGCACCGCGCCTTTGAGCGGTTCGGGAATAGAAAAAGCGTCTAATGCCGTCAATAAATCTTGTTGAATACGTTGCTGTGCTTGGGTTAGTACATTTGCATGTACGTCAGTTAAAGATGACACATTCGCCTCGAATACTTTGCTTTGGTGAATAAATCTAAACCCACAGAAATACTGCTGGATCTAGCTTAATCTAATATACAGCGCTCTTGTCATCTCTAACAGAGAACTTGCGATTGATCATACACAAGAGAGCTGACTTGTGATTGTATTAAGCACCTCGTGTGGCAGCTCAATTTCACAATCACAAAGCGTCATCATACTGCTTTATCGCAAGATTCTCTATCTTGTTTACTACTTCAAACTATCTTCTGGAATACGAACCCAACCTTCCATCAACACTCGTGCACTACGGCTCATCACCGCCTTTTTCACCACCCATTGTCCATTTTCCTGCACCGCTTGTGCACCAACACGTAATGTGCCCGAAGGATGTCCAAAACGTACCGCTTCACGCGCCCCACCGCCCGCAGCCAAATTCACCAAAGTACCCGGAATGGCAGCAGCAGTTCCAATAGCAACCGCAGCGGTTCCCATCATGGCATGGTGTAGTTTACCCATCGACAATGCACGTACCAGTAAATCAACATCACCCGTTTGAATGTCTTTACCACTCGATGATGTATAAGCTTTGGGTTGAGAAACAAACGCAATTTTAGGCGTATGTTGACGTTTTTCAGCTTCGGAAATGTCTTGAATTAAGCCCATTTGTTTTGCACCATAAGCACGAATGGTTTCAAAACGTGCCAGTGCTTGCGCATCAGCATTAATGGCATCTTGTAATTCTGTGCCTGCATAGCCAATGTCTTCAGCATTCAGGAAAATGGTCGGAATACCGGCATTAATAAAAGTGGCTTGGAAAGTCCCAATATTTGGCACTTCAAATGTATCGACCACATTTCCTGTTGGGAACATGGCGCTGCCATCTTCACCATCATCCGCAGGATCTAAAAATTCAATCTGCACTTCTGCTGCGGGGAAAGTCACACCATCAAGTTCAAAATCACCGGTTTCTTGGACTTGACCATGAGTAATGGGCACATGCGCAATAATGGTTTTTGCAATATTGGCTTGCCAAATGCGAACCGTACAGATGCCATTTTCAGGAATACGCGCGGCACTGACCAAGCCATTGGAAATGGCAAATGAACCGACCGCAGCCGTTAAATTGCCACAATTGCCACTCCAGTCCACAAAAGGCTGATCAATGGCCACCTGACCAAACAAATAATCCACATCATGATCGGGCTGTGAACTTTTCGCCAAGATGACCGTTTTACTGGTACTTGAACTTGCGCCACCCATACCATCAATTTGCTTGCCATATGGATCTGGACTACCAATCACACGTAACAACAACTGATCACGAATTTGTCCAGCCTGTTGTGCAGCTTCGGGTAAGTCATCAACTTTAAAGAAAACACCTTTACTGGTACCACCACGCATATAAGTTGCTGGAATTTTTATTTGAGGTGCAAAACTCATTTTTATTGAATCCTTCATATTTATCATTGTGTTAAGTCAAACGGTCTGATTTAACTAAGGCTCATCATACCTTTTTTCTATATCTATACGTGAAATACAGGACTTAAGTCTAAAAAAACATCATTTGTGAATGTCCAGTTTTCAAATAAAGTCTGCGATTTAATAATTTAAATAAAATTAATATATTGATTCATATGTTTTTTATTTGTTATTTTTCAAACATTATTTTTCATATGAATAATAACTTTTTTTCATGAATTTTGAGCTACTATGCGATTTCTTCACGATCTATTACAATCGGAAACACTTATCCATTGTCGGGCTGAAATAATTTGAATAAAGAGTCGTCTCAACTTCAGCGTGGCTTAAAGAACCGGCATATCCAACTCATCGCCATGGGCGGAGCTATTGGTACAGGCTTATTCTTAGGTTCCGCACAGGTGATTCAATCTGCAGGTCCTTCCATCATTTTGGGTTATGCCATTGGTGGTTTGATTGCATTTTTAATCATGCGTCAACTGGGTGAAATGATCGTACATGAGCCTGTAGCAGGATCATTTAGCCATTTTGCCTTTAAATATTGGGGAAAATTCCCCGGCTTTCTAGCGGGCTGGAATTACTGGATCTTATATATTTTAGTTGCAATGACCGAACTGACTGCGGTCGCAAAATATATTAATTACTGGTGGCCTTTTATTCCTGCATGGGCTTCCGTACTGTTCTTTTTCATCGTCATTACTTTAGTCAATCTCGGCAATGTAAAATTTTATGGTGAATCAGAGTTTTGGCTGTCCATCATCAAGGTAACGGCGATCGTATCGATGATCGTTTTCGGTTTGTATTTACTCCTCACCGCTGATGCTGGTTCAACCTCTTCATTTTCTAATCTTTGGACACATGGTGGATTTTTCCCGAATGGTTTTGAAGGTTTATTCTATATGCTGGCCTTCCTCATGTTCGCCTTTGGGGGCATTGAGCTGATTGGTATGGCAGCAGCAGAAGCCAAAGACCCTGAAAAAACCATTCCAAAAGCCATTAACCAAGTGGTTTTCCGTATTCTACTGTTCTACATTGGTTCACTGACGATTCTTCTGGCATTGGTGCCATGGAATCAGCTTGACTTAGGTGGTCTGGATAAAAGTCCATTTGTAATGATTTTCAGTCAACTCGGTATTGGCTGGGCTGCGCATTTATTGAACTTTATTATTTTAACTGCTGCACTTTCTGTTTATAACAGTGGCATGTATGCCAATAGTCGTATGCTTTATGGCTTAGCACAACAAGGCAATGCACCTAAAATATTTAATCGTGTGAATAAACAAGGTGTACCTATTCCTGCTGTTTTATTCTCGGCTTTGTTAATTTTTGGCTGCGTATTGTTAAACTACTTTGTTCCAGAAGATGCCTTAAGTCACTTAATGTATGTCGTGGTGGGTGCATTAGTCCTGAACTGGGCCATGATTACCTTGACTCACTTGAAATTTAGACAAGCGATTAAACAAGCGTCGATTCAAACCAAGTTCCCTGCACTTTGGGCACCAATTAGTAATTATGTAGTGCTGATTTTTATTGCAACCGTACTTTATATTATGTGGATGCAAGGCTTTAAAGAATCCGTACTGATGATTCCGATCTGGATTGTGGTGATGTTAGGCTTATTTAAAGTAATGAAGCTGAATAAATCTTAAGCAAAAACGATAAAGATCTGTCTTTTAAAAAGTTATTGTTTCGACAATAACTTTTTTTTTATGTCTATTTGCGCTAAATTAGCTGCGAATTGTGCCCTTAGCTTAACTGGATAGAGCAGTTGCCTCCTAAGTGACCGACGCGGGTTCGACTCCCGCAGGGCGCACCATTTTATGGTTTGTTTTTGTCTTTAATTTTTCATTAAAATTTATTATTTTTATAATAATCAATATAATACACAAAATATTAATCTTTATTTGCTCTTGCTAATTTTCTTGTGGACCAATCCTTGTACAGTACAAACATTTATACACAAACTCTTGTACTGTAAAAATAGTCAAAAGCCTCAAAACTGATCCAAATAAACACAAATAAATTTCCGGTGGCTTTGGCCTTTGTTCATTCATTCACAAAAATAGCTAAATAGTTGCAAAAATTTAAATTGTAAGTCATTAAATATTATTTATTAGGTCATGCTAATTCTGTAAGAGGTCAAATTTTTAATGTTCATCGATTAAATATGTAAAAGTGGGAAAAGACAATAAACCTTATGCTAGCAAGATTATATTTACATTAAGAAATACAAACTTCATATTGAAAAAATCATCGCACTCTTAGCCCGTGCCTTTATTTAAAGACACGGGCTATAGCGATTTTGTTAAAACCTGCGCTGCGCATCCAAATGATCCAACTTACTATACTGCTGTTGCATATCATTAAATGCGTCAGAAAAACCAATTAATGAAACTTCATTTACAACAGGTTTAGTCGTATTAAAGGCATTAAACTCTGTCTTCACTTCAAAGCCACGCTTGAACTGATCTATAATTGTTTGAGCATCGCGGTATAAGCCCTCGCGCGCCTGCCAAATACTATTATTATCAACTTTAAGTAGTGTAATAGAGTTTTTTTCATGCTTTATACCAACACTTAAGCTGTAATTATCATTCATACGCATCACCGTAATATGATTTTTACGCATTGTGCAGATTTTAGTGCCTTCACTGCTTTTTACCCAGCATTGGATATTCCAGCTTGCACGCCCTAATAATTGATTTTCAGATTTTTCAACAGAGTCATTTGTACGCTGATAATCTACCCGCTGTATTAAATAACTCAACCGATCATTCTTCATATTTATAGTTGCAGCCCCCGCTACATTTGCAATCGTTAAACCTAAAATCGCCCCAAAAAAAATATAAGTATTATTTAACATTAGTTTATATAAAAAGCCAAGTTAAGCACACTATAACAAAATTTTAACTATTCAGACCTTATACAATGATTTTATTTACTAAACTAAAAATACATGATTCATGACTTTATTGGATACAAAAAACCGAGCCTCTCCAACAGTAGATTTTTTATTGTGCATTATTGAAAATATAATTAAAGATGTTTTCGCTATTAACGGGTCGCTAATATAATTCAATAGAAGTCTCGATTGACCATCATGAGCTTTCCCCAAATACAGGTCATATAATTCCAACCAAACAACCTAAAGAATTGATATTTTTAATTATTTAAAAGACCAGAATTTACAATAAAAAAATATGAAATTAAATAAATGAGAACGACATATATTTTTACTTAATATGCATCAAAATCTAACATTACCAAAAATAAGCAATAAAAAACCCCGACATCCTGTCGGGGTTTTTCATATTTGATGCTTAGGTATAACTCCTGTCGTACCTCACATTCCTTGTTCTTTCTCTTGTTATTTTTATCTGGAGCATCCTGCTCTCTATGTCCCCATGATATGAAATAAGCGTGAGGTCGTATAGCCGCAAAGAGCGGGAATTCTTGTGAGCAAAAGCGTACACAACTGCTTAAATTTCACCCCAAGGGTTATCCGCAGAAATTGCGGGGATAATTTAAGCAATCAATGAGTTGATAATGCACAACAAAGTATCATATTGATTATTTATTGGTAAAAGATATCAAATTTAGGTAAAAAAGCCGACTTGTTTCCAAGCCAGCTTTTTTCTGTTTTTGAGGTCAATCTAAATTTTTAACAAAATGAAAAACAAAGATATTTAGATCGCGTTTCGTATAAGCACCATGATGTTAAATGGGTCAAATTAATACTTAAAATAAAGGTCGATTTTTATGTAAAAACTTATAAATCAGATTTGTTTTTTCCGACCCAGTTATACATAGCAGCCCCCCAAGCCAATCCCATAATAATACTAATAAAGACCAATCCCCCTCCTGATCCAAAAGGAATAGTATCTTCTTTAATATGGACTTGCCATACATAAGAAATTAGGGCAAAACTTAGCCCAAAATAGAGTCCACCTCTAACTAGAATCCATTTAAATTTTTCATTCATTTTAGGTTTCTCAGCTTTAAAACAAGATATCTCTGCCAAAAAAGTAAAGCTCCAGCAAAAATACATATGTAGGTTTTGTTTTCAATCGATAAAGCTAGCAATGTAAAAGCCACAGCAAAGAAGAAAGAAAGGATCAAATGAGTTGTCTTACTAAATCTAGAGACTATTGCCAATTCGAATTCAAGTAACTTATCTAATATTTTCATCACAAAAAAGTATAAATAATTATTATTATCAATTATATCAGAAATTAATTTTCAAAATTATCTAAAATCAACATAATGCAGCTTATACGAAATGCTTAAACTTTCCTTTAGCATCATTACTTTAGCTGAATTCGTAACAGTAATCATTGTATTGTCATGGTTCTTCTCTGACTTTTAACGTTCCACGCCTAATATTGAAAAGCTACTTTAAAGCACTTTGTTTTAGGTCACGGCTATTGTTAAATTTTTGTTTAGCCTGTAGTAGGCAGCATTTAAATAAGTTAAATCTTATTTTGCACAAAAAATAAGGGAGCTAAAGCTCCCAATATCAATGACTCGCTAACTTAGCCTCTATCCATTGATTAATTTCCTAAGCCACTCAACCCACACGCCCTACTTATCAAATTAGCTTGTTTTAGAAAAGTGGGATCATCCTGCTTATGGCGTTCATTTATAATGTTATAAATCGTTGCACGACTTAAAAGTTATAAATTGAATAATTTCTTTTAAGTTAATAACTCAAAATCAAAAAATTTCCCCCTAAAAATCAACAACGCTTAAAAATCATAAATTGCTGTGAAATTCACACGGTTATCAATCCCTTTTTGATCTGTAAAGGTTTTACGCTCACCATACATATATTCAACACCCAAATTAATAGGTTTAACTGGGTTATAGAACAGATTAATCCAACCTTCTGTTAACTCTTTATTTTGAGTTAAATCATTACGCACTAAATCGGCAAAATGATTATCCGTATTTGCTCGCATATAACCCAAACCTAAAGTAGAACGGATTTTAGGGGTGATTTTCTGTGTTAAACCTAAAGTGACCACATCAAATTCATTGGGTTTCATCTCACCATTGACATCAAAGACATAGGCATAATTAGACCAAAGCACATTCTTGGTATCGCCTTTAATGTGATTATAATCAAATCGAAGTAGCGTATTTTCTGCCACTTGATATTTGCCACCCAATGCCGCGCCCCATGCCAAGAAATCATCATTGCCTGCATGATTTGTCGCTTTTTGCGTTAAAAACAGACGTCCTGAAAGTGCAGAACCATTTTCAAATTTATAGTTTAAACGCCCAACAGCAGATGGGAATTTTAGCTTTGCATTCGCATCGGTTGTAAAGTTTTGAGTCCCTGAAGTCGTTACGGTCTCAGCTTTAGAGTCTTCTAAGCTAAATGCCAGATTCATATTCTTATCCACAGGATAACTATATTTGACTTGTGGAACACGTGTTAAAGAACCACCGACAGAAAGTGATGCATCTACCGTTTCAGGGAAATATTCAACTGCATTAAAGTTTGACCACGTTTGGCCAACCAACCATTGGTCATAGGTTAAATATGCATGACGAATACGGAATGTGTCACGACCAGCACCACCAAAAAAGTCCATTTCAACTTTACCGCCAATACTGTGCTCACCAATTTTTGGGGTTTTAAAATTGAAGCCGAATCGTGTTGCATTCAAGGTACTTTGAAATTTATCAGAATTATTTCCTTCATTTACAGTGCCTTCTAAGGGCACAGCACTAATATAGTTATACATGGTGCTTGGCCCTTTGAATTGGTAGCTGGCATCTGCACGCACATTTCCATATAGCTCAAATTCGGCACCGCTTTTTGTCACCAGCTGCTTGAGATCAGTTTTTAAAGCTGATTTTTCTTTCAATATTGGCAGCTCAGCAGAAATTTTTTCACTGGTCTGTTTTTGCTGTTGCATTAAATTCTGCAACTCCTGAACTTGCTGCTGCAAATGTACGACTTGTTCCTCTAAAGTCATTGCCGCATAGCCTGAAGTTGCTAGCATTAAAATGGATAGACTTAGTGTAGTCTTCGCTAAAAACTTTACATTTTTTTTCATTCTAAAATTCCATTTTGAATAAAAACTTTTCAATATTCCTGTTTAAAAAGTTTTTTTAATCAGCCTCTCTATTGATAAATATCAGCAACAATATTTATCACAGAATGTTTTAATTCATTTTTGCACCTAGCGCGCTTTATACTTTTTCGCTTTGCTGCAACAAGTCACGCAGTTTAAATTTTTGAATCTTGCCTGATGGTGTTATTGGAATGTCGTCCCATACTTCTAAACGTTCTGGCAGGTATTGATTCGCCAATTGATGGGTTTTTAGAAAATCCACCACATCCTTTAAAGACAGCTGTATTGATGGTTCTTTTAGTTTGACAATGGCACAGGCTTTTTCACCCATTCGCTCATCTGGATAGGCAACTAAAGCCACCATTGCAATATTGGGGTGCTTATATAAAAGCGACTCGATCTCCGCAACTGGAATATTTTCACCGCCGCGAATAATCACATCTTTTTTACGTCCCGCAATGCGGATATAGCCCTGCTCATCCTGATAGGCAATATCTCCCGTATCAAACCAATCATCAGCATCAGTATCATTTAAATGTGGACGCTTTAAATAACCGCCAAAATTTGAACAGGTACGTATCAATAAACGCCCAGCTTCATTCACAGGTTTAACATTGCCTGCTTTATCAATAATTTTGATTTCGACACCCGGCAAAGGTATACCATCTGTATGATATGAACGCTCATCATCATCTTCAGGGCGCGTGGTGGTCACGGCTCCACACTCTGACATTCCCCATGCTGAAATCACTTTTACCCCTAAAATCTGACGCGCTTTCTGTACCAGTGGTCCCGGAATTGGCGCACCTGCACATAAGAAGGTTTTTAAGGATTTCACTTGATCATGATGTTCAGCAACCGTATTGGCTAAATCATTTAAAAAAGGGGTTGAAGCCATGGTAAAGCTGACTTGATGTTGATGAATCAATGCCACCGCCTGAGATACTTCCCATACATCTTGCAACACCACTTTGGCCTGCAAAATCACGGGCATGATCAGCCCATACATAAATCCAGTCTGATGTGCCATGGGTGATGCCATAAGAATCACATCATTTTCATTCAAATGTAGGCGTTCTGCATAAGGCACAATGTTGGCATACAGTGTATTAGAAGTATGCATGACACCTTTAGGCTCACCAGTTGTTCCTGAAGTAAAAATAAGCTGCGTCACATCATCTGGATCAGCATGAAAATTATCCAACTGAGTGAGTAACTCAAGATTTTTCTCTAAACTATGATTGACCAAAAGTTGGTCATAATTATTATCGCCTGAGCCATTCACCACCACCACATGCTGCAAGGTTTCCAGTTTGGCTTGTAATTTATTGGCCAGCTGTTCATGATCAAAATTGCGGTATTGTTTGGGAACAATGAAGACTTTTGATTCTGCATGCTTGAGCATAAATTCCAGTTCACGCTCCCGAAAGATTGGCATCAATGGATTCAGCACTGCACCAATACGTGAACAGGCAAAATACAGTAAGCTGAATTCCCACCAATTGGGCAACTGGCAAGACACCACATCATTTTTTTCAACACCGAGCTGTTTTAAGCCCAATGCAATTTTATTGGTTAACTCTAAAATCTCTTTAAAATTTAAGGAAATTTGCTGTTTATTTTCCGTTCTAAAACTCACCAATGCTTCTTTTTCAGGATATTTTTCCGCAGCTTCATGCAAAGACTGCATCATGGTTTTATTCTGCCAATATCCTTGTTTCAGCATTCGCTCCTTTCTTGCAGGTATAAGTACCGCGTCAAAGTCCATTCCCAAACTCCTAATTTTAATTGTATGCGAATTTTTTTAATCGATTTCTAGGGGGCATTGTGATTCTTCTCATCAACAATGCCCTTCATCCGATCCTAGGCTGGCACAGCTTTACGGCCTGCTTTATGGCGCGCAATAATCGTTTTCATAATTTGAGCAGTTCCATCGCCAATTTGAAAACCAAGCACATCACGCATGCGCTGTTCCATCACGCCACGGTCATAACCGGCATGACCGAAAGTCAGCAAACATTGGTGCACAACATCATAAGCCAGTTTTGGCCCCCACCACTTACACATGCCCGCTTCTGCCGTATGCGGCAAATGATTGTCTTTCAACCACAAGGTTTGTAAACAGAGTAAGCGTGCTGCCTCCACTTGCGTCTCATAATCTGCCAACGGATGTGAAACCCCTTGGAATGCAGTTAATGGCTTGCCAAATGCTTCACGCTGGGCCGCATATTCCCAAGCTTCATCCAACGATACACGCGCCACTGCTAGAACTTGTAAACCAATCAATGCACGTGAAAAATCAAAACCTTGCATCACCTGCACAAAACCTTTGTTTTCTTCACCGAGACGATGATTCACTGGTACACGAACATTATCAAAGAAGATTGAACCACGACCAATCGCACGCTGCCCATGACAGTCAAACCGTGTCGTCGTGATCCCCGGCAGATTCATGGGAACCAGTACCGCTGTGACGCCATGTGCACCTGATTCCACAGTTCCTGTGCGCCCAAAAATCACCGAAGCATCCGCCTGATCGGCGGCTGAAATCGAAGTCTTCTCACCATTTAAAATGTATTCATCACCATCACGTTCGATTTTCAAACGCAAGCTACCTGCATCCGAACCGCCGCGTGGCTCAGTTAGGCCAATCGAAAAGATGGCTTCACCTGCCGTGAGCTTTCGTAGCCAAGGCTCGACCACTTCAGGATCACCATGTTCAGCCAAAATTTGACCATTGAGTGAAGCCAGTAAGTTAACGTATGAAAAGCTTAAATCTGCTTTGGCAATCGCTTCATGAATCACGCCAGCGGCCAAGCGCCCCATGCCTTGACCGCCATATTGCTCAGGCAGCTCAGGGGCAATAAAACCCATTTCACCCATTTTCTTGACCAGATCACGGTCAAAATTACGGCTTTGATCACGTGCTAAAAATCCCGGAGCAATATATTTTTGCGCAAACTTCTCTGCTGTTTCTGCTAAAAATTCTAAATCTTCGGTAATGTAAGGATTTTTACTCATGCGGCCACTCCTTACTTAAAGAATTTACGGAATTCTGGTTTGCGTTTTTCTTTCAGTGCATTCACGCCTTCACGTGATTCTTCAGTGTCGTAATACAGTTTCAAGGCATACATGCCCATGCCTGCAATGCCTGCTTGATGTGCGGTATCCATATTGAAACTGCGTTTTGCAATGGCTAGCGCTGTTGGGCTGCGTTCGCACAGTTCTTCACCCCAAGCTTGTACTTCTGCATCCAATTGGTCAGCAGGTACACATTTATTGGCTAAACCAATATCAACCGCTTCTTGACCTGAATAACGGCGGCACATATACCAAATTTCACGCGCCTTTTTCTCACCGACGACACGTGCAAGAAATGCTGTGCCATAACCCGGATCGACTGAACCCATTTTCGGGCCAACTTGACCAAAAATCGCTTTATCAGAACAAATGGTTAAATCGCAAATGGTTGCCAATACATTACCGCCGCCAATGGCATAGCCTTGTACGCGTGCAATTACTGGTTTTGGCACATCACGAATTGCGGTATGCATTTCTTCCATCGGTAAGCCAATGGTGCCGCGCCCATCATAATTACCATCGTGTGCGGATTGATCACCACCAGTACAAAATGCTTTTTCACCTGCACCTGTGAGGACAATGGCACCCACTTCACGGTCATAACCCGCTTTATTCAGGGCACGGATAATTTCATCGCAAGTTTGACCACGGAATGCATTCATTTTTTCTGGACGGTTAATGGTGATCCAAGCAACGCCATTTTTTACTTCGTATAAAATATCTTCAAAATTCATCGTCTTTTCCTTTCCTTGAAAACTGTGATTTACGGTTCTATGCTATTTTTTCATTCACGTTAAAGGCTTAAATACCTTAGCCATTCATCGTTAAACCGCCAGATACACTCAATACCTGACCGGTAATAAAGCTTGCATCATCACTTAAGAAAAAGGCGATAGATGATGCAAGATCATCTGGCTGACCTAAACGACCTAAAGGAATAGCGCGAGTGAAAGCCTCACGAAGTTTTTCTGGATTTGAAGCACCTTCAGTCACACCAGCCAATAAAGCCGTGTCTGTTGGGCCTGGGCAAATAACATTCACGGTAATGTTATTGCGAGAATGTTCACGGGCTAAAGTTTTAGAAAAAGCGAGCAAACCACCTTTACATGCTGCATATACAGCTTCACCGGATGAACCTACACGCGCAGCGTCAGAGGCAATATTGACAATGCGTCCCTTATTGCGCTCCACCATGCCTTTGAGTACGGCATGATGCATATTCAGCATGCCGACCAAATTAATCTGAATCAGTTTTTCCCATTCATCTGGTGTAGATTTAATAAATGGTTTAAAAATGTCCCAACCTGCGTTATTTACCAAACCATCAATTGCGCCAAGTTCAGCTTCAGCAATAACAATCGATTGATCTACAACTTCTCTATTTGTGATATCACATTGCACTGCAAGTGCTGTGCCGCCAGCATTTTTAATATCATCCACAACGCGCTGCGCAGCTGCTAAATTCATATCAAATACTGCAACTTTCGCACCCTCTTGGGCTAAGCGTTTACAAGTCGCGCCACCGATACCACCTGCGCCGCCAGTTACAATAATTACCTGATCCTTGAGCCCTTTCATGCTGCCATCCTTTGTTAGTGTTATTCAAAATAATGATTCTTAATTCATAATTCCAACATAGACAAAAAGAAAAATAATTTCAATTATCAAATACATTATTTCGCAATGCGAAATATTAATAAAAAGTAAAATAAAAACCTAAACTATTGTTAATTATCAATTTATATAAAATTAAACCACTAAAATAGAAATATTTAGTTACATATATTTATGGATTCACAATTATAAGCGAATGCTTTATTTCAAATTGGCTTTAATTCTTAAATAAACATAAAGAAATACGACTTATTTTCGTTATATATTTAAATATATTTTGCAATACGAAATTATATTACCAACAAAAATATGACCGAATGATGAAAGAAAAAATAAAAAAGGCATTACATAAACATGTAATGCCTTGGATGATAAAAGTTGAGTCAAACCAGCGTATTGCCTTTATGAGACAACCATAAAAATGTCTTTATATTTTTCTATGCTGCATTAATTACAAAATGCAGCAATCCCTGTCTGTGCACGGCCTAATATCAAAGCATGCACATCATGCGTACCTTCATAGGTATTGACCACCTCAAGATTGACCAGATGACGCGCCACACCAAACTCGTCACTGATGCCATTTCCGCCCATCATGTCGCGTGCAACACGAGCAATATCCAGTGCTTTACCACAGTTATTGCGCTTAATTAACGATGTGCCTTCCACAGAGGCAGTACCTTCATCTTTCATGCGGCCAAAACGTAGTGCGACTTGCAGACCTAAAGCAATCTCTGTCTGCATATCCGCGAGTTTCTTTTGAATCAGCTGATTGGCGGCCAATGGACGACCAAATTGCTTGCGGTCCATAGTGTATTGATGCGCCGTTTGCCAGCAGAATTCAGCTGCCCCCATTGCACCCCATGCGATACCGTAACGCGCACTGTTCAGACAAGTAAATGGCCCACGTAAGCCACGGATTTCAGGGAAGGCATTTTCTTCAGGCACAAAAACATTGTCCATGACAATTTCACCCGTGATTGAAGCACGCAAACCAACTTTGCCATGAATGGTTGGCGCAGATAAACCTTCCCAGCCTTTTTCCAAAATAAAGCCGCGGATCTCACCGACATTACCTTCTTGCGATACTTCTTTGGCCCATACCACAAAGACATCGGCAATTGGACTGTTGGTAATCCACATTTTTGCGCCAGTCAGGCGGTAGCCGCCATCGACTTTTTTGGCACGGGTAATCATGCTACCGGGATCAGAACCATGATCAGGCTCTGTCAGGCCGAAACAACCAATGTATTCACCAGAAGCCAATTTCGGCAAATATTTTTGCTTTTGTTCTTCCGAACCAAATTCGTTGATTGGCACCATCACCAGTGAACTTTGCACACTGGCCATTGAACGATAACCTGAATCGACACGTTCAATTTCACGGGCAATTAAACCATAGCTGACATAGTTCAGACCTGAACCACCATACTGCTCAGGAATGGTTGGGCCCAATAAGCCAAGTTCACCCATTTCACGGAAAATTGAAGCATCGGTTTTTTCATGGCGGAATTGCTCCAATACACGCGGCATCAGCTTATCTTGCGAATAAGCAAATGCCGTATCACGGATCATGCGCTCTTCTTCAGTCAATTGTAGTTCCAATAAAAATGGATCTTGCCAGTTAAACTTTGCTGTTTTCATTAGTCGTCCTTAAATCTAATTTTTAATCTTCAATTTTTACGCAGTTGCCGTTTTAATCATGTCACGTGCAATAATAATTTGCTGAATCTGTGTCGTTCCTTCATACAAACGGAAAAGACGTACATCACGGTAAAAGCGCTCTATCGAATATTCACTGATATAGCCTGCACCGCCATGAATTTGCAAACAGCGGTCTGCAACACGGCCGCACATTTCCGTGGCAAACATTTTTGCACACGAAGCTTCGGTACTGATATTTTCACCTAAATCACGGCGTCGCGCTGCATCCAACACCATACATTTCGCTGCATAAATTTCAGTTTTAGAATCGGCCAGCATGCCTTGAATCAATTGAAAGTTTGCAATTGGTTGGCCAAATTGCTTACGTTCAATCGCATAATTCAATGCATCGTCCAGCATGCGTTCCGCCATGCCTGTACTATAAGCGGCAATATGCAAACGCCCCTTATCCAAAACTTTCATCGCGGTTTTAAACCCAACACCTTCAACACCGCCAATTAACTGATCTTTATGCACTCGGCAATTGTCAAAGATGACATCACAGGTATATGAACCTTTTTGACCCATTTTTTTATCAATTTTTCCAAGGGACAAACCTTCTGTTCCCGCTTCAACAAGGAAAGCAGAAATTCCAGAAGCCCCTTTAATTTCAGGATTGGTTCGCGCCATAACCGTAAAAGTCTGCGCTCGCGGAGCATTGGTAATAAAGCGTTTGGTGCCATTTAAAATATAATAGTCACCCTCTTTAACCGCTGAGGTTTTTAAGGCTGCGGCATCAGAACCTGAATCCGGTTCAGTTAAGCAAAATGAACCGATAATTTCACCGCTGGCATAACGTGGAAGATACTTCTGCTTTTGCTCATCCGTGCCATCAATAATAATGCCACTTGAACCAATACCATTATTGGTACCAATTAAAGAGCGAAATGCAGCCGATGTATGTCCCAGTTCAAAGGCCACTCGAACCTCTTCTTCCATGGTAATACCTAGACCACCAAACTCCTCAGGAATGGTTAAGCCAAACAGCCCCATTTCCCGCATTTGTTGCACAATATGCTCGGGAATGGCATCCGTTTCATCTACTTCATGCTCTAAGGGTCTTAATTCATTTTGAACAAAATCACGCAGGGTTGATAACAATTGTTCTAACATCTGTTCGTCACGAATCATTTTTTTCTCCTACTCCATTTGAGGGTTAGATTTCCTTAAATTTTCTTTAATATTAAAATTAGTTTCACTATACGAAATACATTATCAATTTAATTCCACTCTGACAATAGAAACATCGTAATTTACGCAAAATAATCCTTAACAACCCTGAATAGAGCTATAAATTAGATTTATTCTGCGCTTTTAGATTGAATATCCAACAAAATTACTTTAAATTAATTTTAGAATTTAATTTTGCTATACGGAATTTTATCAAAATGAATAAAAATTCAATGGTCCATGTCGATTATGCGATTCCAGCAGTCGCCATTATTAAAATTAATCGTCCTGAAGCCAAAAATGCACTCAATACTCAAGTGCGGAAACTGCTTTCCGAAGCGGTTGCGTTACAAGCGGATAATGATGATATTCATGTCATTGTCATTACAGGTGGTGATGACGTTTTTGCTGCTGGCGCAGACTTAAAAGAACTGGCTGAAGCCAGCGCTATGGATGTGTATTTACGCCGAGCTGAACGCTATTGGCAAACCATTGCCAATTGTCCAAAACCAATTATTGCCGCAGTGAACGGTTTTGCCTTAGGCGGTGGCTGTGAACTGGCGATGCATGCCGACATCATCATTGCTGGTAAAAGTGCTCAATTTGGCCAACCTGAAATCAAAGTTGGCGTCATGCCCGGTGCGGGCGGTACACAGCGCCTCGTTCGTGCTGTCGGAAAATTTCATGCCATGCGTATGATTATGACTGGCTGTCTGATTTCAGCAGAAGAAGCGTATCAAATCGGTCTTGTTTCACAAGTTACTGAAGATACTGAAACCTTAAATACCGCTTATAAAATGGCGCAGCAAATTGCCAGACTGCCACCCATCGCGCTAGAACAAATTAAAGAAGTGGTACTGCTTAGTGAAGATATGCCTTTAAATGCGGGACTCGCCCTTGAACGTAAGGCTTTCCAGCTTCTTTTTGATACACAGGATCAAAAAGAAGGCATGTCAGCTTTTTTAGAAAAACGCAAACCCATTTATCAAGGCAAGTAATTAAGCTTTTATAAAGCAGACTCATATTGGATTGACAAACATTAGGATCACAACATGAATAGGGACATCAAAAATATCGGCATTATTGGTGCCGGAATCATGGGAACTGGAATTGTGCAAATTGCGATACAGTCCCAGCACCATGTCTATCTCTATGATGCACAGCAAGGCGCTGCGCAAAAAGCGCAATCAAAACTTCAAGACACCTTAAACAAGTTGCTACAAAAGAATAAAATCTCTCAAGCTCAGCTTGATGAAGCTTTAGCATATTTACATATTGTTGAAAATATTGAAGGACTTCAGCAATGTGATTTAATCATAGAAGCAATCGTTGAAAAATTAGCGGTTAAACAAGCTTTAATGAAACAGCTTGAAGCAATGGTCAACCCACAGACCATTCTGGCTTCAAATACATCTTCCCTTTCCATTACCGCGATTGCCTCTGAATGTCAGTACCCTGAACGAGTTGCTGGGTATCATTTTTTCAATCCCGTGCCCTTAATGAAAGTGGTCGAGGTCATTCAAGGACTGCATACCCATCCTGAAATTCTAGAAAAATTAGCAGACCTCGCTCAAAAGATGGGGCATCGACCTGTCCACACCAAAGATACCCCAGGGTTTATCATTAATCATGCTGGCCGTGCCTATGGCACAGAAGCACTGAAAATTTTAAGTGAAAATACCGCCTCTATTTCTGAAATTGATGAAATTCTTAAAACATCACTGGGCTTCAAAATGGGGCCTTTTGAATTACTGGATTTAACGGGTCTAGATGTATCCCACCCTGTAATGGAGTCGATTTATAACCAGTATTATCAGGAACCACGTTACCGTCCCAATGTACTGACGCAACAAATGCTGACCGGCAAAAAATTAGGCCGTAAAACTGGGCAAGGATTTTATCGTTACCTGAATCAAAAAAAACAAGAGATTGCAATCACACCGCGCTATGTCGCCAATCGGAATGGAATCAAAAAAGTGTGGCTGCACACAGAATTCAAGGATGATTTCGAACGACTATCACAGTATCTAAGCCAACAGTACATTCTGATTAATCATGAAGCAAAACCGACAGCCAATGATTTGATTATTATCGCCAGCTATGGGGAAGATGCGACTCACAGCGCCCTGCGTTTAGGGGTAAATCCTGAACAAGTGGTCTGTATTGATATGCTTGGAAATTTTGAGCAAAGCCGAACCTTAATGCCAAGCCTAGTCACACGGCAAAAACTGATTGAAGCTGCGCTGCATATATTTACCCAAGCAGAATGCAAAACATTTGTGATTGAAGAAAGCCTCGGATTTATCACACAGCGCGTTCTCGCGATGATTGTGAATTTGGCTTGTGATATGGCACAGCAACAAATAGCCAGCGTGGACGATATCAATGAGGCCGTCAAGCTCGGACTGGGCTATCCGCATGGCCCAATCGAATGGGGCGATCTGATTGGGCGAGAAAAAATATTACGCATACTGGAAAGAATATCAACCATTAGCCATGACCCACGTTATCGCCCTAGCCCTTGGCTACAGCGGCGCTGCAAGCTGAATTTATCACTCATGCATCATACCTAAAAACGCAATCCATATTTCAAAAAACTTTAAGGAAAGAACCCAATGAACGCTTATATTTACGATGGTTTACGCACACCGATTGGTCGTCATGCAGGAGCTTTAGCCAGCATTCGCCCTGATAATTTAGCAGCGCATGTACTTAAGTCTTTGCTGCATAAAACTGGAATTGATGCGGCAGACATTGAAGAAGTGATTCTAGGCAGTACCAATCAGGCAGGTGAAGATTGCCGTAATGTTGCACGCAACGCACTTTTAGTTGCGGGACTTCCAGTCACGGTTGCTGGACAGACAGTCAACCGTTTATGTGCCAGTGGCTTAGCAGCGGTAATTGATGCCGCACGTGCCATTCACTGTGGTGAAGGCAATCTGTATATTGCAGGTGGTGTGGAAAGCATGTCACGCGCCCCTTTTGTTTTAGCCAAAGCTGAATCTGCTTATAGCCGAGATGCCAAGATTTTTGATACCACCATCGGCACGCGCTTTCCAAACCCAGCTTTAATTAAACTGTACGGTAACGATTCGATGCCTGAAACAGGTGACAATGTGGCTGAAACTTTTGGCATTAGCCGAGCAGAGTCCGATCAATTTGCGGCATCCTCACAAGCCAAATATGAACAAGCCAAACAAGCAGGCTTTTTTAAAGATGAAATTTTAGCTGTCGAAGTCCCACAAGGACGTAAAGCGCCGCCGAAAATCGTCGATGAAGATGAGCACCCTCGCCCAGCTTCAAACTTTGAAGCATTACAAAAATTGAAGCCGCTGTTTGAAGGGGGTGTCGTGACTGCGGGCAATGCATCAGGGGTGAATGATGGTGCTGCGGCTTTGCTGATTGGCAATGAAAGCATTCAGGAAAAATATGGCATTCGCCCTCTCGCTAAAATATTAGCTTCGGCATCTTCTGGAATCGAGCCGCGTATTATGGGCGCAGGGCCAATTGAAGCCATTAACAAAGCCCTCAAACGCGCTGATCTCACTTTAGATGAAATGGATATTATTGAAATTAATGAAGCATTTGCACCTCAAGTTCTGTCCTGCCTAAAAGGTTTAAATATTGCGTTTGATGATCCTCGGGTCAATCCAAATGGCGGTGCAATTGCCATTGGTCATCCATTGGGTTGTTCCGGTGCGCGCCTTGCACTGACCGTTGCACGTGAATTACAACGCAGAAAGAAAAAGTATGCTGTCATCAGCCTTTGCATTGGTGTTGGACAAGGCTTGGCGATGGTGATTGAAAATGCTCAGCTCAGCTAAATTCATGATGAGCCAATCAAACCCGAGTTAAAAAAATTGAATGCTATACAAATACCGATGAATAAAATGTTCAAAAGTTTTGTATAGCGAAATTTATTGCTATGATAAGCACAAATTGACTTATTACCCATTGGAACACTATGTATCATCAAGATGACAATGCTCCAGAGCAAGTAGAAAAAAAAATAAACTTAGATGAGATTCGACTTGATCCTATTTCACACATTCATCGTGAAAATAATCCGCAATTTATTGCTTCATTGGCGCGCGGATTAGAAATCCTACGCTGCTTTACCGCATCGACACAAATTCTAGGCAATCAGGAATTATCGCAGCTGACCGGTTTGCCTAAACCAACCATTGCACGTATTACCAATACCTTAGTATCTTTAGGCTATTTAAAACAATTACCCAATTCAACGAAATATACGCTGGATACTGGCGTACTGGCATTGGGCTATGCATCGCTGTCCAATATTTCGGCGCGTATTCATGCACGTCCTTATATGGAAGAAATGGCAAAATATGCGCAAGCACCTGTCGCAATGGCAACCCGTGACCGTTTAAACATGTTGTATTTAGATGTGGTGCAAGCTGAGTCAAATTTAACCATGCGCCGCCCGATTGGCTCTACCATTCCTTTACACAATACCGCAATGGGACGCGCTTGTTTGGCCGCTATGCCTGAAAATGAACGCAGTTTTATTATGGAAGCCTTAGCGAAACGCCATAAAGAGGAATGGCCAGCGGTGAAACGCGCTTTAGAACGCTCTTTTCATGACTATCAAAATTATGGTTATTGCCTATCGCTGAGTGAATGGCATAAAGAGGTAAACTCTGTTGCAGTGCCCATGGTTCATCCTATGCATGGTTTGTTGGTCTTTAACTGTGGCGCACCTAGCTATTTAGTCAATCAGGAAAAATTGGAAAATGAAATCGGCCCTCGTTTAATTTATATGGTGCAGAATATTCAAGAAGCCTTAAATGCCATATAAGCTGAAGCGGACGAAAGCCAATGTTTACATCTCTCTCATCATTGGCTCATTTGAATAGCAGCAGTTTTTCCAAATAGCTTTTCTGTGCAAATTTGCTCTATATAGTGCAAATATCATTCACACAGAAAATTAGCAATAAAAAAACCAGTCAGGGATGCTCTGACTGGTTCTCATATCATCACCCTGCTTATATCAAACAAAGGCTCTGTCTAATTTATAGCTGAGCTACGAGCGATGGAACCACAGTGTTCAAGTCACCCACTAACCAGTAATCTGCTACTGCGTTAATTGGCGCTTCTTCATCTTTGTTGATCGCAACGATCACTTTAGAATCTTTCATACCGGCCAAATGCTGAATCGCACCAGAAATACCCACAGCGATGTAGAGGTCAGGCGCAACGATTTTACCTGTTTGACCCACTTGCATGTCGTTTGGTACAAAGCCAGCGTCAACCGCAGCACGTGATGCACCTTGAGCCGCACCCAATTTGTCTGCCAATGGATCAAGTACAGTGTGATAGTTCTCACCTGAACCCACACCACGACCACCAGAAACAACAATACGTGCAGCTGTTAATTCTGGACGTTCAGATTTCACAATCTCTTCAGAAATAAACTGAGAGATGCCCGCATCTTGAACATCAGCAACCGCTTCAACCGCAGCAGAACCGCCTGTGTTCGCAACAGGATCAAATGCCGTACCACGTACAGTTGCAACAACGATAGATTCAGAAGATTCTACAGTTGCAATCGCATTACCTGCATAGATTGGACGTTTAAACGTTTTAGCGCTTTCAACAGCAATGATGTCAGAAATCATGCTGACGTCTAACAGTGCAGCCGCACGTGGAAGCACGTTTTTACCCGTCGTTGTAGATGTCGCAAGGATATGTGAATAACCTTTGCCAACTTGTGCAACTAAAGCAGCCACGTTTTCAGCCAATTGGTTGGCATAAGCCGCATTGTCAGCAAGTAAGACTTTGCTTACACCCGCAACTTGAGCCGCTTGCTCAGCAACTGCCTGAGCGCCTGAACCTGCAACCAATACAGTGATATCACCACCGATTTTTTGAGCTGCCGCAACAACGTTTAAAGTTGCACCGTTAAGTGTCTTATTGTCGTGCTCAGCGATAACTAAAATACTCATGATTTTATCCTTCTGTATTAGATCACTTTCGCTTCGTTTTTAAGTTTTTCAACAAGCTCGTCAACAGATTTCACTTGTACGCCAGCTTTACGCTCTGCTGGTGGCTCAACTTTAACTGTTTTAAGTTTAGTTGTCGCTGAAACGCCATAATCCGCAGGAGACTTCACATCAAGCGGTTTTTTACGCGCTTTCATGATGTTTGGAAGCGCCGCATAACGTGGCTCATTCAAACGTAAGTCAGTGGTGATAATCGCAGGAAGTGCAAGCTCAACAGTTTGTAAACCACCGTCGACTTCACGCGTTACTTGAACTTTGTCACCGGTAACATTTACGACAGAAGCAAATGTACCTTGACCAGCGCCCAGTAAAGCACCCAACATCTGACCGACTTGATTCGAGTCATCATCAATTGCTTGCTTACCAAGAAGGATCAGTTCTGGTTTTTCTTGTTCTACAATGCCTTTTAAGATTTTAGCCACTTCAAGTGCGCCAATCTCATCCGTCGTTTCAACCAAGATACCGCGGTCAGCACCCAGTGCCATAGAAGAACGGATTTGTTCCTGTGCTTCTTTAGGACCGATAGAAACCACAACGATTTCTGAAACTGTTCCTTTTTCTTTTAAGCGAACCGCTTCTTCCACTGCGATTTCACAGAATGGGTTGATCGACATTTTAACGTTAGTAAGGTCTACCCCACTATTGTCCGGTTTTACGCGAACTTTGACGTTGGCATCAACCACACGTTTTACAGCAACAAGTGCTTTCATATATTTCCTCAATTTCGCTATACAGCCAAATATCTATGTTTAACTTAAACCGAGCTTGAACATTTATGCTGACTAAGTGACAAAGCCACTGCTCCGATTCATCCAGCCAAAGCAATAAGCATCAAATTTTGTTGAATGGGCAAATTTAACCACCCAATTCAACCCATTCATTAAGGTGCCCCACGTGCGCCCAATGTCAGAGAGTATATCAATGCCTGTTAAACAAATAATGCTTGGATAAAATTGACCGCAATAAAAATAAGCAACTATTTTCACGCCAGTAAAACATGTTTTTACCACAGCAATAAAACCATTAAATTTGGCTTCATTGAGCATTTTTCGCATCTCAACATGCTGCATAGATCAACTCCTTGATCGTTTTAATTCTTCTGCTTCAACAAAGTTTAAAATCACTTTTCATTATTCTAAATCGTGCTGCCAACCCTGCTTCACTAAACTGAATTCAGAATACTTTGACACCCTCTTTTGCTTTCCATAAACAATCCATAGATTAATTTTAAGATAAATATATGTCAATATGTTTACATAAATTTTTATTTACTCTTGATTAAACCCATTATTTAAAGCATATTAAAAATAAATTACGTATAGATGTTGACATAAATTAAATAAATTTTATTTTTTAAATACATCAAACCAAGGAACTAGCGCATGAGTGCAGAATTAAAATATCAAGACAATATCGCAATCATTACCTTAAAGCGTCCAGAGGCAAGAAATGCGCTGAATGCCGAAATGATTGCCAAACTGCAAGAATTCATCACAGAAATTGCCCCCCTCAACTTACGCGCTGCAATTTTTATTGGTGACGGTCATAAAGCATTTTGTGCTGGCGCTGATATTACTGAATTGCAGAATAAAACACCTGCAATGCATTTACATGCGATACAGACTGGGCAGAACTTATTTGAGCAAATTAATCAATTAAAATTCCCTACACTTGCCTGTATCAACGGTGCGGTTTTAGGCGGTGGTTTAGAACTGGCAATGGCATGCACCTTTCGAATTTGTAGTCCAACTGCGCGCTTAGGATTACCTGAAATTAAACTTGGACTCATTCCAGGATACGGTGGTACGCAGCGCTTACCTCGCCTAGTCGGTCAGACAAAAGCACTGGAATTAATTATCAGTGGAAAAATTATTTCCGCAGAAGAAGCGCTTCAGATTGGACTGATTAACCGCATTCTAGACTTGGATGACCCAATTCAAACCAGCTTTCAATATTTAGATGAATTCGGGCTGCAATTTCCCGCTGCCATTCAACATGCAATCAAGGCAGTTCAAGCCGCATCTGAATGGGATATTCAAAATGGCTTGGCTTTAGAAGCAGAATTATTTGTCGATGTCAGTCAGACAGCTGATGCTGCGGAAGGTATTCAAGCCTTTTTAGAAAAGCGCCCAGCGCACTTTACTCAAAAATAATGCTGGGTGATTAAAGCAATAATCGAATTTGGCTTTTATCAAACTGCACTTAACCCCAATAAGAAACGTCTAGACGGCTTGATGATGCGGATATTCCTTTTTCATCATGCTGACCTCTGCTTTTTGAACGGTCAGATCAAACCTAAGTCTGAGCACTTAGGTTTATACCCACAGCCAATAGACATACTTATAAATGATCTATACGAAGATAGGCCAACTGAAACATATGCATGATTTAAATCCCTCATATTACGATCAGTCTTTATATACCATTCATAATCGACTTTTTTTTCGGCTCTTTCAGGTCGGCAATGGTCTGGATCGTCAATGTTTAAAGGAATTGGGGATTTCGCCCGTTCATTGGTCAGTACTCGGTGCACTTTCTCGCCCCCAGATAAAATGTATGGGCATGTCATTATCAAATCTAACTGAATATCTAGGAATAAGCCGGCAAAGCTTAGATGGCGTACTTAAGCGCTTGGAACGTGATGCTGTAGTACAGCGTGTCGCTGCAAGCCATGACAAACGAGCCAAAAATGTTGCTCTCACGCAGTTAGGACAGCAAACGTGGACAGACTTACAAGGCAAAATTTTTGAATTTTACAGTCAGGCAATGGAGGGTTTTGTCTTTGATGATACGATTTCGCTCATTCATTTACTCAACACATTAAATGATGGACTTAAGCAAATTAAAATTGGAGATGTCGCAGTTTGAGTAACGTATGCAAATCAAATTTAGGCATACCTTATTAGCGAATGTCGTGAGTAATGTTTTTTCAATCTAGAGCAAAATTAAAAAATAGCTGGAAACCCATCGCTTAAGAAAAACCCTGCGTAATCCCTAAACTCTGACAGCCAAAAACTCTGATAGCCCTGTTACGTCCATTGCAACATTTATTTTTTCAGGATTTTTTACCAATTTAAAAACACTCAACACCCCCAAAAAGGAATTCAAATGCATCAAGAACAACGAGATCTGGTTGATCAGGTTATTACGTCAAGGCACTCCGTTCGCGCTTTTTCCAGTACTCCAGTAGAAACACAACTGATTAAAGATATTTTAACTGTTGCCAGCCGTGCACCCTCAGGCAACAATATTCAGCCTTGGAAAGTCTATGTCGTCACAGGACAAAAACGCGAAGAGTTGATTCATCAAGTCTGTCAGGCACAAATCGAGTTATTTAATCATCCTGAATTGGCGCACAACTATCAGGAAACGTTTAAATATTATCCTGAACAATGGACTTCTCCTTTTATTGAGCGCCGCCGTGAAAATGGCTGGGGGCTATATGGCCTACTGGATATTCAAAAAGGTGAACAAAAAAAGATGCAAATGCAACATCTCCGTAATTACCAATTATTTGATGCCCCTGTCGGTCTATTTTTTACGCTCAATAAAACATTAGCAACGGGTTCAAAAATGGATATTTCAATGATGATTCAAAATGTGATGATTGCAGCCAAAGCCCGAGGCCTAGATACCTGCCCTCAGGCCGCATGGAATCCTTTTTATCCAATTATCTTCGATATCTTAAATATACCGGATGATGAAGAACTGGTTTGCGCCATTGCACTGGGTTATGCGGACCTGACACAGATTGTAAACAGCTTTCATACTTCACGCGTATCTGTCGAGGACTTTGCTCTTTTCTACGAATGAAAAATAAAAACCAGGCAATACAATTAAGATATTTCACTCAATGAAAATACTTTTTAGGCTTTAAGCGCATAAATCATAAGCTACTATGTGTGAAAAATACTGTTAAAAAGAGGAGCCATTTAAAGGTTCCTCTTTTTATTTAACCTTGTTGAATCACCTTTTTTTCTTTTAAATGCTGTAATTCAGTTGTGGAAATAAATCGGTTTAAAATAGCATCCGTATCCTCGCCTAAATAAGGCGGTGTTTTGACATATTGTACTGGTGTCTTGGATAGTTTGATCGGGGAACCGATTGACACATAATCTGATCGCAGTGGATGTTGCATGTTCACCAGCATTTGACGAAAAACCACTTGCTCCTCTTCCAAGGTCTGCTGCAAGTTATTAATCATTCCCACAGGAACCTTTACTGCGTGAATTCGATCAACCCAAGTTTTTGCAGGCTGACTCATAAAATGTTGTTGCAATATATCTGTAATTTCTTCGCGGTGTGTGACTCGTCCTTTATTTTGAGCAAATTTCGGATTTTCACAAAGCTCAGGCAACCCGATGCTTTCACATAAAGCCTTAAACTGCTGGTCATTGCCACAGGCAATAATAAATTCCTCTTTCTGAGCTTTAAACACCTGATAAGGAACAATATTGGCATGAGCATTACCTAAACGTTCAGGTACTTGAGCAGAATTTAAATAGTTCATAGCCAGTACCGAAAGTGAAGCAACTTGTGTATCAAGCAAAGCCATATCGATATGTTGCCCTTCACCCGTCGTAACACGTGACAATAGTGCGGCCTGAATCGCAATGGCGGCATATAAGCCAGTTGTTAAATCTGCAAATGCCAGCCCAGCTTTCTGCGGTCCACCACCCGGTAAATCATCACGTTCACCCGTGACACTCATCATACCGCCTATACCTTGTATAATAAAATCATAACCCGGTTCAGGGGCTCGCGGCCCTTTTTGCCCAAAGCCTGTAATAGAGCAATACACTAATTTAGGATTAATTTCGCTTAGACTTTCATAATCGAGACCATATTTTTTCAATGATCCAGCTTTATAATTTTCAATAAGGACATCACTGTCTAAAACCATTTTTTTGATCAGTCGTTGCCCTTCTTCAGTCGCCATATCAATAGCGACTGAATACTTGCCACGATTAGTCGATAAATAATAAGCAGACTCTCCGGTATCATCACCTGCATCATTTTTTAGGAACGGAGGCCCCCAAATGCGGGTATCATCTCCTTGAAATGGTTTTTCAACTTTAATCACTTCTGCACCTAAATCTGCCAGTATTTGGCTACACCATGGCCCTGCAAGAATTCGACTTAAATCAAGAACCCTAAATCCTGTTAAAGCACCCATAATTTCCCTCATTTATTCTCATTAAATTGCTAACGTCCCTATTCATCCGATGCTTTAAGTATCAGAAGCATAGACAAAATTATAAAATGATTTTTTAAGAAATTGACTGGCTGAATAAATAAAAGAGAAACGATTCACTGCTCAAAAAATAAATGGTTCATTATTGAAATCAAATCGTATTTTTAATAAAAAATTAAATCTATTTTGTTGTTATGAGCATGAAGATGTTGTGAATTGAACCCTTGAAATGACACATTTATGGATAATAATTCAAAAATTAATTTTCTGACTTTAACCCAATGATTTAGATTTTTTTTTACAGACGAAACTGTGTTTATTCCCTAGCCTGATTTGAATTTCAGCGGCCGCCGAAAGCGATCCGCTGAACTAAATGATAAGGATGATGTCATTTAGGCGCAGCTCAATATCTAACCGCACCAGATCATGACCACGGCTCGATAAGCCATAAGTAAACTTTGGATGTGCTCACCGTTGAATCAGGTGAAGAACCCATATCTGTGTTACTTGACCGGGATCATTAAATGCTGGTAAGGCGTTCCTGGCCACATGATATAGGGGACAGCCGTATCCGGCTGAGCATGCTTAGGGTACATGTCGTAGAAGCTGGATTCTGCACCGACTATCATGACATGGGGGCCTGTCTTGATCCAATGGTTGCCAGCGGTGGGTTGCTTGGCATACGGGTCCACGTTGCTGGCATCGGTGCCACCTGCCAGCATGTACATAAAGCCAATCTTACCCACCGTAGGTGTTTTGTGGCCCATCCAAGCTTCTGCCCATTCCAGAGCGGCCTTGTCCATACACATCGGATCGGGGCCGGGAGTCGCCGGATTATCGGGCATACAGGTAAAGGCGTTATTGCCTTTTCGCAAGGTGCGCATCTTTCCATCGGCACCCATGGCCACAATGGTGGCTGCTGCGCCCACTTTTTTCGGCGCTGCACTTATTGCACTAGCGATGGCTTGCTTGTCAGCCCCACCCTTGATCTTCATTTGATCGGCAGCGAAAGCTGTGGATGCAGACAGCGCAATCCATCCAGCCATCATAAATAGTTTAGGGAAATTCATAGCACGTTCTCCTTGCATCATGAGTGAAAACACCTAGAAGACGACTGGATTAGACTCACCGATCGAGCGAGTAACACTGTTTTACTCTATTACTGTCAGCACAGGACGATAAAAAAGCTGGCATATACTAGAGATCCGCGCAGCATAACTGTCATGCCATACCCATCTAAAATACATACCGCTTACCATAAAATTCGGATCGGGCATACTTCAAATGATGTACTGCAATTGCTCTACGGCCACCTAGAACTGTTGTTACTCAACAGGAAAAATAGGTGCAGAAAGTGCCTAAACCCAACAACAAGAATAGCTAAACTAAATACTATAAGGACGCACGTGCTGTAGCGTTTCTACATGTTCTTCAAACGAAAAATCATGCTTGTAAAACCTAATTAAAATTACACAACATATTTTTCATATAATTAAAACTAAAATGAAGCATAACTATTCTTGTGTAGATCAATTTTTAATCATATTTAGTTATTACGTCAACATGATGTACCACAATGCACAGATTCCATAACAAATAAGATCATTAGAACAAAATAGCTTACAAAGCGGGTTGGGCTTATCATTCGAATGGAATTGAAGATACGACCTTAACGCTCTAACTCAAAATGTGATACGACGGTAAAATCGATACTCAGGTTTCCAGTAATGATCTTCAATGGCTTTCGCTAAAGTTTCATTACTAACAATCGGTGCTACAC
>RCUM01000017.1_pt1 | contig 240513 bp, 217 predicted proteins | sample 2166141 | NCBI WGS metagenome assembly RCUM01 (sample SAMN09932756, study PRJNA488358) | compost metagenome | isolation source: compost soil in crotonic acid-enriched | place: Germany: Experimental Botanical Garden | reverse complement strand
TGCAGGTGGAGTACCACGACGAGTTCGCCTTGCCCGAGCGTTACATCGGCCCACATTTTCTCACCGGTTACGAGTCACTGGCGGCTGACGACCCACACGCCATTTGCTAACATCCGGGACTTTCAAGATCAGCCGAGGTTCACAGCTCATGAGCGCCGTTCGCAGCAAAATCTGTGGGATTACCCGCATTGAGGACGCGTTGGCTGCGGCTGAGGCAGGCGCTGATGCCATTGGTCTGGTGTTCTATGCCAAGAGCCCGCGGGCGGTCGATGTGCAGCAGGCGCGGGCGATCATCGCCGCGTTGCCGCCGTTCGTGACCACCGTGGGGCTGTTCGTCAATGCCAGCCGTTGCGAGCTGGGCGAGATCCTCGACGCGGTGCCGCTGGATCTGCTGCAGTTCCACGGCGATGAAACCCCGGCCGATTGCGCCGGTCATAACAGGCCTTGGATCAAGGCCTTGCGGGTACGCCCGGGGGATGATCTGGAGGCGGCGTGCAAGCTGTACAGCGAGGCCAGCGGGATTCTTCTCGACACTTATGTCGCCGGCGTGCCGGGAGGTACCGGTGAAGCATTCGACTGGTCGCTGGTGCCGGAAAAACTGAGCAAGCCGATCATCCTGGCCGGTGGTCTGTCGCCGGATAACGTTGCACGTGCCATCGCCCAGGTGCGGCCTTATGCCGTGGATGTCAGCGGTGGTGTCGAACAAGCCAAGGGCATCAAGGATGCCGCGCGGATCGAGGCCTTTATCAAGGCGGTCAAACAGGCGTGATGACGTCTGTTGTTGTGGATGTGACGGCTGGCCGCGCGCCATCGTCCATAGCTTTCGCAGCCCGTTGCTGCCGGATCGCGCCCATGGGCCGGTCGAAATTACCGGGTGACGCCACAGGCGTCGCCCTTACAGGTTGACGATGGTGCGGTATCGGGGTGGCTCGCTGCAGGCGGGTGCCGGAGCCGGACCATCATCGCGTCATACACGAATTGAGCTCAAGGGCATACGCGCGAGCTGGCAGCCATAACCTGCCGGTCGCCGTTACTGGAGAAAGAAAGCATGAGCAACTGGTTAGTAGACAAACTGATCCCTTCGATCATGCGTTCCGAGGTCAAGAAGAGCTCGGTCCCTGAAGGTCTGTGGCACAAATGCCCGTCTTGCGAGGCGGTGTTGTATCGTCCAGAGCTGGAAAAGACCCTGGACGTTTGCCCTAAATGCAACCATCACATGCGCATCGGCGCACGTGCGCGCATCGACATTTTCCTCGATGCCGAAGGTCGCAACGAACTGGGCGCCGATCTGGAGCCGGTTGACCGTCTGAAATTCCGCGACGGCAAGAAGTACAAGGATCGCCTGACCGCTGCACAGAAGCAGACCGGCGAAAAAGATGCGCTGATCTCGGTCAGCGGTACTTTGCTGGGCATGCCGGTGGTGGTTTCGGCCTTTGAATTCGCCTTCATGGGCGGTTCCATGGGCGCCATCGTCGGTGAGCGCTTCGTACGCGCGGCCAACTACGCGCTGGAAAACCGCTGCCCGATGATCTGCTTCGCTGCCTCCGGTGGTGCGCGCATGCAGGAAGCGCTGATCTCGCTGATGCAGATGGCCAAGACTTCGGCTGTGCTGGCGCGTCTGCGTGAAGAAGGCATTCCGTTCATCTCCGTACTGACCGACCCGGTCTACGGCGGTGTTTCCGCGAGTCTGGCGATGCTTGGCGACGTGATCGTTGGTGAGCCGAAAGCTCTGATCGGCTTCGCTGGTCCGCGCGTTATCGAACAAACCGTGCGTGAGAAGCTGCCGGAAGGCTTCCAGCGCAGCGAGTTCCTGCTGGAACACGGCGCGATCGACATGATCATCCACCGTCAGGAACTGCGCCCACGTCTGGGTAACCTGCTGGCACAAATGACTGGCAAGCCGACGCCGAAATTCGTCGCCGCGCCAATCGAGCCGATTGTGGTTCCACCGGTACCTGCTGGCCTATGACCGAGCGCACCCTTGGCGAATGGCTCGCCTACCTTGAGCAGTTGCATCCGTCGGCCATCGACATGGGCCTGGAGCGTTCGCAACAGGTAGCGTCCCGCATGGGGCTGGGCCAGCCGGCGCCTCGGGTGATCACGGTCACCGGCACCAACGGCAAGGGTTCGACCTGCGCTTTCGTGGCTTCATTGCTGCGGGCGCAGGGCCTGAGCGTTGGTGTCTACAATTCTCCGCACCTGCTGCGTTACAACGAGCGGGTGCAGCTCAATGGCGTCGAGGCCACTGACGCGCAGCTGTGCGAAGCCTTTGCAGCAGTCGAGGCCGGGCGCGGCGACACTTCCCTGACTTACTTCGAAATGGGCACCCTCGCGGCGTTCTGGCTGTTTCAGCAGGCCGGGCTTGATGCGGTGGTGCTGGAAGTCGGGCTGGGCGGGCGTCTGGACACGGTCAACGTGGTCGATGCCGATATCGCACTGGTCACCAGCATTGGCGTCGATCACGCCGATTATCTGGGCGACACCCGCGAATCCGTGGCTTTCGAGAAAGCCGGAATTTTCCGTCAGGGCAAACCTGCCTTGTGCGGCGATCTGAATCCTCCGCAACCATTGCTCGACAAGGCGCGTGAACTGGCTTGTCCGTTCTTCCTGCGCGGGCGCGACTTCGATCTCGGCATCACTGATCAGCACTGGCAATGGCGCGGCACCGATGCGCGCGGTCAGGCTGTTGAGCTGCGTGACTTGCCGCTGCTCGATCTGCCGATGGAAAACGCCGCACTGGCGTTGCAGGCGTATCTGCTGCTCGGTTTGCCGTGGGATGCGTCGCAGATTGTCGCTGCGTTGCAGGACACTCGCGTGGTCGGGCGACTGGATCGCCGCTCATTCGAGTGGAACGGCAAACGCCTGAATCTGTTACTGGATGTGGGGCATAACCCGCATGCCGCCGAGTATCTGGCCCGCCGTCTGGCCTCGCGACCACCGGTCGGCAAGCGCCTGGCGGTGTTTGGTCTGTTGGCCGACAAGGATCTGGATGGTGTTGTCAGCGAATTGAATGCTAGTGTCGAGCATTGGGCGGTGGCGCCGCTGGATTCTCCGCGTGCCCGTCCGGTGGCTGAATTAAACGCTGCATTGCAGAACCTTGGTGCGTCGGTCACGTCTTACGACAGTGTCGCCGCTGCGCTGGAAGGGCAGTGCGCAGTAGCCACCAGTGACGACGAGATTCTGTTGTTCGGATCATTTTATTGTGTCGCCGAGGCCCTTGAATGGCTGGCCCGGCGCTCCACGGAGGAAGCGGCAAATGGCTTTGCTGGATAAAGCGTACAAGCAGCGCATGGTTGGCGCTTTGGTGCTGGTCGCGCTGGCAGTGATTTTCCTGCCGATGCTGTTTTCCCGTCAGGACGAGCAACGTCAGGTGACCGTCGAAGCACCCGCCGCGCCGCAAGCGCCTGTCGTGCCGCAAGTGCAGATGGAAACGGTGGCTGTTCCCGAGCCGCAAGCCTTGCCGCAGGAGCCAGTGCCAACGGATGAAGAGGTCGCCGAAGACACGGCGCCTGCTGCGCCCGTCGCAGCGACGCCGACGGCTCCCATCATGATCACCAAGCCTGTTGCGCCGCCGGCGGTGGCCAAGCCGATTCCTGCGCCTGCTCAGCCGATCACTGCGGCCTCGACCAAGCCGGACACCACGCAAAGCCGCGTCGATGCCAACGGCCTGTCGGTGAGCTGGTCGGTGCAGCTGGCCAGTCTGTCGAGCCGCGCCAGCGCCGAGAGCTTGCAGAAAACCCTGCGCAGCCAAGGCTACAACGCCTATATTCGTTCGGCCGATGGCAAGAATCGGGTGTTTGTCGGCCCGCTGATCGAGCGTGCCGAGGCTGATCGTCTGCGTGATCTATTGGGGCGTCAGCAGAACCTCAAGGGTTTTGTCGTGCGCTTCCAGCCTGAGCGCGGCTAAAAACTATCGCCTCGATTGAAATGCACTGACAATCGCAGCTTACCGAGAGGCATGCGCTCTGCTAAAATGCGCCGCCTTATCCGTCTGTAGGCTGCACTGTGCCATTTACCTGGGTTGACTGGGCGATCGTTGCAATCATCGCCATCTCCGCTTTGATCAGTTTGAGCCGCGGCTTCGTCAAGGAAGCATTATCGCTGGTGACCTGGATCATCGCAGGAGTCGTCGCCTGGATGTTCGGTGGCTCATTGTCCGAGTACCTCGCCGGATACATCGAAACCCCATCGGCTCGCGTGATCGCGGGCTGTGCCATCATGTTTGTCGCCACACTGATCGTGGGCGCAATGATCAATTATCTTATCGGCGAGTTGGTTCGCGTCACCGGGTTGTCCGGGACCGATCGATTCCTCGGCATGGCCTTCGGCGCTGCGCGTGGCGTGTTGCTGGTGGTCGTGGCGGTCGGGCTGTTGAGCCTGGGGCCGGTACAGCAGGACGGGTGGTGGAAAGAATCACAGCTCGTACCAAAATTTCTATTGGTCGCTGATTGGTCCAAAAACCTGATTCTCGGGTGGAGCAGTCAGTGGCTTGCCAGCGGAATCAGCGTACCCGCTGATATTCCGTTCAAGGAGCAACTCTTGCCGTCGGCGAAAACGCCTCAGTGAGTGTTGTTCAGTTCAGATCCATTAAGTAGGGGTTGCGTCGCATGTGTGGCATCGTCGGTATCGTCGGTAAGTCGAACGTCAATCAGGCGCTGTATGACGCGCTAACCGTCCTCCAGCACCGCGGCCAGGACGCTGCCGGTATCGTGACCAGCCATGATGGCCGGTTGTTCCTGCGCAAGGACAATGGCCTGGTGCGTGACGTGTTTCAACAGCGTCACATGCAGCGTCTGGTCGGTCACATGGGGATCGGCCACGTCCGTTACCCGACTGCGGGTAGCTCGACTTCGGCCGAAGCCCAACCGTTTTACGTCAACTCGCCTTACGGCATCACTTTGGCGCACAACGGTAACCTGACCAACGTTGAGCAGTTGGCCAAAGAGATTTACGAATCCGATCTGCGTCACGTCAACACCAGTTCCGACTCGGAAGTGCTGCTCAACGTGTTCGCCCATGAGCTGGCCCAGCGCGGCAAGCTGCAACCGACCGAAGAAGACGTGTTTGCCGCCGTGACCGACGTGCACAACCGTTGCGTCGGCGGTTACGCGGTAGTCGCCATGGTGACCGGTTACGGCATCGTCGGTTTCCGTGACCCGCACGGCATTCGCCCGATCGTGTTCGGTCAGCGTCACACTGACGAAGGCGTTGAATACATGATCGCCTCCGAAAGCGTTTCGCTGGACGTGCTCGGTTTCACCCTGATTCGCGACCTGGCGCCGGGCGAAGCGGTCTACATCACTGAGGACGGCAAGCTGCACACCCGTCAGTGCGCGACCAATCCGTCCCTGACCCCGTGCATTTTCGAACACGTCTACCTGGCGCGTCCGGACTCGATCATCGACGGCGTGTCGGTCTACAAGGCCCGTCTGCGCATGGGTGAGAAACTCGCCGAGAAGATTCTGCGCGAGCGTCCAGAGCACGACATCGACGTGGTTATCCCAATTCCGGACACCAGCCGTACCGCGGCACTGGAACTGGCCAACCACTTGGGCGTGAAATTCCGCGAAGGTTTCGTCAAGAACCGTTACATCGGTCGTACCTTCATCATGCCGGGCCAGGCGGCGCGCAAGAAGTCGGTTCGCCAGAAGCTTAACGCCATCGAGCTGGAATTCCGCGGCAAGAACGTGATGCTGGTCGACGACTCGATCGTGCGCGGCACCACCTGCAAGCAGATCATCCAGATGGCCCGCGAAGCCGGCGCGAAAAACGTCTACTTCTGCTCGGCAGCGCCAGCGGTACGCTTCCCGAACGTTTATGGTATCGACATGCCAAGCGCGCACGAACTGATCGCACACAACCGTTCGACTCAGGACGTGGCGGATTTGATCGGCGCTGACTGGCTGATCTATCAGGACCTGCCTGACTTGATCGAAGCGGTTGGCGGCGGCAAGATCAAGATCGAGAATTTCGATTGCGCGGTGTTCGACGGCAAGTATGTTACCGGTGACGTCGACGAGGCTTACCTGGACAAGATCGAGCAGGCACGCAACGATGCCTCGAAGGTCAAGACCCAGGCGGTCAGTGCGATCATCGATCTGTACAACAACTGAGTTATCACCGGCCCTGAGGGGCCGGTTTTGTATCTGACTTTCAATTTTCGAGAACAGGGCAAGGAGTGACAGCATGAGTCAGGAATGGGATGCCGGTCGGCTGGACAGCGACCTCGAAGGCGTAGCGTTCGATACCCTGGCCGTACGTGCCGGTCAGCACCGTACGCCGGAAGGCGAGCACGGTGATCCGATGTTCTTCACCTCCAGCTATGTGTTCCGCACCGCTGCCGACGCGGCCGCACGGTTCGCCGGGGAAGTGCCGGGTAACGTTTACTCGCGTTATACCAACCCGACCGTGCGCGCGTTCGAGGAGCGCATTGCTGCGCTGGAAGGCGCCGAGCAAGCCGTTGCGACCGCAACCGGCATGGCCGCCATCATGGCGGTGGTGATGAGCTTGTGCAGCGCCGGCGATCACGTGCTGGTTTCGCGCAGCGTGTTCGGTTCGACCATCAGCCTGTTCGAGAAGTACTTCAAGCGTTTCGGTGTGGAAGTCGATTACGTGCCTTTGGCCGACCTGTCGGGTTGGGATGCGGCAATCAAATCCAACACCAAACTGCTCTTTGTCGAGTCGCCCTCCAACCCGTTGGCCGAGCTGGTCGATATCACCGCACTGGCTGAAATCGCTCACGCCAAAGGCGCGATGCTGGTCGTCGATAACTGCTTCTGCACGCCAGCGTTGCAGCAGCCGCTGAAAATGGGCGCAGACATTGTCGTGCACTCGGCGACCAAGTTCATCGATGGCCAGGGCCGTTGCATGGGCGGTGTGGTGGCCGGTCGCAGTGAGCAGATGAAAGAAGTCGTCGGCTTCCTGCGCACTGCCGGGCCGACCTTGAGTCCGTTCAACGCGTGGATCTTCCTCAAAGGTCTGGAAACCCTGAACCTGCGGATGAAGGCGCACTGCGCGAATGCTCAGGCGCTAGCTGAATGGCTGGAGCAGCAGGACGGCATTGAGAAGGTGCATTACGCCGGTCTCAAGAGCCATCCGCAGCACGAACTGGCCCAGCGTCAGCAGAAGGGTTTCGGTGCGGTTGTAAGCTTTGAGGTCAAGGGCGGCAAAGAGGGCGCTTGGCGCTTCATCGATGCGACCCGGCTGATTTCGATTACCGCCAACCTCGGCGACAGCAAGACCACGATCACGCACCCAAGCACCACCTCTCACGGCCGTCTGGCGCCGCAAGAGCGTGAAGCGGCGGGCATCCGTGACAGCCTGATTCGCATCGCGGTCGGTCTGGAAGACGTCGCTGACCTGCAAGCCGACCTGGCGCGCGGTCTGGCCGCGTTGTGATCGAGTTGTCTACGCCGACAGCAGGTACCCATGGCCGCGTTGCGCTGGTCACGGGTGCTGCGCGCGGTATCGGTCTGGGCATCGCTGCCTGGCTGATCAGCGAGGGCTGGCAAGTCGTGTTGACCGACCTGGATCGGGCGCGCGGTTCAAAAGTGGCGAAAGTGCTGGGTGAAAACGCCTGGTTTATTGCCATGGACGTTGCCGAGGAAAGTCAGGTGGCGCTCGGCGTGGCTGAAGTGCTGGGTCAGTTTGGTCGTCTCGATGCACTGGTGTGCAACGCGGCGGTCGCTGATCCGCACAACATCACACTGGAAAGCCTAGATCTGGCTTACTGGAATCGGGTGCTGGCGGTGAATCTCAGTGGGCCGATGCTGTTGGCCAAGCACTGTGCGCCGTATCTGCGTGCGCACAACGGTTCGATCGTCAACCTGGCGTCGACCCGTGCCGGGCAATCAGAGCCTGATACCGAGGCTTATGCGGCGAGCAAGGGCGGTTTGCTGGCGCTCACGCATGCGTTGGCGATCAGTCTGGGGCCGGAGATTCGTGTTAACGCCGTCAGTCCGGGCTGGATTGATGCGCGTGATCCTTCTGCGCGTCGCGCTGAGCCATTGGCCGATGCCGACCATGCTCAGCATCCTGCGGGCAGGGTAGGGACGGTCGAGGATGTAGCTGCGATGGTTGCCTGGTTGCTGTCGAGGAATGCCGGGTTTGTTACCGGGCAGGAATTTGTCGTCGACGGCGGCATGACGAAAAAGATGATCTACAGCGAGTAGGTCGCTTTTTTCGCCTGAATTTGCGTTGAATGAACTGACACCTTCGCGAGCAAGCTCGCTCCCGCATTTGGAATGCAATCCCCTGTGGGAGCGAGCTTGCTCGAGAGGGCGGTCTTGCAGGATCGAAACAATTTCGTCTTTTTCAGAAAAACTTCAATCCTGCTATTGACTTAGGTTCGCTACCTGCGTAAATTTCGCGGCCTCGGAGATGCAAACGGGTGATTAGCTCAGCTGGGAGAGCGTCTGCCTTACAAGCAGAATGTCGGCGGTTCGATCCCGTCATCACCCACCACTCCCCGAGAAACTTGCGTAAGCAAGAGCGTAGGCTGAAAGTGCCTGCACCGACGCGCAGCGGTAGTTCAGTCGGTTAGAATACCGGCCTGTCACGCCGGGGGTCGCGGGTTCGAGTCCCGTCCGCTGCGCCATATCTGCTCCAAGGACCACTGAACGCCTTGAAGCACCGAAAACAGCCGTTGGCTGATTCGGAATCGATAGCAAAGACCCTGGTCGAAAGACCGGGGTTTTTTGTGTCTGAAATTTGGCTATCCACCTCTTTTTCTCCTGCCTAAATCCTGAATCCAATACAAATCCCTGTAGGAGTGAGCCTGCTCGCGAAAGCGGTGTGTCAGCTAATAATGTGCTGGCTGACACTACGCCTTCGCGAGCAGGCTCGCTCCCACAGGGGGGATATCTATTGGTTTGGTAATCTGCTGCGGTCTCACGTCGCATTGATTTTCTGATCCTTTAGTCAAATTTTTGTAACTGGTTGTTTGCTGCGAGCGCAGAAACCTTTAAAGTTAACCTTTCGGTCAGCTTTGCACTGTCATCACGCCTTTCGTTTAGCCAAGAAAGGCTTCTGCAAGACTCGAGATTCCCCAGTAGATAACCAGAAGGGCGGACACATAACCGCCCAGAGGATGATCCATGTCCAACCGTGAAATATCCCGGCGCTCGTTTCTCCAGGGCGGGCTGGTGGCGGGTGTGAGCGTCACGCTCACGCCGCTCAGCAGTCAGGCGCTGGCTGCCTTGATGGAAAACACTGTCACCGTGCCGTCCGAGAAGTGGCTCGGCAGCAACGGCAAGGCGCGTCAGCGTAACGACGCACTGTCCAAGGTCTGCGGCAGCAAAGTCTTTGCCCGCGACATCCGTTCCAAGGACATGCCGGGCTGGCCCGAGCAGCAAGGCCACGCCATGCTGCTGAAAACCATCAAGGCTGACCGCATCTACGACGGCTACGACCTGTCGTGGCTTGGCGCTGACTTGCAGCCTGACCGCATTGTCACCGCCGCTGATCTGGACAAGGACGGTATCGTCTTCCCCGAAGAGCACGCGCCGGATCCACTGCTGCCAGAAGGCAAAGTGCCGATGTTCATCGGTCACCCGGTGGCAATCCTGATCTGGAACGACTTCGAGCGTTTCCGTCAGGCGAAGAACAAACTCAAATTCAATGACAAAGCGATTCGTTACGGTGCCAAAGTGCCGTTCTACGAAGGCGACCCCTACGGCAGCTTCCGCTACGTGCGCGTCGGCGGCGCGACCTCGGCCGACGAAGACGAATTCGCCAGCCTCAAAGACTCGATCCTGTTCCCGATGCTGAAGAACCGTCGTCCGGTGTGGAATTCCCAGCCGAACCTGCACGGCAATCTGACCGAGCGCGGCTTGTTCTACGCCGACCGCATGAAGCAAGAGATCGACACGCCGTCGGACAACTGGCTGGTGTTCGACGAGCGCTACAAGACCCCGTCGATTGAGCCGGCCGCCATGGAGCCGGACAACGGCAACGGCTGGTACGACCCGAAAACCAAAACCCTGCATTTCGTCGTGGCCACCCAGTGCCCGCTGGAGGCAGCGACCGAAACCGCGAAGATGATCGCGCCGTCGCGTTTTGGCCTCGACAACCTGAACATGCACCCGGGTTACACCGTCGGTTACGGATCCAAAGACCACAACATCTTCGTCTACTACGCAGCCCTGGCGGCGCTGTATGGCGCGGGTGTGCCAGTGCGTCTGGCCAACGACCGCTACGAGCAGTTCCAGAGTGGCATCAAGCGCCACCCATTCGACATCCGCTACCAGTTGGCCGTGGACAAGAATGACTACACCTTCAAGATTTTCCGCGCTGAGATGAGCGTCGACGGTGGCGGCCGAATCAATTACAGCCCATCCGTAGCAGCAGTAGGTGCCACGGCGGCGCAATCGATCTACTACATGCCGCAGAACGACCTGCAAGTCACCGCTTACCACTCGCGTGGCGTTGAGGCCGGTTCGATGCGCGGTTACGGCACCCTGCAAAGCATGGCGGCAACCGAGATGATGGTCGATGAAATCGCCAACCGTCTCGGTGTCGATGCGATCGACCTGCGTCGCAAGAACGCCCTGCGTTCCGGTATGAAAAACACGCAAGGCGCGATCCCGGCCGGTGCCTTGCGCCTGCATGAAATTCTCGACAAGGCCGCGGTGCACGAAGTCTGGAAAAACCGCGACGCGATCAAGAAACAGCGCGAAGCGGCCGACCCGGACAACTGGTACGGTGTTGGTTTTGCCATTTGCCAGAAAGACTTCGGCACCGGTTCCGAAGCGCCGATGGCCAGCATCGAATTCACTGCTGACGGTCGCATCACTCTGCGTCATATCGGCATTGAGATCGGCACTGGCATGTCTACCTCGCAGGCGCTGGTGGTGGCCGATTTCCTCGGTAGCCCGGCGCACGAAGTGAAGACCGGCGAAACCGAATGGAAGGAAATGCAGCTGATCACCAGCGGCAACCCTTACATCATGAGTCAGGCCGAGCAGGACAGCCTGCTGCGCAACCCGCGCTGGGTTGGCAAACTGGCTTCGGCCTCGTCGGCGACCAACTCGGCGTACTACTTCAGTCACGCCACCCGTGAAGCGGCACGCGTGCTGTTCAATAACGGTCTGTGGCCGGCGGCCATGGAAATCTGGCGTCAGGGCCCCTATGGCGGCCAAGCCAACCCTTACGTCGTGCGTCGCGAAGATGCGCATTGGGTCGACGGCAAGCTCACCGCCAACGGCATGCAGCCGTTGAGCTTCGAAGAGCTGGCCAAACACGCTCATGAGCGTGGTCTGGTGACCGGCGCCACCGTTCACGCATTCAACCGCTGGAGCTGGGCCGAGGCCGAATACAGCATCGACGGCGTGCGCGAGCGTCTGCCGCTCGACGGTCTGGCGGTGAAATATGGCGATGGCGCGCCGAAGGCGAAGAAGGCGCTGATGAACACCGCTGGTTTCCACCTGTTGGATCGCCAGAACATCAATTACCCGGTTGTCCAGTTGAACAACGCTGCCGTGACTTACTACAGCCCGGTCGCGACACTGGTCGAACTGAAGGTCAACAAAGGCTCGGCGGAAGTCGAAGTGCTCAACCACCATTCGTGGGTCGAGTGCGGTCGGGTGCTGGTCGAGGAACTGGTCAAGGGCCAGCTCGAAGGTGGTATCGCCATGGGCATCGGCCACGCCTTGATGGAAGAAATGCCGCTGTATGAAGGTGGACCGGGGGAGGGTGACTGGAACTTCAACCGTTACCGTTTGCCGATGGCGCGTCACGTTGCCGTATGGAAACAGACGTCGGAGATTCTGCCGGCGCTGTCGCCAAGTGATCCGTCCAAAGGCATCGCCGAAGTGGTGATGATCCCGATTGTCGGTGCCATCGGTAACGCCGTGGCGCACGCCATCGGTAAACGTGTTCGCGATCTGCCAATCACTGCTGCGCGCATCAAGGAGGCCCTCAATGGCTAACCGTCCGCTTCAACTGACCCTCAATGGTCAATCCGTTGGCCCGGTGGACATCCCTGATGACCTGCCGATGATCGACTACCTGCACGAATACAAGAACCTCGCCGGTTCGCGCCTGGGCTGCGGCCAGGGCATCTGCCACGCCTGCGTGGTGATCGTCGATAACCCGGACGGGACCAGTGAAGAAGTACGCACCTGCATCACTGGTGCGCACTACTTCGAAGGCAAGAAAGTCCGCACCATCGAATCTCACGCCAAGCGTGACGAGAGCGGTCAGGTCACCGAGCTGAATCCGATCCAGCAACGCTTCGTCGACGAGTTCGCCTTCCAGTGCAGCTACTGCGCACCAGGCTTCGTCAACGCCGCGACCGTGCTGGTCGAGAAGCTGCAGCGCCAGCCGACCGTGCAAAGCAAGCTCGAACAAGTCATCGAGGACAGCCTCGGCCATCACGTCTGCCGTTGCACCGGGTACGTGCGTTACTACAACGCCACCCGCAACGTGCTGACCGATCTCGGCCTGGTCAAGGAGGGTTAAGCATGAAGCTTTTACTGACCCGCCTGACCCTGGCGGTCGGCCTTGCTGCGCCGCTGTTGTTTGCCCACGCCGATGACCAGGTCAAGCGCGGCGAATACCTCGCCCGCGCCGCTGACTGCATGGCTTGCCACACTGCACCGGGCGGCGCGCCGTTTGCCGGCGGCCTGCCGATCGTCTCGCCGTTCGGCACGATCTACGGCACCAACATTACCCCGAGCAAAGAGCACGGCATCGGTTTGTACAACGATGATGAGTTCTTCGCGGCGCTGACTGAAGGCAAGCGTCGCGATGGCGCGAATTTGTATCCGGCGATGCCGTATACCTCGTATCACCTGATGCCGCGTGAAGACTCGGATGCGATCCATACGTATCTGAAAACCATCGAGCCGATCGAGCGTGCAGCCCCGGTCACCAGCCTGAGCTTCCCGTTTAACGTGCGTCCGGGCCTGATCGGCTGGAACATGATGTACGGCAAAGCCCTGAAACTGGAGCCGGCCGAAGGCAAAAGCGAAGCCTGGAAGCGCGGCCAGTACATGGTCGAAGTGCTCGGTCATTGCGGCGAATGCCACACGCCGCGTGGCCTCCCGGGCGCAATGCAGCTGGACAAGCGTCTGACTGGCGGCATCCTCAATGGTTATCTGGCGCCGAGCCTGCTGGCCACCGATCTGGCCGCTCGCGGCTGGAACGAGCAGGACCTCGGCACGTTCCTCAAGCACGGCATGAGTGCGCAAGGGACGATGTTCAACGAGATGTTCCCGGTGTTCCACAACAGCACTCAAGGCCTGAGCGATGCCGATCTGGCGGCCATGGCGACGTTCCTGCTCGGCGACAAACCGCCGGCAGCCAAAGCCCTCGTTGAAGTGCCAGTCGAGAAACTCAGCGCCAGCGCCCAGCGCGGCCAGCAGGAATACCTGAACGTCTGCGCCGGTTGCCATGCGGTTGGTGGCGAAGGCAAGCCGCATATCGCGGTGGCCATGCGCGGTAATACCACGTTGCGTCTGGAAGACCCACGCAACCTGTTGCGCGTGATCGAGGATGGTATCGGCGAGCAGAAGTTTTCCGGGTTCGAGCACATGCAACCGATGCCGGGCTTCGCTGGCAAGCTCAGTCCTGAGCAACTGACTGATCTGCTCAACTACCTGCGTCAAGGTTGGGGTGGTCAATCCGCTGAGTTGGCGGTGAGTGAAGTGCAGAAGCTGCAAGCCGACGCACCGTCCATCGAGCACAAGGCGCACTGACATGCAGCATCTCGATCTACAAGTGGTGCGGCGAGCGCTGGAGTGGTCGGTGGCGGGGCAGCGCATCTGGCTCTGCACTGTGCTGACCACTTACGGCTCGGCACCGCGTGCGCCGGGTTCGCTGCTGGCAGTGAATGACAGCGGACAGTGGATCGGTTCGCTGTCCGGCGGCTGCGTCGAGGAGGATTTTCTCGAGCGCGTCGCCGAAGGTGCGTTTCTCGATGCGGTGAATGTCGTGCGTTACGGCGAAGGCGACGATCCGCGCTCGCGGGTCAGTCTGCCCTGCGGTGGCATCCTTGATGTATTGGTAGAGAAATTTGACGCCGACTGCGAGGTGCAGGCGCATCTGCGTGAATTGGAGTCGGCGCTGCTCGGTCAGCGCCGTTTGATTCGCGAGGTCGATCTGGCCAGCGGTGCGCGCAGTCTGTTCGCTGATCGCGAGCAGGGTGCGCGGATTGAGCGTGAGATTGATCGGGTGTGCATTCGCGTTGGCGCGGCGCAGCGCTTGTTGCTCGCCGGGTATTCCAGTGTGGCGCAAGCGTGTGCCGAGTTTGCTGTCGGCCTCGGGTTTGAGGTGATTCTCTGTGATCCGCGCGATGAGGTGCTGGAAGGCGTGGCGCTGGATGGCGTGGAAATTCGTCGGCAATTGCCGTCGGTATTTATTGCTGATGGTGGCTGTCATCGTGATACGGCGGTCGTAGCGCTCACTCACGATCCGCGTATCGATGACCTGGCGATGATGGAGGCGGTGCGCACCGAAGCGTTCTACATTGGCGTGATGGGCTCGCTGCAGACGTCACAGAAGCGCTTCGAGCGTTTGCGTCGGATTGGCGGCTTGGGCGAGGCGGAGTTGGCGCGGATTCATGCGCCGATTGGCCTTAACCTCGGCAGCAAGACGCCAGCGGAAATTGCCTTGGCGGTGCTGGCGGATATCCTGCGGATCCGTAGCGGGATTGCTCGGGATCAGCTCTGAGTGCTGAGTTCAATAAATAGGGCCGCGATCAGCGGCCCTTTTTTACATCCCGAATTTATCGCGTAGCCCGTAATACCACGCACCCAGTGCGGCAAACGGCGTGCGCAACAGTTGTCCGCCGGGGAACGGATAGTGCGGCAAATCGGCAAACGCATCAAAACGCTCGGCCTGGCCGCGCAACGCTTCGGCGAGGACCTTGCCTGCCAAATGCGTGTAGGTCACGCCATGGCCGCTGCAGCCTTGCGAGTAATAGATGTTGTCGCCCAGGCGTCCAACCTGAGGCAAGCGCGACAGGGTCAGCAGGAAGTTTCCGGTCCAGGCGTAGTCAATCTTCACATCCTTGAGCTGCGGGAAGGCCTTGAGCATTTTCGGGCGGATGATTGCTTCGATGTTCGCCGGATCGCGCGCGCCATACACCACGCCGCCGCCGAAGATCAGGCGTTTGTCGCCCGTGAGGCGGTAGTAGTCGAGCAGGTAATTGCAGTCTTCGACGCAGTAGTCCTGCGGCAGCAGCGCTTTCGCCAGCTCGTCACCCAGTGGCTCGGTGGTGATGACTTGCGTGCCGCACGGCATCGACTTGGCCGCAAGCTCCGGCACCAGATTACCGAGGTAGGCATTGCCCGCGACGATGATGAATTTGGCCCTGACCTTGCCCTGCGGCGTGTGCACCACCGGGTTGGCGCCGCGCTCGATGCGCACGGCGGGTGACTGTTCGTGGATCGTGCCGCCGAGAGACTCGACTGCCGCCGCTTCGCCCAGCGCAAGGTTCAGCGGGTGGATGTGCCCACCGCTCATGTCGAGCATGCCACCGACGTACTGATCGCACGCAACCACTTCGCGAATGCGGCGCTGATCGAGCAGTTCCAGTTGCGTATGACCGAAGCGCTCCCAGAGGCGCTTCTGCGATTCCAGGTGGCCCATCTGTTTGGCCGTCAGCGCGGCGAACACGCCGCCGTCCTTCAGGTCGCATTGAATGTTGTACTTGGCCACGCGCTCGCGAATGATCCGGCCACCTTCGAATGCCATCTGCCCGAGCAGTTGCGCTTGCTTCGGCCCGACGCTGCGTTCGATCACATCAATGTCACGGCTATAACTGTTAACGATCTGCCCGCCATTACGCCCGGAGGCGCCGAACCCGACCTTGGCCGCCTCCAGCACGGTGACGCGAAAACCGTTCTCCAGCAGGAACAGCGCTGAGGACAATCCGGTATACCCGGCGCCGATCACACAGACGTCCGTCTCCATTTCATCCTGCAAGGCAGGGCGGGGCGGTACGGCGTTGGCCGACGCAGCGTAATAAGACTCTGGGTAAGGGGTGTTCGCCATCCTGCAGCCTCTGTTTAATATATTTTACGAGTGCGTCGATCCTACCCGAGTTGAAAAACCTCCGCCAGCCACCGGAAAATCTGCGTCGGCGAGCCGAAATTAAATATTTTGCATATTCATAGGGTTAGGTGAAAAAAAGGTGTTGACACCCCTCCGGAATTCCGTAGAATGCCGCCTCACAGCAGGCACGTAGCTCAGTTGGTTAGAGCACCACCTTGACATGGTGGGGGTCGTTGGTTCGAGTCCAATCGCGCCTACCAAACAAAATCCGCTCTGCTGGGCGGTCTAGAAAGGCTCACCGAAAGGTGGGCCTTTTTTTGTTGTCTGCGATTTGCAAAACCCTCTTCAGGGCGCTAGCTGGACTCCGCGTTTAGTCGATCTCAGGGCATTCGAAATTCCATGCGAGGCCTGTTGATCCACTGCGAGTCGTGCTTCACCGTTTAGCGGGCCTTGCTGAATGGCGTGCGCAAGTCTTCGTCGTGCCTCCCACCTATGATCGAATTTCTGCGTCGTCGGGTCAGGCAGTTGGTTGACGATTCACCGTTCGTCGCCAGCGCCCTTTGAAAAAGTGTGGATATTGAACAGGTTACGAGTGTTACTAACCAGCCAGTTATCAAAAAAATGTTGTTACTGTTCGTGGGATTAAGTAACATTCGTCCCGCGTTCACCACCACGGTTTATGCATTTTTAAATCCCAAGCTTCCATCAGCTGCTTGGGATTTTTTTTGCCTGCGATTTGCCTCAACTGGCTGAAATTTCTCCTTTCGATCCTTCCTGAAAGCCTGGTGACACCCCGCAGGCAAATCCTTGTTTTTTCAACTACTACTGACTGGCCGATTTTCAACTCTGCAATGAGGGGGTGTCGATGCTGGTTCATTGGTTTCTTGCAGCTGTTCATCTGCTGGCATTTGCCTTGGGTTTTTGGGCGGTGCTGACGCGTGGCACGGCGTTTAATCGCCTTGCTGCCGGTTCAGGCGAGGCCCGGCGCGTTTTGCAGGCCGATAATCTATGGGGCATCTCTGCATTGGTTCTGCTGGTGACAGGCGGGATGCGGGCTTTTGGAGGCTTTGAAAAGGGCACTGACTATTATCTTGATCAGCCACTGTTTCATCTGAAGATGACGCTGTTCGTGCTGATCCTGATTGTAGAACTCGCCCCGATGATCGCGTTGGTCAAGTGGCGGATCGCTTCCGCACGCGGCGCAGCAATCGATACCGGGCGCGCGAAGCTGTACGCACGAATCAGTCATGTCGAGGCGTTGTTGCTGGTGCTGATGGTGATTGCGGCCACAGGCATGGCACGTGGTGTGACATTCGGTTAGAGGGCGAATTCTCTGCGCTCTATCGGAAATGTCCGACAGCCAGCCTCGGGGATGGCAGGTAGTATCGGGCAGCAAGAGCATGCGGGGAGAGGTAGGAAGGGGAGTCGGGTTTTGCGTGTCAGGCGCCGAGCCCAACAGAGTGGGGAGCGGATGGCAATACGGCGCGTGAATCTCTAGCCAGTCATTCCACAAGGTAAACGGACTGGCTACTGACTGCGATCTGGCTCAGGGAGTTTGTGGCTTGTCCGGGGCGGTCAGGCCAGCCTGAATGCGCTGGTAAATCTCTTCACGGTGCACGGCAACGTTTTTCGGAGCGTTGATACCAATGCGGACCTGTTGGCCGCTTACGCCCAGAATGGTGATCGTAATGTCATCACCAATGTTTATGCTTTCACCGACTTTGCGGGTGAGTATCAGCATGGTCTTCTCCTTGATTGCTTTGTAGGGCACCTGATTCAGACAGTGCAGAGGTCGGTGTACGTATAGATTAGTGCGAAGTCTCACGGTTTGGGTGCCTCTTTCTGACGCGCAGAAGCGGCATTAATTCCCAGGGCGTAACTATACAGAGGCTGCAAGCATCAATCTCGTTGTTTTGTGCCCATTTTGCGGGGCTCGCGAAGTATTTATGAATGATAAGATCGCGGCTTTGAGAATTTCGAGGAAAGCGTTGTGCGCAAATTGGTTTGGGTAGTCGCGGCACTGGTATTGGCAGGGTGTGGTGAAGGCAAGAATGTAGAGGCGCCAAAACCACAATCGGCTGCAGTAACCCCGCCGGCGGCGGCTGCAGCACCACAATGGGATCTAGAAGTGCGCGGCGAAACGCCACAGGCTGTCAGCGACCTGAGTGGCTGGCTGATCGAGCACGCCTTCGTGCCTACGGTGATCAAGGACGGCAGCGGAAAAACGCGAATTCTGATTGGTCCGTTCAACTCTCAGGCTGAAGCTGAAGCACGTAAGGTGCAAGTGGATGCGGCGTTGGTGAAGGCCAAGAAGCAGAACGTTGAGTCGGTGCTGGTCGAGCATCCGCTCACGCCGTAAACGAATGGGCGGTGACTTTGCCAGTTGATATGGCAGCGGTGGGGCAAGCGATTGAATTGGCTGACGTCGATATGGAAAAGGACACTTTCTGGGAAATCGCCGACACCGCCACTGAGGGTTTTTACGGCTGGATTGCCGGGGAGTCGGCAGTCGTCATGAAGATTGCGCAGATACCTGATCAAAGAGCGTGGCATACCTCGTGAGTCACTCAATTTGATGGGCTGCTGGCGATACAATAAAGCGGCTAATCAAGCGTAAATGAAAAGGCCTCGAACATCGCGTTCGAGGCCTTTTTTGTCTGCGCTGCAATCAGCCGCAGGCTTTCATGTTCACCGGGCCGACAAACTCATTGCCGCGCCCCATCACGCACGCCACGCTCTGATTACGCTGACGCTCCCAGTCCTGCACCGGGTAAGTCTTGTCCCATGCCTCATACAATTGTCGATCCTGTTTTGACAGGCGCAAGCCGTACTGCTTGCTCATGTAGAAGTACGTGCGGGCAATCATGCCGCGAATCGACGGGCGGGGCATGACCTTCTTCGCCTTGAAGTCGACCTGGGTCAGGCACGAACCGTATTGCCCGGATTGCACTGGCAGCCAGCCGTAGCTGAAATTGCTGCGATCGCCATTGACCTCGCCGATGCTCGGCACCAGGTTATGCAGATCGGCTTCGGCCTTCTGATAGCTTGGGTCGTATCGGGTGCAGTTCTTGCGGCCGCCTTCCTGCCAGCACTGACGCTGATGGCCGAACTGCCAGGCCGGCACAATGTGTTCCCATTCAATACGTGACGCACGCTTGGCATTCTTGCGCGGTACGTAACCGCACGCCTTCAGATCCACCTTGTTGCCGGTGTACTTGCACCCGCAATAGAACTCTGTGGACTGCGGTGCATACAGCTTCCAGGCGACCTTCTTGGCTTCGGTAAATGTGCGGGGTGCGCCAGCCTGGGCACCCATGGCGATGAACAGCAACAGCAGAGCAAAACAGCGGACACTCATTGAATCAATCTTCCTTCGGCACAACCCAAAAAATCTGCACGCCACCGTCGTCGCGATAAGCGAGGGTGACGTTGTCGTTCTCGTCGATTTCCTCAAGCAGGCGCTCCCACTCGTCCATCGGCTCGTCCGGAAGACGAAAGATCAGTGCGGCTTTGGCTTTCTGTGCGGTGGGGGAATTGATGATTTTCTGAACGCGCATGCCTATGCGTTCGTAAGCGTCAGGAGCATCAGGGGAGGTGGCCACGAGGTTATCCTTATTAAGCTGTACGTGCATACAGTATTTAACTGTAAGCATTTTCGCAACTGCTTAAAATTCAAGAAAATCCTCTGACAGCGGTTTTCCGGATTTGGTGTAGGTCGTGTCGAGTTTTTTGTAGGAAAAGTGCGAGAGCTTTGTGAGCGTTGCACCACCCGCCCGTCAGGCGAGTGGTGCAGGGTGCCCAATCAAGAATTGACCGGGCGAAAGTCCATCAGTATTCCCAGAACATCCGTTGCAGCTCTTTGCTGTCATTGGTTTTGGTCAGGGCGACCATTGCCAGGATGCGGGCTTTCTGCGGGTTCAGGTCGTGAGCGACAACCCAGTCGTATTTGTCGTCTGGCTGTTCAGCGTTACGCAGAACGAAGCCGCCAGCGTTGACGTGGGACGAACGAATGATTTGCACGCCATCCTTGCGCAGCGCTTGCAGGGCTGGAACAACGCGTGAGGAGACCGAGCCGTTACCGGTACCGGCATGGATGATCGCCTTGGCACCGGATTGTGCGAGAGCCTTGTAGGCAGTATCGCTGACGTTGCCGTAGGAATAAGCGATTTCTACGTCAGGCAGGCTCTTGATATTTTTGATATCGAATTCCGAATCCATGGTGTGACGCTTGGCTGGCAAGCGGAACCAGTAGGATTTGCCTTCAACCACCATGCCCAGTGGGCCCCAGGCGCTTTTGAACGCTTCGGTCTTGATGTTGATCATCTTGCTGACGTCACGACCGGACTGGATTTCATCGTTCATGGTCACCAGTACGCCTTTGCCTTGCGCTTCTTTGCTGCTGGCCACGGCCACGGCGTTGTACAGGTTGAGCATGCCATCGGCGGACATCGCGGTGCCCGGACGCATTGAGCCGACGACGATGATTGGCTTGTCGGTTTTTTCTACCAGGTTGAGGAAGTAAGCGGTTTCTTCCAGGGTGTCGGTGCCGTGGGTGATGACGATGCCATCGACGTCTTTGCTATCGGCCAGTTCGGCCACGCGACGACCCAGTTGCAGCAGGTTTTCGTTGGTGATGCTTTCCGAAGCAATCTGCATGACTTGTTCGCCACGCACGTTTGCCAGTTTGCTCAGCTCGGGAATGCCGGCGATCAATTGTTCGACGCCAACCTTCGCCGCTTGATAGGTGGCGCTGTTGGCGGCGCTCGCGCCGGCGCCGGCGATGGTGCCGCCGGTGGCAAGGACTACGACGTTAGCGAGCTTGGTCTGGGTTTCGACTTCTTTCGCCTGAAGGGCGGTGGGCAGGAGTAGGAGAAGGGCCAAAGCGCCCGGAACCAAAGTGTTGAAAGCAGATTTCATTATTTTTCTCTCTAGTAGTGAGACGGTGCTGATGCAGGTTCATCTAGATGCGCCCCAAGCCGATCTGAATGCTCGGGGTGCAGGCTAGGGAGCAGGATCTGTACCAGCCCTACTTTGCTTTGGAGAAATGTTTAACTTGATGATTTACATCAATATTTTATGGATTTGAAAATGGTGGGGCGAAGCGTTTATCCGGGTTTCCGAACAATGGAGGCTTTCGCGTTCGGTTCACCGAAAGGGACTACGGCTTCTTTCGAATGAAACCGGTTGCCGGCTCGGGATTCTCGACTAAAGAAATCGGCCTTGAGGCCGATGGTTGTTCTGGGAAACGCTTTTTTAGGGAGTTCACATGTCACTGACGATCGGTTTTTCAAACCCGGGTACAGTCACCATCGGCGGTAAAACCGCAGCGACGATCAATGCGATGAACCAGGCAGAGGCGGACGCTTCCGACGAGGCGCTGGGCGTTGAAAAAGAACCGAGCAAACAAGTCAGGACTGGCGGCCCTGCGCAAGAAGCCAGCCAGGCCGATAGCGCGGACAGCGGCGACAGTCTCAATGTCACCGTGAAAATGCTGCTCAAGCGGATGAAAGAGTTGCAGAAGCAACTGCAGGAGCAGCAACAGCAACTGGCGGCGGCCCAGGCTGCGAGCTATCCGACGCCTGAGGCCAAGTCGCAGGCGGTGATGTCCATTCAGGGTCAGATCGCGCAGACCAGCGGCGCACTCATGGAGGTCGCGGCGGCGTTGCTCAAGGAAATGTCCCAGGGCTCCACCAGCGGCAACGTGGTCAACACCACGGCCTGAGCATTGAAGGGCGAAGCAGCGGATTCGTCCTTTAATCAATACCGATTTCTGATTGTTGACAAATGACGGCGGGATTCGCATAGTTCGGTCTACGCAAACGTTTGCGCGGCTTTCCCGGCGCATTATGGCCATGGGGAAAGCGAAGTAGCTTACGCCAGCGCAAGCGTTGCTCACAATAATCATAAGATCGGAGTGAACCCATGAAGCTGCCATTCGCTGGACGTCTTCTTGCTGTCGCTATGCTGGCTGCCACAGCCGCCGCACTACCTGTCTCCTCGGCATTCGCCGAATCCGCCGAAAAACCTAAAGTCGCGCTGGTCATGAAGTCTCTGGCCAACGAATTCTTCCTGACCATGGAAGATGGCGCCAAGGCGTACCAGAAAGAACACTCCGCCGATTTCGACCTGATCTCCAATGGCATCAAGGATGAAACCGACACTGCTGGCCAGACCCGCATCGTCGAGCAAATGATCCTGGCCAAGGTCAATGCACTGGTGATCGCGCCTTCTGATTCCAAGGCCATGGTGCCGGTGATCAAGAAAGCCGTCGATGCTGGTATCACCGTGATCAACATCGACAACCAACTTGATCCGGCCATCGTCAAAAGCAAAAACATCAGCGTGCCCTTCGTAGGTCCGGACAATCGCAAAGGCGCCCGTCTGGTCGGCGAATACCTGGCCAAGCAGCTTAAGGCTGGTGACGAAGTCGGCATCATTGAAGGTGTGTCCACCACGACCAACGCTCAGCAACGTACCGCTGGCTTCAAGGATGCGATGGACGCCGCACAGATCAAGATCGTTTCCCTGCAATCAGGTGACTGGGAAATCGACAAGGGCAACAAGGTTGCCGCTTCGATCCTCAGCGAATACCCGGACGTCAAAGCACTGCTGGCCGGTAACGACAGCATGGCCGTCGGCGCCGTTTCCGCAGTACGTGCCGCTGGCAAGGCCGGTCAGGTTCAGGTGGTCGGTTACGACAACATCAACGCTATCAAGCCAATGTTGAAGGATGGCCGCGTGTTGGCCACGGCTGACCAGTTCGCTGCCAAGCAGGCAGTGTTCGGCATCGAAACCGCGCTGAAAATCATCAAGGGCGAGAAAGTCGACAGCGGCGCCAACGGCGTGATCGAAACACCGGTCGAGCTGGTCACCAAGTAAGTCTTCTGGCGACACAACGGCGCTCGTCCGTCCGGGCGAGCGCATGGAGAGTTTTTATGTCAGTTTCCGCCCCGAACGCTGTCCTCTCGGTCAGCGGTATCGGTAAGACCTATGCGCAACCGGTGCTCACCGGCATCGATCTGACGCTGATGCGCGGTGAAGTGCTGGCGCTGACCGGCGAGAATGGTGCCGGCAAAAGTACCCTGTCGAAAATCATTGGCGGACTGGTCACGCCGACCACCGGCCAGATGCAATTCCACGGCAAGGACTACCGTCCGGGCAGCCGCACCCAGGCTGAAGAACTCGGCGTGCGTATGGTCATGCAAGAACTCAATCTGTTGCCGACATTGTCGGTCGCGGAAAACCTGTTTCTCGACAACCTGCCAAGCAACGGCGGCTGGATCAGCCGCAAACAACTGCGCAAAGCGGCGATCGAAGCCATGGCGCAAGTCGGTCTCGACGCGATTGATCCGGATACGCTGGTCGGCGAACTGGGGATCGGGCATCAGCAGATGGTTGAAATCGCCCGTAACCTGATTGGCGATTGCCATGTGCTGATTCTCGATGAGCCGACCGCGATGCTGACCGCACGTGAAGTCGAAATGCTGTTCGAGCAGATCACCCGGTTGCAGGCGCGCGGCGTTTCAATCATTTACATTTCCCACCGTCTCGAAGAGCTGGCCCGTGTCGCACAGCGCATTGCCGTGCTGCGTGACGGCAATCTGGTCTGTGTCGAGCCGATGGCCAATTACAACAGCGAGCAACTGGTTACGCTGATGGTCGGTCGTGAACTGGGCGAGCACATCGACATGGGCCCGCGCAATATCGGCGCCCCGGCGCTGACTGTCACGGGTTTGAATCGCTCTGACAAAGTGCGCGATGTTTCATTCGAAGTCCGTGCCGGCGAGATCTTCGGGATTTCCGGATTGATCGGGGCAGGGCGCACAGAACTGCTGCGACTGATTTTTGGTGCGGACGTTGCCGACAGCGGCACCATCGCGCTCGGCTCCCCGGCCAAAGTGGTCAGTGTGCGCTCGCCGGTCGATGCGGTGCGCAACGGTATCGCGTTGATTACCGAAGACCGCAAGGGTGAAGGCCTGCTGCTGAGTCAATCGATCAGCGCCAACATCGCACTGGGCAACATGCCGGAAATCTCCAGTGGCGGTGTCGTCAACAATGGCGACGAGATCGCTTTGGCGCAGCGTCAGATCGACGCCATGCGCATTCGTAGTTCGAGTCCGACACAACTGGTTTCAGAGTTGTCCGGTGGCAACCAGCAGAAGGTTGTGATCGGCCGCTGGCTGGAGCGCGACTGTTCGGTGCTGCTGTTCGATGAGCCGACCCGTGGCATCGACGTCGGCGCCAAGTTCGACATTTATGCCTTGCTCGGCGAACTGACGCGCCAGGGCAAAGCGCTGGTGGTGGTCTCCAGTGACCTGCGTGAACTGATGCTGATCTGCGACCGGATCGGCGTGCTGTCGGCAGGGCGCTTGATCGACACCTTCGAGCGCGATAGTTGGACCCAGGATGATTTGCTTGCCGCCGCGTTCGCCGGCTACCAAAAACGTGATGCGTTGCTCAACGAAGCGGCGCCTAGGGATCTCCCATGAAAACTGCATCTCCTGCCGGCAAACGTAGTGGCAACTTCTATGGCCTGGGCACTTATCTGGGCCTGGCCGGTGCCTTGCTGGCGATGATTGCGCTGTTCTCGGTCTTGAGCAGCCACTTTCTGTCGTATAACACCTTCAGTACGCTGGCCAACCAGATTCCTGATCTGATGGTGCTGGCGGTCGGCATGACCTTCGTATTGATCATTGGCGGCATCGATCTTTCGGTGGGGTCGGTGCTGGCATTGGCTGCTTCGACGGTCAGCGTTGCCATTCTTGGCTGGGGCTGGGGCGTGTTGCCGTCAGCGTTGCTCGGCATGGCAGTGGCCGCACTGGCTGGCACCGTCACCGGTTCGATCACGGTGGCGTGGCGGATTCCATCGTTCATCGTTTCTCTCGGTGTGCTGGAAATGGCTCGGGGTCTGGCTTATCAGATGACGGGATCGCGCACCGCGTACATCGGTGATTCGTTTGCCTGGCTGTCGAACCCGATCGCGTTCGGCATCTCGCCATCGTTTATCATTGCCTTGCTGGTGATTATCATCGCTCAGGCCGTGTTGACCCGTACCGTGTTCGGTCGCTACCTGATCGGCATTGGCACCAACGAAGAGGCGGTGCGCCTCGCGGGGATCAATCCGAAACCCTACAAGATTCTGGTGTTCAGCCTGATGGGGCTGCTGGCCGGTATCGCTGCGCTGTTTCAGATTTCCCGTCTGGAAGCTGCTGACCCGAATGCCGGTTCCGGTCTGGAGTTGCAGGTAATCGCAGCTGTGGTTATCGGCGGTACCAGCCTGATGGGCGGGCGTGGTTCGGTGATCAGCACATTCTTTGGGGTCTTGATCATTTCGGTCCTGGCGGCAGGTCTGGCGCAGATCGGTGCGACTGAACCGACCAAACGAATCATCACCGGCGCCGTCATCGTGATCGCGGTGGTGCTCGACACTTATCGCAGTCAGCGCGCCAGTCGCCGGGGCTAAGAGATGGCAACGATCAAGGATGTGGCAGCCCTCGCGGGGATTTCCTACACGACGGTGTCGCATGTGGTGAACAACACCCGTCCGGTGAGTCAGGAAGTGCGGTTGAAAGTCGAGGCGGCGATCAAGAGCCTCGACTATGTGCCGAGTGCGGTGGCGCGCTCGCTCAAAGCCAAGACCACTGCAACCATCGGCCTGCTGGTGCCCAACAGTCTCAACCCGTACTTCGCCGAGTTGGCGCGGGGCATCGAGGATTATTGCGAGCGTAACGGCTATTGCGTGATCCTCTGCAACTCCGACGACAATCCCGACAAGCAGCGCAGCTATTTGCGCGTGTTGCTGGAGAAGCGCATCGACGGTTTGATCGTTGCTTCCGCTGGCGGTGACAGCGGCCTGGCGCAGGGGTTGGCCGGGGTGAAAACGCCGATGGTCATCGTCGACCGAGGCCTGGATGGCGTCGATGCCGATCTGGTGCGTATCGATCACGAATACGGCGCTTACCTCGCGACCCGGCACTTGCTTGAACTGGGGCACCGCGACATCGCCACCATCGGCGGCCCGGCCAGCACCAGTGTTGCGCAGATGCGTCTGGCCGGCTATTGCCGAGCGCTGAAAGAGGCGGGCGTTGATGTCCGTCAGGAGCGCATGCTGGAAAGCGATTTCACCAGTACTGGCGGGTACAACGCAGCGGCGATTCTGCTCGAGAGCAATCCACCGAGCGCAATCTTTGCCGGTAACGACATGATCGGCATTGGTGTGCTGCGAGCGGCGGCGGAGCGCAATGTGCGCGTGCCGAGCGAGCTGTCGGTGATTGGTTTCGACGATATCCAGATGAGTCGTTACGTCTACCCGGCACTCACCACGGTGGGGCAATCAATCCTGCAACTGGGCGAGATGGCGGCCGAAGTACTGCTGCGCAGGATTGCCACGCCGAACCTGGGCACTGATCAACGGATCGTGACCCCGAGTATTGTCTTGCGCGAATCCACTGCACCGTTGTCCGGCGTGTTCACCGAATACCGCTGAAACCGAATTGACGAGTAATGATGTATGCCAGCAAATGTAGTGGTAATAGGCAGCCTGAACATGGATCTGGTGACCCGGGCGCCACGGCTGCCGGTCGGTGGCGAAACGTTGATCGGTCATTCGTTTGCCACGGTTTCCGGCGGCAAGGGCGCCAATCAGGCGGTGGCCGCAGCGCGTTTGGGCGCGCAGGTGGCGATGGTTGGCTGTGTTGGCAGCGACGATTATGGCGTGCAACTACGCAACGCCTTGTTGGCCGAACAGATCGATTGCCAGGCAGTGAGCGCTGTCGATGACTCCAGTGGTGTGGCGTTGATCGTGGTCGATGACAACAGTCAGAACGCCATTGTCATCGTCGCCGGCGCCAATGGCGCCATGACGCCCGCAGTGATCGACCGGTTTGATGCGGTGCTGCAAGCCGCAGACGTGATCATCTGCCAGCTCGAAATTCCGGATGCCACGGTGGGGCATGCGCTCAAGCGCGCGCGCGCGCTGGGTAAAATCGTGATCCTCAATCCGGCGCCGGCAAGTCGTCCACTGCCGGCAGACTGGTTTGCGGCGATCGACTACCTGATCCCCAATGAGAGCGAAGCGACCGTGTTGAGCGGGTTGCCGGTGGACTCGCAGGAAACGGCAGAAAGTGCAGCCAGTCAGTTGATCGCCATGGGTGCGGGCAAAGTCATTATTACCCTTGGTGCGCAAGGCTCGCTGTTCGCCAATGGCCAAAGCTTTGAGCATTTCCCGGCGCCCAAAGTGAAGGCCGTCGACACCACGGCCGCAGGCGACACGTTCGTGGGTGGTTTCGCCGCTGCGCTGGCCAATGGCAGGTCCGAGGCCGAGGCGATTCGTTTCGGGCAGATCGCCGCCGCGTTATCGGTAACCCGCGCCGGCGCGCAGCCGTCCATTCCAACCCTATCCGACGTACAGGCCTTTAAACCCGCATGAAAAAGACTCCTCTGCTCAACGTCGCATTGTCGCGACTAATCGCGTCCCTGGGCCATGGCGACATGGTGGTCATTGGTGATGCCGGGCTGCCGGTGCCGCCTGGTGTCGAGCTAATTGATCTGGCGCTGACCCACGGTGTCCCGGATTTCGTCAGTACCCTGAAAGTCGTGCTCAGCGAGATGCAGGTGGAAAGCCATGCACTGGCCAAAGAAATCTTCGACAAGCAACCGACCGCACTGAATGCGCTGGACGCGTTGAATGAAGAGGGTGCTCTGGGCCGTCGTGATCTGCTCAGTCACGAGCAATTCAAGGTTCTCAGCCGACAGGCACGGGCGATTGTTCGTACAGGCGAATGTCAGCCGTACTGCAACATCGTGCTGGTCGCTGGAGTCACCTTTTAACTTTTGATTTCACAAGCACAAGGAATGCGCCATGCAACGCTATGCTCAGAAACTGCATCAACTCATCCGGGGTTTACTGCTTTTGTCCGTAATCACTGCGACCGGCGCTCAGGCGGCGGAAAAAATCGACCTGATCATCGATACCGATCCAGGGGCCGACGACGTGGTCGCCCTGTTGTTCGCGCTGGCCTCGCCGGAAGAACTGAACATTCGCGCGCTGACCACCGTGGCCGGCAACGTGCGCCTCGACAAGACTTCGCGTAACGCACGACTGGCGCGCGAGTGGGCAGGGCGCGAGGACGTACCGGTTTATGCTGGCGCGCCGAAGCCGCTGATGCGCACACCGATCTACGCCGAGAACATCCATGGCAAGGAAGGTCTGTCGGGTGTCACCGTGCACGAACCGAAAAAGGGGCTGGCTGAAGGCAATGCGGTCAATTACTTGATCGATACCCTGAAAAAAGCCAAGCCGCACAGCATCACGATCGCCATGCTCGGTCCACAGACCAACCTGGCGCTGGCGCTGATCCAAGAGCCTGAAATTGTTCAGGGCATCAAGGAGGTGGTGATCATGGGTGGTGCGCACTTCAACGGTGGCAACATCACCCCGGTGGCGGAATTCAACCTGTTTGCTGACCCGCAAGCGGCTGAAGTGGTCCTGAAAAGCGGCGTGAAACTGACCTACCTGCCGCTGGACGTGACCCACAAGATTCTCACCAGTGATGCGCGCCTGAAACAGATCGCTGCGCTGAACAACAACGCGAGCAAGATTGTCGGCGACATTCTCAACGAGTACATCAAAGGCGATATGGAGCACTACGGTATTCCGGGTGGTCCGGTGCATGACGCTACCGTTGTGGCCTATCTGCTCAAGCCGGAACTGTTCACCGGTCGCTCGGTGAATGTCGTGGTGGATAGTCGTGAAGGGCCGACTTTCGGTCAGACCATCGTCGATTGGTACGACGGCCTGAAGGCGCCGAAAAACTCCTTCTGGGTGGAAAATGGCGACGCGCAAGGCTTCTTTGACTTGCTGACCGAGCGTCTGAAACGTCTGAAGTAAGCCGCTCCCCCGCAGGTGCCAGCCTGCGGGTTTTTACACCCTCTCAGTGTGTTCAGCCTGCTCGCTGGGGTAGCGCTCGAAAATCTGCTTGATGAATTGCTTGGCCGCTTCTGTGCCCAACTCTTTGACCAATAGATCGATACCAATCAGCGCAAGCTCCTCGGTGGTTCCCGGGCTGTAAGAGCTGTGTCCGTCTGCCCATTTGGCATTAATGGCGGCGTCGATGCTGATGGTGGTCATGAGAGCGCTCGAATAGTCGGAAGATCTTGTATTTGAGTTAACCATTTTGTCGGGCATTTGGCACTGCGACTTAGGCATGAGCGGAGCGCTATGCGACACTTGGTCTTTTAAGGCTTCCAAGGATTGTGCTGTGCAGATCGATTTGAACACCCCTGACGGCCTCACGCTCGACGCGGTGCGCCAGTTGCTCGCCTCGGCCAGTGATGACGAACACACGCAGCTGCGCGTGACCAAGGGCGGTATCGCTTACATTTCTTCGGGTATCACCGGTGGGCAGGATATCGACGGTTTGCTGTTTCGCCTGGAAACCTGGGCTAAGGGCTCGGGCTACGTGGGCAACGTCGCGGCCAGTGATGAGGTGTGGGTGATGCAGATTTTCAACGCGTTGAAGGAGAACTGGCCGAATCCGCCGTATGACTACATCGATGTCTATTGAGCACCGTTAATATTCAGTCACGATTGATTGATGAAGTGGTACGTGCCGCTCAGGCACACTCGGCGCTTTTCCGGTCGTGGGGCAGGGTGATGGCCTTGGCTGTGAAACCAATCGCTTGAATGGCGGTCGCACGATCTCAGCTTAACCATTTTGAAAACAAGGAGGCTTCATGCCTTTGAAGTTCGCGACACTGGGTGCACTTATGGCCGCTGTGATGTTGGCCGGTTGCAGCACGACCTCCAGCGAGTCGGCAAAGGAATCTGTGGCGACCGAAGCCGGTCATAGCCGCTGTGAAGCATCGGCGGCGGAGTTCGCCATTGGCAAGAAAGCTTCGCCAGAGTTGCTGGAGCAGGCGCGCAACAAAGCCGGGGCGCAAAATGCTCGCTTCCTCAAGCCGAACGACATGATCACGCTCGAGTACCGCTCCGATCGCTTGAATCTGAACACCGACAACAACCTGGTGATCACTCGTGTCAACTGCGGCTGATTAGCGAAGGCTTTTATTGCAGGCATAAAAAACCCCGTCACATGGACGGGGTTTTTTTAGTGCGCGCAGAAATTACTCTGGGCGAACCTGTGCAGCTTGCATACCCTTTTGGCCTTTCTCAGCCACGAAAGAGACGGTCTGGCCTTCTTTCAGGCTTTTGAAACCGTCGGATTCGATAGCTTTGAAGTGTACGAACAGGTCGTCACCGCCACCTTGAGGAGTGATGAAGCCGAAGCCTTTTTCATCGTTGAACCACTTAACGGTGCCGGTTTGGCGATTAGACATGGTGTATCTCCAAGAAACATATATTTTTCAGTACTGTGCTGCTCAGGCCAACTGGGCACACCCGGGTATCATAGTCGAAATGTTCGCTTTGGTAGCCCCCCGGACGTGCTGTTTGCCAATCAGTCGTGTTTTCTTTACTGCCTTTATCGGCTGAAAGCCCCGGTTTACAAGGCTTTTGGCGGAACGTAAAGACGATAAAAAAACCTGTAAAACCTGCATAAATCATCTGAAAAGGCTCAAATTCAGCCCTTTTTAGCGGCGCTGAGCCAACTCAGAAGACTTCTTTGATCACTTTTTCGCCGGAGTATTTGCCTTGCATTTGGCGATTTGGCCCAGTGCTTTCTGCTGCAATTCAGGAGTGGCTTTGTTGTCCATCAGCGCCTGAATGTCGCTCGCTGGATAAGACTTGATGGCGTCAGCGCCGCAAGCACAATGGGATTTGGCAGCCGCAGCACCGATTTGTTGGGTCGCCGCCTGGGTGCATTGCGCCATGTACTTCTCGCGCTCGCCCTTCGGCCAGTCGGCGTGGGCGCTCAGCGGCAGTAACATAACGATAGGGGCGACTACGGCGAACAGGGTATTCAGACGCATGCGAGGATGCTCCTTGTGGGTCAATGTCTTGTTATCTGAGGGCTGAAAGGCCTATCAAGTTCAGCACTCTGGCATAAAAACAGACGATTTGCCTTCTGATCAAACAGAGGCATAAGTGACCGCTCATCTGTGCTAGCATGCCGAGCTCAAGCGTTCTCAGGCGCCGGATGACCTTCAGTCCCGGCAGCGGTCAACGTGCGAATATTTTCGATTTGAATCCCAGTCACTCTGGTTCGGTTTTCCGGTTGGCCGCAAGGCTCCTGCCGCTGTAAGGTAGGCGTTCGTCATTGAATGGCCTGGATCGGATCTTGTACTGGCTCATCCCAACCCACGTGACCTTTGGTAGGGGTCACCACTAGGAGAGGAGGCGCCATGCCAACTATTACTCTTCCCGACGGCAGTCAACGTTCATTCGATCACCCGGTTTCCGTAGCCGAGGTCGCCGCATCCATTGGTGCCGGTCTGGCCAAAGCCACACTGGCCGGCAAGGTCAATGGCCAACTGGTCGACGCCAGCGACATCATCAGCAGCGACGCGACCTTGCAAATCATCACGCCAAAGGATGAAGAGGGGCTGGAGATCATTCGCCACTCTTGCGCGCACCTGGTGGGTCACGCGGTCAAACAGCTGTACCCGACTGCGAAAATGGTCATCGGGCCGGTCATCGACGAAGGCTTCTATTACGACATCGCCTTCGAACGTCCTTTTACTCCAGACGACATGGCCGCTATCGAACAGCGCATGCAACAGCTGATCGAAAAAGATTACGACGTCATCAAGAAAGTCACTCCGCGCGCCGAAGTGATCGAAGTGTTCAAGGCTCGTGGCGAAGACTACAAGTTGCGCCTGGTCGAGGACATGCCGAACGAACAGGCCATGGGTCTGTACTATCACGAAGAATACGTCGACATGTGCCGCGGTCCGCACGTGCCGAACACGCGTTTCCTGAAATCCTTCAAGCTGACCAAGCTGTCCGGTGCCTACTGGCGCGGCGACGCCAAGAACGAGCAGTTGCAGCGCGTTTACGGCACCGCTTGGGCAGACAAGAAGCAACTGGCGGCTTACATTCAGCGCATCGAAGAAGCTGAAAAGCGCGATCACCGCAAGATCGGCAAGCGTCTGGGCCTGTTCCACACCCAGGAAGAATCCCCGGGCATGGTGTTCTGGCACCCGAACGGCTGGACTCTGTACCAGGTGCTCGAGCAGTACATGCGCAAGATCCAGCGCGACAACGGCTACCTCGAAATCAAGACGCCGCAAGTCGTTGACCGCAGCCTGTGGGAGAAATCCGGGCACTGGGCCAACTACGCCGACAACATGTTCACCACCCAGTCGGAAAACCGCGACTACGCCATCAAGCCAATGAACTGCCCTTGCCACGTGCAGGTGTTCAACCAGGGCCTGAAAAGCTACCGCGAGCTGCCGATGCGTCTGGCCGAGTTCGGTGCCTGCCACCGTAACGAGCCATCGGGTGCGCTGCACGGCATCATGCGCGTACGTGCGTTCACTCAGGACGACGCCCACATTTTCTGCACCGAAGAGCAGATGCAGGCTGAGTCCGCCGCGTTTATCAAGCTGACCATGGACGTTTATCGTGACTTCGGCTTTACCGATGTCGAGATGAAACTGTCCACTCGTCCGGAAAAACGCGTCGGTTCCGACGAGCTGTGGGATCGCGCTGAAGCTGCATTGGCTGCAGCCCTTGATTCTGCGGGCCTGCCGTACGATCTGCAGCCGGGTGAGGGCGCGTTCTACGGTCCGAAGATCGAGTTCTCGCTGAAAGACTGCCTTGGTCGGGTCTGGCAATGTGGTACTCTGCAGCTCGATTTTAACCTGCCTGTCCGTTTGGGCGCTGAATACGTCTCTGAAGACAACAGCCGCAAACACCCAGTGATGTTGCACCGTGCGATCCTCGGTTCCTTCGAGCGTTTCGTCGGGATTCTGATCGAGCACTACGAAGGTGCGTTCCCTGCCTGGCTCGCGCCAACGCAGGCGGTGATCATGAATATCACTGATAAACAGGCAGATTTTGTTGCAGAAGTTGAAAAAACTCTCAACGAAAGCGGATTTCGTGCCAAGTCCGACTTGAGAAATGAAAAGATCGGCTTTAAAATCCGCGAGCATACTTTGCTCAAGGTTCCCTATCTCTTGGTAATCGGAGATAAGGAAGTCGAGATGCAGACTGTCGCTGTGCGTACTCGTGAAGGTGCTGACCTGGGCTCGATGCCCGTCGCCCAGTTCGCTGAGTTTCTCGCGCAAGCGGTTTCCCGGCGTGGTCGCCCAGATTCGGAGTAATTATTATTAAGCGTGAAATGAGACAAGATAAACGAGCTGCACCGAAAGCCCCGATCAACGAGAATATCTCGGCACGCGAGGTTCGGTTAATTGGGGCTGAAGGTGAACAGCTTGGGATTGTGTCAATTGAAGACGCGCTTCTTAAGGCTGAAGAGGCCAAACTGGATTTGGTGGAAATTTCCGCCGATGCAGTACCCCCTGTTTGCAAACTGATGGACTACGGCAAATCGATCTTCGAGAAGAAGAAACAGGTTGCCGCAGCCAAGAAAAACCAGAAGCAGATTCAGGTTAAAGAAATCAAGTTTCGTCCAGGGACGGAGGAAGGGGATTACCAGGTAAAACTGCGCAACCTGGTACGTTTCCTGAGTGATGGGGACAGGGCCAAGGTATCCTTGCGATTCCGCGGCCGTGAGATGGCCCACCAGGAGCTGGGGATGGAACTCCTCAAGCGGGTTGAAGCTGACCTGCTCGAGTACGGTTCGGTCGAACAGCATCCTAAGATGGAAGGACGCCAGCTGATCATGGTCATCGCCCCGAAAAAGAAGAAGTAATCAACAGGGCACGGCAGGCCTTCTGATTATGTTTATCAACTGAATGCGGAGTATCCGAACATGCCAAAAATGAAAACCAAAAGTGGTGCTGCTAAGCGGTTTCTGAAAACTGCTAACGGTATCAAGCACAAGCACGCTTTCAAGAGCCACATCCTGACCAAAATGTCGACCAAGCGTAAGCGTCAACTGCGCGGTAGCAGCTTGCTGCATCCGTCTGACGTGGCAAAAGTCGAGCGCATGCTGCGCCTTCGTTAATTTTAGTCAAGAATAGAGGAAGTAACTCATGGCTCGTGTAAAGCGTGGCGTCATTGCCCGTAAGCGTCACAAAAAAATTCTGAAACTTGCTAAAGGCTACTACGGCGCACGCTCCCGCGTATTCCGTGTTGCCAAGCAAGCGGTAATCAAGGCAGGCCAATACGCCTACCGTGACCGTCGTCAGAAAAAGCGTCAGTTCCGCGCTCTGTGGATCGCTCGTATCAACGCTGGTGCTCGTGTTAACGGTCTGTCCTACAGCCGTTTCATCGCTGGCCTGAAAAAAGCGTCCATCGAGATCGACCGTAAGGTTCTGGCTGATCTGGCAGTGAACGAAAAAGCGGCGTTTGCTGCGATTGTCGAGAAAGCTAAAGCCACCTTGGCTTAAGTACCCCCGACAATCACCCGGCCTCACTTCCGTGGGGTCAGGTGGTAAACGTCTTAAATAGGGGAAGAGCCTTCAAGCTCTTCCCCTATTTTGTATCTGGAGTCTGTACATGGAAAACCTGGATGCGCTGGTCTCTCAAGCACTAGAGGCTGTGCAAAGCGCTGAAGATATCAATGCCCTGGAGCAAATCCGGGTTCAATACCTTGGCAAAAAGGGCGAATTGACTCAGGTGATGAAGACCCTGGGGAATTTGCCGGCAGAAGAGCGTCCGCAAGTCGGCGCCCTGATCAACGTTGCCAAGGAACGTGTTACAGGCGTTCTCAATGCGCGCATGGCTCTGTTTGAAGAAGCCGAACTGGCTGCCAAACTGTCTGCCGAATCCATTGACGTGACATTGCCGGGCCGTGGCCAGACCTCCGGTGGTCTGCATCCGGTGACCCGGACTCTGGAACGTGTCGAGCAGTTCTTCACCCGCATCGGCTACGGCATTGCCGAAGGCCCTGAGGTCGAAGACGACTATCACAACTTTGAAGCGCTCAACATCCCAGGCCATCACCCGGCCCGGTCTATGCATGACACCTTCTATTTCAACGCCAACATGCTGCTGCGAACCCATACCTCGCCGGTACAGGTCCGCACCATGGAATCGAAGCAGCCGCCGATCCGTATCGTCTGCCCAGGCCGCGTGTATCGCAGCGACTCCGATATCACCCACTCGCCGATGTTCCACCAGGTCGAAGGCCTGCTGGTTGATCGCGACATCAATTTTGCCGATCTCAAAGGCACCATCGAAGAATTCCTGCGGGTGTTCTTCGAAAAAGAGCTGGCCGTACGTTTCCGTCCTTCGTACTTCCCGTTCACCGAGCCGTCCGCTGAAGTCGACATGGAATGCGTGATGTGCAGCGGTAAAGGCTGCCGTGTCTGCAAGCAGACTGGCTGGCTGGAAGTGATGGGCTGCGGCATGGTTCACCCGAACGTGTTGCGCATGTCCGGCATTGATCCGGAAGAGTTCTCCGGTTTTGCTTTCGGCATGGGTGTCGAGCGTCTGGCCATGCTCCGTTACGGCGTGAACGACTTGCGTCTGTTCTTCGACAACGACTTGCGGTTCCTCGCGCAATTTCGCTAGTCGTAACGAATTCTTAGGAGAGCAGGATGAAATTCAGTGAACAATGGCTGCGTGGCTGGGTTAGCCCGCAGGTAGATCGCGATGAGCTGGTTGCTCGTCTGTCGATGGCGGGCCTTGAGGTCGATAGCGTGACCCCGGCCGCCGGTGTTTTCAGTGGTGTGGTGGTGGGCGAGGTGCTGAGCACCGAGCAACACCCTGATGCCGACAAGCTGCGTGTGTGCCAGGTCAGCAATGGCGCGGAAACTTTCCAGGTCGTGTGCGGTGCGCCAAACGTGCGTCCGGGCCTGAAGATTCCGTTCGCCATGATCGGCGCTGAGCTGCCGGGCGACTTCAAGATCAAGAAGGCCAAGCTGCGCGGCGTCGAGTCGAACGGCATGCTGTGCTCGCAAGCCGAGCTGCAGATCGGTGAAGGCAACGACGGTCTGATGGAGCTGCCGGTCGATGCACCGGTGGGCGAAGACTTCCGTGTGTACCTGGATCTGGAAGACGCCAGCATCGAGGTCGACCTGACCCCGAACCGCGGCGACTGCCTGTCCCTAGCCGGTCTGGCCCGTGAAGTTGGCGCGCTGTACGACGCACCAGTGACCCGTCCAGTGGTCATGACCATTCCTGCCGTGCACGATGAAGTGCGTTCGGTAGAAGTGCTGGCGCCTGCCGCGTGCCCACGTTACCTGGGCCGCGTTATCCGTAACGTTGACCTGTCCAAGCCGACGCCGCTGTGGATGGTGGAGCGTCTGCGTCGCGCTGACGTGCGCAGCATCGACGCTGCCGTCGACATCACCAACTACGTGATGCTCGAACTGGGTCAGCCATTGCACGCTTTCGATCTCGCCGAAATCAATGGCGGCATCCGTGTGCGCATGGCGGAGGAGGGCGAGAAGCTGGTACTGCTCGACGGTCAGGAAGTCAGCCTGCGTAGCGATACGCTGGTGATTGCCGACCACACCCGCGCGCTGGCGATTGCCGGTGTGATGGGTGGTGAGCACAGTGGTGTCTCCGCGACCACTCGCGATGTATTCCTGGAAAGTGCGTTCTTCGACCAGATCGCTGTGGCGGGCAAGGCTCGTTCCTACGGCCTGCACACCGATGCGTCGCACCGCTACGAGCGTGGCGTTGACTGGCAACTGGCCCGTGAAGCCATGGAGCGCGCCACTGGCCTGCTGCTGGACATTACTGGCGGCGAAGCCGGCCCGATCATCGAGACCGTCAGCGAGCAGCATCTGCCGTCGATCGCGCCGATCACTCTGCGTTCCCAGCGCATCACCCAGATGCTCGGTATGGAAATGGATTCCGCGCAGGTCGAGCGTTTGCTCGGCGGTCTGGGTCTTGGCATTACTGCCGACGGTGAAGGTCAGTGGCGCGTAGAAGTGCCAAGCCATCGTTTCGACATCAGCCTGGAAGTCGATCTGATCGAAGAGCTGGCCCGCCTGTACGGCTACAACCGTCTGCCGGTTCGTTACCCGCAAGCACGCCTGGCACCGCAAGCCAAGGCTGAAGCGCGCAGCGATCTGCCGGAGCTGCGCCGTCTGCTGGTGGCGCGTGGTTATCAGGAAGCGATCACTTACAGCTTCATCGATCCGCGTCAGTTCGAACTGTTCAACCCGGGCGTCGAGCCGTTGTTGCTGGCCAATCCGATCTCCAATGACATGGCGGCAATGCGCTCTTCGTTGTGGCCAGGTCTGGTCAAAGCGCTGCAGCACAACCTCAACCGTCAGCAAGATCGCGTGCGTCTGTTCGAAAGCGGTCTGCGCTTCGTCGGTCAGCTCGAAGGCCTGAAGCAAGAGCCGATGCTGTCCGGCGTGGTTTGCGGTAGCCGGCTGCCGGAAGGTTGGGCGCAAGGTCGCGACACGGTTGATTTCTTCGACGTCAAGGCTGACGTGGAAGCGGTGCTGGGCTTCGCCGGTGCACTGGATTCGTTCACCTTCGCTCCGGGCAAACACCCTGCGTTGCACCCTGGTCAAACCGCGCGCATTGAGCGCGAAGGGCGTGAAGTCGGTTTCATCGGCGCCATTCACCCGGAATTGTCGAAAGCCTTGGGTCTGGACCGTCCGGTCTTCGTTTTCGAGCTGGTTCTGGCTGAAGTGGCACTCGGTAAAATGCCGAAATTCCACGAGTTGTCGCGCTTTCCTGAAGTGCGTCGTGACCTTGCACTGATTGCGCACAAAGACGTCGCGTCCGCGGCCGTACTGGACGTAATCCGTGAAAATGCAGGCGAATGGCTCACGGATCTCAGGCTGTTTGACGTGTATCAGGGTAAAGGCATTGATCCTGATAGAAAAAGCCTTGCAGTTGGCTTGACCTGGCAGCATCCATCGCGCACTCTTAATGACGATGAGGTGAATTCGACGACGCAAAATATCCTCACCTCGCTCGAACAAAGGTTGAACGCCACGTTAAGGAAGTGACGTATGGGGGCTTTGACGAAAGCTGAGATGGCGGAACGTCTGTATGAAGAGCTGGGCCTGAACAAGCGAGAAGCCAAGGAATTGGTAGAACTGTTTTTCGAGGAAATCAGGCACGCTCTTGAAGACAACGAGCAGGTCAAATTGTCCGGTTTCGGCAATTTCGACCTTCGGGACAAACGCCAGCGGCCTGGCCGCAACCCGAAAACGGGGGAAGAAATCCCGATCACGGCTCGCCGTGTGGTCACCTTTCGTCCAGGGCAGAAGTTGAAGGCCCGAGTTGAGGCTTATGCTGGAACCAAGTCATAACGACGAACTACCCGTCATCCCGGGCAAACGCTACTTCACCATCGGTGAAGTCAGTGAGCTGTGTGCCGTAAAGCCACACGTGCTGCGCTACTGGGAGCAGGAGTTTCCTCAACTCAACCCCGTCAAACGCCGCGGAAACCGCCGGTATTATCAGCGCCAGGACGTGCTGATGATCCGGCAGATCCGCGCGCTCCTTTACGATCAGGGTTTCACCATCGGCGGCGCACGCTTGCGCTTGTCCGGCGATGAAGCCAAAGACGACACGACCCAATACAAGCAGATGATTCGGCAGATGATTGCCGAATTGGAAGATGTGCTGGTGGTTCTCAAGAAATAAAAAGCAGCGTTTGAATACTTCCAGTTTTCAAACGCTTGCGCTATATTCTTGAGCGTTCTTCGAGGTGAAGAACAGTTGCAAAACCAGTCGGGGCGTAGCGCAGTCCGGTAGCGCACTAGCATGGGGTGCTAGGGGTCGAGTGTTCGAATCACTCCGTCCCGACCATATAATTCAAAGGGTTGCGAGATTTTATCTCGCGACCCTTTTTTATTTTTGGTCGTTTTTACCCCCACAGAACGGCTGGCTCTGGGTGGAATCCTCATGGCTTCCGCGTGGGCGGACGCAGGCTTTGGCGCTCACGCGTGGTCTCTTTATCAATGTTGATTAGTCTTTCTCTTCAGGTCCTGACGTTTTTGAGTGTTTAAGACTATTTTCCTGTGTATTGAGAACTACATACAGGTCAACCATCAGCTTGTTTATCTCAGGTCGCTCGGGTCATCCTACGTACCCGGTAGTTAGGCTTGGGCGGCACTGGGATCGTATAGCCGTCGGGGACTAGACTGCGTAGGTCATAGCCAATCATGAGCAATCCAGCTTCAAAGGCGTGGCAGCGGTCTACCAGCTGAGGCTGCTTGGCGAATAATTCGGACCCTTCTAGTACCGCGCGGATGATCCAACCTAATTGGAGCTGACGCCGTGCCCAAGGGTGCCGACTGGTGGTGGAGAGTTGCGGTGTACCGTTGTACCCAGGCTTTAAGTGTTTTGGGTTTCGAATCTGGTCGCCGATCCCTGGCCCCCAGGCGAAGTCCACTACCTGCCGCGCAGTGGTGCCGGTGCCTTGGCGTTACAGGCAGTAGAGCAGCGCGATGGCGGCACCGACCCGGCCGTCATAGATTGGAGAGCCAGTGGTGTCGAGCAGGGCATGGATCTTAGTCATGCCCGAGTCGAATCTTAGGATGTTCTGCTTGGTGAGGGGGTTGAGCTGCTGCTTGCGGTCCAGCGCGAGAAGCGCCTGGCACTGCTTTAGGTAATTCATCAAGTTCTTGTCGTGCATTTGATTCTTGAGAAATCCGGCGGCGCCATCGACTTTTCCCCACGCTAGGATCGCTTCGCAGGCTCCATGCGTGGCGAACTCATCGCGGGTGCGAACCGCCAAACGTAAGCGAATGCGCAGCCGGCGCAGCTCCGCCTTGACCGTCTCCCAATTCCCGCCCCACTGGTATTCGCCGCTTCGATACCTTGAACCTTGCAGTCGATCGCGTTGCGCACGAGCCTACTGCGCGCGACCTTCAGATGTACTGGAAGAGCGGGAAGGTTTTCGATTAGCCACTCGATGAGGCCGAGCATGTCCGGTTGCTCGAGAAACTGCTTGCGATTCATTCCATGGTTCCTGGTCGCGCCGTGATGCGGATGATGCTCTAAGGTAGCGCGCGACGGGGTAGACTCGGGGATTGATCGTGCTGCGGTCTCGTGTCATCGGAAAAACCATGTTCTGAGTTCAGTGGACATGACCTGCCAAGAAGGGGGGGGTAAGTGACAAGAGTTGGGCAGGGCGCTTGCTCAGGTTTTTTATTAGCCTGATGAAGCTTTTGTGGAACAGCATTAGTAAAACCGCGACAGCAGGAAAAGCCATCGCGGTTGTTCTGCGTTTTAGCGGTTAGCGTCGGCCAAGCCAGCCTCAATGAAGCGCACGGAGCTCTCCATCGCCTGCTGACCTTCTGGCAGCATGGTGGCGTAGAAGTGCCAGGCGTGGAACATTGCTGGCCAAACTTCCAGGTTCACGCGAACTCGGTTATCAGCCAAGTGAGTTGCAAGGCGCATTGCATCACTCAACATCAGCTCGTTCTCGCCGATCTGCACCAAGATTGGTGGAAGACCGGTGACGTCCGTGAACACAGGTGAGGCCAGAGGATGATTGGCCAATGTGTCGCCCAGGAATGCTCTGGCGAGGATGTCCAAGACAGGCTTGGAGTTCAGAGGATCCAGACCTTCACGGTTGCTCATGGAAGCACCGGTGTGTTCAAGGTTCGCCCATGGTGAGATGGAGGAGCCAACCGCAGGCAATGGAAGCCCTTTCGATTTAGCCGCGACCATGACGCTGACAACCATTGCGCCGCCAGCCGACTCGCCAGAGAACGCAATTTTGTTAGCCGGGATTTTCTGCTCAAGCAACCATTCGTAAGCGCGCAATGTGTCGTCAATTGATGCTGGGAACTTGTGCTCAGGAGCGAGGCGGTAGTCCGGCATGTACACACGAGCACCGAGCATTTTCGCGTAGTTGCCGCCGATACCGTGGTAGCCGTCTGGACGTCCTACAATGTAGGCGCCGCCGTGGATGTACATCACGACCGCGTCGGTTTTGATCTCTTCCGGAGTAACCAGTGTGCCGGGTACGCCACCCATGTCGACTGCTTCGAATTTAACGCCAGCTGGCGCTGGATTTTGCGCGAGCATTTTTGCGTAAGAGTCGCGGATGTCGCTCATTTTTGTGGTGGTATCGATTCCCTTAAGAACGGGTACCAGATCGCTAAGGCTATTGGCCCAGGTTTGGACGGCTGCTTGGACTTTAGTGTTCATAATGACCTCAATTGATCGTTGGGAGTGGATTAGCTAATTGAGATACTATGCTTAGTATTGGGGAATAGGGTTCCCCATAACAGGTGCTAAGCCGCCCGAACGTTGAGATCACTGAGGCCGTATGGAACTCCACAACCTGAACGATATCGCCGCGTTTGTAAGCTCGGTAAACGCTGGAAGCTTCACTGCGGCGGCAAAACAGCTTGGCCTTACGCGCTCTGCAGTGGGGAAGTCGATAGTCAGGCTCGAGGCTCGTTTACAGGTACGTTTACTGAATCGCACTACGCGCAGTTTAAGCATGACGGATGACGGCCAGGTTCTGTATGAGCGCTGTGTGGGCGTTCTTCAGGATCTGGACGACGTGGAGGATGCCCTTGCGTTTCGTCGTTCGACACCCAGTGGGCGACTGCGGATGAGTCTGCCGGTTGCGTTGGGCAGACTTCATGTCCTTCAGCACATTGAGTGCTGTCTTAAGGATTGGCCCTCCCTGAGCGTGGATATCACCTTTTCTGACAGGCTGGTCGATCTGATCGATGAGGGATTTGATTTGGCCATGCGCATCGGGCCACCGAAGGAAGATTCTCGATTGTTAACGCGCACTGTGGCCTACCAACAAATGATTACCTGCGCTTCCCCCAAATATTTGGCTGAGCATGCCGAGCCTAAAACGCCGGAGGATTTATCCGAGCACCAGTGCCTGCATTTCGTGAGCGGTGGGAGATTGCTTCCTTGGAATTTTCGCGTGAATGGTAGCTCTGTGTCCGTTACTCATGGTGGAAGGCTACAGATGGACAGTGCTGAGTCATTACACCAGTCAGCTGTCGCTGGCCTGGGTATCGCGACTCTTCCTTCCTACGTGGTGAACGACGATTTGAGGAGCGGCAAGCTTGTTCAATTGCTCGCTGGGTATGCAGAGGCCGCAGAGCCTATTCGGGTGATCTACCCTAGCAAGCGGCACCTCTCTCCAAAAATTCGACTCTTCATCGATAAGCTCGTGGAGGCTTGGTCACCATGCCCACCATGGGAGCAGCATTCTGCGGAAGGTATTCACTCTGCCTGACCCGTGAGCAAAGCCCGCGCGGCTAGTCGATACCTAGCATATGCATCGCGCATTCATTTCACTTGAGCATCGACTTCCAGGCGTGGGCACTGCGCCCGTATTCCGTGCATTTGCCAAAGGAGCCAGTGCCTCAGAGGCTTAGTGCGCCGGTGTTTTCCACATCCTCAATATGATTGGCGCAGATGCTCATGACTGCGTTTCGTAGGAACTACTGGCGCTCCTTGCGGGGGAAGTGACCATGCAGACCGCTTGACAGCGGTGAAATATCCGAATAAAAATGAAGCGCTTCATAAATATCTCTTTTGAGAATAAATACAAAAAATAGAGTCGTGAAAAGAACACAGAATTTGTTGGCTTAGGCCCGCAGGATGTGTGAATGAAACGATTCATATTTGCCGTTTCCCTAGGCAAGTCTGGAGATCATAATGATCACTGCATCATTAGCCCTCGCTCGGTCAACCACGCCGGCGGCCCTCGCCACTCGCTTATCTAAAGTCACCGACCGCTCCGACACGGGGGCACTGGCTTCGCCACGCAAATCTCCTAAAACCACCCGCCTACATGAGTACGAAATTTTCGGTCAGCCAGTGCGGCATTGGACGCGTGTGAGCATCACCGCGTCTTGTTTCTGTTTTTTCAGCGCGGGGAATTTGTCGTGACGAATTTTCGACATTCAGGACGCACAGTTCTCATTACCGGGGCAGGAGGGGGCATCGGTGCCTCAATTGCCCGGCTGTACTGCGAGGAGGGTGCGCGGGTTGCCTTGGTAGATTTCGACGAACAGTCAGTTTCCGAGCTTTCCCGGCAACTCAGTGCTGCCGGACATTTGGTGGCTTGGGCTAAAGCTGACGTATCAGATTTCGCTCAATGCAGTCGAGCCTGTCTTGAGCTTAGTGGGCAGCTCGGCCCGATCGACACCTTGATTAACAATGCAGGTATTTCACCCAAACACGAGGGCGCACCAGCACCGATTTGGGAAATGGATCCTCAGGAATGGGATCGCGTCGTTGGCATCAACCTGACCGGCTCGTTCAACTTGGTCAGAGCTCTCGCACCAGCGATGGTCGAGCGCCGTTTTGGAAGAATAGTGAATATGTCTTCCGTTGCTGGCAGCGCTTACCTCCCTATCGTCGCGGCGCATTACAGCGCCACGAAAGCCGCAGTTATCGGCTTTACCCGTCACCTGGCAGGTGAGCTCGGGCCCTATGGCATTACTGCAAACGCACTGGCTCCGGGACGCATCGAAACGCCGCTTCTTAAAACCGTTTCTGCGCAAGCGAACCAGGCAGTCGTTGATGAGACTCCGTTGGGCCGTCTTGGAACGCCACTTGAGGTAGCTAAAGCAGCATGCTTTTTGACTTCAAACGACAGCGACTTCATCACGGGCCAAGTTGTGGATGTGGCGGGTGGCTGGTTGATGCGCTGATCCATCCGGGCTCGTATTCAACGTAACGATTTATCTCACAGTTTTTCAGCAGCGGGTGGTGGCATGGTTCGAACAATGGGTTTTCCTGGCCGATACGAGCAAGGGCCAGGCGCGCTAAAGCAGCTTGGCAGGATCCTTTCCGATATGGGGCAATCGCGCCCATTGGTCTTGTGCGACGAGTTCGTCTCGAGGCATCTGTGGCCTGAGGTAGGGAATGCATTGTCAGAGCATGGCTTCGAGGCGAACAGTATCGTTTTTCCTGGTGAATGCACCAAAGCTGCAATTGCGTCTCTCTGTGAGCGATCAGCAGATTACAGGCCAGACACCATCATCGCTTTGGGCGGGGGTAAGACAATTGACACGGCTAAAGGGATGGCTGCTCAGCTTAACGTCCCCATTGTCGTATGCCCGACCATTGCTTCCAGCGACGCCCCAACCAGCCGTTTGATTGTGCTTTACGACGAGGCGCACAAGGTCGTTGGTGTCGAGTACCTGAACATGAACCCCTCCGCAGTCGTCGTGGACACCGAAGTGATCGTCCGTGCGCCTGCAAGGTTTTTCGCCGCAGGCATCGGCGACGCCATCAGTAAAAAGTTTGAGGCGCAACAATGTCAGTCTGCCGGAGGCAATAACTCATTTGGTACTCCAGCGTTGAACACTGCATTGCTGCTGACAGAGGCTGTGTTTAAGACGCTTATGACCTACGGGTACAGCGCTTACCAAGCAGTAGGCCGGCACGAGGTTAATGATGATGTCGAGCGGGTTGTTGAAGGAACCGTCCTTATCAGTGGCGTTGGGTTCGAGAGTGGCGGCTTGTCGCTAGCTCATGCGCTTGTGCGAGGTCTTACGGCAATTCCTGCGATTACTTCCATGCTGCATGGTGAGCTTGTCGCATTCGGGACACTGGTGCAGATGTCCGTCGAAGAGCGCCCAGACTCAGAGATCCTAGAGGTCGCTCAGCTTCTGAATGATGTGAATCTTCCCGTCACCCTCGACGGCCTTGGCCAGACGTCTGCGTTTACCTCTGAGGAATTGGACATTGTCGTCCAGGCAACACTGGGTGCGGTGTACGCAAAAAATATGGCGCCAGCCCTTACGGCTGAACGACTCATCCGAGGACTCGCTCGTGCCGACGAGCTGGGACAACGATTTGAACGTTTCAACTAACCGCTAAATGCAGCACAGCTAATCCAAGAATAAAAGAGGCTCAGAAAATGACAGACAAGACCGTTCCGCATATTCATGACTTGCTCAAAGACTCCCCTAAGAACTGGGGTAAGTGGGGCCCGGATGATGAGGTAGGCTCACTCAACTACCTTACAGGTATCGAAGTTCTCCAAGGGGTCAAAGAGGTCAAGCAAGGCAAGACATTTACTTTGCAGGTGCGGATGGCAGATCCTGCTGGTGACCCGGTCTGGCCTGGTCGCTCCCAGTCAAAACGCATGAATATCATGGATCGTGGTCACTACAACTGTGGCAAAGGCCCACATTTTCCGGGCTCTTACGAGTTCGCCGACGACGTGATGTTTTTTCATCTTCAAGGGTCAACTCAGTACGACGCCCTTGGGCATGTCTGGTACGACGATCAGATTTGGAATGGCTACAGCGCCGATACCACTATCGGTTCCCTGGCCAAGGCGAGCGTTGCTCCATTGGGTGAAAAAGGCATTGTTGGCCGAGGTATTCTGATCGATATAGCACGTCACCGTGGCAAAGATGTGCTGGATGCCGGTGAGACGTTCAACCATGAGGATTTGATGGCTGCGGCCCGGGCTCAGGGCGTCTCTATCAACAAGCGCGACATTCTCATCATCCGCACTGGATGGATTGGCTCGTTTTATAAACGCGACCCGGAAGAGTTCTACAAAGACTTTATCGAGCCAGGCCTGACCTACAGCCCTGAGCTGGTGAAGTGGTTTCAGGAGATGGAAATTCCGAACATTGTCACTGACACCATTGCTAACGAAGTCACCGTCGATCCCGTGTCAGGGGTTGCGTTGCCGTTGCACAACGCACTCATGAGGAATTTGGGCATCACTCTCACTGAGATCGCTCAGCTTGATCCTCTCGCTGAGGACTGCGCTGAGGACGGTCAGTGGACGTTTCTCTATACCGCAGCCCCTCTAAAGGTCGTTGGCGGAACCGGAGCTCCTGTGAATCCGATCGTCATTAAATAAGTGTTTTTGCCTGGGGGCATCAGAAACGCTGTTCTCAGGTTTTTCCCTCCAATTAACGGCTCCCGAACGGCAGGCTGTTGGCTTATCATCCTCTGCGCAAATCGAGGGCGTTCTTCTGATCGTCCTGTCTCCGCGCTACGATCGAGGATGCTGAATTTCCAATGAAAAAAATCGAGAAACCGAAGCTCAAGGATGTGGCTGAATTGGCGGGCGTCTCGATGGGGAGTGCTTCAAGAGCATTGGCTGTCCCGCACTTAGTGAAACCTGCCACGCTGGCCAAAGTACAAGCAGCTGTTCAAGAGCTCGGGTACGTGCGAGACGGGGCCGCGCGTGCCTTGGCATCCAGGCGCACGCACAGCATCGGAGCCGTTTTTCCTACTTTTAACAACCCTGCGTTCGCTGAAGCTGTCCAGGCCCTCCAGTTAAGGCTAACGGAGCTTGGATATCACTTAATCATTTCTTCCCATGAATACGACCAGGCGCAGGAACTGGTAAACGTAAGGAACATGATTGAGCGGGGCGTTGAAGGCCTACTGTTAGTGGGTACTGAACATAGTCCTGAAATTTATGAAGCACTAACTGCCGCCCAATGCCCATTCATTCTCATGTGGTCGCTAGATGGTGCTCACGACCATCACTGCGTGGGATTTAGCAATGAGGAGGGTGGTCGATTGATTGCCAAGCACTTGCTTAGCCTTGGTCATCAAAGTATCGCCATGATCAGTGGAGTTGTTTCTAACAACGAACGGGCAAAATACCGTCTGAAAGGAATCACCGCTCAGCTACTCGAGTCAGGGATAGAGCTTTCAAGTGAACGGATTATTGAGCAGCCATTCACGATTGAGGGAGGGCGCGCCGGGCTGCGGATTGCTATGGAGCTTAACCCCAAGCCTACAGCCATTGTCTGCAGCACTGACCTCACCTGTATCGGAGCGTTGGCGGAAGCGCGCTCCAATGGGATCGACGTCCCCAAAGAACTATCAGTCAGCGGGTTCGATGATATCGAGTTCGCGGCTGCCTACGTGCCAGCCCTGACGACCGTCAGGGTGCCGACTTCGAAAATTGGTATCAGCAGCGCCAACAACATCGTTGCGCTGATCGAGGGGCGCCCACTTGCACGCCGCGAGCGCATACAAATCGAACTCGTCGTCCGAGATAGTACGGCGCCACGGCCCTAGAGCGTTTCCAAGAAGGGACTAAACTCTTGGTGCTTCATTGGCATTGAACCAGCCTGGGCGGTACTCGCTCCAGGTCAGCTGCCAGTAGCCCTCATGTTTGCGACGAAGCCGCATCCGGTAATGCGCGCCATAGAGAGGCGTGCCATCTTGCGTGTGTGAGTTTCCAGGAATGACTCTGCCGACAATCATTTCCGCTACACCCTTTTCCTCGTCGGACTTGATCTCCAGCACGTCCGCGAAATGCTGCATCCACGGCCAGGGCCTGCGAAACTCTTTGAATGAGCCGATGATCGCGTGACGCCCTTCAATAAGGCCCATCGGTTGGAAATCACCAGCGGCGTCGTTGGCAAAGCAATGGGCAAGTAGCTGCATATCAGCCTGATCCAGCGCCCATGAGTAACGAGCGTAGGTTTCAGCAATACACTCCTCGCTGGGTACCGAAGGCGTTGAGCTTGGGAAAGCAAGCCATGGCGCGTTCAGTTCGCTCACGATGGTCGGAGCGGGATCGCCAATCCTCCATCCGTCGTCACCTGGTGGAAGCTGCCAGTGAGTTGCAAGCGAGTAGTCCCCGGTTACCCAATTCAAGGCAATCAGCACGCTGTCGAGGTGCCAGGTTCCTGCTGTCTTTTTCAGAGAGCCCGTGACTGTCATTCCAAATCCGAGCTTGGCCGACGTTGTGGCTTTGCTGATATGGCCATAGACGTAGAAACTGAAAGTGGCGTCGGTTTCTCCACCTCCCACATAGTGATTGGTTGCCTTCACTGAAAAGCCATCAGCCTTGGCACGGTCTTGCTGGAAAGCTCTGACAATCTTGCGTCCACCCTCATGAGCGGACATGTGGCTTGTCACCAACTGGCAATTGTCAGTGAATATATCCCCAGCAGATTCCCAATTACCGCTCTCCCAGGCTTCCAGAAAGGTGGCTATAACGCCCTTAATGTCGGTGCGATCACTTGAGCCGGTCACTGGGTCACCTGCGAGGCAGGTTGGCCTATGGGAAAGTGTGGCAGGACATACTCAGCCATCTCCTCCAGGACATCAGCGGCTGGTCGCTGCAGAGGTTTGATATTCAGTGCGACGTGTGAAACACCTTCATCCTGTTGCCGTTTCCAGAGCTCCACGAGAGCATTACGCCCGATCCTTATTCCGTTGTAGCCTCGTTCCAGCGGTGTGTTCGGATCCTTCGCCAGATCGAAAAATGTCGCGTAGCCGTATGGTTTTGCATTGCCGGTCTGGCTGGCAGAACGGAACTCACGGATGAGGCCGGGCAAACGATTGAAGTCGCTCAGATGCCAAATCCAGGCATCGGCATTATTGGCTATCCACTCAAGCGTCTGACGGGCCCGGCCCACGACAATCATGGGGAGTCGAGGGCCAACTGGCTTGGGTACCATGTCTAGCAAGCCTTCCAGCTGGCCGAAAAGTTTGGTTGAGACGCTTGGGAAGCTGTTTTCAGTGACTGTCTTAATCAGCTCGAAGCCTTCCCGGTATCGTTCTTCTCTCGCTTCGAAATCAATCCCGAATGCTGGATATTCAATCGGGCGATCTCCGCTGGATAGCCCTAGCAAGAAACGACCGCCGGTTAGCTGGTCGACCGAAACGGACTGCTTAGCGACGATCAGTGGTTCACGTAACGGAAGAACGATGCCCGTTGTGCCCAAGGCAATGTTTTTGGTAACAGCAGCCAGATATCCCAGATATACAAACGGGTCGATCATTTGACCAGTATCACCAAAGCTCGGGTCATAGAAGGGCACATCTCTCATCCACAGACTTGCGAATCCAGCCTCGTCCGCGATGCGAGCAAGGCGTTGATGATCCTGCAGCGTGGGAAACGGTGAATTCGGATAGCCCTCCAAGGGCATGATGTATCCGAAGGTGAGGCCTTCGGGCTGGAACACTCGCGAATAGGCCGGATGAGCTGCAAGCTCGGGACTGAGCTCAAGGGAAGGGCTGAGAGAAGTCATTGCTAAACCTCATTATTTCAAGCCGATTACTACTGTGTAAGCGGCTTTCAGATGAACAGGTCTGCATGGTAGTGAAGGTATTGGGGAAAATGTGTCCCCTCTGATGGGGCGAGATCCACTGGTGGCCGCTATCCACTCAATGAAAAATCTGCTGGGTCGATCGCTTGAACTCGTCCGCAGGAGGCGTCTTAGATGAGTCGTGGCCTTCAACGGGATGAGTCTGACGCGCTGTGACGAGTGGTCACAGATGGTGTGAATTTCTGAGTATTCTCCTGTGCGAGAGCATCACCTACTCTCACTCAGCGATTGAAATCCTGGCTCGCTCGCCAGTCACACGTTGAGAGAAATTATAATGAATACGCCCGTTAAACCTGATGAACTTGCCATTCCTTATGCTTTGCCGCAGGTGCCTTTCATGTCTCCAGACATGGTGCATCCAGGCGTTATGACCACTTGGCTCGAAGACGATAATCTCTGGGTGCCTGTCACCAAGTCAGTATCTTTCAAACCACTGCTGCTGAGCGTTAGCGGTGGGTACTACATCAATTTGCTCCGAGTGCGGCAGAGCGGGGTTTTGTCTCGTCACCGCCACTCAGGTGCAGTACATGCGATCGTGTTGAAGGGGCGTTGGTACTACCTCGAACACGATTGGGTTGCTGATGAAGGCTCCTTTGCATTCGAGCCGCCAGGGGAGACTCACACTCTGTTCGTCCCTGAAGATGTCGAAGAAATGATTACTTGGTTCCACGTTCAGGGTGGCTACACTTACGTCGACCCACAGGGTGTCGCGGTTGGCTATGAAGACGTTTTCACCAAGCTGGAAGCTGCCCGCAGCCATTACAAAAATTTGGGCTTGCCGGACGATTATATCGAGCAGTTCATTCGCTGATTTTGGTACAAAAAAGAACGCGCTACGGCGCGTTTTTTTGTGTAGATAAACAGGTGGATTCAGTCGCGTAAGGAGCGTACCGAAATGGATCAATACTCTCAAATGCTAGCCTTCATCTGGTCAACAGAGTGCGGAAGTTTTTCTGCCGCCGCCAGGGCGCACGAGATGACTCCGTCGGCCATCAGCAAATTGATAGCGCGGCTAGAGGATCGGCTTCGGGTTCGGCTTTTCCAGAGGGGTTCCCGAGTCCTCACTCTAACGGAGGAGGGGGCTGCTTACCTGCGCAGTGCGAAAGCTGTGGTTGAGGCGATGAGTGAAGCTGACTCCCTGGCAGAAGGACTTCCTTCAAGGGTCAGTGGCACGCTTCGCATCCACACGATGACCTCTTTTGCGAAGCAGCAGATCGTGCCTTGGCTGCCGGAATTCCTCGACACTTATCCCGGTCTTGATGTCGAGATTCAGTTAGGCGCTCAGTTCGTTGACCAGTTCGAGCAGGGATTGGACATAGCCATCCATAGCGGGATTCTTCCGAGCTCTTCCAGAATCGCAAAGAAGATAGGCGAATGTGAATGGTTGCTGTGTGCTTCTCCTGACTACCTGGAAAAATATGGAATACCGCAGCAGCCACAAGACCTGATGAATCATCGATGCTTTAACTTCAGTTTTGCCAGCCCTTGGAACAAATGGGCCTTTATCCAAGATGGCCTAGGTGTGACGACGCCTGTGAAGCCTCGAGGATCGTTTACCCAGGGTGAGCTGCTGAGAGATATGGCCAAATCAGGTGCGGGTATAGTCCGTCTTGCGGATTTCCACATTGGAAAAGACATTCAGGACGGATCGCTGGTGCTCCTGCTTGACGAGTACAAAGCGGAGATCTTAGAGCCTATTTACCTGCTCTACTCGGATAGAAAACATCTAAGTCCCCGCATCCGAGTTTTCATCGAGTTTTTCCAAAAAAAATGGATAGCACATCCATGGAAGCTCGTGAGAGGGCTACCCGAAGCGACTTGATAGCCACTACGGCCCCGCGCTTACTTTCACTTTCCCTCCGCGCAAGCGTGCAACTTTGGCTCCTGCACAAGAGAGCCAATACTCCACCTCTCTGTAATTTTACCTCCTGCTCTGTGCCCAACAGAGCTCTCAAAAATTTGAGACCTACTCCCCAGTATTTACTTAGCCAAATGCTTCGCTGGCGCTTCTCTCATTTTGTGCCACTGACCTGTTCCTGGCGGTCACAGCAGGTGTGCTTTGCCAGCTATATTCAGCCCTGAAATTGAGCCATAACCTCTGTCCATGGTGAGCAGTACGACAAGTGCTGGATCATCTCGGATGTTGAGGCGTATGTGTGCAAAACACCGATCCTCAGCCGGAGAATAAAAATAAATACCCGGAGATATCCCCATGGGATTTGCTCAAGACAAAATCGAAGCATTACCTGCGGTCAATCGTGTGCCAAAAGGAGCAGGTGCAGCCTCGTGGGGCGCGATGGCTCTTTTGTGGCTCGTGTATGCCATGGATGCCAACTCCCGCCAGATGTTCTTTATGGTATTGCCCTCCATCACCAGCGAGTTCAAGACAAGCGCTGAGCTGACTGGACTGCTTGCCGCGTTCATCACGATCGCTACATCTTTGATAGCCGTGCCTTGCATGATTTGGGCTGATAAAGGCGGTCAGGGATGGATGCGTAAATACCGCCATCTGCCAATCGTGATTGCTTACACGCTATTCACCTTTCTGACCGGCCTCAATTTTTTGACTGGCTCGCTTGGAGTGCTTGTCGCGCTGCAAGTGATGTCTCACGCATTTGGCGGTGCTGGCGAAGCCATCGAAGTCACTTCCTTGTCTGAGTGGTGGTCGAAGGAGCGCCGTGGTTTCGCCCTAGGACTTCATCACACCGGATACCCTTGGGGCACATTGATCGGTGGCTTGGCGATCAGTGCTCTACTCCACGCTTACGGCCCGGAAAATTGGCGCTTGGCATTCCTGCTGTTCCCTGTACCGATGATCATCATCTTTTCGGTCTACTGGTGGTTCAGTACGAAGAAGCGTTACGAGTCCTTTGTTGAACACGCTCAGGCCGTGGGTGAGACCCCTCCGTCAATGGAAGCGGTACAAGGTGTGGTGGAGGTGCCCAAAGGCGCGTTCAAGTCCGCAATGAAAAATCCGAACATCTCCGCTATCGCTCTAATCTCGATGTTTGCAATCGTTGGCTACTTCGGCATCAGCTTCTGGCTACCTCAGTACCTGGCTTTTGTTGCCCATTACAACTTCGCAGAGGCAGCTGCTTACTCGGTGCTCTTCACGATCACCGGTGGTATCGGCCAGATCGTTTGGGGATGGATTTCAGACCGTGCAGGCCGAAAACTTTGCCTAGTGCTTGTTTTCGCGTGGCTTGCGGTGGGCATGTACCTCTTCAAATACTCATCCGTCAGTCTGACTTGGCTTATCGCGATTCAGTTGTTTGCTGGGTTCGCGATGAACGCGCCCTACACGTTGCTGTATGCCATTGCGTTTGACTCTGCGAAGCAAGGCACGACTGGCCTGGCGGGCTCAATCGTCAACGTCGGTATTTACGCCGGTGGCTTTGGGCCATTCGTGATCGGGATGTTCATCGGCGCAGGTGGTGGCTTTGAGCAGGCTGCGGGCTACAACTACGCGCTCTACTTTATCTCCGGCCTCATGGTACTGGCGGCCATCATCACCATTTTCTTCACCCGTGAAACCACCGGCTGGTTCCTTAAGTACGACAAGGCGCTGGTATCGAAGTCCTCTTGCAACATGGGTTTGTAACGAACCGATCGTACCTGCACTTACAAGAAAATCCCCTTTGGGATAGCTAAAGCTAGGAGAAAGTCATGACCCTTATTAATGATGCCAAATGGTTGAGCCAATTCGCCGACGAGTTAAACGGTGATGCTGATTGGACTGCCGCTGCTCGCTATTTTGATGGGCGCATTCAATTCAAGCACAGCACAGGTTTTTCAACGCTTGCGGTTCTCGCCGGTAAAGTCGTTGCGGTTTACCCGGAAGGAAGCCCGTTGGGCGCTGACATCATCGTGTCTGGTGCTGATGATGAGTGGCAGCGCGTTCTTGACGGAAAGATCGACTGGTTTGAAGCGTTGTCCCCTGGATTGGGAAAACTTGAGCTTGAGGGCAACGTGGTCGCTGCATGGCAGTACGTAGATGTGATGGCCCGCGCGTTCGACGCAATGAAGCGTGTAGGGAAAGCCAATAATAACCCACCAGTCTCGTACTCTCCCGGGCCTAAGCCGTCGGGGAAAGAGACGGTAGGACGGTACATTACTGTTGATGGAATTCGCGTTTACTACGAAGAAGCAGGGGAGGGGCGTCCACTCGTTTGCTTCCACGCGGCATCACAAGATTCTCTAATGTACAGGCACGTACTGGACGGTCTCTCAGATGAGTTCCGCGTCATTGCAGTTGACGCCCCTGGGCACAGCAAATCAGAGCTGCCCGAATCAGGCCCATTCCACAGCCTCACTCGCCATGCGGAGTTCAACGAACATCTTATGGAGGCCTTGGGACTTGAGAAGCCCGCCATCATGGGATGCTCCATGGGCGGCAATCTGGTGCTGGAATTGGGGGCGCGTCGGCCCGATGCGTACAGCGCGATCATTTCAGCTGAAGGGGCAGATTTTACCCCGACGGTTTCCGAGTTCTTCCTCGATATGTTGCTCATGAATGGGCCAGAGATCATCGGTGCCTGGTCTCGTTCGATGACGGGCAATCGCACTCCACCAGATCGTGCAAGGGAGGTGGTGTGGCAGATCTCGCGAACCACGCCGCAGGTGATGAAGGGTGACCTCACAGGCTATGCGAACTTTGATCAGCGGCAACAAGTTGGAAAGATCAAAGCGCCTGTTTTACTTCTGCGCGGTGACGCGGATTGGTTGGTGTACCAAGAGAAGGTTGAGGAGACAGCATCTCGCATTCCCGGCAGTAAGATCGCCGTGCTCGCAGGTACTGGCCACTATCCAATGACTGAGAACCCATTGGAGTTCTGTGACACGGTACGCGCTTTCCTTCGTGAAGCGGGTCACGGCCACGCAGGCTGAAAGATCTGATTGAGGAGCCCGCTCGTCAGGCGGGCTTTTCTGCGTTTATTTAACGCGAAGGTTCAATCCCGAAAAAACCCTTTTCTATTCCCGCACAAAAACCTGAACCGCACCGAGCCACTGAGGCTCAGGCCGTTGCGGGAGCTATCTCGACCCCCGAATCCCCTCCATAGCCGATCGTCAGACAATCAGAATTATTTTCTTGTGATCTGTGATCACAGTGGATAGCATCTGTCTCAGAGCGAACATCTGAGCGTCAGCATTGTTCACCAACCGCTCAAACGATTACTCCTAAACATAAATACAAAATTTGGAGAACATCATGCGAAGTACAACTCCATCTGCGACCGAGCGTGGCCCCATTGCAATCGTTGGCGCAGGCCTGATTGGGAGAGCTTGGGCGATTGTTTTTGCTCGGGCGGGACATTCGGTGCGTTTACACGACATGGATCTGCAGACAATGCAGAACAGCCATACCTACATCGAAGCGAGACTTAATGAGCTCGCAGAATTCGATCTTCTTAATGACGCCCCCCTCACCGTGCTGGCACGCATTACTTGCGTTCCCGACTTGGCTGATGCGCTACGTGACGTGGTGCTCGTACAGGAAAACGTTCGGGAAACGGTGGAGGCGAAAATCGATATCTTCAGTCGAATGGATGCGTTGGCGCCCAAGGCCGCGATTCTTGCCAGTTCAACTTCATGGTTACCGGCCTCCGAGTTCACTAAAGATCTACCAGGTCGGGGGCGCTGCGTAGTTGCACACCCTACCAACCCACCTTACTTAGTTCCTCTTGTGGAGCTTTGCCCTGCGCCGTGGACAGAATCTGAAGTGATGATTCGAGCACATGAGATCTACACCGCAGCAGGGCAGAGCCCTGTCGTTCTATCCCGAGAGATCCACGGCTTCTTGTTGAACCGAGTCCAAGCAGCAGTCCTCAACGAATGCTTCAAATTGCATGAAGAAGGCTTTGCCAGCTCGGAGGATATTGATCGGGTGCTCAAAGATGGACTCGCCCTCCGCTGGTCATTTATGGGCCCCTTCGAAACCATCGATCTCAACGCCCCTGCCGGCGTATCTGACTATGCCAAACGCTACGGTCAGCAAAATCGCGAAACGATCAATTCCGAAAATGCTTTCGACTGGTCGGAATCAGCAGTCGCCCGAGTACATGACGAGCGCCGCCAAAAACTTGAACTTGAAGGCATTGCATTGCGATCCGCTTGGCGTGACCGCCGCCTTATGGCTCTCGCTGCGCACAAGCGTCAAGCACCAAATTCCTGACGGCATCACCTCATCCTGAACATCAAAATAAAAGTAACCAGGAGGTCACCATGGCTCGTAAAGTCATCATCACTTGCGCGGTCACCGGCGCAATTCATACACCTTCCATGTCCCGTTACCTGCCGGTAACACCAGGTCAAATTGCCGAAGCGGCGATTGGTGCCGCTGAGGCTGGCGCCTCAATTGTTCACCTACATGCTCGTAACCCAATTGATGGCAGCCCCTCTCAGGATCCGGAACTGTTTAAGCAGTTTCTGCCGGCTATCAAAGAGGCTAGCGATGTGGTGATCAACCTGACTACAGGTGGCGCACCGACAATGTCGCTTGAAGATCGACTTCGTCCAGCACATCAGTTCAAACCGGAAGTGGCCTCACTGAACATGGGCACGATGAACATGGGACTTTACCCAATGCTCAATCGGTTTAAGGAGTTCAAACACGCCTGGGAGGAACCCTACCTCGCCGGCAGCCATGACCGCATTTTCAAAAATACATTTACCGACATAGCCCACATCCTGGAGTCATGCAGTGAGAACGGTACCCGTTTTGAAATCGAATGCTATGACATTGGGCATCTCTACACCGCTGCACATTTCATTGATCGCGGCCTCATCAAACCTCCATTTTTGATCCAATCGGTTTTCGGCATTTTGGGCGGTATCGGCGGTCACCCTGAGGATGTCCTGCATATGCGTCGCACAGCTGATCGTCTCTTCGGAGATGACTATCAGTGGTCGGTTCTTCCAGCAGGAAAGCAGCAGATGAGCATTGGTGCTCAATCAGCCACGCTTGGAGGACACGTGCGTGTGGGTCTTGAAGACTCGCTTTGGGACGGGCCGGGCCAATTGGCAAAAAGCAACGCAGACCAAGTCTCGCGTATGCGCAAAATTCTCGAAGGGCTTTCACTTGAAGTGGCGACACCTGCTGACGCGAGGGAAATCCTGAAGCTCAAAGGTGGCGATAACGTCAATTTCTAAGCGCGGGCACTCACCCCCCCCCTATAAAGTCTATCTAGAGGATATTTTGATAATTAAAGGTCGCGGCACAACACCCGCGCCTTAGCAACTTATCCTCATGAGGAGAAAATGAACCATGTTAGCTACGACCCATACAAAAATACAAAAGGGACAGTCGCTGAACGCTTTAATGTTTCGCAAACTAATGCCGATGTTAATCTTTGCTTACGTTATAAGCTTTCTAGACAGAACTAACATTTCACTTGCCAAAACACACATGGCAGTAGACTTGGGTATTTCCGCTGCCGCCTACGGTTTTGGGGCAGGGCTCTTCTTCCTCACCTATGCACTCATGGAGGTACCCAGCAACCTGATCATGCACCGGGTAGGGGCCCGACTCTGGATCACCAGGATCATGATCACCTGGGGACTGTTATCTGCCGGTATGGCCTTCATTACCGATGAGACTACGTTTTACATTGCCCGCGCGCTACTGGGCGCAGCTGAAGCCGGATTGTTCCCAGGTGTAATGCTCTATTTAACCTATTGGTTTGGTCGTGAGCAAAGGGCACGAGCCAGTGGCTATTTTCTAATCGGGGTCTGTCTCGCGAATATCATCAGCGGGCCGGTTGGCGGGCTGCTGTTAGAGATGGATGGAATCTGGGGTTGGCACGGCTGGCAGTGGCTGTTCTTCTTGGAGGGAATTCCAGCTGTTCTATTCTCCGTCGTGATTTGGCGAAAGCTTCCGGACGGCCCATCTACGGCAAGTTGGCTATCAAAGGAACAAGTCACTGAAGTAGAGCAAGTTCTGAAGAAAGAACATGATGAAGAAATCGCCTCCGGCAATGTAGGTCATTCTTTTAAGGGCGTTCTTAAAATCCCTCAGATTTGGCTTGCGATCGCGGTGTACTTCCTCCACCAAGTTAGTGTGTATTCGGTAATTTTCTTCTTGCCGGGCATCATTGGAACGTATGGAGGCTTGTCATCGTTACAAATAGGATTGTTAAACTCAATCCCATGGATCGCAGCAGCACTCGGGGCAGCGTTTCTTCCAAAGTATGCAACTACTCCGAAAATTTCACGCAAAATAATGTTCGGTGGGCTGCTTCTGATGTCCGCTGGATTGACCCTCGCGGCTTTTACCACTCCATTGATAGCTCTAATAGGATTCACTCTTACGGCATCGATGTTTTTCGTTGTTCAGCCTGTGATATTCCTCTTTGCCAGTTCAAGACTGGCGGGAGCAGGTATGGCGGCGGGTCTGGCGTTAGTGAATACCTTTGGTATTACTGGCGGTTTCTTCGGCCCTTCACTTCTGGGCTTCGTTGAACAAACTACTGGGAGCACGAAGAATGGGCTCATTATTGTAGCGGCTCTTTTAACGCTCGCGGCATTCCTGAGTCTGAAGCTACGTCAGGCACAAGAAACGATTACTACAAAAACGCGGGACAACATTGTATTGCCCCAGGCTGCGCCGTGTATTACTGATAATGCGAGGACAAAATGAAGAGTACATCCCTGGCACTTAAACTACATCCCGACGATAATGTTGCAATCGCACGCGCTTCGATACCTCAAGGAACCGTGGTTGCGGAGTTTGGTAATATCGTGGTGCTCGCCGAGGTGCCCGCAGCGCACAAAATCGCCCTTGCACACGTAAAGCCAGGTGATCCTGTTCTGCGTTATGGCCAGATCATTGGCTTTGCTACTAAACCCATTGAGCCAGGCGATTACGTGCATACGCACAATCTGGAGATGGCTACGTTCGAGCGAGACTACGCGTTCGGCGAGGATGCCAAAGTCGCGTCGCCTGCTGCCTCTCCTGTGACATTCCAAGGTTTCGTCCGCGCTGACGGGCGAGTAGCAACTCGAAACTACATTGGTGTAGTGAGCACTGTGAACTGCTCCTCCACTGTTACCAAAATGGTAGTTGAACACTTCTCGCGAAACGGTGTGCTGGATGCTTACCCAAACGTGGACGGTGTGGTGCCGATCACTCACAGCTTCGGTTGCTGCATAGAGCACAATGGCGAGGGGGTGAACCAACTGCGGCGCACGCTAGGCGGGTTCATCAAGCACGCCAACTTCGCTGGCGTGGTTGTCATCGGCCTAGGATGTGAAGCCAATCAGATGGGCGCTCTGTTCATGGCCCAGGGTATCGAGACCGGCAAGCTTATCGCTCCCGTTGTCATCCAAGACGTTGGCGGAACCCGCAACGCAGCGGATGCCGCCATTGCCGCCGTGGAATCGATGCTGCCGGTTGCCAACGAGTGCCGACGCGAGCCGGTCTCGGCGCGGCACCTGACCGTGGCGCTCCAGTGCGGTGGTTCAGACGGATACTCGGGCATCACGGCCAACCCCGCCCTCGGTGTGGCTGTCGATATGCTCGTAGCGCAAGGTGGAACGGCCATCCTTAGCGAAACGCCGGAGATCTACGGCGCTGAACACCTGCTGACTCGTCGCGCTGCAACCCGTGAAGTCGGCCAGGGTATCGTCGACCTTATCAAATGGTGGGAGAGCTACGCAGACCGCGAAAAAGGCAGTATTGATAACAACCCCACGCCTGGCAACAAGGCTGGCGGCCTGACGACCATTCTTGAAAAATCTTTAGGCGCAGTTGCCAAAAGCGGCTCCTCCGCACTCATGGGCGTTTATCGTTACGCCGAGCCCATTACAGTCCGAGGCTTGGTGTTCATGGATGCGCCTGGCTATGACCCGATGGGAGCCACTGGCCAAATCGCCAGCGGCGCAAACCTCGTTGCGTTCACCACCGGACGCGGCTCGTGCTTTGGCGCCAAACCTGCTCCTTCGATCAAGCTTGCGACGAATACCAAGATGTACACTCGCATGAAGGATGATATGGACATCAACTGCGGGGATGTCATGGATGGCGATGCCACCCTTGAATCGAAGGGTAAAGAGATTTTCGACATGCTCATACGAGTGGCTTCTGGGGAAAAATCTAAAAGCGAGGCGTTGGGCGTTGGCAATGAAGAAACAGTGCCTTGGATGATCGGTGCTCAGATGTAATGAGCGAACAAAAAAGGCGTCCTGATATCAGGGCGCCTTTTTTTAAACCTTGTTGATGAGGTTAATCAACTTCGACAGGCTTGTGCGCATCGGCAACGATCAGCGCCCCTGTATTCAGGATAAACTCGGCAGCACTTTTGATGTCATCTTGCAGTGATTCACAGGCGGCAACGGAGTCACCCTTCTTTAAAGCATCAACCATCGCTGCGTGATGACTGGCTTGCACTCGCTGAACCACACGCTCAGTGCCAGATCGTAGGTCATAGTTGATGATAGGGCCTATTCTCAGCCACAGTGACTCAACTATCTGAAGCAGGATGGGCATGTCCGCCTGATTATAAATTGCGAAATGCAATTCTTTGTTCAGCGTAATCAGCCGTGACTCATCGGGAGCGCCTTTTGCAAACTCTGCGCAAAATGCCTCGTGTATCTTTTCAATCTCAGCCAGCGCCTGCGAATCAACAAGTTCCGCAGCACGAGCTGCAGCTTGCCCCTCCAGATTCAACCGGATACTGGTGATTTCCCGGAATTGGCTGACTGTCAGTACAGGAACGCGAATATATCGATTAGCCGCCATTTCAAGCGCTTGCTCGGCGACCAACCTGTGAACAGCCTCTCGCACTGGCATGACGCTAACACCAAGAGCGTCCGCTATAGATCTGAGCGAGAGCTTTTCCCCAGGCATAACGCGTCCGCTTATCAGCAGATCACGCAGTTGGGCATAAACGTCCGCACTGAGGGTCTGGCGGATCATGGGCGTTACGAGTGTGGATAGGTTCATGACGAGAATTATAGGCAGGTTCGATCAGCCAGCATAGGAAAATGAGACAACTGTGATCACGGATGTGCCGGTATAGAAAGTGACGGAATCCGGGAGAAACGAGCTCTTTAGCACACGCACAATAAGCGTCTCGCTACCACGGTCGGTGGCGAGACGTGTAGGTCTGACTAATCAAAGATACTCGACATTGCCGTCGATGCTGATCGCTTGCCCTGTCACATTGTTAGCAGCAGGAGAGCATAGAAATAAGGCCATTGCTGCCACGTCTTCGGGTGGAGTCATCCGGCGCAATGATATTTTCTTCAATGTTTGTTGGCGCATCTCCGGATCTGAAATGCCTAACTGTTTGGCGCGATCACTGATGACGCGATCCTGGCGCGGGCCCTCGACGATGCCTGGCAGCAGTGCGTTGACTCGAATGTCTTTTTCGCCCAACTCGGCTGCCAATGACTTCATAAGACCAACGATGGCCCACTTGGTCGCGGCGTATGGAGTCCGCCAGGCATAGCCTAAGCGCCCCGCGACCGATGAAATATGAATGATATGTGCGTGTTCTGACTTCGTTAGGAGGGGGACAGCATGATGAGCGAAGCGATACTGCGCATTGAGATTGATGTCTATTGTCTGTTCCCATTCTGCATCGCTAATTTTGTCGATTCCGCCGGTCGGCCCTGCTATGCCTGCATTGTTGATAAGTACATCGAGCCCATCCACCCAATCCTGTTGTATCTCGAAGACTCGCTTAATTTGAGCAGAGTCGGAGACGTCAGCCAATGTGGCCAAAGCCTCTGGATAGCGCTCACGAAATTGTGCGATCGCCTGCTCACTTACATCGCATACATGGACTCTTGCCCCAATTTCGAGATATGCAGCCGCGATCGATTCGCCAATGCCTGCTGCCCCACCGGAAATCAAAACTCTCAATCCGGTATAGGGTGTCAGCCGCTTCATCACGTTCATAGCTAATGCGTCCTGTCTTATTTTTGTTCATGAGTTCTTTCGTGGCTACGGCGTGCGTAGACAAGAAAACCTCATTAAGTGATATGTGATCACAGTTTATTTGTCAAGACAGGCTTGCCGCAGGTTTGCAGGTGAATTACCGGGGAGGGCGCAGACTCCTACCCCGGTTCAGCATTGCAATCTACGGCCCGATTACTCTGCGAGTGGCAGCCGGCGGCGACTGCGCTTACCTCAGCACTACATCGTTATCGGATCTGGGCCATGGTCGGGTAATCCGTATAACCTCGCTCCTCACCCTGATAGAAGGTGGTCGGGTCTGCGTCATTCAATGCGACACCCTGTTCGAATCGCTCTACCAGATCCGGGTTGGCCAGGAACGCAGTGCCAAAGGACACCAGATCAGCATTTCCTTCTCTGAGGGACGTTTCTGCGCGTTCCGCGTCATAGCCCCCATTGGCGATGTAGGTGCCTGCGAAACGACGCTTCAGTTCTCTGAAGTCGAATGAACCCGCACCGACTTCTACTACGTGAATGTAGGCTAGCCCGTAGCGACTGAGCATTTTCGCTGCATAGTTGAAAGTCGCTTGGGGATCGCTGTCGCTCATGGAGAAGTAATTAAAAATCGGCGACAGGCGAACGCCCACACGGCTAGCCCCGAATACTTCGATGACCGACTCCACAACCTCCTTAAGAAACCGAGCGCGATTTTCTGCAGAGCCGCCGTATGAATCGGTTCGGGTGTTGGTGCCATCGCGCAGGAACTGATCGATCAAGTAACCGTTCGCGCCATGTATTTCCACACCGTCAAAACCTGCACGCTTCGCGTTTTCAGCACCTTGGCGAAAATCCGCGATCACGCCAGGAATTTCATGCAGACTCAGAGCCCGTGGCGACTCGTAAGGCTTCAATCCTTCAGGCGTGTAGATCTCGCCATCAGCCTTGATCGCTGAGGGGGCTACCGGCAGCTGATTATCGATCTGTACCAGGGAGTGTGACAGGCGCCCAACGTGCCAGAGCTGGAGAAATATCCGTCCGCCTTCTGCATGCACGGCGTCGGTCACGTGTTTCCAGCCGGCGATTTGCTCGTTGGTGAAAATGCCCGGTGTTCTCATGTAGCCTTTGCCTTGAGCCGAGACCTGGGAACCCTCAGTAATGATCAGGCCGGCGCTTGCACGTTGACGGTAATACTCGACTACTGTGGAAGTTGGAACATCGCCTTGGCCAGCCCGGCTTCGCGTCAGCGGCGCCATCACCATGTGATTTTTCAGGGGGAGGTTGGCGATTCGGGTGGGGGACAAAAGAAGGTTGAGATTGCTCGCTGTCATGACGTGCCTCAGTATGATTTGGGGTGTTGGATAGTTATCGTCGAGATGATTTTCACGCCGGGTTGAGCGGCGCTAGTTGAGCCGTCCTTGCTGCCGCAGCCGTGTGCCAATCCGCTGTATTTCCGTTTCGCCCTGCGCCAGAGCTGCCTTGCTCGTGTGAACCGAGTAGTTACCTGTTACCAGGTCGTACGGATGCTTTACCGCCGAGCCCATCACGAAAGAGCAATCGCCTTTCGCGATGAAGTTGATGTGGTGCTCTGACTCTTCGAACACAGCTAATTCGCCGACATTGACCAACCCTCCTGCATCCAGACTTCCTGAACTAACCGCGAGCCAGGCAATGTTGTGACCGGACGGTGGGGTGTAACGCCAGTGCTCACCGTCTTTTAAGCTCACGGCGAGATAGTTCATTTCACTCGGTACTTCGATCAGGCTTTTGGCTGCCCCGTAACGTCCCAGTAGTACCCGTGCTGGGCCCACTTGTGGAACTTGCGACGGATCAAGGTAGGTACTCATCGCGGGAGCGTTTTCAAGCGGGGGCGGCAATGCCACCCAGAGCTGGAATCCCTGTATTGCGGACTCGCTTGCTAGCGTAGCGTCGTGCCACACCCCATTGCCGGCCTGCATCCACTCAACACCCCCTGCGAGCAGTAAACCGGTCGCCCCAGTGGTGTCCTCATAAGAGACATCCCCTTTTGTCATGAAGGTAACCGTTGCGATTCCTGAGTGCGGATGCATGCCGAAACTCGACTTACCACCTCTGGCGTTCAGGCTGAAAATGTCCAGGAAAATAAACGGCTTCAACAGCTCTCCTAGATCACCTGGACTCATAAGCCTCGTTATGGGGCCGTGTGTGGTTCCTTCAGTAAGATGGACAATGGCGCGTGGTCGAACTGCTACGGTGGCGGTCATATGCTTTCTCTTTGTTCTCCCTTGCCGACAGACGATGTCGTCGAGCGGAGTTCCGGCTGGCTGGACTGGATGTGGATTAACTCGTGATGCCGAAAAGCCTTGACGGTCAGCCCGTAGGAGAATCCGGCAACTGAAGATCAGCTGCAGCAATGACTGAAGGATATGCGTCTATTGATTGCTTTATTAGATGGCATAATTGGATTGAAATGATCCATTTTTGGAGTGGGTGGCAGCAAGATGATCGATCTGAATGACGTCGCATTGTTTGTAAAAGTGGTGCGCAGCGGTAGTTTCGCTGAGGCAGCACGGCAGCTTGGAATGCCCTCAAACACCTTAGGCCGGCGGGTTCAACAGCTTGAGGCTCAACTCGGTACAAGGCTGCTGCAGCGCTCCACGCGCAAGCTCACACTCACCCATTCTGGCGAGGCTTTTCACGAGCGATGCTGTGGAGCCGTGGATGGACTGATTGACGCTGGTGAGCAGCTGATGACAGGAAACCAAGTGCCGAGTGGCACCGTGCGCATTGCGGCAATGGCTGATTTTTTCGACTTCTTTCCTATGGAGTGGGTAGCCGATTTTCTCGAGGCGCATCCACGGGTAAACGTCGACTTTGTGCTGAGTGATGCACGCGCCGATTTGATCGCTGATCGTATCGACATTGCGTTTCGAGGCGGAGCGTTGCAAGACTCAGGATATGTCGGTCGCCAACTCCTTGGAGCTGGTAACGAAGGTCTGGTGGCCAGCCCGAATTACCTTAGAAAAAAAGGCATACCTGATTCACTTGGAGATTTGGTCAATCATGATTGTGTAACTTTTGGCCATCCTAGTGGCGTCACCACCTGGACTCTCCATGGGCCAAATGGTGCAGCGGAAGAAGTGCGGGTCACTAGCCGTTTCAATGGAAACACCGCCCAAGCTTTGCGCAAGGCGACGTTGGCCGGGCTAGGAATTGCCTTGCTGCCGCCCGCCATGACAAAGTCTGATCTTCAGACAGGGCGCCTTGTGTCTGTGCTTCCGCAGTACCATAGAACCGGATACGGCCTGCATGTGCTTTACCCCAGCCGGCAACATTTGCCGTTAGCGGTGTCTGCATTCATTGGGGTGGTGATGGAGAAACTGGAGGGACAAGAATTCCCCGTGACGGCTCGTTCCTGATCAACACATTGCCCAAGTATCGTTCAAGCAGTTGTCTTCGAAAGAAGGGGGGCAGGGATGCAGTGAAAAGTCAGGAAGTGCCTGCGCCCGTCCTCAACACCTTTTTTTGTGCAGTTCCAACAGCTCCGCCGGTGAAAGGAAGCGGTTTCTTTCGGCTTCGTAGTCGACAGGGGTCAGTGGGGTGATGTCGACCAGTTCCGTCGGATTGCCCTCGACCAACAAGGCCCGCCAAGTTGGCGCTTTCTGGCCCAACTGAGTTTCCATCTTTACGCGCGACGCCATCCAACAGCCAGGCCTTGATCAGGTCCTGGACGGTCAGCGTTTGCACCTTCGTCGTTTTTACTTGTTCGGCCTCTACGTTAGCAGTGGCGTATGTCTATGCCTTGGCGGTTTTCTTATGCTCGTTGGGATTGATCTGCTCATCGGTGAGCGCTCGGGCCTGGTTGCGTGCCTTGCGGATGTCCGTCAGGGATTTGCGCGGCCAGGATCCGCAGGCGTACTCTTTGTTCTGGTTGCCCCAGCGATACCGATAGAAAAAGCTGACTGACACACCGTCCATACGGACTGAGATTCGACCGGCCAGATTGCCATCCTCCCGGAGGATGCGGCCGGCATCATTGGCGGTCAGCGACTCGAGTTCTTTGATGGTAATTTTGGCCATAAAATGGACTCCCCCTACTTTTACCCCCACAAAAACGTCGGCTCTTGATGGACGTTACTGGACTCTCGTAGAGCAGAACACCGCTGGAGCTCAAGTAAATACCGGCTTGGAAAAATCCAGGGTAAAATTTTGGAAGCTATCAAGAAGTATGAAAAAGGAGATGGGGTGCTAGGGGTCGAGTGTTCGAATCACTCCGTCCCGACCATATAATTCAATGACTTAGCCCAATCTGAAAAGATTGGGCTTTTTCATGCGTGGGGACTTTTGCTCTCTATAGCAGAGCATTCCCCGTCAGCTTCTTCCACTTGCCGTTTTCTGAGCCGAATCGATGCAAAGCGAATAAAAAGTTTTCTGAAAGTCAGCCACTACCTGCTCCTGCTTCCTCGCGTCCGACTCTCTCGGCATGTCGTAGGCCTGCCCGATCAGCGCTTTGTACAAACTGCCCACATACTCGCTCTCCTTTCCTGCGTTGTCGGCCAGTTCCAGAACGGAAGAGAGGGGCACGCCTCCTTGCCTGGCTTTCATGATGGCTTTGGCCGAATTTTCGACTCGCTGGCACTCTTCCAGATATTCGCTGGGCAAGGGTGCGCTGTGTGCTGCAAAGCTGAAAGTGAGCAGTATTGCCGTTGTCGCCAGAAACCGATTGAACATGGCACGCCATCCCTGAATGTTGGCCGGGAACGTTAGCATTCATGGCTCGGCGCTACCATCTGTTCATCGGCCAAGAGCAGCGGTTCACTGGCTGGGTTTTTTGATATCTGAGGAATCGCTCGAGGTGTTGGCATCCTTCTGTGTTTCGTGTGCCTCGGCACCGGAATTTGATCCTGATGCTTCCTCACCTTTCTTGTCAGCTTTGTCTTCTTTTGACTCGGATCCGCCTTGGTTTACGCCGGGAATCGCAGTGGCTGGAACTGAGGAGCCGCCTGTTTTTTCAGCCGCAAGGGAAAACAGTGGGCACAGTGAAAGCAGGCTTGCCAATCCGATAGCAATCATTCGCTTGTTCATGAGGTTGTCTTCCAGGTCGGGGATGTACTGCATTGGAAGAGCTAACAGGGCGAAGGTGCGGTACATCAGACCAGCGGCATCCGGTCAAGTAAGGTGGCCAGGCGTTATACGTCTCAGAGATCTACGGCGACAACTGGCTCCATTCAATCCCGAACCGGCCCAGGTACTTGCGCAAGCGGTCCGCATCATTTGGCTGCGCCTTGGCCAGGCGCGAGATGCCAAACAAGCGGCGACCGGCATCTGACAGGCTGTCTGCTTGCCGGCAGACCTCAAGCACTGCCCGCAACTGCAAGCGGTCAAACAGATCCATGCTCTCTTCATTCCCTGGCAAATCTTCTGAGTTGCTTCCCGCTTGGGTCAGGCCCCAGGCATAACGCAACCGCTCAATCTCTTCCTGCACCTGCGCCTCATCAATTCTCCCGCTATCCGCCAATGTCGCCATGCGCGTGATCGACGCAGACAGTTCGCGGAAATTGCCCAGCCACGCCGCTTCGCTAGAGCTGGCGAAGGCCAGATAGCGGCGGCGTGCTTCAAGGTTGAAGCGCACCAATTGCCCATGCTCACGGGCATGGCGCTGCAACTCGAAATCAATATTCGGCTCGATATCCTCGCGGCGGCCGGCGAGGCCGGGAAGGTCGAACGTCCAGAGGTTGATGCGTGCGTACAAGTCTTCGCGAAACAGGCCTTCAGCGACCCGGCTGCGCAGGTCGCGATGGGTGCCGGCGATGATCAGGAAGTCGCTCTCCACCTCCTTGTCAGAACCCAGTGGAAAGAAGCGTTTTTCTTCAATCGCTTTGAGTAGCATCGCCTGCTCGTCGGCGCCCAGTTCGCCGATTTCATCGAGAAACAGCATGCCGCCATCGGCCGCACGCAGCAGGCCGTCGCGGGCGTTCTGTGCGCCGGTGAAGGCGCCTTTGCTGTGGCCGAACAAGGTCGACATCGCGCCGTCGCCACGCAGGGTGGCGCAGTTGACTTCAACAAAGCGGCCCTGCATCTGATGGCGGTTGCGTTTGAGTTCGTAGATGCGTCGAGCCAGAAAGGATTTGCCGGCACCGGTCGGGCCGATCAGCAACATGGGGGCTTTCGAGCGCACCGCAACGCGTTCGATCTGCTCGATGGAACGGTTGAACGCGGCATTGCGTGTGGCGATGCCGGACTTCAGAAATGCCAGTCCTTCCAGGCGTTTATTGGCAAAGCGTGAGGCGATGCGATCGTATCGCGACAAGTCGAGGTCGATCAGGGCATGGGTGCCGCAGGCGTGCTCGTCTTCGCTCTTGCGCTTGGCGGGGGAGGTCTGGATCAGGCGAGCGGGCAGGTAGCGCGCCTCGGTCAACAGGAACCAGCAGATCTGCGCGACGTGGGTGCCGGTGGTGATGTGGACGAGGTAGTCCTCGCGTTCGGTGTCGAACGCGTAGGCAGTGGTGAAATCGTGCAGCGCGCCGTAGACCTCTTCAAAATCCCACGGATTGCGCAACGCCATCGAGTGCAGGCGCACTTCGGTTTCCGGTGAAACCTGCTGGATGTCGGCGCGCACCCGCTCGGCGAGACTGACGTCGCGGGCGTCGATGCCGTGAATCAGCTCAAGCCGATTGATTAGCACATCCGGCTGCTGGCAGAGGCCCACGCTCGGCCGCCAATGGCTCCAGCGATTGGCGCCTTTACCGACGCGATCAAGGGTGGCTCCGATAAAACCGATGGCGACGGTACGTCTATTTTGCATGCTTATCTCAAAAGATAAAAAACGATATCTAATGATAATTTTTCTACGCAGGGTTTGTCGTCAATTCAAACACTCAAAAAGTCGATAGATAATAAAGGTCATTTAAAACAGAGAGTTATGAAGTTTTTTCAGGGGGATTGAAAACCTGGCACGGCCGCTGCTATGTCTATCGCAGCGAACAGCAAAACCCAGCGAGACGCCATGATGGCCAACTCAAATTTCTTTAATACGCAGTCGAATAAAGACATGAAAGATCACACTTACCAATTGCTCGAAGTCGCCAACGGCAAACCGATCAAACTCTGGACCGAAGGCGTTCCGGTGGAAAACGAGGCCCGCGAGCAGTTGATGAACACCGCAAAAATGCCGTTCATCTTCAAACATCTGGCGGTCATGCCGGATGTGCACTTGGGCAAGGGCTCGACCATCGGCAGCGTGATCCCGACAGTCGGCGCGATCATTCCGGCAGCGGTCGGCGTCGACATCGGCTGCGGCATGATTGCCGCGCGTACCTCGCTGACCGCCGCTGATTTGCCGGACAACCTGCTCGGTCTGCGCAGCGCTATCGAGCAAGCGGTGCCGCATGGCCGCAGTTCGACCCGTTCGCGACGCGACAAGGGCGCCTGGGATGAGATCCCGCAGCAAGCAGATCAGGCCTGGGCGGGGCTGCAGCCACGGTTCAAATTGATCACTGACAAGTACCCGAAACTGGCCAACACCAACAACCGCGGGCACCTCGGTACGCTCGGCAGCGGCAACCACTTCATCGAAGTGTGCCTGGATGAAGCCAACCGGGTCTGGTTCATGTTGCACAGCGGCTCGCGTGGCGTCGGCAATGCCATCGGCAACCTGTTCATCCAGATGGCTCAGGCGGATATGCGCCAGCACATCGCCAACCTGCCGGATCGTGATCTGGCCTACTTCGAAGAGGGCAGTCAGCACTTTGATGATTACGTGGAAGCGGTGGGTTGGGCGCAGGACTTCGCCAAACAGAACCGCGAGCTGATGATGCGCGCGGTGATTCAAGCGACACGGCAGATTATCCGCAAGCCGTTCGAAGTGGCGCTGGAAGCGGTCAACTGCCACCACAACTACGTGCAGAAAGAGCTGCATTTCGGTGAAGAGGTACTGGTCACGCGCAAAGGTGCGGTGTCGGCGAAGAAGGGCGAGCTGGGGATTATTCCAGGCTCGATGGGCGCCAAGAGTTTCATTGTCCGCGGCCTGGGTAACGAAGAATCCTTCAGTTCCTGCAGCCACGGCGCCGGCCGCACCATGAGTCGGACCAAGGCCAAGAATATGTTCACTGTCGAGGATCAGATTCGCGCCACGGCCCATGTGGAGTGCCGCAAGGACGAGGCGGTGATCGACGAGATTCCGATGGCCTACAAGGACATCGACAAAGTCATGCACGCCCAGCGTGAGCTGGTGGAAGTGCTGCACACCTTGCGTCAGGTGGTGTGCGTCAAAGGATAAAAGGAAAGCAAGTCATGGAACTGGAAGAGCGTCACCCGCTGTGCGCCACGATGCGCGCGCGGGTTCTGGCAGAGCTTGCGCGGATAGAACGCGAGCGCAATGTCACGGTGTTGTACGCCTGTGAGTCCGGCAGTCGGGCCTGGGGTTTTGCCTCGACCGACAGCGATTACGACGTGCGGTTTGTCTACGTGGAGAAGCCCGAGTGGTTCGTTCAGGTCGATGCGCCGCGCGATGTGATCGAACGTCCGCTGGACGATGAACTTGATGTCAGTGGTTGGGAGCTGCGCAAGACCCTCGGATTATTGCGCAAATCCAATCCGACCTTGCTGGAGTGGCTCGACTCGCCGCTGGTTTATCGCAGTGAAACCGCGCAGGTGGCACAGCTGCGCGAACTCGCCGAAGCGTTCTACAGCCCGCCAGCAGCGCGCAATCACTATCTGTCGATGGCAAAGAAGAACTTTCGCGGTTACCTGCAAGGTGAAACCGTGCGTTTCAAAAAGTACTTCTACGTGCTGCGACCATTATTGGCTGTGCGCTGGATCGATCAGGGACGAGGCCGGCCACCGATGACGTTTGCCGACCTGCTGACCACCGTCGACGACCGCGCGTTGCTCGATGAAGTCGACGAATTGCTCGCCCTTAAACGCAATGCCGATGAGAGCGCCTATGGGCCGCGTCGATCGGCGTTGCACGGGTTCATCGCGGCCGAACTCGAGCGCGAAGTGCCCACATTACTCAGAACTCAGGAAGACTCGCGACGGCTGGATCAGTACCTCCGGGATACCGTCGGGCTGTACGCGTAAGGAATGCCATGAAACAGGAAGTGATAGAACTGGACGGTGCCATCGGTGGCGGCCAGGTGTTGCGCAGCGCCTTGAGCCTATCGATGGTGACGGGCAGGGCGTTTCGCATTAAACAGATTCGTGCCAGGCGCAGCCGTCCGGGACTGCTGCGCCAACACTTAACGGCGGTGATGGCGGCGACCGAGGTGTGTGGTGCAACGGTTGGCGGTGCACATTTGGGTTCGCAAGCCTTGAGCTTCGAACCCGGCGCGATTCGCGCTGGCGACTTTCAATTCGCCATCGGCACGGCCGGCAGTTGCACACTGGTGTTACAGACTTTGTTGCCAGCACTGTTACGGGCACCGCAGGCGAGTCGGCTGCGGATTTCCGGTGGCACGCATAACCCGCTCGCGCCGCCGGCCGATTTTCTCACGCGCAGTTGGCTGCCGCTGCTGCGCCGCATGGGGGCCAACGTTGAATTGGACTTGTTGCGCCATGGTTTTGCCCCGGCCGGCGGGGGCGAGATTGAGGTGAATGTGCAACCGGCGAACCTGACGCGACTCGATCTGTGTGACCGTGGCGAAGCGATTTCACCAAGCGCGTGGGCTCTGACCGCTGGGCTTGGACCTACGGTCGCCCAACGTGAGCTGAGCCGAGTGGCCAAGCGATTGAAGCTTCCGGCTACGGCGCTGCACTCTGTGACGCTCGATCCGGCTCGCGGGCCAGGCAACGTGTTGCTCCTGGAGTACGCTTTCGAACACGTCACCGAGGTGTTCAGCGCGTTTGGCCAAGTGTCACTGCGCGCAGAGAAGGTTGCCGATGCTGCGATCAGTCAGGCTGCCGACTGGTTGCGCAGTGGCGCTGCGGTCGCTGAGCACCTCGCCGATCAGTTGCTGTTGCCAATGGCGCTGGCCGGCGGTGGCTCGTTCACCACGCCGCGAATGACCGAGCATTTGCACAGCAATATCGCGGTGATCGAGCTGTTCTTGCCGGTTCGTATTGATTGTCGCGAGGAGGGTGCCGATCGACTGCGCGTTGAGGTCATTGTCAATTGATCGGTCATGAACGGGGCGACGGGATTTTATCGGGAAATCCTGTCGCCCTTTTTTTGGCCCGCAAAAAACTCTGAAAAGGCGGCAAATTGCTGGCCCCCGGACGTTCGCTTCCCCGGCAAAATCGCCTTTTTTCAAAAGGTTAGGTGGGCTCTATGCGGACGATTGTTATCACCGTTGCAACGCTTTCCCTGGCTGTCTTCGCCACAGGCGTGCAGGCGAAAGAGTTAAGCAAAAGCCATCGCTTTGCCTGCACCTGGGGTTCGGATATCGCTGCCGGTGCTCAGCAATCGAAGCTGTCAGGCGTCTCGTTGTATGGCGCGCGCAAACAATTGCAAGTGCGACGATTCCAGCAACCGTGGATGCGTATGACCGCGATGGGAATCACCGAGCAAACCTACAACAGCACGTCGAAGCTCAAGCCTGCAGCTGTCAAGCAGACCTATTACGAACAATGTGTACGCCACGAATTGGCCCAGCGCTGAAGCAAAAAGCCCAACCTGAACCGGTTGGGCTTTTTCATGGCTGACGAAATTTCAGCGTCACTTTTCGCTTTCGCAGTTGACCATCCACGACACGCCAAAACGATCGACCAGCATGCCGAAACGCGCCGCCCAGAACGTCGCTTCCAGCGGCATGTCGATGCGGCCGTCGCTGGCCAGTGCGTTGAACACGCGCTCGGCTTCGGCGATGCTGTCGACGTTCAGCGAAATCGAGCAGCCACTCATGCCCAGAGTCGGGCGATCGGGTGTGGTGTCCGAGGCCATGATCATCTGCTCACCCACCTTTAGACAGGTGTGAATGATCAGGTCGTGGTGTTCTTCGGGCACGTGTTCGGCGGCGGGCGTTTCGCCGAACGTCATCATCGCCTCAAGCTTTCCTTGCAAGGCTTGCTCGTAAAAGGTGAAGGCCGCGCGGCAATCTCCGTTGAAGATCAGGTAGGGATTGATTCTCATGTCTCTGCTCCCGGCTGTCAGGCGCGGAGCGGGCGGGTGTCGCCGGGTTCCGCGTAGGGCGGTTAAACCATAGCAGAGCGTTGGACGCCGGAAAGGGCAGGGTCTTCCAGATGTTTTTGTTCTGAAAAGCACGTCGACGATAACGCGGTCGTCGTTTGAAATTCAGTCGTAGCGCTGGAGTACCATGACGCACAATCATCACCTGCAGAGTCCAATGCCCCATGCCTGATCTATCGCGCTTCACGTCCTTGTTCGATCAGGCGCAGCGAGCCTTGCGCTTGGTCTGGGGGACATCGCGTGGCTTGTTTCTGGGGCTGGTGCTGGCAACGTTGGTTGCCGGTTTGCTGCCGGCACTGGCGGCATGGTTGGGCCAGCGGATTGTCGATGCGGTGGTGGCAGCGATGCAGTTGCACGCGCAGCACGGCAGTGCGCCGCTGTGGCCCGTGTTGCGTTACGTGTTGTTGGAGGCCGGTGTATTGGCGCTGTTGTCCGGCACGCAACGGGCACTGTCGGTGCAGCAATCGCTGTTGCGGGTGCAGCTGGGGCAGAAGGTCAATACGCTGATTTTGCAGAAAGCGCAGACCCTGTCACTGGTGCAGTTCGAAAACTCCGAGTTCTACGACAAACTGGTGCGTGTCCGTCGCGAGGCTTCGACCCGGCCACTGGCGCTGGTCATGAAGTCGTTGGGCTTGATTCAGAACCTGATCATGCTGATTAGCTTCGGGGTGCTGCTGGTGCATTTTTCCCCTTGGGCGCTGGCGTTGCTGGTGGTCGGTGCGTTACCGGTGTTTTTTGCCGAAGCGCATTTTTCCGGTGACGCCTTTCGTTTGTTTACTCGCCGTGCGCCGGAGAGTCGGCAGCAGAATTACATCGAAACCCTGCTGTCCCACGAAACCTATATTAAAGAGGTCAAGCTATTCGGCTTCGCGCCGCTGTTACTGCAACGCTACCGCGACACGTTCGCCAGGCTGTATGCCGAAGACCGCCGTTTGACGTTGCGGCGCGATGGCTGGGGTTTCGGCCTTGGCCTGCTCGGTACCGCGGCCTTCTATGCGGCCTATGCCTGGGTGGTCGTCGATGCCGTACATGGCCAGATCAGCCTTGGTCAGATGACCATGTATCTGGTGCTGTTCAAGCAAGGCCAAAGCGCTGTGAGCAGCAGTCTGAGTGCGATCAGTGGCCTGTACGAAGACGGCCTCTACCTGACCAGTCTGTATGAATACCTGGCCGAACCGGTTCAGGTCGATAGCGGCCACCTGACGGTCGGCGTCTGCCCGGGTGATGGCTTGCGTTTCGAGAACGTCGGTTTCCGTTATCCGGGTGCCAGTCGGCCAGCGCTGGAAAACATTGATCTGCAACTGGTGCCAGGCAAGAGCGTGGCGCTGGTCGGCGAGAACGGCTCGGGCAAGACCACGCTGATCAAGTTACTGACCCGGCTCTATCGTCCTGATCAAGGGCGCATCCTGCTCGACGGCAGCGATTTGCAGGATTGGCAGGAGACCGCGTTACGTCGACGCATTGGGGTGATTTTTCAGGACTACATCCGCTACCAGTTCAGCGTCGGAGAAAACATTGGCGTTGGCGATACCCTGGCGTTCAACGACGCGCAGCGCTGGAAGGAGGCCGCAGCCCAAGGCATGGCGGCTCCCTTCATCGAAGGGCTCGACAAGGGTTATGCCACGCAGTTGGGACGCTGGTTTGCCGGTGGCCAGGAATTGTCTGGCGGGCAGTGGCAGAAGATTGCCTTGTCCCGCGCGTACATGCGTCGTGATGCCGACATTCTGATCCTCGATGAGCCAACGTCCGCCCTTGACCCGGCAGCCGAGGCGGCGGTGTTCGAGCATTTCAGCCAACACAGCGAAGGTCGCATGACGTTGCTGATTTCCCATCGTTTTTCCAGCGTGCGCAATGCCGACCACATCATCGTGCTGCAACAAGGGCAAATTCTGGAGCAGGGCGGCCACGATCAATTGATCGCCGCCGCTGGGCATTACGCGCAGCTGTTCGATTTGCAGGCTCGCGGCTACCGTTAAGTGTCCCGCCCGTTGCGCACGGTGGCAGGTCCGGCCACCCGGGGGGGCGGTTTGCTCTGCATCAGGCTGTCGAGCGCCTTGCGGTAATTCTGCCCGCCGAGCGCCATGCTGTTGTTGTGCGTCGCGCCCGGCACCAACAGCAGGCGCTTGGGTTGTTGCGCGGCGTTGAACAGTTGCTCGCTGAAGCGCGGCGGCACGAAAGCGTCAGCTAAACCGTGGACCACCAGCAGCGGCATGTGGATATCAGCGATCTTGTCGATCGAGTCGAATTTCTGCGACAGCAGCCAGCGCACCGGCAGCGAAGTGTTGGCCACCGACGCGGCAACATCCGCCAGCGTGGTGAAAGTGGACTCGATCACCAGCCCGCGCACAGGAAGCGCGGAATGATCGCGAGCGGCGGCCTGGCCGAGTTCAGCGGCCAGATCGATCGCCACGGCGCCACCGAGGGAATGTCCGTAGATCAGGCGTTTGGCTGGGTCCGGTTGCAGCAGTTTGAAGCGTTCCCACGCCACCCGCGCATCTTCGTAAACGCTGCTTTCCGACGGCAGATCACCATGGCTCTTGCCGAATCCTCGGTAGTCGATGGCCAGCACTGAATAGCCCGCAGCGCGCAGTTGCTCGATACGGAACAACTGCCCGGTGAGGTTCCAGCGCACGCCATGCAGATAGAGAATGGCCGGCGCATTGGCTTTTTCCGCCGGCCACCACCAGGCATGAATGTTTTCCCCGGCCTTGAAGCTCTTCGGTTGCAGGTCGAGTTCCTGCACGCTCCCGGGCAAGCCGCGATACCAACCGGCGGTGCCCGGTTCGATGCGAAACAGCAGTTTGCGTTCGGTGTGTTCGAGCACGGCACAACTGGTCGGCACGCCGATTATCAGCGCGGCCATGCAGGCAAACGCCAAACGGCGGCGTCGCAGACGCGTCATGAAGGACAGGAACATTAAACGTTTCACCCAGGCGCAGATAAAAAAGGCTTTTTACCAGATGCCTCGGTCTGCGCGTGAGTTTTTCGACCACCGCCCCGGCGCAACGATTACCAAATGCTGCAAAGACTCACACGACCTGCAGAACGATCTTGCCGATATGGTCGCCAGCCTCCATGTGCGCGTGAGCCTGAGCGGCGTCGGCGAGCGGGTAGACCTTGTCGATCATCGGCAGGCAGCGCCCGGCAGCCAGCGCCGGCCATACGTGCTCGCGCAGTTGATCGGCAATCGCAGCTTTTTCAGCAGCGGTACGGGCGCGCAAGAGGGAGCCGGTGATCACCGCACGTTTGGCCATCATTGCCAGCAAGTCAAAGTCATTGGCTCGCGCGCCGCCGAGGAAACCGAGCATGACCAGACGGCCATCCATCGCCAGGGCGCTGACGTTATCGTTGAGGTACGAGCCGCCCATTATGTCGAGGATCACATTGACGCCTTGGCCTGCGGTTTTCTCGGCGATGACTGCCGCGAAATCCTCATCGCGATAATTGATCGCTTCGCCACCGAGATCGCGAATCGCTGCGCATTTGTCCGGGCTGCCGGCGGTGGCAAACGCTTCAATACCGAATTCGCGGCACAGCATCAGTGCGGTTGTGCCGATGCCGCTGGTGCCACCGTGAATCAGTGCGCGCTGACCACGACTGGCGCCGCCGAGGCCGAACAGGTTGGCCCACACGGTAAAGAAGGTTTCCGGGATTGCGGCGGCGTGCACCCAGTCCAGACCGTGTGGAATCGGCAGGGTCTGGCCGGCGGGGACGGTGCAGTATTCGGCATAACCACCGCCGTTGGTCAGCGCGCAGACTTTGTCGCCCACGGCGAACTGATTGACACCCGCCCCGAGCGCCACGACTTCACCGGCGACCTCCAGCCCGGGAATCGGGTTCATGCCGGGTTTCATCGGGTATTTGCCGGCACGCTGCAAGGCGTCCGGCCGGTTGATTCCGGCGGCGTGTACGCGGATCAGCACCTCGCCTTCTGCGACAGCTGGAAGCGCCACGCGTTTGGGTTGCAAGACGTCGGGGCCACCGGGTTCGCTGATTTCGATTCGGGTCATTTCGTTGGGCAGGGACATATCGATTCCTGTTGGCATAAGTTCTGTAGATGGGAGCGTGCTGTGCAAGCAATGATTCCCTTCAATTTGCACAGCAGCGCGACTCAGTAGGAGCGGGCAACCATTTCATGGCTTGCTCCAGCAGCAGCGCCACGACGATTGCGCCAGCGGCAATGACGAACAACAGCGCGTGATGACCGCCGCTGGCATTGAACAGCGCTGAATAGGCAAATCCGGCCAGCGCCTGAAAGGTGGCGAATGACACCGTGGCACGGCTCCAGGCGATCTGCTGACGATGGTGTTCCGGCACCAGTTCATGCACTCGCGCCAGAGCCAGCGGCACAATGCCGGGCGGAAATGAACCAAGAATCACCGCCAGCAACGCCAGCGCCAGAAACGAGTGAGTCATTGCCAGCAACCCAAGGACAATCGCCTGCACCACCAGCACCAGGCGAATGCCGGAGCGTGCGCCAAGCTTATCGGCAAGAAAGCCATAACTCACCGGGCCGACAATTGCGCCCAAACCGTACATCACCCAGATCAGCGCGCCGAGATGTGCCCCAGCACCGAGTCCACGTGCCACGTAATCCACCAGAAACACCATGGCCGGCACCAGGCCGGCGGCCATGAAGGCGTATTGGGCGAACAGCACATACACACCGCGCGGCGTCGGTTCTGCGGACACCGTTTCTTGCGCAACGACCGGGTGCGGGAAATCGGACGGCCAGCCGAACCAGCTCAGCGCCGTCAGCAACAAAGCCAACGCCCCCAGGCCCAGCCATGTCGCTTGCAAGCCGAGGCTCAACAGCGGCGGCACCAGCGTCCCGGAGCCGGCAATGCCAAGACCGATGCCGAGAAAGATCGCGCCGCTGGCCAACCCTTTACGCGCCGCCGGAACGTGTGGCAGTACGGTCGCGGCCACCAGCACCATGATCGCACCGCCGGCAATCCCCGACAGCAGTCGCCAGCCGAAGAACCAGCTCACCGACAACGGAAACGCGCAGGCAAAAAATGCCGCCGTGACCACCAGCATCATCAATCGCAAGGCATTTTTATTGCCGAGCTGGCGCGCTGTCGGCCGGCCGAGCAGGGCGCCGATCAGGTAGCCCACCAGATTGGCCGCACCGAGGTAGACCACATCGTTGGCGCTGAACCACTGCGTCTCAATCAGCGAAGGGATCAACGGGGTATAAGCGAAACGCGCCAGCCCGATGCTGACCAGGCTGGCGCAGAGCCCGGCGAAGATAGGCAGCCAGATACCGGTGGAGGTTGAAGTGCGCATGATAGCGATCTCGCGGAAGGTTTATGGCGTTCAGCATATCGGCTATTGTTGCTGCGTTAATGCGGCGATTTAGCGTCGCTGCGATGCGAATTTGCATCACTGGGAGGCAGCATGAATTGGGATGACGCACGGGTATTTCTGGCCGTTTGCCGCGAGTCGACGCTACGTGGCGCTGCGCGGGTTCTGGGGGTGGATCAGGCCACTGTCGGGCGACGGATCACAGCACTGGAAAAGTCCCTGAGCGCGACGTTGTTCCTGCGCACCTCCGACGGCTACGCGTTGACCGCTGTCGGTGAGGCGGCGCTCAGGAGTGTGGAGAAAATGGAGCATTCGGCACTGGAGTTGGAGCGGCAGATTCAAGGTCTGGACGATCGCCTGACCGGCACGGTGCGCGTCAGTACCACGGATTCGCTGGCGATCGACTTTCTGATCCCGGCCATCGCCCGTTTGCACGAGCAGCACCCGGACGTACGAGTGCAACTGGATGCGTCCACGCAGATCCTCAGCCTGGCCAAGCGCGAGGCGGATATCGCGGTGCGCAACACCCGGCCGGACAATCCTGATCTGATCGCTCGGCGAATCGCCCGATGGCCGGTGGGCTTGTTCGCCTCTCAGGCCTATATAGACGCCAATGGCGTGCCGCAACCGGACACTGCGTTTGAGGGGCATGATCTGGTGGTCTATCAACCGTATCTGCAAAGCAAAAAGGACCTGACCCTGGTGTCGGAACCGCTAAGTCGCGGCCGCATCGTCGCCAGCCTCAGTTCCAGCTTGCTCGTTCGCCGGTCAATTGCGGCTGGGTTGGGTGTAGGAGAAATCCCGGTGTACATGGGTGAGCGCGATGGTCTGATCAGGCTCTGGCCGGAGCGCACTCGACCATTGCCGTATGAAGTGTGGTTAGTGACCCACGCGGATTTGCGGCATACCGCGCGGGTGAGGGCGGTGATTGAGCAGATTGTCGACGTGTTCGCGTCGGAGAATGACTAGGCAGATGTTCTTTTGGCAGGGCTACAAGCTCTGACGAAACGGCCTACATCAGAGGCTGAATCTCCCGGCTTGTGAGGAGGTTGGATGGGGCCTATTGTTTCGTCATGTCGGTGAGGGGCGCAGGGCTCGCACTGATGTTGATACCAGGGACGGTATCGGTAAACCCAGGAAGGTGTCGAATTGAGAACCACGGAATTCAGTCAAAACCCAATCAGTGATCTTGCGAGCAAAGGTCGGAATACTCAAGCCATGAACGCTATCAGTCGTGAAGAATTCAATGCCAGGATCGAGACCATTGAGAGCAGGATGGACGCTCGGGTCGAAGGTGTGTCGGCGAGAATCGATGCTTATCTTTTGACTCAGGCGGAGAGGGACAAACGATACGATTTGATGTGGGACGGCGTACAACAAATCGCCGAAGACTCAAAAGAAGCCATCAAACATGTCTCGACAGTGAAGGCACATTACTGGGCGACGACCGCCGTCCATTTTCTCGGAATGATCACCGTCGTCGTAGGGGCGCACTTTGCCAATCAAGCAGCGGTATTAACCACCTTGCAGACGACACTCGCGGCGATCCAGATCGGCAAGGATATAAGTGCACCAAGACCTGCTTCGCAACAAGTACCCGAATCACCACAATAGAAAACGGCCTTCAAAGAAGGCCGTTTTTCGTGAGCATTGAAACACCGCATCATGGCATTTCTGGCAACTCCTGCGGCCGCAAGTCGAACACCAGCACTTCGGCATCGACACCATTGCTCAAGGTCAGCAACTGTTCTTCGCGAACCCGTACGCCGTCACCTTCCTGCAACGACTGGCCATTGAGTTCAACACTGCCGCGCGCCACATGCACGTAGGCATAACGGTTGGCTGGCAGCTCCAGCGTGGCAGTTTCTTTACCGTCGAACAGCCCGGCAAAGACCCGTGCGTCCTGACGCACTTTCAGCGAACCGTCGTTGCCGTCCGGCGAGATGATCAATTGCAGGCGACCGCGTTTTTTCTGTGCGCTGAAATGCTCCTGTTGATAGCGCGGTTTGGCACCGCTGACATCTGGCACGATCCAGATTTGCAGGAAATGCACCGGTTTGGTCGCCGAGTGGTTGAACTCGCTGTGCGCTACGCCGCTGCCGGCGCTCATCAACTGCACGTCGCCCGGGCGAATGACCGAGCCGGTGCCCAGTGTGTCCTTATGTTCCAGTGCGCCTTCCAGCACGTAGGAAAAGATCTCCATGTCGCGATGCGGGTGCTGTCCGAAGCCTTTACCAGCGGCAACGCGGTCGTCGTTAATCACCAGTAGATCGGAAAAACCTTGCTCACGCGGGTCACGGTAGCTGGCAAAGGAAAAGGTGTGAAAGGACTTCAACCAGCCATGATTGGCGAGGCCACGATCGGAGGCTTTGCGAAGGGTCAGCATGATGAAATCTCCTTGTGGGACGTGAATTCGTCCGAGTGAGGAGAAGGTTACTGTTTACTGTGTTGCGCAATAAGTAGATGAAAATTGAAAGACTGTCCCTGTCAGGTTGACAGTTTTGCGATAGCCTTCACACAAAACTTTTGCGCTCAAACGGCTACAGTTGGCCATAATGTCTGGTCCGTATCATGTCTCTCTGATTGAAGTGATGTCTTCCCATGAAAACCGTGGCAATGGTGCTGTTTCCCGACTTTCTTCTGCTCGACATGGCCGGGCCATTGGAGGTTTTTTCGGTTGCCAATCGCTACCTGAAACCCGAAGCGCATTATCAATTGATCACCCTTGGCACCGAAGAGGGCCCGCTGCGGGCGTCAAATGGTGTGATGGTGCAGGCCGACCGGATCATTGGCGACGACACCGAGCGTTATGATTTGCTGCTGGTGCCGGGAGGCCCCGGTGCCTACAACCAGCAGTTCCCGTCGTTGTTTGCCTGGCTCAAAGAAGCAGTCCGGCGGGTCGAGTACTACGGATCAATCTGCACTGGCGCTTTTGTCCTGGGGCACGCCGGTTTGCTTGACGGTTACCGTGTAACCACGCACTGGAACTACACCGAACGCCTGATCAAGGGGTTCCCGAAGGCCCATGTCACGACCGATCAGATCTATGTCGAGGATCGCAACCTGATCACCTCGGGAGGTGTTACGGCGGGGATCGATATGGCGCTGGCCGTGATCGCCCGCGATCACGGCAAGAAGCTCGCGCAGGATGTGGCCAAAGTCCTGCTGGTGGTGATGAAGCGCCAGGGCGGGCAGGCGCAGTTCAGCCCGTTGATGGCTGCCGTGGCACCGCAGGAAACGCCGATTACCCGCGCGCAGAGTTACGTGCTGGAACACCTCGACGAAGCCTTCACGGTCGAGCGCATGGCGGCGATTGCCAATATGAGCGCGCGGCACTTCGCGCGGGTGTTCACCCGCGACATCAACATGACGCCGATGGAGTTTCTGCAAAGTGCGCGCATCGACTGCGCACGAAACTTGCTGGAAACCAGCGATCTGCCGCTTAAAACCGTGGCTTACAAAAGTGGTTTCGGCAGTGTGCGGCACATGCGTTCGTTGTTCGCTGAAAAGCTCGGCCTGACGCCCGCGCAATACCGCGAACAGTTCAGCTAGAGCGCTGTTGTCCGTCTGGCGCACCCGTATGTCCGAATTGAGTCTCGTGTAGCGGTTGTCGCGTCATCTGAGGCTGCCAATATAGTTGGCATGGATAGCCTCATCGATTTGAACACGGCGTCGGTGCTGCATTTCGGCCCCTACGCCTTCCACCTGCGCCAACGGCTGATACTCGACGGAGATCGGCCTTTGCGCATGGGTGGTCGTGCGCTGGATATTTTGCAAGTGCTGGTCGAGCGTGCCGGGCGAGTGGTCAGGAAGGAGCAATTGATTGCCCTGGTTTGGCCAACGTCGGTGGTCGAGGAAATCAACCTGCGCGTGCACATCGCCGCGCTCAGGCGTGCCTTGGGTGACGGCGAAAACGGTCAGCGCTACATCGTTAATGTGCCGCAATGCGGTTACAGTTTTATCGCCCCGGTGCGTTGCGACAGCGTCGCGCAAGTGGTCTTCGAGGGGCTGCGAACGCCCGAGCATAATCTGCCGGCGCGACTGACCCCGGTCGCCGGGCGCGACTCGCTAGTCGGCGGGCTGGTGCGGCAAATGCCGCTGTGTCGGCTGATGACCGTCACGGGCGCGGCTGGTGTGGGTAAATCCACTGTCGCGTTGCGGGTCGCGGAACTGCTGTTGCAGTACTACAGAGACGGCGTGTGGCAGATTGATCTGAGCTTGACCGACGATGACACACCGCTGCTCGATCAGGTGCTGGGCACCCTCGAAAGCGATTTGCCCGGACTGTCCACTCGCCATGCGTTGCTGCTGCTGGATAACTGTGACCACCGTCTCGCCGCTTGCCGGGCAGCGGTTGAAACGTTGCTTGAGGCCGCTCCCCGGCTGTCGATTCTCGCCACCAGCCGCGAGGCCTTGCAGGTCGGTCTGGAAACCCTTCAGGGCGTGCCACCGCTGACCCTGCCGAAACGTTCCGCAGGCGATTGCATCACTGAAGCCATGGGCCATTCTGCGGTGCAATTGTTTGTCAGCCGCGCTCGGGCGCGACAGCATGATTTCTGCTTGCGTGAACAGGATGTCAAAGCCGTCCTTCAGATATGTCGCCAACTCGACGGTTTACCGCTGGCGATCGAACTGGCGGCGGCGCAGATCGATGCCTTGGCATTGGTCGGCTTACAGGCGCAAATGAGCAATGGCCTGCATGTGCTCAGCCATGGCCGGCGCACGGCGGTGCCGCGGCACCAGTCGATGCAGGCGGCACTCGACTGGAGCTATCAACGCTTGAGCGAGCAGGAGCAACGCGCGCTGCAGCGTTTATCGGTGTTCAAAATGGCGTTTACCCTGGAGGCGGCACTGGCGGTGATCAGTTGCCCGCAACTCGCGTCGTCGCGGCTTGCCGCGATCATTGAAGGCCTGACGTGCAAGTCATTGCTGGTGGTGGAACGAGGCGGCAGTGCAGGCCGATACCGAATGCTCCACACCACTCGCTGCTATGCGCGCAAGCAACTGGAGCGTTGCGGTGAAGGGATTGATCTTGAGCGCCGGCATACGCTCTATATCAACCGGATACGCCGGGCCTCAGGCGTGCCTGTGCTCGCGTAGTTCGTCAATGAGCAAGCGTACCTTGCGCAAGTCCGGAGTCGCGTAGCCTTCGGTGAAGCGCTGATAGATCGGCGTGAGCAAATCCAGCGCCTCTTGGCAGCGCGATTGGCGCCGCCAGAGTTGCGCCAGTGAGGTGGCACTGCGCAGTTCCCAGGCGAGCGCGCCTTGGCTGCGGGCGATGGTCAGCGATTGTTGCAGGAGTGCTTCGGCTTCCTTGAGGGCCTCTTCGCGAGCAGGCTCGCTCCCACATGGGTTCTGAGTACACCCAAAATTCCTGAGGGAGCGAGCTTGCTCGCGAAGGGCCCCGTCCAGGCAATCCGGATCGTCTTTCAATAACGCAGCAGCCCGAGCCCGCAAAATCTCCGCCGTGCTCCATCCCGCATCACCACTCAGCGCTCGCTCAAACAGTGCGTCATCCACAAGGCGGTCATCCAGCGTCACCATGATTTCACGAATCAGCCCACTGCTGTCCTTCGGCACGGGCGTGCTGGTTTGCGTGTCGATCACCTGCGCGTAATGTCGCGCCCACGTGTTGAACAGCAGCACCGAATGCTTCTGCGATTGTTCCAGCAGCAGTTGCAACAGCGCCCGGGCGTTCTGCTGATCGCCGTTGTAATGAGCGATCAGGCAACTGGCCAGTGCCAGGGTGTAACAAATCGAGGTGCCATGGTCGATCTGCACGGCAATATCCAGGGCCAGTCGCGCCGAATGCCACGCTTGCTCCGGCAATCCCTGCATCCATAGCACCCGCGCCAGCACCGTCAGCGACGCGACACTCTGGTCGTACTGCACACCAAAACCGTGGGTGAAGCGGTTGACGTGGCCGCTGTGCGCCATGCGCTGCAGCACCTGCTCGGCATGAATGCGCGCCTGCGGCTGGTCGCCGGCATAGTGCAGGGCCAGGACCCGTAAACGGTGGGTGCTCAATGACAGCAGTGGGTCGCCGTGCACGCCGAGGCGATCGAAGTGCTCACTCTGCGCCAGCGCCATGCGGTAGTGTCCGCAACTGAGGTTGACCGCCATGTGTCCGGACACCGCGCGCAATTGCCCGGCGACGTCGTCGTGCTCGAGGGCCAACTGGCGAGCCTCGACGAACGCCTGGATGGTTTCCGGGGTGCCTCCCCACGTGTGATAACAGGCACTGCCGAGGGCCAGTTTCAGGGAGATTTTCAGACGCGGGCAGGGTTCGCCGAGTTCATCGAGCAGGCTCAGCGCCCGCCGCACATAGCCGCCATACTCCTTGAGCAGCGACAACTCTTGCCACAGGGGCGCCGACGCTGCTGTCAGGCGAATTCCCAGACTACCCGGGCCGACACCGTTCAGGCTCCAGTCCAGCGCCGCGCGCAGGTCTTCCAGCCCTCGGGCGTAACGCTCGATCCACAAAGCCGTCGGTGTCATTTCCCAATCGCTTTGCGCCTGTTGCATCAATGCCAGGCAGCGTTCGGCATGGCGTTCGCGGGTTTCTTCGCATTCGGCGGCGTGCTCGAGTTTTTCCAGTGCATAGCGGCGGGTCGTGTCGAGCAGACGATAGAACACCTCTTCGTCACCGACTTCGACGCTCAGCAGGGATTTCGCCACCAGTTGGGTGATCGACACAAACACCACGCCGGGGTCGATTTGTTGGCCGACGATTACCGCCGCTGCGGACTCCAACGTAAAACCACCGCAAAACACGCCCAGACGGCGCAGGCAGGTTTGCTCGCAAGGGTCGAGCAGGTTGAAACTCCAATCCAGCGTGGCGCGCAGAGTAAGGTGTCGCTCAAGACTGCTTTGATTACCCGCTGCCAGCGGTGGCAAACGGCCCTGCAGTTGGCTCAGCAACCCTTCCAGGCCCAGTTCGGCGACCTGCGCTGCCGCCAGCTCCAGCGCCAGTGGAATACCGTCGAGTCGGTGGCAGATTTCGATCGCTTGCGGCAACTGCGCATCGCTCAGTTCAAAGCTTTCCTGCGCGGCCGTGGCCCGTTCGATGAACAGTTGCAGCGCCGAATATTCCAGCGCTTGCTGACGATTCAATGTCGCGTTCATCAATGGGTATTCGAGCGAATCGAGACGCTGCACGAATTCGCCTTCCGCCCGCAGGCTCTCGCGGCTGGTGGCGAGGATATGCACCTTCGGCGCGCCGCGCAGAATGCTTTCGCTGAGCATCGCGACGGCATCGATCAGGTGTTCGCAGTTGTCGAGCAGTAACAGCATCTGTCGCTGTTGCAGGCCATTGACCAGCGCCGCCAGCGGATCGCCTTCGGGGAGTGCCAGATCGAGCAGGGCGGCCAGGTGTGAGCAAATCAGCCGTGGATCGTTGAGCGGTGCCAGGTCCACCAGCCGAATACCGTCGCGGTAATGCCCGATCAACTGCTCGGCCACGCGCAAGGCCACCGTGGTCTTGCCGATCCCGCCGGGGCCGACCAGGGTGATGCAGCGTTGGCGCGGTAACTGCGTCATCAAGCTATCGACCAGCGCTTGGCGGCCGATCATGCGCGTGCGCCGCAAGGGCAAATTGTGCCGACCGCCAGCATCGCCCACAGGACGCTCCTCCATGGATTGCGGTAGAACCGGGGCGACGAAACTGTAACCGCGTTGCGCCACGGTGATGATGTAACGCTGGCCGACCTGACCGTCGCCGAGGGCTTTGCGCAGTGCCGCCATGTGCACACGCAGGTTGATGTCCTCGACCACGCTGTCCGGCCAGACCCCGGCCATCAGTTGTTGCTTGCTCACCACTTCGCCGGCATGGGCCAGCAGAATCAGGAGGATGTCCATCGCCCGTCGGCCCAGGCGCAATGGCTGCTCGCCTTCGAGCACCAGGCGTTGGCCGGGATGAATCCGATAGGGGCCAAAACCGAGGGCCTGATTCGGGGAAAGACTCAACAGCTCACTCCTGCGGTGCTGCGGCGGACAGAGCGGAGTAGGGCCGGGCGCGTGCGCAGGCCTTCTATTCCGGGGTGTCCCGGCATAATCCTCAGGTTTGAGCGTCAGTGCAACGGGGGCCGCGATCAAAACATGGCGGGTTGTGAACGCTGGGCTTTGGGTTCACGCATGATCTGGCAGCGCCAGGCAAACGGATTAATGCCCTCGCTGCGGGTAAACATATGGCAGAAATGCGCCTGATCGCAGAACCCGCATTCCAGGCTGATTTGCGTCAGGCTCAGGTCGGTGTGCTGGATCAGCAGCTTGGCTCGCGCGAGGCGCTGGGTGCGAATCCAGTCCTGCGGCGATAACCCGGTACTGCATTTGAAGGCGCGGGAAAAATGGCTGCGTGACAGTGAACAGGCGCGGGCCAGTTCGGTCACTTCCAGGCTTTCGCCCAGACGTTCTAGGATCAGTTGTTTGACCTGTCGTTCGCGCTGCGGACTGAGTCCGCCGATCCCGGTCTTGCGTGGTTCGTTGGCAGGGGCGAGGGCGACGCTGTGCTGTAAGTGAGCCATGGCCAAAGTCCGTGTCGATGGGGAATGCACGTCGGCGCATCCCCTCAGGTCAAAAAAACAACGCTGCGCAGAGGGTTTCATTGTTGGCCGAGGGCGGGCGGCTGACGAGTTAATCGTTGTTAATTCCATGCTGGAGTTGCGCCCACAGTCCGGTTCATCGCGTAAAGTGCGTAGCACTTGCGTCTGGCTGGCTATAAGGAATCCGTGCCCATGAACCGTAACGATCTGCGTCGCGTCGACATGAACCTGCTGGTGATTTTCGAAGCGCTGATGTTCGAAAAGAACCTGACCCGCGTCGCCGAAAAGCTGTTCATGGGGCAACCGGCCGTCAGCGCCGCGTTGGGGCGTTTGCGCGATCTGTTCGATGATCCGTTACTGCTGCGCAATGGTCGCGGCATGGAGCCGACCGCGCGGGCGCTGGCGATTCTCAAAGAGCTGCAACCGGCGATGGACGTCATCTCTGGTGCGGTCAGCCGGGCCAAGGAGTTCGAACCGGCGAGCAGTTGCGACGTGTTCCGCATCGGTTTGTCGGACGACGCCGAGTTTGGTCTGTTTCCGCCGCTTTTACGTCAGCTTCAGCAAGAGGCGCCGGGGATTGTCGTGGTCGTGCGCCGCGCAAATTACTTGTTGATGCCGGCACTGTTGGCCTCTGGAGAAATCTCCGTCGGTGTCAGTTACACCACGGAGTTGCCGGCCAACGCCAAGCGCAAAAAACTGCGCGACATTCCCTGCAAAGTCCTGCGCGGCGACGACCGTCCGGGGCCGCTGTCCCTCGACGAATACTGCGAGCGCCCGCATGCAATGGTGTCGTTCTCCGGCGACCTGAGCGGCAACATCGACATGGACCTGGCCAAGGTCGGCCGTACCCGCCGCGTGGTCTTGGGCGTGCCGCAATTCAGCGGCCTGCGCGCCTTGCTTGCCGGCACCGAGATGATCGCCACCGTGCCGGATTACGCCGCGTGTGCGCTGGTTGAGGGCTGTGCCTTGCGTGCTGAAGACCCGCCGTTCCCGATTGATGCTGCGCAATTGTCGATGGCATGGAGTGGGGTGCATGACAACGATCCGGCGGAAAAATGGTTGAGATCACGGATCAGCCAGTTCATGGCGGCGCCGCTGGATATTCCCGTGATGTGAGCGTCCGTTCGTCTGAAAAATAGCCAGACCTGTTAGTTCTGACAGTGGCGCATCTCCGTGTTCCGATGTCTGATTGGCCCATGCCGAAGGGTAGCCAAAAAGGACGTGAACATGGACGCGCTAATACCTGCGCTGAACAACAGCAGTCTGCCTCCGCTCTCCATCAAAGAAAGTCGCCCTGACGGCTTGTTGGATCCAGAGGCCGCTCGGTACAACCTGACGGTAGAAATCGACTTCGACTGGCAGGCAGAAGACAGTCTCACGATCACGTGGGCGGGTACGCCAGGTTCTGGATCCTACACATCACCGCGTATACCGATCGGCCGATTTGCACGACCTTTCCAGACCCATATTGACAACCTCTTGGTGGCTTTCAACTTCGAGCAAACCGTCATCGTCACCTACACGGTTTACCGTGGCACTGAACCGCCTGTAGCTTCACAGCCATTGCCGCTTTACATCACACGCATCAATCAATTGAATCTGCCTCGTCCATTTATCCGACAGGCCGACAACGACGGTCAGGGAAGTGAGCTGAATGTCAGTAACCTTTCCGAGTTCACCTTGCGAATCAATGCGTGGTTACTGGGCAGGCGCGGCAATCCCTTCTGGCTGAAGCTCAAAGGCATCCATGCCGATGGCAGTGATTTCGAGGCGTCGTACTGGCAAGCGCCGGACAATGTGGTTGATGACGAATTCAACCGCTTCGGTTTCTTCGAACAGAACTTCCCTGCTGCACCACTGCAACGTCTGCATGATCGCAGCGTGCTGTCGCTGAGCTTCATGGCCGGGCTGCAAGGCAGTCAGGATGCATCCCTTGCGCAGCCATTTGCACATCGGAACTACATCGTACTGACAAGCGCCCCCAGTGGGCCGAGGATATCGTCAGTCACCGATCTTGATGGAGACATACTCGATGGCGCGGACACCCGATACACCACTGTCACGCTGAGCGGCAGTGCTAGCGACACAGTGGCTGTGTTCGATGGCCCGACCAGGCTCGACACGGCCGATGTTGTTGACGGTATCTGGCAGTACGTCGCGGCTGACCTGACCGGTGGATCGCATGAGTTTACGGTGAGGTTGGCGGATGGCAGCGGAAGCGCCTCAAATGCAAGGCGAATCAACGTCGTGACGCAAAACCTGCCGGTGAGGATTGCCGAGGCTCCCGATAACCTCAACCTCGATCCGCTTAGCGCTGTCACAACCCTGACTGCTTTGGTGGATCTCGACGTGCAGCCCAGCGATATGGTTTCAGTGACGGTGAAAGCTGCTGATGGCACTCCTCCCGCAGGTTCGCACACCACCACGCCGGTTGCGGCCGGCACCACAAGGCCGATCAGAATCAGTTTGCCCGTATCGTTGGTGCCATTCAGCATTGGAAAAATAATGGAGGTGACGGTTACCTGGACCCGAGGCACTTCCGCGCTGGAGACCTCGCAACCTCTGCGTCTCAACGTGTTGCCGATTACGCTGAGTCGACTCGCGGCTCCGGTGATCACTCAGGCCAACGGCACTGACATTCTCGATCTGAAAGATGTCCCGTCCGGCGCGAGTCTGATGTTTGGAATATGGCCGCATATTTCTATGGGGCAACGAATCTGGCTTTTTTTGGAGGGGGAGAGAAGCACCGGCGCACACAATCTGCAGATGTGGGTGGGCACCACTAACATGGTGCATCGGGCCTGGGTGACGAACAGTGGTTACACCGCGCTTGTTTCGGCCAATTATCTGCGGCTGCTGAAGGATGGCAGTAAGCTGATCATTCGGTTCCGCGTCAATCTGGATCAGGTTGCAAATTTTGATACGGCAACGGTATTTCAGACACAGGAGTACACAATCCGAGCAGTGCCTTGAAATCAAAACCTCAGCCAGCGTCATCGTGTAACAGTCGTCGCAACTGAGCACATCCGTGCAATTTCCCCCCACCCGTCATTGGCATGATTCAGGCCAATAACATTTCAAGGGTGGGGTCATGAACGCTTCGCAACGAGAAGAACGGTCGCGGGACCTCGGTTTGCTGTTCCTGCGGGTTAGCGGCGGGTTGTTTCTGCTGTGGGTGCACGGCTTGCCCAAGCTGCTGGACTTCACCGCGCAACTGCAACTGATCGAAGACCCGTTCCACCTTGGATCGCACCTCACCTTGATCCTGGCGATCTTCGCCGAAGTCCTCTGTCCACTACTGATCGTCGCCGGGTTACTGGCGCGATTGGCCTGCGTGCCTATTCTCTTTGTGCTGCTGGTGGCGCTGTTGGTCGTGCATCCGCAATGGAGTGTGGCTGAAGGGCAGTTCGGCTGGTTGCTGTTGATCCTGTTTACCACTGTGTTGATCGCCGGGCCGGGTCGGCTGGTGATTCCTGTTCGTTTGCCCGGAGTGCTGCGTTATGCCTGAAGTCCTCAACCCACAAACGCCGGGGGCCGATGAGACGGTCACGTTGATCATCAAACACCGGGTCAAGGCCGGTTTCGAGTCAGCGTATGAGGCCTGGCTGCGCAATATCGTCCGCGTCGCGAGCCAGCGTGAAGGCCATTTGGGCGTGGACGTGGTGCGCGGCAAGCGCGGGCGTCTCGATTTTTACACTTGCGTGCTGCGTTTCAGCTCCACTGAAGCGATGCAGGGGTGGCTGGAGTCGCCGCAGCGTCAGGCACTGGTCGCCGAAGCGGCGCCGATGCTGGCTGACGGCGATCAGACTGAAGTCGCGCCGATCAAGGAATTCTGGTTTACACCACTGGCCGATGCCGCTTCGCCGCCGCCGCGCTGGAAGCAAGCGGTCGTCACGCTGCTGGTGATTCTGCCGCACACCTTGCTCGTGCCGCTGATCTGGGGACCGCTGCTGGCGCTGCATCCGCTTCTTTCCAACTACGTGATCGCCACGTTCCTGATCACCCTGACCATCGTTCTGTCGGTGGTGTACGTGGTGATGCCGCCGGTCACCCGCTTGTTTACGCCGTGGCTCGAAGCCAGCCAGGCCCATGAACACCTCGATTCCCAAGAAACCTCGCCACGCTGAGCGCGCGGGGTTTGCTCCTTTTTACTTTGCTTGAGGAACTGCGATGAGCGCCGATCTGATTCTCTTCAATGGCCAATTTCATACCGTCGACCGCACCAAACCGCTGGCCAGTGCCGTGGCGATCACCGACGGCCGCTTCGTGGTCGTTGGCAACGACAACCAAGCCATGGCCCTGCGTGGGCCGAACACGCAAGTGGTCGACATGCACGGTCGCTGCGTCATTCCGGGTCTCAACGACTCGCACTTGCACCTGATCCGTGGCGGTTTGAACTACAACCTCGAACTGCGCTGGGAAGGCGTGCCGTCGTTGGCCGACGCCCTGCGCATGCTCAAGGATCAGGCCGACCGCACGCCGACCCCGCAATGGGTGCGCGTAGTCGGTGGCTGGAACGAATTCCAGTTCGCCGAAAAACGCATGCCGACCCTGGAAGAAATCAACCAGGCCGCGCCGGACACACCGGTGTTCATCCTGCACCTGTATGACCGTGCGCTGCTCAACCGCGCCGCGTTGCGCGTGGCCGGTTACACCCGCGACACGCCGAACCCGCCGGGTGGCGAGATCGTTCGCGATGCCAACGGCAATCCGACCGGCATGCTGGTCGCGCGGCCTAACGCGATGATCCTCTACTCGACGCTGGCCAAGGGGCCGAAGCTGCCGCTGGAATATCAGGTCAACTCGACCCGCCAGTTCATGCGCGAACTCAATCGCCTCGGCCTGACCAGTGCAATTGATGCCGGCGGCGGTTTCCAGAACTACCCGGACGATTATCAGGTGATCGAGCAACTGGCCAAAGACGACCAGTTGACCGTGCGCATCGCCTACAACCTGTTCACCCAGAAACCGAAAGAAGAGCTGAGCGATTTCCAGAACTGGACCGGCAGCGTCAAGTTACATCAGGGCGACGACTTCCTGCGCCACAACGGCGCCGGGGAAATGCTGGTGTTCTCGGCAGCCGATTTCGAAGACTTCCTCGAACCGCGCCCCGATCTGCCGCAAACCATGGAAGAAGAGCTGGAGCCAGTGGTGCGCCACTTGGTCGAGCAGCGCTGGCCGTTCCGTTTGCACGCGACTTACAACGAATCGATCAGTCGCATGCTCGACGTGTTCGAGAAGGTCAATCGCGACATTCCGTTCAACGGACTGCCGTGGTTCTTCGACCACGCTGAAACCATTACCCCGCAGAACATTGAACGGGTGAAAGCGCTGGGCGGCGGCATCGCGATTCAGGATCGCATGGCGTTCCAGGGCGAATACTTTGTCGACCGTTACGGCAAACAAGCCGCCGAAGCGACGCCACCGATCAAACGCATGCTCGCCGAAGGCGTACCGGTCGGCGCCGGCACCGACGCCACGCGGGTGTCCAGCTACAACCCGTGGACTTCGCTGTACTGGATGGTCAGCGGTCGCACCGTCGGCGGTCTGGCCTTGTACGAAGAAGGTTTGCCACGCACCACCGCGCTGGAACTGTTCACCCATGGCAGTGCCTGGTTCTCCTCGGAGCAGGGCAAGAAGGGCCAGATCAAGGTCGGGCAACTGGCGGATCTGACGGCGCTGAGCGCGGACTTCTTCCATGTCGAAGAAGAAGCGATCAAGTGGATCGAGTCGGTACTGACCGTGGTCGGCGGCAAGATCGTTTACGCCGCCGGCGACTTCGAAGACCTCGGCCCGCGCTCGATTCCGGTGCTGCCGGACTGGTCGCCGGTGGTGAAAGTCCCGGGCCACTGGCGGCAAAATTCGCCGTTGCAGGCGCAGGTTCATCAGTGCAGCGGGCCGTGTGCGGTGCACACCCACAGCCATGAAAAGGCGCGGATGTCGAACGCACCGGTCAGCGACTTCGCCGGTTTCTGGGGCGCGTTCGGCTGTTCCTGCTTCGCTTTCTGATTTCCCCTGAAGCGCCGGCCATCCGGTCGGCGCTTCACGCTTCATCCATCCGTCCATCAGGAGTTTTCCCATGAGCGTTCCTTACACACGTCTGAACAAAGATGATGCGGTTGTATTGCTGGTCGATCACCAGACCGGTCTGATCTCGCTGGTCCAGGATTTCACTCCGAACGAATTCAAGAACAACGTGCTGGCGCTGGGCGACATCGCCAAGTTCTTCAAGCTGCCGACCATCCTCACCACCAGTTTTGACGCAGGTCCCAATGGTCCGATCGTGCCTGAATTGCGCGAGCAGTTTCCGGATGCGCCGTTCATTCAGCGCCCGGGGCAGATCAATGCGTGGGACAACGAAGATTTCGTCAAAGCGATCAAGGCAACCGGTCGCAAGCAACTGATCATCGCCGGTGTGGTGACTGACGTTTGCGTGGCGTTCCCGACCTTGTCGGCGATTGCTGAAGGCTACGAAGTGTTTGTGGTGACCGACTCGTCCGGCACTTTCAACACCACCGTGCAACAAGCGGCGTGGGCGCGGATGTCGGCAGCGGGTGCCCACTTGCTGAACTGGTTCTCGGTGGCGTGCGAGCTGCAGGGTGACTGGCGCAACGATATGGAAGGTCTGGCGCATCTGCTGTCGGAGCGTCTGCCTAACTATCGCAACCTGATCAATAGCTATACCAAGTTCACTGCCAAGTAATCGGCTGATCCTGAAAAGCCCCTCACCCTAGCCCTCTCCCGGAGGGAGAGGGGACTGACCGAGGGGTTCTTTCGAGGTACGCCGACGTGCGATACCGAGCTGAACTCGGGTTCTGAATTGCATGCGGTCTGCTCCCTTTCCCTTTGATGTCTTGGGTAGAGGGGACTGACCGAGGTGTTTTTCTAGATACGCCGACCTGAAACTTCGAGCCGAACTTCAGTTTTGAACCGCATGAAGATCGGCTCCCTTTCCCCTCGCCCCCTTGGGGGAGAGGGTTGGGGTGAGGGGGTAGGCTTTTGATCTTAAAATCCCCGCATCAGCGCTTTTGAAGCCACCCCAAAAACCCACCTTTCCTCACCGCCACCGGTTTAGCCATCAACGCGAGGCGACTGTTCTGCTGACGCACCGCCTGCAATTTATTCAACGCTCGACCCACCTCCGTGCGCTGTTCCATGCACTCACGAGTGAGATTCTTGTCGAGCCGATAAATGATGCTCGACGTCAACGCCGTGAACGTCGCCTGCGACGGTGTATCCGCCAGAATGCTCTGTTCACCCATGACCTCACTCGGCCCCATCCGCCCGGCCTCAACCTTGCTGTCGCCGTCCGCCACGGTGGCACTGACCACCCCGGTGGCAATCACAAACAGACTGTCCGGCACCTCATCCAGATCCAGCACCACTTGGCCCGCCGTGTACTGCTGCGCGACCATCGATTCCGCCAGCCGATCACGCTCTTCACTGCTCAGCGAGCGGAAGATTTTCACCTCATCGAGCAGCGCTCGGGCACGGGTCGACGGCTCAATCACACCGTCCGGATGCCGCGAAATACCTGCTGCTTCGAGATGCCGATGGGCGAGGTCGAACAATTGATTGCGCACTTCGCTTTTCTTGCCAAGCTCGGCGATGAAACCGCTGGCGACGTATTCCGACATGGTTTCGCCGGCCTCTTTCAGCACGGCTTTCGGCGCTGGCGTCAGCAACAGCGAACTGCTGCCCTGCAAAGTGCGATCAAGCGCATCCAGTACCCGGCGCGGGCGGATGTGATTCGGCACTTTGATGCTGATCGACACGCCGTGCATGTTATTCGGGCGACTGAGGTTGACGATCTTTGCCTTGGCCGCCACCGAGTTCGGCACCACGGCCATTGTCCCGGCGCTGGTCAGCAGGTGCGTGGCGCGCCAGTCGATGTCGAAGACTTTGCCTTCGACGCCGTCGATCACCACGAAATCATCCACCTGATACGGCTTGGTGGTGTTGAGCACGATCCCGGAAAACACATCGGCCAAGGTGCTTTGCAGCGCCAGACCGACAACGATGGCGACCACGCCGGAGGTTGCCAGCAAGCCTTTTACCGGCAGCTCCAGCACATAACCGGCCGCGGCAACGGTGGCGACCAGAAAGACCAATGCGCCAATCACGTCTTGCAGCAAGCGGCCGCTGTGGCCGATGCGGCGCATCAGCGCCAGGCCGATCACTTCGGTCAGCACCCGCGCGGCGTACAGCCACCAGAGAATCCCCAACGCCGTCGCACCCAGTTGCGCCACGCGGTCATCGGTGAATTGTGGTGCTTGCAACGGACTGACGCCGGCGTTGATCACCAGCGCCGTGAACGCCAGGAACAGCACCAGGCGCACACCGACTCTCGGGGCGCGATGGGTGAAGGGCGAGAAGTGCCAGAGCACCGCGTCGAGCAGCAGCAAAGCGGCGCTGAAGGACAGCAGGTGGGTGTAAAAAAATGTCATGACCTTGGCTCCGCAGTGTCTGCCAATAAAAAGATCGCAGCCTGCGGCAGCTCCTACAGAAAATTGCATTCCAAAGTAGGAGCTGCCGCAGGCTGCGATCTTTTGCTGTTAAGGGTTCAGATGAGTCTTCAGCTCAGCCGCCGCCTGACGCACTGCCGCTTTCACTTCCGGAATCTGACTCAGCGGATTAAGCAAACCGAAGTCATGAATCATCCCGTTGTAGCGCACCGAGGTCACCGCTACACCGGCCGCATCCAGGTGCCGCGCGTAGCCTTCACCTTCGTCACGCAGCACGTCGAACTCGGCGGTCTGCACCAGTGCGGCAGGCAAGCCCTTGAGCTGTTCGGCGCTGGCATTCAGCGGCGAGGCATGGATCTGCGCACGCTCGGCCGGGTTGGTGGTGTAGTTGTCCCAGAACCACTGCATCATGCCTTTGGTGAGGAAGTGACCCTCGGCGAATTGCTGGTACGAACCGTCGTCGAACTGTGCGTTGGTCACCGGCCACATCAGCAGCTGGAAGCGCAGCGCCGGGGCTTTTTGTTCCTTGGCCATCAACGCCACAACCGCCGCCATGTTGCCGCCGACGCTGTTACCGGCCACTGCCAGGCGCTTGCCGTCGACACCGATCTCCTTGCCGTGCTCAGCCACCCATTTCGTCGCGGCGTAGGCCTGGTTGATCGCGGTCGGGTACTGCGCTTCCGGCGACGGCGTGTAGTCGACGTACACCGCGACGGCGTCCGAGCCCACCACCAAGTCGCGAATCAGGCGCTGGTGCGTCGGGTAATCGCCAAGCACCCAGCCGCCACCGTGGAAGAACATGAACACCGGCAACTCGCCTTTGACCTTGGCCGGCCGCACGACTTTCAGGTTGATCGTCTGGCCGTCGACCTTGATCGCCTTGTCGCTGACTTCAACACCGGACAAGTCCACCTTCACCGAAGCCTGCGCGCCGGTCAGTACCGCACGAGCGTCTTTCGGGCTCAGTTGCTCAAGGGGTTTGCCACCGCCGGCGGCGAGGGCGTTGAGGAAGGCTTGGGTGTTGTGTTCGACACCGCTGTTTTCGGCGGCGAAAGCGTTGCCGATGGACAGGGCGAGGAGGGAAGCGGTGAGGGTTTTCTTGACGATGTTCATGGTGGAAATCCTTTTGAATGTTTTTTGATTTATTTGCCTGGGTTGCGGGCTGCTGTGGCGCTGGGGTTCAGGCCTCAGCAACACCGTGAGCACAGATTAATGAGCTGCTTGAAAGTGAAAAAGCGGCTATAAAGCGTTTAACTGTCTACCAGAGAGTGACAATGAACCCGTTCGAAGACATGCGTATTTTTTGCCAAGTCATGGACTCCGGCAGCTTCACCTCAGCGGCCGATCAGTTGGGCCTGTCCAAGCAGTTCGTCAGCCGGCGCTTGATGCAACTGGAAGAGCGACTCGGCGTGCGGTTACTCAACCGCTCGACCCGTCGCTTGGATGTCACGCCGCTGGGGCAGAGCTATTACGAATCGGCATTGCGCCTATTGGGCGAAGTCGAGCAAGTGGAGCAGGGCATCGCCGGGCAAACCGCCGAGCCACGCGGGACGATTCGCCTGAGTGCGCCGCTGTCGTTTGCGGTGGCGCATCTGGGGTGTCTGTTACCACTGTTCTTGCAGCGCTATCGGGAAGTCACGGTTGAGGTCGATTTGAGTGACCGCCCGGTGGATTTGCTCGGTGAGGGCTACGATCTGGCGTTGCGCATTGGCGTGCTCGAAGATTCGACATTGATCGCCCGGCGCATCGCGTCGATTGAACGGGTGTATTGCGCCAGCCCGGCCTACCTCGCCGAGCGCGGCACGCCGCAGCAACCCGAAGATCTGCTCAGCCATGACTGCCTGCCGTACGGTCATGGGCGCTCGGTGCAGTGGCGGTTCAATGCGGGGCAGGGCAAGCCGCTGTTGGTCAACGTCACCGGGCGCATGCGCGTGAACAACGGCGAGTTGCTCAGGGATGCGGCAGTGCAGGGGATGGGGATTACCTATTTGCCGACGTTCATTGTCGGCGCGGCGTTGAAAGATGGCCGGCTGGTGCCGGTGCTGGATGATTTGCGCCCTGAGCCGCTGACACTTTCAGCCGTTTACCCACAGCATCGCCAGGCCTCAAGGCCGGTGCAGGCGCTGGTCGAGTTCCTGCGCGAACGCCTGAACGAGAGCCACGTCGACCTCTGAGCCTTACAGTAGATTTTCAATCCCTGCAAAACCCTTGTGGGAGCGAGCCTGCTCGCGAAAGCGGTGTGTCAGTCAAAACAATATTGGCTGACACACAGCCTTCGCGAGCAGGCTCGCTCCCACAGTTGATGGTGGTTGTCTGCTGATTGTTTGCACACCAAAAAACCCTGTGGGAGCTGGCTTGCCAGCGATGGCGGTGTGTCAGGCAATACAGCGTTGCCTGATCGGGCCTCATCGCTGGCAAGCCAGCTCCCACAAGGGTTGCGGTGTTTCAGGATGGATCAGTTGGCGCGCTTGTCATCGCCCGGCTCGCCGCCGACATGCACACCGCGATCATCGCCGACTTCGCCTGCAGCATGTACGCCACGATCATCACCGACTTCACCAGCGCGGTGGACCCCGTGGTCATCTCCCGCTTCAGCATGGGTGCCGCTGCGGCCGGATGAGGCGCTGTCGCCCGAGTGCCCCGAGCCGTGGTCGCTGCCGCTGTGGCCACTGTTGCCACCGCCACCGCCACTACCGCTGTTGCCGCCACCGCCGTGACTGCCTCCGCCGCCACTTCCGCCCCCACCATTTCCACCGCTGCCACCGTGACCGCCGCCGCCGCTGCCGCCGCTGCCCCCTCCGCTACCGCCACCACTGCCTCCACCACCGCTCCCACCATCCTTGGCATGAGCACTGGATACCCCGGACAAACTGTCCGGAATGAGTACCGTAGACGCTGACAGAACTGCGCCGATGGCCATTGCGAGCACGAGCTTTTTAATGTGCATATCGTTCTCCGTCTTTGTGGTTTTGTTTGGGAACGTAAAAGTGCGTTGTTGCAGGGGGCGGACCCGTTCCCGGAGTCAGTGAATACTCGAAGCCAGTTCGAAAATCGGGATGTACATCAGGATCACGATGACCCCGATCAGCAGGCCGATAAACGTCATCAGCAGCGGCTCGAACAACTTCACGAACCACTCCAGCCAGCGGCTGATTTCCTCGTCGTAGAAATCGGCGCTGCGTTCCATCATCTGCCCGAGGTTGCCGGACTGTTCGCCAGCGCGCAGCAGTCGTAGCGAGACCGGCGTCACCAAGTGATTGAGTTCCAGCGCGGTGGACAGCGATTGCCCCTCGTGCACCCGCTCGCACGCCTGATCGAGTCGCACCCGTGATGCCACGGTAAGCAAGCCGCGCACCATGGCCATGGCGGTCACCAGTGGAATCCCGCCTTGCAGCAGAATCCCCAGCGAGCGATAAAACCGCGCCAGTTCATACATGAAAATCCGCTGATGCACGGCCGGCAGTTTCTCCACCAATCGATCCAGCCCACGGCGAAACGCCGGTTGCTTCTGCAGCACGGCGAGGGCAATGACAATCGCTGCCAGCCCAGCGAAGAATTCTGCCTGATGCGCATGCAGAAACATGCCACTGCTCATCAACACCTGCGACAGCCACGGCAGGTTATTGCCCAGCCCTTCAAACACCAGGCTGAAGCGCGGCACCACATAACCCATCAGGAACAGCACCACGCCACCGCCGACGATCAGCAACAGCATCGGGTAGATCGAGGCACTGATGATCTTCTGCCGCACCTCGTCCATGCGCTGGCGATAACTGACGTAACGGCCCAGTGCATCGCCGACCGCGCCGGTCTTTTCGCTGGACTGCACCAACGCCACGTACAACGGTGGGAACACCGCCGACAACTGGCCCAATGCCTGCGAGAAGGATTTGCCCTCGTACAGCAGGCGTACCAGCTCACTCAAGGTTTTCCGGGCGGCGGGGGCGGTTTCTTTTTCGGCGAGGCTTTCCAGCGCATCGATCAGCGGCAGGCCGGCATTGAGCAGCGTGGTCAGTTCCTGGCTGAACAACACCAGATTGAAGGTCTCGCGCTGGCGCAGTTTCAGCGAACGCCAATGCTTGTCGGCGTGCGAACTGAGCACACGCAGACCTTGATCCTCGGCAATGCGCCGCGCCTCGCTGTCACCCGGCGCCTCCACACTCAAGGACACCACGCCAGCCTTGCCGACCGCTTTCACATGAAATCGCATGGGCCGCGCTCCGCTTACTGCCAGTTGGTCACTTCGGCGTTTTCACCTTCGCCGCCGGGCTGGCCGTCCTTGCCCATCGACAGCAAGTCGTACTCGCTGTTTTCGCCGGGATAGCGGTAGGCGTAGTTACGTCCCCACGGGTCCTGCGGCAGTTTTTTCTGCAAGTACGGGCCGGTCCATTTCGCCTCGTCGCTGGGTGCGGTGACCAAGGCCTGCAAACCCTGCTCGGTGGACGGGTAGTGGCCGACTTCCAGTCGATAGATATCCAGCGCTTTGCTCAGCCCTTCGATTTGCGCCTTGGCCACTTTCACCTCGGAGCGACCGAGTTGGGCGAAGTATTTCGGCGCGACGATCCCGGCCAACAGGCCGAGGACCACCAGCACCACGAGCAATTCGAGCAGGGTAAAACCGCGTTGGCTACGCGGACGAAATTGCAGCTTCATGATGACCTCCCGTGAGTGGCAGACGTGTCGCGAAGAGGGCTTATGCAATTGCCATGCTCAGCCCCCACTGAAAACCACCTGATTGGCTGAAGCCCCTGTAAACCGGACGTTTCAAGAGTCGGCACAGTGCTTGCGTATGGCTCAAACGTGATCGGCCATTGGGGCATTTCCCCCAATTTATCGGGGTCGATCCGGGGAGGCCCGACATGAAATTTCTCGCCAGCGGATTGCTCGGTTGTGTGCTGCTCAGCGGCGCCGCGCAAGCCGATGTGTTCATTTCGGTGGACGCCAAGGGCAGCTATGTACTGTCCAACGTTCACCGGCCCGGACGCACTTACGAACGGGTGATCCACGAGGCTGAAATGCCTGTGGCCAGCCTCGATCAACAGCCACAAATGATCGCCAACCAGCCCTACGCGGAACTGGTCTCAGCGGCAGCCAAGGTCAATCAATTACCCGAGGCGTTGCTGCACGCGGTGATCAACGCCGAATCCCGCTACAACCCCGGCGCCACCTCGCCCAAAGGTGCGGGCGGGCTCATGCAGTTGATGCCCGACACCGCACGGGAGCTGGGCGTCACTGACGTCTACGACCCCAAGGCCAACATCCAGGGTGGGGCCAAATACCTCAAGCGCCTGATGACCCTGTTCGACAACGACATTGCCCTCGCCGTGGCGGCTTACAACGCAGGTCCCGACGCGGTGCTCAGCCGTGGTCGAGTGATTCCGCCGTTCGCCGAAACCCAGCGTTATGTACCGAATGTGTTGCGTCAGTACCGGCGTTTGCAGGGCCTGGCGATGGACGCGCCGTTGTGACCCCCAACCCGGTTTTCCCCACTTTCGGGGTAAACCGTGGAGGCCCGAAAAGTGGGGAAAACGGGTGGGGAATATCCCCCGGATTCTCAAGTGGCCGCAGTAACTGATTGAACGCTAATGCAATTTTTTGTGGCACGCGGATTGCTCCGAGGCATTTGTCGAGAAGTGTTCCCAAGAGCACCCACTACGAGGTTACTGATCATGGCTGGCTTTCCTCACGCTCCGTCCCTGATTAACTGGCTGCTGATTCTGGCCTCGATGCTCAGCGTCGAGCTGGCCGGCGCGGCCGTACGTTGCGAGCGCAACCTGGTGGCCAACGTCGTCGCCTTCGATCAGCCACTGATGTTCAACCGCCTCGGCGCGCAGAACATCAACGGCATGATGTTCGCCCTGCGCCGCGATGTGGTCGATGAACATGAGCAGTCACTGGCTTACGGCGGCGCCGCAGTGCCAGGCAAAGTCTCGTTGCGCCCGGACAAGCGTCCACGGCCGCTGGTGCTGCGCGTGGCTGCCGGCGATTGCCTGACGATCAATCTGCAGAACCTGCTCGACTATCAGGCCAACCCGAACAAGCACTTTGAGAACGAGGGCGAAGAAGAGGGCGCGGAAAACGCCAACGGCGCCGAAGACTTCAAAGTCGATGAGCAGGTGGCGGATCGTCACGTCGGCTTCCAGGTCAACGGCCTGCAAGCGGTGAACAGCATCGATGACATTTCTTCGTTCACCGGGCGTAACGCCAACACGCTGGTGCCACCGGGCGCGAGCCGTTCCTATACCTTGTTCGCCGAACGTGAAGGCGCGTTTGCCGTGAGCAGCCGTGGCGCAACGTTTGGCGGCGAGGGCGCGGCCGGCAACGTCGCCAATGGCTTGTTCGGCCAGGTCGTCGTCCTGTCCAAGGGTGGCCGCAGCTATCGCAATACCCTCACCGAAGAAGAAATGCGCCTGGCCACTACGGGCCGCGCACCCACCGGTCAACCGATCGTCGACTACCAGGCGCGCTACCCGCAGCGCGAACCGTGGTTGCGCGAAGGCAAGGCCGGAACGCCGATCATCAACATGGTCGACGGCAGTGAAATCATCTCCAGCGAAAGCGACGCGATTGTCATGGGCAGCAACGCCGACGGCAGTTTTCCGTCCAGCACCTACCCGCTGGAGTCGGTGGGAAAACGCAACCCGGCAATCCCCAACCGCCTCGAAGCGTTCCGCGATTTTGCCTCGCAATTCCAGGATGAAACCGCCGCCACCCAAGCGTTCCCGGCGTATTGGGCCGACCCGGTGATGGCCCATGTGCTGGAGCCGACCCGCGACTCGTTCATGATCAACTATGGCTCCGGCGGCATGGGCGCCGAAGTGGTCGCCAACCGCTTGGGCGTGGGGCCGATGCACGATTGCCTGTCGTGCGCCTATGAAGAATTCTTTCTCAGCTCGCACACCGTCGGCGATGTGGCGATGCTGGTGGATGTGCCGGCCAACACCGGGCTTGAGAACATCGCCCCCGGCCAGATACCGCGCGCCGATCAGATCGGCGTGAAAGCCACCATGGCCCTGTATCCGTCGGAGCCGTCGAACGTCAACCACAGCTACATCGGTGACTTCGTCAAATTCCGCAATACCCACAATGGCCATGAGCAGCACATCTTCCACCTGCACGGCCATCAGTGGCTGTTCAACCCCAACGACGACAACTCCGACTACGTCGACGCGCAAGGCATTGGCCCAGGCGCCGGTTACACCTATGAAATCGCCAACGGTGGTTCGGGCAACCGCAACCGCGTGGCCGGCGATGCGATCTATCACTGCCATTTCTATCCACACTTCGCTCAGGGCATGTGGGCCATGTGGCGGGTGCACGATGTCTTCGAAGAGGGCACTCGACTCGATGTTTCGCAGCAGGGCGCCGATGGCTATCACAGCGAACCGTTTGCCTTGCGCAGCGGCAAACCGGCGGCGGGTGCACGGGCCTTGCCCGATGGTGAAATAGTCGCCGGTACGCCGATTCCGGCCATCGTGCCGCTGCCCGGCAAAGCCATGGCACCGATGCCGGGCAAAGTCGTGGTGGTGCCGAAAATCGGTGAAACCCTGGTTGCCGGCAATGATGACGACGATGACGAAGAAGAGGGCGATGACGACGGCGAGCACCATGGCGGCAACGCCGGCGGTCAAGCCATTGGCTCGCTGGCGCTGGTCGATCGCAGCGAAGCCAACCGCAATGCCGACGGCAGCCTGAAAAACCCTGGCTATCCATTCTGGATCGGCGGCATGGAAAGCTCGGTCGGCCAACGGCCACCAACTCCGCCACTGGACATGCTCGACGCCGCCACCGCGCAATCGCTCAAAGCCAGCGGCAAAGCGCTGTGGGCCAACCTCGACCCGGCGCAATCCGGTGGTTGGGATGGCGGTTTGCAACGGCATGCACTTGACGGCGTCTCGGCGGGTGGCGAAGCCCACACCGTGACTACTTCGCTGGATTTCTCCAAGGAAGTCACCCGCGCCAAACCGATTTACCTGCCGGAAGAAGGCACCGAAGTCGAACAAGCCGCGATGGCTTTCCACGCGAAAAAAGACCATCCAAGCTATGCCTTGCTGCCCGGCAATCAAGTGGTCGCCAAGGCGTTCCGCACCAACGGTGCCTTGCCGATGGCGGGTGCGCCGTACTACGAACCGTGCATGGATGACCGGCAAAAACGCCTGACCAGCAGCGCTGGCAGCGGTGAGTTCGCCAGCGGTGAGCGCATCGACGGCATGTCCTTCGTCGGCGCCTCGAGCTTCACCGCCGACCGCCCACGGATCTACAAAGCCGCCAACATCCAGTTCGACGCGGTCTACAACAAGGTCGGTTATCACTTTCCGCAGGCGCGCATTCTGGCGCTGTGGGAAGACGCCTGGCCGGTGATCACCAAGCAACGTCCACCAGAGCCGCTGGTGATGCGCATGAACACTTTCGATTGCGTGCAATACCAGCAAACCAACCTGGTGCCGGCCACCTATGAGATGGACGACTATCAGGTGCGCACGCCGACCGATGTGATCGGCCAGCACATCCACTTGCCGAAATGGGATTTGACCTCGGCGGACGGCTCGTCCAACGGCTGGAACTACGAGGACGGCGTGCTCTCGCCCGGCGCCGTGCAGGAACGCATTCACGCGATCCGCGAGTTCAACCAGTGCGCTGGTACCGACCCGCGCGACGGCACTCAGGCCTGCCCGAAAGCCAAGAACCATCCATTCTTCGGCCAATACGGCCGCGCTGACTGGCTCGGTGCGCGCACGGCGATGCAGCGCTGGTTCGTCGACCCGGTGGTCAACGCCAAAGGCGTCGATCGCGGCCTCGGCACCATCTTCACCCATGACCACTTAGGCCCATCGACGCACCAGCAGATTGGTCTGTACGCCACCGTGTTGGCCGAGCCGGCCGGTTCCACCTGGTTCCACGCCGAAACCGGCGAGCCGTTGTACAGCGGGGCGCGTCAGGATGGCGGCCCGACCTCGTGGCAAGCGGTGATCAACACCGGTGACCTCGATGGCGATGGCAAGAACGACAGCTTCCGCGAGTTCTTCCTCGAATACAGCGACTTCCAGCACGCCTATGAAGCTGGCGTCTATGTGGGGGCTGGTCCTAACGGCGTGCCGAATGCGCAAGCGTTCCCGGCCACCGCCGACAGCTTCCGCTACGCAATCAATCCGCCAGTGCGCAACAACGCCAGCAACTTGCTTGAAGGTGTACTGGAAGTGCAGGGCGGTCAGGTCCCGGGCTGCCCGAGCCGGCCATGTCCGCAGGCGATTTCGGTGGATGACCCGGGCATGTTCGTCGTCAACTATCGCAACGAACCGCTGGCTCTGCGCGTGTACGACCCGAACAAGGTCGGTCCGGACGGCAAGCGCGGCATGCAGGCCGACGGCCTCGGTGGCGATCTGTCGTTCGCCATGCAAAGCCGTACCGACCGGGCGATCCCGGCGATGAACCTGGCGCCGAATCTGCTCACCTCGGCGACCGGCCCAACCGGCGGCACCACGCTGTTCCCGCCGCACATCAACAAGGGCGGCGCCGAACCGGGCGATCCGTTCACGCCGATGCTGCGTACTTACACCGGCGACAACGTGCGGCTGCGGGTGCATGCCGGTGGCCATGAAGAAGAGCACAACGTCACCCTGCACGGTGTGAAATGGCTGCAGAGCGGTTCCGGTTTCGGCAACAGCTCCAACTCCGGCTGGCGCGCGTCGCAAATGATCGGTATCTCCGAGCAGATGGGCTTCATTGCGCCGGTGTCGATGCTGTCCAGTTCGGCGGCGACCACGGGTGATTATCTGTACTCGATGGACGCTTCGATCGAAGGCTACTGGAGCGGTATCTGGGGCGTGATGCGCAACTACACCGCCAAACGCGCCGACCTGTTCGCCATCCCCAACAACCCGAGCCCGGCGGGCATGCGCAACACCGTGGCGTTCGAGGGCAGTTGCCCGCGTTATGGCGCCAACCCTAACGGCATTGGCACCCGGCCCACCGTGCAGCGCAACTATGAAGTGGTCGCGGCGCTGGCCAATGACATCCTCGGCAATACGCTGGGCCTGACCATCGGCGATCCCGAAGGGCTCGGCCAGCATGTCGGCGGACCGCTGAATCCGGCGGGCGGCACCCTGGTGCTGAACTCGCGCACGGTGAGCATTCCACAAGTCACCGTGACCGATCCGGAGGATGGCGAAACCATCACCATTGGCGGACAGAGCGGGCCGCTGCATGATCCGACCGCGATCCTCTATGTGCGTAAATCCGATCTTGATCCGGTGAGTGGCAAGCTGAAACCCGGCATCCCGGTCGAACCGCTGGTGTTGCGTGCGGCGGCAGGGGACTGCATCAACATCACTCTGGAAAACCGTTTGCCGAGCGTGATGCCCGACCTGACGCAAACCGCTGTGATGCAAGGCATGGTCAAGCGTGATCGCAACAGCGGTCTGGGCTCGACCACCTTCAGCAACAACCTGATGCGGCCGTCCAGCCACGTCGGTCTGCACGCGCAGTTGCTGGCGTACGACATCACCAAGTCCGACGGCGCCAACGTCGGCGCCAACCCGATCCAGACCGTGCCACCGCGTGTCGGCAACAGCGGCGCGTACCCGACCCGTACCTATCAGTACTACGCCGGGCACCTGGAGCGTGAAGGCAAACCGGTGACGCAACTGGGCCGCAGCGTCGACAACATCAATGCCACGGCGGTCGAGTTCGGTGGTTTGAACATCACCCCGGCGGACGTGATCAAGCAGCCGCAAAAAGGTCTTGGCGGGGCGATGAGTATCCTGCCGATCGGCGCGACTTGGGTTGACGATGCGCGCAAGGTCAACGCCACGGTTACGGCGCCTGGGCAAACCAGCTACCGCGACTTCGCGATGGTCTGGCACAAGGCGTTGAACACCCGTTGGGCCAATGGCCGGCCGGTGGAAGGGATTGCCGCTGAGGGCTTCGGCGTGCCGACCGATCCGCAGGACAACTCGAGCATGGCGATCAACTACAAGACCGAACCGCTGTGGTATCGCTTCGGCCTCGCCCCGGATGCACCGTTCGGGCATGCCGATGGTGCAGGTTACGGCGACATGGTCAACGCGCACATGGCCTACAGCAATGCGCTGGTCGGCGGCGATCCGCAGACACCGGTGCTCTACGCCAAACCGGGGCAGCCGTTGCGTACGCACATTTTGATGCCAAGCGGTGGCAGTCGCGGCACCACGTTCCAGCTTGACGGGCATGTCTGGTCGGTCAATCCGTTCCAGGCCGAGAAGAGCGATGTCGGTGGTTATCCGATGGGCACGCCGGGCGTGGGCTCGGTGCGCTTCGGCTACAACCCGATGTCGATGTACATCGGCGCCCACGAAAGCATCCTGCCGGCCGCGCACTTCAGCTTCATGATCCCGAGCGCCGGCGGCAGTAATGCAATCCCGGGGGATTACCTGTTCCGCGACTACGGCGCCTACGGCAACACCTCCGGGTTATGGGGCTTGCTGCGCGTGACCAACGAACCGGAACCGGCACCGCAGGGGCAGTAGAAGCAGGTGCAACGACAACATGCCTGTGGATGCAAATCCTTGTGGGAGCTGGGGTGCCAGTGAGTTTGACGGGCTGGATAAAAAACCTGTGGGAGCTGGCTTGCCAGCGATGACGGCGGCGCAGGCGCAATTGATGTGACAGGAAGGACGCCATCGCTGGCAAGCCAGCTCCCACAAAGGGCCAGGTGTGGCAATGAGATTGCGGCATGAATGCAAAACCTGTGGGAGCTGGCTTGCCAGCGATGACGGCGGCGCAGGCGCAATTGATGTGACAGGAAGGACGCCATCGCTGGCAAGCCAGCTCCCACAAGGGGCCAGGGGTGCCAGTGAGATTGACGGGATGGATACAAAACCTGTGGGAGCTGGCTTGCCAGCGATGACGGCGGCACAGGCGCCATTGATGTGACAGGACGGACGCCATCGCTGGCAAGCCAGCTCCCACAGGGGGCGTGGTAGGCAATGAAGAGGGTGGGATGAATGCAAATCCCATGTAGGAGTGAGCCTGCTCGCGATCGGGACAACTCGGTTTCGGATGGTGAGGCGGATGACGCCATCGCGAGCAGGCTCACTCCTACAGAGGGGTGAGGGTAGGCAGTGAGGGCGGCAGTAGTTGGAAGTGAATGTTACAGGGGAGGGTGGTATGAACAGGATCATCAACATCATCGGTATTTGCACCCTGGTTACGGCCGGGGCGTTGTTGACGCTGAGTGAGATTGCGCTGGCGCAAACCGCTGGCGAGCAGACGCTGAACCGCGACGGCGTGGCGGTGGACTTCAACCTCAAGCCTCTGGCCGCCGACGGCAAACTGCGTGAAGGCGAATTCGCCGATGTGCAGTTCCGCGTCACTGACAGCGCCTCCGGCCAGCCATTGTCCGGGGTGGCGCCGGGCGCCTGGGTCGATCCGCAAACCCTTGCCGCCGATCAGGCTCAGGGCCGCGATCAGAGCTGCAAAGCCCGGGTCGGCGTGTTCCTCAAGTCCAACATCGGCGCGCGGCCATTGTTGGATCTGAACAGCTATTTCCTACTGGTGATGAACCGCGACGCCAGCATCGCCGTGGTCGATCCGTCGGTATCGGTCGGCGGCATCACCAGCACCCTCGCGCGGATCGAACTCAAACAACCGCCGATGGATTGGGTCACCCCCAAAGACAACAAACGCGTGTTCGTCTCGATGCCAACGGCGGGCGAAGTGGCCGTCATCGACAGCGAACAATTCAAAGTCCTCGACTCGATCACCGCCGGCAGCCAACCGTTTCGCGTGGCGCTGCAACCGGATGAACGTCTGCTGTGGGTCGGCAACAACGCCAGCAAAGCCGAAGACTCCGGCGTCACCGTGATCGACAGCCAAAGCCTCAAACCCCTCAAGCATTTGCAGACCGGTCGCGGCCACCACGAAATCAGCTTCAGCAAGGACAGCCGTTTTGCCTTCGTCAGTAACCGCGACGACGGCACCGTCAGCGTGATCGAGATCGCCAGCCTGAGCATCGTCCAGCAGATCAAAACCGGCTCTCATCCCTTGTCAGTCGCCTACTCAGCGCTGTCCGGCGCGGTCTACGTCGCCGATGGCAAGGACGGCACCGTGACCGTGATCGACGCCAGCACCCACGCCGTCCGCCGGGTGATCAAGCTGCAACAAGGCCTCGGCCCGATGGGCTTCAGCGCCGACGGCCGCTTCGGTCTTGTGCTCAACACCTTGGAAAACCGCGCCACGGTTATCGACGCCGCGACCAGCAGCGCGATCCACGACCTCGACGTCAGCGCCGAACCCTACCAAGTGGTGTTCACCCAGGCCTACGCCTACATCCGCGGACTCGCTTCGCCAAAAGTCACCATGATCAACCTGTCCTCCCTCGGCGAAGGTCGCCAACCGATCAGCCAGGGCTTTGAAGCCGGCCCGCAAGCGCCGCGCCTGGCCGGGGATTTGCCGCTGGCCTCCAGCCTGGCGGTGTCGCGCGATGACAACGCGGTGTTCGTGGTCAACCCGGTCGACAACACCACCTATTTCTACGCCGAAGGCATGAACGCGCCGATGTCCGGTTACCCCAACCGTGGCCAGATCGCCCGCGCCGCCATGGTTATCGATCGCAGCCTGCGCGAAGTCTCGCCGGGCTTGTACAGCGCGCGGGTAAAACTGCCGGCAGCGGGGCGTTTCGACGTGGCGTTCCTGCTCAACCAACCGAACATCATTCACTGCTTCACCGCGCAGATTGATCCTGACGGCAAACCGCAAAAACGCCTCGGCCAGCCGAAAGTCGAGTTCCTTCTCGATAAGACGGCCGTGGCGCTCAACGACCCTTACGTCGTGCGTTTCCGCATCGTTCAAGGCAAAGACAAAACCCAGCGCAGCGGCGTCAAAGACGTGCAACTGCGCTACTACCTCGCGCCCACCTCGCATCCCCGCGAAGTGGCGGCGCTGGAAGTCGCCGACGGCGTGTACGAAGCGCCGATCACCCTCGACCGCAGCGGCGCCTGGTATCTGCATGTACGTGCGGCCTCGTTGGGCGCCGGTTTCGATGACAAGACCTTTGCCAGTGTTCGGGTAGCCCCCGGCCAGGCCCGTTGAAGAGGAGTTTCGACATGAACCGATTTGCATCCACTGGCCTGCTGACCTTGTGCCTGTTGAGCCTCGGCATTCAACACGCCAACGCTCATTCGGCCGACGAACACGCCGGACACAAGGCCCCGGCCAGCAGCACTCAGGAACACGCCCAGGTGAAATTCGCCAACGTGCCGCTGCTCGATCAGAACGGTACAACCGTGCGCCTCGAACAAGACTTGGTGCAGGGCAAAATCGTCGTTATGAGCTTTATCTACACCAGCTGCACCACGGTGTGCCCGGTGGTCTCGTCGATCATGGGCAAGGTGCAGAAACAACTCGGTGCGCGGGTTGGCGAGGAAGTGCAACTGGTCTCAATCAGCATCGACCCGCAGCGCGACGACCCGAAACGCCTGCAGGATTATGCCCGTACCTTCCAGCGCGGGCCGGGCTGGAGCTGGCTGACCGGCTCGCCGCAGTCGATCAATGAAACCCTCAAGGGCCTCGGCAGTTTCAGTGGCGACCTGAAGAGTCATCAGCCGCTGATCCTCGTCGGCGACGGCGACAGCCGCCACTGGATGCGCTACTACGGCTTCACCGACCCGGCGCTGCTGGCCAAGGAAGTGGAAAAACTCAGCGGCCTGCGCACCCACGCCAAACACACCGCCATCGCCATGGAGCAACAGCCATGAGAACGCTCGACTGGATCTCCCTGACCGTGTGTTTCTGGATTCTCAGCAACGTCGCGTTCGCTCACGAAGGCCACGTCTCTGAGCCGCAAGCCGCTGTGGCTGCCGCGCCGGCCAAAGGCACCCACGACGCGAAAACCTGGTTCACCGACACGCCGTTGCAGGATCAGAACGGCGAGACCCTGCGCTTCTACAGCGATGCGCTGCAAAACCGCATAGTGCTGCTCAACGTGATCTTCACCAGTTGCAACGACGCCTGTCCGCTGATCACCCAAAAGCTCAAAGAAGTCCGCGAGCTGCTGGGTGACAAGGCACAGGACATTACCTTCATTTCCCTTACCAGTGACCCGCTGCGCGACACGCCGGCGGTGCTCAAGGCTTACACCTTGAAGCAGGGTTCCGATGACCCTCATTGGCTTTTTCTTACCGGCGACAAGGCGCAGATGGATCTGGTGCTGAGCCGCATCGGCCAGATCGTGCCGACGCCCGAGCAGCACTCGACGCAGTTGATCGTCGGCGATGTCGCCAATAAACGCTGGAGCAAGATCCGTCCCGACGCCCCGGCCGCCGCCATTGCCCAGCGCTTGCAGTTGCTGACAATGCCCGTGGCTGGCCGTTGACTCCGCGCCATGAAACGCTGCCGCGTACTCGCCCTGATCCTGCTCGCTGGCGTCAGCCTTGGCGCGAGCGCTGCGCCGCTGACTGCGGAGGAAGCGGCAGGCAAGCGCCTGTACCGCCAAGGTCTTTCAGCTAGCGGCGAAGCGATCATGGCGCGGGTTGGCGCGGCGGATATGTTGCTGCCGGCAACCAGCCTGCCGTGCGCCAATTGCCACGGCGCCGACGGCCTCGGGCGACCCGAAGGCGGGGTGCGTCCGCCGCCGCTGAACTGGGCGCGACTGACCAGCGCTTATGGTCAGCAGCAGGTCAACGGGCGCAGCTATCCGGCTTACAGCGAAAGCACTCTGGCCATTGCCATCGAGCAGGGCCGCGACCCCGGGCACAATCGCCTCGACCCGAGCATGCCGCGCTTTGTGCTGTCGATGAAGGATCAGCGCAATCTCACCGCGTACCTCAAACGCCTGGCCGATGAGCGCGACCCCGGCCTCGACGCCGAGACCTTGCACCTCGGCACGCTGCTGCCCAGTCAGGGCCCGCTGGCGGAAGAGGGCATGACCATCGCAGCGATACTTAACGGCAGCGTGGCGCGGATCAATCAGGCCGGAGGCATTCATGGACGGCAGCTGCGTCTGACCGTTGTCGATCCCGGCCCGGATCGCGCCAGTGCCGAACAAGCCCTGCAGCAGTTGATCGAGCAGGAACAGGTGTTCGCCCTGATCGCACCGCTGGCACCGGCTCTCGACAGCGAACTGGGGCCGCGCCTGGAACAGGCCGGCGTGCCGCTGATCGGCGCCTTGTCGTTGCTTGGGGCGGTGCAGGCCAGTCCGCAGATTTTCGAGCCGCTGCCGGGCTTGCGCGAGCAACTGATCGCCTTGGCCGATTACGCCACGGCGAGTTTGCGCGTGCTGCAAGGGCCGACCCTGATTGCCTATCCCGATGACCCTGCACAAACGCTGGCCGCGCAAAACCTCGGCCAGTATTTGCAGGATCACGGCTGGCAAAAAGTCCAACTGCAAGCCTACGACCCGACGGCGGATGCGCTGCCGCTGGGTTCGCGATCGGTGTTCTATCTGGGCAGTGGCGGCGGTTTCAGTCGTCTGGCGACACGGCTGCAAAGCGCCGGGCAGGTGCCGTATCTGTTCGCCGCTTCAAGCCAGGTGGCCGGCGATCTGCTGCAAGTGCCGGACGGCTTTACTCGGCGGGTGTTTCTCGCCTATCCGTTCGTGCCCAGCGACTGGACCCAGACCGGGCGCATGGCCCTGACGCTGCTGCGCGAAGGCCAGGGCCTCGGCGCCCAGCATGCGGTGCTGCAAGTCGGCGCCTACGCTTCGATGTTGCTGCTCAGCGAAGGCATGAAACAGGCCGGCCGCGACGCCAGCCGCGAAAAACTGGTGACGGCGCTGGAAGGTCTGCACGACTTCGACACCGGCCTGACTCCGCGCCTCAGCTTTGGCCCCGGCCGACGCCTGGGCTTGAGCGGCGCTCATGTGGTCACCGTGGATTTGCCCGATCAGCGCTTTTATCTGGTCGCACCCTATAAATCGATTGTTGCCAGCCCCTGAATGGAGGGCCCGATCATGAAGCTCACAACGCTGATAATGCTGCTGACCTGTTGGATGCCGATGGCCTGGGCCAATAACGAACCGGCCGTGGCGCGGGTCAATGGCGAGGAAATCTCCGGGTTTCGCTTCGAGCGTTTCTTCGCCGAATACCTCGAAGATCAGGGCCGCGCGGTGGCGAGCATTCGTAATCCCAAGGCTTACAAACAGCTGCGTCAGGCGGCGCTGCAAGCGCTGATCGACAAAGAGTTGCTGTGGCAGGAAGCGCAAAAACGCGGGCTGCAGATCGACGATCAAGTGGTGCTTCAGCAAGTCGAGCAGACCCGCAGTGCTATCGGCGGCACGGATAAATTCGTCCGCCGCTTGCAGGAGGCCGGTTTCGACGAAGCGTCCTTCACCGAATACACCCGCCGCGAACTGGCGGCGCAGCAGATGTTCGCCGAGCTGATCCGCGCCAATACCTTGCAACCGCGCCACCTGTTGATCCGCGTGCCCGCGCAAGCGGATGCAGCCACAGTCACCGAAGCGCGTCTACGCTTGTTGCAAATGCGCGCCTCGATTGCCGGAGGGGCGAGTTTTGCCAGCGATCCGGTGCGCTCACCGTTCGGCTGGCATGTGATTTATTTGCCGAACCACTTGGAGACCGCCGATGTCCCAGATTTGCAGGGGCTGGATACAGTCAGGGCACAGCTCGCCCGACAGCAACAGACCCAGGCTCGTCGCCAAGTGCTCGCTCAATTACGGGTGCAGAACAGGATCGAACGAATTGACGACGACTGAAGGTTCCCCCCCAATAGTGGGGAATGGCTTCGATGCCCATTCAGGTGCTTCCCCGTTTCTGGGGAACGGGGTACCGGGACGAGCGGGCATTGTCATTAAATTCAAGGACATGAAGACGTAAAATTACCGGCACTCAGCCTGGCATGAAGTGTGCGTTACCACGTGTAAGGCGCACTCTCAGGGCGGGGTCATCGGACCTGCTGTTTCAAGGAGTCGACCTTGGTTAACAAAGTACTGGTTGTCGAAGACGAACAGCTGCTTGCACAAAACCTTCAGGATTATCTGTCGGCGCAGGGGCTGGACGTCCGGATTGCACACGACGGAGCGACGGCGATCGGCCTGGCCGAAAGCTTTGCCCCCGACGTGCTGGTGTTCGATTACCGCTTGCCCGATATGGAAGGCTTTGAGGTGCTCGACGCGGTCCGCCAGAACAGGACGTGTAATTTTGTGCTGATAACAGGTCACCCTACCGCTGAAGTCTGTGAGCGGGCGCGGCAACTGCAAGTCAGCCACATCCTGTTCAAACCGTTTCCATTGGCGGAACTGGCCCGAGCTGTCTGCGACCTTCTGGGCATCAAGCGCGAAGCGAAACCCGGTGCGAGCCCTTCCGAGGGCTTCGTCGAACGACGCCAGAGCAGGACCGAGAGCTTCCCGTTGCAGTTGTACGATGGCAGTTGGGTGTTGGCGGATCGGCGACGACAGTTGCACGCCATGGCACCGGACGACGATCAAATGCTCACCGGGGAGTAATGGCGCGAACAGACGTTCCGGCACTTGCCGCCAAGGTTTGCCGCGCCGACAGGGCTCTAAGCCCCGGTTGGAGAGCAAGCCATGGAACGTCTGTCCGTTGTCGTCGAACCGCTGCTGGCCGAATGCGCCCCCGAGCGCTTTTCCAGTGAACAGCTTGCCCAGGCCCGGGCGCGGGCCGCCACCTCCGGCGAACGCGTCCTCGAAGCCCTTGGCGTACTCTGTGAACTGGCGCCGATGCCGTTCATTCACACCCTCGGCGCCACCCTGCATTACCCGGTGCTCGACACCGACAGCCTGTTTCAAGCGACGCCGGTATTTGACCGGGTCACCCTCGCACAATGCCTCAAACGTGAATTCATCCTGCTGCGCCACAACGACGAAGTCATCGGCGTGTTTGCCGACCCCTTCGACCCGGCGCGGCTGGCCTGGATCGACGATTGCCTGCACGGCGCGCCGCTGCATCTGGTGCACGCCGATGACCTCAAGGCCTATCTGGCCCGCCACGAAGAAAGCTTCCACGCGGTCGAATCGCTGAACGCCCAGGGCGATACCCACAACGAAATCGATACCCTGCAAAGCCTGTCGCTGACCAGCATCAGCGAAGACGCCAGCAGCGTGGTGAAACTGGTCAACTCGACCCTCTACGACGCGCTGAAAATGCACGCCAGCGACATTCACCTCGGCACTACCGGCCACGGTCTGGTGATCAAGTACCGCATCGACGGTGTGCTCAATAACATCAGCAAAGTCCAGGGCAACGAGTTTTCCGAGCAGGTGATCTCGCGGGTCAAGGTCATGGCTGAACTGGACATCGGCGAGAAACGCGTGCCGCAGGACGGTCGCTTCAAGATCGGTATCAGTGGCCGTCAGATCGACTTCCGCGTGTCGATCATGCCGAGCATTTTCGGCGAAGACGCGGTGCTGCGTGTCCTCGACAAGCAGGATCTGGCCGACAAGGTCTGCGGCGTGCAGTTGCAGGCGCTGGGCTTTGAAGACGAAACCCTGCGCCAGTTGCGCCGCCTCGCCGCTGAACCCTACGGCATGGTCCTGGTGACTGGCCCGACCGGCAGCGGCAAGACCACCACGCTGTACGCGATGATCACCGAGATCAACCACGGCGTGGACAAGATCATCACCATCGAAGACCCGGTCGAATATCAATTGCCGGGGGTGCTGCAAATCCCGGTCAACGAGAAAAAAGGCCTGACCTTCGCCCGGGGTTTGCGCTCGATCCTGCGCCACGACCCGGACAAGATCATGGTCGGCGAAATCCGTGATCCGGACACCGCGCAGATCGCCGTGCAATCGGCGCTCACCGGCCACCTGGTGTTCACCACCATCCACGCCAACAACGTCTTCGACGTGATTGGCCGTTTCACCCAAATGGAAATCGACCCCTACAGCCTGGTCTCGGCGCTCAACGCGATTCTCGCTCAGCGCTTGATTCGTTTGGTGTGCGCCAGTTGCAGCGCGCCGGTCAATCCAAGCGATGAAGAGCTGTGCGCCTCGGGCCTCGATCCGCAGAAAGTCGATCACTACCACTTCGTCCACGGCAAAGGCTGCGGCCACTGCCGGGGCAGCGGTTATCGCGGGCGCACGGCGATTGCCGAGTTGCTGCACCTCGACGACGAGCTGCGCCAGATGATCGTCGAGCGCCAACCGATCAAAAAAATCAAAGCCCTGGCCTGTGCCCGTGGTTTGCGCCTGCTGCGCGAATCGGCGCTGGAACTGGTGGAACAAGGTCGCACCACGCTGGAGGAGATCAATCGTGTCACTTTTATCGCGTGAGCGTTTTGTCGCCGTGCTCGGCGCCAGCGGTGTTGGCCTCGGTCAGCGGCGCGGTAGCGACACCCTGTGGCTGGGCAGCGTCGGTTACATTGACGAAGGCTTCCAGAGCTACGCGGTGGCGCTGGATACCCTCGATCGCCTGCTCGGTGAACACGCCCGCGCCGGTGCCGAATTGAGCGTGGTCATCTCCGGGCACTTCAGCCGCTTCTGCCTGGTGCCATGGAGCGCGCAGATCAGCAGCCCGGAAGAACTGCGTGGTTTCGCCCAACTGTGTTTCGAAGACCTGTTCGGTGCGCCGACCCAGCCGTGGAGTCTGGTGCTGTCTGCGGAGCCGGCCGGTTACGACCGCATCGCCAGTGCCTTGCCTCAAGACTTGCTTGAACGCTTGCGGGTGCTGGTCAGCGGTCGCGGTTTGCGCCTGCGCTCGGTGCAACCGTACCTGATGGCGGCGTTCAACCGCTTCGACAAAAGCCTCGATGCCGGCGACTTCCTCTTTGTCGTCGCCGAGCCGCAACGCAGTGTGTTGTTGCTCGCAAGGGAAGGGCGCTGGGCCGGTGTGCGCTCAGTGGGCGGCAGCGACAGCGATGCCGCGTTGAATGCCCTGATCGGTCGCGAACGGCAGCTGCAAGCCTCGACCAGCGAACGCGCGTTCAACGTTTATCTGCATGCCCCGGCGCGCCTCGATGCGCATCCGGACGTGGCGGGTGTGCAACTGCGCACCCTTGAAGACGACGCGATGAACGTGCGTGACGGCTTGTACGTCATGTCCCGGGCGGTGGCCTGACATGCGCGCGCTCAATCTCGACTTTCAGCCGCGTCCGCGTTCCGGCCCGTTGGGTTGGAGCTTGCTCGGCGGCGGTGTACTGCTGGCGCTGCTGTGCTTCGGCGTGCAACAGCACCTCGACGCGCACACCGAACAGCAACAAGGCCACCTGCAAACCACCCAGCGTCAGCTCACCGGCGACAGCGCTGCCAAATCCACCCTGAGCCCGGCGGAAACCCGCGAGCAAGCGGCAAACCTCGCCGAGATGCGCAAGGTCTCGCAGCAATTGCGCCGGCCATGGGAACGCCTGTTCGCCATGCTCGAAGCGATGCCGCGCGATGACGTCGCGCTGCTGACCCTGACCCCGGATGCGCGCAAAGGCCAGGTACGCATCAGCGCCGAAGCGCGGGATCTGCAAGCGATGCTCGACTTCCACAAACGTCTGGAAGGCAGCGACGAGCTGTCCGACGTGTCGCTGCTCAGCCACGAAATCGTCGTCAAATCGCCGGAACAACCGGTGCAATTCAACCTGTCGGCGACTTGGGAGATTGGCGATGCGAATCCCTAGACTGATCGTCCACGAATACCTGCAAGGCCTCGGCGTTCCTGGCCTGGCCGGGCTGGCGCTGCTGCTGGTCACCGTGGCTTGGGTACTCGGTGGTTTGCTGCCGGGCTGGCAATCGTTGCAGCACTTGAGCCTGCAGACTCAGGAAGCCACCGCGTACCTGGCCAAGGTTGAAGACGGCAGCATCGCGCCGCCGGTGGTGCCGCAGCGTCAGCTTGACGACTTCCGCAACAAACTGCCGGCGCAGCCGCAAGCCACCGTCGCCATCGACCGCATCTACGCCCTCGCAGCGCAAGAACACATCACCCTGGCGCGCGGCGAATACGCCCTCGGCGTCGACCCGAAAACCCATCTCGCGCGTTATCAGATCCTCTTGCCAGTGCGCGGCAGCTACCCGCAACTGCGCCGCTTTCTGCATGCCTTGCTTGGTCAGTTGCCGGCGGTGGTGGTGGAAGACCTCGAGTTGCAGCGCAAGAAGATTGGCGACACCGACCTCAATGGCCGGATCCGTATGACCCTTTACCTGTCGAGGTCGTGATGAATACCAAACGCGTGACAGGTTGGCTGGCGTTCTTCGGCGTAGCGGCCGCGCTGGCGTGGTTGCCGGAATATTTCTCGCCGAGCGAAGACGCCGATTCCAACGAAGTGGCTGTCGCTACGCCGGGGAAAACCCGGGGCGCGCTGCCGGCCAGCACCGCCAAGGCCAAGGATGCGCCGATCAAGGACCTGAGCCCGGCCGGCGACCTGTTCGCGGCCAAATCCTGGAAGGCCGCGCCGACTTTGGCCACGGTCACCGAAATGGCCATCAATCCAGCAACTGTGGTGCAAGCCCCGAGCCTGCCACCGGTGCCGTTTCAGTTCGTCGGCAGGCTGCATGACCGCAGCGACCTGCAAGTGTTTTTGCAGAACGGCGAAAAGATCTACGTCGTGCGCAACGGGGATGTGATCGACGACACCTGGAAGATCACCGGCATTTCCGATCTGGAACTGAGTCTGGTCTACCTGCCCTTGCATTTGTCGCAGACCCTGTCTGTGGGGAGTACGCAATGAAACGTTCCCGTTTGCTGATGAGCCTGGGCCTGTGTGCCGGGCTGGCCGCGTGCAGTTCTGCACAAGTGGCCAACAAGGAAGCCGCCGACCTGATTGAACAGGGTCAGTACGAGGCGGGGCTGGCCCGAATCGAAGAAGGCCTGCGCGAAAACCCACGGGACACCGAGCTGCACTTGCTGCTCAACAGCGGTCGGGCCAAGGCGATCACGGCGTTGCTGACGACCGGCGACACTGACCGCTCGCGCCGCGACTTCGCTTCGGCGCGGGTGGCCTACAACCGCGCGCTGACCATCGAGCCGAACAACCGCCGGGCTCAGGATGCCCTGAAGCAGATGGATTACCTGCGCAGCATGGACGAAAAACTGGAACTGGCGCGTGGCGACCTGCGTCGTGGCGACATCTACGGCGCTGATCGCCAGGTCAAACAGATCCTCGAACTCGACCCGAATAACGAAGGAGCGCTGGAGCTGCAAGGCAACATTCGTCTGGTGCAGAGCCGCAACGTGATTGCCTATCCGCAACTGCGCACCAAGCTTGATCGGCCAGTGACCCTGGAATTTCGCGACGCCAACCTCAAGACCATTTTCGAGGTGCTGTCGCAGGTCGCCGGGCTCAATTTCATTTTCGACAAAGACCTGCGCCCGGACATGAAAGCGACGATCTTCGTGCGTGACGTGCGTATCGAAGACGCCGTGACCCTGCTGCTGCAACAGAACCAGTTGCACCAGAAAGTGGTGAACGAAAACACCTTGCTGATCTACCCGGATTCGCCGCAGAAAGTGAAGGATTACCAGGAACTGGTGATGCGCACGTTCTACCTGACCAGCATTGACGCCAACACCGCGCTGAACATGGTCAAAACCATGCTCAAGACCCGTGACGTGTTCGTCGACGAACGCCTCAACACCTTGACCATGCGCGACACCGAAGACGCCGTGCGCATGGCCGAGAAACTCCTGCAGTCGCAAGACCAGTCGAACCCGGAAGTGGTGCTCGAAGTGGAGGTGATGGAAGTCGCCACCCAGCGCATTCTCGACCTCGGCCTGCAATGGCCGAACACCTTCGGCGTGGTCAACAGCGACGGTTCGGCGGTGACCCTGCTTGATCAACTGAAAGGCATCAACTCCAGCCGGATTTCGATCTCGCCGTCGCCGCAAGCCAAGATCAACGCCCAGGACAATGACATCAACACCCTGGCCAGCCCGGTGATTCGTGTGAGCAACCGTGAGCAGGCGCGGATCCACATCGGTCAGCGCGTGCCGATCATCAGCGCGACTTCGGTGCCGTCGACTCAAGGCCCGGTGATCACTGAGAGCGTCACTTATCTGGACGTCGGTCTGAAACTCGAAGTGCAACCGACCGTGCACCTGAACAACGAAGTGGCGATCAAGATTGCTCTCGAAGTGAGTAACGCCACGCCGCTGGAACCGACCCGTCAGGGCACGATCCCGGTGCAGGTCGACACCCGCAACGCACAAACCTCACTGCGCCTGCACGACGGCGAAACGCAGATCCTCGCCGGCCTGATGCGCAACGACCACGGCGCCACCGGCAACAAGATCCCGGGCCTCGGCGATATTCCTGGCATTGGCCGGCTGTTCGGCAGCAACAAGGACACCGTCGGCAAATCCGAACTGGTGCTGTCGATCACCCCACGGATCGTGCGCAACCTGCCGTACCAGAGCCCGTCGGACATGGAGTTCTCCACCGGCACCGAAACCAGCATGCACATCCAGGCACCGGATCGTTCGCAGAGCTATGCGATGCCGTCGCCTTCCGCGCAGCCGCGTGCAGTCGGTGAGTCGGCCGTGGCCACCACCCGTGTCACCGTTGAGAAGCCTTGATCATGAACGCCTCCCAGCGCGGTTTCACCCTGATCGAAGTCGTGGTGACGCTGGCCCTGATCGGCCTGTTGGCGAGCATGGCGGCGCCGCTGACCGAGACTTTGGTGCGGCGTGGCAAGGAGCAGGAATTGCGCAACGCGCTGTACCAGATTCGCGATGGCATCGACGCCTATAAACGCGCGTTCGATGCTGGCTATATCGAGAAATCGCTGAACAGCAGCGGCTATCCGCCGAATCTGCAAGTACTGGTCGAAGGCGTGCGCGATGTGCGCAGTGCCAAAGGCGCCAAGTTCTACTTTTTACGCCGCATCCCGCGCGATCCGCTGGTGCCGGCCAAACGTGACGACGAAGGGGGTTGGGGCGTGCGCGCCTACAACAGTTCGGCTCAGAACCCGCGCGATGGCGAGGACGTGTTCGACGTCTACTCCCACGCCCGGGGCAAGGGCCTCAACGGCATCGCCTACCGCGAGTGGTGAACCTCATGCGCCGGGAAAAAGGTTTTACCTTGCTGGAGCTGATGGTAGTGATGGCGATCATCGCCACGCTGATGACCATCGCGCTGCCGCGCTACTTCAACAGCCTCGAAGCGTCGAAGGAAACCACCCTGCGCCAGAGCCTGTCGGCGATGCGCGAGGCGCTGGATCACTTTTACGGTGACACCGGGCGCTACCCGGATTCCATCGAGCAACTGATCGAACAACGTTACCTGCGCAACGCGCCACTCGATCCGATCACCGAACGTAAAGACCAGTGGTTGCTGATCGCGCCACCGGACGGCGTTGCCGGTGGTGTGGCCGATATCAAAAGCGGTGCTACCGGGAGGGCGCGTGATGGCAGCCAGTATTCCGAGTGGTAACCGTGCGCAGCAGGGTGGCTTCACTTACCTGGGCGTGCTGTTCCTGATTGTGGTGATGGGCATGGGCCTGGCCAGTGCCGGCGAGTTGTGGTCGACCGCTTCACGTCGCGACCGCGAGCGTCAGTTGCTCTGGGTCGGCACTCAGTATGCACAGGCGCTGCGCAGTTATTACCGCAGTTCGCCGGGGCTGGCGCAGTACCCGAAAGAACTGGCGGACCTGCTTGAAGATCAGCGTTTTCCCGAGGCTAAGCATCACTTGCGTCAGCTTTATCCAGACCCGATCGGTCAGGGTGAATGGGCATTGCAACGTGGTTTCGATGGACGCATCACCGGTCTCAACAGCCCTTCGACCGAGCTGCCTTTGAAGCAATCGGGCTTCCCGACACAGTGGTCGGATTTCGAAGGCATGCAGCGTTATTCGGATTGGCAGTTCGTCGCTGAAAAAGCCTTTCTTGAGGGCACTAATGGCCCGGCCAAAGGCCAATCGAATCTGCCGCAGGCGTTGCAGCCATGATTCGCCAATGGTGGTGCGCGCTGATCCTCACCGCTGTGGCGTGCTGCGCCAGCGCCAGTGAAGAAGACGAAATGATGGGTTTCATCGTCGATGACACGATCTCGCACATCGGCCACGACTTTTACTACTCGTTCAGTGAACGCCTGCGCGACACCAGCCCGATGGATTTCAACCTGGTGGTGCGCGAGCGGCCCGACGCGCGCTGGGGCAGCCTGGTGACCGTGGAATATCAGCAACGCCTGGTTTATCGGCGCTTCCTGCCGCCGAACACCGTGGAACTGAAGGACGAGGCCTACGCGGCCGCCGACTGGGTTCGACGCCAGGTTGTCCAGCGCAAGCTGGAGGCTCTGTTGCAGGACACCACCGACCTTGAGAAGGACGAACTATGAACAGCACAACGTTCTCACGGCGCAGCGGATTGTGGATCTCGGGGTTGTTGATCGGGCTCGCCAGCGCTGCCGCTGTCCAGGCCACTGAACTGGTCTACACGCCGGTCAACCCGTCGTTCGGCGGCAACCCGCTCAACGGCACCTGGCTGCTCAACAACGCGCAGGCGCAAAACGATTACGACGACCCTGATCTCAAGAGCCGTTCGACCGTGGCCGGCACCTCGGCGCTGGAGCGTTTCACCAGTCAATTGCAATCGCGGCTGCTAGGGCAGTTGCTGGACAACATCTCCACCGGCAACACGGGGAGCCTGTCCACCGACTCTTTTATCGTCAACGTCATCGACGACTCCGGGGCACTGAGCATTGAAGTGACCGATCGAGCGACCGGTGAGGTTTCGGAAATTCAGGTGAACGGCCTCAACCCATGACGGGCTGACGGTTCCGGGGAGTGACGGACATGAAAAAATTAATCGCGCTAGGGCTGCTGTTGGCGACATTACAAGGGTGCAGTCTGCGTGAGCCGATGTCGGCCGAGCAGGACACCGAAACCCCGACCCTGACTCCCAGGGCTTCGACTTATTACGACTTGCTGAAGATGCCGCGACCCAAGGGCCGGTTGATGGCGGTGGTGTACGGCTTCCGTGATCAGACCGGGCAGTACAAGCCGACGCCGGCGAGTTCGTTTTCCACCAGCGTGACCCAGGGCGCGGCGTCGATGTTGATGGACGCGATGCAGGCCAGTGGCTGGTTTGTCGTGCTGGAACGGGAAGGGCTGCAGAACCTGTTGACCGAGCGCAAGATTATTCGCGCGTCGCAGAAGAAGCCGAATACGCCGGTGAATATTCAGGGTGAGCTGCCACCGTTGCAGGCGGCGAACATGATGCTCGAGGGTGGGATCATCGCTTATGACACTAACGTGCGTAGCGGTGGGGAAGGGGCGCGGTATCTGGGGATTGATGTGCAGCGTGAGTATCGGGTGGATCAGGTGACTGTGAACTTGCGTGCGGTGGATGTGCGCAGCGGGCAGGTGTTGGCGAATGTGATGACCAGCAAGACGATTTATTCGGTGGCGCGCAGTGCGGGGATTTTCAAGTTTATCGAGTTTAAAAAGTTGCTTGAGGCTGAGGTTGGGTATACGACGAATGAGCCGGCGCAGTTGTGTGTGTTGTCGGCGATTGAGGCGGCGGTGGGGCATATGGTGGCGCAGGGGATTGAGCGGCGGTTGTGGCAGGTGGCGGGGGACGCTTCTGTGCCTTCGCAGGATGATGTGTTGAATCGGTATTTGAGCCAGAACAAGGTGGATCCGGAGGCGGAGTGAACGTGGCGGCCTTCGGGCCGACCAGGTTCTTGCAGATGTACCCAGTTCCCACTGTGGGAGCGAGCCTGCTCGCGAAGGCTTTTTGTCAGGCGGCGGGGTTCTTTTTGACTGAGTACATATCCGTTTCTGCGGTAACGGCTGCTTAGGGTTCCGCCCTTACGGCGGGTCACCTTTTCCAAACGCCGAAAAGGTAACCCAAAAGGCTTGCTCCTGCGTGCGGCCCGCTCGCTAAAGCTCGGGGTTCCTTCGCTCCGGGATCGATCCGGGCGCAGCGCCTACGGTTTGCTTCGCTGCACCTCCTCTCGCTGTGTTTGGCTGCGCCAAACGGTCGCTGCGCTCCCACGCCCGGATCAATCCCTCCACTCAGCCTTCCGACGTCGCCCGTGGATCAAGATCAAAAGCAGGCGAGCTGACACTCGGCCTATTGAGTGGTGTGGAGCACAGCGTGCTCGGCTTTTGATCTTCGTAGGCGCTGAGCTTGCTCGCGAAGGCGGCCTTACAGCCGACCAATCTCTTGCTGACAGAGCGCGATTCAATTGTAGGAGTGAGCCTGCTCGCGATAGCTATCTCTCAGACTCAGTTGCCATTGCGGATGTACCCAAATCCTTGTGGGAGCTGGCTTGCCAGCGATGGCGATCTACGAGCCGACCAATTCCCGCCGGTTGCACACATTCACTGCATGAGCTGCCGAAGGCTGCGATCTTTTGACTCTGATTTTTTAAGATGAATATCAAGATCAAGATCAAAGATCGCAGCCTGCGGCAGCTCCTACACATGCGTATTTCAATTCGGAATGTTTAAAGGTTGTTTCGATTTTGCAGAACCTTCCCACAAGGTTTTCAGGTTGTCCGTCGGACGTCCGGTCTCTAGCCTGTGTTCGTCGCTGCCAATTCAGCGACCGGGCATGGAAACCCGAAGACACGAGAGAGCAGATACGCCTTTCATAACGTATGCTTGCGCACTTTCATTGTGTGCACTCTGTTATGGCGGTTGTGCGCGGGAGACATTCGTGTCTGCCGGGTTGCTCTCTCCCGGATTTCCAGCCTGCGTACAGCTGCCACCCATTTTTCCTGGAAGTCGAATGGGCCAGCTGCAACTATCAATGAGAGAGAATCACCATGAAAAAACCAACACCCAACCCCCCAGAACCAGACACCAACACCACATCCCCCTACGCCTCAGTCGACAGCAAAAAACTCCACGAAGCCGCCGACCGTGCCCTCGATTTCTACCTCAACCCCACACCCCACATCATGTCCAGCGCCAACGAGCCGGAACCCATGTACCTCGCCAACCCCAGGTACAACACCGAATCCCTGCTAGCCAACGCCAGCGAAACCCTCGGCTCGGCCAGCGAAATGCTCATCAACTTCGCCGCTTCGCTGGAAACCTCACAGCGCAAAACCGCACTGGGCATCGCACAGGTCGTCATGCTGGGCGAATTGGCTGTCAATCAAGCCTTGGATCACGTCGAGTTGAAGGATGACTAATTAGATCGTTCCCACGCGCAGCAAAGGAATGCAGCCCCTGGCGCTCTGCGTCAAATTCGCAATTTGGAACGCGGAGCGTCCCGAGAGGCATTCCCACGCAGAGCGTGGGAGCGATCAAGATACAAAAAAACCGTACCTCCACGGGAAGCACGGTTTCTTGTGTTGAGACGAGGAAGCGATCTTAACCGGGGTCGCGTCGAGGGTACTCCTGACGCGTATGCAAGATGCTCACAATCTCAATTTGATCCGCCACTTGATAAACGACGAGATAGTTCGGGCTTACCACAATCTCTCGAGTGCCGGGAGAGCGGCCCTTGCGATACAGGTGTGGATGCCAACAAAGCGCAGATGTAGTTTTTACGACGGACTTGTGAAGTGCGGTCGCCGCTACAAAATTTCGCTCGCCAATGTACTTCAGGATTTTCGAGAGTTCGACCCGAGCCTTGGGTCGCCACTTAATCTGCATCAGCGCTTTTGCGCATTGATTCCATCAAGGCATTGATTTCCTCCATCACTTGCTCATGGGGAATACTCGGACGCGGATCATCGAGAGAGGCCTGTACTTCGGCCCGAAACCAACGGTCATAACTCGCAGCCTGCTCCTCGGGATCAAGATCCGAAACAACCGGGCACAGTGGGTCGATCAAGGACGGGTCGATCATAGAGCCTCCGGGTTTGGTGCCTCGAAGTCTATTCGTTAACGGTATCGCTGTCGTCGCTGTCTGGATGAATTGCATGTAGGCCAAGCTCCATGAGGATCAAGTTGTCCCGGCAAATCCTAGAGCCTGCACTTCCGACGGCCAACCGCCAGAACTTGTCAGAAAACTCCCCGAATTTCTGAAAACGTTCCGTTTTCCGTAGGACGCAACTCAAGCGTCAGCGCAAAAAAAACCGCGATCCCCTTCACCAGAGAATCGCGGTCCATCAACACCCAACCCCTACTGCTGCAACACCGTCGCCTGGTTAGCCGACCCGAACTGCTGAATATTCGCCGTCTGCGTCACCCCACTCTGATCGACATTGGCAATGTTCCCGGTCCCCCCCTGGGTCACATACGCCACGTTCATCGTATCCGCCTGTTTCACGGTGATCATGTTGTCGCTGCCATACAACTGCGCGGTATACGCCTGGTTGCCAGTCCCGGATTGATCGAACTCAGCACTGTTACCCGTGCCATTCGAAGAACCCTGAATCAGGTTGCCCGTCCCGCGCTGATCCGAGATCAGAATGTTGTCGCTACCATTCTGATCAAAGTACAGCTCGTTATACGACTCAGCCTGACTGACCGTGGTCTTGTTGCCAGTCCCGGTCTGATGCGTGGTCATGACTTGCCCAACGCCATCCTGAGTGAAGCTGGCGATGTTGCCATTGCCCGCCTGAGTAACGGTCGCACGCTGGCCGCTGCCGAACTGGCCGCCGGATTGCGGGCCTTTCCAGTTGCTGGCGTAGACCTTGTTGTCATTGCCCACCGAGGTAGCGTTGAGCACGTGGCTGTCGCCGTTCTGGTAGGTGAAGTGCACGTTGCCATTACCCACCTGATAGAGCGCCAGTGTCGAGTTGACCGATTCGAACTGGTCGGCGTAGATCGCGTTGCTGTTGCCGACCTGGGTGACGGCGGCGGTGTTGTTTTCGCCGAAGCTTTGGTCGACCACGGTTTCGTTGCTGTCGCCGTACTGGTTGACGGTGGCTTGGCTGGCCAGTTGCGCGTCCTGCCAGATTTCCGTGCCGTTGAGGTTGCCGAATTGGTTGATGGTGATGTTGCCGCCGGTGCCGTTGCGCTGGTCGCCGTAGGCGTAGTTGCCTTCGCCGGCCTGGTTGATGCCGATCTGGCCGCCGTTGTGCAGCACTTGTTCGGCAGTGCCGTAGTTGGCGGTACCGTACTGGGTGATCACTGAACTGTTGCCGCTGCCTTCATAGAGTTGTTCGATGTTGGCTTCGTTACTGTCGCCAAACTGGAAGGTTTTGCCTTCGCTGCCGTTCTGCGAGTCCTGATAGATGAACGAGAAGTTGCCGGTGCCTTGTTGCTGTTGCAGCGCGTTATTCGGTGAGCCGAAGCCCAGCGACTGGCTGGCGTGGGCGGTGTTGAAGGCGCCGACTTGTTGCTGGGTGATGGTGGCGTTGTCTTCGTAAAGCTGTTCGGCGTAAGCGGCGTTGTAGTCGCCGACCGCGTCCTGGGTGATCACGCTGGTGGCGTGGTCTTGCACGGCGGCGGCGTCGTTGCCCTGGCCCAGTTGAGTCTGGGTGGCCGTGCTGAACGGCGCCTGGGTCTGTTTCACGTCGGCGATGTTGGCGGTACCGACCTGGCTTTGGTTGGACAGGCTGTCGTCGGCCATCGCCTGGGCACTGATCATGACCAGGATGGCGGCGGTGAGGGGCGTCAGTTTGAACATGATGAACTCTCCGATGATTGGCAGTGCTTAGCGATATTGCTTGACCGAAACGCTCATGCCGTTGCCCGACTGGGTCACGGCGCTTTGCAGCCCCGCGCCGGCCTGCTCGATGCTGGCGTCGTTGTTGTTGCCGTTTTGCGAAATCTGCGCGCGGTTATGGCTGCCGTTTTGCGTGATCGAGGCAGCGTTGCCGGAACCGTTCTGGTTGATCAGCGCCATCAGGTCGCTGCCCTGTTGCAGGATGTACGCTTCCTGATTGCTGCCCGACTGCACGATCTGCCCGAGCAGCGACTGACCGTTCTGTTGCAGCAGGGCGACGTTGGCCTGGCCGAGCTGGTCGATCAGGGCTTGCTGACCCACCGGTGGGGGCAGTTCGCCGAGGTCGCTGCTGGTCGGGGCCAAGTCGTCGTTGTCCATCAGGTCGTCGGCGCGCACGCTCGCAGTGCTGCACAGCAGGAGCAGGCAAAGCAGGGCGGCGGTCGGCGTGTTCATGGCGAAAATCCTGTGTGGCGTTATCCGGTTGAGAACCGTGCCCCAGCCACCCGAAAGTGGCTGGGGATCTGGCCTACAGCGTGGTCACCGAGACCGTGCGCACGGTGCCCTGGGACGAGCGGATCGTCGCGGTCGGGTTGGCCGATGGCACCACCAGCGTGTTGTTCAGCGTCAGCCGCCAGCGTCCGGTCAACGGCACCGTGGTGGTGCCAAGGGTGACCAGCCCGGAAGGGGTGGTGACCTGCACGGTGATGGTGTTGCCGGTGGTCACTGACGAGGTGCCGGTGAAGTCCCAGTTGAAGCGCCCGCCGGAGCGTGCCTGCACCGTAGACGCGGTAACGGCGAACGTTTCCGCTGCTGGCCGTGGCGACACTTGCACCGTGACCGTGGCCGGCGTCGACAGGGCACCGAAGGCGTCCCGGGCGATGTAGGTGAAGGTCGTGGTGAACGCCGTGGTCACGGTGGCCGGTGGGGTGTAGGTGATCACCGTGCCGTTGCTGCTGACCGTGCCGCGCCCGGCGGCCGGTTGGGTCAGGCTGTTGACGGCCAGTGGCACGTTGCCTTCCGGATCGGTGTCGTTGGTTAGCACGTTGATCGGGATTGCTACGCCCAGGGTGGCGACGCTGTCGGCGACGGCGGTCGGTGCCTGGTTTGGCGCGACGGTAATCGTCACGGTTGCCGGGTTGGCCGAGGCCAGGCCTTTGGCGTCCTGCGCTTTGTAGGTGAAGGTGGTGGTCAGTGGCGCGTTCACCACCGCTGGCGGGGTGTAGACCACTGATGTGGTGCCGTTGAGGGCGACGGTGCCTTGGCCGGCGGCCGGTTGAGTCAATGCGGTGATGCCCAGCGGATTGTCACCATCAGGATCGCTGTCGTTGGTCAACAGACTGAGGGTGATCGGCACGCCGAAGCTGGTGCTGCCGCTGTCGGCGTTGGTGATCGGCGCCTGGTTTTCACCGGTGTCCGGCGCGCTGCCGACCACGACGACCGCTTCGGTGTCACTACCGCCAGCAGCAGATTTCACCGTCACGGTAGCGGGTGGCTGAGTCAGGTCGGCGACGGTGATGCGCTGCAGGGTGCCGGTCTTCGACAGACGTCCGTAGCCTTGGGCAACCATGTCGGGGATAGCCACTTCATCGCTTGAGGTGGCCTCGATCAGCAGGCTGTGGTTGGCCCAGTTGTAGCGCGCGGTCTGCACTTTCACCACGTCGGTGAGCTTGGCCGATACGGCCGTCGGACGCGTGGTGCCGGCGGGGTTGGTGGCGGTCACGACGACTACCGGAGGTACCGCGCCAGTGCCCAAGCGGTGGCCGAAGAACAGACCATTGTTGTCACCCAGCAGACTGGTCTGGCATGGCGTTGGCGGTGGGCCGGGCAGCAGCGCCACGGTTTCGCGGAAGCACAGGGTCGAGCTGTTACTGGCCTTGGCAAACACTTCGGCACGCACGCCAGCGGCTGTGCGGCGATAAGTGGCGCGATCGATTTCCACTTGGGTCTGCTGACGGTTGTCGAGCACTTTGCCGGACAGGCTGAACACGTTCGACTGGATCGTCCCGGCCGGCCCGGTGATGCGCAGGAAGTTGGTGTTGAACGGACTGCCGGTCACCGCTTCGTTGAGGTTCGGGTCACCGACGAAAGTTTCCGTGGCGCCGGTGTCCGGGTTCACTTCGGTGTACGGGCCGTTGACGCTGCGCAGGAACGGTCCGATGGCGCCATTGACGGCACCGGTGAAATTGCCCGGTGCGCCGATGCCGATGTCGCGGGTGATGTTGATCGCGCGGCGTCCGGGCGCGGTGACATTGACCGTCTCGACGCCATACGGGTGCGTGATGGTATAGGTGCCGGCAACGGGTACGTTCACCCGGATGCGAATCCGCGCAAAGCTTTGCTGATCTCCATCGGCCGGATTTTCCGAGGCGAATGCCGCTTCGATCCCGGCGACATAAGCGTCCACGCCATAACCGGCAGCGTTGTCGGCAATCGTGGTTTCGGCCAGGAACCAGAAGGCTTCCGGCGGCCAGTTGTCCGGGAAGATCATCGGCTGGGCGTCGTCGTAGATACCCGGCTCGGCCAGCAGAATGCACATGTAGGCCGGCGGCGTGGTCGCGGCAACGCGCGAACTGGCAGCACGCGACTGGCACAGTTCCATCGACAGCAGATTGTTGTCCTGATACCACATCGGGAATTTCCCGGTGGCGAAGGTGTAGGGGCCGGGGTCGACGGCGGCGAGTTGCGCATAGGCACTGCCGGTCAGCGAGAGAGCGAGCCCGAGCGCGTTGAGCGCAAAGCGTGGCCACTTGTTCATGATGCCTCCTGATGCGGATCTGGGCATGTGAGCGTTCATTGCACGATGACCACTTCTTCGGTATCGCTGCCGCCGTTGGACGACGTCACCCGAACCTTGGCCGGTGGGATCGGCGAGATCCCGGTGGCCAGGGTTTTCACTGCGCCGTCGCCGCCCAGCGCACCGATGGCGGCGCCGCTGCCGGAGGTGGCGGTGAGCACCGGCGGCGAGGTTTCGTCACTGGTCGAGGCGACCACGGTCAGTTGTCCGGAGCTGAGGCTGTATTGCGCGCTCTGGATCACCACCAGATCGGTGAGGGTCATGGGCAGGGTGGTCGGCGTGCTGCTGGCGATGGCCAGGTGGTTGTCGGCGGTCACTTGCAAAGTGGTTGGCAAGGTCGGGTTGACCGAGGACTGCGCGTACCAGCTGCCGGTGCTGTTGGCTTCGGTCATGTTCAGCACCGGGGTGCTGCTGGTCACGGCGACAGTGCCCGGCGCTGGCGGCGCGAGAACGAACACGTCTTGTTGGGCGACCGGCGCGCTGGTTCCCGCTTTGCGCGAGTAGGTGCTGCGCTGGGTAATCATTGGCGTAGGCCGGACCACCGTCGACAACTTGCCGGAGACGGCGAACACGTTCGTCCGCAGATCGAGGCCGTTAGGGCCTTCGATGCGTACGTAGTTAGTGTTGAACGGGCTGCCGGTGACTGCCTCGTTGAGGTTCGGGTCGCCGACGAATTGTTCGGCGGCACCGGTCAGCGGGTTGGTCTCGGTGTACGGGCCGTTGACGCTGCGCAGGAACGGTCCGATGTCACCCTTGAGCGCGCCGTCGTAGGTTTTCGGCGTGCCGATACCGATGTCGCGGGTCATGTTTATTGCGCGCCGCCCGGGGGTGTCGATGTTGAACACATCGACGCCATACGGGTGGGTGATGACGTAGGTGCCGGCGGTGGGCACGTCGACGCGAATGCGGATCCGGGCGAAGCTGACTTGATCGCCCTCGACCGGCTCTTCAGCGGCGAATGCGGCTTCGATGGCGCTGACGTAGCCCAGATCAATCCCCCGTGCGGCGTCGACGAGGGCCGTTTCGCCGGTGAACCAGAACGCTTCGTCGGGAAAGTTTGTCGGGAAGACAATCGGTTGCGCGTCATCGAACACGCCGGGGGTCGGTAGCAGCGAGCACATGTACGACGGCGCGCCGGGGGCGCTGGGTACTCGGGAGCTGAGCGCTTTGGACAGGCACAGATCCAGGGTGCGACCGTGGGAGTCCTGATACCAACTGGCGAAACCGCCGTTGGCCGGCGTGTACGGGCCCGGATCAACAGCAAACAAAGCGGCCTGGGCAATGCCCTGGGCCAATGCGCTCACGACCAGGACAGTCGCGGTTTTGGACAGTAAAGGGTGCATGAGTTAATCCCTCTATCAAAGTACCTGCCCCTTGGGGATGGGTCAGTTGCACAGGGCCTGTACACCTTCCATGCCAAGGTGCGGTGAATGGGCGGCAGAGGGCCGGATTAGAGGGGTTTGCAGGTGTGAGGTTGGGGTTTTTGGCCAGCGGGGAAAGGGCGTCATTCCCCAGAATCGGGGACGGTGGGGATGACATTGAACGTCTGTCAGATGAAGAACCTGTGGGAGCGAGCCTGCTCGCGAATGCGGATGTCCTGTGACGAAAATGTCGACTGACCCACCGCCTTCGCGAGCAAGCTCGCTCCCACAAGTTTCTTCGGTGAACACAAAACCGGTGAGCGAACCAGGCCACTGTGGGAGCGAGCCTGCTCGCGAAAGCGGACTTCCTGTGACGAAAATGTCGACTGACCTGCCGCCTTCGCGAGCAGGCTCGCTCCCACAGGGATTTGTGGAGGTTTGGGCGGCCTTATCGGGGCGATATCCCCGCAACCGGGCAAACCCCCACCCGTGGGCTATAACCCTATAGGGACGTATAGAGAAGTCGCCGCCATGAACATGCAGTCGAAATCGCTTCCGGTCGAGGAGGGCAATCTGCGCTTGGGCTCGCGCAAGCAGTCGTTCAACCTGCTGCGCTGGTTTTCGCTGATCAGCATGGCGGTGATTGGTACCGTGGCCATCGCGCTTGGCGCGGTGTCGACGCGTTTTGTCATTGATGAAAGCGTGCAGCGCGATGCGTTGCTCACCGCCCAGTTCATACAGGCCATCGCCTCGGCCGAGGTACGTCACGTTTCCATTCCCAATATCCGCACGATGGGTGAATTGCTCGACCCGCGTCAGGACACGAACTTTCCCGACGTCAGTCCGCAAGCCCGGGCCGATGCTCGGGGCGAGTTTCTCGATCACATCGAACACTTGCCGGATGTGATTCTGGCCAATATTTATGCGCCCGACCGCCAGGTGATCTGGTCAACCAACCCGGTGCTGATCGGTACCAGCATTCATGCCGACGAGGACCTCGATCGTGCCTTCAACGAAAAGATTCCGGTATCCGCCAGCTACCACGACGTCGACAAGGCCCGCGAAGAACAGAAATTCATCACGCCACCGGACTACATCTTCATCGAGAACTACATTCCGCTGTTTGACGCCGAGGGCAAGAACGTCACAGCAATGGTCGAAATCTACAAGGAGCCCAAGGATCTGATCGCACGCATGGAGCGCGGATTGGTTCTGATCTGGCTGGCCACCGCACTGGGTGGCGGGCTGATTTATCTGGGCCTGTACTGGATCGTGCGGCGCGCGGCGATTCTGCTCGCGGCCCAGCAAAAACAACTGATCGCCAACGAAACCTTTGTCGCCCTGGGCGAGATGTCTTCCGCCGTGGCGCACAGTCTGCGCAATCCGCTGGCGACCATCCGTTCCAGCGCTGAACTGGCGCTGGAGTTCGACGCCGGCCCGGCGCAGAAGAACATCAACGACATCATCGGCCAGGTCGATCGCATGTCGAAATGGGTGCGCGAGCTGCTGCAATCGCTGCGACCGCTCAACGATGACCCGGAACCGGTGAACCTGGTGGCGGCGTTGCACGAAAGCCTCGTCGCGTTTGAACAGCAGATCGTCAGAGCCGGCGTGCAGGTGGTGTTTCATCCGCAACACACGCCGATGGTGCTGAGCCAACCGGTGCAACTGACACAGATCCTCAACAGCCTGCTGGCCAATGCGCTGGAGGCGATGGACAAGGGCGGCACGCTGACCGTCAGCCTGGAACCGAGCGACGACCGTGGCGTGTGCGTGGTGCTCAGCGACACGGGTAAAGGCATGAACGAAGAGCAACGGACCATGGCGTTCCGGCCGTTTTTCACCACCAAGTCTGGCGGTCTCGGGGTCGGTCTGGTGCTGGTCAAGCGCATCATGGAACGCTTCGGTGGCGGCGTGACTCTCGACAGCCGCGAAGGCGAGGGCACCACCGTTCGTCTGGCGTTTCAGCTAGTGCCGTAAATCGGCAAAATTTATCTGAACTTCCCCCATCAGTGGGTGTCAAGCCCCGGTCACCGGGGAGTGGGGAAACCCACAGCATCCTCAACTCCCTGTAACAACTGGAAATAATTTCTTGGCTCACTAGTTGCAAAACACCATCACCCCTTCCTTGATGAGGCGGCTGGTGATGGACAGAGCAACGCGTGACCCAAGCAACACTTTCCTGCTGACGCCTCTGAGCGTCTTTCTGATGTTGACCCTCGGCAGCATGGCCGGCGTCCGCGCCAGCCCCATCGATGACGAGCGACAGCCAGAAGTCTCCGATCCCTCGGCGTACTACGACGAACCGGCCGACCGCGCCGGCGCGCTCAATAACATCCTGACCCTGCCCGAGGCCAACGAAGATTCCTTCGACTTGCCCGACGGCGTCAAAGGCAGCCGCGACTCGACCCGCACGGAAAACATTCTGCCGCCGACGGTGCAGACCAGTTTCAACTACCCCACCAACGGCAAGCCGAGCCCGCTCTATGGCGCGCAACCGTTCACCCAGCAGTTGACCTTGTTCGAAGAGTTCGGCCCGGAAAAACTCGACCCAACCACCCCGGCCGCGCCGCTGCCGTTTCCACCAGCGGCGATCGGCCCGGCACCGGCTCAGGACCCGAACAACGTCGCCCGCAGCGCGCCACCCGGCACTGCGCTTGATGCGTTCCTGCGCCAACCGGGGCTAACGCCGTTCCCCAGCCAGTTCGCCAACGTGGTCGACCGCAACCCGTGGCAGGCGCAGATCGAGGTGTACCTCAACCGGCACATCGGCTCGTCCGCCGAAGGTCGGCCACCCGGAAAAGGCTGGGCGCATCAGCGCTGGAACGAGTTCTACCCGCAAGTCGCCTACAAAACCGCGCAGACCGGTGCACGTCTCAATGGTGGCCTGCGTGACAGCGTGCAAATGCACCATTACGCCGTCGGTGAGTTCGGCCCCGGCGGCCTGTATCACAACGTCGCTGGCGTGCCGCTGACCGATGGCACCGCCAAGGGTGTCGACCCGCGTTTCCACCCGGCGATGCCGGCGCAAAACCACAACTCGGTGTGGACCTTCGACGGTACGTTGCCGCCAAAACTGTTGATGGTGCGCTACGGCCAACCGGTGATGATGCGCCACTACAACGGCTTGCCGATCGACCCGTCGGCCAACCGTGGATTCGGTTTGCATACGATCAGCACCCACGAGCACAACGGTCACGCGCCGGCAGAAAGCGACGGCTATGCCAACGCGTTCTTCTTCCCTGGGCAGTTCTATGACTATCGCTGGCCGATCCAACTGGCCGGTTACGACAGCATCAACACCAAGGCCGAAGACCCGCGCGCGGCGTTCCCCTGCGCACCGGGCGAAACCCTGTGGGTCAACGATCTCGCACCGGCGAAGAAGACCTGCGACAACGGCACCATCAAGATCCGCGGCGATTGGCGCGAGACCATGAGCACCCACTGGTTCCACGATCACATGCTCGATTTCACCGCGCAGAATGTCTACAAGGGCAACGCGGCGATGATGAACTACTACAGCGCCCTAGATCGCGGCAACGAGTCAGTGAATGACGGCGTCAACCTGCGGCTGCCCAGCGGCAGCGCCTTGCCATGGGGCAACCGTGACTACGACGTCAACCTGGTGTTTGCCGACAAGGCGTGGGATCAGGAAGGGCAGTTGTGGTTCAACCCGTTCAACACCGATGGCTTCCTCGGTGACCAGTTACTGGTCAACTGGCAGTGGAAACCGACCCTCGACGTGCGCGCACGCAGCTATCGCTTCCGCATTCTCAACGGCTCGGTGTCGCGCTACTTCAAACTGGCGCTGGTGCGGGAAATCAAAGGCACCAGCGGCGAGTTCCAAGGGCCGAAAAACTCCGGTGTGTCGTACAGCCGTGTGCCGTTCCACATGATCGCCAACGACGGCAACATCATGGAGCACAGCGTACCGTTCGACGGCAGCATGGATCTCGACGCCGATGGCGATAAACAAAACCACAACGCGATCCTGCCGACCCAAGGCATCGCCGAGCGCTTCGACATCATCGTCAACTTCTCGAAAAACGGCATCAAACCGGGGGACAAGCTGTTTTTCGTCAACCTGCAGGCCCACGACGACGGCAAGGGACCCAAAGATGTCATTCCATTGGGCGACATCCTGTCGGAGAAATACCTGGCGGTGATCAAGCAGACCAGCAAGGGCCCGCAATGGGACAAGGGCGATCCGGCGGTGGGCAAGGTCTTGCAGCTCAACGTCAAGGCTTACACCGGCCAGGATCTGGCGATGAACCCGGCAGCCTACGAACCGGCGAAACCGGGCAAGGCTGAAGGGCTGGTGATGATCCCGCTGAAGATCCACCGCGACAACGCGGCCGATAAAGCCGTGCTGGCCAAGGCCCGCCACCGCACTTTCACCTTCGGCCGCTCCGACGGCACCGATGAGGCGCCGTGGACGGTCAAGACTGACGGCGGGTTCGGCTTCCACATGGACCCGCGTCGGCTGAACGCCTCTACCCAGTTGTCCAGCGGCCCGACCGACGCCGGTGTTACTGGCTTCGGCACCCTGGAAGTGTGGAACATCAAGGCTGGCGGCAAGGGCTGGAGCCATCCGGTGCATGTGCACTTCGAGGAGGGGATCATCCTCAGTCGCGGCGGCAAGGCCCCGCCAGAGTGGGAAAAATGGGCGCGCAAGGACGTCTATCGCATCGGTTCGGAAAACGATGGGCTGGACAGCGTCGAGATGGCGATCAACTTCCGCGAGTTTGCCGGGACCTACATGGAGCACTGTCACAACACCCAGCATGAGGACAACTCGATGCTGCTGCGTTGGGATCTGGAGAAGCCCGGGCAACTGCAACTGATGCCAACCCCTCTGCCGAGCTGGGACGGTGTGCGCTACGTCAACTCCGCCGCGCTGCCTACCTTCCGCAACGGTGACGGTGTTGGCCCACAAGTGGTGGTCAAGCCATGAACCGTCGCCACGGTGACAGCCAACCGCTGCATACCCCGCGCTCCCGGGCGCTGGGCATGCATCTGGTGCTGCTGCTGGTGGCCTGCGTGGTCGGCAGCCGTGTGCTGCTGGCACACCAGGCTAGCGTCGGCGAACCGCCAGCGGCCAGTGAATCCGCCACCCCGTGGGGTGGCGACTATTTCCCCAACACCCTGCTGACCGATCAGGACGGTCGGCAGATGCATTTCTTCGATGACCTGATCAAAGACAAAGTGGTGGTGATCAACTTCATCTTCACCTCGTGCAGCGACTCTTGCCCACTGGAAACTGCACGCCTGCGTCAGGTGCAGAAACTGCTCGGTGATCGGGTCGGCCAGGACATTTTCTTTTACTCGATCAGCATCGACCCGCTCAGCGACACGCCCGAAGTGCTCAAGGCTTATTCGCAACGCTTCAAGGTCGGCCCCGGCTGGAGGTTTCTCACCGGCGAATTCGAAGACGTCACCGACCTGCGCAAGAAGCTCGGGCTGTTCATCGAAGGCGTCGACAACGGTCGCAGCAAGGATCACAACCTCAGCCTGATCGTCGGTAACCAGAGCACCGGGCGTTGGATGAAGGCCTCGCCGTTCGAAAACCCGTGGATCCTCGCCGATCAACTGGCCAACACCCTGCAGAACTGGAAACAGCCGAGCATCGAAGAAAGCTACGCCAATGCCCCGGACATTCGCCCGCCCAGCAATGGCGAAGAACTGTTCCGCACCCGCTGCGCCTCGTGCCACAGCCTCGGCCCTATGGATGGGCAGGGCATCGGCATGCGCAGCATCGGCCCGGACTTGATTGGCGTAACCCGCCGCCGCGATCCCGAGTGGTTGAATCGCTGGATCCGCGAACCGGATCGCTTGCTCGCGGAAAAAGACCCGATCGCCCTGCAACTCTACGAACAATTCGAGCGAATCCCGATGCCCAACCTGCGCCTCGACGAGCCGTCCGCGCAGTCGATCATCGACTTTCTCAGCGATGAAACAGAGCGTCAGCAACCGTCCACTGCGGCCATGACCGACGGTGCTTTGACGCCAGTAAAACCGGGCGATCCAGCCGCGACGGTGAGTCAGATGCGGTAGCGGCGAAATAGCATCATTGAACCGTGTGTCGCGGTCAGAGCCACCTACACTGATGGCTGTAAGCAGCGCGATATAAAACTCCAGGGCCACTCCCATGCAGCGACTGGAAGCACAAAAAACCTCTGCACCGAACGCATCGGTCGCATGCAAGGGCTGGCGCGAGCAGTTCAATTTGCTGCGCTGGTTCTCGCTCGCGAGTTTTTTCATCATCGCCGCCGTGGCGTTGGGGCTGGGTTATATCTCCACACGCTTCGTGGTCACCGAAAGTGTCGAGCGCGATGCGCTGCTGACCGCGCAATTCGTTGAGGCCATTGGCGCGGCGGAAATGCGCCACGCCAAAATCAATCCGAACCGGACGATGGGCGAAATGCTCGACCCGCGCCAGGACGGCAACTTCCCAGATGTCGACCCTGTGTTACAGGCTTCTGCGCGTATCGAATTTCTTGACCATGTCGAACACCTGCCGGACATTCTCCTGGCCACGGTGTACGCCTTGGATCGCACGGTGATCTGGTCGACCAACGCTGAGCTTATCGGTGTGCACATCAAGGATGACGATGAACTCGACGAATCATTCGAGATGAAAGTGCCGGTGTCCTCCAGCTACCACAAGATCGACGATGAGAAACCCGAGCAACAAATGCTGCGCGAACCGAAATACCTGTTCATCGAGAACTACATCCCGATGTTCAATGCTGACAAAAGCAAAGTCGTCGCCATGGTTGAGGTCTACAAGGAGCCGGCGGATCTGGTCGACCGCATCGATCGTGGATTCGCCTCGATCTGGGCGGCGACTTGCTTCGGCGGTGCGGCGATTTTTCTAGCCTTGTTCTGGATCGTCCGCCGCGCGGCGAAATTGCTGCAGAGCCAGCAGCAACAACTGATCAGCAACGAAACCTTCGTCGCCCTCGGCGAGATGTCCTCGGCGGTGGCGCACAGCCTGCGCAATCCACTGGCGACCATTCGTTCCAGCGCCGAACTGGCCCAGGAAGTCGCCAGCCCCGGTGCGCAACGCAATATTGGCGACATCATCAGCCAGGTCGATCGCATGTCACGCTGGGTACGTGAGTTGCTGGTGTCGCTGAGGCCGATGAATGACGACGGCGAGGCGGTGGATCTGGTCATGGCGGTCGAAGACACCGTTGGCGCCTTCGAAGCATTGATCAAACGCTGCAATGTCGAAGTGCGATTCAGTCCGCAGAATTGCGCGCCGGTCGTCAGTCAAAAGGTGCTGCTCACGCAAATACTCAATAGCCTGTTTGCCAATGCCCTGGAAGCCATGCCCAAGGGCGGTGTGCTCAGCGTCGAGTTCGAATCGCCGCAGCCGGACAGCGTGCGCATGACCCTGAGCGACACCGGTAAGGGCATGAGCGCGCAGCAGCAACTGTTGGTGTTCAAACCGTTTTTTACCACCAAGCAGGGCGGCCTCGGGGTTGGCCTGGCGTTGGTCAAAAGAATCATGGAGCGTTTTCAGGGCTCGGTCGTTTTGACCAGCAAAGAGCAGGAGGGAACCCGCGTCAGTCTCAACTTCAAAGTGGCATCGGGAGGGGAATATGGAACACAGCATTCTGCTGGTCGAGGATGACGAACTGCTGGCCGAGAATATTCAGACCTACCTGGAGCGCAAGGACTTCGAGGTGACGGTCTGCCATTCGGCCGAAGACGCGCTGGGGCAACTGGAAACCTTCATGCCCGACATCGTACTGACCGACAACTCGCTGCCGGGCATGAGCGGCCACGACCTGATCCAGAAGCTGCGCATCAGCGCGCCGGATCTGAAAGTGATCATGATGACCGGCTACGGCAACGTCGAAGATGCCGTGGTGGCAATGAAGGAGGGCGCCTTTCATTACGTCACCAAACCGGTCGCGCTGACGGAGCTCAAACTGCTGCTCGACAAGGCCCTGGCCACCGAACGGATGGAGCGCACGCTGTCGTTCTATCAGGAGCGCGAGGCGCAGAAGTCTGGGGTGCAGGCGCTGATTGGCGACTCGGCGCCGATGCAGTATTTGAAGAACACCATCGGCCAGTTGCTCGATGCCGAGCGGCGCATGGCTAACACCGATCTGCCCCCGGTTTTGGTGGAGGGTGAGACCGGTACCGGCAAGGAATTGGTGGCGCGGGCGCTGCACTTCGACGGCCCGCGCAGCAAAGGTCCGTTTATTGAATTCAACTGTGCGTCGATCCCGTCGAATCTGGTCGAGTCGGAGTTGTTCGGCCATGAGAAGGGTGCGTTCACCGACGCCAAGGATCGCCGGGTCGGGTTAGTGGAAGCGGCGGATGGCGGCACGCTGTTTCTCGATGAGATTGGCGAGATGGACCTGCTGTTGCAGGCGAAGATTTTGAAGTTGCTGGAGGATCGCACCATTCGCCGCGTCGGCTCGGTGAAGGAGCGTAAGGTCAATCTGCGGGTGATCAGCGCGACCAACTGCAACCTGGAGCAGATGGTGCAGCAGGGGAAATTCCGTCGCGATCTGTTTTTCCGCTTGCGGATCATTTCGATCAAGGTGCCGCGCCTGTATGCGCGGGGTGAAGATATCTTGCTGCTGGCGCGGCACTTCCTCGCCAGTCACGGCAAACGCTATGGCAAGCCGAATCTGCATTTCAGCCAGCAGGCCGAAGAATTGCTGCTCAGTTACACCTGGCCGGGCAATGTGCGCGAGCTGCGCAACATGCTTGAGCAAACGGTGCTGCTGGCGCCGAGCGACACGATTGCCACGCATCAATTGAACGTGTGCATGAGCCTGTGTGACGAGTTGCCGCCGCAGCATCAGCATCAACACCACGAACCTGTGTCGCCCTACGAACCGCGTCCGGCGAGCAATATGGAGTCGATGAACCTGCCGGAAGTCGAACGCGACATGGTGCGCAAGATGCTCGACAAGACCGACTGGAACGTCACCAAATCCGCGCGCCTGCTGGGCCTGAGCCGCGACATGCTGCGTTACCGCATCGAAAAACTCGGCCTCGCCCGGCCGGATAAACGGCAGTGGTAGCCCCACCGCAAATCCCCTGTAGGAGTGAGCCTGCTCGCGATAGCGGTGTGTCAGTCGACCTTTTTATTACTGACACACCGCTATCGCGAGCAGGCTCACTCCTACACGGGATCGGTGGTGCCGCAGATGTTGTGAGCAACCCGGATCAATGCTGCTGCCGACTCAAACACTCCAGCACACAACCCGGATCCAGCACCTCGTCATTCACATAAATCCCGCGCTCGGCATCGTACGTGCGGATAAACACCCGCACCGTCGCATCCGCCACCGTCGGCAGTTGTGAATCGTAGAACACGTGGTCATCCGGAATGACCACGAAATCCTGCGGCGCCGTATCGTCGTAAGGCTTGGGCGGTGTGGAACTCAGTGAATACGGAGCAGGGTGAGCGAAGGGCTGGTTGGGCCCGTAATAATTGAAATTGCTGTCCAGCGCTTGCGCCTGTGTGGCGGCGAGCAGACAGCCGGTCAATAGCAGCCGATCGAGCATTTGCATGGCGGCACCTGCGAGTGCGGTTTTCCCCAAGGCTATTAACTATAGCTGCCCACGCCCCCAACGCTCGATCCACATCGGATCCCAAGGAATTGGCTTACAAGTTTGCAACAACCGCAATTGCCGGGCTGATCTAGACTCGGATCCGCTCAATCACGAGCATCGTCCGGAGTGCGCCATGGAAGTGCCCGATAACAAAACCGCCATCGACAGCAATCGACAGGCGTGGAACGATTCCGCCCGCCACCATCAGGATTCGCCTGATTGGCAGGCCTTGCTAGGCGAAGTTGCGCAGGCGGATTTCTCTTGTCTTGATGAGACCTTGAGCGGGTTGCTGGAGGTCGATGGCAAGGATGTGATTCAACTGGGCTGCAACAATGGCCGTGAGAGTCTCTCACTGTTTGCGCTGGGTGCCAGAAGCGTGGTCGGTGTCGATCAGTCGGCGGCGTTTCTCGAACAGGCCCGCGAGCTGAACAAGCGTTCACCGCACAACGCCGAGTTCATCGAAAGCGATATCCATCATTTGCCAGCGTCATTGCTGAATCGCTTCGACGTCGCGCTGATCACCATCGGTGTTCTCAACTGGATGCCGGACATCGGCGAGTTCTTCCGCCATGTCGCCTCGACCCTGAAACCGGGCGGGAAACTGGTGATCTACGAAACCCATCCGTTTCTGGAGATGGTCGATCCCGACGCAGAGGATCCGTATCGCCTCGCCAGTTCGTACTTCCGCGCCGAGCCGTTTGTGCAGGAAGAACCGATTGTCTATGTCGGCAAAGTCGAGCAGCAGTCGGCAAAGTCGTATTGGTTTGTGCATACGCTGGGGGCGATTTTCAGCGGTGCCATCGGAGCAGGGCTGAATATTGCGCACTTCAAGGAATACCCGCATTCGAATCGGGAAGAGGTGTATGACCAGTATCTGAATCGAGAGGCGCAGATGCCGATGTGCTTTACCCTCGTCGCCACCAAGGCCTGATTGATCGGTGCGGCTGCCGGCCTCATCGCGAGCAGGCTCGCTCCTACATTTGAAATGCATTCCCGTGTAGGAGTGAGCCTGCTCGCGATGGCGGCATCAAAGTCGCCACAAATATCCAGACTGAATCAAGCCTGCGCCGCCGCCGTCACTACCGGTCTTTCCGGCTTGCGCAGCGCCTCCAGTCTTGAATCGCTGTAGTTCGATTCGCGGAAGAAACGCCAGTGCCCGAACAGGTCGTAAACATGCGTGATATGCCCTTGCTCCTGATAGCCCAGGCGAATATGCATCTTCAGGGCCTGTACATTGGCGTTGTCGCAGATATCCACGACTTTTTTAAAGCCTCGGGCAGCCATGACTTGCCATAGTGCGGTTTGTGCATCGACGGTCAAGCTACTGCCGAAATACTGCCGGGTAATTTCGGCACCGAACTGAAAGTATTCACCGGGCTTGACCGGGAACGTGCAGCGGTAGAAGTGGCGGTCGTAATAGTCACGAGTACTGGCCCAGACAAACCCGACGGTGTGACCGTCCTGGTCCAGGTGCATATGCCCCGTATGCCCTTCAGCGGCCAACTCGGCCATGGTCTCCACGCGGTCACCAAAGTACTTGCTGAATGCCTTGGCGTTGTCCTCGGTGATGTCGACTCTGCGCAAACCTTCACAGGGGCGCAGTTTGTTCGGGGCAATCGGCGTGACCAGGTCGCGCTCCATCCACAGCAATTCACGGTGAGCGAACACGTAACGTTTCCACAGCGCGCCAAGGGTGCGGCGCAGGCCTTTTTGTTTGATGCGCAGAAGCAGGTTTTCGATGACGCTCATGATGCCCTCCGAGGCGCTAGCCCAGGTGTGTTGGATGGTGTTGCCGGTTGAATTTCGGATGTGTTCGCCGCCGTCGAGTTGCCGGCACGCTGTGCGCGCCATTTTTGCAGGGCCGGTTTGACGTGGTGCCAAAGGCGTAGCCCCAGGCCCAGCAGCAAACCGCTCGGGCGCCACGAGTAGAAACTCCAGCGCCAGTGTTCCAGTTGCCCGGTCATGCGTTCGTGCAGTTGATGGCTGGAGTTTTCCAGGCTGACCCGCGACGCATCGATCCAGCGCCAGTGCTCATCCAGCCCCCAGCGAATCCATTCCTCCAGCAACACCCGGCCGCTACCGAGGTCGGCGTATTGCGGCAAAAACGCCAGGTTGTAATCGTAGAGGCGGCCCTGTTCGAGCAGGCCGAGGCGATAGCTGATGCAGCGGCCGTTCAGCTCCAGCGTCACGACCCGCACCAGGCCTTGAGCGGCGAGGGCGGTGAAAGCGCTTTGCATCCACTGACAACTGCGTTCGGTGGCGAAAATCCCGACGCCCTCGTCACCTTTCCAACTGACCGACTCGACTTCCTGCAGCGCGTCTAAAATCCTAGGCATCGACAGCGCATCGGGGGTGATTCGCCGCACTTGCGCACCGCATGCGGCAATCCGTTTGCGCGCCCGACGCAGCTTGTAGCGCGGGTCACCGGAGACCTCCTGATGATCGGCGTCGCTGATCAGATGCACCGGCACCCGGCAACTCAGGCGTCGTTCAGCTGTGGAACTGCGCGCCATCCATTCGGTGAGCGCACTTTCTTCACCGGCAGGTTCCGACAGTTCATTGAGTTGCAGCAGCGCGTGGGGCAGATGCTTACGGATCAGCACCAGCGCCTTGTGCATGTCTTCGCGGCCGAGCAACGACAGCAGGGCCAGGCGATCGGCCATTGGATAACCCAAGTGATGCAAAACGCGAAACGGCACGCCAGCGAAGCGTTCGCGGCTGGCCACCAGTGGCAGGCAAAGCAGCAATTGCCCGGCTTCCCAGCCGAGCAGAATGTGCAGGCGCTGATCCTCGTCCAGGGCCTGCTCTGCCGCGCACAACCAGCCAAGATTGTTGAACGGCGTGTGGTCGGCCACGCGCAGGCGCAGTGCCTCGAAGGCTGTTGCCGGGAAGTCGGCAGCGCATAGAGAGGTGCGCCATTCGAATCGCATCACCATGGGTTCAGGCCGCCGTTGCTTTGACAGGTGGACGGGAAGTTTTACCCAGCGCCGCCAGACGCGAGCCGCTGTAGCGGGTTTCGCGATAGAAGCGCCAGCGGCCGAACAGCGTGTAGATATTCATGATCCGCTGTTGTTCGGTATAGCCCATGCGCAGGTGCAGCTTGAGCGCCGGGACGTTGCTCGAGTCACAGACATCGACCACTGTGTGGCAGCCTTGGGCGGCCATGGCTTTCCACAGGCGCAGTTGCAGATCTACCGACAATTCGGTGCCCCAGTAGGCACGGGTCAGTTCGCCGCCGAACTCGAAAAATTCGCCGGGTTTAACCGGGAACCGGCAACGGTAGTAATGCCGATCGAAATAGTCGCGCGGTGTGCCCCAGATAAACGCCACGGCATCGCCTTTGTCGTCGACATGCATATGCCCTGTGTGACCGTCACTGGCCAGCTCGGCCATGACGCCGACGCGGTTGCCGAAGTAGCGGGCAAAGGCGCTGGCGTTGTTTGCGGTGATCTTCAGCATGCGCAGTGGCGGGTAGGGTTTGAGGCTGTGCGGCGGCACGGGGCTGACCAGATCGCGCTCCATCCACAGCAGTTCCTGATGGTCAAAAATGTACATTCTGCGGATCTTCGCCAAGGTCGCTCGCAGGCCTTTACGACGGATATGTCCGCTGAGTCTTCGCAAAACATCCATGGTCTCTTCTCCTGTTGAGGATCCCACGCACAGCAAGAGGCTCGCGGGACAGAACATCGAAGGGCAGTTCATGAAGCGCTCCAGTTCAGGGTAAACAGGGTTTGACCCGGCAATTCAAAACGCACGCGCCCGTTTTCACAGACAAACGGTGCGTCGTGGCTGCGATTGTCAGCGCCGAAGAAACGCAGGGCGCTTTGGTTCAGCGGGCACCGGGCGCCGCTCAGATCAACCTGTTGCAGGCGCGTGCCTTTGTTCACCCCGAGCAGTGCGCGCTGCTTGTCGCCGGCCATCCCCAGAACATCCACCTCAAAAGCGTCGTTATCCAGTTGCAGGACTTGCGGCAGCCAATGCCGGGCGATGAATTGCTGGGCAAGGCCCACCGGTTTCAACTCGAAGCGACCATCGTCATGGATGCGCACCATGCCTTTGCCGTAGGGTGGTTCGTCGGCGGCCTGAAACCAGTTGAGCATGCTCAGCAGGCCGTCCTGAGAGGCGTTGATGACCACCGACGCCCACCACAGCGCGGTGTAATGGGTTTCCTGATCGTAGGGGCTCAGGGCTGAGCCACTGGACAGATTGGTCTGATCCAGCAGCAACGCTTTGCGTGGCTGACCTTTAGCGTCCAGCCCCACCACCTCTGCTGCGCGACGCACGCTGTCGCGGTAGACCCGGGTCGCCAGCAAGTCGCGAACCATCCATTCATGCCAGGCCAATGCATCGACTTGATCGGCGGATTCACTGAGTAGACGCCGCGCCCAATCGATGCCGCGCTTGTCCGCTGCGTTGCGGGTGAACGGCCCGTTGATAAAACGTGAGCTGGCGGGCATGGCGATGCGCACGCCGGCCTTGGCATTCGCCGGATCGCTGCGCACCTGGCGGGCCATGCTGACAAAAATCGCTCGATAATCTTCGTAGCTCGAATAGTTCAGGTTCGGTTCGTCGGCGAAGCCGATGTAATGTGTGCCTTGACCACCCAGCGCACGAGTGCCGGCGAGCCAGCCCTCAAGGCCGTTGTTGCTCTGCACGTCGGCACGCAGATCGGCCCGACGCCCGGTGCCAGCGAGCAGGGTGATGTCCTGGCGGATGCCGAAGCGAGTCTGATAGAGCTGACGAACCGGGTCTTCGAAACGGGCATTTTTCGCAGTAACGTCAACATAGCTGTAATAACTCGCTGCACTCGGTTTCAAGGCATCCAGTGCGGCATAACTGGCTGCGGGCGGCATGAGATTGGGCAGGGCAATGCCTAGATCCGGGGTGCGACCGAGGACCTTATCGTGCAGGGTCAGGCGTACCTGGCCCGGCTCTTCACGCAAGGGTTGAAGCTGCTGCGGATTTTGCGCAAACAGATTGGCCGTGCCATCGAGCCAGAATGCCGCTTTGCCGCTGCCCTGCAGGCGCAAGCGCCAGACCTGGGGCTGGTCGCTGACCGGCAAGGCCACTTGATCGAATTGCCAATAGGCGCGGTAAGGTTTGAGGGCCAACGACAGTTGTTGGCCATCGTCCATACGCTGGGCTTGCAGCGCGTTGACCCCGCCATGATATTTGCCGTTCAGCACCGCGTGTTCCCCCGGTGCTACTTTGAAAAACAGCTCATCGCCATTGCCGGTCTCGACACTGAAATGCACCTTGGCCGGACTGAACAGCGCCACTGTTTTATCGTCATGCTCGACGCGATAACTGCGGAAGCTGTAGCCGGGAATCTCCAGGCGATAACTGGCAGCCCCGGGCAGCAACGGCCAGCTCTGCGAACCGCGAGTTTCGCTGGCTTTGATCAGTCGTTCGCCCTGCAGCTTGCCCTGACCGTCGAGCAGATAAATATGCTCTTCATTGGCCTCGGCCTGCCACGCCGGAACCCAGCGTACAGTGACTGTATCCGGGCGGTCGGCTTGCAGGTACAGACTGCCGTCGCGCAGGTCACCCCACTGCATCGGCGCAGCGAAACCGTTCAGCGTCAGGCCGAGTCCGAACAGCAGGGCCAGGCGTTTCATGCGGTCTTCCGACGTTGCAGCATCAACCACATCGGGGTGATGTCGCTGGGCAGGATGATCAAGGTTTGCCAGAACGGCACGTTGCTCAAGCGGCAATAAAGCACCAGCATCGCCACCGTCACCGCCAGATAAGCGATTGATGAAGCCGCCGCTGCACCGACAATGCCGAAGGCAGGAATCAACAGCAGATTCAGCGCCAGATTGAACAGAGCGCCGATGCCCATCAGCAACGACACCGTGCCGGGGCGATCCTTGCCAATCAGATCCAGGCGCAGAATGCTCGCATAGCACAGGCCCAGCAGGCCGGGCAGCAACGCGAGCAGCGCCGGATACGCCGGTTGATACGCCGCGCCGAACAGCGTGACGATCAACCATTCGCCGATCACTGCCATGGTCAGGCAGGCGCCGAGCATCACCGTGGCGGTCAGGCGCAGCGCCAGCGGCGTGACCTTGTCCATGCCTTTGTCCTGTTGCAGCAGTCGCTTCATCAGCGGTGTGGTGACCGCCTCCGGAACGATCAGCAACAATTCGGCGGCGGCGCTGGCCATGGCGTAGTGACCGAGCGCGGTGCTGCCCAGCAGGGCGCCGATAAACAAGTAATCGGAGCGCAGAATGATCTGTTGAAACAGCAGGTCCGGATGGCTGCGCGCACTGAATCGCAGCAGCTCGTTCTGGCTCGCACGGTCCCATTGCAGTTGCAGCGGTTGTGCGCGTTTGAGCCACATCCAGCCGACCAGCACCACCAGGCTGATGCCGGCCAGCCAACTGATCAGCGCGGCTTCGAGTGCTGCCTCCTTCCACATCCAGAACAGCGCAACAAACAACAGCAGCGGTGCCAGGGATTCGATCAGCCGCAGAACATTGAATGCAACCACGCCGCCCGATGCGTTGTGCAAGGTCAGCAAACCGCTTTTAAGTACGGTCAACGGCACCGCCAGCAGCAACAGCCACGCCAGCAGACCGAGCTGCATCGTCACATCGAGTTCGCTGCCGAACTCACGGGCCAGCGCGACCACCAGCAAGGTCAGCAGCCCGGCCAGAAGACAGCCGAACACCAACACCTGAGTGAGCAACAAGCCCATCGGCCGCTGATTGGCCGCTTGATAACCGACTGCCGAATTCAAGCCGCCACTGGTGGCCGCGCTGATCAGATCCGGCAGGGTGCTGAGCAGGGCGAACAAACCGCGTTCACTCGGGCCGAGAATCCGCGCCAGCAACACATTGCGCAGCAGGCGCAAGGCAATCATTGCCAGTTTGGTGCCCATGCTCAGCGCCAGATGCTTGAGGTAGCTACTGCGACTCATGGCCGTGCCCCGCGATAAATGCGCCACGACAACAACGCCGGATTGCACGCGATGCGCTGACTGACGCCGAAGCGCGGCAGGTTCAGCGGGTCGCCTTCGCCGCGATAAATGCCGGTGCCGGTGCCGAGGGCGAACGGATAGTCGTGATTGGCGATCTGCTCGCGCACGCGTTCATCGTTGTCGCCGTTGGGGTAGCAATACACCGGCAGTGGGCGGTTGCAGCCGTTGTACAAGGCATCACGGCTGCGCCTGATTTCTTCGTTCAGGCGCTGATCATCAAGGCCGGTGAGGATGGCGTGGCTGGCACCGTGCGGGCCAAAGCGCACCAGACCGGAAGCCTCCAGCGCGCGCACTTGATGCCAGTCCAGCGCTTGCGGCTGTGATTCGGCTGGGCACTCATCGGTGAGTTTTTCCAGTTCCTGCGGGTCAAGCGTCTTCAACCCTTGGAGGAAATGCAGCAGCGCCAGGCTGCGGCGGTCGACATCGATGTCATCGAGCATTACCGGCAATGGGTGATGCATGAACTGCAGGCACTCGATCAAGTGCATCCGCGCTTTTTCACCGTGGCTGCCCCACAGGGTTTCGCCAAGGCTTTCCCACCAGAAACGCTGACGGCTGCCGATGAAATCGGTGGAGAGGAAAATGCTCGCCGGTACCTGATGTTTCTGCAGCAGCGGGAAGGCGTTGACGGCGTTGTCGCGCCAGCCGTCATCAAAGGTCAGCGCCACCCGTGGGCGCTCGCTGCGCAGCGAATTGGGCTGGAGGATTTCCATCAGCGGCACGCAATCGAAATGCCGACGCAGCCACAGCAGTAAATACTCGAAGGCCTTGGGCCCGACGCACAGTTCATTGCGGTGCGGCAGGTTGGCGGCCCGGTCGTTGGCCAGTACCCGGTGCAGCATCAGAATGACCCCGGCACCGTGCAACTGGTTGCGGCCCACTGACGAGTTGAGATAAAGCCAGCCGCTGGTGCGTTTTAGCAGTTGTTTGATCGCCATGGCATGAGTCCTCTCAACGATTCTGGTCAGGATTCCACTGTGCGTAGCGTTGCCCGCGCAGGAACTGCCACAGACCGACGCTCATGCCGGCCAGCGTCACCAGCAGGAACGCCGCGAGGCGGAACGGCTTCGGCAAACGGTGTTGCGAATCCAGCAGACCGGCGATGGCAACCGCGTAGCCGAGCAATTGCGCAACCAGGCTCAGGCGATAGAAACCGTGCTCGTTCCACAGCCAGAAATTGCTCAGCAGCAGCGGCAGCAAGAGAATCGGCGCGAGACGGCGGATCAGTTTGTGGCTGATCAAGGCAATGGAATAAAGACCGTACTTGAACGGGTTCAGCAGGGCGCTGCGTTGCGCCAGGCTTTGCAGGCCACCGACGGTAACGCGCTGGCGGCGGCGCCATTGCTTGCCCGCTTCGTCGACGCCCTGGTCGATCACTTGTGCCTGGGGTACGTAAACGATGCGTTTGTGCGCCACCGGCGCGCAGGTACTGATGAAGAAGTCGTCGTTGACCTCGGCCGGTACGTTCTGGAACAGCTCGCGGCGCAAGGCGAGCAGGGCGCCGTCGGCGGAGACCATGCAGCCGGTGCGATTCTCGACCCGGCGCAACCAGCCTTCGTAGTGCCGATAGAGGCTGTCGCCAATACTCAGGCCGCCACCGGTGACCGGGATCACCATGTGCCCGGCGCAGGCACCGACCTGCGGATCGCTCAACGGCGCGAGCAAATGGCCGAGGGTGTCGCGCGACCATTGGTTGTCGGCGTCGGTGAACACCAGAATGTCGCCACTGCTCACGGCGACGCCGGCATTCAGTGTGGCGGCTTTGCCCTGGCGCGGCAGGTCGAGGACGGTGATGCGCGGATCGATCACTTTGTGCGCGCAGGCCACGGTGTCATCGCTGGAACCGTCGCTGGCGAGAATGATCTGCAGCGTGGCGGGCTGATAATCCTGGGCCAGCAGCGTGCGCAACTTGTGCTCGATGTGCCGCGCCTCGTTGTGCGCGGCGATGACGATGCTGACGTTCAGCGGCGGTGCCGGCGCGTGCCGCCAGGCCGGGAACAGCGGCGCCAGCAAGGTCAGCAGCAGCGGATAGCCGATGTAGGCGTACGCCGGCAGCAGCAGGCACAGGCAAAAAATGAATTCAGCCACGGGCGGGCCTCCTGGCGTTCCAATGACACAGACCGAGAATCAATGCCGCGCTGGCCAGGTGCAGGCGCACCCAGTGCAGACCCCAGAGTTGCAAGGTCAGGTTGACGTTATGGTGGCGAATGCTTTGCCGCACGCTGAGCAACAGACTCGGCAGCAGGCCCAGCAACAACAGCATCAGTGCTGGCTGCGTGTAGCCAGTCAACAACGCCAGAATCGCCAGCGCATCGAGCAACCACACCAGCAATGACAGCAACGGAAAACGCAGCAGACGCAGGCTCATGCCGTGGGCGCGCAGTAATTGCAGGTGGCTGCCCTGACGCCACAGCTCCTTGCCGATCCATTCGCGCCACGTCATTTCATAGCCCCAATGCAGGGCGACGCTGGTATTGACCGACAGCAAGCGAGCACCGTGCCTACCCAGACGCAGGGTGTATTCCTTGTCCTCACCGGTGCGCAGGGCTTCGTTGAAACCGCCGACGTTTTCGAACCACTGCCTGCGCATCAGCAGGTTCGCACTGGGCAGCCATTGCACGGTGCGAGCAGCGTGGCTCGACGGACGCAAAGAGCGACGCTGCCACGCGGCGGCATACCATGGCGCGGCGGCAGGGGTGTGCAGGTCCAGGCCGAAGACGTCGCCCTGGGCATCCGCAGCCAGGGCGAACATCTGCTTCAGCCAGTCTTCGGGCATTTCGATATCGGCATCAATGAACGCCAGCCATTCACCGTTGGCAACCGTTGCGCCACGATTGCGCAAGGCGCCGATCAGCAGGCCGGGCAGCACCAGCACCTGTGCACCGAATGCGCGGGCGATCTGTGGCCCGTCATCAGTGGAACCGTTGTCGACGACGATCAGTTCACAGTCGATGTCGGCGGCGTTCGCGGCTTTGCGAGCGGCCAGGAGGGTGCGGCCGATGTGCCGTGCCTCGTTGTACATCGGAATGACAATGCTGATTCGGCTCATGCTCTGGCCTCCGTCAGCGGCGCTTGCTCGGCTTTCAGGCGCAGCACCCAGGTCAGCGCAAGCATGATCCACAGGTATTTGAGGTTCGGCGCGCTGAGAAACATCAGAAACAATGTCAACGACAGAAAACTCATTCCCAGATGGGTCATCAGGTCGGCGTGCTGCCATTCGCGCCGTTGCAGCCATTCGCGTCGTGCGCGGATCAGGTTGTAGAAACCCTGCACGAGCATGCCGACAAACAGCAGGCCGGCGGGAATCCCCAATTCGCTGAAAATCTCCAGGTAAGTGTTATGCGCCCTGCGATACAGGTCGCCGATCTTGCGGTTGGCCGAGAATGCCTTGGCATAACCGGTGGTCGCATAGTGCAACGGGAAGGTCCCGGGGCCCGAGCCGAGCAGCGGATGCTCGCGGATGATCTGGCTGCCGACGACAATGTACGAGGCGCGACGGCCGAGGGATTCATCCTGAGCCTTGGCCCCGGCGCTCAAGATACTCAGCGACTGGATGCGCGCCAGGTAACCGGCAGGCATCGCATATATCGCCAATGGCAGCACGATGGCGGCGCCGAGCATGGCGAATCCGAAATGCCGCGGACGGATACGGTTGAGGTGCTGGCGGTAATGCCAGACCCCGATCGCCAGACTCAAGGCCAGTACCACCAGGCCTGAGCGCGACTCCGTTTTGGTCATGCCGCCGAGCAGCAAAAGGCAGCAGCCCGCCCAGAACAAGCGGTGTAGCAGGTTCGGGCCGCGAATCACCAGCAGTAGGCCCAGCGGCACGGCGAAGGCGATGAGCAGAGCAAAGGCATTCGGGTCATCGAGCAGGCCGGCGGCGCGGCCCTTGTCCTGGAATCGGCTGGAAAACATCGCCATCGCGCAGGTGGCGCTGACGCTGAGCGTGACCAGCCGGGCGAACAGATCGAGGTTCAGCTCGCGGCCGATCAACAAGGTGATCACGAACAGAATCAGGCCCACGCTCAGTTCACGCAGATGACTCTGTGACATGCCCATGTTGTCGGTGGCGAGCAGGCTCAGCAGGTACAGCGCCATGAAACCGATCAGGTAGCGCCACAGATTGCTGCGCAGGCGCTGCGATGGAATCTGGTGCAATACCAGTTGCAACGCCAGGATCAGCGCCAGCGAAGCACCGAGGAATTTGCTCCCGGAAAACGCGCTGTCCTTGAAGAATCCTTCAAACGGCACCAGCGCGGCAATGCCCAGCAGGCCCCACGACGGTTTGCGGTACAGCACCGTGAAACCCAGCAGCCCCAGCACTGCCCCCGGCGCCAGATACGGATAAGGACTGACCAGCAAAGCCATGCAGACCAGTGCCAGCAGGCTGACGATCGAGAGCGGGAAAATCATGCGCGTGCCTCCCGTGCCGTGTGGATGTACAGCTGCGACCAGCGTTCAGCCAAAGCCTTGAGGTCGTAGCGCTCCTGTTGTGTGCGTCTGGCGTTGTCGCGTAGTTGTGCGGCCAGCTTCGGTTCGGCCAGCAACGTGTCGAGCTGACGGGTGAGGGCGGCGGTATCGGTCGGTGCGGCGAGCAGGCCGTTGTGGCGGTCCTGCAAGACATCGGGAATGCCACCGACCGCGAACGCCACCACCGGCACACCGGCCTGCATCGCTTCGAGCAGAATCATCGGCGTACCCTCGGTGCGCGAGCTGATCACCAGCGCATCGAGTTGCTGCCACCAGCCTTGCATTGCCGTCTGATAGCCCGGCAAGCGAATCCGCTGTTGCAAACCGGCAGCGTCGATACGCGCCTGCAAGGCCTCATGTTCCGGACCGTCACCGAGCATCACGGCGTCCAGTTGCGGATGCTGGTGACACAAAGCAATCAGCGCATCGAGAAACAGATCGGGGCCTTTCTCGCTGCTCAACCGACCGACGTAACCGACCAGCCAGCGTTGTCGTTCCAGCGCCGGCGGCATCGCTGGCGCCGCTGGCAAACCGTTGGGAATCACCTGCAACTTCTCGGCACGAACGCCAGCCCGACGGTGCAGCACAGCGATGCTTTGCGCGACGCAGACCACCCGCCTCACCGAGGCAGTGCGGCACAGATGCAGGCTTAGCCAGGTGTAGAGCTTCTGCTTGCGACTGCGCGGGGTGAAACCGTGCTGAGTGATCACCAGCGGCAGGCGCAACACAGTGGCGCCGACCCAGCCGAACAGCAGCCCTTTGAAGTTGTGCGTGTTGAGCAATGGCTTGTCACCCCGGCGCTGATGCAAGAGCCGCAGCAGTCCGCCGAGCCCGGCACAGCCGCGAGCGTCCACCCCGGCCTGGCGAAAACGCTCGATCAGCTCTGGTGGCGCGTCGAGGAACAGCACTTGATGCTGTCCCGGCGTCGCCAGGCAATGATCCAGCAACATCCGCTCGGCTCCGTAGAAGCCGCCGCTGCTGAGCAAATGAATGATCGGCAGGGCGACGCACGGGGTGGACGCCGCGTTCAATTGCGCACCCAGTGAACCAGGCTCGGCACGGTCCAGTTCTTGTGCGGATTGCCCGGCTGCGACGTTTCTTCGTTGAGCACCAACAGCACCGGCAGGCCCAGTTCATGACTGATTTGCGCCGGATGCTTGAAGCGGTGATCGAAGAACTCACGTACATAGACGAAGGCAATGGCCAGCAGCAGACCGGTGAGCAGACCAAACGGAATGATCAACATCGGTTTGGGAAACGCCGCCTCGGTCGGTTCATACGGCGGGCTCAAGACACGGGCGTTGGACAAGTCGTTGTCCAGCGCGCGCGTCGTGCTGCTTTCGGCAAAGCGTTGCGCATAAGTTGAAAACGCTGCGTGCAATGCGCCGATCTCGGTGTCCATCTGGCGCAGCTTGCTTTGGGTTTGCTGCAATTGATGGATGCGATTCTTGAACTCGGCAATGCGCGCGGTTTTCTGCTCAATGACCTGGCTGACCACCGACAGGTCGATCGTGCGCTCCTGGATGCGGTTGTTGACCACTTTGAGGAACTGCTGGCGTGTGCGGGCAATCTGCTCGCGGGCCAGCAACATCGGTTCGCTGCTGGGCTGAAATATCGCCAGGTCGTTCATATAGCGGCTGACCTGAGTGGTCAGCGCCTCGCCCATCTGCCGGATCTCGCGATCTTCGAACGCGATGTTGTCCACCGTCGTCGTGAAGGTGAACGGAAAGGTGTAGTCATTGAGTTTGTTGGTGTTGGCGGTGGCCAGGCTGGTTTTCAGGTAATCGAGCCAGCGCTGGCTTTGCAGCAAGCGATCGCGATACAGGTTAAGTGCCTGCTCTTCGGTGTTGATCGCGTTGAGGCGAAAGGTGATTTCCTCTTTCGGATCGGACGAACCGACGCTTTCCAGCAGGCTCAGCCGCTCGCCTTCCAGACCATCGAGGCGGACCTGATACTGATGCTTCTTGGTCTCGTAGAACGAGTGCGGCAGCTCGATCGATTGCAACGCCTGACGATCGACCAGATAGTTTCGCAACAGCGTGGCAACGAACGTCGTGCCTTGGGCGGGGTCAGGAAAGCTGTAGACGATCGAGATGACATTGGAACCCGGCAGGGTTTCAATCTTCAGATTGTCAATGGCTTCCTGGGTCAAGCCATCCAGTGCCGTGTCGCGCACCGGATCGGTTTCCATACCCAATGCATCACGCAGCGGATTGATCACGTATTCGCGCAGCGGCGTGCTGACGTAACGCTTGAACGGTTCGGCCAGTTTGCTGAGCATCCCCGGCGGCGGGTTGTACTGACCCTGATCGCGCAGTTCGCTGATGGTCTGACGAATCAGCGCCGGCGAACGGAGGATATTGCTTTCGGTCTCCATGTCCGCCAGCGATGGCGGAATGAAGGTGGCGCTGTCCTGGGTCAGCGAGGTGGTCGCATCGCCCTGAGACAGCTTTTTCGACTGCACGATCACCTGCGCGGTGATATCGAAGCTCTGTTTGAGCAACAGCGGCAGCAACAGCGCGATCACTGCAAAGATCAGGAAGATGCGCTTCACCAGTTGCTTGTTGGCGAAGAAAATCCTGAAGAACTCGTGCAGGTAATTTTCTTTTGGGTTCATGTCGTTCACCTGAGAGTCAGTTGTCACTGCCTTTGTTGTCGACGCGGTAGCCGAAGCTGAACCCCACGCCCTGGAACAGCACCACATCGGCCAGTTGGCGGGCGAGTTCGCCGGCGCTGGCCAGTTTGGTTTTCGGTACGTAGAGCATGTCGTCCGGTTGCAGGTAGGCGATCTGTGGCGCATCGCCCGACAGTGCTTTCTCGACGTCGTAGTTCATGGCCTGCACCTGATTGCCGTTGCGCCGCATGATCACTACCGAATCCAGGCGTGCCTTGACGTTGGTACCTCGGGCAAGAGTCAGGGCTTCAAGTACCGACACCGGCCGGCGGATCGGGTACGAGCCCGGTTGAGCGACTTCGCCGAGCACGTAGATCTCGTTGCCGGCGGTGGATTTGAGCAGCACATCCACAGTCATCCGTCCTGGCAGTTGCGCGTACTTGCTGTTGAGGAAGGTTTCCAGTTGATTGACGGTCATGCCTTGCAGCGGCACAGCGCCGATTTCCGGAAAACTCGCATAGCCATCGGTACCCACGGTGATTTCACGGCTCATGCCGGTGGCCGGGTGGTTCAGCGCGCTTTTAAGGTTTTGCTCATTGCTCAGCGGGCTCAGAATCTGCACCGAGAGCTGATTGCGGTTGGGCTGGAACAACTGTTTGCGTTGATAGGCGCGCTGGATTTCCTGCCGCGCCTCGTCGCTGGTCAACCCGGCGATTTTCACCGAGGTGTTGGCGCCCGGCAGTTCGATGGTGCCGTCAGGCAGCACCAGTTGCGTGCCGTTGAGCTGACTGGCGGCGGTGAAGTTCAGGCCGATCTGGTCACCCGACTGCACGCGGTAAGCGTCCGAGCCGCTGGTGCTGATGTGGAAGATCACGTCCAGCACATCTTTGGGGCGCAAGGTCTGCTCGACTCTGGGCATGTCGGTGGCCTGCGCATTGCCCGGTGTGGCGGTGAGGATATTCACCGGCATGTTGCGGGTGTCGGAATTGCTGGAGCAGCCTGCAAGCGGCAGCAACAGCAGGACAAGCATTTTGGCGTTCATGGCGTCATCCTTTGCGTTCGCTTACAGGTTTTTGTAAAGCCATTTGGGCATGTAGTACTTGCGCCGGTTGAACACGCTACCGACCACTTTTGCCCCGGCCTGAGTCAGGCGTTGCACGGCGGCTTGCGCGACTTCCCAGCGGGTGTCTTCGGCGCGTACGACAAGCACCACGCCATCGACTTGCGTGCTGATGACCAGCGTGTCGGCGTCGGAGTACACCGCGTCGCCATCGATCACCACAAAGCGGTACTGGCTGCCCAATTGATCAAGCAACGGGCTCAGACGCTCGGCGGTCAGGTGCTCCAGGGTGCGGATCGGCCGGCCGTTGGGTAGCACGTGGAACGGCAGGCTCGAGACCTGCACCACGCAGTCCTGCAACAGCGGTGGGTTGTCGGGGTTGAACAGCAAGTCACGCAGGCCGCGCTCCTTGCTCAGGTTCAACTGCTGGGTGAGATTGCTCGCCGACTGACTGGCATCGACCAGCAGCACTTGGCCGCTGCTCATTTGCGCCAGTTGGCTGGCCAGCGCCATCGCGCTTGTGGTGGTGCCAGCGCCCGGGTTGGCAGCGGTCAGGAACAGGATCCGCAGATCGAGATCCAGCACGGTCGAGGTCAGGTTCGATTCGCTGGGGTTGGCGATGTTCAGGCTTTTGTTGGTTGAACCGTCCATTAGCTTGCTCCGTGGCCGCTGAATACTTTGAAGGGGGTTTTCAACAGAATCTTCAGATCAAGCAGAAGGCTCTGCTCGGCGATGTAGCTGAGGTCCAACTCAACGCGCTGGTCGAAGTCGATATTGCTGCGTCCGGAGATCTGCCACAGGCCGGTCATGCCCGGATAGATCGCCAGACGGGCGAGGTGATTGTCTTTGTAGCGATAGGCGTTGAACGAGGTCGGACGCGGGCCGACCAGGCGCATGTCACCGGTCACCACGTTGATCAGGTTCGGCAGTTCATCGAGGCTGGTGCGCCGCAGAAAACCGCCGATGCGGGTGATGCGCGGATCGTGGTCGATTTTGAAATCGATGGCGTCGGCACCGTGCTTGTTGAGGTGACGCAACGACTCTTTCAATTCTTCGGCGTTGGCGACCATGGTGCGGAATTTGTACATGCCGAATTTGCGACCGCGGTAGCCGGTGCGCTTTTGTACGAACATCACCGGGCCTTTGCTGGAGTATTTGATGGCCAGTGCCAGGCCCAGCAACAGTGGTGAAATCAGTACCAGAATGACTAGCGCACCGAGGCAGGCGACCACGCGATTGGTGCGTGACAGTTGCCATGGCCGACCGCCGTCGCGGCCCGTGAACCAGCCGCGACCCTGGCGATGAATCGCCGCGTCGAGACGCATTCGGTGCTCGGGATCCACGCGCTTGTCGCGGCGCATTTCTAGGATCGGTACACCTTTCTCATGTCCAGTCATGGAGTCCTCCACATGAATTCAGCCGCGAACGGCGCGTGGGCGATAGGCAGTGGGGTAGTAGTCGCGGAACCAGGCGATAAAGCGTCCGAGTCCCTCATCCAGCTCTATCCGGGGCTGAAATCCGGTGGCCTGGGCCAGATCGCTGGCCTCGGCGCAGGTGTTGAGTACGTCACCCGGTTGCAGTGGCAGCAGCTCGACAATGGCTTTCTGGCCAAGGTGTTTTTCCAGCAGCGCCAGGTAGGTTTTCAGCTCGACCGGGTGCTGTCCGCCGATGTTGAACAGGCGCCATGGCGCCATGCTGCTGGCCGGGTCGGGCTGCTCGCGATCCCACTGCGGGTTGACCTGCGGTGGCTGATCGATAAGGCGGGTGATGCTCTCGATGATGTCGTCGATGTAGGTGAAGTCGCGCTGGTGCTCGCCGTAGTTGAACAGCTTCAGCGGTGTGCCTTCGCTGATCGCCCGGGCGAACTGGATCGGCGACATGTCCGGCCGACCCCATGGCCCGTACACGGTGAAAAAGCGCAGGCCGGTGCAGGGAATGCCGAACAGGTGGCTGTAACTGTGCGCCATCAGCTCGTTGGCTTTCTTGGTTGCGGCGTACAGCGACAGCGGGTGATTGACGCCGTCTTTCACGGAGTAGGGCGTGTGCTGATTGGCGCCGTACACCGAGCTCGATGACGCGTAGATCAGGTGTTCGACCGGGTGATGCCGGCAGCTCTCGAGAATATTGAGGAAACCGTTGAGGTTGCTGTCCAGATACGCCTTGGGATTGTCCAGCGAGTAACGCACCCCGGCTTGCGCGGCGAGGTGAATCACCACTTGTGGACGTTCGCGGACAAACAGCGCTGCGATGGCCGAGGCATCGGCCAGGTCAACCGTAGCGAGCTGGAAATCGCCGGCCTGCTCGCGCACCCACTGCACGCGGTCGTGCTTGAATTGCGGGTTGTAGTAGGCGTTGAAGTTGTCCAGACCGACCACTGAATGCCCGTCGCGCAGCAGCCGCAGCACGCAATGGGCACCAATGAAACCGGCCGCACCGGTGACCAGCACCTTCATGGCCGTAGTCCTTCAGGCGCAATGTGGCGCAGGCCGATGCCGCTGTAATGCAAACCAGCGGCGGCGACTTGTTCCGGGTTGTACAGGTTGCGGCCGTCGATGATCACCCTCGAACGGAGCTTTTCGGCGAGCAACTCGAAGTCGACCACGCGGAAGTTTTTCCACTCGGTGCAGATCACCAGTGCGTCGGCGTCTTCCAGGGTGTCGTCGCGGGTGGCGCACAGGTGCAGATCGTTGCGGTAGCCGTAGAGGCGCCGGCATTCGGACATCGCTTCCGGGTCGTAGGCCTGCACGCTGGCTCCCTCGGCCCACAGCGCATCCATCAGATAGCGGCTCGGGGCTTCGCGCATGTCATCGGTGTTGGGTTTGAACGCCAAGCCCCAGATCGCGATGGACTTACCGGCCAGGCCTTGCGGGAATTGCGCTTTCAGTTTGCTGAAGAGGATGTGCCGCTGCAGGTCGTTGACGTCGGTGACGCTGCGCAGCAGTTTCAGCGGCATGCCGTTGTGTTCGGCGGTGTGCAGCAGCGCGCGCAGGTCTTTGGGAAAGCACGAGCCACCGAAGCCGCAGCCCGGATAGATGAAGTGGTAACCGATGCGTGGATCCGAGCCTATGCCTTTGCGCACTGCTTCGATGTCGGCACCGAGCAGTTCGGTGAGGTTGGCCAGCTCGTTCATGAAACTGATGCGCGTGGCGAGCATGGCGTTGGCGGCGTACTTGGTCAGCTCGGCGCTGCGGTTGTCCATGAACATCAGTTTTTCGTGGTTGCGGCAGAACGGCGCGTACAGCTCGCTCATTTGCTCGCGGGCCGCGTCATCGCGGGTGCCGACGATGATCCGGTCCGGGCGCATGCAGTCGGCGAGGGCGCTGCCTTCCTTGAGGAATTCCGGGTTGGACACCACCCGCACTTGCAGATCAGTCTTGCCGCGACGCAGCAATTCGCTGTTGGCGGTGGCCAGCACCTGATCGGCGGTGCCGACCGGCACCGTGGATTTGATGATCAGCGTGCGATCGGCCTCCATGTGCGAGGCGATTTGGCGGGCGACGTTGAGCACGTGGCTGAGATCGGCAGAGCCGTCCTCATCGGCGGGGGTGCCGACGGCGATGAAAATCAGCTCGGCATGCTCGACCGCGTCACTGGCCTGGGTACTGAACAACAGGCGGCCGGCCTTGATGTTTTCCTCAAGCGTGCTGGACAAACCTGGCTCACTAATGGGCGGCACTGCTTGTTGCAGTTGTTTAATTTTGTTTGGGTCAATGTCCACGCATAAAACGCGATGACCGACATCTGCAAGTGCGGCGGCTTGTATAAGTCCGACATAGCCAGTGCCAAATACGCTCACGTCCATCTGCGCACCTCAATAACACCAAAAGTTAACTACGGAATGAGATTGTTAAAGGGGTATAGCGCAGCGTTTGAAAAGCGTGTCAGCAAAATGACATGTTGCATCTGTATAACACTTGAGCATTTTTTGGCGATTGGCCATCAAGTCATTGCTGCGATTGAATTTGTTGCTTTTGTGCAGATTTGTTCAGATTTTAAATAAGCGATAAACGGTCTTAAGCCTTTAATTTAAAGGCTTGTAGCGTTTGAGCTGTGTCAGATTTGAGTCACCGTTTTTTTGACGCTTTCTACTGAAAACAGTCAATTCTTGCGCTTTGATGGCCGGGTGCTAGTGTCAGGTTCTGACTGACAAACCTTTGACTCCCTGCCGTTTTGCCCGATCGGTATCGCCATGTTCAGATATGCCAAAGAAATGTTCTTAATTGTTTATTTACTGATTTATTCCGAATATTACATTGATCGGTTAAATGCTATCGGCCTCAGTTTTTCTGTACTTCTTTTTGGCGCGATGTTTTTGGCGCTGACTTTAGCGTTATATCTAACGGCGTATATAAAACAGGCTCTCATTCGCCACGTTTTCGCATTGGCAATGTTTGTCTCGGCAGTGTTTTTCGATGTCTATACCCGGGTCACGGCGGATTACCTGACCTACAGCGGTTTCGTTTCATTGGTTTACTCCGGCGGTTTCATCCAGGAAGCGGCGTACCAGTACCGGGACGCGATCCTGCGTGGCGTGCTTAGCGGTTTGCTGTTGCTGTTCGCCATCGGTCTGAAACCCCGCCATAGCCTGGCGATTCCCAACGCCTTGCGTGTGGCGGCGCCGCTGTGTGGTGTGCTGCTGCTCAGTGCTGTGCTGTTTTTGCGTGCGGGTGAGGGCGCCCGGGGTTTGCCGATCATGTACACGCCGCTGGCCTACCTCAACCTGTTTGCCTACGAAGCGCTGCACAACACCGTCGGCCCGCGTGAACCGGTGACGCTGGCGCGCAACTCGCAAGCGGTCGGCCACGATATCGTGCTGATCATCGACGAAAGCATCTCCGGCAATTACCTGGACATCAACGCGCCGTTCGGCGTGCACAGTAACCTCAAGCAGGCGCACGCCGGCGTCGACATCTTCAATTACGGCTTCGCCGCGTCCATCGCCAATTGCAGCGCCGACACTAACGTGACCCTGCGTTACGGCGGCACCCGCGCCGACTACATGCGCATCAACACCACGTTGCCGTCGATCTGGCAGTACGCCAAGAAGGCTGGGCTGCGCACCGTGTACATCGACGCCCAGCGCACCGCCGGCAATCTGCAGAACCTGATGACCGATACCGAGAAGAAGGACATCGATCAGTTCGTGCAATTCGACCAGACCAGCGTGCGCGACCGCGACATGGCAGCAGCGGCGAAGCTGATCGAACTGCTCAACGACGACAAGCCGGAGCTGGTGATGATCAACAAGGTCGGCGCGCATTTTCCGGTGCACGACAAATACCCGGATGCGTTCATGGCTTACCGCCCGACCTTGCCGCGCGGGCAGTTCACCGAAGTGGCCGATACCGGCGAGCGCAACGGCTTCGATGGCCAGCCGGATGACTGGGTGCTGTATCGCAATGCCTACAAGAACACCCTGTTGTGGAACGTCGGCGAGTTTTTCGCGCGGGTGTTCGCCCAAGGCAATCTGAACAATGCGCTGCTGATCTACACCTCTGATCATGGCCAGGATCTGCACGAGCGCGGTAATCCGGGGTTGAACACCCATTGCGGTGGTGATCCGGTGGAGGAGGAAGGGTTGGTGCCGCTGGTGGTGATTCAAGGCAGTGCTCTAAAGACGCTGGACTGGTCGGCACAACTGGCGGCGAACAAGGATCGTTCCAGCCACTACAACATTTTCCCGACGCTGTTGCAGTTGATGGGCTATGACCTGGCGGGGATCGAGGCTGTTTATGGCAAGCCACTGAGTGTCGCGACGGCGGATGAGTTCACCTTCAACTACCGCTTCAATGCGCGGTTGGGGGCCAAGCCTGAGTGGAAGCACATTGATCTGGGCAGCATTGTCACGCCGTCGCAGGCGCCGACGAGTGTGGCGGCTGGTCAGTAGACTTTGTGCTGGCAGGACTGGCCCCATCGCTGGCAAGCCAGCTCCCACAGTGTTTTAGGGTGAATTTAATACTTGTGAGCAACGTCATTCCCTGTGGGCGCTGGCTTGCCAGCGATGAGGCCATTGAGTTCACTGCAAGATTCAAGTCTGTCATCGCCATCCGCTATCCTTGCCCCACACTGACCGATCAGGTGGCGGCATGCTTCGTGTTGAAAACGTCTTCAAAAGCTATCTCACCCCGCAAGGCCCATTGCCGGTGCTGCAAGGCGTCGACCTGACGCTGGAATCCGGCAGCAGCCTGGCACTGATGGGCGAATCCGGCAGTGGCAAAAGCACCTTGCTGCACCTGGTGGCCGGCCTCGACAAAGTCGACAGCGGCAGCATTCGCAGCGGCGAGCATCGTCTTGAGGCGATGAACGAAGCGCAACTGGCGAACTGGCGGCGTAGCGAAATCGGCTTGGTGTTCCAGCAGTTCAACTTGATCGGCAGTTTGCGCGTCGAGGACAACCTGGCGTTTCAGGCACGCCTGGCCGGGCGCCACGAGCCGCGTTGGCAGGCGCATCTGGTGCAGCGTCTGGGCTTGGGCGATTTGCTTAAGCGTTATCCCGAGCAACTTTCCGGTGGTCAGCAGCAGCGGGTCGCGTTGGGCCGGGCGCTGGCCTCGCAGCCGAAATTGCTGTTGGCCGATGAGCCCACCGGCAGCCTCGACGAAGCCACCAGCGACGAAGTATTGCGGTTGTTGCTGGAATTGCTCGATGACACGCCAACCACTTTGTTGATGGTCACCCACAGCCCGCGAGTCGCGGCCCGATTGGCGCAGCGAGTGGTGTTGTCCAGCGGGCGGCTGACGTGATCGTTTTCCGACAAACCCTGCGTGCGCTGCTCAGCCATTGGCGGCGTCATCCAGTGCAGTTTTTCAGCGTGCTGACCGGCTTGTGGCTGGCGACCAGTCTGCTCACCGGCGTGGAGGCGCTGAACAGTCAGGCGCGCGACAGTTACGCGCGGGCCAGCCAATTGATCGGTGGCGAACCGCAGGCCAGTCTCAGTACGCCGAACGGGGCGACTTTTGCGCAGCAATGGTTCGTTGATCTGCGCCGAGCGGGCTGGCCGGTATCGCCGCTGTTGCAGGGGCGGTTGCTGCTCAAGGGCATTGAGAATCAGCGGCTGCAATTGATGGGTATCGAACCGGTGTCGTTGCCGGCCGATTCGGCGGTGGCCGGGCAGGCGTTGCCGATTGAGCGTGTTGTCGAGTTTTTCACGCCACCGGGCAGTACGTGGATTTCACCGGAAACCTTGCAGGCGCTGGATCTGCGTGAAGGCGACACGCCGCAAACGGCTAATGGTCTGCGATTGCCGCCGCTGCTCGCGCAAAAGGACATGGCGCCCGGCGTATTGCTGGTGGACATCGGCGTCGCGCAAACCCTGCTTGAACAACCCGGACAATTGTCGCGCCTGGTGCTGCCCAAGGATTTTCACGCCGAGTTGCCGGCCTCCTTCAAAGGTCTGTTGCAAATCAAAAGCAGCGGCGAGGAAAACAATCTGGCGCGGTTGACCGAGAGTTTTCACCTGAATCTCGATGCGTTAGGGTTTTTGTCATTCGTGGTGGGCTTGTTCATCGTCCACGCTGCGATTGGCCTGGCTCTTGAGCAACGACGCGGTCTGCTGCGTACGTTGCGCGCCTGCGGGGTCAGCGCGCGGATGTTGATCGTGTGCCTGATCGTCGAACTGGGTGTGCTGGCGCTGATCGGCGGATTGTTCGGTGTGATCAGCGGCTATTGGCTGGCGAGTGTCTTGCTGCCGGATGTCGCCGCCAGCCTGCGCGGTTTGTACGGCGCGGAAGTGGCGGGGCAGTTGCGCCTCAGTCCGTGGTGGTGGTTCAGCGGCATCGGTTTGAGCCTGCTCAGCGCCTTGCTCGCCGGGTCCAACAGTCTGCTGCGCGCCGCCCGTTTGCCGTTGTTGGCCGTAGCGGATCCGCAAGCCTGGCATCAGCAATATGCACGTTGGCTGCGTCGACAAGGCTGGCTGGCGGCAGTGCTCGGTTTGCTGGCCTTGGAGGCATTGATCTGGGGCGACAGTCTGGCCAGCGGTTTTGTCCTGATGGCCGGGTTGCTGATCGGCGCAGCGTTGGCTTTGCCAGTGTTGCTCAGCGCGCTGTTGAATCAGTTGCTCGGGCGCAGTCGCTCGGTGCTGGGGCAGTGGTTTCTTGCCGATTGCCGTCAGCAACTGCCGGCACTGAGCCTGGCGCTGATGGCGCTGCTTTTGGCACTCGCCGCCAACATCGGTGCCGGCAGCATGACCGCCGGTTTTCGCCAGACCTTCGATGACTGGCTCGAACAACGCCTGAGCGCCGAGCTGTATATCAACCCGAGCAATCCGGCACAGTCGCGGGAAATGTACAGCTGGCTAAAACAGCAGCCGAACATTGCGGCGATTCTGCCCAACTGGCAGGTCGCGGTGACGTTGCAGGGCTGGCCGGCGGAAGTGTTCGGCATCATCGATCACGCGTATTACCGCCAGCACTGGCCGTTGCTCGATGTCAGTGGCAGCGACCCGTGGGCGCATCTGGCCACGGATGATGCGGTGATGCTCAGTGAGCAAATCGCCCGGCGCCTGAAACTACACGTGGGTGAACACGTGGCGATTCCGACACCCAACGGCACTTGGTCGCCGCGCATCGTTGGCATCTACGCCGACTACGGCAATCCCAAGGGGCATTTGCTGGTCAGCATCCACCACCTGCTGCGCGGCTGGCCGCAACTGACGCCGAACCGCTTCAATTTGCGTATTGACCCGCAGAATATCCCGGGACTTTTAGCAGCATTGCAGACGCGTTTTCAACTCGATGACAGTCGCATCGTTGATCAGGCGCGGCTCAAGGGCTGGTCGGTGCAGGTCTTCGAACGGACCTTTGCGGCGACGGCGGCGTTGAACAGTTTGACCCTGGCGGTGGCGGGTGTGGCGCTGTTCATCAGCCTGCTGACGCAAAGCCAGAGTCGCCTAGGTCAACTCGCACCGCTGTGGGCGTTGGGCGTAACGCGGCGGCAATTGATGCTGCTCAATCTTGGTCAGACCTGGCTGTTGGCGGTGCTGACGCTGGTGTTAGCGTTGCCGTTGGGGATCGCGCTGGCATGGTGCCTGGATGCGGTGATTAACGTTCAGGCGTTTGGCTGGCGGTTGCCGTTGCGGGTGTTTCCGCTGCAATTGCTGCAATTGATGGGGCTGGCGTTGCTGGCGACGTTACTGGCCTCGGCGTGGCCACTGTACTCGCTGTACCGCACGCAACCGGCGGACCTGTTGAGGACGTTTGCCCATGAGGATTAACTTCGTTGTGCTGATGATTTTGTTGCTGCTCGGCGGTTGCGATCAATCGGCACCGGAGCAGAAGGGCTTCGCCGGGATGGGCAATCAGGCGATGGCGTTTACGCCGGTGGTGCCGGGGCGGGTGTTCAGTTTTCCGGCAGATCACGCTGCCCATGCGGGTTTTCGCATCGAGTGGTGGTACGTCACCGCCAATCTCAAGGATCAGCAGGGTAACGAATTCGGCGTGCAGTGGACGCTGTTTCGCAGTGCATTGAAACCAGTGGCGGAGCAGGCCGGGTGGGCTGATCAGACGATCTGGCTGGGGCATGCGGCGGTGACTTCGAGCACGGTACATCACGCCGCCGAACGTTACGCCCGAGGCGGGGTGGGGCAGGCGGGTGTGCAACTGGCGCCGTTCGAGGCGTGGATCGATGATTGGCGGTTCGCCAGTCAGGCGCAGGATCCCCTGAGCGACCTGCAACTCAGCGCACGCGACAAGGATTTCGCCTATCAACTGCACCTGACTTCCAGCCGCCCGCTGGTGTTGCAGGGCGACAAGGGCTTCAGTCAGAAATCCGAAGAAGGTCAGGCGTCGTATTACTACAGTCAGCCGTTTTTCCAGGCCAGTGGTACGTTGCAGATCGACGGCCAGACGTACACCGTCAGTGGCCCGGCATGGCTTGATCGCGAATGGAGCAGCCAGCCGCTGACCGCCAATCAAACCGGTTGGGACTGGTTCTCTCTGCACCTGGACAGCGGTGAACACGTGATGCTGTACCGCATGCGTCAGAAGGACGGTGCGCCGTATCTCACCGGCACGTGGATCTCTGCCGACGGCCAGACGCAAACACTGCGCAGTTCGCAGATCCAGCTCACCCCGCAAACCACGGCCAAGGTCGCCGGCCGGGCGATGCCGGTCAAATGGTCGATCAGCATCCCCGACAAACACCTCGACATCAGCCTCGACGCGCTCAACCCCAACGCCTGGATGAACCTGCGCATCCCGTACTGGGAAGGCCCGGTGCACATCAGCGGCAGCCATCCCGGCCAGGGCTATCTGGAAATGACCGGGTACTGAAAAGGTACCCACGAATCCCTGTAGGAGCTGCCGAAGGCTGCGATCTTTTGATGTTGGTTTTAAAAGCAACCTCAACAGATCGCAGCCTTCGGCAGCTCCTACAAAGGATCGGTTTGAACTTGGGTTGGTGTGTTGTCCTCTACAGAAAAATCTGCCGAGGATTAGCCATGAGCGACGACCTGCACCCCCCAGACATGACCACCTGGCAGCGCCTTTTCGACGACCAGACCTACTGGCAGCAATCCCCCGACGCGCACTATTTTGACTTGCAACGCGTCGCCGACGACCTGCTCGGCCAAGGCGCCTTCGACCTTGAGCAATGGCAGATCCTGCGCGCCAAAGCCGACGACCTGCACAAGGATTCACCCGCGATTAACGTCACCCGTGAACTCGACGACCCCGAAGCCTGAGGACAACCCCATGAAACCCATCACCCAAGGCGAACACCCCGACGAACCCCGTCCACCCGGCGAAACCGAACGCGACAACGACGCCCTGCGCCCCACCGACCCGAAACAGCGTGAAAACACTGGCAAAGGCACGCCCAGCGGCGAATCCACCGCGCAGGACACCGCAAAACAACAAACACCCGCCAAGCCCTGAACAGCGTCTATGCTCAGTGGCACGCCCGGCGTCGAAGCCGCTTCAACGCCGGGCGCTGCCATTCATCACAGGGAAAGTATTGATTATGAAGCTCGACGCACTGGCCAAGGCCATCACCCTCGCAACCGTACTGTCCGCCACCAGCTTCGGCGCCCTGGCTGCCGATATTCCGCTGTCTGCCACTGTTGAAGCCGATCAGGTCACCACCAAAGTGATCTCCGTCGATGCCGCCAACCATCAGGTTGTGCTCGAAGGCGCCGAAGGTCGTCAGGTCCACGTTCAGCTCAGCGACAAGGCAAAAAACCTCGCCAATCTGAAAGTCGACGATCTGGTTAAAGTCGAAGTGCAGCGTTCTGTCGCCGCTTACCTCGACACCGATGTGGATAAAGGTCTGCCTGGCACTACCGAACGTACCGGTGAGTTGCGTAAGGCTCCGGGCAGCGATAACCCCGGTGGCGAGGCGTATCGTCAGGTTCAGGTGCAGTTGAAAATCACCAAAATTGATTTGAAGACAAATCAGGTGACCCTGCAAAACCCGCAAGGTCAATCGAAAGTCCTCGACGTGAAACAGCCTGAAATTCAAGCCAAGCTGAAAGATCTGAAAGAAGGGCAGAGCGTTATTGTCACTTACACCGATATCTTAAAAGTGACCAGTCAACACGAAAGTTGAGCTTTAACTCTACAGGGTGACTGCTCTTGTACAGTTTTTGTATGAGAGTAGTCATACTATTAGTGTGGTTTGACCTCATTGAAAGTTTCATGAAAGGAATCGCCGATAAATATCTATTAACGTTTCCGTACATAAATTTCATATTCAAGAATGAGGACATAAGCGCCAACTTCTATTAAAATCCTACCCGTTCGCCCAGTGTCAGGGCTCTTTACCGGTGCATGGATTGCCAGGCCATTACACTGGGCGAACACCTCTTCGGAGTGGATGTATACAATTTCTGCAAACAAAAAGGGCGACTTTATAGTCGCCCTTTTTGTTTGCTGTGAATTAGACCGAGGTATGCGCTTCAGTTGTGTCTAGCTGCCCCTTGAAAGCGCTTCAGCGTGGCCTGATACATTTTTGTCCTGCGGTGATTTACCCCGTAGGTGCCCGCCGCCGCGACGGTTCCTGACTGAATGTGATCCAGATAGCTGAAAATCTTGCGCGGTGACAGGAACTTGATGCCATAGCCCAGGCTGCTCATTTGATCTTGCAGCGCATAACCGGGCACCTGCTCATCCATGCAGAAGTGCAGGCCCAGGGACTTCATCAGACGGACATTCCACAATGTGCAGAAACTTTTCAGATGAGTTTCTTTGTAGGGTCTTGGCATTTTCGAACGCAGACCCAGACGCACTTTCGCTTTACGAGCATAGTGCTTGCAGAAACGCGAAGTTAACCGCCAAGTGTCACGAACAACCCCGCGATTGAGTTGTTCTACACAACCGACTGCGGCCATATCCGGTTTTTTCTTGCATTCACGCATCATCATCGCAAACACTTCCTTGTCGTAGACAAAGGTGTCGGTGTGCAACAGAAACAAATAATCGGTGTCGACTTTTTCCAGTGCCAGATCCAACGCCTTGCCGTGCGCAATATGGCCGATTTCCTTGCCCGGGGAAGGCCGTTCAATCAAGTTGATCCAGTCGAGCGAACGCAAGTAATCGAGACTGGCATCCGCCGAATCGTTGTCCACCACCCACACCGGAATGCGTTGTTCCTGGACATGCTCACGCAAAAGCTCGAGGCACATTCGGGTGATGTCCGGGGTTTTGTAATTTACCAAGACAAGGCTGAAATTCGACGCTGGCTGGGCTGGTAAATCAAACGCTTTCATGTCGGAAGGACTCATCTGCGATTCAAGGACAACAGGGTTTCGTTGCCGCGATCGTAGCGAGGCAACCTTAGTCGAACCTTAATTTGCGGATGTGACGGTAGATGTATGCCGAAGAGAGGCTGCTGGTCTAATGAAATGCATGGGGTGCTGCCGGTCATTACCGGATAAAATGCGCGCCCCCCTCACGGCTCAAGGAAGAAACGGCGCGCGCCGTTGTGTCACGGATGAAACCACTCTCCCTCTACCACCCAGCCCTCTACTGGCTGCGCGTGTGGCAAAAAAGACTGTTCCGCCAGATCGCCTGGCACTGTTCCAGCAAACGCTACGCACGCCCCGTCGCCACGGCCGAGCGTCTGCCATATCGCTACCTCAAACACACCTCGAAACTCATCCGCAAACTCGGCGACTCCGACCTCGCCCTGCAACACAACAAAGTCATCAACCTCAAACTCGCCGTCGCCGCCATCGACAGCGTCATCATCGCCCCCGGCGAACACTTCTCCTTCTGCCGCCTCGTCGGCCGCCCGACCTTGAAGCGCGGCTACGTTGAAGGCATGGAACTGTCCTTCGGCGAGGCACGACGCGGGGTAGGCGGTGGCATTTGCCAACTGAGCAACCTGATTCACTGGATGGCGATTCATTCACCGCTGGTGGTGGTCGAACGCTCCAACCACAGCTTCGACCCGTTTCCGGATGAGGGGCGGGTGCTGCCGTTTGGATCCGGGGCGGCGATCTTCTACAACTACGTTGATCTGGTGCTGCATAACCCGACGGATCGGCACTTCCAGCTGAAATTGAACGTCGGCGAGACACAACTCGAAGGGGAGTTGCTGTGTGATCGGGTGAGGGAATATCGCTATCACGTGTTCCAGGAGGCACACCGGTTTGTGCGGGAAGGCAGCAGGGTGTTTCGCGAGAACGAGATTTGGCGAGAGGTCAGGGAAAAAGGGCAGGTGGGGCAGTTGGTGGAAAGGGAGAGGCTTTATCGGAACCGGGTCGTGGTGAAGTATGAAGTGGCGGGCGAACTGGTTGAATAGATGCATTGTGAATGCGGGGTTTCAGCTTTGATGACGTAAGTGTTGCTCTTCAGCTATTCGTGGATTTTTTATGCGGGTTAGCTGTTTACCGAGTAAGGGGGCAGGCTATTCGGGGGGAGACCACTTCTAGAAGAAAGAAAAAGTGGTTTATCCCCCGATTGTCTATTTACTGTTCTTGATCAGATCGCTTGAGTTTGAAATGGTCGAGAAAAGTTTTCCCCTTTAAAAAGGTCGAGCGAATCTCGGCACTTTTTTGTAAAAGTTCCTCGCTCGGATTTGCATGCTGATCAGAGGGTATTGGCTTCGACCACTGCAGTACCTCTTTAGGGAATTTTGCCTTTGGGCGGCTATTTACCCAGCCGGAAATATAGCAGGGCAAAGTCCAGCCGCTAAAAAACTGTATCGTCAGGAAGCCCCAGGCGTAACGGATTACGGAGTGTTCTGCGCGGTAAGCCCGACGACATAAATGGAAAAACGCCACACTTCCTTCTTCAAGTTCGTCTGTTTGTGGCGCAGGCAAAGCTGAGGTTCCTTCTTCCATATAGGCCCGTATAGCCTCCCATTCGGAAATGGCTAAACTTAAGCTCCCACAAGCGACCGATGACCAAAGAATGTTTCCGGTTTCTGCTTCACGCAAGCCGATCATTAATTTGAATTCAGGTATCGTTGCATATTGCGTTATTAGCTGGCCAGCAGATACGCAAGCAATAGTACTTTCCCAAGCTACATAATGAGGGCGAGTTCCTCTTTTTGGAATGAAAACGATCTCGCGACGTTGACGGTTAAAACGTATGGGTGGATGTTGTGTGATCTGGCGTGTAGAAAGATAAAAGACCACTGTATAAAGCAAGGCTAATGGTATTACAATCGCCCACACAACCGGGCCGGAGAAGAACTCCCACCAACTTGATAAGAACGGTTCAAAATTTCGTCGTAGCCAGGACAAGTATCCGGTTGCAAGAAATAGGAAAATAATAAAAAACATGACGACGCCAATACCCACTCTTGCCATGAACTCAAAGTTTCCGCGTCCTACGGAAAAATCCAAGTAGGTTTCGTTTGCCTCTTGATGTAAATTGCGGGCGCTGAAGGCTTGCACCCCTGTGGGAAATGGCATCGGCGAGAGATAAATAAATTCGGTTCCGAATTTGTTTTCAGTGTCACCGGCTTGGGGCAAACGGTCGAATTTATTATCAGGCATTAAGTTGGTCCGGCAGAGTGGGCATCGCTAGCGGGGCGCTTTTATTCTAGTATATAAAATATCTTTCGCAAGCTAAAAAGCGTCATATGTACCAGTTATTAAAATGCTGTGGTGGTAATCATTTGCACGTCTCTGAATTTGTATTCACGCTAGAGGGTTTTAAACCGAAGTAATCTAAAAGAGTCTTCCCTCTTGCGAAGTGCTTGCGGATATCTTCGGTTTCCGCAACTAGCTCTTTGCTGGGCTTTGCATGATCGGCTAGTGGGAGGGGCGTTGACCACTCTAATACTTCTTTGGGGAATAGCGCTTTAGGACGATTGTTAATCCATTCGGATATGTAGCATGGTAAAGTCCATCCGCTAAACAACTGAATTGTGATAAAGCCCCAGATGTAACGTATTAGGGAGTGTTCTTCGCGATAGCTCTCGCGGAATAATTTGAAAAACTCGACAGTACCTTCTTCAAGTTCGTCGCTATAATTGGTTGGGAGGCTGTCTATACCATTCTCCATGTAAGCTCTAATAGCTTCCCATTCTGATAGCGCCAGACTTAAGCTACCACATGGTATTACAATCCAAAGGACTTCGCCGCTGGTCGTCTCGCGCAGACCGATCATTAGCTTGTGCTCTGGGGTCACAGAATATTGTGTTATCAGCTTGCCGGAAGATACGCAGGCTAAAACGCTTTCCCAAGATGTATATCTGGGCTTGTCTCCCTTTTTAGCTACGTATACAACTTCGCGGCGCTCACGATTAAAACGTAGAGGCGGGTTTGAAGAGAGTTCATTGGCTAACTTTATAAAGTAATAAAGATAGAGTGCAGCAATCGATAGAATTATGAACCATATCACGGGATTGAAGAAAAAGCTGGCCCAGGCACTCAGGAACGGCTCTGAGTATCTTCTGATCCAAGAAGCGAAAGCCGAGAAGAAAAAAAGTGAGGTAATAATTAACATTATCGAACCAATACCGATTCGCGCCATGAACTCGAAGTTCCCTTGCCCTGTAGAAAAGTCCAGGAAGGTACTATTGGCATTGCGGTGTAGTTGACGAGAGCTGATCGCAGGCATCCCGGTTGGTATCGGTTTTGGAGACAAGTATATTATTTCTAGTCCATTATCTTTTTCGAAGTCCCCCGCGTGGGGTAATCGCTCATATTTATTGTTAGGCACAAAAGGCTCATCTTTTCGATAGTTTCAGAAAGGCTTCGTCGAGTTATAAAAGTAATAATTTCTGATGTGTGTTATTTTTCAATTAAGAAAAATCGGTCTCATTATGTGCCAATTCTTTTTAGAGTAAATCGGCAGACTTTCACGCAACTACAAACGTTACGCTTTTTTTATCCATTGGATTTTTTATCAACTGATTGGCTTTCGTTTAGGTTTGCCTTGAAGTACGTCATAAAATCCTGTCCTTGAGCAAAGGCTTTTTCGATTTTCGCGCTTTGCTCTTTAAGCGCCGGGCTTGGCTTGCCCCATTGTTCAGGCGGAAGAGGTTTAGACCACTCAGCAATGGATTCAGGTAGAGATTTCATGCTGAAACGATGGTCCCATTCTGCTACCCAATACGGAAAACGCCACCAAGTGATCAAATGTGTCAGGTACCACCAACCAACTCCTAAAGCGGAACGTTCGTTGTGCTGGTATTCCTCGTGCATGTCTTGTCGTTTTTTATCAAAGGTGTGGCGACCCTCGTAGGGTGCCTTGCCTGGGCAGAACTCTGGACCTTTTTCCATATAGATCCGTATGGCTTCCCACTTACCCAAGGCATGGCTCGGAGTCATCACGCCTTGTCTCACAAAATGCACTAAGTCAGCTCTGGAATCGTCGAACGCCATACCAAATGTATAGGCGCATGTTACGCCTACTCCAGTAACACCTTTACTGATCGAAAGCCAAGATACTATCTCTTCCCATGGTTGAATGACGGGGAGGTCAGAACCTTCGGGAAAGAAACAGACTTCACGACGTTGGCGGTTGAATCTAATTGGACGGGGGCGCGACTTCGCTCTGGTAGTGCTCAAGATAACGTAAATACCCAAGAGCGCAGCTATACCTCCACCCCAAATACTAAAGGTCACACCGAAATCGAACATGCCTGCAGTTCTGTCCCAAAAGGACTCGGAAAATGGGGATCCCCAGGTAGTAGATCCTGCAAGCAAAGGCAAAATAATCAGGCATGAAAAAATAAACATCATCCCGAGCCCAATCATTGCCCTCACTTGGAAAGCCTTGCCGAAATTACTACTGCCTACGTCGAGGAATGTGTCATTTACCTCAACAAAGCTTCCGCCGAGATCCATTGGGATTTCCCCGGTCGGAACTGGCAGCGGTGAGAAAAATAATGCTTCGCCTGTGGCAAAACGACGAGTTTCACCCGCCGTGGGGCGGTGATTTTTGAGGTCAAGTTCGACTTGCTGTTCAGGTTTGGATGGCATGCAATTCAACCGAAAAAATGTAGGCGGTTTAGGCAACTACAGGGAGTCGCTAGTTACTAGCAACCAAGGAGCATTCGTGGTGCGCGTCCTTAACACAGATACTGATTGAAGCAGCTTGCCATTCTGCGCGTTTAGGTTCGTGGTTTCGAATCGCTTCTCTCGGAAAGATTTACCACCGGCTACGGGGTGGGAGCGTAAAACGACGGCAAGGCCATGCTGGGCTTTAGCTTAGTATTGGAATATTTCCAAGCGGAGCTTAAGAGGTTCGCCCGGAGCACCTAGCAGATTGAGTTGATACAGTAATGGTTCGCTCCACGCTTCTCAGTCATTGCGCTGTTGGTTAGTTAGCCAGTAAGCACTGAGGCCGAGATTGACATCTTCTAGAGCATTGGCTGTCATCCCCAGCACGCTCAATATTAATGAATCCGTCCCCTTTAGTGCTTTAGTGTGGCTTTTGTCCCCTTTAGTTTGAAGTGGTTGTATGCTGATTAAATACCTAATTAAAATACTGTAAATTCCAAGGGCCACGTATATAAATAAAGCTGCTCCTTTGATGCTAATCTTTGAAAGAGGCTTTGAAGTAACTAATAAAATCTTGCCCGTGGGTGAAAGCTGTTTTCATCTTCCTGCTCTGCTCCACTAACGCCTCACTCGGAGGTGTCCATTGAGTTTTTGGTAGCGGTTCAGACCAATTGATAATGCACTCTGGCATAGGTTTCATACTATAGTTGTGGTCCCATTCTGCTATTAGGTAAGGGACTTTCCACCATGAAATCACGTGAGTTAAAATCCACCATAATTTTCCTGTGATAGACTTTTTTTCATTTCTAAATTCTTCGATCTTTTTGTCAAAAGTCTCGCGCCCCTCAGCAGCTACTTTTTCCGGGAAGTAGTCTGTGTCATATTCCATATAGCTTCTTATGGCCTCCCATTGTGAAAGTCCGTGAAACATGGAAGGTGCTGTGTTGTTTATGTAGTGTGTCAGCCCGTTGGCTTTGTCTTCTATTACAATACCAAGGTTGAAGTTTTTGATAATGCCGACGCCAGTTGTACTGATGCTGGCAGATAGCCAGGTAATAGTTTCTTCCCAAGGTCTGATTATCGGTGTATTAGAGTTTTTCGGGAAATAGCAAATTTCACGTCTCTGACGGTTGAAGCGTAATGGTCTCGTTTTGGATTTTCGTAATGTGCTACCAATAATTACATATACTGCAATTAAGGCCGTCGTTATTGTCAATCCAATAGCTAATGGGAAAGTGTAATTGAGTACAGATTCAGCTCTTGACCAGAACGACACTCCATGAGGGTTGCCCCAGGCAGTCGTACCAGCGATGAATGGAGTGAAAATGAAAAAAAATAAAAAAACAAGCATGACATTGGCTATCATGAGCTGGGCTTGAAACGCCTTGCCTGAGTTTGTGCTCCCAAAGTCAAGATATACGTCGTTAGCCTCGGTGAAACTTCCATTTAAGTCCGCTGGGATTTGACCTGTAGGAACAGGTAGTGGAGATAAGAATAAAACCTCTCCAGTTGACAATTTTTTCGTACTGCCCGCTCTAGGCCTCAAAGTATCTAGATCAAGTTCGCCATTTTTATTTTTCATAAACCTAAATTTTACCAAGGGCCGATAGTGTTTTTAATAAAAGGGAAGAGGAACGTGTTGGAGTTGTCCGGTAAGTGGGTCTTTCATACAGTTAGTAATAAAACGGTTCCCTTTAGTGTCGCCACCTTTAGTAACCATTCTGGGGGTTTGTAAATAGTCGGAATTCAGTGCTCATTATTTGGCGTCGGAGATTCTTAACCTTGTGGTTAAAAAAAGGGGATTGATCGCTGAATATTCTGTCCCCCTCTTTGCTTGTATTTTATGATTCTTCTGGCTGAGGGGGTTTAACTTTAAAGTAATCTAGTAAGAAAAGGGACTAAGAAAAGGTGACAAATTTATTTCCTAAAAAATACATCTATCCCCTGTCACCTTTTGCTCTTTTGGCTCCTATGCCTCGTTAATTGTGCTGTGCTTTCTGTTCCGTCGATCAGCGCTCTAGATCTATTTTAAAGTAACTCATGAAATCCTGACCACGAGCAAAAGCTTTTTCGATTTTTGCTGACTGTTCTTTCAACGCTGCGCTCGGTTGTGCCCATTGTTCGGGTGGAAGTTCTTCAGACCACTTTTCAACTGACTCGGGAAATCCTTTCATGCTGTAGCGGTGATCCCATTCCGCTATCCAGTACGGAAGACGCCACCACGTAATTAAATGAGTCAAATACCACCATGCCACACCCAGTGCAGAGCGCTCCTTGTGTCGGTATTCCTCTCGCATGTCATCGCGTTCTTTATTGAAACTATGACTGCCCTCAAAAGGGGCCTTGCCGGGGCAGAATTGAGTGCCCTTTTCCATGTAGATGCGGATGGCTTCCCATTTTCCTAAACCATGAATCGGCGTCATTACCTCTTGATTCAGAAAGTGTACCGTATCAGCCTTGGGGTTATCGATGGCCATGCCAAAGGTATAATTTCTCATTACACCTACTCCCGTAACTCCCGTACTTATTGAAAGCCAGGCGACAGTATCTTCCCAAGGTTGGATTGTCGGTTCATCAGAGCCGTCAGGGAAAAAACATACTTCACGCCGTTGGCGATTAAAGCGAATTGGACGAGTCCTTGATTTTTTGAGGGTACTGCTGATTACTACATAGCTACCGAGGATCGCCACTCCTCCAGCACACCAGATAGATAGTCGCAAGCCAAACTCAAAAAATTCGCTAAAGTACCACCAGAAACTGCGACCAAAGGGATTATTGATTCCAGCGAGACCTGCAAGTGTTGGAACAATTAATAAACATGAAATGAGTACGAGCATTACACTTGCGATCATCACTCTCGCTTGGAATGCTTTGTTCACATTACTGCTGCCTACATCGAGAAACGTATCGTTAACTTCAATGAAGCTTCCTCCCAAATCTATGGGCGTTTGCCCCGTCGGAATTGGTTTCGGTGAGAAAAATATGGCTTCACCTGTAGCGAAGCGCCGGCGTTCTCCCGCAAAAGGTCGGTTTTGTTTGAAGTCAAACTCATCGTTTTTCTTAAGGTTCGAATACATGCTTTCAACCTGTCAGGTTTGGAGAACTCAAGGCTTCACTGTTGATTACTAACCATGGAGCATCGGATGCTCGAGTTCGTAGTACTGAAACTGGTGAAAACGGCTTGCCGCTTTGGGCGAACTGAGGCCTCATACCATTTTTTGCGTCTGGAGTGACATAGCGCTGACTGAGTCTAATTGCTTCGCCCAAATAATATTGTGCGTCACGATCCCCTGCCTCTGCAGCAATGTTCAGGAAGGGCTGGGAGTCGTACCAGTCGCTCTGCTTGAAAATAATAGCTCCCGTTTCTCCTGCCTCTTTTTGCGCTGCTGTCATTCCGGCGGAAGCTGGGTTAGACATTGCTAACGAGAGCAATAAAAATAAGGTGTTTTTAATCATTGGTGGGATCTGTAAAATTCTAATTTCTTGTTATGCGATCGTTGGTTTTACAAATACCCAAGGGCTAGTCGCACTTAGAATATTTGGCGGTAGCCTTGGGAATAAATTGGCTTAATATCCGTAAATTGGATCAAAATAGGAAAGTGGAGGGTGTGTCTTTTCCCATTCCTTTGCGAATGAAATTCCCATTTCGATTTCTTCAGGTTTCATTTTTTCTGCAATCTCAGGGAGGCTGATCTTCGCTTCCCTTGGTGCTGCTCCCCCTCCTTGGAGCTGTGTTATCAAATACGTAAAGCCATAAGCTTTGACTAAATCGAGCGGAAAGTCGTAACTGTTCGGAAGGTGGGCGATATTGAGGGCATAGCTTCCAAGTGCATCGATATGTCCTGCTTCAGCTGTTTTTTTAAGCCAATGTCCTATCTCTTCTTTTTTTTCATTGTGCTCATATAGGTAATTAGCATAAAGGTACATTCCGGGAGGATAGCCCCCTTCCGCAGACGCCTTAAACCACTTCTTGACTGCTTTCTCTCGACTGCCTGGGATCAGGAACGAACCCTGTCCATTTTGGTAGGCACTTGCTAGAAGTTGCTGGGCAAAGTTATTACCCGACTCTGCAGCCTTTTCTAGCCACTCCAAACCTTGTTGAGCTGTGAAGAGCGCAGTCATTGCTTCGGTGTCGCCTCTCTCCGCGCGTTCGTGTGCAGTTTTTAGGGCCAGGGTCCTCCAGTTCTTACCACTTTTCTGCGTGCAGGTTTCGACTACATTGCATAGATCTTCTCGGTTGCTGAGACGCAACATGGCATAGATATGTCCTTGTTCGGCTGCGGCCTCGTACCATTTCACGGCATCCTCTGTCATGTAGCGATTACTTAGGCGGATGGCCTCGCCTAAGTAGTACTGAGCGTCTCGATCGCCTGCTTCGGCAGCGGTTTGTAAAAAAGTCTGCGAGGAAGTCCATGCACTTTGCTGGTAAAGCATAATGCCAGTTTCTTTCGCTGCCGCTTGATTTTCAATGACTTGGGCGTTGGAAATTGATGTGGTGGAAACCCACAAGGCGATGCTCAAGAAAATAGGGCGGAAAGCGGACACAGATAAACTTCCTTAGATCAATAGCCGTAAGCCGGAACAAAGTAGGAAAGTGGTGGGTGAGTCTTTTCCCAATCTTTGGCAAAACGGATCCCATCCTTGATTTCTTGAGGACTCATCTTTTCGGCAATTTCAGAAAGGCTTCTTCTAGCATCCTCAGGGGCTACGCCACCGCCCTGCAAATGGGAGATAAGGTAGGTGATTCCATAGGCTTCTACTAAGTCCAACGGAAATCCGTAACTGTCAGGGAGATGCGCTACAGTGAGGGCATATCCACCAGCGGCATCAATGTGACCTGACTCAGCGGCCTTTTTTAGCCAATATCCTACGTCTTCTTTGCTTGCTTTATTTTCATATAAAAAATTTGCGTAAAGGTACATACCCGGTGGGTAGCCGCTCTCCGCTGAAGCTTTGAACCATTTCTCAACGGCTTTTTCGCGGCTGCCAGGAATAAGGAACCAGCCTTCACCATCTTTGTACTTACCGGCAAGGACTTTTTGAGCAAATCCACTGCCTGCCGTCGCTGCTTTTTCCAACCATTGCAAACCTTGCTTGGCAGTAAATAAAACAATCATTGCCTCAGTATCGCCTTTCTTGGCGCGCTCATTTGCAACCTGTAGTGCATAATTCCGCCATTCTTCATTACTTTTACCTGAGCAACTCCCCATCTCTTTGCACAAATCATGCGAATTACTCAACCGAAGCATTGCATACAAATTTCCTTGCTTAGCTGCTGATTCGTACCATTTTTTTGCGTCTTCGGTGGTGTAGCGGTTGCTGAGGCGGATAGCCTCTCCCAAGTAATATTGCGCTGTACTGTCTCCCGCATCTGCCGCAATTTTCAGTAGCGGCTGAGAATCGTACCAATCACTTTGCTGATACAGGATAAGGCCTTTATTTTTTGCTACTTGTTGATCGGTCGTAAGTTCTGCAAAAGCTGAAGTGGATAGAAATATTGAATATAAAATAATGGCGTATAGTGTTTTAATCAATGTTTGGTCCTTTGTAGAAAGCCTTGACTTCTTGAATGGGTGCAAATGCAGGGCCGGTATATGTGCTCGAGTAAGTGCAGTGGCTATTCATTCTCGCCCCTAGAAGTTTAGCGTTTTCTGAGTATCGCTCCCGCATTCTGTTGTTGCCCGGGATGTGGCCTAAAACCCTTTCATTCATGAATAGATCGAGTTTTAACTTGTTTTTGCAGAACATAAGTCCTGCCTGCGGGGGACGAATCCCGTCACGATTCATGCAAATAATTGCTTCTTCAAATTGCAAATTCGCATTAGGTTTTTTTGAAATCCAACTGAGGCATCTTTCAATTGCTTGTTGTTGAATGAGGTATGCCTCGTCGTTGTTGTAGCTTTTACTGTCCTCATCATCTTCAGCAGAAAATGACTTAGGTGAAGTACTTAAAGCCATTAGTAATGGGCCTAGGGCCTGTGGGGTTAGGTTGTAAACCCAATCCTGCATTACTTTTTGGTTTTTATCCAAGATAAGTGTGTGAGCAATTTGTCCCCCACGTCCCCCCTCGGTCAGTGCATCAAATAACCCTTTAACAATCGCATACCCACGCACATAGGCAAACGCCACATCGATACCAGTGGCGCCGAGGAAGCTCAGTTTTTGCAGGTAGTCCAAGGCTTCGCCATCGACCCACTCAAGATCCTTGTATTGGTTCGCGGCCATTTCCTGTCGCACCAGTTCCGTCAAGGCCACGATGCTGTCGTAGCCGACTTCAAAGGTCAAATACCCTTTGACGCCTGCGCCCCAAACCAGCGCGCCCTTGATCGATAACAGCAGTAGGCCGTTTTGCATCCGCAGTTGCATGTCGCCGGTGTAGCCGGCGCCGATGGCCACGGCCACTTCAACTTCCAGTTTGGCCATAGGGCGCCACTGGTTGGCTGAAATGCGATTGGGCACGGGAGCAGGTGGGAGGACGCTTGGGGGAGGGCACCAGAACAGTTTGCCGGTGACTTTGCACCCCGCTTGAGCGCCGGCAAACACTTCGAACTTCGCCAGGTCGCCGGATTTCTCGGCAATGTCCACACCGACCAGGCTGGTGTAGCCGGTTTTCTGGTCCAGGGTCAGGTCGCGTGACAGCATGAGGCTTGCGCCAGCGAATCCCCAGGCCTTGGCTTCCAGATCCAGAGACAGTTTGCCGAAGTTGACGCTGCGCACGCTGCCGTCCTGGGCCTTGTATTTCGCGACCCAAGGATCGGCTTTTGCCCGTTTCGGGAATTCGACTTTGAGTAAGCTGACTTCCCCGCGCCACGCTGTTACATCCAGTGCAACTTCTACGTTGGCAATCTGAGGGGAACCACTTTTCAGAGTGGGGCCTTCCATTTTGACTTCGGACAGCAGGTTGGCACTTTCCGGGAGTAAGCATCGAACCAGTTGGGCCTGTGGGCTGTTGTCGAACAGCATGAGGTTGCGCAACTGCTTATCTTCGAAAACCATGGCTTTGAGGTTTTCGCCCCAACTTTTGCGTTTGGCTTCGGCTTTGATGCTTTCGACTCTGTAGCCTTTGGCTTCCAGTGCGTTGAAGAATTTTTCAGGCACGAAAAGTCCATGTTCATCGAACCATGGTCCCTTTTCATCGAACTGCAGCGCGCCTTCCTGTTCCAGCCAATCACTGAATATTCGGTCGTCGTCGGATTCTTTGGCAATCGACTTGGGCAAACTGGTCGCGAGTTCTTTGAGTTGACCCTCGAATGCGTTGCCGCTGACCTGTGCCAGATGTTTCAGGCTGATGTGGTTCAGAATCGTCGTCGACGATGCGCTGCTGAGCTCACGCAGTGGAATGTTTGTTTTGGCCAGTCGTTCGAGGGGTTTTGGCTTGTAGCTTTCCGCGTCCCAGAGAAACAGGCGGGGCGGTTTCAGTGCTCGAACGCGTGCTTCGGCGGTGTTCTGAATTCGCTCTGCCTCGTCATTCAGGTCGTACCACTGTTTCTGCAAGCTGACGAAGAGCACGCCGGGTGGCGCAGATTTGCCGCCAGTGGCCGAGACCCATTGGGAGTAACGTTCTTCGATCTTTTTCTCAAGCTCATCGCGTTTGGTGGTCAGCTCGATGAATGCCTGAAAATCCTCGGTACCGGCGTATTGGTCATCGGGACTCAGCGCAAACTCGGGAACTGCAATCCCGCACTCGGCAAGCTCGACGATGGCATTGATGTACTTGGACATCAGGTCTTTCAACGCCAGGATGTTGATTTGCACACCCTTGAGTTTCTTTTCGTCGATCTCGCCGGTTTCAATCAGCTTTTTGTGAAGGGCCTTATATTCTTTCAGATGTTCCCAAGCCGAGGCGATCTTCTTGGTGCCTGGATCGAACATTTTGTAGCCGTGGGCTTTCGCCTTGTCGCGCTCTTTAATGTACGTATCGATGGCTTCACAGGCCTTTAACGCGCGAGGGGTATAGAAGACGCCGTTTTCTCGTTTGTACCCCAACGTTTTTGCTTTTTCGTCGGAAACTTTTTCGAGGGTTTCCATGTTTTTCTGGTTTTTCTCGATGCGTTGTCCAGCGTGGAACATCTCGCGCTCGGCGTGCATCGTGGCGTCGCTATCACCCTTTGCTTTTGCCGTTTCCCAATCCTTGCGGCACTGCGCCTTTTTGGCAGTGTCTTCGGGGATTGCCGACTTCGACGCCAGGTAACTGCTATGTTGCTCGCCTTCGAGAAAGGCTTCCGGGCCAGGGGTGAGGAAATAGTCCATCAAACCCGCGTCGGCGATGTTGCTCATGCGCGTGGCTTTATCAGCGTCGACGGTTTTCTGTTTGAGCAGGCTGACGCTTTCCTTGAGTTTCTCGGACGTGCGCTTGGGCAACAGCCAGAAACGGCGCTGACCGGTGACGTAGATGATGTCGTCATAGCTGCTGCTGCAGCCCGGCTTCTTGTCTTTGCAGAACGTTTCCGCGTCGGCAGTCTTTTTTGGTGGATCGGCCGGAATGACAACAGGTGGTTGTTCTGGCGCGGGTGTTTGTTCGGACGTACCTGTCATCTCAGACTTCCAGTCGTTGTACTTTCTCGAATGCCGGCATGTCGCTGCTCAGCACGTTCATGACGTCGGCGCGGGCCTGCAACGGACCTTGGTTCAGATTCGGCAGCAGGTGCTCAAGATGACGTCCTTCTTCAATGCCGTGATCCACCAGCAGTTGCAAATTATCGGCCACGTCAGACAATTGCGAATCCGATAAGCCCGCTGCGGACTCGGCGTTCCGCAGCCGAATCCAGTACCACCAGCGGATCTCATCGAACGCTATCAGCGTGTTGCTCTTTAGGTGCAGCGGATATTTTTGTTCGCCATTAGAGGCATCAACTTTTTCTGTTTGTTCCCAAACACGCCATTGTTGATCGTCGCTGTGGGCGGGCGGGGTGTAGACGCTGGCCCAAGGGCCGAACAGAGCTCGGGCGGGTACCGTCAGCGCCAACGCGCTCCAGAATGCCGGGTCGTAGTAGCGCGCCAGCGAGTCACCATGAGACGGGTCGTTCATGCGCAGGAGGCGACGAGCATGCAAGAGTGCGGTCTCCGGTTTCTCACGTGAGGTGAGCAGAATACCGGCGCGGTTGTCGCGGCATAGCTCAATGGCTTGGGCGGCGGCAGGACTTCCCGGTGTCAGTTGCAGCCAGATCGGACTGACATCATTCATTTCGGCGAACGGCGTGTCCTGAAACAGCTTTTCAACACCATTCAACCCGGACTGTTGGTAAAGCTTTTCCAGAGCCCGAGGCTGGCGAACGCTGTCGATGATGCCATACAGGGTGCGGTTTCCACTGCTGCCCGATGGCGTCGTGGCCACGGGTTGTTCAAGGAAATGACTCAGCCATTCAGACATGGGCAAACCTCTCGCGAGCAAGCGCCATTGGCTTGCTTTCCACAGATCGGAACAAGGGGTAGGCCTTGAACGCTTTTTCTTACAAACGGATTGGTCATTGGCGGGACTAACACCTTGCCAGCCTTGTCAGCGTCAGCCTGTTTCACGACGCCCGGCAACAACGGCGCCGCACCGGTGCCGCTCCCCGGACTACCCCCGGAGTTCATATTGATCACCGGCCCGCTCATCGTCACGCCACCAGCATCAATCTTGATGAAGCTGCCGCCGCCGATAAGGGTCAGCTCACTACCGGCTTCCATCACCACTTTCATGCCGCTGCTGAGATGGATTTCCTGGCCGGCGTCGATGAACTGGCCGGTGCCGATCTTGATGTGTTGGTTCACGCCGACGGTGAGGTGGTCGTTGGCGCGGGTTTCGACTTTGCGGTCGGCGTAGACGGTGTGGTGTTCTTCGGCTTTGAATTCGCTGTAGCTGTTCTTTTCGACGGTGTCGTGGCGTTCGTTACCGACGCGGATTTTCTGGTCGTGCTCGATGTTTTCGTCCCAGTCGCGCTGGGCGTGCAGGTAGATCTGTTCCTGACCTTTTTTGTCTTCGATGCGCAGTTCGTTGTAGCCGCCACCGCCCATCGAGCTGAGGGTCTTGAAGGTGCTGCGGGTCTTGTTTGCCGGCAGTGGATAGGGGACGGTGTTTTCCTTGTGGTACAGGCAGCCGCTGATCAGCGGTTGATCGGGGTCGCCTTCAAGGAAGGTGACCAGCACTTCCATGCCGATGCGCGGGATGGCGATGCCGCCGTATTGGGCGCCGGCCCAGGCGCTGGAGACGCGCAGCCAGCAGCTGGTTTTGTCGTCGGCTTCGCCTTCGCGGTCCCAGTGGAACTGGACTTTGACGCGGCCGTATTCGTCGCAGTGGATCTCTTCACCTTTCGGGCCGGTGACCACGGCGCTCTGGCTGCCGAGGATGCGCGGTTTCGGGTGGCGCAGGGGCGGGCGGTTCGGCACGTCCCATGGGGTGGCCTGAAAGCGGTTGCGGTAGCCCTGGTGGAAATCGTCTTTGAGTGCGGTGGTGTCGCTGGTCACCGACTCTTCGAGGACCTGCGGCTGCTTGCCTTCGTGGTGGACTTCGGTGAGCAGCCAGAGGTCATTCCACTTGGCTTTCGGGTGCGCGGTCAGGGCGAGGAAGTGGCCGCTGACCAGCAACGGCTGATCGCTCTTGCCTTCAGCCAGCTTGAAATCGCTGCGATGACGTTCGAGGGCGCGTTTGGCCAAGTGTTTGCCGCGCTCGCGGTCGATGAAACGACCTGGGTAATCGTAGTCTTCGAGGTCGGGCAGGGCGTCGCCGCGGTTTTCGCTTTCGAGGGTAATGCGCGGTTTTTCGAAGTCGTAATCGCGGCGGGTGGTGCGGCTGGTGCGGGTTTCCAGGCGCAGGTCGAAGCGCTTGATCACCGGGTCACTGGCGACCATGCCGGAGTCTTGCTGATAGGCCACAGGCTTGAGTTTCGGGAACACCGTCTGGTCATCGCCGAACACCAGTTTGTGCGCCGTCGCCGTGTGCTCGAAGTGGTAGTGGATACCTTCTTCCTCGCACAGGCGCTGGATGAAATGCAGGTCCGATTCATCGTATTGCACACAGTAGATGCGCTCGGGATAGATCGAACCGGTCTTGAATTCGTAGGCGTTGCTTTGAATGCCGTGCTCTTCGAGGACCATGCCGATGATTTTCGGCACCGTGAGGTTCTGGAAGATGCGCTGATTGACGCGGTGCGCCAGGTAGGACAATTGCGGGCGCAGGGTCACTGAGTAACGGGTCAGGCGTTTGCCCGAATCACCTTGCGCGGCGCGGTAGATCTGGCCGTGGATGCCGCTGCCGTCGGGCGACAGTTGCAGGAAGGCCGGTTTGTGCAGCAGGGTTTCGAGGTCCAGCGACGGCTGCTCACTGACCAGCTCCACCTCGAACACAAAAGGCTGGCTGATGGCTTCGCGACCTTGCAGGGTGAATACCTGAAAGTCAGCAGAAAGACCTTCGATGGTCAGGGCAAAGTGGGTTTCATTGGCCGGCGCGAACATCCCTTGTTCCTCGTGCTGTACAGCGGCGTACGTCGACGACCGCAAAGCGGCTCAACTTACGCGAAATTCTGGAGGGCGAAAACAACATCGACCAGCAGAGCTGGCCGATGCTTGTAACGATCAGCCGTAATTAAACGACTGGAGCACGCCAGTCATCGGAACCCGAAGTACCGGATACTTCGTGGGTCCAGGTGATTTTACGGTAGGTGAACTGCACTTCTTCCAGGTGGGTGAAGTGCGAGTTGCCTGGATCCTGGCAGTTGTGCATTTTGTTGTTGATGGCGACGATGATCGCGTCTTCCAGTTTGGTGGTGTAGTAGTGCTCTTGGGTGCCTTGCGCCGAAGTGCGGTACCACTGGATAACGATTTCGCTCATGCGCTCGCCGGAAGTCAGCGCAGCTTGCAGCAGAGGCGAAGCCTTGTCGTAGACCTTGGTGATGACCACTGGCTTGTGCACGCGCTGACCGGTTGGCTGACCGGATTGTGGGTCACGCGGGATGATCACGTCGTGGCTGAAAGCCTGAACCATAACCTGGTCTTCGTGGCCTTCCTGGTAGGTGTTGCCTACGGAGTCAGCGGTGAAAGCGCCTGCAGTGATCAGGCCTTGTTTTTCGCCGGTAACCGACATGTACGCTGGTGTTGCCATGGGGTGCTCTCCTTGCGGAATAATTTAAGGTGCCCGGGAGGCGAAATCGCCCGGTGGGTGCCTGACTGTTATCAAGGAGCGTGCCAACAATTGTGGCGACCATGCGGGCCGGGGTGTTTGTCTGATTTTTCAGGCGCTTGTGCGAAATAAAGCGCTCGCTCAAGGCAAAAGTGCGCAAGAAGTTGCGCAGTACTGCGCAACTTCTTGCGCACTTGGCTGCAGGCCTTGTGCGACGTGGCTCTCAGCGGTTTTATCAGGATTTTTTGCAAAACAAGTGCGCAACTTCTTGCGCACAATGGCCACGCGCCATCATTTGGTCGAAGCGGCTGCTTAAAACTTTTAGATCAAAAGATCGCAGCCTTCGGCAGCTCCTACATTTGGAATGTATTTTTCCTGTAGGAGCTGCCGAAGGCTGCGATCTTTTCGGCCGTTACCGGGAAAGTGTGGACAGACAATTATCGATCGAACGCTGCTGCGTCGCGGCATACAACCCCAACTCATCAATAGTCGCGCGCCCCAGCGCCTGCTCGAAGGCCTGCCGATTGGAATGCTCGCCATAATGCGCCTGCGCCGCATCGCCAAGGTTCGACTGAAAAATCCCCGCCGCACTCACCGGCAGGAAATCTTCGTACACCAACGGCTGCGCTTTCACATAGCCATCGCGCAACAAGTCCTCCAGAGACGATTGCCCAAGCCCTCCAGCGGCCAGCCCTTTTTCCGTGGCGAAATAGCGAAAGTACGCCAGCTCTTGTTCACGCATGCCCTCGACACTGTCAGGAAATTCGCCAAAGTGCTGAGCCATCAGCGCGTTGTAGCGTGCGGCATTGCCTTCGTTGGGGAAGTCACCGAGTTCATCGCGCGCGGCATTCAGCAAGCGGTCATACAGCGCCCGACCTTTGGGCGTGAGTGCCGCGCCGCGCTGTTCGATCTCGCCGAAACGCGCGCTGTGGCTGCCACGGGTTTGGTTCTGATCGGTGAAGGCGATCGGCTCGTCCAGTGCCTTGAAACTGGTTTGGCGCAGCAGGATCGGGCACTGCCGGCGCGGTGGGCCTTCGATCACGGCTTTCGGGGTGATGCCATGGGCTGGCATCTGTTCTTGGACGCGGTCGATGTCCAGCGTGCGCGGCGTCAGGTGATTGATGTGCGGGCCTTTGAATGCGACCACATCGGCGATCAAGCGATGTTGGGCGCTCAAAGATTGATATTGCGCAGCGGTAACCGTGGCGCTGTGATGCCAGCGAAAGGTTTCCAATGCCTGTAGGACGAATGCCTCGGCCTCGCTTTCATTCAGTCCACCCGCGTTTTCAGCTTGCGCGATCAGGCGCAACGCCTCCGAGGTAAAGATCGAGCGCTTGGCCAGCACTGATTCGGCAAAGGCACGCAGTTGCGCATCCTCAATCAACTCCAGGCGCAACAACGACGTAAACACCCGAAACGGGCTGACTTGCAGCGCCTCTTCATGCACGGCGCGAAACGCTGTGGAATGCACCGGCACGCCCGCTGGGGTCAGGTCGTAATAACCCACCGGTTGCATGCCCATCACTGCAAACAGGCGGGCGAGGGTGGCCAGCTCCGTCGCGGTGCCGACACGAATGGCGCCATGGCGCTCCATGTCCAGCCGTTGGATTTCGCCGGTGCTGTCGAGCTGGCAGGCGATGTCCGGCTGACGTGCAAGCACCTCGCGGTTGGTTTGCTCGACCAATTGCATCAGCGCGCCGTACAGCGGCACTTCTTCGCGGTACATGTCGGACATCGCTTTGGAGAAGCGTTGGCGGATCAGGTCGGGGCTGACGAACGGCTGCACGGTCATGAAAAAAATTCCTGCCACGGTCACGGAATGGATGAGGGAAAAGATCGCAGCCTTCTCGCACGCGGGCAAACGAAGAATCCTACGAACTTCATTCTGCCAACGACTGATCCACCAGTTCGATCCAGTGCATCACCCGCGTGCGTCCGGCGCTGGCCAGATGGCTCTGACAGCCGACGTTGGAGGTGACGATCAGCTCGGGGCGACCGCTTTCCAGCGCGTTAAGGCGGTTATCGCGCAGTTGCCGGGCCAGCACCGGTTGCGTTAACGAATACGTACCCGCCGAGCCGCAGCACAAATGGCCGTCAGGCACGGCGGTGAGATTGAAACCGAGGCGGGTCAGCACAGCTTCAACCGCGCCGCCCAGTTTCAACGCGTGCTGCAAGGTGCACGGGCAATGCACGGCAATCCGCCGTTCAGTGGCAGCGCAGATCTGCTCCAGCGGTTCTTGCGCGAGTATCTGCACCAGATCCACCGTCCGCTCGCTGATTTCCCTGGCCTTGGCCGCATACACCGGATCGTCTTCCAGCAAATGCCCGTAATCCTTGATGAATGCGCCGCAACCGCTGGCGGTCTGCACAATCGCTTCGGCACCGTTTTGCAGGTGTGGCCACCAGGCATCGATATTCTGCCGGGCGCGATCGAGGCCTTTGGCTTGCGCGTCGAGGTGATAGTCCAGCGCGCCGCAACACCCGGCCTCGGCCACCGGGGTGACACTGATGCCCAAACGATCCAGCACCCGCGCCGTGGCGTCATTGGTATTTGGCGACAACCCCGGTTGTACGCAGCCTTCAAGCAACAACACCCGCCGGGCATGCCGAGGGGCAGGGCGCGAGCCGTTAACCGGCAAGTGCTGCGGCAATTTGCTTTCAAGCAAGCGCGGCAACAGCGGCCGAAACGTCGTGCCCACCCGCAACAAGCCTTTGAACAATCCCGGATTAGGCGCCAATGCGCGCAAGCCCTCACGTAACAGGCGCTGCGCCGCCGGACGCGGCACCGCGTGATCGACCACCGCGCGGCCAATGTCGAGCAGGTTGTGATAGTCGACGCCGGACGGGCAGGTGGTTTCGCAGTTGCGGCACGACAGGCAGCGGTCCAGGTGCAGTTGCGTCTGCGCCGTCGCAGGTGCGCCTTCGAGCACTTGTTTGATCAGGTAGATGCGCCCGCGCGGGCCATCGAGTTCATCACCGAGCAACTGATAGGTCGGACAGGTCGCGTTGCAAAAGCCACAATGCACGCAGGTGCGGAGGATTTTTTCCGCTTCGGCGGCACGGGGCAGTTGCAGTGACTGTTCGCTGAGGGTGGTTTGCATGGCTAGAACTCCGCGTACATGCGCCCGGGGTTGAACAGCCCTTGCGGGTCGAGTTGCGCCTTGAGTTGTCGGTGATAGCGCAGCAGTGTCCAGGCCAGCGGCTGGAACGGCGAAGAACTGGCGCCGTGGGTGAAACAGGTGGCATGGCCGCCGAGTTCCTGAGCGAGAATATGCATGTGCTCGACGTCGGATTTCAGCCAGCGTTGTGCACCGGCCCAGTCGATCAGTTGCTCGCCGGGCAGATCCAGGGGCCCGAGATTGTTCGGCAACGACAAGCGCCACAGCGGCAAACCTTCGTTGAAAAACGCAAGACGCTGCTCATTCAGATCCCGCCAGAACCCTGAATCCAACGGCTCACCACCGAGGCGTTGATGCGCCGCCGTCACCGAGCCTTCGCCGCCCTCAAGACGCAGATACAGGCTCTGGCCATCGTGGCACGCGGCGCTGATCGGCAACGGTTGCTGACCCCATTCGGCAAGCTTGGCCAGCGCCCGCGCGCATTCCATGTCGAGGCGAATACTCAGGCACTGGCGCGGTTTCGGCAGGACTTTCAGCGACACTTCGGTGAGCACGCCGAGGCAGCCATAACTGCCGGCCATCAACCGCGACAGGTCATAACCGGCGACGTTCTTCATTACTTCGCCGCCGAAGCGCAGGTGCTGACCGAGGCCGGTGATGACCCGCGTGCCGAGGACGAAATCGCGCACCGAGCCCGACCACGGCCGCCGAGGCCCGGATAAACCCGTGGCGATCATGCCGCCGACGGTGGCGCCCTCGCCGAACGCTGGCGGTTCGCACGGCAGCATTTGCCCGGCAGCGTCCAGCGCCGCCAGCAGCTCGGACAACGGCGTGCCGGCGCGCGCCGTGACCACCAGTTCGGTCGGCTCGTAACGGACGATGCCGCAATGGGCGCGGGTGTCGAGCACTTCACCGGCGACCTCGCGGCCGAGGAACGCTTTGCTGTTGCCACCCTGAATTTTCAGCGGCGTGGCATTGGCCCGGGCCTCGTTGACCTGATCGAGCAGGGCGTCGGCGGCATCGACGTCGGCCATCAGAAACGCTCCAGTTCGGGGAACGGCAATTGCCCGGCGTGAATATGCATGGCGCCGAATTCGGCGCAGCGGTGCAGGGTCGGAATGTTCTTGCCGGGATTCAGCAGGCCTTGTGGGTCGAACGCGGCTTTTACTGCATGAAACAGGCTCAGTTCGTCACTGTTGAACTGCGCGCACATCTGGTTGATTTTCTCGCGGCCGACGCCGTGTTCGCCGGTGATGCTGCCGCCGACCTGCACGCACAGTTCGAGGATCTTGCCGCCCAAGGCTTCGGCGCGGTGCAGCTCGCCGGGTTGATTGGCGTCGAACAGAATCAGCGGGTGCATGTTGCCGTCGCCGGCATGGAATACGTTGGCCACGCGCAATCCGTATTCTTCGCTGAGGCGGGCGATGCCTTGCAAAACCCCGGGCAATTCGCGGCGCGGGATGGTGCCGTCCATGCAGTAATAGTCCGGTGACAAACGACCGATGGCCGGAAAGGCATTTTTGCGCCCGGCCCAGAAACGCACGCGCTCGGCTTCGTCGCGGGCCTGACGCACTTCGGTGGCGCCGGCCGCGGTCATGACCTCGCGCACCCGTTGGCAATCATCGTGGACATCGGCTTCGACACCATCGAGTTCGCACAGCAGAATCGCCTCGGCGTCGACCGGATAACCGGCGTGGATGAAATCTTCGGCGGCGCGAATGGCGAGGTTGTCCATCATCTCCAGGCCGCCGGGAATAATCCCCGCCGCGATGATTTCAGCGACCGCACGGCCGGCCTTTTCTACGGAATCGAAACTGGCCAGCAGGACTTTCGCGACCTGGGGTTTGGGCAGCAGTTTGACCGTGACTTCGGTGATGATCCCCAGCAAACCTTCGGAGCCGGTGAAGAGCGCGAGCAAATCGAAACCCGCTGAATCGAGGGCGTCCGAACCCAGGGTCAGGCGTTCGCCTTCGATGGTCAGCACTTCGATTTTCAGCAGGTTGTGCACGGTCAAACCGTACTTGAGACAATGCACGCCGCCGGCATTTTCGGCGACGTTGCCGCCGATCGAACAGGCGATCTGCGAGGATGGATCTGGCGCGTAATACAGGCCGAAAGGCGCCGCTGCCTGGGAGATCGCCAGATTGCGCACCCCCGGTTGAACCCGCGCGGTGCGCGCGGCCGGGTCGATGTGCAGGATATTATTGAAGCGCGCCATCACCAGCAGCAGGCCCTGTTCCAGCGGCAAGGCGCCGCCGGACAACCCGGTGCCGGCACCACGGGCAACCACCGGGACGTTTTTCTCATGGCAGAGTTTGAGCAGGGTTTGCACTTGCTCAATTCGTCGGGGCAGGGCGACCAGCATCGGCGTGGTGCGGTAGGCGGAGAGACCGTCGCATTCGTAGGGTTTGAGTTCTTCCTCGCGCCACAAAATGTCGAGATCTGGCAGCGTTTGCTGCAATGACTTGAGGAATCCGGCCTTGTTCACCTGCGGCAACGGGCCGTCGAGGCGTTCGTCATAAAGAATGTTCATCTCAAGCCCTTACCCTTGATCGTTCCCACGCTCTGCTGGGAATGCAGCCCGTGACGCTCCGCGTCACTGGACGCGGAGCGTCCCTTGAGGCATTACCACGCAGAGCGTGGGAACGATCAGGGGAAGAGTGCATTGTCATCTTTGGCTTCCCAGAAACTCGCGATACAGGCGCGCAGTATTCCCCGGCTGTTCAACCATCGGCATGTGCCCGACGTGATCCCAGACATCCACACGCAAATTGGCGATGCCCTTGCTCCACACCGGCACGCTGCTGACGTCGATCAGCCGATCCTTGCGCCCCCAGAGCAACAGCGCCGGGCACTTGATGTCGGCCAGTTTCGGCTCCATCGGCGGGCTGGCGCGAAAATCGCGGAAGATCTCTTCCAGTTCATCGCGTTGTTGTTCGTAGCGTTGGGCGATGGCGTCCAGCACCAATTTGGGTACCCATGGCGGCGTGGCCATGGTCATCGCGTAGAACTGCTGGAACTCTTCCCGCGAATTGATCAGAAACGGGTTATGCCCGCGCGCCAGATGCCGCTCCATGTCGCTGGCCTCAGGCGCGGTGACGCCCGCCGGGTCGATCAATGCCACCGACGCGATGCGGTCGGGATAAGTCGCCGCCAGCCACGCGGCGATGTAGCCGCCCATCGAGTTGCCGATTACGTGGACTTTCTCCACGCCGCAAACGTCGAGCAACTGGATCATGCGCTTGGCCTGCAACGGAATGTCGTAGCCGCCGCCCGCCTTGAAGCCGGTTTCACCATGGCCGGCGAGGTCCGGGATGATCACCCGATACTGGCGCACGAAGTGCCGGGAAAAGCGCAGCCACAGGTTCTTGTCGGCGCTGTAGCCATGCAGCATCAGAATCGCGCTGGCCGCTTCATACGGCCCGCCCTGCCAAGTCGAGACGGTCATCTCGGCGATCGGCACTTCGATCTTGTGCAATTTGTACAACTTGGCCTCGATGGCCATGTTCAGGTCGTACAGCCAATGACCAACCGCCGGATAACTCAACCAGCTCCAGGCCACGAAAACCGCGAGGGCGACAAACAGCAAAAGCATCGACGTCTTCCTTTTACGTGTTCAGGACAGAATGTGGTCGGCCGGTTTCAGCGCTCGGGTCAAGCGGTGGTAGCTGAAACTGAAGCCGGGAAACATCGCGATCACATGACCGCTCTTGCTTTGATACCAACTGTGGCAGCCGCCGGACTTCCAGACCGTGCGCTCCATTTCCCGATGAATCATCTCAGTGTAGGTACGTTCCGCTTCGGGGCGCACTTCGATGCTGCGCAGACCCTTCGCCTGCACGGTGCGGATGCAGTCGAGGATGTAGTTCATCTGCGACTCGATGATGAACAGCGCCGAGGTGTGGCCGATGCCGGTGTTGGGGCCGGTGACGATAAACAGGTTTGGAAAGTCCGGCAGACTGGTGCCCAGATAGGCGCGCGGGTACTGCGCCCAGACATCTCTGAGTTGCACGGCGTTTTTTCCGCTGACCGGGTAGGAAATCACCCCGTCGGTGGCGTCGTACCCGGTCGACCAGATAATCAGATCAACATCGATGTGCTGGCCGTCCTCGGTGTCGATCCCGGTTTCGTCGATGGACGCAATGCCTTGCCCGCGCGTATGCAAGGCGACGTTGGAACGGTTCAGCGCCGGGTAATAGGTGCTGGACACCAGCACCCGTTTGCAGCCAATGGTGAAGTCCGGGGTGAGTTTTTCTCGCAGCACCGGGTCCGGCACTTGGCGTTTGAGAAAACGCAGGGCGTGCTGCTGGACCATGTGAATCGCCGCTTTCGAGTATTTGAACGCGATGACGCGGGTTTCGAATTGCCAGTAAATCAGCCAGCGCAACAGTTTGTAGGCGGGTTTGCGGCCAAGCAGCCAGCGTTGCAGCGGTCCGAACTGACGATCGGCGCGGGGCAGCACCCAGTGTGGCGTGCGCTGAAACACGTGCAATTGCTCGACCTGCGGCGCAATGGTCGGAATCACTTGCACCGCACTCGCGCCGCTGCCGACGATGGCCACGCGTTTAGCGCGGTAGTCGTAGCTGTGATCCCAGTTGTTCGTATGAAACGTCTTGCCTTGAAAGCGATCCTGGCCGGGAAAGTGTGGGATGACCGGTTGGCTCAATGGTCCGGTGGCATTGATCAGGAACTGCGCATAAAAGGTGCCTTTGCTGGCGGTGTGCACAGCCCAGCGTTTTTCCGTGTCGTCCCATTCGACGCGCTCGACATTGGCCTCCAGCTCAACGCGGTCACGCAAACCGAACTGCTCGATGACATGCTCGGTGTAACGCTGCAACTCGGCTTGTCCGGCGAACATCTGCGACCAGCGGTACGGCGCGAACGACAGCGAATACAGCGGCGACGGCACGTCCACCGCCGCGCCGGGGTAGGTGTTCTGGCACCAGGTGCCGCCAAAGAAGTCCCGTCGCTCCAGCAGGCGAAAATCGTCGATCCCGGCCTTGAGCAGGTTGACCGCAGCACATTGACCGCCAAAACCGCTGCCGATGATCAACACGTGATAGGTGTGCATGGGTCTCCTTCTTATAGTTTTTTTTCCATTTTGCTCCTTTCATGTATAGCCAAATATTTGCACTGTGCGCGGCCCTGATGTCGCGCTATTCAGCCCGCTGGCCGGTGATGGCTATTTAACGTCGCCCTGTTAGACTTCCAGCACATCCGTCCTGCGGTGTGCGTGATCGAGGTCCTTATGGGAAATACCGGAGGAAAGGGACTTTCATTGGCCAGGAGGCTTTATACATCGCGCATCCTCGGGTTGATTCTGGGGCTTGTGTGCGTGAGCGTGGCGATGTATTCGCTCGATCCGCCGCTCTGGGTCTGGGCGTTGATGTTCTTCAATGGCTTGGTCTGGCCGCATCTGGCGTTTCAATGGGCGCGCCGCGCCCGGGTTCCTTACCACGCTGAACACCGCAATCTGTTGATCGACGCCTTTTTCGGCGGCTTTTGGCTTGCCGCCATGCATTTCAATCCGCTGCCCACGGCGACGACCATTTCGATGATGGCGATGAACAACGTCGCTATTGGTGGTTCACGCTTTCTATTGGCAGGCTCTGCGGCGCAGTTGCTCGGGGTCGGCGTCGGGCTGGTGGTGTTTGCTCCGGCATTCATTCCGCAAACCACACCTGCACAAATGTATGCCTGTTTCCCGCTTCTGCTGCTATACCCCTTGGCGCTGGGCTGGATCTGCTTTCGTCAGGCCTACACGCTTGGCTTGCATAAACGCGAATTGCTCGCCTTGAGCCGCACCGACAGCCTGACCGGGTTGCTCAATCATGGCGCCTGGAAGGATCAACTGGAGATCGCTTTTCAGCGCTGCAAGCGGCAGAAGCAGGGTGCGGCGATTGCGCTGATCGACATCGATCACTTCAAGGCGATCAACGACACCTACGGCCATGTCGCGGGCGACATCGTGTTGCGCCAGTTGAGCAAGTTACTTAAACAAAACCTGCGGGCGACTGACGTTGCCGGGCGTTACGGCGGTGATGAGTTCTGCGTGATTTTGCCGGATCTGCCGCTGTTCAACGCCGCGCAGGCGATGGAAGCGTTGCGTGAGCGCTTCGCGATTCTGGGTTATGAGCAGAATCCGGCGTTGAAGGTCAGCTTGAGCATCGGCCTGGCGGCGTACGATCCGGCGCATGCCGACGCAACACGCTGGCTCAATGATGCCGATCAGGCGTTGTACGAGGCCAAGGCCAGCGGGCGTAACCGGGTGATCTGCAATTGCGATGACAAGTCCCGGCAGACGTTACTGGATTCGGTTTGACCGCTATACCCCACATCCCCTGTAGGAGCTGCCGAAGGCTGCGATCTTTTGACTTTGGTCTTTCTAAATCAAAAGCAAGATCAAAAGATCGCAGCCTTCGGCAGCTCCTACACGTGTTCGGTGGTGGTCAGGGAGAGGTCGCATTCGGTGTAGAGCCTCGCGCCGATGTCGGGTACGGTTAAATCCCCCCGACGCGAAACAAGGATCGCTTCATGACGTGCTCATTTTCTCGCTCCCTGCTGGCCGCTAGCCTCGGCCTGTCTCTCACTTTCTCCGCTGCCCACGCCTTTGCCGAACCGCACAAACAAGTGCTCGCTGATGCCGAGCAATACCAGCCAGAAGCGCTGAAATTGCTGGAACGGCTGGTCAATGTCGACTCCGGTTCTGGCTATGAACCGGGCCTCAAGCAAGTCAGCGACATCGCCATCGATGAGCTGAAAAAACTCGGCGCCACCATCGAACTGGTGCCGAACACACCGGAAAAATCCAACCATGTACTGGCGACGCTGAAAGGCACCGGCAAGGCGAAAATCCTCCTGATGGCGCACATGGACACGGTGTTCAAGGAGGGGTCGGCGGCCGAGCGGCCGTTCCACATCAAGGACGGCCGCGCTTACGGGCCAGGGGTGATGGATGACAAGGGCGGCATCGTCGCCGGTATCTATGCGCTGAAAGTCCTGAAAAACCTCGACTTCAAGGACTACGCACAAATCACCTTCCTGCTCGACGCCAGCGAAGAAACCGGTTCGGACGTCGCCACCGACCTGATCAAGAAAACCGCCAAACAGCACGACGTGACCCTCAACCTTGAGCCGGGACGCCCGGCTGATGGCCTGGTGGTGTGGCGCAAGGGCAGCGCGACGGCGCTGGTCGAGGTCAAGGGTAAAGCCGCACACGCCGGCGTCGCCCCGGAACTGGGGCGCAACGCCGCGATGGAAGCGGCGCACCAGATTCTGCAACTGGGCAAACTCGGCGATGAAGCGAAGAAGACCACCATCAACTTCACCGTGCTCAAGGCCGGCGACCGCACCAACGTGATTCCCGATCAAGCCACGGCCAAGGCCGACGTGCGCGCGGCGGTGCCGGAGGAGTTTGACCGGATCGAGAAGGATCTGGCACGGGTGTCGCAGGACAAATTGATTGCTGAGACGGAAGTGAAGACTTCATTACAACGCGGCTTGCCACCGATGCCGCAAACGCCTGAGTCGGATCGCCTGATGGCCATGGCCCAGGGGATTTATGGCGAGATTGGCCGCAAGCTGACCGAGGAGGGCAGTGGTGGCGCGGCGGATGCGAGTTTGTCGGCCGGGGTCGGCACGCCGACGCTGGATGGTTTCGGGATTGTCGGCGGCAATATTCACACGCCGGAGGAATACGCCGAAGTGGCGAGCGTGGCGCCGCGGATTTATTTGTTGTCGCGGATGATTATGGAGTTGGCCAAGCCACGGTGAGGTAGTGATCGTTCCCACGCTCTGCGTGGGAATGCCTCAACGGACGCTCCGCGTTCGCTTTGTGTGGGACGCAGAGCGTCCTGGGCTGCATTCCCACGCGGAGCGTGGGAACGATCATTAAGCCGCGGTGAGGTGGTTTGCGGTGTGATGAGGTCGGCGGGGTGCCAGATAAATCGGCCCCTCACCCTAACCCTCTCCCAGAGGGAGAGGGGACTGACCGTGATGTTTGTGGTCCATGTGACAACCAGCAGATCAAGTTGAATGCAAATTCGCATTCAACGGGTCTCTCACGTCGGCGTAGATCCAGAGCATCCCCCAATCAGTCCCCTCTCCCTCTGGGAGAGGGCTAGGGTGAGGGGCTTTTGTGGGAAAAGTGGAAGTCGCGAACGGCGTACAAAAACTACCGAAAAGTCCGACAGAAGCTCTGGTTGCGGTGGATGTGCGCGATCTGGCCGACACCTTTGCCAGCCTCAACCTCAAAGGCATTTCCGATTGTGATCTGACGCGGGTGACCAGCGCGGTGCATCTGTTGATGCGCGAGGGCTGTGCGATTCTGAATGTGATTCAGGCGCGGGCGGTGCAGCGGGAAGAGGCTTACAAGACGCCGGTTTAGCGGTGTAGCGGCAGGCCTCATCGCTGGCAAGCCAGCTCCCACAGGGTTTGGTGCTGAACCATCAATTGATGTCGAACCGCATAACCTGTGGGAGCCTGGCTTGCCAGCGATGGCGTCAGCCCGGTCAACCCATCACTCCTTGACGCTCATGTATTCCTTGGCCCAAAGAATGTATTCCTCCGGCTGGGTATAGGTGTGCGTCAACTCGGTCGCGCTCAGGTCGGAGGCCTGGGTAAAGATCTGCCGCTGTTCACGCAAGCTGTCATACGTCGCTTTGATCGCCGCAAAGTAAGCACCATGGCCATCAATGGTCACGCGTACACCGAGTTCGGCCAGACGTTTGTCGTCGCGCAGCGCCGGGTTGCCGTAGGTCACCAGCATCAGCGGTACGGTCAGGTGTTCGGCGATTTGCTCAAGCTGATCGAAATCCTGAATGCCGACCATGCAGATGCCGTCAGCCCCGGCAGCCTGGTACTGGCGAGTGCGGCTGATGATTTCCTGGTTCGGCAAAATACCGGCGTTGGTACGGGCGATGATCGCCATTTCCGTATCAACCCGGGCTTCCAGCGCCGCGCGGATCTTGCCGACGCCTTCGGCAACGGTAATCAGGTCGGTGGATTTGCGGCCGAATTGTGCCGGCAGCAAGGTGTCTTCGATGGTCAGGGCGGCGACGCCGGCGCGTTCCAGTTCGACGATGGTGCGCATCACGTTGAGGGCGTTGCCGTAGCCGTGGTCGGCGTCGGCGATCACCGGTAATTGGGCGACGCGGCCGATGCGGGTGGCCTGTTCGGCGAACTCGCTGAGGGTGATCAGGGCAAAGTCCGGGGCACCGAGCACCTGCAACGAGGCCACGGAACCACCGAGGATGCCCACTTCAAAACCCAGGTCAGCAGCGATGCGCGCGGACATCGGATCGAACACCGACGCGGTGTGGTAGCAGGTGTCGGAGGCCAGCAGTTGACGGAAGTTACGGCGCAAATCTTGATGGGAAAGCCGGGTCATACGAGTTCCACCAATACAAAGGAATGGAAAGGCTTGAACAAAGGTGTCAACGCCGAAGAATGAAAAGGCTATCACGCGAATGGGTCAAGGATCATGACGAATTTGCAAGGGACAGGTTGTCGCTGACCCTTTTGCTGAAAGGATTTACCTTTTTGCGGTGGTGACCGTCAGGCCGCCACCGCCTGTTGCTGTTGATTGGGCAGCATCACCGCGCGTACCGAGTTGCCCGGTTGCAGTTGCAGGCGCTTGGCGGTGAGGCGGTCGATCACCAGGCTGCTGCCGACCCGGCGGGCGCGAGCGACGGTGATGCGGCAGTTCTCCAGACGCCGGTTGTGAATCAGCCACAGTGGCGCCTGTTCGTCCGGGCTGCCGAGGCTCAGGGCCAGCTCGACGCTCTCGCGCACGGTGCGGATATTGCGCACCGGCGCTTCGATCACCGGGCCGCCGTCGAAGATGTCGATGTAGCCTTTGTGGGTAAACCCTTCGGCCTGGAGGATCTTCAGCGCCGGTTCGGTATTCGGGTGTGCCTGGCCGATCGCTGCCTGGGCCTGTTCGGTGAGCAGGCAGGTGTACAGCGGCTGGCGCGGCATCAGTTCGGCGATGAACGATTTGTTGCCCAGCCCGGACAAGTGGTCGGCATGGCTGAAGTCCATTTGAAAGAAATGCCGACCCAGGCTGTCCCAGAACGGCGAACAACCGTGTTCATCGGCACTGCCGCGCAGTTCGGCAATCATCTTCTCGCCGAACAAGTGCGGGAACTCGGCAACGAACAGCAATCGCCCCAGTGACAACAAGCGGCCATTGCTGCCGTGGCGCTGGTCATGGCCGAGAAACAGCGAGCACAGCTCAGATTGGCCGGTGAGTTCGTTGTTGAGAAACAGTGTCGGGATCTGCCGTTGAATGCCCAGATCCGGCGCCGAACTCACCGTCAATCCGACCCGATAGTTGTACCACGGCTCACGCAGGCCGACCGCCCCGGCCAGAGCGCTGACGCCGACCACGCGCATGTCGTCGTCTTCGAGCACAAACAGATAGTCTGCGTCGGCTCGTTCCACTTGTTCGGCGAACGCCCGTTGCGCCCAGCGGACCCGGTGGGACAGGCGATCTTCGTTGGCCGGCAGGGTGGTGAACCCCGGGCCGGCCTGTTGCACCAGCGCCATCAAGGCTGGCAGGTCGCTGACTTTGACCGGGCGGACAATCATGCTGTAACTCCTTCTGCGCGCCTGTTCGGGCACTGTCGTTGTCTGCGCAACCGCACGGGTTTCACAGGGCAATCAGCCGGATCGGGCTGCCATCGGTCACGTTCAGCGCCGCACACATTGCAGGGGTGAGGGACAGCGGTTGATCGGTCTGGTAATCGAGTTCGGCCATGATCGACCGGAAGCCGTGCAGCGCGTCGTTGCTCAGCAGATAACGACCGCGGGCATCGATTTGGGGTTTTTGCTGAACTGTTGCCGTCTGGCTGCGGGCGATCGAACGAATGTTGCTGGTGCGCGCATACAGGGTCGGGCCGGCGTCGAACAAGTCGATGTAGCTGTTGGTTTCGAAACCCTCACGCTCAAGGATGTCGAACGCTTCCTGACCGTCCGGGTGAATACGACCGATACAGTCCTGCGCCGCTTGCGGCAGCATCGGCACGTAAATCGGGTATTGCGGCATCAGTTCGGCGAGAAACGTGCGGCTCTGCAGCCCGCACAGGCGTTCAGCTTCCGCGTAGGGCAGGTCGAAGAAGTGTTTGCCCAGCGCATCCCAGAACGGCGAGTGACCTTGCTCGTCGCTGTAGCCGACCAGTTCAGTAATCACCGCTTCGGCAAAGCGCCGCGTGTGAGCGGCGATGAACAACAGGCGCGCACGGGACAACAATTCGGAGAACGGCGTACGCACCAGTTCGGCATTGATGTGAAAACCACGCAGCAATGTGTGGCCGCTGAGGTCATGGCACAGCGACAGCGCCGGCACGCCATGTTCAATGTTCAGTTCGCGGGATGCACTGGTGAAATGGCGGTTGCGCAGGCTGTAGAACGGCTCGTCGAAGCCCGCCGTCGCGAGAATCTCCGAGCAGCCGACCAGCCGTTGGCGGTCCAGGTCTTCCAGCACGAAGAAGTAGTTCTCCGGGCCTTGGGATGCCGCTTCGCTGTCAAACGAGGCGCAGGAGCCGGCGATTTTCTCGCGCAGGCGTTCGCTGTCGTCCGGCAGGGAAGTTACGCCCACCAGACTGTCGCGGGCCAATTGTTGTAGCTGGGGCAGGTCAGTCTGTTCGACTGGGCGTAAGACCAGCATGGATGTACTCCTGTATCAAAAGGTTCGGCGATGTCGCCAAACCTGACTATCACTGTCGGTGTCCACGCGATAAATCGGCGGTCGCCTGATTTGTTGTCAGACGCCGCTCTTTTTCTTGTCAGCCGTTGCTCGGGTCAGGCAGCGCGGTACTGGCGCCGAGTTTATTCAGGAAGAACAGATACACCAGGCCCAGGGCAATCCAGATCAGGCCGAGCTTCTGCGCATCGACGCCCATGTTGTACATGATGGCCGCGACGATGATGAAGCCGATGACCGGGCAGATCAGGTGACGCACCACTTGGCCGGACTTCTGCCGACGCCAGTAGTAGTTGATCACTGTCAGGTGCAGCAGCATGAAGCCGCTGAGCGCGCCGAAGTTGACCAGCGAGGTCAGGGTGTCGACCGAGTTGATGAACAGGTAGCAGATCACCAGCGACAGCACCGCCACCAGATAAATGCTCAGGTACGGCGTGTTGTGTTTCGGATGCACCTTGGCCAGCACTTTCGGCAGCTTGCCGTCGCGGGCCATGCCGAACAGCAGACGCGAGACTGCGGCTTGCGAAGTGATCGCCACGGCCACGCCCCAAGCCAATGCCGTCGCGACAGCGGTCAGGGTCGCCAGCCAACTGCCGGCGGCGATTTCGGCGATTTCATAGAACGCGGTGTCGGCGGATTTGAAACCCATGCCGGCCGCCAGATCGGTGGCAATCCAGGTTTGCGCAACGAAAATCACGCCCATGACCACCAGGGTGATCAGCGCGGCTTTGCCGACGCTCTTGCCCGGATCGCCTTTGATTTCTTCAGCGAGTGTCGAGATCGCATCGAAGCCAAGGAACGACAGCACCGCAATCGACACCGCTTGCATCAGCAGGGCGAAGTTGAAGGTTTGCGGGTGATACAGCGGCGCCAGAGTTAGTTCGCCGTTACCGCCACCGTTGTGCAGGGCATTCCAGGCGTAGAACAGGAAAATCCCCAGCACCACCAGTTGCGCGAGCAGGAAGATGATGTTCATCCGTGCCGTGAAGGTGATGCCGCGCAGGTTGACGAAGGTCGCGCTGACCAGGAACGCCAGAATAAAGCCGACTTTCGGGATGTCCGGGTACAAGTGGTTGAGGGCCATCGCCGCGTAAACGTAAAGCAGCGGCGGGATCAGCAGGTAATCGAGCAGCATCAGCCAACCGGCGATGAAGCCGACGTGCTGATTGAGGCCGCGTTGCGTGTAGGAATAGACCGAACCGGCAATCGGAAAAGCCTTGGCCATGCTGCCGTAACTCAGCGCGGTGAACAGCATCGCCACCATGCCAATAATGTACGCCAACGGCACCATCCCCGGTGCCTCGGCGTTGACGTAGCCATACACACCGAACGGGGCGATGGGGATCATGAAGATCATCCCGTATACCACCAGATCGGTCAGCGTCAGGCTACGTTTCAACTCTTGCTTGTAGCCGAATTCTTCAATTTCCATGAAGCGCAACTCCTTGTCAGCCAGTCGGTCGTTTTAGTTGTTATCGATCCATCGTTTACAGCGTCAGCAGTCTTTCATTCATTACAGCAACGGCGCGAGGTATCCGGCCCAGCGCGATACGGCTTCGGGGCTGCGCAGCAAATCGTTGCGCACCTCGATCAGCACCGAGTCGAGGCCACGGGCATCGCCGTGCACCGGCACGGTCATGTCACCCAGCGGATCGATCTTGTAGGGCTGATTGCCGGCCACTTTCAGCGGATGCTCGCCGAGACCGTCGAGCAGGCGTTGCGCGTAGGCCTTGGCCTGACCGAACAGCACGCCGGCCTCCAGGGGTCGTGGCTGGCCGTAATACACCGGGGTGAAGCTGTGAATACCCACTACACGCACCGCTTGACCTTGGGCAACACGTTCGTCGATCAACGTTTGCAAACGTGCGTGAAACGGTTTGAACAAGGTTCGGCGGCGGTACTCGCGGGTGGCTTCGTCCAGCTCGCGGTTACCCGGCACCTGATAGATTTCGCTCTGCGCCGGAATACTGTCCGGGGCGTGGCGGGGCCGGTTCAGATCGATCAGCAGGCGTGAGTAATTGGCGCTCAACAGGGTTGCGCCGAGCCTTTCCGATAACTGTTCGGCGAGTTGCAGCGCACCAATGTCCCAGGCGATGTGTTCAGCGGCGGCAGCCTCGTCCAGGCCCAGATTGTTCAGGGCCTCGGGGATGTAGCGGTTGGCGTGTTCGCACACCAGAATCACAGGGTGCGTCGAGTCGGCGCGGCTCAGGTTGTAGGCCGGTCGGGTGTACAACCCCAGCTCGGCGGATTCAGTACAGGCGTGCATAGTGCTCACACAAGTCAGCGGGCGAGAGCTGTTCCGTCAGCGCCAGTTCCTCGGTTTTCAGGGCGTAGTAAGTGTCGAGCAGCGGCTTGGGCAGCCATGCAGTGAAGGTGCCACTGTTGCGCAGGCAATCCAGCGCCTGGGCCAGCGAGGCGGGCAGGGCGATGATGCCCCGGGCCTTGCGTTGCTCGTCATTGAGTGAATCGGGAATTTCGTTAGTGATGGCGTTCAGCGCCAGACGCTGTTCGATGCCCAGACGTCCGGCGATCAGCAGCGCGGCCATGGCCAGATGCGGCGAGGCGGTGGCGTCCATGGCGCGGAACTCAAGGTTGAACTGCTGGGCCACGGATTTGCCGCCGAGGCTCACGGTCGGGCAGATGCGCAGCGCCGCCTCGCGGTTCTGTTGACCCAGACAAGCGTAAGAGGCGCTCCAGTGATGCGGCTGCAAGCGCTCGTACGACACCGGCGTCGGCGCGGTGAAGGCACAGAGGGCCGGCAAGTAATGCAGGATCCCCGCCGCCCAATGCTGGCCAAGACTCGACAGACCGTTGCTGGTACCGGGGTCATAGAGCATTGGCTGGCCGGCCAGATCGAGCAGGCTGACGTGTAGATGCACGCCGTTGCACACCGCATCCGCCGCAGTTTTCGGCGCGAAGCTCAGGTCGAGGCCCATTTGCCGGGCGATCTCGCGGGTGATCTCGCGCACGTTGACGGCACGATCAGCCGCCGCTACGCCGAGCGTCGGGCGGCAGGTGATTTCGTATTGATGCTTGCCGTATTCCGGCAGAAACATTTCCGGCTCGACACCGCCGGCGCGCAGGGCGCTGAGCAGCCAGCCACCGAACTCGGCACCTTGGCGCTGGGCTTCGAGGGAGAACGCCAGATGCTCGGCAAAACCGGCGTGCAGGTTGAATTCATGTTCGAACGCGGCGTTGACCTGCAAGCCCAGTTCATCGCGATAACGCTCGATTTCATCACGCAACAACGTGCGCGGGCAGGCGCCCCACGGGCGGCCATCGGTTTCGCGAATATCGCCGTGGATAAAATCCAGCGCCGGCGCGTTAGCGTCCGGGCCGTTGCCAACGGTGACGCGGCTGCTCAGATCGGGAATCAACCGCAGATCGCCATAGGCGCCCCACGGATTGGTCGAAGCAATGATGTCCTGCGGCGTCAATGCGCTGTTGGCCGGCACCCAGCCGCAGCCGGCGGCTTGATAATGCTCCAGCTCATCAGTGGGAAACGAGCGGCCGCGGGTGATGCCGATCAGGTCTGTGGTGACCAGCGTGGTCATCGGCAGCGGCGTCAGGCGCGTGCTCATGGCTGCATCTCCTGCAGGCGGGCGAGCACGGTGTCGGTGTCGGTGATCCAGCAGTAACCCTTGATCGCATTCAGGCAGGCGTGATGGCGTTCGGCGCTGTAGGTGGCGCAGGCATCTTCCACCAGGGTGACCAGATAGCCACGATCGGCGGCGTCGCGCACGGCCATGTCGACGCACTGATCGGTGACGATGCCAGCGATGATCAAGTGACGGGTTTGCAGGTTGCGCAGCACGTAATCGATGTTGGTCGAGTTGAACACTCCGGACGAGGTCTTTGGCAGGACGATTTCGTTTTCCACCGGGCTCAGGTCTTCAATGATCCGCGCCTGCACGCTGCCTTTGGGCAGGTGCATGTCCGAGAGTTTGTGGTCGAGCGAGCGGTCACGGCCATCAGCCGTAAGGCTTTCGATAATGGTGTGCAGCACGTTCTGCCGCGCCTCGCGAAAGGCACTGAGCAAACGACGTTGGTTGGGCACCACCTGCATGTGTGCACGGGTCAGGAAGTACTCGGCGTCAGGCCCGTTGAGGTGCGCGTCGAACTGCGGTTCGAGCCAGGCACGCTGCATGTCCACCAGCAACAGTGCGGTGTGATCGGTGACAAACGGCAAGTCCCGCGGCGAGCGGTGGGGAAGGCTGAACATCCTTATTTATCCTCCAGCAGGTGGGTGTTGAAGTCATTGCGCAGGGCATCGATGCCTTCCAGGCGATCGGCGAGGTTTTCGGTGCGCAAGGTCAGGCAGGCGATCAGTGCTTCGACCTGAGCCAGCGCTGGCACCATGGTGTCGAACGGCGAAGCCGATTCCACCGGCGCGCTGATGATCAGGTCGGCCAGTTCGCGCAGCGGCGAGGCATAAATGTCGGTGAACAACACCACGCGGGCGTTGTTGTTTTTTGCCGCGCTGGCGACTCGCAAGGCCTGGGTCTGGTAGCGGCGATAGTCGAACAGCAACACCACATCCTGGCGTTGCAGATCAAACAAGCGATCAGGCAGTTGCGCGTTGTCTTCCAGGGCAAAGCAACCGGGGCGCAGCAAGCGCAGGTGATTGAGCAGGTAGGTGGCCATCAGGCTGCTGAAGCGCCCGCCGAAGCAATACACCTGATGCCGGGCATCGAGCAGCCAGTCGGTGAGAATGCGCACGTCTTCGGGTTGGGTCAGCGATTGGGTTTCGACCAGCAGGCGATGGCTGTCGCCCAGATAGTGGCTCCAGGCGTCGTCCCGGTGTTGATGGGCGCGCGGTTGCAACAGCGTGCGCGGCGAGCGCAGGCGGTGATCCATGTCACTGAGCAGGGCATCCTGGAATTCGGCGTAACCACCGAAACCGAGTTTTTTCACCAGCCGCACAATGGTCGGATCGCTGACGCCGGCATGTTCGGCCAGACGCGCCATCGGCCCCAGACCGTTGCGTGGGTACTGATCAAGCAAGGCGCGAACGACTTTGCGCTCCGACGGCGTAAGATCCAGGCCGGGATCGGTGATCAGGTCTCTGAGAGGGGGCATCCGGGCTCCTGCTGGATGAGGGTGTTGAATTCGCTTCATAATCCGTTAAAACAGTATTTATGTAACTGACGTTACATGTCTAGTGAATTTTTCCGCGTGTTGAAAAGGCCCCAAAATGGGGCGAGACGCCTGTTTAACAAGGGCCACACGGACTTCGACAGGGCTTGTAGTCCATCGCCCACGTTAGTGTCAGAGATTGCCGTATTTTTGCTTTTGTCCGCACATGCCGGGGCGATCCAACAACCCTGCAACCCTCGGTTTACGGCACAATTGCCGACACAACGGCTTTGCGCCGCTGATTTTCATGAAGGCCCACCGGAGCGATCCCTGTGCAGACCACTCGTTTGACATTGATTTGCCATGCGCGAACCGTCGCACAGAAATTGGCGTGTTTTCCTACGAATGAACCTGTTGAAAATAGCCGGCTGACACCGGGCGAATTGGCCGAGCGTTTCGACGCCGCGCGACGCTTGATTTGCGCGCCGGAGTTGCGCACGCGCCAGACAGCGGCATGGTTTGGCACGGATGCGCAGATTGATGAGGCGCTGCGCGATTGTGACTGGGGACGCTGGCATGGCCAGTCGATCAAAGCCCTGCAAGCCTCGGAAGACGCCGGGCTGCAGGCCTGGCTGGACGATCCCCACGCCACTCCGCATGACGGTGAGTCAGTGGCGCAGTTATGCCAGCGCGTGGCGATTTGGCTAGCTAACCTGCAAGGCACGTCGGGACATGTCGTGGCGGTGACGCATCCGTTTGTCATCCGCGCTGCACTGATCCATGTGCTGCGCGGTTCGGCGTTGCATGACATCGATGTCGAACCGTTGTCGCTGCTCGAACTGCGCTTCACCGGGCGCTGGCGCCTGTGTCTTAAAGGAGCTTTGTGATGAAACAACTGCTGGTGATCGGCATCGGTGCCGGCAATCCCGACTACATCACGATGCAGGCGGTGAAGGCGTTGAATCGGGTCGACGTGTTCTTTCTGATGGACAAAGGCCAGAGCAAGGACAAGCTGATCGACCTGCGTCGCGAGATTTGTGAGCGCTATATCGACAATCCTGACTACCGCTTCGTCGAGGCCCACAGTCCGGAGCGCGAACGCGGCGATGTCGACTACGCCGCCAGTGTCGATGAGCTGAACCGCGCCAAGCAGCAGACCTTTGAGCGGCTGATCAATGACCAATTGTCTGACGGTCAGTGTGGCGGGTTCCTGGTGTGGGGTGACCCGGCGCTGTACGACAGCACCGTGCGTATCCTCCAGACGATTCTGGCCTCGGGTGCGTGTGCCTTCGAGTTTGAGGTGATCCCCGGGATCACCAGCGTTCAGGCGTTGGCGGCGCAGCACAAGGTGCCGTTGAACACCATCGGTCGTTCCATCGAAATCACCACCGGGCGGCGTTTGGCGGCAGGGCAGGTGAGTGATGCGGACAGTCTGGTGGTGATGCTCGATGCTGAAGATTCGTATCACCGAGTGGCCGATCAGGATACCGAGATTTACTGGGGCGCGTACTTGGGCACACCGGACGAGATTTTGATCAGCGGCAGGCTGGCGGATGTTGCGGATGAGATCGAGCGGGTGCGCAAGGCGGCGCGGGCCGAGCATGGGTGGATCATGGATACGTATTTGTTGCGCAAGCCTTAGATTTTCGCTGGCCGGGCGGGCCTCTTCGCGAGCAGGTCGAATCGTCGCACCGTCGCTCCCACATTCTGAAATGCATTCCCTGTGGGAGCGAGCCTGCTCGCGAAGGCGCCGGAACACTCAACGCACATTTCCAACAGGCAAAAAAACACCCGGTGCAACGCAAGTCGCACCGGGTTTTTGTTGCCAGCAAGCGGCGGATGTCGTGGATCCGCCATTCACTGTTGAACTCTGGTTATGCGCGTTCCAGCGCCAGCGCCACACCCTGACCGCCACCGATGCACAGGGTCGCCAGACCCTTTTTCGCATCACGCTTGATCATTTCATGCAGCAGGGTCACCAGCACGCGGCAACCCGATGCACCGATCGGATGGCCCAACGCGATGGCGCCGCCGTTGACGTTGACCTTGTCCAGATCCCATTGCAGATCCTTGGCCACCGCCAGCGATTGCGCAGCGAAGGCTTCGTTGGCCTCAATGAGATCGAGCTGGCCGATGTTCCAGCCGGCCTTGTCGAGGCAGCGGCGGGTGGCCGAAACCGGGCCGATGCCCATGATTGCAGGATCAACACCTGCGTTGGCGTAGGCAGCGATTTTCGCCAGAACCGGCAGACCGAGGGCTTTGGCTTTCTCGGCGCTCATCAGGATGACCGCAGCGGCGCCGTCATTCAGCGACGAAGCGTTGCCGGCCGTGACGCTGCCGTCCTTTTTAAATGCCGGGCGCAGTTTCGCCAGGGATTCGGCAGTGGTGTCGCCACGCGGCTGTTCATCAACCTTGAAGGCAACCGGATCGCCTTTGCGCTGCGGGATCAGGATCGGCGTGATCTCATCGACAAAACGACCGGCCTCAATCGCGGCGGCGGCTTTCTGCTGCGAGGCTGCGGCGAAGGCGTCCTGCTGTTCGCGGCTGATCTCGTATTTGTCGACGAGGTTCTCGGCGGTGATGCCCATGTGGTAATCGTTGAACGCATCCCACAGGCCATCGCTGATCATGGTGTCGACGATTTGCGCGTGGCCCATACGCAGACCGGTGCGTGCGCCCGGCATGACGTAGTTGGACAGGCTCATGTTTTCCTGGCCGCCGGCGATGATCACGTCAGCGTCGCCGCAACGGATCGCTTGCGCACCCAGATGCAGGGCTTTGAGGCCCGAACCGCAAACCTTGTTCAGGGTCATTGCTGGCACGGCATGGGGCAAGCCGGCCTTGATCGCGGCCTGACGCGCCGGGTTCTGGCCTGCGCCGGCGGTCAGCACCTGGCCCATGATCACTTCATCGACCTGCGCACCGTCCAGACCGGTTTGTTCGAGCAACTGGCGGATCACCGCCGCGCCCAGATCAACCGCGGACACGCTGGCCAGGGAACCCTGGAAACTGCCGATCGCGGTGCGCGTGGCGGCAACAATTACGACGTCTTGCATTTTCGAATTCCTCACTGGGCAGCGAACTGCATTTCCGGTACGTGATCCGGGACGATCAGTTTACCAGCGGTTTTGGCGACGATTTCCTCGACGCTGACGCCAGGTGCGCGTTCCTTGAGGACAAAAGCGCCATTTTCGATTTCCAGGTAGGCGAGGTCGGTCAGCACGCGCTTGATGCAACCGGCGCCGGTCAGCGGCAGGCTGCACTTGGATAGCAGTTTCGACTCACCATCCTTGGAGGCGTGGGTCATGATCACGATGATATTGTCGGCGCCGGCCACCAGATCCATCGCACCGCCCATGCCCTTGACCAGTTTGCCGGGGATCATCCACGAGGCGATGTTGCCTTCGACGTCCACTTCGAACGCGCCGAGCACGGTCAGGTCGACATGACCGCCACGGATCATCGCGAACGATTCGGCGGAGTTGAAGATCGACGCGCCGATACGCGCAGTCACCGTTTGTTTGCCGGCGTTGATCATGTCGGCATCGATAGTGTCTTCGGTCGGGAACGGACCCATGCCGAGCAGGCCGTTTTCCGATTGCAGCATGACTTCCATGCCTTCGGGAATGTAGTTGGCGACCAGGGTCGGAATGCCGATGCCGAGGTTCACATAAAAGCCGTCCTGCATTTCGCGGGCGACGCGCTGAGCCATTTGTTCGCGGGTAAGTGCCATGGTTTTATTCTCCGTCAGCCTGAATTATTTGCGGATGGTGCGCTGTTCGATGCGTTTTTCGAACGTGCCGCAAATGACCCGATCGACGTAGATGCCCGGGGTGTGGATCTGCGAGGGGTCGAGTTCGCCGGGTTCGACGATTTCTTCGACTTCAACCACGGTGATCTTGCCGGCGGTAGCCGCCAGCGGGTTGAAGTTCTGCGCGGTGTGACGGTAGATGACGTTACCAAAATGGTCGGCTTTCCAGCCTTTGACAATGGCGAAGTCGCCAGTGATGGATTCTTCCATCAGGTACTTACGACCTTTGAATTCGCGTACTTCCTTGCCTTCGGCGACCGGGGTGCCGACGCCGGTGGCGGTGAAGAAGGCCGGAATGCCGGCGCCGCCTGCGCGCATCTTCTCGGCGAGGGTGCCTTGCGGGGTCAGGATGACTTCGATGTCGCCTTTGAGCAGTTGTTCTTCGAACAGCTTGTTTTCGCCGACGTAGGAGGCGATGACTTTGCTGATCTGACGATCGGTGAGCAGCACACCGAGGCCAAAACCGTCGACGCCGCAGTTGTTGGAAACGACGGTGAGGTCGCGGGTGCCTTTGCGTTTGATCTCGGCGATCAGGTTTTCCGGAATGCCACACAGACCGAAGCCGCCGGCGATAACGGTCATGCCGTCCTCAAGCCCGGCCAGGGCTTCCTCGTAGGAACTCACGCGCTTGTCGAAACCTGCCATATGCACCTCTTTTATTATTTGCGGGCGGCTGGCTAGCCGAATGGTTGGAGTGTCTCGCTGGAGGATATATTTGTTAAGTTGATTTTTAAGGTTGGTTAATAGATAAAACTCAATAATCGCGTTATGGCGTGCTGCTTTGATCGTTCCCACGCTCCGCGTGGTAATGCCTCTAGGGACGCTCCGCGTCCAGTGACGCGGAGCGTCACGGGCTGCGTTCCCACGCAGGAGCGTGGGAACGATCATCATGGCTCGCCGCTTAACGCTTGTAGCTTACAACTGGAGCGAAGCGAGTATGACCATCAAACAGATCCGCGCCTTCCTCGCTGTGGCACAGAGCCTGAGCTTCGCCGTGGCCTGCGAGCGTCTGCACCTGTCGCAATCAGCCTTGAGCCTGACCATCAAAGCGCTGGAAGAGGGCCTGGGCGGTCGCCTGTTCAGCCGTAACACACGCAATGTCGCGCTGACTGCGGAAGGTGAATCCTTGCTGCCGCTGGCGCGGCGGCTGATCGCCGACTGGGATAACGCCGAAGACGAAATGCGCCAACGCTTCAGCTTGCAGCGCGGGCGGGTGACGCTGGCGGCGATGCCGTCGTTTGCCGGCAACCTGCTGCCGCCGATCCTCAAGACGTTTCGTGCGCGCTACCCGAACGTCAACGTCACGGTCAATGACGTGATCAATGAGCAAGTGCTGGAAATGGTCCGTGACCGTCAGGTGGAACTGGGCGTGGCGTTCGAGCCGATGCAAAACACTTCGATGACGTTTACGCCGTTGTACGTGGATCGCTTCGTCGCGGTGGTGTCGAAGGATTCGCCACTGGCGCAGCGCGGCGAGATCGATTGGCAGACGTTATTGCAGGAGCCGTTCATCACCTTGCAGCGGCCTTCGACGGTGCGAGTGATGCTCGAAGAGCACCTGCAGGCGCGAGGCATGAAGTTGCCGGTGGAATTTGAAAGCCATCAACTGGCCACGGTCGGGCGGATGGTCGCCAGTGGTCTGGGCGTCAGTGCCGTGCCGGCGTTGTGCGCCGAGCAGATGCAGGAACTCGGCGCCCACTGCCTGACCCTGGATGACTCGGTGGAGCGGGCTATCGGCGTGCTGACTGAGCCGGGCAATGAACTGTCGGCGGCGGCGCAGGCGTTGTTCGATATTCTCAAGGCCGAAGATCTGGGGCGACTGTGAGATCTACCCCCTCACCCCAACCCTCTCCCCCAGAGGGGGCGAGGGGGAAGGGAGCTGATCGGGGGCATTTCAAAAAATGGGTTCGGCTCGAAATTTTCAGGTCGCAGTATTAAGTCCTGACAACTCGGTCAGTTCCCTCTCCCTTGGGAGAGGGCTAGGGTGAGGGGCTTGGGTCCGGAGTCGAGCACAAAGTGCAGCAACTCACCGATCCAGCACTTCAACCAACAACGGCAAAAGCTGTTCACACGACGCTTCAATCTTCAAATCCAGCAAATCATCCGCGCGGGTCTTGCCCAGATTGATCGCAATCAACGGCTTGCCACGATCGGCAATCACCCGGCACAGGCGAAACGCCGAGTACGCCATCAACGAAGACCCCACCACCAACATCCCCGCTGCATTCTCTGCCGCCGCCATCGCCCTTGCCGCCGTGGGCTGCGCGACGTTCTCGCCGAAAAACACCACGTCCGGTTTCATCCGCTCGCCAGCGCAATGCGGGCAGCGCGGCACCTGAAAGCGCGCTTCGAAGGCCGGGTCGAGCAGGGTGTCGCCATCCGGCGCCTGGACTGCATCGACCCCGGCCAGATACGGGTTGTGCATTTCCATTAATTGTTGAATCGAATCGCGCTCACTGCGCTGGCCGCAGTCCAGGCAGAGGACGCGATGCAGGCTGCCGTGCAGTTCGATCACATCGTGACTGCCGGCTTGATCGTGCAGGGTATCGACGTTCTGGGTGATCAAGGCGTGGATCAGCCCATGGCGCTGCAATCCGGCCAACGCTTGGTGCGCGGCATTTGGCTGCGCCTGACGCACCCTCGGCCAACCCAGCATGGCCCGCGCCCAGTAGCGGCGGCGCGACTCGGGGGCGGCGAGGAACTCCTGGTACATCATCGGCTGCCGGCCACGGCGCACACCGTCGCTGTCGCGGTAATCCGGAATGCCCGACGGCGTGCTGATGCCGGCTCCGGTCAGCACGAGGAAATCGCCATCAGCCATCACCTCTTGCAGCGTATCGAGGTGTTCGCGGGTCGGGTTGTCGAGCATGGTCAGCGCTCCGAAGTGGGCAGTGCGCGCAGGTTAGCACCAACCTTGGTGGCGAGGGCGCAAGCTCCCACGCCACAGTTTTAAAAGCGGATTATTTACGTGCCTCCAGAATCAGGTTGAACGGCGTTTGTGTGGCTCGGCGGAACTGCTTGAAACCGGCCTCGGCGAATACTTTGCGCAGACGCACTTCCCCGGCCTGCGCCCCCAGGCCCAGGCCGACTTCCTGCGACAGCGAGTTGGGGGTGCAGATAAACGTCGAGGCTGCGTAGAACAGCCGTCCAACCGGGGTGATGTTGTCGTCCAGTGTGTCGTTGGCGAACGGCTCGACCAGCAACACCGTGCCATCGTCTTTCAGCGAGTTATAGGCGTGACGGGCGGCACCGACCGGATCGCCCATGTCGTGCAGGCAGTCGAAATAGCAGATCAGGTCGTAGTCGTCGCCGGGGTAGCTTTTCGCCGAACCCTGAAAGAACTTCGCCCGGCTGCTGACGCCACCTTCCTCGGCGCGCTGGGTGGCGACGGTGATCGAGGGCGCGTGATAGTCATAGCCGACGAAACGCGAGTTGGGAAACGCCTGGGCCATGATCACGGTCGAGGCGCCGTGACCGCAGCCGATATCGGCGACGTTCGCGCCGTGCTCAAGCTTGGCCACCACGCCGTCCAGTGCCGGCAGCCATTCGGCAATCAGGTGACCTTTGTAGCCGGGCCGGAAGAACCGCTCGGTACCGGTGAACATACACGGGTGGTGATCGCCCCAGGACAAAGCGCCGTTGCCGCGCATGGCTTTGACCAGCTTGTCCTTGTCGTGAAAAAACGACGCCACCACCCCGAGGCCGCCAGCGACGTAGACCGGCGAGTCTTCGACGGCCAGGGCCAGCGCTTGCTCTTCGGGTAAACGGAACTGGCCGTCGTGGTGTTCCATGTAGCCGGACGCCACGTGGGCGCTGAGCCATTCACGAACCAGACGCGGGTTGCAGGTAGTTTTGGCGGCGAGGGCATCGGCACTGATCGCCTGACTGTCGGCCATTGCCCGGTACAGCCCGAGCTCTTCGCCGACGATGACATTGGCCAGCATCGCCGCGCCGCCCATGTCGTTGACCAGTTTGCCCATGAATTCGTTGAGCTTCGCCTCATCCATCATGTGTGCTCCTGAAACAGGATCACGGTCCGGCGGCGTCGAGGGTCGAGGCGTGCGCCACCGGGCGGTGGTCACGGAGTTGGGCAGGGCACGGCTGACGTCCTGCGTCCCCCTCGACTGGGTAATAAAGGAGTCTAGCCCCGGTCCGGGAGCGGCGCTGTATTTGTGAGCAACGAAAACCTGTACAAGCGAGCCTGCTCGCGAAGGCGGCATTTCAGGCAATTCTGGTATTGGCAGTGCTGACGCTTTCGCGAGCAGGCTCGCTCCCACAATATTGATCGGCAGAGAATCTGTATCACTGTGTATCGCCGTGATGGTGGGACACACAGGGCTGCAAATGCCCGGTCATCTGCACACAACCGCAATACATCCGGCGGCTCAAATGTGGCAAACCCACTGCTGAGGTACATCCCATGCATACGCCGCCCTCATCAATGCCACCCAGTGTTGGCCTCGGCCTGCGCCGTGGTCTGCTGAAAGACCTGCAGGCTGCCCGTGGCGGCGCCTTCGACTTTCTCGAAGTCGCCCCGGAAAACTGGATCGGAGTAGGCGGCGCGCACGGTGCGGCGTTACGTGAACTGGCCGAGCGCTATCCGTTGTCCTGTCACGGCTTGTCGCTGTCGCTGGGCGGGTCGGCGCCGCTGGATGTCGGATTCTTGCAGGAGGTCCGGGTGTTTCTCGACCATTACAACGTGCCGCTGTACAGCGAGCACCTGAGTTACTGCAGCGATGACGGGCATCTGTATGACTTGCTGCCGTTGCCGTTCACCGAAGAAGCGGTGCAGCACGTTGCCGCGCGGATCAGTCAGGCTCAGGACATTCTCGGCCGGCGCCTGGCCGTGGAAAACGTCTCCTACTATGCCGCCCCGCGCCAGGACATGGACGAGGTGAGCTTCACCAATGCCGTACTGCGCGAGGCCGATTGCGACCTGCTGCTGGACGTCAACAATGTCTATGTCAACGCGATCAACCACGGCTTCGATCCGCAAACCTTCCTCGCCGGTATCGAGCCGGACCGGGTGGTCGGGATGCATGTGGCGGGTCATTTCGATGAGTCCGATACGCTGAAAATCGACACCCATGGTGCCTCAGTCAAACCGGTCGTGTGGTCTCTGCTGGCGGAGGCTTACAGGCGGTTTGGCGCGCAGCCAACGCTGCTTGAGCGGGATTTCAATTTCCCGGCATTTTCCGAACTGGTCGCTGAGTTGCATACCATTCGCCAACTGCAAGCCGGAGGTCGCCCTCATGGATAACCTGATACTGCAACAACAGGTGCTGACCCGGTATTTGCGCGATCCTGAACATCAATCGCCACCGGCCGACATGAACGTGGCGCGGGTCAACGTTTATCGCGATCTGGTGTTCAACAACGTTTCGCAATTGTTGAGCGGCACGTTTCCGGTGTTGATCCGGATCATCGGGGAACAACGCTGGGGCCTGCTGGTACGAGGCTTTTTGCGCGAGTGGCGGGCGCAGACCCCAAAGTTTGGAGAGATTGCCGAAACGTTTCTCGACTATCTCGCGTCGCCACCGCAGGTGTTGCGCGATGGCGAGTGGCCGGCGTTTCTGCTGGAGCTGGCGCATTACGAATGGGTCGAGATGATCTTGCAGCAGTCCGATGCTCAGGCGCTGCCGCCAAGCGATCCGGCGCTGTTGCTGGAGCGTCCGCTGCAGATCTCGGCACTGGCCTGGCCATTGGCGTATGTGTGGCCGGTGCATGCACTTGATCCGAACCATCAGCCCGCCACACCGCCGGCGCATCCGACCCTGTTGCTGGTGCGGCGCACGGCAGACTGGAATGTGCAGTTTTCCGAGCTGAGCCCGCTGGCCTGGCGCCTGTTACAGCGCATTGAAGCGTTTCCTGACCTTGATGGCCGCCAGCAATTGCAAGATCTGGCAGTAGAAGCAGGGGTGGCCGACACCGAAACGTTCATAGACAGCGGATCGGCGTTGTTGCGGCAGTTTCACCAAGAGGGCGTGCTCGCCAGCGTCCTGTAAGTCATGCCGCAGGCAGCCACGACGGCGGGCAGGGATGCAGACGATAGAAGTCGCGCAGGTGCGCCACATCGCGTGCGAATCCAGCGTTCAGCCATTGGCGATATTGCGCCTGCGCCGCTGTTTGCAAGGCCGGTTGGCGCAGACCATCCGTTACGGCTTGCGCGGCTTGCATACCGCTCATCAACGCTTTGAGCACGCCGTGGGAGGACGCCGGGTCGAGCCGGTTGGCAGCATCGCCCACCAGAAAATAACCAGCACCGGTGACGGCCGGGGTGATGCGCCAGGTTACATCGGCGCCGCGTATCCGCCCTACGGCTGGCAATGCTTGCAGGGCCTCGGGAAGCCTCGTCGATCGCCTGTTGTTCTCGAACGTCAGGTGCGTCCAGTGCAGCAACTGCGGCTCGACCTGGGCGATCCAGGTCCATCCGTCAGGATCGGCCAGCAAGTGCGCGGTTGTTGCATAGGTTGCGCTGTGACCTTGCAAATAGCCGTAACGCGCCACCAGCGGCGGTGAACAGTGGCGAACCGGCAGACCGAGTTGGCGAGCGAGCCAGTCGCAAGCGCCACTGGCATCGATCAGGCAGGTCGCGTAAAGGCGTGCGCTGTCGGTCTCCACGCCGATCACCCGACTGGCCTGAGTCAACACTCGCCGTGCCCGGCAGGGCTGACTGATCTCCACCCCCAACGTCGCCGCTTGCGCCAGTAACGTCGCGTCCAGTTGCGCCCGCTCCAAATGAAAGCCCTGCCAGGCGCCGCGATCATCGGCGCCAAAGGCATTGAAGCGCGGCACACCGTTCCAGTGCACCCAGTGGCCGTCAAAGCGCCGTGCCGCGCGGCCACATAGCTGCTCGGCGACCCCCAGTTGTCGTAGCAGCGGTTCGATGCCCGGATGCAGGCTTTCGCCGGGGCGAAACCGGGGGAACGCCTGCCGTTCGATCAAGGCCACGCGCAGCCCGTGACGGGCGCAACTGATTGCCGTTGCGCAGCCCGCAGGGCCGGCGCCGACGACCACAACATCAAAATGTTTCATGGGCGACCCGCCATGGCAGGGTGTCGCGTTTGATCAGGATTGCATCGGCGCTGAGCAGCAAGATCACCAGCTCTTCGACTTCGACGTGGCGCAACCTGAAATCACTTGCAGGGATCTGCACGGCGCCGCGCTTGTACAGCAAAAAGCGCTGCACCCAGCCGTCGAGGAGCTGCCCTGCTTGCGCCTGCGCGCTGTCCAGTTCCGCGTTCGGCCGCTGCACGTCAACGAACGACAACAGTGGCCAGGCATTGCGCATGGGTTTATCGCTGGCGGCGCCGAGCGCACGGTACACGCGATACATCGAGCGCACGCGCTGCTGATACACGGTTTGCGCAGTGTGGCCGGTCGTGCTCAGGGAGAACTGGCCATCGAGGGCCACCTGTGTGTAATCGGCATGGGCGTACGCGTGGTACTGGACGATCAGCCGATCGTCTTGAGTGATGAGTTGAGGGCCGCGCTGATTATCCCAGGCCAGGCCGCCCATGCCGATTTCTTCATCGGTCAGGGGAATGATGCTGTGCAGCGTCGAGCGCGGCTCAAATACCCGTGCCGAATCCGGTGCCACGCCGGGCCAGAAAGAACCTAGCGCTGCGCAGATCTTCGCATCCTCGGGAAACGGGCTGGCCATCTGATAGCCGGCGAGGACGTTGATCCACTCGTCGTCTGCCGTGCGCTGGCGAACCCAGCCGACCTCCCAGCCAGGCCCGAACACCCCGGCGGCGCCGTCGGGCAGCGAGGTCGGCCGCGATGACGGTGGTAGCGGGGCAGTGGATTGCACCGTGTCGGTTTGATCGGCGAGGGCAACGATGGCGCTCACCCCTCGGTCAGTCGGGGAGAACAGTCGATCCTGCAGATCGAGGTTGGCGCAGTAGCGTACGTTGGAGAGCGCTTCAAGTCGGGCGTGCCAGAGACCGGCACTTGGTAACGCTGGTTCGTCGCTGACCCAGTGCAACAGCTTGCGTTGACTGCATAACGGATAGAAGTCCGGGGGGCCGATCAGCGAATAGGCCGCGATGGCCGGCAAATGGTTTTCCAGCATCGGGCAGCGTGGCAACACCCAGCCATCGGCAGTGCCGTCCTGATAATGCAAGGCGCGATAACCGCCCTGACGCACCAACGCCTCGACACCTTCATGCTCGTTCAGGTCTTCGATGCTGCCATCCGCTTCGACCCGATGACGTCCGTGCACCATGCCGCCGGTATTGGCCGGCAGCATAAAGGACAAGGGCTGCCCCTGATATTCGACGGGCGCCACCAGCCGGGCTCTGGCTTCAGGCACCAGCAGACCGGGGCCGAGATCTACAGTCGAGGCCCAATGCGCAAGATTTTCCGTGACGACGAAGGGTGGCTGGCTGATCTGCGGTTCCTGCCAACCGGTGCCGCTGTGGCGCAAATGGACATGCCGCAGTTTTTCGTTGATCTGGTGGTTGCCCAGCGTCACCGTCAGGTTCAGACCCTCCAGGCACTGCGAACCATTGAACAGCTTGTGCACGGGCACCCAGAAATCCAGTCCGGGGTCGAGGTCCATCTGAAAATCCATCGGCCCGAAGCGCTCGGCATCGCCCTTGAGTTGCACGGCAATGTAGGCGCTGTAGCGCACTGGCATCACCCGGATGCCGTGCGGATCATCGTCGACGAAGGGCAGGAAACTGCGCAGCGTTGCGTCATAGCACGGGGGGGCGGTGCCGACGCGGGCGATTCCGGTACGCGAGAAGCACAGGTCGGCATGCCGGCCATGCACGGTGTCGGCGGCGCAGCGATATTCACTGGCAAACGCGACCACCGCCAACGGCGCGCCCCGGGCTTTGTGGCGCAGGCTGTCGAGCGTGGGCGGACTGACGCTGTAGACATAGTCGAGCACGGTCTCGATCTCGGCGGCAGTGGGGAACAGCTGTAATGTCTGGCCGTTTTTATCGCTGAGCACGTTTGGCGAGGCCAGCGCGTGATACAGCAGGCTGTGCGCCGGTGCGCCTGCCTCGATCGCCCGCCTGCCGGTCGTTGCGAAATCAGTAAATCCGGGTATTGACCGGTCGATTTTCAGGGGCTTGTGCAGTTCCGCCGCCAGCGGTTCAGCCAGCAAGTCCAGGCCGTGGGCGAGCATCAGTGAATGCCAGCCGCCAGGCGCCAGGCGCGTACACACGTGGGTAACGGATTCGAGCAGAGTCATGTTGCGCCTCGACAGGTTGGGCCAATTGTCATGGAACCGTAGCCCGGCGCTGACTTGCTACTGTCAGATCTGACAGTGGCGACCAATGGTGAACAGTGCGAAACGGGCAACACAACCATAAGCGCATCAGCCAAGGCGCACAGTCAGTGGATTCTGATGAAGTTGTAGGCATTGGCGCGGCGGTGTGCAGGCTACCGACCGGTATTGGTGCGTAGCGTTTAAACAGGCGCCGTTAAAGCGTTTATGGATGCAGCGGCAGCTTCAGTTCAGCGCACAGCCCGCCACCCTCGCGATTGCTCAACGTCAGCGAACCACCGAGCGCCATGGCCAGTTGCTGGGCGATCGCCAGTCCCAGCCCGGTGCCGCCGGTATCGCGATTGCGCGAGTTTTCCACGCGGTAGAACGGTTGCAGCACCTGCGCCAGTTCGGCGTCGGCGATGCCCGGGCCGCGGTCCATGACGGTGATCGCCAGGTTGCCTTTGTTGGCTTCGACCCAGACTTCGGCGGCGCCGGCGAATTTCAGTGCGTTGTCGGTCAGGTTCACCAGCACCCGGCGCAACGCATGAGGACGGGTGTCGATGACCGCCGCACTCTTGCCGACCAGTTGCACCTGCTTGCCCATGTCCTGATAGTCGAACACTAGGCTTTCGAGGAAGGAATCCATGTTGGTGCGGCGGCTTTCTTCGGTCGAACCATGGATGCTGCGCGCATACGCCACGCCTTCGCGCACCAGGTGTTCCATCTCGCTGAGGTCATTCCACAGTTTGTCTTTCTCGGTGCAATCGTCCATGAGTTCGGCGCGCAGTTTCATCCGCGTGATCGGGGTTTGCAGGTCATGGGAAATCGCCGCCAGCAGTTGCATGCGTTCCTTGAGATAAGCGGCAATGCGCGCCTGCATCGTGTTGAACGCCCGTGCTGCGTAGACCACTTCGTTCGGGCCGCTTTCGTCGAGGTTGATCGGGTGGGCGTTGGGGTCGAGTGTTTCCACCGCGTTAGCCAGCCGGGTCAGGGGGCGAACCGCAATGCGCACCGCCAGCCAGGTGCAGACGAGCATCAGCGCCAATTGGCCGAGCAGTACTACCGGCAACCAGGGTGACAACGGGACCATGGCGGGGCGCACGTCGATGGTCACCGGGCTGCCGTCGCTCAGGCGCAGATGACCCTGAAAGTGTTTCTTCGGCCCGGGAATATCGGTGAAGGTCAGCGGATAGCGTTCACCAATGGCTTCGGTGATCGAGGTGACCGCCACCGGCACATCACTGGCCTCGATCGGTGTGCCCGGTTCGCCTTCGCTCAACAGGTAGCCATAATTTTTTCGCGCCAGACGCTCGAGCCAGGCAGGGCGCTCTTCGGCAGGCAAGCGATCAAGGATCGCAATCGAGGTCGAGACGTCGGTTTCCAGATTGCCGAGCATGGTGTTCTTGGCGCTTTGGTAACGCTCGTAATACTGCGCACCGAACGACAGCGCCTGAGCGAGCAACAGGCCGATCAGGAAAATCAGCGACAGGCGCGAGGCGAGGGTGCGCGGCCAGTGCAGATTGACGCTCATGCCGGGGCCCCGAGAATCTCGACCGGCAGTGAGAACACGTAACCTTCGCTGCGCACGGTCTTTATGTAGGCCGGCTCGCGCGCATCATCCAGCAGGCGCTGACGCAAACGGCTAACCAGCAAGTCGATCGAGCGGTCAAACAGATCGGCATCACGACCCTGGGTCAGATTGAGCAGTTGGTCGCGGCTGAGCACCCGTTGTGGGTGATCGAGAAACACCCGCAGCAATCGATATTCGGCGCCGCTGAGGGCGACCATGGTGCCGTCCTTGTCGAGCAGGTGACGGGCCGAGGTGTCCAGTTGCCAACGACCGAAGGCCAGCAAGCGACCGGCCTCGGTGACCACCAGATTCGGCGGCAGCATGCGCGTGCGGCGCAGCACGGCGTTGATCCGCGCGAGCAATTCGCGGGCGGCGAATGGTTTGGTCAGGTAGTCGTCGGCGCCCATTTCGAGGCCGATGATGCGGTCGGTTTCATCGTTGCGCGCGGTCAGCATCAATACTGGCGTGGCCTTGTGTTTGCCCACCCGCAATTCGCGGCACAGCTGCAGGCCATCGTCGCCGGGCATCATGATGTCGAGCACGATCAGGTCGACGGTGTTGGCCTCGAGAAAGCTGCGCATCTGCCGGCCATCGGCGACCACCGTGGTGCGCAGGCCGTTTTTCTTCAGGTAGTTGCCCACCAGTTCACGGATCTCGCGGTCGTCGTCGACGATGAGAATGTGATCGACATGATCCATCGGTGCAAACCTCTATCAAAAGGGACTGCCGTGCAGTGTATCGAGCCTGCGGTGGCCCGCCTGCCTGCCTTTGTATTGCAGTGTATCTGCCGTGACTACGGATACACGGGGACGCAAAAACGCGATTTTTTCAGGGGTTTGTATCGCTGTGTATCCCCCGATGGCAAGGATACACTGCGATTGAAACGCGCCAGTTCCTGACACAGAGGCGATACCTCGCGAGCCTCAAATAGGCTCCATCGAGGCCCACACAGATCGCCTCGGCTCAAACCCCATTGAAGCCTTGAGGAAACGCCATGAACAACAACTCCGTAATCGCCGCCTGCCTGTTTGCCGCGCTGAACATCTGCACGCTCTCGGCCCGGGCCGAAGCCGCTGTTACCGCGCAAACCTACACCTACGGCACCCACCTGGATATCCAGAAAGTGATCTCGCTGAAACAGGACAACTCGGTGTCCTGCGGCATCGTCGAGGCGCGCATGACCTACCTCGATTCTGCAGGCAAAACCCGCGTACTCGATTACAGCAAATTTGCCGACGGCTGCAACAACGACAACTGAGTCATCAACGGCAACCAAGCCAACTCTTTATAGAAGGAACAACACCATGAACAACGTCGCGCGCTTTTTCACCGCCATCGCTTTCTCCCTGGCCGGCGTCGCCGCCCATGCCAACGCTGCGGTTGAACAGCATAGCTGCCACAGCAGCACCTGCTTCCAACTGACGCCGGGGGCTCAGCAGGGCAGCGACGGCCTGATTGCAGCGGACGGCTCCAGCCGCACGCCACAAGGGCAGATGTTCGCCGAGAACGGCGCCAGCCGTACGCCGCAGAGCCAATGGCTGGAAAGCCAGAGCGTCTGAACGGCTCGCCACAATCATTGATCAAGGGTGACTCACTATGTACCTCATCGCATTTCTCGGCGGTCTGCTGACCGTGCTCAGCCCCTGCATCCTGCCGGTGGTGCCGTTTCTGTTTGCCGGCGCCCAACGCAGTCGCGCTTCGATACTGTTGACCCTCGGCGGCATGGCCCTGACCTTCGCGCTGATCTCCAGCCTTGCCGTGGTCAGCAGCGAATGGGTGATCCAGGCCAGCAACAGTGGCCGTTACGTTGCGCTGATCGTGATGAGCGTGTTCGCCCTGTCGCTGATCTCGGCGCGCATCGGCGGCTGGCTGACACGCCCCTTCGTGATGCTCGGCAATCGTCTGGACCCGGACACCCGGAAAAAGGCCGGGCCGATGGGTTCGGTCATGCTCGGCGTGGCCACTGGACTGCTTTGGGCACCGTGCGCGGGACCGATTCTCGGGGTGATTCTCACCGGTGCCATGCTGCAAGGCGCCAACGCGCAGACCAGCCTGTTGCTGCTGGCCTACGGCGCCGGCAGTGCATTGTCGCTGGGCACGTTGATCTTCACCGGGCGCGGGTTGGTCAACCGTTTGAAACCGTCGATCCCGTTCACCGGTTGGTTGCGTCGTGGTGCCGGGGTTGCGGTACTGGCGACGACAGCGGTGATTGCCACCGGCTTCGATAAAACCTTGTTGGCCAACACCTCCTCCGAAGGCGTCGCCAGTGTCGAAAAACGCGTGTTGGAAAACGTGCCGAAAGTGGTCGACTACTTTGTCAGCAAAGTCCGCGCGGACTCGCCGATGGAGGAGGGCAAAGGCGCGATGCCGTCACTCGCTGGCGCCGTGCAATGGTTGAATTCGCCCGAGCCGAGCGCTGAAGCCCTGCGCGGCAAAGTGGTGCTTGTGGACTTTTGGACCTACGACTGCATCAACTGCCAGCACACCCTGCCGTACGTCAAGGACTGGGCGAAGAAGTACGAGAAGGACGGCCTCGTGGTGATCGGCGTGCACACCCCGGAATACGGCTACGAGCGGATCATCGAGAACGTCAAGGATCAGGTGAAAAAGCTCGGCATCACCTACCCGGTGGCCATCGACAACAACTACGCGATCTGGCGCAACTTCGACAACCAGTACTGGCCGGCGCATTACCTGATCGACGCCAAGGGGCAGGTGCGTTACAGCCACTTCGGCGAAGGTCGCTACGAGGCGCAGGAGCAGATGATCCAGCAGTTGCTGGAGGAGGCTAAGGCGCCTGCGATTTGATCAGCAAAACCAATGGCTCAGAGGTCGCGGACCATGAGCCATTGCTCGTTGTCCCAGGCGCAAAAACGCTCCAGGACCTGCCAGCCGCGCTTGGCGTAGTAGTCCTGCTTGCTCTGCGTATGCAGATACAAACGCGCAAAGCCGCAGTCTTTTGCCTCCTGACAAATCCCTGCAATCAAGCGTTCCGCCAACCCTTGCCCGCGTGCTTCAGGGCTGACGAACACGCAGGCCAGCCAAGGTCCGAGATTGGGGCGCAAGGCGAGGTCATCGCGTGCTAGCACCGCGCCGCCGACCAGATGTTCACCGTCCATGGCGATCAGGCAAGACCAGTCGCCATTGCCTTGGCCCTCGGCAAATTCACGCTGCCATTCAGCCAGCGGTTGGTCGATGTATTCGTAGGGGAATTGCTGGTGGATCCATTGAGCATAACGGTCGCTGTGGTGCATGTGATGCGCGAGCCAATCGAGTTTCAGTGACATCGGTAGAGTCCGTTCCAGAAGCGAGCGGGCATCAGAAACCAATCCTCGAACGTTGGCAATCTTCAAGGTGTTCCAGACGCTTTACAGATTTCCACCGCTCATCGGCAAACCCCCGGTTTTACGGGGTTGCCAGACGATTGGCAGGGACGCCGAGCGGTCTCGGCGCGATAGTGCTTGAGCAGGGTCACTGCCGGCCTTGCCCCATAACAAGAGCGCGAGGTTGCCATGCCGAAATTCGTGATTGAACGCGAGATTCCAGGGGCCGGGAAGCTGTCGGAAGCAGAACTCAAAGCTGTGTCGAAAACGTCCTGTGATGTCTTGCGCGAACTCGGTCCGCAAGTGCAGTGGCTGCAGAGTTATGTCACCGCTGACAAGATCTATTGCGTGTACATCGCGCCTGACGAAGAGCAGGTACGCGAACACGCCAGGCTTGGAGGATTTCCTGCCAACAGTGTGGCGCGAGTGATGACGGTCATCGATCCGACGACGGCCGAATGATCACCGACCCCACCCGCAGCGGAGTTCACTCTTATGAGTACCCCGATTGATCTGACTGCCTTGAAAGAACGCCAGAAAGTCGCCTGGGCCAGTGGCGACTACGCCGTGATTGGTACGACGTTACAAATCGTCGGCGAAAACCTTGCCGAAGCCTGTGACCTGCGTTGCGATGAAGAGGTGCTGGATGTCGCTGCCGGCAACGGTAATGCGACGCTGGCGGCGGCGCGCCGTGGCTGCCAGGTCACCTCGACCGACTACGTTGCAGCTTTGTTGGAGCGCGGCCAGGATCGGGCCCGAGCAGAGCATCTGGACGTGACGTTTCAGGTTGCCGATGCTGAGGCACTGCCGTTCGCCGATGAGAGTTACGACGCGGTGCTGTCGACCTTTGGTGTGATGTTCGCGCCGGATCAGGACACGGCTGCGGCCGAGCTGGGGCGGGTTTGTCGCCGTGGTGGGCGGATAGGTCTGGCCAACTGGACGCCGGAAGGTTTTGTTGGGCAGATGTTCAAGACGCTCAGCCGTCATCTGCCGCCGCCTGCCGGCGCCCAGCCGCCCTCGAATTGGGGCTCCGATGCCTGGCTGCACAAACATTTCGATGACCGTGATTTTCTGCTGCGTGTGACACGGCGCGATTTCAATTTTCGCTATCGCTCGGCCGCGCATTTTATTGATATTTTCCGCCATTGGTATGGGCCGGTGCACAAGGCCTTCGCGGCATTACCGCCGGAGAGCGGGCAGGCGCTGGAGAGTGATCTGGCGGATTTGCTAAATCGGTTGAATCGGGCGGGAGAGGATTCGCTGGTGGTGCCGAGCGAGTATCTGGAGGTGGTGATCACCAAGCGCTGATTCACCCCCGACTTTCGAATCTATTGCGACCCCTGTAGGAGTGAGCCTGCTCGCGAAAGCGCTGTGTCATTCAACAAAAATGTTGTCTGACACTCCGTCTTCGCGAGCAGGCTCGCTCCCACAGGGGTAGGTATTTTGGTAGTTGAGCCTATTTCACCTGCGGCCGATCAAACCACTCCAGCGCCGTGCGCCAGATGCAGATCCCCAGAAAGTACGCCGACATCAGCAACCACAACCCCATCACCAACGGGTTGATCACCGGATGGTTGAGCACCAGCGACAGACTGCATAGCAGCCAGATCGCCGTCACTGCAATGTTGATCGGCATGAACCGGCGTACCCGAAACGGGTGCAGGAACTTCATCCGCGTCACGGTCAACAGCGCCAAACCGATAACCGTCAGAAAAGTGATCCACGGTCCCGGTCCGATGATGTACAGGCACAGGGCGACCACATTCCACGCCGCCGGAAACCCGACAAAGTAGTTGTCCTTGCTCTTCATATTGACGTTGCAGAAGCAGAACAACGAGGACACCAGAATCAGCGACACGGTCAGCAGCAGGGTGTAATCCGGCAGCGGAATGTAGCGATAGATGAACAGCGCCGGAATGAACACATACGTCAGGTAATCGATCACCAGATCAAGGATCGAGCCATCGAAGCTTGGCAGCACCGACTGCACGTTGACCTTGCGCGCCAGTGCGCCGTCGAGGCCGTCGACAATCAGCGCCACGCCCAGCCACATCAGGCAATGGGTCGGCTGGTTTTCCAGCAGGGCGAGGGTGGCCAGGAAGGCTGTGACCACGCCAGTCGCGGTAAAACCATGGGCGCCCCATGCTTTGAGCCTGGCGATGTGTACGGTCGATATCACGGGGGCGTTCTCCAGAAAGTGAAGCAAGCCGGGTATCACCCTTGAGTAGCAGGGCGCCGGCAAACCGGGTCGGGGTTGCAGCTATCGACCGGTCTGGCCGGGATAAGGTTCACCACTGATCAATCTTAGCTGGCCGGCGAAAAAATACGCGGGCGAAATCCGTCAGGGCTTCGAGCGTCAGCCAAACGGTGCTGGCGCTATGGCTTAAGGGGTCTATCGTTGCCAGACGCAGTCACTGCCAATGCCTGAGGATAACGTCATGAACACCAGCGATTTGCTCGAAAAACTGCTGCGAGGCCAGGCCTCGACCGGCCAACAATCTTCAGCGTCTGCCGGCGATGGTTTGGGTGGTTTGGGTGGGTTGCTGGGTGGACTGCTCGGTGGCGGCTCGGGGGCATCCAGCGGTAGTGGATCCGCAGGTGGACTTGGCGGCCTGGGCGGCTTGCTCGGTGGTTTGCTCGGCGGCGGTGCCAGTGGTGGACTTGGCGGCGCTTTGGGTGGGGCGCTGGGCGGCGGGGGCAGCACGCAAAATCGTTCCGGCGGGACCAATTATGCGGCGCTCGCGTCGCTGGGCATGATGGCTTTCCAGGCGTATCAGGCGTGGCAACGCAGCCAGGCGAGTTCGGCACCGCAACAAACGCCGCAAACAGCTAACCTCCTGGCCGGCCCGGAGATTGAAGAACACAGCCACGCGGTGCTGCGCGCTTTGATCGCCGCTGCCAGGGCTGATGGGCGTATCGATGATGCCGAGAAACACCTGATCAGCAGCGAAATCGGCAAACACACCGATGATCCACAGTTACAGCAATGGCTTGACGATGAAGTTGCCAAGCCGCTGGATCCCGCCGAAGTGGCGCAGTCGGCGAACGGTGACCCAGCTGTTGCCGCCGAAATGTACCTGGCCAGCGTGATGCTGGTAGATGACCAGCAGGACGCCGAGCGTCGTTATCTGGATGAACTGGCAGCAGCATTGCAGATCGACCCGGGTTTGCAGGTGCATCTGGAACAGCGGGCCAAAGGCCAGGCCTGATGTAACGGCAAAAAATCATAACCACCCGCAGCTCCGTCAAGGAGCTGCTTCGCCGTCCGTCCGGGCAATTTTCACGTCGATTGAATTTTTCGCAGGCGCCGCCTCTCTGCTGCTGTAGAGGCGTGTGGAACAGCGCCCTGCCAACCGACCGAGAATTTTGCCATGACTGTCCTGACACCTCTGAAAGCCGCGCCTGCCCAACCGCACCTGATGAACGCCGCTGGGAACATGCGGCAGGTCTATGAAGCGTTGTTGCGCAATGACGATTCCCAGGACCTTGCGCAGGCGTTTTTGCAGGAGCAACTGCAACACGCCGCGCAACTTACCGATTCGTTGCCTGAAGACCCGGCAACGTGGCACGCCTGGGTGGCCGAACATTGCGCCGATGTCGCCCGGCAATACGCCGACTATCTCCAGCAGCGCAAGGCCGGCGGGCCTCGGCAATTCTTCCGTGGCAAGGCGCAGGCGCTGTATTTCCTGCAAGCGGTGGCACCGACCAAACTGGTCGACGGCGCTTGGCTCTATGGTCTATTGCCGCGCTGGCAAGACCCGCGTTTCCAAGGGCTGCTGCGAACCTTTCTGGAAGAGCTGGGCGAAGGCAATCCGGCGCAGAACCACGTGGTGATTTACCAGAAATTGCTCGCCGAGCACGATCTGCAGGACAGCAGCGCCATCGACGATGAACGCTACCTGCAAGGCGCGATACAACTGGCCCTCGGTGTCTGTGGTGCTGACTATCTGCCCGAGGTGATCGGCTACAACCTCGGCTATGAACAACTGCCCTTGCACCTGTTGATCAGCAGTTACGAACTCAGTGAACTGGGGATCGATCCGTACTATTTCACCCTCCATGTGACCATCGACAACGCCAGCACCGGCCATGCGCAAAAAGCCGTGCAGGCGGCGCTTGACCTGCTGCCGCTTGAGGCCGATCGCGCTGAGTTTCTGCGCCGGGTAGCGCTGGGCTATCGGCTCAACGATCTGGGGCAGGGCAGCCGCGCAATCATTGAAGGCTTCGACCTTGAGCAGCAATTGCTGGCGATGCTCGAGCGCAAGTGCCCATTCGCCCAACACATGCATTCTGATTACTGCCGTTTCGAAGGGCAGACCGTCAATCAGTGGCTGGCTGCACCCGAGCAATTGCCCGGTTTCCTCCAAGCGTTGCAGAACAAGGGCTGGATCAAGCGCCACGAAGACCCGCAGGCCAGTCGTTTTTGGCAACTGATCGCGGGCGACGGTGCGGCGATGTTTGGTGTGTTCAATGCCTACGAAAAACAACTGGTGCACGACTGGATTGCGGGTGACTGGACCTCTTCGGATAAGACGAAACCCGCTCGACGGCACAGTCAGACCGCAGCGGCCATCGAAGGGCTTGAACAGGATCCCGACGTACAGGCGCTCAACGCGGCGCTGCAAGGCCAGGACGAACTGGCGCAGATCGCGACTCTGATCCCGTGGCTTGCTCCGGCACGCCATGCACACCCCGCCGGACTGCTCGCCACCCGGCGTTTTATCGAACTCAAATCCCGTTTGCCTTAAGGACACCGCCGATGACTCAGGAAGAACAACTCTGCCCCAACGACCTCGTGCTGCTGCAATTGGGCCGGCGCTTGTTGGCAGACGGATATCGGTTCACCACGCCGACGCCGTTGACCCATCAACGGGTCAACCAGCGTGACGAAGGCCAGATGGCCGACTCTTTGCGTGATGTGTTCGGCTGGTCGCGTCCGTTCGCGCCGGGATTGTTGTCCGCCGATGAACAGCGGCAACTGCAAGACGCACAGATCATTGATACCTACGAAGGTGAGCTGAAGAGTCGGGTGCGCTGGTCGAGCCTGGATGATTTGCTGTTCGTCCATTCGGCATTTCCCACCGAGGCCGCTGACGCGGTGTTTTTCGGCCCCGACACCTACCGTTTTGCGCAACTGATCCACGCCCACCTGCAGCAGAACTTCGCGCCGATTCATCGCGCGGTGGACATCGGCTGTGGCGCTGGCGTCGGTGCGATTCTGATCGGCCGCGCCCGTCGCGAGGCAGAGGTGCTGGCGCTGGACATCAACCCTGCGGCGTTGCGTCTGACTGCGATCAATGCGGCACTGGCGGAAGTCGCCAACGTTGAAGTGCGCGCCAGTGATCTGTTGCAGGGCGTCGACGGCGAGTTCGACCTGATCGTCGCCAACCCGCCGTACATGGCCGACCCGGCGGAGCGCGCCTATCGCCACGGTGGCGGGACGCTGGGGGCAGGACTGTCACTGCGCATCGTCGAACAGGCCTTGAATCGATTGGCGCCTGGTGGCTCGCTGCTGCTCTACACCGGTGTGGCGATGGTCGATGGTCGTGATCCGTTTCTCGACACCGTGCTGCCGCGCCTCGATGAAAAACGCTTCGGCTGGACGTACCGCGAACTCGACCCGGATGTTTTTGGCGAAGAACTGCTCAACCCCGGCTATCAACGGGTCGACCGCATCGCAGTGGTGGCGCTGACCGTGACCCGAATGGGCTGAAACAAGGCAGGTGCACGATGAACAGGAACCTCGACGACTACAACCGCATGCGCGATTTTTCGGCGACCTCGGAACCGGCTGCCGTCAAGCGCTCGGGACGTAAAACCGCTGCCGAGCATGCTTTGCAGTTCTGCATCCAGAAGCACGACGCTTCACACCTGCATTACGACTTTCGCTTGGAACTCGATGGCGCCTTGAAAAGCTGGGCGGTGCCGAAAGGGCCGTCACTCGACCCCAAGGTCAAGCGGCTGGCGGTGCATGTCGAGGATCATCCGCTGGATTACGCAACGTTCGAGGGCAACATTCCGCAAGGGCACTACGGCGCCGGTGATGTGATCGTCTGGGATCGTGGCGTGTGGATTCCGCTGGAAGATCCGCACAAGGCCTACGCCAAGGGCAAGCTCAAGTTCGAACTGCAAGGCGAGAAGCTCGGCGGTGTCTGGAACCTGGTGCGCACGCACATGCCCGGCAAAAAAGAACAGTGGTTTCTCATCAAGCATCAGGACAGCGCCGCACGGCCGCAGGATGACTACGACGTACTGGCCGCTGAACCCGACAGCGTGTTGAGCGAACGCACGCTTGTTACCCAGCCGAAACTGGCCGCCGAGCACAGCAAACCGCTGAAAAAGCCCCCGGCCAAGATGCGCAAAGCCGCGACCGGCAAGCTCACGGGGGCGCACAAGGCCAAATTGCCGGCACAACTGAAACCGGAACTGGCCACGTTGGTCGACAGTGCGCCAGAAGGGCAGTGGAGTTACGAGATCAAATTCGATGGCTACCGGATCATGGCGCGGATTGATCATGACCAGGTGCAACTGTTCACCCGCAACGGTCACGACTGGACGCACAAGTTGCCGCAACAGGCCGCAGCCCTGGCCGCGCTGGGATTGGAATCGGCGTGGCTCGACGGCGAAATGGTTGTCGCCAACGAAAACGGCGTACCGGACTTTCAGGCCCTGCAAAATGCTTTTGAAGCTGGAAGCAGCGGCAACATTCTCTACTACCTGTTCGATCTGCCATATCTCAACGGTGTCGACCTGCGTGAAGTGCCGGTCGAGGAACGTCGCGCCGCGCTGGCCACGGTGCTCGGCAGTCATGAGCAACCGTTGTTGCGCTTCTCCGAGGCCTTCGACGAAACCCCGGACGCCCTGCTCAACAGCGCCTGCCAGATGCAGATGGAAGGCCTGATCGGCAAACGCCTTGGTTCGCCCTATGTGTCGCGGCGCAGCGGCGACTGGATCAAGCTCAAGTGCAAACACCGCCAGGAATTCGTGGTCGTCGGTTACACCGATCCGAAAGGTTCGCGCAGTGCCTTCGGCGCGTTGTTGCTGGGGCTGCATGACCGCGACAGCGGTGAATTGCGCTATGCCGGCAAGGTCGGCACCGGTTTCAACGAATCGACGTTGAAAAGCATTCTGGCCCAACTCAAGCCCTTGCAGGTGAAGAAGGCGGCGGTGGTCAATCCACCCAGCGGCTTCGAGGTCAAAGGCGTGCACTGGCTCAAGCCGAAACTGCTGGCGGAAGTCGCATTCGCCGAAATGACCAAGGACGGTTCGGTACGCCACGCCGTGTTCCATGGCTTGCGCGACGACAAACCGGCCAAGGGCATCACAGAGGAGCGAGCGAAACCGGTGAAGACTGCAGCGAAGAAACCAGCCACGAAAAAACCGCCGGAAAAAGCCCCGGCGAGCAATCCGGATACCGCGCCGTCACAGCTCGGACTGGCCAACGGCAAGGTGCGCATCACGCACCCGGATCGGGTGATAGACGCGGTCAGCGGCACCACCAAGATGCAGCTGGCCGAGTATTACGCCAGCGTCGCCGAATGGATCCTGCCGCAGCTCAAGGATCGCCCGGTGGCTCTGGTGCGCGCTCCAGACGGTATTGCCGGCGAGTTGTTCTTCCAGAAAAACGCCGAGCGCCTGGCAATACCCGGCATCACCACGCTGGACAAAGATCTCACCGGGCAACCGGTGATGCTGATCAATAACGCCGAAGCGCTGATCGGCGCGGTGCAGATGAGCACGGTCGAACTGCACACCTGGAACGCCACCACGGTCGATCTGGACAAGCCCGATCGCTTCGTCCTCGACCTCGACCCGGATCCGGCGCTGCCGTGGAAAAGCATGGTCGAAGCGACGGCGCTGACATTGACCGTGCTTGATGAATTGGGGTTGAAAGCATTCCTGAAAACCAGTGGCGGCAAGGGGATTCATCTGGTGGTGCCGCTGACCCGCAAACTTGGCTGGGACGAGGTCAAGGACTTTAGCCACGCCATCGTCAGTCATATCGCCAAACTTTTGCCGGACCGTTTTTCGGCGGTGTCGGGGCCGAAGAATCGCGTCGGGCGGATCTTCATCGATTACCTGCGCAACGGTCTGGGCGCCACCACCATCTGCGCTTACGCCGCGCGCACCCGCGAAGGTCTGCCGGTGTCGGTGCCGCTGTTTCGCGGGGAAGTCGCCGAGATCAAGGGCGGCAATCAGTGGAATGTGCATAACGTTCACCAGCGACTGGTTGAAGTCGGTGACGAACCGTGGGCCGACATGAAGAAAACCCGGCAAAGCATTACCGTCGAGATGCGCAAACGCTTGGGGTTGAAAAAGTGATCAGGTGTCGCGCAGCAAGTCGTGGGCGTTGAGCAGTTCGAAAGCGATCTCCGGGCGATTTTCCAGTCCGCGGCGAATGGCCGCCGGAATCGCTGCGCGGGTCTTGCGGCACAGGCCCGGCAACTCGTCGATCTGAATGGCAATGCCGCGCATGGTGCGCACTTCGTTGAAACCGGGGGCGACGTCGACGCGAACGCCCAGTTGCTCGAACATGCGCTGTTGCAGATGCTTGAGATCATTCAGGTCTTTGAGCATTTCGAGGCGAGCGAGCAGGCGTTTTTCTTCCTCTCGGGTCAGGCGCAGGATGCGCAGATCCGCATCGGGCATTTCCAGCAACGGGTCGCGCCCGCAATTGCAGGCGCCGGGCGGGCAGGGGGAGCGCAATGGCACAGAAGTCGTCATGGCCTCCATCATAGAGGCCGTCGGACAGTTTTGCCTATGCGCCGTCAGCAGCCATCCATCGGCTGCTTTATCCGTGACGGCTACTGATTCAAGCCTTCGTAATGCACCAGAATCGCGTTGGCCAGATCTTCATCACTGGCATTGAGGCCAGGATTTTCCTGGCGAGCCTGTTGCAGCACCGATTCAAGATAAACCCCACGAATGGCCCCGCCACTGGCGACAAATGCAGACAAGTCGTCACGGGCCGGAATCACCATTTTGTGATCCTTGAAGGTCGAGTACAGCGACGCGGAGACACCGGCCGAGGTGGCGACATCTCCGGCATCGACTTTGGCCAGAGCGGAACCAACGGGCAGGCATAGGAGTAAAGAAGAAACGAGCACTAACTTGCGCATGACGGTGTTCCTCCACAAGCGCGAAGCAAAAAGGGAAGGATTACATAATGTGAGAGGGGCGCGCGCGGCGGGAGTTCCGTGGCGCAGCAAAGTCTGCGTTATTGCAAAACAGACGCGGGCAACGCCATGGCGGGTTGCCCGTCTTTCACGCTGGAATGAGTCAGATCACCCCGCAGGCCATACGATCACCGCCACCGCCCAGTGGTTTGGGCATATCGGCGTGGTTGTCGCCGCCGGCGTGGATCATCAGGGCGTGGCCCTTGATCTCGGAGATCTTTTTCAGGCGCGGCGCCAATACCGGGTAGTTGGCGATGCCGTCCGCCGTCACGTAAACCGCCGGAAGATCACCCAAATGGCCGTCGGCGTAAGGGCCGAGGTGCTTGGCGGTTTTTTGCGGATCGAAATGCCCGCCCGCCGCCAGTGCGGCGCCTTTCACGCCATCCTTCATGCCGGCCTCGCAGCTGGCGTTTTCATGCACGTGGAAACCGTGCACGCCGGCCGGCAGAGATTTCAAGTCAGGCGTGAACAACAGGCCATACGCCGTTTCACTGATGGTGACCGAGCCGATCGCCTGCGGCGCGCCGTCTGCGCTGACCAGATTGATCGCGACTTTTTCCGTCGCCGCGTGTGCGGTACCGATGGCGAACGTGCCGAGCAAACCCAACCACAATGCGCGTTTCATAGCGTTTCCTTTTGCTGCATGAGAATTCAGAACGACGGACTCAATAGCCTGCCGGCATTAACCGGTGATGAAGGCGTTGGCCGTGCGCGTTGAAAAGTGAGACTTGCCGCGCAATCCGAAAGTTTTGCTGCCTTTGGCCAGCACGCCGACACCGGCTGACACGCTCTGGCGCGGCAGACCTGCGCAAATAGGCTTAACTGAAGGCTGACAAGCGCTTACGGGCGTAACGAGAGAGGAAAATCCGGTGTCGATCAAACTGCGTTTAGTGTTGCTGATTGTGACAAGTCTGCTGACAGCCTTGATCGTGAGTCTGGTCAGTTACGTCGGCAATCAGCGGATGGCCTCGGCGGTCAGCGATAACGCGGTCAGCATGAGCGCGCTGCGCAACCACATGGAAGCCGACATGATGCACGACGCCCTGCGCGCCGATGTCTACTCGGCGATGCTGGTCGGGCTGGGCAAAAGCACCAGCACGGCAAGCGAGGTACGCGAATCGATCAACGAGCATGCCGGGCATTTTCATGAAGTGCTCGAGGAAAACCTCAAATTGCCGATCAATCCGGCATTGCGCACGGCCCTGGAGCAGATCAAACCGAGCCTCGATACCTACATCAGCGCGGGCGAACGGATTGTCGGGCTGGCGCTGGACAACCCTGATGCGGCTCAACAGGAACTGGGCACCTTCAACACGGCGTTTGGTCAGCTTGAAGAGCAAATGGCCGCGTTAAGCGAGTTGATCGAGTCCAATACGCTGCAGACCAGCGCAGGCACCGAGTCAGCCATCCGCAGCGCCAACATCGCGCTCGGCGTGGTGTTGATCGCCAGTCTTGTGCTGCTCTTGATCCAGGGGCGCTGGGTCATTCTGAGCATCATGGCGCCGTTGAAGACCGCCAGTCGCATCGCCGAAAGCATCGCCCACGGCAACCTCAGCGAGCCGATCGCCGAGCCATCCGGCAAGGACGAAGCCAGTACTCTGATACGCACACTGGCAACCATGCAGCGCGACTTGCGCAACATGATCGATGTGGTGCGGCGCAATGCTCACGGCGTCAGTGGCATGAGCGAACAACTCAGCCACGGCTGCCATCAGGTCGCCGACAGCAGTCAGCAACAAAGCGTCGCTGCCGGCACCATGGCCGCTGCCGCCAGCCAGATGACCGCGAGCATCGAGGAAATCACCCGCCACGCCGAACGAGCCCTGAGCATGGCCAGTCAGGCCGAAACCCTGGCCAAGGAGGGCGGCGGTGTCATTCATCAAGTGGTCAGCGACATGGACGATATCGCCCGATCAGCACAACAGTCGGCGCAGGTGATCCGCACGCTGGATCAGGAATCCGAAGCCATTTTCAACATCATTCAGGTGATCAAGAGCATTGCCGACCAGACCAATCTGCTGGCGCTCAACGCCGCCATTGAAGCGGCTCGGGCCGGCGAGCAGGGAAGGGGGTTTGCGGTGGTGGCGGATGAAGTGCGTAGTCTGGCGGCACGCACCAGCGCTTCTACCCAGGAAATCGCCGCGATGGTCGCGCGCATTCAGCACAGCACCCGCGAGGCGGTCAGCAGCATGGAGGCGGGTGTCGCGCAGGTCGACAAGGGCATGGCGGTGACGGCGGATGTCGAGCGGGCCATCCGCGAAATCCTCGAGGCGACGTTGAGCACGACGCAACTGGTCAACGACATCACCCGCACGATTGGCGAGCAGAGTCAGGCCAGTAACGAGATCGCCCATCAGGTGGAAATGATTGCCGGGATGTCCGAGGGCAATAGCCGGGTGATCGGGCAAACGGCGAATACCACCGATGAGTTGTCGAGCCTGGCGGGGCAGTTGGCGCAGTCGGTGGATCGGTTTCGGTTGTGAAAGCGGGGGAATGACCCGAACCTGAGTTGAATGTCAGGCAAATAGGTAACAGGAATGCTTTCAGACGATAAGTACCGTCGTTTGTATGTCCAGTTTGAATTTATATGTTCTGAAGAAATGTTGTTTTTTATCTGTTTCAATGGTGACAAAGGGCTTTTTCTTGCGATTGCAAACGAACGCTTTTTTAGGACTGAAGTTATCCAGATACTCCTCACCATGCGTTGTCTGCAGAAATTGAATTGTCGACTCGAGCTGCTCAATCGCATGATTTTTCCATGCGCTACCGCCTCTTTCTTTCAACTCGACCAAGTAAAGCTGCTTATTTGTGGTCAGCATGCAGTCACATCGACCTCGCCCCGGTTCTTCAGTGTCACCAATCACGCATTTGTCGATGGCTGTGAAAAGGACCGCTTTACTATCCGGGTTTTTGACTGTGGCGATCCAGGTCTCTTCTGACTCTGGATCGGCGTAGGCGACAGGACGCGATGTGTTGTCGCACAGGCCAAACCGTTCTTGGTGGTAAGGGCCACTTTGACATTGAGCATTGAGGAAATTCACGCCTCCAATGCCTCCTCGATATCGAGAAGTTGATCGAACAAATCATTACCTTCACGAAGTGATTCGTTGAGGTAGTTATGGTCCGACGGAATGCCTCCCGACATGGGCAATTTTTCGATGCTTCCAGTTGTTTCATCGGCTTGATAAATCGCCAGTTCATTAGCGTCTACCAACGCGTGCAGGGGAATTACTTTGGCGAGGCTGGTTAGCAGGGCCTCTGCGCGCTTCTCCAATATACTGTCGTGCAGATGTTTGCCCTGCACAGCGATCGTCAGATAACTCACCACATAAGGGCTATGAGTTGTCAGTACCAGACGGTTGTTTTGCCCTTGGTTATTGAACTGAAGAAGGCTTTGCAGAACGCTCCATTGTGATCGTGGGTAAAGGTTCTGTTCGGGTTCTTCAACAATGTTTATAAAAGCAGTTTTGTTAAACCTGGCTGACAATGCAGAGAGAGCAATACGGCGTTGTTCCTCTGTCAGTGAGTCGATGGAAAAAATCTCCACAACCTCCTTTCTGAAACGCTCCAGCTCTTCGGTACTCATGGTTTCCTGCCGCTCTTCACTTCGCTCTTGAACGGTGTTGGCTAAGTAGTGGCTCACGAGATGTAGCGGTACAGCTGATTGAAAACCACTGGACGCATCGGCCAATCTCAGTTTGTAGTCTGATTCGCGGATGTTGAGTATGTCATTCAGTTTGTCGTATTCGAGTTCCGCCTGATTGATCGGTAGGCGTAGTGCCCCCTTCATATTGGCTTTCGCCGCGTCGAACTCAGTCAAAAACTCTTTCAGCGAATCAGAAGAAAGCTTCAATTCCCGGGGGTGCCGGACGTAGGCGATGAAATTGCGTTCTGCAGGCACATACATAATTTGAGGCAGGTGATATTTTCTGCCTTTCAATTCACTGACATGCAGCTGTCCGCGCAAATAATGGATTACGTAGGCTTCACCTTCGTATTCGATCTCAGTATCCGCAGAAAGATAATTTTCGAGCCTGTGATACATGAGGTAGGGCTTGATGAATTTATTTTTTCGTTCAAACCATTTTGCGTCGTAGTCGCCGCGCACCAGTGCCTTTTCAATCCACGAGAAGGTTGAATACAGTTTGGCCAATGTGCTCTTCCCCGAGCCCTGATTGCCCACAAATACGGTCACACGTTTGAACTCTATCCAGCCATTGTTCTTCACACCGTTACGGATAGGGCCAAAATGCTTGACGCGTAGTCGGGTCATTGATTACTCCATAGAGACGAGCTGATGCGGTATAGCGGTGCAGCATATCAGGGCGGGATGGAAACAGGAGTGGGAAATGCGACGACTCAGGTATAGCGCCAGTTTTTTGTGGGAAAGGACTCTGCCTCTACTCATTTCAGGCGGAGTCCTTTTTATCAATCAGAACTTGAACGCCTGCCGCCCCACCAACAACCACTTGCCGTCCTGCTTCTGCCAGATCTGAAAGTTTTCGATCTCGGTCGGCACCACCTCGGTTCCCTTCAACGCCTGCGCGGAAAAGTGGTGGCGGACCAGCGCGGTGTCGCCGGACAGGGTGATGGTCTGGTTCTGCATTTCCAGGGTCTTGAACGCGCTCTTGCCGGTTTCGATGTCGGCGATGAACTCCTTCTTGTCCTGGATCTTGCCGCTGGAATGGCCATAAGTCAGGTTGGGCGCGGTGAGCGCGTTCAGTTCGGCGATGTCCTTGTGCAGCATCGCCTGGGTCAGATGGTCCACCGCTTGGGCAACGTCTTTTTCCGCCGGGGCAGAGGCGGCCATCGCGTAACCGTTGAAGGCACAGAGAAAGCCGATCAGGAGTCGGGTCTTGGTCATTGAGGTTGTTTCCTTGTTGTTATGGGGTTGACGACTAATTTGTCAGTCGTCGTACAACGTAGCAGATAATGCTTGAGCAAGGCACTGCCCAAAAGTGCTCAATCTCTGGGCAACTACACTTGAATGCAGGATGGTTTGCGTCGACGCACTCATCAGAGGGTCATGTTCAGCGACTGGCGGCCGATAAGTCCCTGAGTGGAAAAAGACTCTCAAGTCGGGAACAGACGCGCGGGTTTGCCCTGACGTGATATTCTTCGCGCCAACTTGGTTTGACCTTATTCGGTTTGCCTGCCTTCGGGCGGGCCGACGGAATCCCTGTCGCTCAAGTAGCTGAGCCAATAATGATAAGAAGTCAGTTCAGAAGGGACATTAACTGAGGTCGATGCAGCATGTCGGCCTTGTGTGCCCACCCGTCAAAATTGAAGTGTGCCGGAATCTGCGACGCTAGCCTGAGCGTCATCAAAGCGGATCGCATACAGATAACAGCGGCGGGCGGAAGGCGTTTTATCATAGGTGCAACAGATGTTTAAGAAAGTGAACACAGCCCTGCTGGGTCTGGCTTTGGCGATGGGGATGACATCCGCCAATGCTGACGAAGCAAAGAAAGTCGACGTCCTGCTGATCGGCGGCGGCATCATGAGCACCACCCTCGGTGTGTGGATCAATGAGCTGGAGCCAAGCTGGTCGATGGAAATGGTCGAGCGCCTCGACGGCGTCGCCCTGGAAAGCTCCAACGGCTGGAACAACGCCGGTACCGGTCACTCGGCGCTCGCTGAGCTGAACTACACCCCGGAAGACGACAAAGGCAACGTGACGATCCCGAAAGCCGTCGAGATCAACGAAGCGTTCCAGGTCTCCCGTCAGTTCTGGGCCTGGCAGGTTCAGCAAGGCGTTCTGAAGAACCCTCGCTCGTTCATCAACACCACGCCGCACATGAGCTTCGTGTGGGGCGATGACAACATCAAGTTCCTGAAAAAGCGCTACGAAGCCCTGCAAGCGAGCCCGCTGTTCGCCGGCATGCAGTACTCCGAAGACCCGGCTGTGATCAAGAAGTGGGTCCCGCTGATGATGGAAGGGCGTGACCCGAACCAGAAAATCGCGGCCACCTGGAGCCCGCTGGGTACCGACATGAACTTCGGCGAAATCACCCGCCAGTTCGCGACGTACCTGCAGACCAAGCCTAACTTCGATCTGAAACTGTCGAGCGAAGTCCAGGACATCACCAAGAATGCCGACGGCACTTGGCGCGTCAGCTACAAAAACCTGAAAGACGGCACCAAAACCGAAACCGACGCCAAGTTCGTCTTCATCGGCGCGGGCGGCGGTGCACTGCACCTGCTGCAGAAGTCGGGTATTCCTGAAGCCAAGGAATACGCTGGCTTCCCGGTTGGTGGTTCGTTCCTGGTGACCGATAACCCGGCCATCGCTGAACAGCACCTGGCCAAGGCCTACGGTAAAGCATCGGTTGGCGCACCACCGATGTCCGTTCCGCACCTGGACACCCGTGTCCTGGACGGCAAGCGCGTCATCCTGTTTGGCCCGTTCGCGACCTTCAGCACCAAGTTCCTGAAGGAAGGCTCGTACCTGGACCTGCTGACCAGCACCACCACCCACAACATCTGGCCTATGACCAAGGTCGGCATCAAGGAATACCCGCTGGTCGAGTACCTGGCTGGCCAACTGATGCTGTCGGATGAAGACCGTCTGAACGCGCTGAAGGAATACTTCCCGAACGCCAAAGCCGAAGACTGGCGCCTGTGGCAAGCCGGCCAACGCGTGCAAATCATCAAGCGTGATGAAGCCGCTGGTGGCGTGCTGAAACTGGGCACCGAAATCGTTGCTGCACAAGACGGCTCCATCGCCGGCCTGTTGGGCGCATCGCCAGGCGCGTCGACCGCTGCACCGATCATGCTGAGCGTGCTGCAGAAAGTCTTCAAAGACAAAGTCGCGACCCCAGAGTGGCAAACCAAGCTGCACCAGATCGTTCCAAGCTACGGCACTCAGCTGAACAACGATCCAGCCAAAGTGGCTGCAGAGTGGGCTTACACCGCCAAGATCCTCGAACTGCCGACACCTCCAGTGATCGGTCAGGCTGCTGCCCCGGCCGCACCTGCAGCTGAAAAAGCTGAAGCTCCGAAGGAAAACGCTGCACGTGACATGGCGCTGTAACTAGACGCCAGACGCACAAAGCCCACTGAACCGGCGACGGTCAGTGGGCTTTTTTGTGGCAAAGCGTTTTGTAGGAGCTGTCGAGTGAAACGAGGCTGCGATCTTTTGATCTTGCTTTTGAAAGATCAAGATCAACAGATCGCAGCCTGCGGCAGCTCCTACATGGCTTTGGCGGACGCCAGATAAGCGCCGAGTCGCCGCCCCATCTCTTCGCCCAAGGCCTGCAATCCACTAAGTGGCCGCACCATCACTTCAAACTCGACAATCTTCCCTCTTTCATCAAAGCGAATCATGTCGATACCTTTCAGCTCCTTCGAACCCACCTTGGCGCTGAACTCCAGAATCACATTCAGGCCATCGGCAGTCGCCAGTTCACGGTGATAGCGGAAATCCTCAAACACCTCGAATACGGTGTTGAGAATCATCGACACCACTGGTGCGCCCGGATAAGGCGTGTGGGCCATCGGCGAGCGGAACACGGCTTGCGGATCAAGCAGACCGGGCAGGGCGCTGAGGTTGCCGGTGCGGATCATTTCGTGCCACTGCTTCAGGGATTCGGCGACGCTGGGTTGCAGGTTCAGGTCAGTCATGTTCACTCCGGGATTTTTGTTGTTGTACTCGCGACGGCAATGACTCTAGTTCAATCGCTCGGAAAGTGAACCCTTGTGCGGCGATCTGAATGTCGGCCAATGGCTCAAGCGGATCAGATGCGCATCTGATCCGTATTTTTTCGCTGGATCTGCCTCTGTTACCGGTTCAGTCATCCGCTCAAAATAGCCCCACAGTTCGGTCACTCGCGACAAGCCTTCATCCCGAAGCATCCGGTGCACCGCAAGCTGAGCATTGAGGAGAGCAACATGAACAAGATGGCGATTTTCCTGGGTGGTTTTCTGGTTCTCACTATTTTGATCGGCTTGCTGGCAACGATTTCTCCAGTCTGAAGAACCGCAGACTCAGCCCAGCGCTTGCGCCGAGGGCCAGCCACTGACCCGCGCCGCCGGGCCGCCCGCAGGATCTGCCGGGTAAACAATCAATGACTGGCCAGTGCTGGTTTCGGCGATCAGCTTGCTCGCCGGGCCGAATATTGCAGCGCGCTCCGGGGGCGTGCAGGTCGGCAGGTAAACGCGCAGGACTCTGGGGTCGTAGAAGCGGAACACCAGCAGGTTGCCATCCGGGTCACTTACACGCAGCAACGTGCGAAAGTGGCCGCGTAATTCGTCCAGGGAAACCTGCGCAGGGGCGATGACGAAAATGCCCCAACTCTGTCCCCAACTGTCTTCCAATAATCGCCAGGTGTAGGCCTGCTGCGGATCCAGGTGCAGCAGATAAGGTGCGGCCGCCGACAGGCTAGGGGCGAGTTCGCCTGCGTACAGGCAGGAGAATTCAGCGCCGCTGGTCCGGACCAGCGGTTCGATGCGTGGGTCGCGGGCGCCGTCGAGCAAGGCGTAGACCTTGGCGGCGCCCGGGCGCGAACCCAGGGGCCAGAGTTCGGCGGTCAACCATTCGTTAAGGCTGGGACGAAACTGGCTCATTGGTTGCAGATCTGGCAGAAGGCCTTGCCGGTTTCTGAGGCGGTCACCAATGTTTGCGCCTGCATGTTTTGCTGTACGAGCCGGAAGTCTGCAGTGGTCGCCGATGTTGGTGCTGCAAGCGGTGCCGCTGTTGGTGGTGCATTGATGGGGGCTGCACTGAGGGTTTTGCCGGCCATGTCGGCATCTGCGGGTGTCAATGCGATCGGCAGTTTGATTGCGATGCCGGTTCCTGATCCCGGAGATCCGCCGGAGTTGGTTTTCACTTGCGTACCGCTGATGGTCACGCCACCGACATCGACTTTGACAAAACTGCCGCCAGCCTTGGCGGTAAGTTCCATGCCTCCCTCGACTACCACTTTGTCACCGGCGTAATAGTGGATTTCGGACCCGGCTTCAACAAACAGTGCAGTGCCGACCTTCAAGTGCCGGGTGGCACCGACGGTCAAATGGTCATCGGCCCGCGCTTCGGTCTTGCGATCGAGACTGGTGATCCGGTGTTCTTCAACTTTGAACTCGCTGAGGGCGTTGGTTTCAACGGTGTCGTGCCGTTCATTGCCGACGCGAATCTTCTGATCGTGCTCAATGTTCTCGTCCAAATCGCGTTGGGCGTGGATGTAGATCTGCTCTACACCTTTCTTGTCTTCAATCCGGAACTCGTTGTAGCCCTTGCCGCCCGGTGAACTCAGGGTTTTGAAGGTGCTGCGGGTTTTGTTCGCCGGCAGGTCGTAGGGGACGACGTTTTCCTTGTGGTACAGGCAACCGGTGACCAGCGGCTGGTCGGGATCGCCTTCGAGGAAGGCGACGAGGACTTCCATGCCGATGCGTGGGATGGCGATGCCGCCGTAGGCTGCGCCGG